>Ga0209536_100000001_pt1 | contig 492794 bp, 401 predicted proteins | sample DeeMarSeWOR28_12_FD_187461 | JGI IMG/M metagenome (GOLD analysis project Ga0209536, IMG submission 187461) | Marine sediment microbial communities from White Oak River estuary, North Carolina - WOR-2-8_12 (SPAdes) (version 2) | ecosystem: Environmental > Aquatic > Marine > Intertidal zone >... | reverse complement strand
GTTGAATTTAATGGAAATTCATTAGGCAGCGGTCTCTACATATACAGAATTCAGGCGGGCTCTTTTGTGGATGCGGAGAAGATGATCTTAATGAAATAACCTTTCAACAACAGAGGAGTCAGTTTCAAAGCTGGCTCCTCCAATCGTCTTTATTATTAGTTGATTTCGATAACGGCTGTTTGCACTGTGAGTAATGATTTTTGGAGAAAATCACTGTTAAGAACTGGTAGGTGGGTTTAAAAGCGGGAGGAAAATAATTTATCAATTTAAAGGCATGCAATTTATGTGAAAGCAAAGACCGGAAACGACCTTTATCTGTTAAGTTTGAATTAATACGATTCCAGCGCTGAATCATAATCTACTTATCTTTTTTCTGTAATGAGTCTCGGGCGTAACTGCAGTCTCAAATCATAGATACAGGAAATGTTACTTTAAAATTATGCTATTCATTTGATAAATCACTATTACGCGCTGTTTTGGAATTCGATTATTACTATTGCCAAAAAGATGTAAAGAGGAACATGAGTTACCTTGTATCTTTTTATATCGCATCTTATTCTAATTCAATACGTATCTAAAAATTGAATCTTCAAAATCTAAAAACGATACTTTCTATTATTCAATAGCGGTAGTGCTATTTTTCTTGGGGTTCTTCCATATTTTATTCTAAATAATATGATTTGCATACTAATGAGTGAATAAAGCGTTTATCAATTGTGACCATCCTTAAATCTAACGACAAAGGAGGGAGACATGGAGTATTCAAAAATAAACCCTCGCGTAATATTTATTTCTATCGTGTGCATGATTTTATTGATAGCAGTAAGTGGAAGGGAAGGCGCTTCCCAATCCATTCTAAAAACTTTTGATATAAAACGTTCCTATACTGAAAGGGCTGAACTATCTGTTAGTAACGGATATTTGCTGATGGAAACGTTGACACAAAATTGGGAAAATTCAAGCTGGATAAATGACTGGAGATATGTATATAGCTATAGCGGAAATAATAACTGCTGTGAAAAACTTGGCCAAGTCTGGGATTTTGCGGTATGGTTGGATGATTGGAAAGCCTCTTACAGTTATGATGGAAGTAATAATTGCTGTGGAGAATTAGGTCAAACTTGGGACAGTTCTATGTGTATGTGGATGAATGATTGGAAATATATATCCAGTTACAATGCAAATAGTAATCTGATTGAGAAGATTGCGCAAACCTGGTGGGATACCTATTGGTGGAACGATTGGAGGATTGTGATAACGTACGATGAAAATGATAATGCTATTGAACGATTGAGACAAACCTGGGATGGTTTAATTTGGATCAATGATTGGAAATGGACCTGCAGCTATAACGCCAGCGATCAAATGCTTGAAGAATTGGAACAATTCTGGGATGGTTCCACATGGGTCAATAACATGAAATGGACCTACAGCTATGATGGCAATAGTAACTTGGCTGAAATGCTTGGTGAATTCTGGAATGTTATGGTATGGGGAAAACGGTGGAAGGTCACATACAGTTATGACACCAGCAACAACAGGATTGAAGAGTTCGGACAGCGATGGAGTGACTCAAATTGGTTAAATGTTTGGCGGGGTGAATTTATTTATGATCTAGACAATAATCTGGTTCAATCGGTTGAACAGCTCTGGATTAATTCAGACTGGGAAAATTATTGGAGATCCATTAATATTTATGAATCGATAACGGCGGTTAGGGAGACCGAAGAAAGTAATCGGACTTATCAGTTGTCAGATAATTATCCGGATCCCTTTAACCCAAAAACTACAATTCCCTATACATTACCACAACCTTCGGACGTAAAAATAGAAGTATTCAATCTTTTAGGCCAAAAGGTTTTGACTCTGATTGACTCCAAAAAAGAAGCAGGGGATCACTCTGTTAATTTTGACGGATCAGGCCTTTCCAGTGGAGTTTACTTGTATAGAATTCAAGCGAGGGGTTCTGAATCAAGTTCAGAACAGGTTTTTGTGGATTCAAAGAAGATGGTGTTGATGAAATAAGAAATCAATAATAAAAGGGTAGCCAATGGGGGCTGCCCTTTTCAGCCGCCCTCCTTTTTTCCCAATCCATTGCAATTCGAGAAGTTTTTCCCTACTTTTTTTGTAACCGAACTCTCAAAAGAAAATTGCGACTCCTGGCCGATATCTTTTGGTATACTTTTAATTAATTAGACAAACTATTGGGATTTGAATCCCGTGGCCAAATGGTTTAATATATATATTGTGCTGCTTTTCCTGCCTTATATCCTCTATTCTCAAAGGCAAGACTTCAAATTTGAACGCATAACGACTGAACAGGGTCTTTCACATGCGGCGGCAAAGTCTGTTCTGCAGGACAACAGGGGATTTATCTGGATTGGCACCGAACATGGTTTGAATAGATATGACGGGTATACAATAAAAACTTTCACTCATGATCCTGAGAACCCCAACACCATTAGTGACAATTATATCCAAGCTTTATATGAAGACCCTGAAGAGAAAGGCAAAGTACTCTGGATTGGAACCAAAAGCGGGCTGAATAGGCTTGACCTTGAAAATGAACATTTTACTCGCTTCCTGCATGACTCAGGCGATTCCACTAGTTTGAGCCAGAATTCAGTAACGTCTATTTGTAAAGATGATGGAGGCTTCCTTTGGATTGGCACCTGGAGCGGAGGTCTAAATATGTACAACAAAGAAACAGGTGAATTTACACGGTTTCAAAACGATCCAAATAATCCTCATAGTCTGAATGATAACAGAGTTGTCTCTGTTTACCAGGACAAGGACGGAAATCTATGGATAGGTACCTTCGGCTGCTTAAATAAACTTGATCAATCAGATGTTTCTACAGGTAAAGGGACCGAAGCCCCTCTAAATGTCAGCCAAATAGTGTTCGAGCATTATTGCTTGGATAAATCGGGAGGGACGATTAACGATATATTTGAAGATCATGCCGGTGAGCTTTGGATAGCGTCTCCAATGGGATTGTGTACATTTGACAGAAAAACAAAACAATTCAACCACCGCCATTTCAGATCCGACATAAACAAAACCGCAACAGTTAGAAGGGCAAACTCAATTTTTGAAGATGCTGCTGGCGAACTCTGGTTTGCAACTATTGGGCAGGGACTAGTTCACATTAATTCTGAACGGGATCAGCTAATATCCTATCAGCATGACCCCACAAGCTCTGAAAACTTTATTCCTGCCACTGATATGATTTCACAGGCAATTGTTGACAAGACCGGAGTGATTTGGATTGCTGCATGGGAATTTGGAGTGATCAAACTCCTCCCAAATCGTAAGAAATTTCGACACTTTAAACATATACCCGGAGATACGACCAGCATCATTGGGAACAAAATCGTTACGATATGTGAAGATAAAGATGGTGAAGTTTGGGTGGGCACATTTAATGAAAGAACAAATAAATTTGACAAGGACAAAAACCAGTTTGTCCTCTATTCAATTCATTCAAGACATATGTGTCGCTCTAAAAGCGGTGAATTGTGGGTAACTTCAGGCAGAATACTCCGAAAGTTTAATCCGAAAAACGGAAAATTTGTAGGATACGTGGGGAGCAAAATCTACAATTCATCCATGCCAGCAAATTATTTTGCTACCAATTTAGATGAGATCATAAGCTTGTATTATGTCTTTGAAGATAGCGAAGGAACACTTTGGTGTTTGATTGGGCACACCTCAAGTGGAAAAACTGTTTTTCAATTCGATGAAAGAAAAAGAGAATTTTCCCCCTATAAAATCCTGTCAGACAAAGAGATTTCTAGCGATGTGAATTTAATTCATGAAGATCGATCCGGTGCGCTTTGGTTTGGAACGAGTAGAAATGGTCTTATTCAAAGATCAATAAGCGAAAAGGATTCTGCCGGAAATAAGAAATACAAATTTGTGCAGTATAAAAATGACAGAAATAATAGTAGCAGTATCAGCAGCAACATCATTCATGCCATCTGTGAAGATGCAGTAGGTTATTTATGGATTGGCACCGAGGCAGGACTTAATAAATACGATCCGGCATCCAGGACCTTTCAGTATTTCCAGAAAAAAGATGGATTATCATCCGATTTGATATTTGCCATATTGGATGATGATAATCGCAACCTGTGGTTGGGTACCAATAAGGGAATCTCAAAATTCAATCTTATCGATGAGACGTTCAAAAATTATGATAAAAGTGATGGCCTTCTTAGTACTTACTATGGTGGATTTGGCGCAAGCTGTAAGAGTGGTGGATTATTATTTTTTGGCAGTCCAGATGGATTAACTGTTTTTTCACCTGATGAGATAAAGGAAAATTTATCTATCCCTAATCTGTTTTTTACAGATTTCAAAATCTTTAACAAATCCGTATCACCCGGCGCAGACTCTCCGCTCAAGAAGTCTATATCAAGCACGAATAAAATTGCTCTTTCACATGATCAATCGGTCTTTTCATTTGAATTTGCTGCTCTTGACTTTACTGCTCCTGAAAAGAATCAATATACCTACAAGATGGAAGGTGTAGACCCCGATTGGGTCTATACCGACGCTTCCCGCCGCTTTGCCACCTATACCAATCTTGATCCCGGGGAATATATCTTCAGAGTAAAAGGTTCAAACAATGACGGCATCTGGAATGAGGACGGCACCTCAATAAAAATAACCATTTTACCACCCTGGTGGAGAACCAATTGGGCATATTCTTTTTATGTGTTGCTCATTTTGTCTGTTGTCTATGGTGTCTGGCGCTTCCAGACCAACCGCTTGAAAATAAAACAGCAGATGGAGATGGAACACTTTGAGGCTGAAAAACTGCGTGAAGTAGATCATTTGAAATCGCGCTTCTTTGCCAATATTTCACATGAGTTCCGCACTCCGCTTACACTCATTCAGGGGCCAGTCAGACAAATATTTTCCGGAGAGTTCAACGGAAATTTAAAAGAAACCTCCGGCATGATTCTTCGCTACAGCGATCGTTTACTCAACCTGATTAACCAGATTCTGGATCTCTCCAAATTGGAATCGGGACGAATGACTCTGAAAGTAAGTTGCACAGATGTAACTCAATTCCTGAAAGGTATCGTGCAGTCCTTTGCATCGTTAGCGGAGCGCAACAAAATTGCTCTAAAACTTCATACTGATAACGAATCGGCTACGGGTTATGTTGACAACGATAAGCTGGAGAAGATTGTGACCAATCTGTTGTCCAATGCGTTTAAGTTTACACCGGAGGGTGGGACTGTCGAAGTGAATGTGTCATTGCGAGGGGATTCCAGAAGCGAAGCGATGGAAACGACGAAGCAATCTCGTCTTAGCGAAAGAAATGAGATTGCTTCACCCGCCAGTCGGCGGGTTCGCAATTACGGCAGTGCAACTGGCGGCATCCAAGTCAAAATCTTCAACTCGGGCGCCGGAATCCCTCCCGACCAACTAGACAAAATCTTTGACCGCTTCTACCAGGCGGATGAATCCTATACCAAAGACAGCGAGGGTACCGGTATTGGTCTGGCACTAACCAAAGAGCTGGTTGAAGCGCATCATGGCGAACTCCGGGTGAAAAGTGAGATGAACAAGGGCATTACTTTTACGGTTTGGCTGCCGATAGAAAGGAAGCATTTTAAGCCGGAAGAAATTGTTGACATCCCCCTGTCTCCCCTTGACGAGGTCGTAGACCCATCGAAGGGGGAAACTAAAATCACCCCCCTTGTCCGTGAGGACTCCTTCGGAGAGGGGGGCGCCCGAAGGGCGGGGGATGTTTACGCTGATATCCTAACTGAGAAACTAGTTGAAAAAGCATCTCATCCAAAATCCGCTCCTCTCCTCCTCATTGTCGAAGATAATCCTGATGTAACCGCTTACATCAGCAGTTTTCTGCAAGACGACTACCGCATCATTACAGCCGAAAATGGTGAATCGGGTCTAAAGAAGGTACTAGAAAAATTTCCCCATCTGGTTATAAGTGATGTGATGATGCCGGTCATGGATGGATTTGAGTTATGCAGAAAACTTAAATCAGACCAGAACACCAGTCATATCCCGGTTATATTGCTGACTGCCAAAGCGGATATGGAAAGTAAGATCGACGGACTGGAATTTGGCGCTGACGATTATGTCACCAAGCCCTTTGATGCCAAGGAGCTTCATGTCCGAGTCAGAAATCTAATAGAACAGAGAAAGATGCTGCATGAAAAGTTCAGCCGCATGATTGAGGTTAAACCTGGTGAGATTGCAGCCAACTCCATGGATGAGCAATTTTTGGAGCGTCTATTAAATATTTTTGAGGATCATGTAGATCAAAGCGACTTTAGTACAGAGGACTTTGCCCGCGAGGTGGGCATGAGCCGTTCCAGCCTTCATCGAAAATTACAGGCGGTGACCAATCAACCTACCCATGAATTCCTGCGTACCCTGCGATTAAAACGTGCCGCTCAATTATTACAACAGTCAGCCGGAACCGTTACCGAAATTGCCTATGCAGTCGGATTTAATAGCCCATCTCATTTTTCCAGAATCTTTCGTCAGCAATTTGGCCAGACTCCCAGTGAATTTGCCAGTAAGAATCAAAACATAGAGAATCCCGAAAAGAATGACATTTAACCTGTCGTTGCGACGAAGCAATCCCAAAACTGAGATCGCCACGTCCCGACAAATCGGAACTCGCGATGACAGCCTTCTTGTAATTGCGAGGAGCATAGCGACGAAGCAATCTGTCTTGAGATCACCACGCTCCCTGCCCTCGCTCGTGATGACAAATCCACTTCGGGTCATTGCGAGGCTGGCTTTTTTAGCCGAAGCAATCTCTTTAACTTAAAACAATAAAGCACTAAATTTAAAAAAAGCAAAAAACTTCTTATTCTAACCGCTTCAACCAACAATTATGGACAAAAAATATTACATCTACATTATGACCAACAAATCAAACCGAGTAACATACACAGGTGTTACCAACGATCTGAAAAGAAGAGTCTATGAGCACAGAAATAAGCTGTTTAAGGGATTCACTCAGAAATATAACGTTGTCAAGCTCGTTTATTATGAAATGGTTGGAAATAGTTATTCTGCCATTTCAAGAGAAAAACAAATAAAGGCAGGTTCCCGAGAGAAAAAGATCAAGTTAATTGAAAGCATGAATCCACAATGGAAAGATTTGTTCTTTGAGTTGTAAGAAGATCGCTACGTTCCAGCTATTTTGAATCTCCTATTTGTCATTGCGAGGAAGTCGCGGTCGCGACTGACGAAGCAATCTCATAGCTGAGTCAGAGATTGCCACATTCCGCCCTCCCGGCTCCATTCGCAATGACAAACCTTTAGCACTAGGCAATCTGTCTTTAGATCACCGCACTCCCTACGGTCGTCCGCAATAACACCATCACTATCCAAAACGGTCATTGCGAGACTGTTTTTTTAGCCGAAGCAATCTCATTAGCAGAGAGGGAGATTGCCACATTCCGCCTTCCTGGCTCCATTCGCAATGACACTATTTTCCCTCCTATCACCCCATTTTGAAACACCAGCGATAGATTTTGACACAACAGTAGTTAGCAACTCCAATTTTTATACAATAGATTGTAACTGAATCAGATCTGAAAAATCTCAAGCATTTAGTGTGATGCAGGAGTAAGAAAGAGTGTCGCAACCATCAAAAATGAAAAATAACAATAACAAGTTTGAATCACTTGCCAGACTGATTCAAATAATGAGGGATGATGAGGTTATAAATAAAAAGGTAACTACAGTGCTTCAAATGGATTCATACCAGCGAAGATCGGTCTTAAATAACTGGCTGGCGAGGTTGCATAGGCAGGATGCTTCACAGAATTTACTGAGCGCACTCTCCTGCCTTTTTGATGATAAGGTTGCGGAGCAGGTTTTGACACTTATTAACAATCGCAAAATTTGAGGGCTTTTTTTTACAAGTTGGAGTCCTGGTTGAAATAATAACTTTGATCTTAACCCATCAACAAATTGTGGAGGTGTATCATGAAGCATTTTTCTATTATCCTTGTTTTGATTGTGTTAATTGCTTTCGCAATAACATTCACTTCCTCTTATGCTCAAATTGATTCAACACTTGCTCAGCGATTACAGGACACACTTGACTATGTATGCAGTTTAAAGAGCATAAAAGGAGCTTCAACTGCAGTTGTAATGTCGGACCAGGAAATATGGACGGGAGTAAACGGTATTTCCCATGATACAGTTACAATAAAACCAGATATGCTATTCGGTATTGCCAGTATTACAAAAAACTATACTGCTCCTCTTATTTTAAAACTGGCAGAAGAAGGCATCCTGACCCTGGAAGATTCACTTCATGAGTGGCTTCCCACGTATAATAATATTGATAGCACCATCACAATCCAGCAGCTACTCAACATGACCAGTGGTGTATATGATTTCGTAAATGATAATCCTAATTTTTATAATATACTTACTTCAAATTTAACCAGATTTTGGACCCAGGAAGAAATACTAACTTCTTTGGTTGGTTCACCAATTCATCCTCCCGGAACCGCATGGAGATATACGACCACGAATTACAACGTTCTTGGTATGATAATAAGGGAAGCTACCGGTTCATCTGTGTCTTCAGAGCTACGGAACCGATTTCTTGATTCCCTGTACCTTAATAACACATTTCTTCCACCGGAGGATACACTTGTTGGCGAGATTGCTCATCCCTGGCATGGATATAGCACACTGCAAGATTATTCCTTTATTTATGACACCGCGTGTTTTTCTTTATTTTGGACAGGGGGTGCAATGTTTTCTACTGCAAAGGAAGTAGCGCTATGGTCTCATGACCTGTTTGGAGGAAACGTGCTTAACCAGAACTATATAAATCAAATGGTAACATTTTTACCTATAAATATTTCGGGTTCTCCTCCGGAATTTACTGGATATGGATTAGGAGCGTGGAGATATAACATGCTGGGCAAAGAATTGTGGGGCGGGGTCGGTATTTTATATGGATATGTTGATCTTGTTGTGTATTTACCGGATGATAGTATCAGCATCGCTGTATTGCTCAATGAAAGAAGATATGCAGGAACCTTTGATGTTCAATTCAGAAATGCCCTTAGTATATTATCTGCACTGTTAGGCACTATGATTGATGTAGATGATATTGAGGTTAAGAATAGAGTTCTGCCGCTAAATTATATACTGAAACAAAACTACCCCAATCCATTCAATCCGACAACAAACATCGAGTTTTCCATTCCCAAATCTGAGCTTGTCACACTGAAGGTTTACAATATTTTGGGTGAGGAGGTGGTTACGCTGATTTCAGAAAAGCTGAACGCCGGTAAATACCGATACGATTGGGATGCAAGCAGACAGGCGAGCGGGGTGTATGTGTATAGAATCCAGGCGGGGGATTATGTGAAAACAAAAAAAATGATCCTGATAAAATAACACCACAGCAGATAAGAGCCTGTTTATCAACAATCCTTCAAAGGAGGTGTAATATGAAATCTTATTTTACTTTATTCCTTTTTATAGTACTCGTATTAAAATTACCCTTCACTGCTTCTATTGCTCAAACCGGTTGGACTAGGTATGAAAACAATCCAGTTTTAAGTCCCATAATGCCTAGTAATTGGGAAGACTGGGGAGTATATGCTCCATTTGTTCTCAAACAAGGGGATACGCTAAAGATGTGGTATACCGGTGTAAAAAGTTATGGCGTCCAGCAAATTGGGTATGCGGTCTCTACTGATGGGATTAACTGGCAAAGATATCAGCTCAACCCGGTCTTGCGTGTTGGATTACCCGGCAGTTGGGATGCTGAGTATGTTGGTTACCCAAGAATTATTTTTGATGGCAATACTTATCATATGTGGTATTTCGGACATAATAATGTTTCTAATCCAATTTTTCGCATTGGATATTCAACTTCACCAGATGGAATTCACTGGACAAAAGCAGATAGTGCAAATCCGGTATTACCTTTAGGTGAACCAGGCACATGGGATAGTGCAACCCATGCTGGTCATTCCTATTTTTTTGATGGTGATACTTTTCATTTATGGTTTGTTGGAAGCGATCTTCCCCCTATAGATCCTACAAGAAGATATCGCATAGGTTATGCAAAGTCAATTGATGGGATAAACTGGGAAAAATATTCCGGAAATCCAGTTTTTTATGGGGCGGGTAGCTGGGATTCCTTAAAAGTACATAATCCTTGTGTTGTTGTTGACAGTTCCGGTTATCAAATGTGGTATCAGGGAAAGTATGTATCGAACTATCGCATTGGATATGCCACTTCACAAGATGGTATCCACTGGGTGGCATTGGATACATTTATCCTCGATATTGGAGATTCGGGAGCCTGGGATGATATGGGCGTTGGTACTCCTCACATACTGGTTGTTGATACAACCTTCCGTATGTGGTTTAATGGTTGGGATTACGGCACGCCAAATTATGGGTATCATATTGGCTATGCTACTGCACCGAAGGACCCTGTAGGAATAGATGAGACTCAAAATATCCTGAAAGGATATTTTTTAAAACAAAACTACCCCAATCCCTTCAATCCCACAACCAATATCAAATTTTCCATTCCTACATCTGAATTTGTCAGTCTGAAGGTTTACAATATTTTAGGCGAGGAGGTAGCTGCGCTGGTCTCAGAAAAACTAATTGCCGGACAGTATACATACGAGTGGGATGCAAGTACCCTTGCAAGCGGGGTGTATCTGTACAGGATTCAGGCGGGGAATTATGTTGTGTCTAAGAAGATGGTACTGCTGCGTTAGCGTTTAAGGGTATATGATGATTAAGTTTAAGGCGGTCAAGAGGCCGCCTTTTTTTTCTTCAAAATTCTATTTTATTAATTTGGTGCAAACCACTTCCCGTCATCTTCCCGGCGAATTTTGGCTCCCACTTTCTGCAGTTTTACTTCAAACTTTTCATAACCGCGGTCAAGGTGATAGACACGCGAGATATCCGTGTTTCCCTCTGCCGCCAGAGCTGCAAGGACCAAACTGGCACTAGCTCGCAGGTCGGTGCTCATCACCGGTGCGCCTCTTAGTTTTTTAACTCCGGTTACAAAGGCGGAATTATTTTTTTGTATAATCTTTGCACCCAACCGCCGTAATTCAGGAACATGGGTAAAACGGTCCAAATAAATAGTGTCTGTTACAACACTGCTTCCGGAAGCCAGTGCCATAAGGGCTATCCATTGCGCCTGCATATCGGTCGGGTAACCTGGGTAAACGGCGGTGGTTACATCTGCCGGTATAATTTCGCTGGTTCCTTGAACATGAATTTTGTTCTCTCCCACCTCTATCTGTGCGCCTACTTGGCGGAGTTTGCTGATTAATTCACCAAGATGTCCCGGTTCGCAATTTGTGATGGTAATATCCCCATTGGCTATCATTCCTGCTACCAGAAACGTTCCAGCCTCAATCCTGTCAGGTATGATACGGAAATTACAGGGCTGTAATTCCTTCACACCCTGAATATAGAGGGTTTTTGTTCCCAATCCTGACACCTTCGCGCCCATGGTATTTAAGAATTCACCCAAATTGACAATTTCCGGTTCTGCGGCAGCATTTTCGATGACAGTATTTCCTTCTGCCAGTACGGCTGCCATCATAATGTTGCCCGTTGCACCAACGCTGGAAACATCCAGGTAAATGTGATCTCCGGTCAACTGTTTTGATTTGGCATTGATGTAGCCTGCATCCAAATCCACAATAGCGCCCAATTGCTCCATTCCTTTGATGTGCAGGTCTACCGGTCGTGGACCCCACGCGCAGCCTCCGGGCAGAGATACCCGCGCTTTTCCAAAACGTGCTAAGAGTGGCCCCAACACATAAATTGAAGCACGCATGGTTTTTACCAGTTCGTAGGGTGCCTCCGGGAAATCAGCATGAGATGTATCCACAACCATGCTATGATTTTCAATTTCGATTTTGGCCCCAATCACCCGCATTAAATGGGCAATAGTGCGTACGTCCCTTAGGACTGGAATATTTGAAATTGTATAAACTCCCGGCGAAAGCAGACATGCAGTGATAATAGGCAGGGCGGCATTTTTGGAACCGCCGATTTCAATTTCACCGCGGAGGCTATTGCCACCTTCGATTATAAATTTGTCCATGATTCCTTTTCGATTCTAAAGTGTGTTTGATATTAAAAATTTATTGAGTTGTTTAAAAAAATATTCTTAAGACGTAAAAGTTGATTTGTAACGGGTTAAAATTTGTTTCCCCGCAAACGATTCTCGATAGGTCAGGAATAGGATCTAAAAGTAAAATGATTTAGATGCCGGAACAATTTCGGCATGCCACTTTTAACATAATATACCATTTATTTCTCGACAACTGAATATTTAGTAAAACAGATCCTGGTAAAGTATTTTAACTGATCTATTCAGACGATTCGGAATTACGTCTCCAATACCTTTCCTTCTTCAATCAGCTGCCGGGCGCTCTGGCGAACAGACTCACTGATATGTTTTCCACCAATCAAGCGGGCAATTTCATCCACTCTCTCATCCTCATTCAAACCAATCACCTTTGTATAAGTGCGTTTATCTTTGGTGTGTTTTTCGACCGTAAAATGAGTGGTACCCTGCGAAGCAATCTGCGGCAGATGAGTGATGCATAAAATCTGATGAAGCTTACTCAAATTGGCCATACTTCTGCCAACGGCCTGAGCAATCCTGCCCGATACACCAAGATCGATTTCATCAAATATCAGGGTTGGAATCTGGTCAATTTCCGCAAGTATGCTCTTCAGGGCCAGCATGATCCGTGAAATTTCCCCACCCGATGCAATCTTGTTCAAAGGCTTAAAATCCTCACCGGGATTTGGCGAAATATAAAATTCGATTATGTCAATACCATTTTTATCACCGAAAAATCTTCCCCCATCAATTAACACGATTCCATTATCGTCCGGTTGAAACTGAAGGCGAGCCTCAAATTTGGTTCCCGGCATTCCTAAACGATTTAACTGTTCCTGTACCTCGATTTCCAGTTTTTTTGCAACTTCATGGCGTCGCTCAGATAGTCGTAAAGCCAGATTTTTATATTCGTCCAGAGCAGTTTGATACTGTCTGCGAAGATTGCCGATTTCAAATTCAAAATTATCATGTGAGGATACTTCCTGGTGAAGTTTCTCCCGGTATTCTAAAACCTCTTCAATGCTTGAACCATATTTTTTCTTCAAGATATTTAGATGGTTTAGCCGCCCTTCAATTTCTTCCAACCGAGCAGGGTCAAATTCCAGATTGTTTCTGAATTCTTCAACAGTCCTTGTTGTTTCTGCAACGATGATTTTCGCCGATTCAAACTCGCGGTGAAGTTTGTTAAGTTCTTCCGAGTATTGGCCCAAATCCCGCAGGCGATGGTTTGCTTCGCCAATCAGGGAATTCAGATTTGCATTACTGTCATTAAAGATTTGGTCCAGTTGATTACAGAGCTCGAAGATTTTTTCACTATTGGCAAGTATTTTCCTCTCTTCTTCCAATTTTACATCTTCAGCGGGCGTTAGCTGGGCTTTATCAATTTCGTTGAGTTGAAAACGATACAGCTCCAGTTTTTCAGATAATTCCTCCTGCCGGGATTGCAGAGATTCCAATTCAGTTTGAATTTTCTTCAGTTTTTCGAAACTGTTTTTTAATTCACTCAGAAGCGGATGCAATTGTCCGAAAGCATCCAGAAAATAACGATGCACTTCCTGTTTTAACAGACTTTGATGTTCATGCTGCCCATGGACGTCCACCAAAAAATCCCCAGTAGTAGCCAGTGTCCCGACGGTGACCGGCGAATCATTGATATACGCCCGGGTGCTTCCTTTTACGGAGATTTCTCTTTTTAGAATCAGTTCATCCCCTGAATTAATTCCTGATTTCTTTAGATGGTCTTTTATGGATTTGAGCTTCGATGTCTCGAAAATGGCTACAATATTTGCCGATTCAAAGCCGGTTCGAACCACCTCCGTGAAAACCCTTCCCCCCAAAACGGCGGCAATGGCCCCAACCAGAATGGATTTACCCGTCCCGGTTTCGCCGGTGAGGATATTCAGCCCTGGCTGAAACTCAATCCTTAAATCTTCTGCGAGGGCAAAATTTTGTACCTGGAGGTATTTTAGCATATTCGAAAAATTTTTTATGAGTTTAAATTTAAGACTTTTTATCCACCAAATACAAGTGCAAACACTAAGCGAGATATTTGAAAAATATATCGACCTTATTTAAGAAAAAATTTCAATAATTACCGAGAAATTCCGGAACAAGATTGTATATAAAAAGGTTCTTTTAGTCTTGCATTTTCTCTGCGTTTCGTTTATATTTTTCCCCTTTTCAGGAAAAAAAGTATTAATGGAGGCTTTATGAAAATAAGTAAATTCCTTTTGTTTTCTCTATTTGTTTTCTTGTTCATTTTTGCTTGTTCTGGTCAGAAGAGTGAAAAAGAATATTACGACCTGGCAAACCAGAATATGGGGCAGGAAAACTGGCAGGAAGCCGAGAAGTATTTTAATAAGATATTGGAAGAATATCCCAATGGAGTCAATTCCTCCAAGGCACTGTTTATGGTCGCATTTATCAATGCAAACTATGTGAAAAATCTCGAGAAAGCCAAAAAATATTACACCGAGTTTTTAGAAAAATATCCTAATCATGAGCTGGCAGACGACGCCAAATATGAAATTGACCATCTGGGTCAGGATGTCGACGATCTGCCATTTCTGCAATCGGAACCGGAGCAAACCACCGATGAAGGGAACCAGCAAACCAAAGCGAGTTCCATGCCCTAGCAGGAGTCTTTTATCGAGAATTTAAAGGGGTGTCGTGTAAATACTTCACCCTTTTTTTTGGAATTCTTGCGATGCGGAACTTTGGAATTAGCCCTAAAGTATACTGTAATTTTGTTTTTAAACATAGAAATAGAGAATGAGTATAAATCGATTTATTAAAATATCCTTATTAAGACCATTATCGCTATTATTTATTATTCAATTTTCTGTTGCCGCCCAGACGAGTGATACAACTGCTGTATCAGAGATTGAGCCTGTCACCATTCGTTTAAGAACATTCGTGGAAGCCAATAAAGTACCTTTAGATCGAAAAGTAGAATTCAATGTTGAACTCTCTTGGATAGGTGAACTCAGCCGCTTCCATATCGACCCATTGGAACAGCCAGTCCTCACCAATTTGGTTATGGAGGGGAGTGGCTCGGCCAACAAACTTGAGCCGCTTTCCAATGGCAAATTTAGAGCTGTAAAAACCATCATGTATCAATTTATTCCGCTGGAATTGGGCATGGCTTATATCGATGGGATGGTGATAAGGTACCGGGATCAGATAACCGGCGAGGAGGATCAGCTCATCTCTCAGAGAGTGCAGGTGGAAATTGTAGATCCGGTTTCTAGCGGGAATGGAAGCGGGTTTAGGGCTATCATTTATATTATATTGCTCATTATCTTTTTTGGCTCAATGATTTTCTTTATTATCAAATACATTCAAAAAAGACGCCGTGCTGCTACAACAGTTCCGGTAAAAATTTGCCTTCCTCAGGAATATCTCAACCGCATTTCTCAGGAAATTGATACAAATAGTACAAATTTAGCAGAAATGTCCATAAAATTATCGTCCATGTTTCGTGAGTATCTTTCCCGGGATTTTCAGATTTCCGCTAAAGAAGGCAGTACAAAGGAGATCATGGAAAATTTGTCCTCAAAAGGTATTCATCCGGCAGAGATAGAAAAATTAAGAACATTGTTTGAAAAACTGGATTTGGTGAAATTTGCCGGAGAAGAGATCGATCCGGCTGAATTCTCGAATGTTTATGGAACCGTTGAAACCTTTTTATTAAATCAGAAGAAAATCTGGGATGAAAAGCAAGTGGAGGTAAAAGACAAATAATGCAGGTAGATATTCAGGCAATCAACGAAAAAATCAAAGAAGAAAGCGAGTTCGTAGAAAAAATTACTGCTGAAGTTGGGAAGGTAATCATTGGTCAAAAATATATGGTCGACCGTCTGTTAATTGGGTTGCTCTCTAACGGGCATATTCTGTTGGAAGGAGTCCCCGGTCTTGCAAAAACCATGGCCGTCAAAACACTGGCAAAGGTTATCAGGGCAAAATTTCAGCGTATACAGTTTACACCAGATTTATTACCCGCAGATTTGCTGGGAACCCTCATTTACAATCAGCGGACCGGCGAGTTTACCACACACAAGGGGCCCCTCTTTTCAAATTTTATTCTTGCAGACGAAATTAACCGTTCACCGGCAAAAGTCCAGAGCGCCCTTCTTGAATCCATGCAAGAACGGCAGGTCACGATTGGTGAAGAAACATACCCGCTTGAAGATCCGTTTTTGGTGTTGGCTACTCAAAATCCCATTGAACAAGAAGGTACCTATCCGTTGCCAGAAGCTCAGGTAGACCGGTTTATGTTGAAACTGAATATCACTTATCCATCAAAGGATGAGGAATTAGAGATCATTCGAAAAATGCCTGAAGAACACAATTCCGAAGTGAATACAGTGGTAGTACCAAAGGAAATTATTAAAGCCCGTGATGTAGTAAAAGAGGTGTATATTGATGAAAAAATCGAAAAATATATTATCGATATTGTGTACGCTACCCGTACTCCGGAAGAATACGAGTTAAATGATTTAAAACCATTGATCGCCTTTGGAGCCTCGCCGCGTGCTTCAATCAATTTGAAATTAGCTGCCAAAGCAAACGCCTTTTTGAGAAGACGCGGTTACGTAACACCCGAAGACGTAAAGGCGATTGGTATGGATGTATTACGTCACCGGGTGATTGTGACCTACGAAGCAGAGGCAGAAGAGGTCACCTCGGAAGATGTAGTAAGACGCGTATTAAATCAAATTGAAGTACCCTGATCGGTGAGTCGTCTTTTTTTATACAGAATAACTTTTTTATGGAAACAAAGGAACTATTAAAAAAAGTTCGTCAGATCGAAATTAGTATTCGCGGTGTTGTGAACGAGGTTTTTGCCGGCGAGTACCATTCGGTATTTAAAGGTCGCGGGATGGAGTTTGCCGAAGTTCGTGAATACCAGATTGGTGATGACATTCGAACCATTGACTGGAATGTTTCAGCGAGGATGAATCATCCTTATGTTAAAATGTTTGATGAAGAACGCGAACTAACGGTAATGATTTTATTTGACAGCAGCTCTTCAGAAAGTTTTGGCAGCCGGCAGCAGGTAAAAGGACAGGTCGCTATTGAACTGGCAGCACTTCTGGCTTCCTCCGCTACAAAAAATAATGATAAAGTCGGCCTGATAATTTTTAGTGACAAGATTGAAAAGTTTGTGCCTCCGCACAAAGGCAGGCAGCATGTTTTGCGGGTAATCCGGGAACTATTATTTCATGCAGAACAGGCTCAAACCATTCAAAATTCAGAAACAAACATTGCTATTGCGCTGGAATATCTCAACCAGATTTTGAAGCGACGCGCAACTGTGTTTTTAATCAGTGATTTTATGGCGGAAGCGTTTGAACGGGATTTGCAGATTGCCAACAAACGGCACGATCTGGTCGCTTTGCATATTATCGATCCCTTGGAAGAAAGATTGCCTTCGGTGGGACTGCTTGAATTGGAAGACCTCGAAACTGGTGAGATTGTAATGGTGGATACTTCGGTTCATGAAGTTGTTGACAGTGTCGCGGAAAATGCTTTTGGCCAGCGTGCCAGATTGGATAAGTTTTTCAAATCTATTGGCGTTGATTTCATTGATATCTATACGGATCAATCTTATGTGAAGCCTCTTACACGGTTCTTCCGTATGCGAGCAAAACGATTTCATTAATGGGTTGAGAATTACTGTAAATCAAATTGGTAAAAAGATGTTGAGTAAATATACAAATTCTCTCATTGCTGTTTTTTTAGTGGTTGTCATTTTTTTTGGATGTAACAAAGAGCGTGAAACGGTTCTTTCGGCTGAGAAAAAGCGTGAATTTGCAAATGTTCTTTATAATCAGCAGCTGTATGCACAGGCAGCAAAGGAATATGAAGATTATCTGCGGGTGTATTCCCTCAGTCCCGGAGAAAGAGCAAATATCTCTTATCAGATTGCCAATATTCATCTGGATCGTCTGCACGACTATGAGAATGCATTAGCATATTATTTACGCATCAAATATCTTTATCCGGAATCAAATCTTCAAAAGGAAGTGGGTAAGAAAATTGTTGAATGTCTGGAACGACTGCAACGGTCTACCGATGCCCAGCAGGTTATTGAGCAAACCACTGCTTTGGATGAATCACAAAAGCCTAAATCCAAACCGGGTGAAGTGGTAGCCCGGATTGGTTCCCGGGAGATTACAAGTGGTGATCTGCACTACGAAATCAATAAACTTCCTCCCTATTTACAATCTCAGCTTAGCGATGCGAAGCAGAAGAAAGAATTTCTAAAGCAATACATTGTTCAGGAATTGCTCTACGATTCTGCCAAGCGAAAGGGATTGGACAAAGATAAGGAGGTTTTGGAAGGAGTTTTTCAGGCCAGAAAAGGACTAATGGCTCAAAAATTATTGCAGGAAGAAATTGAAATGGAAGTGAATTTGGATAAGTACACTAACGCTGATGTTGAGCTTTATTACAAGGCAAATAAAGAAAAATACGCCGAAAAAAATAAGGAGGGGAAGGTAGAACGGATACCCGAGTTCCCTGAGGTTGCTCAGCAGGCAGGGCAGGATTTTATTCAGGAAAAACAGCAGGAAGCATATAACCGGTTGGTGGAAAGATTAATGAAGGCTGAACAGGTTCAAATTTATGAAGCGAAAATCGATTAAAAAAAATTATTTACTGTGGATTTTAGGAATTTGCTTCACTTCCTGGCTTGCTAGCCAGGTGTTAATTTTTGCTCAAACCTCCCTAATCGAGGTTGCCGCTGCGGTTGATAAATCCACCATAACTATAGGAGATAGGATAAAGTATACCTTAACAATTACGCGCGATAAGGATCTGCGAATCGAACAGCCGGGGCCCGGTGCTAATTTAGGAATGTTTGAGATTAAAGAGTATGAAATTCACGAACCGGTTGAACAGGAGGGTAAAATTGTCGAGAAATTCGACTATTCAATTTCGGTCTATGATACCGGCAAATTTGTCATACCACCCTTTCCGGTCGCTTTTTTTCCTTCGGATACATCCAAAGAATTTCAACTGATTACTTCCGAACCAATTGAAATTTTTGTTGAGAGCGTGTTAGCCGGTGGTGATGCTGAAATCCGCGATATTAAACCGCCGCTGCTTGTGCCTTTTGACTATTTTCGATTGGTTGTGATCATCGCGTTACTAGTACTGTTACTCTCTGCTCTGATTTTTGGATATATTTACTACAAAAAGCGAAAGAAGGGCGAACCATTGTTCCGGAAGGAAATAATCCTGCCAGCCCATGAACTTGCCTTTGAAGAATTGCATAAATTGCTGGCCAGCTCCTATTTAGCTGACAACCAATATAAAATATTTTTTTCCGAATTATCTGATATCAATCGCAAATATGTAGAAAACCGCTTTTTTATTAAGGCACTCGAAGAAACAACAACTGAATTATTGGAATCTTTAGAGGATGTAGAGCTCGATGAACAGGCAGTGGATAAATTGCGGGAAGTTCTCGATTTATCCGATCTGGTTAAATTTGCGAAATACATACCGGATAAGAACGAAGTAGATTCTGCAATTCAAAATACAAAGGAATTTATTGAATTCACCCGGCTTGTGTTTGAACCGGTCGAGGTTTTGAAGGAAATGGAGGGGGAAGAATCATCAGGGGGTGATCCTCAGAAAATAGAAACTGAAAATCAATTAAACTCAACGGAGGACAAAAAGTGATAGATGTAAGTAATCTAACACGATTTTACGGTGAAATACGGGCTATTCACAATGTTTCATTTAAAGTTGAAAAGGGTGAAATTTTGGGGCTATTAGGTCCGAATGCTGCCGGAAAATCCACAACGATGCGGATTTTAACCTGTTATATGCCGCCCACTTCGGGCGACGCATCCGTTTCCGGATTTGATATCTGGAAAGAACCGGTGGAAATTAAAAAACGAACCGGATATCTTCCTGAGAATCCACCGCTTTATAACGATTTGAGGGTCTTAGAGTATCTGGATTTTGTGTGCAAGGTGAAAGGTGTTCCTAAAAATAAGATTAGAGAATCGATCGACTCAGTCGTGGAAAAGGCTAGTCTGGAAGATGTTCGCAATCAGGTGATCGGTAGTTTATCAAAAGGATTCAAACAGCGTGTCGGGCTTGCTCAGGCATTGTTAAATGATCCAGAGGTTCTAATCCTTGATGAGCCCACTGTTGGACTAGATCCACGGCAAATTATCGAAATCCGTGAATTGATAAAATCTCTCGGTGGTGATCACACCATAATCTTGTCCACCCACATTCTGCCTGAAGTTGAGATGACCTGCGAACGTGTGGTTATTATCAATGAAGGTGAAGTGGTAGCACAGGATTCACCAGAGAATCTTACAAAACGCCTGAAAAGTAAAGAAAGAATCGTTCTGGAACTGGATGGGCAAGAGAAAGACATTGATTCCGTGTTTGGAAAGTTTCACCAAATAATCGATAAAAAGAAGACCAAAGCTGTTTCCGGCGGTAAAAACCGCTACTTGATTGAGACAACCGATGATATCCGCCGCGATCTCGCAAACGAAATAGTGTCTCACAATATTGGTCTGTATGAATTACGTTCCGAGTCCTATTCGCTGGAAGACATCTTCTTGCATCTGACAACAAAAGAGGAGGTAGCTTAACGATGAAGAAAACATATGCGATATTTCAGAAAGAACTCAAACACTTTTTTTACTCTCCAATTGCATATATTGTCATCGCTGCTTTTACAATTATTACTGGATTTTTCTTCTATCTTTATCTCAGCCAGTTTGTTGAGATGGCTTTCATGGATATGATTCGATCTCAACAATTCCGGACGCAACCGCAAAAATTCAATATTAACCTTCAGTTAATAAGACCATTTTTTTGGAATCTTGCCTTAATATCATTATTTGTACTTCCCCTGGTAACAATGCGTCTGTATTCAGAAGAAAAAAAATCGGGAACGGTAGAGCTTCTCTACACCACACCTCCAACAGTAGCAGACATTGTTCTGGGTAAATTTTTTGCGGGCCTGGTCTTTTATTTTATTATGCTGATTCCAACAATTGTTTTCCAGATCATCTTGTTTATCTACGGGGAGCCGGAGTTTGGCCCGGTGTTATCCGGGTATCTGGGATTATTTCTCCTTGGAAGCGCCTTTATTTCCGGTGGGTTATTTATCTCTTCCCTCACGGAAAATCAGATTATTGCTGCCATTGGTGGATTTGGTCTCTCTTTGCTTTTATGGGTAATCGGAGCGGCAGTAAATTTTTCAGGCGAAACACTAAAACCGCTATTGGAATATATTTCCATTATCATGCATTTTGAGGATTTTGCACAGGGAGTCATTGATTCGCAGCATATTATCTACTATGTGCTTTTCTCGGCATTTGGCATATTTCTCACTTTTAAATCTGTCGAATCGATGCGCTGGCGGGGATAAAGAAATTTTACAAAATGAATAATAATATTTAAAGAATAAACAGATTGAAATTGAACTAAGTTTTGAATTAAAGGAGGTTTTGCTTCCATGAAAAAGTATTCTAACATTCTGATCTTTACAGGGGTGCTGCTAATCTTGTATAGTCTAGTCAACTATTCCATAAATCAGGTCTGGGATTGGGTTTCCACACTAACTCTGGTTGTAGGCATATTAGCAGGCGGAGTTGGAGGATACTATTATTTCCGCTTTCGCGAAAAAGAATTCAGATTACGGTCGTTGATTTATGGAGGAAATGTTGTTGGTTCCATAGTGATATTTCTGGCTATTGCTTCTATTCTGGCATTTATCAGCACCCGTCATAATGCGAGGGTTGATTTAACCGAAAAGGGATTGTTCAGTCTTGCCGACCAAACAAGAACCGTGCTTAATAATCTGGAACGGCAGGTAACGGCATATGCTTTTTATAAAACTAGCGACCAGCGCGGTGCACAGGATCTGCTGGATGAATATTCCTACCGAAGCGGTAGCTTTAGGGCTGAATTCATCGATCCAAATGAAAAGCCCCAACTAGCAAGACAATACCAGGTTTCACAATATAACACAGTGGTTGTAGAATCTGGTATTAAACGAGAGACCATTACTGATTTAAATGAGAGCAACCTTACAAATGCTATTATGAAAGTCACTCGCGACCTGGATAAAACGATATATTTCACCACCGGACACGGCGAAATCGACATCGCTGACGAGGGATCACAGGGGTATAAAATGTACACGGATGGAATTAAAAAAGAGAATTATCTGGTTAAGACTATAAACGTAGCAGAGGAAAAGAAAATACCGGAAGATTGTTCCGTTTTGGTTATTGCCAGCCCCAAAGCTGATTTCTTTGAGTTCGAATTGGATTCTATTGGCAAATATATAGATCGCGGCGGAAAATTAATGGTTCTGATTGACCCGCAGTGGCGACCTTCTCTGGTTGAATTTTTAGAAAAGTATAAGATTCAGGTCGGCAATAACATTGTTGTGGATGCGACCGGTTTGGGACAGTTGTTTGGCATGGGACCTGAAGTCCCTCTGGTAAGTAATTATGAGGACCATGAAATCTTTAAAGAATTTAATACCATGACTTTTTATCCGGTTGCCTGTTCCGTTCAACCCCTTGATGAAGGCGATTCCAAAGTTACCTCAAAAAGCCTTTTCAAAACAAATCAAAGCAGTTGGGGTGAGACGGATTACGAACAAGGGAGAGTTTCATATAATCAAGATGTGGACATCCAGGGTCCGGTGTCTATTGCGGTGGTTGCCACTAAAACAATATCCGGAAACAAAAAGGCGCAAATTTTGGTGGTAGGCGATAGTGATTTTGCAAAAAATGCATACATCAAAAATTCCGGTAATTTTGATCTTTCGCTCAACATGATTAACTGGCTTGCAGAAGAGGAAGATATGATAACCATCCGGCCCAAGGAGATTGACGATCGCCGCGTCAATCTGACACAAAAGGAAAGCAAAACCATAATGTATATCAGTGTTATTGCACTGCCATTGGTAATAATAATAACTGGTACTCTGGTATATTTTAGGAGAAGAAAATAGGATTTGAAAGAGAGGCTAAAAAGATACCATCTATGAGTAATCCTTTCAGACGATCAACTGTTCAATAGGTGTTACATTCGAATTAAAAAGTAGAAATTGTCGAACAGTAATCAGGGAGAAAAAAAGAATGAAATTTAGAAATACGGTTATTTTGCTGGTTATCCTGATAGCATTGTCCGTCTATCTTTATGTTGTCGAAATAAAACAGTACGAAAAGGAAAAAAAACAGGAAGAAATCGCAGAACAACTTTTTCATTTCGAAGCGGATAGTATTGAAACATTTGAGGTTGAGAATCAATACGGAAATTTTGAGTTTAAAAAAATTCAGGGAGAATGGAGAATAACTCGACCTGTTTATACAGACGCAGAAGAAAACACAATTACCTCGGCCTTAAACAATCTTAGGGATGCGAAAAAAGAAAGAGATTTTGTGATAAATTTTCAGGAATTAAAAAATTACGGATTGGCAGATGGCGTCTTGCGCGTCAATCTGATCTTAGCTGATGGAACCAGAGATACGTTGCTGATTGGCGACAAAACGCCGGTGGGTTCTTCGGTATTTGCTGCCAAAGTTGATACGTTGGTTTATACAATTTCGCAAAATATTAAAACTTCTCTGGACAAAAAATTATTTGATTGGCGTTTCAAAAATTTGCTACAATTTAAACGGGATGATGTCAATAAAATAATTATTAAGAAGAAAAACCGTAATTGGGAATTTGATAAGATGGGCAGCTCGGACTGGCAGATAAATGCCCTGAACAGACCGGCAGATGCGGGAAAGTTGAATAGTCTTCTCAGCAAATTATCATCAAACCGGGCAAAAGCGTTTGTCGACGAAGAGGGTGTTGAGCTCAAAAAATACGGATTAAGCCCTTCTCCTTATCAAATCGAATTGATATTAGGGCCGGAAAAAGGTAAAAAAATCTTATCCGTGAGTAATGAAGTCAATGGCAAATACTATGCAAAAGATGACTCACGGAAACCCATTTTTGAAATTGACTCGACACTGGTAAAGGATATTGATAAACCGTTAACCGAGTATCGCAGCAAGGATTTTGTAAAATTAACAACAGATGAGGTTGACAAGATCATACTTGAATATTCAGATACTACAATGACCTGTGAAAAAGACACTTCCGGTGAATGGTATCTTGCTCAAGACGGGATGCTGAAATTAAAGAAATATAAAGTAACCTCATTTTTATCAAATATACACTTCACAAAAATAAAGGAATACGTGGAGGATGATAACATTCGTCCAAACCGTTATGGATTAGATAATCCGGCTGTGCGGATTCAACTTTTTGAGGGGGAAAGTCCACTGCTTACTGCAACATTCGGAAATTCAAAAGGTGACCAAATTTATGCGATGAATGATCAATATCAATCCATATATCTGGTTGCCCAATCGGAGGTTGAACGACTAAAATTGAAACAAGATGACATTATTGATGAGTCTGTTCTTGAACCGGACACTGCTTCCGTAAGTTTGAATAATTAACAGAAATTAATTAAGAATCTATTTGAGATTTTAAAACATATGTTTCGATTTGCTAATCCTTACTATCTGATATTGCTTCTGATAGTTCCACTGATAGGAGCCTATCTGTGGTCCAAGCGAGGCAGGATGGGTGGGCAGGTAAAATATTCCACTCTGAAACATTTTCGAAAGGTTCCTGTCTCCATTCGGCAACGATTGAGAAAGGTTTTTTTTGTCTTGAGATTAGTAATTATCACTTTAATCATTCTAGGCTTGGCTCGACCGCAATCAGGTTCAAAACAACAGGAAATTATTACGGAAGGTATTGATATCGTTCTGGTTCTGGATGTGAGTTCATCTATGCTTGCGGAAGATTTTAAACCGAAGAACCGAATCGAAACTGTAAAGACTGTTGCAGAGGATTTTATAAAGGATCGGACAAACGATCCCATCGGGATGGTGATTTTTGCCGGCGAGGCCTTCACTCAATCGCCTTTAACGTTGGACTACGGAGTGTTAACACAAATATTAAATACCCTAGAAGTTGCCCCAAAGGAGTGGGATGGCACCGCCATAGGAAACGGGCTTGCCACCGCAGTTGCCCGTTTGAAAGAAAGCAAATCGAAAAGTAAGGTGATCATCCTTTTAACTGATGGAGTCAATAACGCCGGCGAAATCGATCCCATTACTGCAGCTCAAGTAGCAAACACATTTGACATTCGGGTTTATACTATCGGTGCAGGCACCAGAGGGACTGCGATGTATCCGGTAGATCATCCGATTTTTGGTGTGCAATATCGACCCATGCGGGTTGAAATTGATGAAGAATTGCTGCAGCGGATAGCGGATCTAACCGGTGGGAAATATTTCCGTGCTACTGACTCTGAAAAATTACGACAGATTTACCAGGAAATCGGAGAATTGGAAAAAACCAAAATCGAGGTAAAGGAGTTTACAAAATATATAGAATTGTTCGTGAACTATGCCTCAGTGGCATTACTTTTGTTAGTTGTGGAAATGATTGTCAGTAATACCTATCTGAGAAAATTGCCTTAATTTTGGGATCATCAGAAAAAGGATGAGTTTATAAATATATAAGTAATTATTATGATTAAATTCGCCAATCCGGAATATTTTTATCTTTACTGGTTAATACCTGTTATCATCCTGTTTTATGTGGTGGTATTTAAGTATAAAAAACGGCTTCTTAAACGTTTGGGTGATGAAGAATTGGTTAAGAGACTTACTATCAATGTTAGTAAAAAGAAGCAGGTATGGAAAGTAGTATTATTAACGACAATTTTTATATTTTTGGTTTTTGCGCTTGCGAACCCTCAAATTGGTACAAAACTGGAAGAGGTGAAACGGAGGGGCATCGATATTTTTATTGCATTGGATGTGTCGAAGAGCATGCTTGCTGAAGATATCGCACCGAACCGTCTTGAAAAAGCAAAACATCAGATTTCTAGTTTTGTTGAACAACTTCAGGGGGACAGGGTGGGTCTGATTGTTTTCTCAGGACTGGCTTTTGTGCAATGTCCATTAACATTGGATTATAGCGCTGCTAAACTTTTTTTAAACGATGTTGAAGTGGGGATAATCCCACAACCAGGAACAGCCATTTCCGAAGCAATAAAAACAGCCATGCGTTCATTCTCATCACGTGAATTGAAATATAAAGTCTTAGTCCTCATCACCGATGGCGAAGACCATGAAGGTGATCCATTGGAAATTGCCAAAGAAGCATCAAAAGAAGGGGTGATAATTTACACAATTGGTATCGGTTCTCCGCAGGGCGCACCTATTCCTGAATATAATCAGTACGGAGTCAAGACCGGCTATAAAAAAGATAGAAATGGTCAAATTATTACCACCAAATTAGATGTACTTACACTTGAAAAAATCGCCTTCGAAACGGGGGGAAAATTTTATATTTCCACCACCGGTGAAGTAGAGTTAAACAAAATTTTGGATGAAATCTCGGAAATGGAGAAGAAAGAACTGGCTTCGCGAAAGTTCACTCAATTTGAAGATCGATTTCAAATCTTTCTGTTTATCGGGTTAATCTTTTTAATTTTGGAAACATTATTAAGTGAACGACGAAAAATTAAAGACATCAAGATGAGTGTAATCTAATATGACGATTTCCCATTTTCAGAAGTTTTTGACCATTTTGTTATTCCTTTTGACGTCAGTTCAGACTCTTATTGGTGCAGTTGACAGGAACAAAATAAAAAAAGGAATCAACTCATTTAATGAAGAAAAATATGATGAAGCGCTAAATCAATTTCAGGATGGTCTGCTCGATGATCCTTCAAATCCCATTCTTCATTTTAATGTGGGGGATGGATATTACAAAAATCAAAAATTTGAAGAGGCGCTTAAATCATTTGAAGAAACCATATCGACAAATGATGTTTCTCTTCAGCAAAAAGCCTTTTATAATCTTGGAAATAGTTATTATAAACTGGATAAATATCAGGAAGCAATTGACGCCTATAAAAAAGCGCTAGAACTGGACCCCAATGATGAGGACGCAAAATTTAATCTGGAGCTGGTGAGAGCCAAATTAAAGGAGATGGCTGAAAAAAAGCCCGCTCAAAATCAACAACAGCAACAATCGCAGCAGCAAAAGGGTGAACAACAAGAAGGGTCTCAACAAGAGCAATCTGAAGAACAAAAGGATCAGGACCAGAAACGAGAAGGGCAGGACCAACAACAACAAATTCAACCGGAGGAAGAAAAGCCACAATCCTCCCCTGAGGAAGATAAGAAAAAGGAATTAACCAAAGAGCAGGCGGAACAGATCTTGAGGGCATTGCGAAGTAAAGAAGATGCAAATAAGAAATTAAGACCGATGCCGAAAACCGTGGGAAGAGCTAATGTGGAGAAAGATTGGTAACATGAAAAATCTACTTGTTACAATTTTACCGATATTAATCGGATATTCAATCCTATTTGCCCAGGAAATCAGCATTACCGCTTCGGTGGATAAGAATCCCGTTGGTTTAAACGACCAGTTTACATATCAGGTAGAAGTGAGTAGCTCTTCTCAAAATTTGCCCGATCCAAAATTACCAAACCTGGCTGATTTTTCTGTTCTCGCCGGTCCGAATACCTCCACCTCATTTCAGATAGTAAATTTTGATATGAAAGCCAGTAAAACGATTACCCTTATTTTAATGCCATTAAAAGAGGGTAAATTTGAAATTCCTCCTGCATTAGTTGAATTCAAGGGTAAAACGCACAAATCTAACTCTATCTCTATTACAGTAACGAAAGGAACACAGAGTCAGACTCAAAGAAAGCCAAATACCAGCCAGGATTCTTCTAGTGATGCAGATATCTCAGAGTCGATTGTTTTCAAAGCTGAGCCGTCGAAAAAGACCGCCTATGTTCATGAACAAATCAATCTGAGTTATAAAATTTACTTCAGAGCAAATATCAGAAATCCTGAATTTCTAAAATTACCTGAAACTGTTGGCTTCTGGATAGAAGAGTTTCCGATAAAAGGGGATATACCTATCCGCCAGGAAGTAATTAATGGGATGCAGTACAATGTTGCGGAAATAAGAAAGATGGCTCTTTTCCCCTCAAAAACTGGAAAGCTTTCTGTCAGCCCACTAGTACTGCGGCTTGATGTAGTAATGCAGAGACAAAAGCGACGTTCATCCAGTTTTTTTGATGATTTTTTTGATAATCCGTTTGGCCGGGTTGTATCCAAGGAATTTGCATCAAATGATGTTACCATTGATGTGAGGTCGCTTCCGGAAAAGAATAAACCTGCGGATTTCTCCGGTTTAGTGGGGACGTTCAAAATGAGCTCAGAATTTGATAAAACTGCTGTTCCCGCAAATGAGGCATTATCTTTGAAAGTACGACTATCCGGAACTGGAAATCTAAAAGTTATTAATGAAATTCCTATTGAAATTCCTTCAAGTTTTGAGATATTCCAACCAAAGATTAAAGACAAGATTAATCATCATGAATCCTATATATCGCAGAACAAGGAATTTGAATATGTGATGATACCGAGAGTGGCCGGCAATTTTAAGATCCCTTCGATTTCTATCTCATATTTTGATCCCTTAAAGAACGAATACAATTCATTGAAAACAGAGGAATATAATATTTCAGTTTCGAAAGGCGTTGAAATACCCGGGTCATTATCTTCGGGGTATTTGGCAAAGGAGGATGTTAGATTGTTGGGGAGAGATATCAATTTCATCAAAGAGAGTATGGGGGAGTTGACCCCGGTTAATTATGCGACCTATAAAACGGTGTGGTTTTGGTTGCTACTGGTATTGCCAGGAATTGCTGTAGTCAGTGCTTATGGTTATAGAAATCATCTTGAGAAAATTTCGACGAACGTGGAATATGCTAGAAAACGAAAGGCACACAAAGCAGCTAAGCAGCAGCTTAGAAATGCAAATCATCTTTTGAGAGAAGGAAAAATTTCTGATTTTTACGGTGAGGTTTCGGATGCACTTTTGGGATATGTTGCAGATAAAACGAATCAATCTGCAGCCGGTTTTGTAAGAGAGGATGTTGAAGAGATTCTGAATTTGAAAAAAGTTGATGATGAACTGAGCAAAAATTATTTTACTTGTCTCGATGAGGCTGATTTCCGCAGATTTGCACCCGGTCAAAATTCAGAGACTGATGCCGGATCTTTTTATAAGAAAGCAGAAGATATTTTAGTCCGAATGGAAAAGTATTTTTAGGTAATACCATCTTTAATCAATGAAATTGAAAAATAATTTATTAAGTCACTATTTGCCCACCTTTTTTATCAACCAATATGTAGCTCTATGAGATTTTGGTCCCCAATTCTTCTCCTTGGCGTTATTTTATTTTGTACTCCTTGTTTTGTAGTTAATGCTCAAAGTGGTGCAGACTATTATTTGGAACAGGGAAATATTGCTTACAGAAAAGGTGACTATGAATCGGCATTCGATTGGTATGAAAAAATTCTCAGTATGGGTTTTGAGAATGGTGTCGTTTACTACAACATGGGTAATTGTAAGTATAAGTTAGATGAAATTGGTGAAGCAATTCTCTATTATGAAAAGGCGCTGAAATTCCGACCGGATGATTCTGAGATTAAAACCAATCTTCAACTGGCAAATTTGAAGGTAATTGATCGCATCGAGATGCCGCCTCAATTTTTTTTGTTCCAATGGTGGAATAGAGTATTAAATCTGTTTTCTTTCAATCAATTGTACTATGTGGTATTTACTTTCTATTATATTGCCATTGCGTCTATCCTCATCTATTTCTTCATAAAAAGTGACCGTCCCCGCCGAATAGTATTTTCCCTCTTCATTGTTTCAATTACATTAGCCGTTTTTTGGGGGTTCATTTTATATTTAAATATCAAAGAGAATAATACCAATGTTCAGGCAATTGTCGTTACACCAACGGTTACAGTGGAAAGTGCACCGGAAGAAAGTAGCACTGATGTATTTATTCTTCATGAGGGTGTAAAAGTGAGATTGCGAGAACAAAGAGGTGATTGGGTACGAATTGAATTACCAGATGGTAAATCAGGATGGTTGCAGTCCTCTTCGATTAAAAAGATTTGATACGCTTTCCTTAGTGTAATACTCTATTTTTTATTCCTTGTTGGGCAAAAAATTTTGATACAAAAAAGGCGAACTTGCCTCTACTCAGAACAAGGCGGTGTTGTAATATATAGTCAAGTTCGGTAATCTATATTACGACTAGGGTGTTACCGTAACCAGAATTTGTGTTGCACTTGTGTTATCCGCATTGTCAAATGCTTTTATAAAGATGGAGTGAAGGGCGCCATCACCATATCCCTGAAGTGACCAGTCATATTTGTATGAAGAGCCATCGCCTACTGAGTCTGTATGCATGAGTTCACCATCGATCGAAAATTCAACTTTTTTTATTCCGTTTTCATCTGTGGCATCTGCAATAATTGAGATGGCCCCGTCACCACCTTCGGAAAATATGGAATTTTGTACAGGGTAGAGGAGTGTTAATGAGGGAGGAATAAGATCATTGAATTCATTATTATTTGCAGTTACGGTTATGGTGGGTGAGGCACTTGAATTACCATTAATATCGTAGGCAATGACAAACAAATTGTGATCCGAGCCTTTTACCAAAGTTCTGGTATCCCATATGTATTTATAAAGGGGTTCATTATCTGTAGATACCGAATCGCCATCGACAAAAAAATCGACTCTTTCAATTTGGTTGTTGTCCTTGGGCTCTGCGACATAATTTACTAAACCCGAAACCAATTGTCCATTTAAAGGAGTCAAAATATTAATGGTGGGATCTACAGGATCAGATACAATACCCGGCACTACCTGAACGTTGACATTCAATGAATATCCAATATTACTTTCCTTGTCGAAGGCAATTGCCCGAATATAATGTTGAAGATTATCTGCGATCGGGGCAGTGTCCCAACTAAAAGTCTGAACCTGACCGCTGCCAACAAATTCTAAATTTCCATCAATGTAAATTCGCATCTCAGTAATCTCTTCGTTGTCAGTTGCAGAAACCACTATGGGAACCACTCCATTTACCGAGGATCCCGCAACAGGATGAAGCAGTTCACAAAAAGGAGAAGTGATATCTTTCAAGGCAGGCAAACAATTTATGAAAACAAACATAGAACTTAGTAAGACTAAAATCACAACAGAGATCAAGGATTTTCGAGTCATCTAATACTCTCCTAAACGTGGTAAGTTTGTGCTCTTAAAATGTGAACAATCAATATTCTTTGTAAATCCGCAACTTTGAAAATTATAAAAGGGATAATTTATGAAAATGACGTTGACAACAGTTTATATTTCCATTTTTTTGAAAAAATTTAGATTTTCTTCGTCATTCACAATATCTTTTCGCTTGAATTATCGGTCAAATTAAATTATTTTTTGAATAAATTTTTTAGGAAGATTTTAATGAAATCAGGATTAAGTTTTTGTCTCGTTATTATTTTATTCATTACTTATTTAGTAGGTTGTTCTTCTTCTCGTAAAACCACTGTCGAAAGTGAGCCAAGCTCATCGGAACCCGCATTGGATGAATCATTCGACCCTTTAATCCTCGATGATGAGGATATAACCTTTAGTGAAGAAATTATTTATCCCGTGAAACCAGAAGTGGAATCCACCATAACCGAAACAAAAATGGCACTTGAAAATTCAAATGTTGAAATTGACGGCTTTCGGGTTCAAATATTTGCTACAAAAGACATTGAAGCCGCAACAATTGCAAAGAAAGAGGCTGAGTTTGCTTTTATTGATGATAGTGTTAACGTTTATATCGAATTTGATTCGCCATACTATAAAATTAGGGCAGGGGATTATAGAGACCGCGAAAATGCTGAAAATTTTCGTGAAACTGCTCGTCAAAAGGGATATACGACTTCTTGGATTGTAAAGACAAAGGTGTGGTCCAATCCACCGCTTGAGGAAATCAAGGATGAATAAAATAATATGAATAATGAGAAAAAGATTATGTAAGAAGATAAGCAGAGAATAACGGGGGTTAAATGGCAGGTCACTCAAAATGGGCAAATATTAAATTTCGAAAGGAAAGACAGGATGCAAAGAAGGGAAAAGTATTCACGAAACTTATCAAAGAAATAACCATTTCTGCAAGAAGTGGTGGAGGGGATCCCCATACAAATCCACGTCTAAGAACCGCCATCCAAGCTGGCAAATTGGCGAATATGCCGATGAAAAATATAGAAAATGCTATCAAAAAAGGTACCGGCGAGTTGCCGGGCGTGGTTTATGAAGATATTATCTATGAAGGATATGGACCTGGAGGTGTAGCGATTTATATAGAATGTACTACCGACAATAAGAATCGGACCGTATCTGAAATCAGGCATTTGCTTAATAAGTATGGGGGTAATCTTGGTGAATCAGGCTGCGTGGCATGGATGTTCGATAAGAAGGGCTTAATTCAGGTATCGAGGGAAAACTATGATGAAGAGGAACTTTTGCTGCTTTCAATCGATGCCGGAGCAGAAGATTTTGAAAAGGATGATGATACATTTTTAATCTATTCTTCGGTTGATGACCAGGAAATGGTATATACAAAATTGAATGAGGCAGGTATTAATATTAAAACTTCAGATATAACATTTGTCCCTCAAACAACCGTGCAAGTGGATGGACGCGAGGCTGAGCAAACGTTAAATCTAATGGAAGCCTTAGAGGACAATGATGATGTGAAAAATGTTTATGCAAATTTTGATATTGATGAAGATATAATGGAAAAGATTTAGCGGACGAGGGAATCTTTTTGAAATTACTCGGCATAGACCCAGGGTTGAGCATTTGTGGATATGGGATTCTTGAAGTATCAAATAGTCTTTTAATCTGTGAAGATTTTGGTAATATTCGTACACAAAACTCTTTGACTATGGCGGAAAAATTAGATAAGATATACCAGAAAATTTCCAACATAATCCAAATTCATAAACCGCGATATTGTGCTATCGAAGATATATTTTACCATACCAATATTAAAACGGCTATTGTTATGGGACACGCAAGGGGAGTTATTATGCTCGCTGCTCAGCAAGCAAATGTAGAAATATTTGAATATTCACCTCGAGAAGTTAAGATGTCAATTACCGGCTCAGGTGCATCTTCAAAACATCAAATTCAGGCTATGGTGAAACAAATTTTGAATTTAAAGGTGGCCCCGCCATCCTTAGATTCATCTGATGCGCTGGCTGTGGCTATATGTCACTATCACCGATTAAGATTTCACAAATTAATATCGGTTTGAGTTCTTAAATTATGATTGAACAAATTTCCGGAATCATCTCAGAAAAAACTCCTACCTTTTGTATTATTAATTGCGGCGGTATAGGTTTGGGAATTAACATTTCGTTAAACACCTTTGCAAAATTAAAAAATCTAAAATCTGGTTCGGAAATCTTTTTGCATTCTCACCTCCATGTTCGGGAAGACGCTCTACAATTATATGGGTTTTGTGAAAAAACAGAAAAAAATCTATTTCGCATGTTGATTTCTGTCTCCGGAATTGGCCCCCGATTGGCTCTTACTCTGTTGTCAGGACCCTCCACTGAAGAAATTCAACATGCTATTTCAAATGATAACATTGAATTATTAACGAGAGTTCCCGGTGTTGGTAGAAAAACAGCACAGCGTTTAATACTTGAATTAAAAGAAAAAATGTCTTCGCAAGAAGGATTTTTGGAATTAGATAAAAAGGACTCCGTTATTGGCCTGTATACTTCCGAGGCAAATGAAGCATTACTGGCACTTGTTAAGCTGGGTTTTAAACAAAACGATGCAAAAATTGCGATAGAAAAATCGATTAAACAGTTCTCGAATGGCGCAACCGTTGAGGAGATACTTAAAATGGCGCTTAAGGAGATGTAAACTTGGAACGTAATAAAGATGTGATAGATCCGGTATTACTTGATGAAGATGTCGAATTTGAGGCTAGCTTACGTCCTTCAAAATTTGATGATTTTGTCGGGCAGATGAAGGTAGTTGAAAATCTAAAAATTTCTATTGAAGCAACCAAACAGCGAAAAGAAGCCTTGGATCACGTATTATTATATGGACCTCCCGGTTTAGGAAAAACCACTCTTGCATACATCATCTCCCACGAACTAAAGGTAGATGTGAAATCCACGTCGGGACCCGTATTGGATAAAGCAGGAGATCTGGCCGGATTGCTAACCAATTTAGATAGAAGAGATGTGTTGTTTATTGATGAAATTCATCGCCTCAATAATGTGGTTGAAGAATATCTCTATTCGGCCATGGAAGATTATCGCCTGGATATTATGCTTGATCGTGGTGCCAATGCTCGGAGCATTCAAATAAGTCTTCCGAGTTTTACACTGGTAGGGGCAACCACCCGGGCAGGACTTCTCACATCTCCGCTTCGAGCCCGCTTTGGGGTAGTGTTGAGACTCGACTATTATAATGCTGAGGATCTATTTCATATAATCAAGCGATCGGCTAACATACTAAAAGTTAAAATTGAAGAAGATGGAGCATATGAAATTGCGATGCGGTCCCGAGGTACTCCACGGATTGCAAACCGGCTTCTTAGACGCACCCGCGATTATGCACAGGTTCGTTCTGACGGGAAAATTACCAAAAAGGTGGCAAATGAGGCACTCCTGATGTTAGAGGTGGATGAAAAAGGGCTGGACGAAATGGATAAACGGATTCTTAAAATCATCATTGAAAATTATAATGGGGGGCCGGTCGGAATCAATACAATAGCAGTGGCAGTCGGGGAGGAAGGGGAAACCATTGAAGAAATCTACGAACCTTTTTTGATACAGCAAGGATTTTTAAAACGTACTTCAAGAGGAAGAGTTGTAACACATTTGGCATACGATCATTTTAAATACCGACGGAGGAATTTTGGGAATCAACAAGAATTATTTTGATATCGATGGCAATTTGAAAATGAAATTGTCAGATTTTGTTTACGATATTCCGGAGAGTAAAATTGCGCAGTATCCCCTTGATAAGCGTGACGAAAGCTTGCTTATGGTACTAAATCGCCAGAATGAAAAAATCGAGCACCGCCAGTTCAGGAATATAATTGACTATTTAAATGCGGGGGATTGTCTGGTTTTAAATAATACAAGGGTGTTTCCTGCGCGTTTGATTGGAACAAAGGATAAGACCGGTGCAAGAGTGGAAGTATTTTTGCTCAGAAATTTGGAGGGTGGAATATGGGAGGTAATGGTAAAACCGGCGCGACGTGTCCGTTTAGGAAATAAATTGGTTTTTAATGGTGATATATATTGTGATGTAATTGATAACACTCTCTCAGGCGGAAGAATTGTCGAGTTTTTTTGTAACGGTGATTTTTTTGAGCATCTTGAAAAAATAGGCCAGACGCCACTTCCACCTTACATAAAAAGACCGGCAGAGGAAGTTGATAAGGTGGAGTATCAAACTGTTTACGCTAAACGACCAGGTGCGGTTGCCGCGCCAACCGCAGGCCGGCACTTTACACAAGATTTGCTGGAAAAAATAGACAAAAAGGGAATAAACTTCGCTTATGTTACTCTACATGTTGGTTTGGGAACATTCAAACCTGTACAGGTTGAGGATGTATCAAGGCATCAAATGGATTCTGAGTATTATGAGATCAGTGAGGAATCCGCACGATTAATAAATAAAACAAAAGAAAAAGGAAATGAAATCTTTGCAGTTGGAACGAGTAGCGTTAGGGTCTTGGAAACGGTTGTGAATCCAAATGGTTATTTACGGCCATCCCGCGGATGGACGGACAAGTTTGTTCACCCCCCTCATAAATTTCTTTCAGTGGATCATTTGGTGACGAATTTTCATTTGCCCAAATCGACACTACTAATGATGGTTTCTGCATTTGCAAACCATGATTTCATCATGCGATCTTACAGGGAAGCTCTAAAAGCAGATTATCGTTTTTTTAGCTATGGCGATGCAATGTTGATAATTTAATCAGAGGTGAAATTTCTCATTAATGTTTTGTTTCTGAAGAAAATCAGTAAAATTTTTTTGATAGTTATTTTTGTTTGAAAAATTATTTTTTTTTAACACTCCACAAAATATTCCTCATATAAATAAAAGTTTTAAAATTTCCACTTGTTTTTTAATGAAAAATCATTAAACTATGGTGGTGTTAAGTAGCGAATATTCCATAATAATCCACTAAATTCCTTTAAAATTCTAATTAAATAAATAATTAAATGCTTTAGTTGACTGTATGAATGGATTCTGGGGTAATAACAAAAGTGTTTTAGATGCTAAGGGAAGGATTAATATACCTGCAAAAGTTCGTAAGAATATCTTACCTGAAGATGCCAATACCATGATCATGATTCGAGGTAAAGGTAGGTTTATCAGATTATATCCATATTCCAGTTGGACAGGGTTTATAGCATCTATTAAAGAGAAATTAGGTATCGGTGAAAAATACCGGAGATATTCGCGGCATTTGATGCGGGATTCATCCGAACAGATACTTGATAAGCAAGGCAGGTTGAATCTACCAACGGGTTTAATTGATTATGCTCAATTAGATGGTGAAGTGCTTATTGTAGGATGTGAGGATTGGTTGGAGGTTTGGAATCCACAAAATTATCTAAACTATACCGATTCCAATCAATCCGAAATTGAAGAAATAGAACAGGAATTGGATTTGTAACGGTTTGGTGAAAACAAAATGGCTGATTGGAAATTTCACCAACCTGTATTAGTCGAATGGGCGCTTAAGTTTTTAATAAAGAACAAAAATGGAATTTACGTTGACTGCACACTTGGTGGGGGAGGACATTGCAAAAAATTTCTTGAGAACCTTTCACAGGAAGGATTTTTGATCGGCTTAGATGCCGATGCTGATGCAATAGATTTTGCCAAGAAAATCCTGCAGAAATTTGAAAATAAATTCCTAAAGCAGTGTTTCTACGATCAACTTGATGTTGCATTAATCGAAGCTGACCGCTATCCCGTTGATGGTGTTTTCTATGATTTAGGAATTTCCTCTCATCAAGTCGATCAAAATCGTCGGGGTTTCTCTTTTCAATCGAATGCGCCTTTAAATATGCGATTTGATCAGTCCAATGGAACGACGGCAGCAGATATTTTGAATAGTTACTCTGTCAGGGATTTAAGCCGGGTGATCAGAGATTATGGAGAAGAACCGCACTGGAAAGCAATTGTGCGTGATGTAGAGAAATATAGAATGAAAAATACATTCGAAACAACCCATCAACTAGCGGACATTATAAGAAATTTGGTTAATCCAAGATTCGTTAACAAATCCTTGGCAAGGGTTTTTCAGGCGCTCAGAATTGAGGTAAATAATGAATTGAATCGCTTAAAAATTTCTCTCAACCAGGCTTTCAATTATCTGAAACAGGGAGGAAGACTGGTAATAATAAGCTACCACTCTCTTGAAGACAGAATTGTGAAAGAATTTTTCAGGCATAAAGCATCGGATTGTATATGCCCACCTGAGCTCCCTGAGTGTGTTTGTGATAAATCATCCGAATTAAGAATATTGACCAAAAAAGTCATTACTCCGACAAGTTCAGAAATTAAATCGAACAATAGAGCACGCAGTGCAAAGCTTCGTGCAGCGGAAAAATTAATATCGTTTGAGCCCTATTGAATGAATAAGCAAAAAAAGACTACTATCTATAAAATAAAGTTAGAAGCAAAAAAAACTGCCAGAGGAATTTCCGCAAGTCTCGTGGCATTTTTGATTCTACTAATATTAAGTGCGGTGTTTCTTCTGTATCAATTGAAGGAATATCATATTACTCGGTATATGAAAAAGAATCAGGAGCTCCGTTTGAAAATTTCAGCACTGGATGAGTCCCGGCATTATTATCTGAGCAAAATAAATGAGCTGAAAAGTTATGCTGAAATTTCAAAAAAAGTTAAGAAAGAAGGGCTAAAGGAGTCATTGGTGAAACCGGGTGTATTAAAAATTGATGGAGATAAATTAGCTGCCTATGTCAAAAAAGACAAAAAAATATCGAAATAAACCTCGAAATTCTGGTTCTATTGAGAATTCGAAAACCACAAGATTAATCGTTCTCACTCTTCTGGGGATCATCGGATTTGGATCTGTAATAGTAAAACTAATAATTGTTCAGGTATTCCAACACGAAAAATTTTCTGTAGTTGGTACAAGACATTTAAAAAATAAACAGGAACTTCCGGCTAAACGAGGTACGATTTTTGACCGAAATGGTGAAAAATTAGCCATTGAAATTATACACTATTCGCTGGCGGTGAGACCAAATGAGATGATCAACCAGTCTCATACAATCCGGAAGCTGTCAGAAGTTACCGGGTTTGCCATTTCCCAAATTCGAAATAAAATTAAAAATGATCAGTCTTTTGCGTATCTAGCTCATCGGCTGCGTCCCCAAACTGCTCATGAAATCGAGAAATTGAAACTAAATGGAATCGTACTGGAAAGAAAGTCAAGTCGATATTACCCTTATGGTGAGCATGCAGGTCAAATTATAGGGTACTGTGATTATTTTAACGATGCAAGGGCAGGCGTGGAATCGGTATATGATTCATATCTTAGAGGCGTACCTGGATATGCGCTTTTTATCCGGGATAACAAGGGCAATCGAATTCCGGATTTGAACTATCCTGTTATTCAACCAATCGATGGAAATGACGTTGTAACCACAATTAATGTCGTTTATCAAAACATATTGGAAGACGAACTAAAGAAGACCGTTTCTCAACATCAAGCTGTAAATGGCGCCGCAATTCTTTTGAATGTTATTTCGGGTGAAGTTCTTGCTCTGGCAAATTATCCCGGATTCGATCCGAATACATATCATAAATTTCCAGTAAGAAATTACCGAAATATAGCCATTTCCGATCAATTTGAACCAGGGTCGACATTCAAAATTGTCGCTCTTGCTCTTATGCTGGAACAATTAAAATTCAATCTGAAAACCGAAAGAATATTTTGTGAGAATGGAAAATATAAAATTTACGGGCAAAACCTGAGAGACCACAAAAAGTTTGGAAATCTCACGCTGCAGGAAGTCATTGAAAATTCCAGTAATATTGGAATGGCAAAACTTGCCAGCAAGTTTCAAGCACCTTTGTTTTATAGATATGCCCGCGATTTTGGTTTTGGAACCTTTACTGGTATCGATTTACCTGCAGAGGCTTCTGGAATTCTTCATAAACCCACTGATTATCAAAAAACCTCGATACCCTACATGAGTATTGGTTATGAGGTAGCTGTCACGCCTCTTCAAATCGCATGTGCCTACGCAGCAGTTGCAAATGGAGGTAAGCTACTAAAACCTTACATTGTAAAAAAAGTTGTAGACAAAGATGGAAATGTCTTATTAAGGAATAAACCCAGAGTAACCCGGCAAGTAATTAATCCCGCAATTTCTCGTAAAATGAGTTTGACTCTTGAAGGGGTTGTTGAAAATGGTACAGGTAGAAGTGCGGCAGTAAAAGGATTGGCAATTGCTGGGAAAACCGGTACAGCTAGAAAAATCGAGGCGGACAAAAACGGCAAAAACAGATACGTTTCAAAATATATTTCTTCATTTGCAGGATTTTTCCCGGTTGACTCTCCGCAGTACGCGCTTGTAATTTTAATTAATGAACCAAAGGATGAATATTACGGAAGCCAGGTTGCTGCCCCGGCATTTAGTAATATTTCGAAAAGAATTATCGGAATTCCGTTTGAGAATGAACTTCATCTAACTGAAAAAGCCGGTTTAATAGACAAGATTACCTCTTTATGGTAGAATCCTAATAGACCAGAAATATATTGCCCGTTTCGCATGTCATGTATGAATAAGACATTATGATTACAAATTCTTCTGCATGATTTTTTTTATTTAAAAAAGTGAATCAAATAATACCGGATTTAATTAGATCTGAAATTCTCGACGTAAACGTGCACAAGGTTTTAATATGCTTATAGTTAAGGGAAAGATAAGAGAATTCTTAAAAACTACCTCGAACATCGAAGTTATTTCAGATTCGATTGATAGTCTGGATTACACAAATGTTTCTATCGATTCTCGATCTCTGGTGGCTGGTCAATTTTTTATACCTTTAAAAGGGGATAACACCGACGGACATAAGTTTGTCCTAAATGCTCTGGAGATGGGGGCTTCAGGTGTTGTTGTTGAAAAAGAATGGTATCGGGAAAATCAATCGCTACAGCTCTCTCCAAACCAAACTCTATTAAGTGTGGATGATCCTTTAGAATTTTTACAAAAGTTATCTGCCTGGCATAGACGCCAGTATGATTTTCCGTTGATAGGTCTGACGGGCTCAAATGGAAAAACCACCTGCCGCAAAATGATTCATCAGATCTTATCGAATGATTATCACGTTCTCAGCAACGCCGGAAATCAGAATAATCATATCGGGGTGCCTTTAACATTATTAAAAACCAACATTGAGCATAACATCGGTACAGTTGAACTGGGTACCAATCATCCGGGAGAAATTGCATTTTTGTGTGAGTTGGTTAAACCTACCGCCGGCCTAATTACCAATATCGGCAAGGGGCACTTGGGGTATTTTGGTAATCTGAAGGAGGTCTATCGCGAAAAGACAATGTTGTATAACAGTTTGCCATCGGGCTCTCCCATTTTTGTCAATATGGACGATCCATATCTTAAAGATTACGTCCGGGATGATCTAAGTAAGATCCGTGTGGGCATCTCAAAGGAAGGTCATGTTTGTGGTGCAATAATTTCTGCTGATCGATGGGGAGCAGTGAAATTTGATGTCAATGATAGTTTCCAAGTTCAATTAAAGATTCCTGGAAAACATCATTTTTATAACGCACTTCTGGCAGTTGCGGTAGGCATTTATTATGGGATATCGACAGAAAAAATTAAATCCTCATTGGAAGACTTCTCACCAGAAAGCCAGCGTATGGAGATATCTGAAAGTGATGGATTGATAATTATAAATGATGCTTACAATGCCAATCCGGATTCCACAAAGGCTGCCATTGACTATTTATTAACCTTACCGGTTAATGATAATAAGAAGATCCTTGTTTTGGGTGATATGCTCGAAATGGGAGAATTTGGAGAACAAGAACACCTCGATATCGGAAAGTATATCGATGGAAACAAGATTGACTTTGTATTTCTTTATGGCCCCCTTTCAAAATATGTTCAGCAGGGGATCAATGAATCTAACTCAAATACTGTTGCATCATTCTGGTATGATTCTCATGAGAGAATCGCAGAACATTTAAATGAAATGATCAATCCCGGAGACATATTACTAATCAAAGGTTCCCGGGGAATGAAAATGGAAAAAGTCCTCGAAGATTTGGGAAAAGTGTGAATCAATGATAGCCGATTTCTTACAACAATTTACGGATACCTTTTTTGGATTTAATGTATTTCGATATATAACCGTAAGAGCGGCTCTTGCTGCCATTACTTCGCTGTTATTGAGCCTGCTAATAGGACCTAAAATAATTCGCTTGCTTCATAAAAATCAAATAGGCGAAGAAATAAGACATGATGGCCCCGAGAGCCATTTGTCGAAGTCCGGCACACCCACAATGGGAGGACTGATTCTTCTAGGGTCAATTTTAATCTCAATCTTGATGTGGGCGCGTCTAAATAACTTCTATATAAAAATTATATTTATTTCTACAATTTGGATGGGGCTAGTGGGATTTATTGATGATTATCTCAAAGTAGTTAAAAAGATGAAACGAGGTTTGGTAGGCCGCTACAAATTTGCCGGACAAATTCTATTAGGACTTTTTATCGGCAGTCTCATTTACTTTAATCCTGAAATGGTGGCGAAGGGGCTGAATAACAATACCAGCATTCCGTTTTTTAAAAATTTGGAAATTCAATTTGGAATCTTATACATACCGATTGTAATTCTTGTTATTACAGGAACTTCAAATGCAGTGAATCTCACAGATGGTTTGGATGGTTTGGCTACCGGATTAATCGCCATTGCAATGCTCGCTTTTGCGGGTATGAGTTATGTAACCGGAAATGTCAATTTTAGCGATTACTTAAATATTGTTTATTTACCCGGAAGCGGCGAATTGACGGTCTATTGTCTGGCTATCGTGGGAGCCGCCATGGGTTTTCTGTGGTTTAATACGCATCCTGCAGAAGTTTTTATGGGAGATACCGGTGCGCTTGCCCTTGGTAGCACATTAGGAACAGCTGCGATATTACTAAAAAAGGAGATTTTGCTTGTATTGATTGGAGGAGTCTTTGTAATGGAGACCCTGAGTGTAATTATTCAGACAACCTACTTTAAGTATACAAAAAAGAAAACCGGTGCCGGAAAGAGAATATTTAAAATGGCACCTTTACATCATCATTTTGAATTAAAAGGCTGGCATGAGTCGAAAGTGGTGGTGCGATTATGGATTATTGGAATATTGATGGCTCTTTTAAGCCTAACTACTTTCAAGGTCCGTTAATACTTGGGAGTTTTATTCTCAATTTGAATTAATAGCCGTGATAAACAACAAATAGTCTGAAGTGAAAGAAGGTTCTTTTATTTGCCTTCAGACAATAATAAAGCTTCAACTATGTTAATCGTCGTCATGAGTGGAGTCTGGATTATTGCGGCAGCCGAGAAGATCACAATCTAGGGAATTAAGTTAATTTATGATTTTACAATGACAAAAAATTATATCGACATCTGGTTATTTGGTGCATTCTTCATTCTGATTTTGGTTGGCATTATTATGGTATATAGCGCCAGCGCTTATTATGCAGAGGAATATTTCAATGATCATTTTCATTTCATTAAACGCCATATCTTATGGGTGTTTTTGGGATTGATAGCAATGGCAATTGCCTATAATTTCCCGTATAAAAGGTTAGTCGGATATTCAATCATATTACTGTTAATGAGTCTTGGAATATTAATTTATGCTGCAATCATTCATAAACGCTGGATTTATTTTGGACCTTTCCATTTTCAGGCTGTCGATGTAGCAAAGTTCTCTTTAATTCTTTTCTTAGCAGATTCATTAAGTCGTAAAGAAGTGAAACTGAAGAGCTTTAGTGAGGGATTTTTCCCTCATTTTTTCTATATCGCCTTGTTTGCAGCCCTTGTTGTATTGCAGCCAGATTTTAGCAGTGCCTCAATGTTAATAATGGTCGGATTCATAGTCTTATTTTCAGCACCTGTTAAGATTCGCCATTTGTTTGTCACTGGGGCTGCTGCATTACCATTAATGGGTATGACCATTCTGCTTTTTCCATATATGTGGAACAGGATCCTGGCCTACCTCGGGATTGAGGATGATCTGCTGGGAAAGGGTTACCAGGTGTATCAATCTTTGGTAAGCCTTGGCACAGGTGGTCTCTTCGGAGTAGGCTATGCTGAAAGTAAACAGAAAATGTTTTATCTGCCTGAAGCACACACGGATTTTATATTCTCAATAATTGGGGAGGAATGGGGATTAATTGGTTCATTAATATTAACATCCCTCTTCATGATAATTATGTTTCGAGGGGTAAAAATTGCCGCGCGTGCTACGGATAGATTCAGTTTTTACCTGACGGTTGGTATTACGGCAAATTTTGTGCTCTATGCATTAGTTCATATGATGGTTACACTCGATGTGGCACCTCCGACTGGTTTACCCATGCCGTTCATCAGCTACGGCGGTACTTCCATCCTGTTTTCCTGTATTTATGCAGGATTGTTACTCAATATAGCAAACAATACGTTTTCGGATTCGGCAATAAATAGACATCGATTTTCACAAAGGGCTGTGGCCAACTTTCATAGCAGAAAACTAAAATATTTAAAATAAATGGTGAAAAAGGTTTTGATAACCGGTGGTGGTACTGGAGGACATTTGTATCCTGCGATAGCAACAATCGAGGCTTTGAAAAAAAAAGGAGAGTTTAATTTTATGTTTGTCGGCGGAAAATACGGTATTGAAGCGAAAATTATCCCGCAATATGGAATACAAATGAAGACCATATTGATAAGTGGTTTTCAGAGATATTTCACCTGGAAAAATATCTTATTTCCTTTCAAACTGATATTGGCTTTGGTTCAAAGTTATAAGATTATTCACTCCTTTAAGCCAGATGTTGCTATTGGGACAGGCGGTTATGTTAGTGGTCCTGTTCTCTATGTCGCCTATAAAATGGGGGTACCGGTTCTGATTCAAGAACAGGATGTCTATCCGGGAATTACCACACGCCTTTTAATGAAATATTCCAGAAAAATCTGTATCGCCTACGAGGAGGCGAAACACCATTTTCAAAATTATTTACAAAAAGTAGTTGTGACAGGGAATCCGGTACGCATAAATACTGAAGCAACATCAAAAGAGAATGCTTTAAATCATTGGAATTTCGAGAAGGATACACCGGTAATACTTATTTTCGGAGGAAGTCAAGGTGCTCGTTCAATCAATCAGGCAATGATGGCAATACTCCCTCGAGTACAATCTTCAGTCGCAATACAATTACTCTGGCAGACAGGCGAAAAAGAATACCAAACCGTTTCATCAATTGTCCACGATGATGGAAAGATAAAAATTTTACCATACATCAATGAAATGCATATGGCTTACAGAGCGGCTGATATCATTATTTGTCGGGCCGGGGCAATTACTCTGGCAGAATTGACCCTCGCTGAAAAACCGGTGATTCTGATTCCATATCCCTATGCAGCTGGGAACCACCAGGTGCAAAATGCACGAATGATTGAGCAAGCTGGTGCAGCCATTGTGGTCACAGAGGATCCGGGCTGGTATGAAAACCTTTATAAGTCATTAATGAACCTGCTTAATGATAAGATATTATGTGAAAAATTAGGGAGTAATTGGTCCAAGCTCGCACGACCAAAAGCAGCAGATGAGATCGCAGATGAAGTTCTAGCTTTGTTGGGGAATAACTGAAATCAAATAGCCGAGCAAACATGGAAAATTCCGAACGCCTGTATAAAAGGCTGAACAATGAATTTCCGGACAGTTCTTATGCAGATGAGCCGCTTGCTCCCTTGACTACTTATCGGGTTGGTGGAAAGGCAGAAATTCTGATTTACCCAAATCATCTGGATGATTTGGAGCATATCGTAAAACTTTGTAATAGGTACAAAACAGAGTTTTTTATCATTGGAAAAGGTGCAAATGTTCTGGTGCATGATGGCGGTTTCCGGGGAGTGGTGATATCACTCGAGAAATGTTCATCTCAATTATTTCATGAAAAAAACCTTCTTTATGTTGGAGCGGGAGTGACCGTGCAGGCCCTGGTTGAATATTGTGAAGAACACAGTCTCGCCGGCCTGGATTTTATGTCTGGAATTCCCGGAACTGTGGGAGGAGCCTTAAGAATGAATGCGGGTGCATTCGTTGGAGAAATTGGCGACAGGGTTCTTAGGATTGATGCGATGAGTAAGCAGGGGATTCGAGAACAAATTTCTGCTGAAGAGGCTGGATTTGGGTATCGCAGAGCTAATGGATTGCAGGATAAAATACTTTTAGGATGCTGGCTGTTATTGGGACCTGGAGAAAAGCGAATTCTTCAAAGAGCACGAGAGGGATATCTGGAACGGAGAGCAAGCAAACAACCGTTAGAGTATCCGTCTTGTGGTAGTGTTTTTAAAAGACCTCCGGGAGACTATGCCGGACGTTTGGTTGAAGCAGCCGGGGCTAAGGGATTTAGGGTAGGTGGAGCGATGGTTTCTGCAAAACATGCAAATTTTGTAGTGAATGAAAAAAGTGCCACTGCAAATGATATCTACGAAGTCATTGCTGAGGTTCAACAGATGGTATACAAACAATTTAAAGTGTGGTTAGAACTTGAGGTTAAACTCGTTGGATTTCCGATCGAGATGGTTAAAAGAGTAGAGGGACCTTGAGATGAGACAAAAATCAAGAACAAAAAACCTCGATTTTTATCTATTACCTACACCCAAATTTGTTGTCACTTTAGCACTTATTGGGATAATCGTATACGGATCTGCCTATGGTATTAATCATCTGATGTATAAAACAAAATTATTTAACGTCAAGGTAATCCGGGTAACAGGCAATAATTATCTTAGAGGGGAATTAATCAAGCACCTAGCAAATATTGAGACGGATCAACCATTATTTCGGGTTGATGTAAATAAGGTTATTGAGAAAATTTTGGAGAATAATTACGTAAAAGCAGCAAGCGTTTCTCATATACTCCCATCGACCATAATAATTGACGTTGAAGAAAGACAACCAGAATTTTTACTTAAAGACAATAAGAAAATATATATGGTTGATCAAGATGCGGTCATTCTTGAGAATATAACAGGAATTAGGCCGGACGAGCTACCTGTGGCGAGGGGAATTTCCGTTGCCAACCTATTGGAAGATAAGACTCCTCTGCATAGGGTCATTGAGATTATTGGCATAATTCGGAGAGTGGACCCAGCGCTGCTGGTACAGATCTCGCAAATTCAAGTGAAAAGCCATGATTGGCCGGTTTTTAGTCTGAGGGAGGGTGGTGGAGAAATATGGCTTGGTCAATCTGCTCATCATGAACGAATTTACTATTGGAGTGAACTGTTTAGTCAACCAACAGTTTTGGAGCGGCTGGAAAAAGTAAAAAGACTCGATTTCACCTTTTCAAATCGGGTAGTAATAGAATATAAAAGTTAGAAGGAAGATATTTTAATGGAAGGTAGAATAATCGCTGGACTTGATATTGGTACAACAAAAGTATGTGCTGTCATTGTAATGGAAGATCCTGATGGTAGTCTTAATGTCGTCGGTGTTGGAAATTCTCCTTCGCATGGATTGCGGAAAGGAGTCGTCGTCAATATCGATAAAACAGTGCAGTCTATTACAAAAGCACTGGATGAAGCACAAAAAATGTCCGGTGTGGAGATAGATTCGGTTTTCGTCGGCATTGCGGGAGATCATATTCGCGGCATGAATAGTAAAGGTATGATTGGAGTTGCAAGAGATGACCATGAAATAACATCAGAGGATGTGGATAGGGCAATCAATGCTGCGAAGGCGTTAGCTTTACCTATCGATCGAGAGATTATACATGTTATTCCGCAAGAGTTTATTGTTGACGATCAGGATGGAATACCCGATCCGGTGGGTATGTCTGGCGTCCGTCTGGAAGTAGAAGTCCATATTGTAACTGCGGCAGTTACCTCGGCTCAGAATATTGTACGCAGCGTTCATCGCGCCGGATACGAGGTGGAAGAAATCATCCTCGAACCGCTGGCCTCGAGTTTAGCAGTATTGGATGATGATGAACAAAATTTGGGTGTATCACTTGTGGATTTGGGTGGTGGTACCACTGATATCGCTATGTTTTTTGATGGTCATATCCGGCATACGTCAGTCGTCGCCTTAGGGGGACAGCACATTACAAATGATATTGCCATTGGCTTACGTACCCCGCCGGATCAGGCCGAAGAGATAAAACTTAATTGGGGCTCACTCTCAACTGAAGGCATGAAACAGAATGAGACTATCGTTGTACCGGGGGTGGGAGGTAGGCCCTCAAAGACTATCTATCGCAATGTTCTCGTGGATATTATTACACCCAGAGTTGAGGAAATACTTACTCTGGCCTATCAAAAGATGGAGGAATCGGATGTACTGGAATTAATGTCAGCTGGAGCAGTAATTACCGGGGGGGGCGCTCTTCTGCCGCGCATAGGTGATATGGCAGAAAATATCTGGGGATTGCCGGTCAAATTAGGTATACCCAAATATATGGGAGGACTCACGGATACTGTGAGGAGCCCGGTTTATAGCACAGCTGTTGGCTTATGTCTCTATGGGGCAAAATATCACGAGGGAGAAGCATTTTCTCATAGGCGGAACGGAAACTTATGGGATGATGTACTGAATAGTTTCAAAAGGTTTTTTAAAAGATTTTTTTGAAAATTGGATGAGGAATGTAACGAATATTATTTAAAATTCAAAAGGAGGCAGTATGAATATTATTTTTGATGATACGGTGGATTTATCTGCAAAGATGAAAGTGATAGGTATTGGTGGGGCAGGAGGCAATGCTATCAATACGATGATGAATTCCGGCTTAAACGGTGTTGATTTTATTGCTGTGAACACCGATGCACAAGCTCTGGAGAACAACTTGGCACCATCGAAAATCCAGATTGGGAAAAACTTGACACAGGGTCTTGGTGCCGGAGCAAATCCGGATATAGGACGTGCGGCTATTGAAGAAGATAGGGAAGAGGTTTTCAGGATGTTATCGGGCGCGGATATGGTCTTTGTCACGGCGGGCATGGGAGGTGGAACCGGGACCGGAGCTGCACCGATAGTGGCAGAAATCGCTAAGGAAATTAACGCCTTAACAGTTGGAATTGTCACGAAACCCTTTACATTTGAGGGAATAAAACGCCAGGAGAGAGCTGATTTGGGCATAAGCGAGATGCGTAAATATGTTGATACACTTATTGTAATTCCAAATCAAAGATTGTTTGCGGTTGTTGATAAAACTACTCCGTTAAGAGATGCATTCAAGATTGCCGATCAAGTATTGCTTCACGCAACAAGAGGGATATCCGATTTGATATTGGTACCCGGATTAGTCAACCTTGATTTTGCAGATGTAAAAACTATTATGGCAGAAATGGGTGATGCACTAATGGGTACGGGTTATGCAAAGGGAGAAGGAAAAGCAGTTCACGCAGCACAGCAGGCAATCTCGAGTCCATTACTGGAAGGGGTTTCGATTAAAGGGGCACGAGGTCTTCTGGTAAACATCTGCGGTGGAAGCGATCTGTCGTTGTATGATGTGAACGAGGCAACTTCGATTATATCCGAAGAGGCTGGTGAGGATGCTAATGTGATTTTTGGTGCAGTGATTGATGAAAAATTGAGTGAAGAAATTTTTATCACCGTTATTGCGACTGGTTTTAACAATCAGCAAACGACAGTTCCAAAAGCAGATCGTGAACTTCGAATGGAAGAAACATCCGAAAAATTATCAATTCCTACGTTTATCCGGGATAAAAAGAAACAGGAACAGGAAGGAACTCAGAAAATACCTCCCTTAGGGAAAACAGAAGAATTTCCATTTGATGATAACATGGAAGATCTGGATATTCCCACTTTCCTTAGAAAACAAATGGACTAATTTTAGAAGGTTCTTCAAACCTTTGAAGGACCTTCCGGCATTATTTGATTTAATCTTCCGTATATCTGATATAGAATTTTGTATTCCTGAAAAAATTCAGCTAATATCTTTTACCAAAAATTTTCTATAAATTCGAACACCATTTTTTGATTTCCGGGTTATTTACCGCTATCCGAATTCAATAGTCCTATTAAAAATAAAGATACTATCAAAACATCATAATCACCTAAAATTAATTATTAGGTTATTCGATTTTTAGAATCGCAAACCATCTTACTTGGCGGACGACATCCAGAATTATTACTATATTGTTTCGGATGTTGTAATATGTGTCCTCAAAATTCATGTGGTAAAAGTCGAACGGATAGGTATATGTTCATTATTTTGCATAACATTGGCATTAAACATACTAGCACAATATAATCCCGGATAGTGAAATTATAGTCTGAATAGTATTAGGAAATCCAAATAAAAGATGCGATTCGAATGCGGTATTTGTTCCGTCTATATATAAAAATTGACGATAATGAAAATGGTGCTAATTCTTAATAATTTAAAAATACAATCTTTTCCTTTCTTTTGAACAAAAAGAGTAGGGGCTTGCTTAGGATTATTTTTTTGTAGTCGATTAATTGAAATGAATAGGGTAAAATCGATTTCAATTATATATCCGATAATGGAGGGAAGATTCTTATTAACCTTCTATGACAAATTAGAATAATATAGTAAATGTATATAGGTTTAAATGGGTAATTTAAAATGTCTGAGCCAAAAAAACTTCTAATCGTAGACGATGAGGAAACTTTGACTTTTACTCTGTACCAGGCGTTCATAAAAGCACCGTTTGAATGTGAGGTAGTAACTGCTTCCTCCGGAGAAGAAGCACTAGGACGAATAGAAGATGCAAGTTTTGATCTTGTTATAACGGATTTAGCAATGCCTGGAATCGACGGTTTAGAATTACTGAATAGTATTAAACTTCACTCTCCAAAAACAAGGGTAATTATCATAACGGGATTTGGATCGGATGAAAGAGAGGAGAAGGCATACGAAATGGGTGCAGATCAATATATCGAAAAACCTTTTGATATTCATGAATTGAGAGAATCAGTATTTAAATTGTTAGAATAGAGAATGGCATTAGTTGGTAATTTAAAGGATTTAAAGCTAGTAAATATCATTCAAATAAATTGTATCGAAAGAAACACTGCAAAATTATCAATTCGGGGGTTAGATAAAGTAGGTTCAATTTATTTTAGTGAAGGTAATATTGTTCACGGGGAATTGGGCCCCTATGTTGGAGAGCAGGCAATTTACGAAATGCTAGCTTTAAACGAGGGACAGTTCAAGGTTGAAGCGGGGATCGAACCGCCAACCCAGACGATCAATCAACCCTGGAGTTCCGTAGTTATGGAGGGGCTCAGGTTATTGGATGAAAAAGAATTAAACGAATCTCCTGTTCCAAAACAATTACTAACAATCTTATCGGATTTAAAGAATGTAAAAAATGTATTTGTACTTGATTTGAATGGAAAGATTGTAGAGGGAAAAACTTCTGAGAATTTTCATCCATTATTTTTAACCTTTATATGGTACAAACATAAAAAAATGTTAAACCATCTATATTCCCAATCGTTTCGATTCATACAATTAAGGGATACTGATACATTATGTTTTATTTTCGAAGGAAAACCAAACTTAATTGTGCTCGAAACAAGTCTTAAGGTATATGTACCAGATTTCTCAAGGATTGTTCAGGAAAATCTGGATAGGTTTGCTTTCTGAAGTGAAATTATGTACGAAACAAGTTATTCAAAATTGAAAATGGTTCATGACCGAAATTTCGAGATTTCAGGCATTCATGGCATTCAATCTGATATCGAATATTTCCCAATTGAGATAAATCAACTTGTAATTAGATGAATATTATTTTTAAAGGCACTAAATGCTGAGAGAATTTTTTCAAGATATTATCGATATTCAAGAGGTAGAAGCAATTGTCCTTTCGGATAATCAAAACAATAATTTTGATTTGTGGAGCCTTCCCAACTTTCCAGCCATCAAAATGTATGAAATTACAGAAATGTATTTGCAAATTTTTTCCGTTTACGAACAATTGATGCATTCAATCGATGAAATAATTTTTCCGTATGAAAAAGGTATTGTTTATGTAAAGAATCAATCTAGTTTTTTTTTAATTATATTTGCTTCTCGAAGAGCAGATACCTCTTTGCTGAGATTAACCGTTGAAAATAATCTTTATGATCTTCATAACTCGAAAAGAGGGAAAAAGCTATTAAAAAAATCACCCCAGTCGAAATATCAATATTTTTCATCTATGGAACTGGATGATGCTGAAAAAATAATGATTCAAAATGTCTTTGAAAATAAAGATGTCTATGGACTTGCCGAATAAAATTAAAAGTGAAATGATATTTAAGATTAGTCCCGGAAAATCCCCCCAAAAGGCTAATTTAAAATCATTGGAATGGGCAGTTTTGACACAATTAAATGGGAAGAATTCTGTAGGTGAAATATCCAATCTACTTTCCCTTGATCAGAAAGAAATTGAGATAATATTTAGCAAGTTAATTGAAGAAGGATTGGTGCAAGTCACAGACCGTAGAGTTAGTGGAAATATTGTACCCCAGGAACAGATGGCTAATCTTAGAGGCTTGCTTACAAGGTTTGTTGGGCCTGTGGCAAATTTTATTATTGAAGAAAACCTTGCTGAAATCGATTCCACGCGGGAAAATCTTTTAAAGGAAAAATTTGCGTTTCTCATCGAAATGCTTAGTTTAGAAATTTCTGATGAAAAGAAAAGAGTTGAATTTAAAAGAAAGGCAATTTTAGAATTAAGGACAATCATATAAACAAATACGGGTATATAATTTATGTCACTCCGTTTACGAATCACTATTTTACTTGTCCTAGGTGCTTTGATATTCTGCGGTTCAGCGGTGTTTATCCTTGTAAGGTACATGGATCAGTCCATAAACGATATTTTATCAGAACAAGGGAGAATTTTTAGTTCAGGAATAGCAAGTAGCTTAGCAGGAAGTTTGCTTGAAAATAGCGATATGGAAATAAAGAAAATCCTTAATCAACATTCAAATTTCGATAATATTGAATATATTCTAATCGAAGACTCGACAAATCAGATTAAATTTCATACATTTGTGGGTGATATTCCATTAGAATTGTTTGGTGCAAATGTTCTAGCCTATACTTTTTCAGAAGATTACTCACTAAAACAATTGACTCTTGTTAAGAATAATGAAAAAGTATCAATTTTCGATTTTGTGGTTCCATTAAATAAACAATATAAAGGATACCTAAGGATTGGTCTTAACAACACTATTCTGACGGCAAAAACTAAAAAGTCGTTTTGGATTATCAGTTTAATACTTGGGAGCGGTGCTATATTATTCATAATAATTGTCTTTTTATTAATTACGCATCAAATTACGAAGCCCATAATAAAATTAACAAAAATTGCCGATAACATGAGTTTAGGTAAATTGGATAATCCAGTAAAAATAGATGTCAAAAATGAACTACAAATATTGGCATTCGCACTTGATCGAATGAGGGAAAGTCTAAAAACATGTCTGGAAAAGATGGAAGCGCGCCCATTTAATCGTTTCTGAACTTTAATTCGGGGAGAAACATAGTATGGTACAAGTAAAAAAACTAAAAGATGGTAGCCGTCAGATTATTTTAAATGCAAAACAATTTGATGAGATTACTCGAATTTTGTCAGAACTTGCCATCAAAACGAAAGCATCAACAATATTGTTGGCGGATATCAGCGGACAATTAATTACCCAGCGCGGGAATACTGATGATATAAATACAGCGATTCTTTCTGCCTTAGCAGCAAGTGATTTTGCCGCCACTTCTGAAATGGCAAAATTGGTAGGTGAGGATGCAAAATTTAAACTGTTATTTCATGAAGGTGAGAAGCGCAATGTTTATTTATCCAATGTTGGAGATAATTTTTTCCTGGTAGTTGTTTTTGATGTCAGCGTAACACTGGGATTAGTGCGGATTTATACAAAAAAAGCAATTCAAAATTTGATCGGGGTTTTCGATACCTCTGAATCTGATGAAGACACGAAGAAAATAATTGATCAGGATTTTACTAGTATGTTGGGCGATATGCTCGATGAATCGTTTAAATAGCATTTGTAATCTTTGCTTGAGTTTCACCCCTACACTTATTATTGAAAGACTAAAACGAGGCTGATTATGTTTATTAACTGGGCACTGCAAGAGATAAACCTTAAAATTGTATATTACGGTCCTGGCATGAGCGGGAAAACCACTAACCTTGAGTATGTACACTCAAGATTGGATCCGACCTTAACAGGCGAATTGGTAACATTAAAAACAAAGGAAGATCGAACCATTTTTTTCGATTTTATGCAAATTGAAGTTGGAAAAATTAAAGGTAAAAAACCCAAATTTAACCTTTATACAGTACCAGGGCAGGTTTACTATGCTTCCAGCAGAAAAATAATACTGAATGGTGTAGATGGCGTCGTATTTGTAGCCGATTCTCAAAAAGATAGGATGGAAGGTAATATTGAGACATTATTAGATCTTGAAAAGAATTTGAAAAATATGGGATATACACTTGAAAATTTCCCCTGGGTGATCCAGTATAACAAGCGAGATTTGCCCAATTCAGAATCTTTGGATATTTTGCAGAAAAAACTAAATTTCTTTGGCGTACCCTCCTTTAACGCCGTTGCTGTTAAGGGTAGCGGTGTGTTTGATACGCTCAAGTCAGTAATTAACCTTGTCGTGAAACATGTACAACAACAATTGTAAGTAAATATTAAAAACAAATTTCACTTCATAGCCTTCGTTATTGAACTGCAGCGTTGTTAGATAAATATTCCCTTCTTGGTTCAACCAATTGATCATAATGTCTTTGGGGCAAATCCGTGTCCCATTCCAATTTATTAGTTTCTCATCCATTAGTTAACTATATTTCTTAAATAAAGAAGGCTTAAACATTGAAGCTATTCCTGATAATGGATTGGATACACTTTTAATGAAACGATTTTTCCTTTTTTTTCCATCTGATTAATCTGACGGTTTTATTCATTTTTAACTTGTAAAATGTTGTGGAATAATTTTCTAAAAATAGTTATCTTTTGTGTTTTGATTTTTGCTACCTTGGTTTTGGGACAGCAGAAAAGCTTGACGCTTCGGCATGAGAAATTTTTAATTCATTACAAATTACCTGATGAGAAATTTGCCATTCAATTGTCTGCAACATTGGAAAAATATTTACCCTACTTTAGACAGTTTTATGAGGATGAGTCTCATACTATTGCTGAAATAATCATAGCTGCAAATCCTGCAGAGTTTCGCGCATTATTTTCGGGCCAGCTACCGGAGTGGACAGGGGCATTTTATATCAGCCCGAAAAATACTATCATACTCAAAAGTCTAAGATGGTCACAACCTCAGCCAAATATTGAAAGGGATTTTCTCCATGAATTATCTCACCTGTTTTTTAATGCTAAATTTGATTCTGAAAAAATACCGCTCTGGTATAATGAGGGATTAGCGGAATTTCTCTCAGGAAGTAGAATAGGTATTCAAAGAGGAAAGACTCTGTCCAACGCCATATTAGCAAAAACTCTTGTTCCTTTAGCAGAAATTGACAGTCTTCCCTATTTTTCTAAACGAAGGGCTGAACTGGCATACACACAGAGCCTTTCGGCGGTTCTGATGATAAAATCAAGCATGGGTTCCATCGAAAAATGGCAAAAATTTCATCGGGATCTGGTGAACGAGCAATGGTCCAATGCATTCATAAAGTATGTAGGGATGGATGAAGTTGACTTCGAAATTGCCTGGTATAAGGAAGTGGAAAAGAAATATAGATGGTTCTTTGTTTTCAACCTTGAAAATTTAATTTGGGTATTTTTGATTTTAATACTTGCTTCGACAATGTTTTTTGTCCGTTTTCGGAACAGAAAAAAATTAAAAGAATGGGAGTTAGAAGAAGATAGAATCGACGCTCAGAGAGTATCATACTTACCCGGTCAATTAAATACATTGAAAGACGATTCTGAGAAAGGTTAGTCTAGAATGTATGTTCCCAAAAAAATTTTTTTGACAAAAGGAGTCGGAAAACATAAGGAAAAATTAGCAAGTTTTGAAATGGCACTCCGCAACGCCGGAATTGCACCGTTTAATATCGTTGAAGTTTCATCAATATTACCACCAGGATGTGCATTGGTCTCTAAGTCTTCAGGACTAAAAGAAATCACACCGGGCCAAATTATTCATGTAGTAATGAGTAAAAATGCAACAAATGAGCCAAATAGATTGATTGGCGCCTCCGTCGGGCTTTCTATTCCTAGTGATCAATCAATGTATGGTTACCTCTCTGAACATCACAGTTTTGGAGAGAATGAAAATCAAGCAGCCGACTATGCGGAAGATCTGGCTGCCACTATGCTCGCAACAATTTTGGGGGTCCAATTTAATCCAGACTCCAGCTACGATGAAAAAAAGGAAATTTGGAAAATATCAGGAAAAATTTATAAAACTCGCAATATTACTCAGACTGCAATTGGTGATAAGAACGGATTGTGGACGACTGTAGTTGCTGCCTCGGTCCTGCTGCCCTAACGAAAAAAGAAAAGGCTAAATAAATGAAGAAGATTAATTTTGCGTTTGGAATACATTCACATCAACCTGTTGGGAACTTTGATTATGTTTTTGAAGATGCGTTTAATAAAGCATATCAACCATTTCTGGATATCATTGAGGAATACCCTGCATTTAAAATCAATATACATTACACGGGTATATTGTGGGATTGGATTGAAAATCACAAACCTGCCCATATTAGCCAAATGAAAACCATGGTAAGTTCTGGCCAAATTGAGTTGATGACAGGCGGATTTTATGAACCCATACTTACTGTAATTCCCCAAGAAGATGCTGTGGGACAAATAAAAAAATTAACCCAATGGGTACAAAAACATTTTAATTGCAGGCCTCGCGGAATGTGGTTGGCCGAGAGGGTATGGGAACCTACCATACCTACCATAATGGAGAAATCTGATGTTAATTACGCTGTTATTGATGATGCCCATTTTAAGTATACCGGCTTACAATCACATGAATTATTGGGGTATTATATAACAGAGGATGCAGGAAGCCTGGTTCGAATTTTTCCGATTAGTCAAAAATTGAGGTATACCATTCCATTCCAGAAACCAGAAGTAACACTTGAGTATTTACATGAATTGGCTAGCGATGATGGAAAGCGATTGATTGTTTTTGCCGATGATGGCGAAAAATTTGGTGTTTGGCCCGGAACCAACGAATACGTGTATAAAAAAAATTGGCTAAAACAATTTTTAAGACTTTTGTTGGATAATCAAGAGTGGATTAACATCTTACATTTTTCAGAAGCTCTTGATAAGTTAAAACCGCTGGGCAGGATTTATCTCCCGACGGCTTCTTACGCTGAGATGATGCATTGGGCACTTCCAGTTCAGGCATATCGTGATTATGAGGCTTTTGAAAAATATTTAAAGCACAATAATAAATATGATGAAGTGCATGTTTTTGTGCGGGGAGGATTTTGGAGAAACTTTCTTTCAAAGTACCCGGAAGCTAATCTGATGCATAAAAAAATGTTATATCTTAGTGAGCGGACACGAAATTTAGACAGTCAAAAAAATAATAAAAAGCTCATGTCTGCTATAGATAATATATGGGCCGGACAGTGTAATTGTCCCTACTGGCATGGCGTATTCGGAGGACTATATCTAGGACATATCAGGCACGCAATGTATGAACAATTTCTTATGGCTGAGAAGAAAATTAGGGAAATGGAAAATTCCGTATTAAAAAGTCAAATTGTTGTCAAAGATTATGACTGTGATGGAATGAATGAAGTATTAATCGAAACATCAAAACTCAACTTGTATTTTAGTCTTGAAAAAGGGGGGCATTTGTTTGAACTGGATTATCTGCCCAAAAACTTCAACTTATTAAATACCATGAGTCGGAGAGAAGAAGGGTATCATTTGCTCCTCAAAGAAGCAGCCAATAATAAACCACATTCTCCGGGTGATTCTTCAAATAACGAAGAAGAGATAGCGAGTATTCATGATATGGTGGTGATGAAAGAAAAAGATCTGGATAAGTATCTCATCTATGATTGGTACGAAAGAAAATCATTAATTGACCATTTTCTTAATAGAGATATAAAATTTTCTGATTTTCTTCAAATGAATTTCAAGGAGAGGGGAGATTTTATTGAGCAACCTTACAAGCTAATTGAAAATAAAGTATCTTCCAACCATACAATGATTCTTTTGGAAAGAGAGGGTGTTTTATATGGAGAGAGTGGCGACCCCCACAGAATGACAGTACGGAAGCTGATATCTGTGTCAAACTCCGATTCAAAATTTGATGTGCAGTATGAATTGAAAAAATCAAGTTCAATAAGCTTGGAAATTTGCTTTGCCATAGAATTTAATTATACATTATTGGCGGGAAATTCGCCGGATAGGTATTATTTTAGTGAGGATTTTAAAATTAAGTCAAATAGGTTGGTGGATAGCGGAGAAAAAACAGATATAAAACATTTTGGATTAGCAGATGACTACAATAGTTTTAAGGTTCACTTTCGGAGTGATAGGCCCGCTACAGTGTGGTATTGTCCTGTGGAAACAGTTTCACAATCTGAAAATGGATTTGAGCGTGTATATCAAAACTCAACCATTTTATTTTTATACCGATTTAATCTAAAGAAGAACCTTAAAGTAAAATTGCAGAATCTGATTATACCAAATACCTAAAAGATCTAGGAGAATTTGAGTGAGATTTTTGAGTAAGAAAAATTCACTTTTAATAATATTTATTTCTACCACCCTCATATTATCCGGTTTTTCTGTTTCGCAAAATTTGTTTGCAGAAATTCAAGATTTATATAAAAATCAACTAAGAAAATTGATGAATGTTATTCACCTTGCGCAGCTTTATTATGTGGAGGAAATAGACTGGAACGAAGCCATTGAGGGTGCAATATCGGGGATGCTGGAAAAAATGGATCCTCATTCTGTTTATATCCCGGAAGAAAAGGTAAGGAAAAACAAAGAAAATTTTAGCGGTAAATATGAAGGGGTTGGGATTAAATTTGATATTATTGAAGACCAAATAACAGTTATTTCCCCGATTCAAGGTTCTCCCTCTGAGCAAGTGGGTATTCTACCCGGAGATCGAATCGTTAAAATTGACGGGAAAACGGCTTTGGGACTGGATACAGAAGAGGTTCTCAAGAGATTAAGAGGACCGAGAGGAAGTAGAGTGCATCTATCGGTTATCAGAGCGAATGATGATTTGATCGAATTTTCTGTTGAGCGGGAAGTGATACCAATTCGGACGGTAACGACCAACTTTAAAACTGATGATAGCACTGGATATATTTTGGTGAATAGATTTGCGGCGACCACTTCAACAGAAATTGAGGAAGCACTTGCAAATTTAGAGGAGAAAAATATTGAACGTCTCATTCTTGATCTAAGAAATAATCCCGGGGGTTATCTGCATGAAGCCGTTAAGGTAGCCGGCAAGTTTATTCGGGGACATAAGTTGATAGTCTATACCCAGGATAGGTCCGGAGAAACTGATGAGGAGTACTATTCTGATCAATTTGGAAAGAGAACAGTACGGGATTATCCCATTATCGTATTGATTAATTCTGGCTCGGCATCCGCTTCAGAAATAGTTGCCGGCGCCATTCAAGATTATGACAGAGGATTAATTGTTGGAAATAATAGTTTTGGAAAAGGTTTGGTGCAAAAAGAGTTTAACTTGCAAGATGGTTCTGCAGTAAGGATCACTACAGCAAAATATTTTACACCTTTAGGTCGATCCATTCAGAGAGAATATAAAAATAAACGCCTTGAGGAATACTATTCTGAATTGGAAGACTACCATCCTGATGAAAGCGTATTGGCAAAAAGGCCACTCTACATTACGAAACGACTAGGAAGATCTCTTTATGGAGGAGGCGGTATTATGCCGGACATTGAAGTTGAAATAAATCAATTTTCTGAGGTAACAAAAACGACAAAACGTCTTCTGCAGAACCGTATTTTCTTTCAATTTGCGCAAACGAAAATTACTGAAGACGCTAAAAAATTCAAATCAGTGCAACAGTTTCTGAAAGCTTCGCGTTTTAATCATGCCTATCTGGAAAAATTTATGGAATTTTGCCAACGAAAGCGAATCGAAATTGACAGTGAGGATGTGGTTACTGATAAAGAATTTTTGTGTACAAAAATTAATGCTGCTATTGCAAAAAAAATATGGGGAATTGAAGGATATTATTTCTTCATGTTACATAATGATAATCAATTCTTGACTGCGATGCAAGAATTTGGGATAGCAGCTAAATTAGCAATGATAAATCGATAGTTTCCCCTAAAGAGTTTTTGACCCAATTATCATTTTAATGAAATTATTACATAATTCAGCATTGAAATAAGTCTATTCATTTTAGATTAGTTTTTGAAAAGAATAAAATTCTCTCCACTTTTTTATCCAACCTTATTTGAATATTAGAAAATAATAATTATATTGAGTTTCGAGAGGAGTTCTATATAAAAATTATTGACATTTAGTATCCGAGTATTTAAAATTACTAAAATATTCTTAGCATAACTTATTGTTCAATGAAATAGGAGGTCTAACTAAAATGGTCCGTTATTACAATCAGGGTGGTTTCTTTATGCATCCAATTCTAGTATTATGGATTATCGGGATAGCGATTGGAATCGCAAAAATTATTGCTTTGTTGAGAGCAGGTGTTAATACGAAGAAGTTTATAGCGAAGCTTCGTACATCTCTTAAAGAAGGGGGTGTGGAAGAAGCCCTAAATGTTTGTGAATCAACCAGCGGGCCAGTCCCATCGATTTTACACGCCGGACTAAGTCGGGCTAAAGAGGGTATCGAGCATGTTGAGAAAGCTATCTCCAATGCTGCCTCAATCGAAATGGCATTTCTCGAAAGGGGGATGGTATGGTTAGGATTTATTATTGTTGTTGCACCTCTACTAGGATTTACCGGAACGGTTTTCGGGATGATTGTTGCCTTTGATGAGATTAAGGCTCAGAATGATATTTCTCCCTCAATTGTTGCAGGGGGTATATCTCAAGCTCTTTTAACTACACTTTTCGGTTTAATTGTCGCTATTACTATCCAGTTATTTTATAACTGGGCAACGGCCAGAATAGACAAACTTATTATTGACATGGAAGAAGCATCCATCGAATTGGTGGATACAATGTACGAAATGTCCGATGTGAAATAATTTAAGGTGGATAAATCATGATTGTAAAAAAACGGAGTGCTGATGTTGAAATTCCATCAGCATCCCTCGCCGACATTGCTTTTCTGCTCCTAATCTTCTTTTTAGTTGCGACGACCATTGATGTCGATAAGGGATTGGATTTGGTCTTGCCTCCTATTGGTTCGGAAATTGAAATTCAGAAAAAAAATATTACTAATTTATTAATCAACGATGCAGGGCAAATCTTACTGGATAACGAGGTTGTTCCTGTAGAAGAGGTTGATGATATCATTCGTGATAAACTGATGATAAACGATAAATTAATTATTTCTGTTAAAACAGCTAGAAAAACGAAATATGATATTTATGTTCAGGTAATCGATCAGTTAAAGAAATCCGGTGCCACAAGAATCTCGATAGCGGAACCAGAAGAGGTATAAAGGCGAATAATATATTAGAAAGGTTTCATAAATGTCTGTTAGAATCGAAAAAAAATCTAAAGTAAAGATTGCGGTACCAACATCATCAATGCCTGATATAATATTTCAATTGCTAATCTTCTTTATGGTTTCCACAGTATTACGCGATTTTACGGGACTAAAAGTTTCGCTCCCTGCAGCAGAAAAAATACAAAAGTTGCCTTCAAAGCGGCATGTTTCTACTATTTGGATTGATAAGACAAATAATGTCTTAATTGATGACGTTACGGTGAAAGAGGTAGAAAACTTGCAAACTATAGCCTGGAACAAACTTAACGCAGATAGACAATTAGTTTTTTCTCTAAAAGTTGATAAAGATGCGGATATGGGCAAACTAATGGATGTGCAACAAGAGTTGCGCAAAGCACAAGGGCTTAGAATCAACTATTCGGCAATCCCATCAAGGTGAGGTGTAATTATGGCTCATAAAAAATTGATGTATACCAATCCCGAAGCCGATTTGAGAAATAAGTGGGCAAAATGGCGAGAATTAGGCTTGATAGTAGCATTGTTATTAATTACAATCTTATTCTATGCATTTAAGGATTTTCAGCCGGCTCACAGTCTCGATAAAAAGATAGATATCAAAATTGATGTCGAAGATATTGCACAGACAGAGCAATTCGAAAAACCTCCGGCACCTACAAAACCAGCGATTCCTATTGAATCGGAAGACGAGGATATTCCGGATGATTTGACGATTGAAGAAACCGAAATTGATTTTAGTGAAACAATAGAAGATTTAGGTCCCCCACCCATGGAGGAAGAGGAACCAATTGTTCCCTTTTTTGCTTTATCTGATAAACCCACTGTAATTAAACAAGCTCGACCTGATTACCCAGAATTGGCAAGGAAAGCCGGGATTGAAGGTCGAGTAACTGTCAAGGTGCTTATAAACACAAAGGGCGATGTTGAAAAAGTCGAATTGGTGAAGGGTCATCCTATGTTAAATGATGCTGCTATCGAAGCAGCAAGGAAATGGAAGTTCACTCCTGGAAAACAGCGGGATCGATTTGTAAAAGTTTGGATGAATATTCCAATCGATTTCAAGCTAAAAAGATAATTTTTTAGCAACTATTTGGGAAAAAAGCAGTGTTTTTTAGCACTGCTTTTTTTTTATTTTTCTATGATTTCTAAACATAAAAATGAATATTCTACCATCGTAAACATTTCAATAATCTTGGCTCTATCGCTTGTTAATTTTTTGTTCTATTTTTTTCCTGAATTTACGATGAAAAAAGAATTATTGATGGATAGTATCGACATAAAAGTTTATCTCGAGGATATACCAATAACAACGCAGGCAGAAAATCTACAACCGTCGAAAAAAAAGTCTGAAAAAATTGCAATACCGGTTCCTGTCGATGTCAAAAAAAGTAACAAAGAAATCGAAGATGACGAATTTGCTTTGGAATCAGCGCCGGCGAATGTTACCCTGTCGAATCCGGACAATTACGAAATTGTGGAAACTGCCGCAAAACCCTTGCTTGACAAATATCCGGAAATACAAGATCTCCATTGCAACGGAGTCATCAAATTATTATTGCTTATCAACAAGAATGGATTAGTAGATCAGGTGGAAGTTATAGTGAATCAGACTGGAAATGATGATTGCCTGCAGAGTTGCATTGAGGTTGCAAGATCCGGGAAGTGGATTCCCGCGATGGTTGGGAAGGAGCCAGTCGACAGCTGGGTAACGAAAGTATACAAATTTAATCTAAAATAAGAGCGAGATAATAAAATGAAAGCCATTGTTCTGTTTGAGGATTCCCGTTACATCAATTTATTGCCAATAGTGTATTTTAGACCCACATGGGAAATACGTTGTGGTGCTTTCACACTTCGAGAAAAGATGCAAAAATTTTTCCCGGAGAATGTTTATTATTCGGCCAGGGATTACTTAATGAATTATTCCCTCCCGGAAAACCAGTCTTATTTGAAGGTTTCTGATTCTGATGAAATCCTATTCATCAATGGTCGATGGATCTTAAATAATGAGGATGTGAAAGTTCTACAAAAGTTACCTTTAAATTCTGCTCTGGTTAAACAAGAGTCTGTATTAGCAGTTTGTTGTACTCAGGGAGAGGTAGATAAATGTATCAAAAATGGATTGATGGATGACGTAGAGGTTTTTAACTCCTTTTCAATACTTGAACATGAGGGGCGATTGGTAAATTATGTGTGGGATGCAATAGAATGGAATGGCGGTGAAATATCCTGCGACTTTGAAAATAATAAGCAGGGTGGCGAAATTCTTGGCAGTGTTGCGTCCGGTGTACATATCATTTCGGAGAAGAATGTGTATATTGGAAGGGGTGCAAGAGTATATCCCGGCGTAGTTATCGATGCTTCAGAAGGTCCTGTTTGGATAGATGAAAATGCGATTGTGATGGCAAATGCGGTATTGGAGGGACCTCTTTACGTCGGGAAAAATTCTCGCATAAAAATTGGGGCGAAGATTTATGAGAATACCTCAATTGGACCGGTTTGTAAAATGGGGGGAGAGATTGAAGGTAGTATCATTCAAGGATATTCAAATAAACAACATGATGGATTTTTAGGTCATGCCTATTTGGGTTCCTGGGTAAATCTTGGTGCAGATACCAACAATTCGGACCTGAAAAATAATTACGGGATGATAAAAGTGTTTCTCAATGGACGGGTGCTCGATACACAAAAACGATTTGTCGGTCTCATGATGGGAGATCACTCAAAATCTGCCATCAACACGATGTTTAATACCGGTAGCATTGTAGGGGTCAACTGTAATATTTTCGGGCCAGGTATGCCCCCGAAATTTGTGCCTTCATTTTCCTGGGGTGGTTCAGAAAAAATCATGGAATATCGTCTGGATAAAGCAATGGAAGTAGCAAAAATTGTAATGGAGCGTCGTGATATTCCTTTTACTGAAAAAGAGGAGAATTTATTTAGAGAAGTTAAAAAATTTGCAGAAAAAATTGAAGTTAGACCTGAAAATTAGAATCCGTTGGAGAAGCCTCTTTAAAATAAAGGATTTTTTACACCATCTTTGAATATGAGAAAACTTAAGGCAATAAAACCGGGTAGCAAAGTCGGTTTGATTTCGCCAGCAGGGCCGGTTACAAAAAATCAGTTGCGGGAGGGATTAAAGTGCTTATCTGAGAATGATATTTCATATGAATTAGGAAAACATTCTCTTATGAACGCAGGAATTGTGTCTGCAACACCCCAATTCCGGATTTCGGACATAAACTCGTTTCTATCGCGGGAGGATATCGTGGCAATATGGGCCTTGCGTGGCGGATATGGAAGCATGCAGCTTTTCAATCAATTCAATTTTGAACTTTTAGACAAGCATCCAAAATTATTCATCGGTTTTAGTGATCTAACGGCACTACAGTGGTGCCTTTTTAAAATGTGTGATGTTCCTTCTCTTACCGGATTTACTATTACGACACAATTTAATTCGAGGAATCTATTTCTGGATATTGGGCTGGCAATCTTATCTGGAAAACGAAATTCGATTTTACATGAAGATGTTGCGGATACACCAGTTCGAACCATTGAAGCAGGAGAAGCTGAAGGGCTACTTTTAGGCGGAACACTCTCAATGATATGCTCACTTTGTGGTACCCCTTACTTTGTAAATAGAAATGAACTTATTTTGTTTATTGAAGATGTTAACGAACCCTTGTATCGAATAGACCGTTGTTTCCAACAACTTAGTTTAATCGGTTTTTGGCAGAAAGTAAATGCTGTCATCTTGGGTCAGTTCTTAAATGAGGATAAGTTGGTGGATGTGGTTCCGCTGCTTCAACCACATCTTAAGAAAGGTATACCACTTATAGCTGATTTTCCATATTGTCATCAGACCAATTGCATGTTACTCCCCCAGGGTGTTTTTGCGAGACTAGTTACTAGTCCTTTCATGTTAACTTGGGAACCTTTCATTTTCTAAATCTTCGCTTTGATTAACACGCCAATGTTCAACCTAAAATACAAAAATTTGAGTGTTTTTGTAATGAAGAGTAAAGTTGATAATTTGGATCCCAAAATTTTTGGCTGATCGAAATCTATTCATTTCAAAAATGAAAATTTGTTCAATATTGACTATTTATCAACTGATTTTAATAATAATAATTCAAAAAATTCGGATTAAGAACCACATTCTTTTTGCATTGCAACATTAGAGGGTTGTTGTTATATTTTACCGTTTATTTGGAGGAGGATTGTGACCAGTCTGGCTATTTTCGCATCCGGAAAGGGTACGAATTTCCGTGCGATTCATAAAAAAGTGCTGGAGGGCCACCTTCCTTGCAATATTCCTCTTTTGATTACTGATAATTCAAAAGCAGGTGCTTTGGAATATGCTGAACAATGTGGAATCGCCCGCCATATTGTTCCACCCAAACAATTTCAATCTTCCGAGTTATTTGGAACCAAATTAATAGAGATATTAACCGGATATGCGATTGATTATATAGCACTTGCCGGTTACCTTAAAATGGTTCCGGAAAATGTGGTGAGTTTTTACGAGAATCGGATTTTGAATATTCATCCGGCATTATTGCCTTCATTTGGCGGAAGAGGAATGTATGGCATGCGCGTGCACGAAGCGGTGTTCGATTCTGGTGCGCAATATTCAGGGGTTACGGTACATTTTGTTAATAATGAATATGATTCCGGAGCTATTCTGCTTCAAAAAGCAGTAGAAATTAAAACCTGCAAAACGCCTGAAGAAATTGCCCGTAAAGTTCTAAAACATGAACATTTAGTTTATTCGGATGCTCTTAAAATTTTACTTGAAAAAAAATTCCGCATAAATGGAAAGAGGGTATTCTTTGATGGTTAAGATTCGACGGGCTATTATCAGTTGTTGGGATAAGAATGGCCTCGATGATCTTTGCCACCAATTAGTTAAAAATGATGTTGAGATCATTTCAAGCGGTGGAACGGCCGAATATCTGCGAAGTAATGGTATTCATGTTATTCCGGTAGAAGAACTAACAAAATCACCGGAAATATTAAATGGACGTGTAAAAACGCTCCATCCGGTTATCCAGGCGGGAATATTATCGGACCGTGGCGATAAACATTCTCAGGAATTACAACTCATAGGTGCGAAACCCATTGATCTTGTGGTTGTAAATCTTTATCCTTTTGTTGAGAAAGCTATAAAAGAAAATTTACAGCTGGATGACGCTATCGAATTTATTGATATAGGTGGCCCGGCTTTACTAAGAGCTGCTTCTAAGAATTATATGCATGTGGTGGCTCTTCATAAAATCTCTCAATATGATAGATTCTTAGAAATTTTTAATTCAAATAATGGTAAAATCCCTCTGGAATATGCCCTAAAATCTGCCCGGGAAGTGTTCTTTTATACGAGCCATTATGATGGACAAATTCAGACATATTTTGGAAAACATACTGATGAAAGCAATTTGTTGCCTTCTTTCATGAATATTCATTTAGAACAAACTGATAAACTGCGTTACGGGGAAAATCCCCATCAATCAGGAGCTGTTTATGGGTATAGTGGAGAGCAAGCACGGGGAATTTTGGGGATGAATCAGCTATGGGGGAAACAACTCTCTTTTAATAACTATATGGACATCAACGCCGCCTATTCCCTGATTCTCGAATTTGAAGAAAATGCGGTTGCCATTATTAAACATATGAATCCTTGTGGGGCAGCATTAAGTGATATCAGTTTAGGACATGCTTTTGAAAATGCACTAAAGGGAGATCCCATTTCTGCTTTTGGTGGTATTGTAGCATCAAATCGGCCGGTCGACGCTGAGACTGCTGGGAAGATGTCAGAGATTTTCTTCGAATGTATCATAGCTCCCGGATTTGACAGTGAAGCTTTGGAACTACTAAAGAAAAAGAAAAATCTGCGATTATTAGAAATTGATCCAAAATCTTTTAAGAACCACACTTTGGAAGCGAAATCTATCAATGGTGGTATTTTAATTCAGGAAATTGACGATATTGATCAGTATCCTGACGAATGGCATTTTGTTACAAAAAAACAACCTGATGATTTGCAGTTAACCAATTTGAAGTTTTTGTGGAAAATCTGTAAACATGTCAAGTCCAATGCGATTGTTTTAGGAAAAGACATGCAGCTTTATGGGGTCGGAGCTGGTCAAATGTCCCGCGTTGATTCGGTGGATTTCTCCATCTGGAAAGCCAAAAAAGCAGATCGAGACCTTAGTGGCACTGTAATGGCATCCGACGCATTTTTCCCTTTCCGAGATGGAATTGACAGAGCCGGGGAGGCAGGGGTAACCGCTGTAATTCAGCCAGGGGGATCCATACGAGATAAAGAAGTAATTGGTGCTGCAGATGAACACGGTATTGCCATGGTTTTTACTAATAAAAGGCATTTTAGACATTAAGGAGAGAAAACTCTATGTCAATATTTGGTTTTCTATCAACTGATATCGGTATCGATTTAGGTACCGCAAATACCTTAGTTTATGTTAAGGACAAAGGAATCGTTGTAAATGAACCTTCTCTTATCGCATTTGAAGAAAATAATTCAAAGGTGGTTGCTGTTGGCTTTGAAGCTCGTGAGATGCTGGGTCGAACCCATGAAGAAATCATAACCATTCGGCCGCTAAAAGACGGCGTTATCGCGGATTTTGAAGCAACCGAGGTGATGATTCGTGAATTTATAAAGAAGGCGAAAGTAAATCGAATAAGCGTTGGAAAAGTGGTTATATGTGTACCTTCCGGCATTACGGAGGTAGAAAAACGTGCAGTAAGAGATAGTGCAGAGCGAGCGGGAGCTCGCGAAGTATATTTAGTTGCAGAGGCGATGGCCTCGGCGATAGGCATAGGTTTGGAAATTCAAAAACCAATCGGAAATATGATTGTGGATATTGGTGGCGGAACTACAGAGATTGCGGTAATATCTCTTGGCGGCATTGTGCTTCATAGTTCGATAAGGCTAGGTGGAGATGAAATGAACGAGGCTATACTTCAATATTTCAAGAAAAATTATAATTTATTAATTGGAGAAAAAACCGCTGAGAATCTAAAGTGTGAGATTGGTTCTGCCTTACCCTTGGAGGAAGAAATTACCACAACGGTAAAAGGAAGAGATCTTGTTGATGGAATTCCAAAGACTGTCGAGGTAAATTCAATTGAAATTCGCGAAGCTCTGAGTGAGCCGATTAATACCATCATTGAAGCTATAAAACTCACACTCGAAAAAACCCCTCCGGAGTTAGCGTCAGATATTTTAGAACGGGGGATAATTTTATCGGGTGGAGGTGCACTCTCAAGGCGATTAGATGATAGGATTATGCAGGAAACCCATCTTCCGGTTAATATTGCAGACGATCCACTAACTTGTGTGGCCAGAGGTACCGGAGATATTTTGAATGATTTCCCGAAATTTCAAAAAGTATTATTAAAGAGTAGACGCCTATAATCTAATACATACTCATGAAATTAAATCCCTTCCTTGTTTTAGTCAGAAAACCTCTTTTTCTTCTCGTAGTGTATATCATCCTGTCCATTGTACTTTTACGTATGAATCCGGAGAAGTCCTTGCAGGGATTAAGGTATGGTGCACTCCAGGTTGTGGAAGTGTTTGCCAAAATCAGATTTCAAATTGCTGTCTGGAAGGATTATCAGAAAGAGGTTGAAATTTTAAAACGGGAAAACTTCAAATTGCAAACCACCCTTCAAAAAACAAGAGATATTTTTCTTGAAAATGAAAGATTAAAACTCCTACTGAATTTCAAAGAAGAAAATCAACTTGAACTTATTCCTTCAAAAATTATTGGAGTGGGAACAGAGTTAGGCGTTCGATCCTTTGTTCTGGACATTGGAGAAGAAGACGGTGCTCAAAAGAACATGCCTGTCTTGACAGCAGATGGATTGGTCGGTAAAATAGTTTTAACTACGCCGAAACAATCAATATGTCAAATTTTAAAAGATCACAACTCATTGGTTAGCGCACGTCTTCAAAATAGTAGAGAAATTGGGGTTGTGAGCTGGGATGGTGAACCGTGGCTGAATTTATTATACATTTCAAAAGATGTTCCCGTGAATATTGGTGAAGATGTTGTAACATCGGGCCTTAGTAAGATTTACCCACCATTTTTAAGAATTGGTCAAGTTTCGGAGATCAACGAAAATGAGTATGATTTATTTAAAGAAATTCGTATCAAACCTGCGGTTAATTTCAATTCCCTAGAAGAAGTGATTGTAATTCATTTAATAGAAAATGATCTCACAAATCAGGTAGACCTTGAAGAGTAGTGTTTACAGGTATATTGCCTTATTCATTGTGGCGATTTTATTTCAGGCTAGCATAGTCCGATATCTTGAGATATTTAGTTGGAAACCTGATTTAGTATTGATCATTTTAATTATGTTTTCAATCCAATCTGGACCTAGTTTAGGAAGTACGGCAGGATTCTTCGCAGGACTCTTAACAGATTTAATTTCTGGTCATTTTTTAGGTTTGGGAGCACTAAGTAAAACAATTGCAGGATTTATAAGCGGAATTTGGGCAAAATATTTTCCTGAAAAAACACAATTTATTATTACACTGGCAATTGGTGGATTTCTCCATAATATTATTTATTTTTTTTTACTCACGATTGGCATTGAATTTTCGTGGCGTTCGCTGGTTTTTGTTTATACGGTACCGAACTTATTTTATACAACATTAGTAGGATTATTTATAAATTTCCTTATCAGAAGCTGGTTAAAGGAGGATTAAGATTGTTACCTTCCAATGAAAATCTGGAGAAGCGCACAGTATTTTTTGTTGCCAGTATACTTTTGGTGGCGATTTTATTATTCCGTTTTTTCACATTACAGATTATGAGTGGGGAAATTTACCAGCAAAAATCCTTTGAAAACAGCGTTAAGATAGAGACTAGGTTTCCGGTTCGGGGTAATATTTATGATCGCAATGGGATCTTAATAGCTGATAACCGCCCGGCTTTTTCACTCTATCTTATTAGAGCCAGAACCAAACCTCAGACAATTGAAACGGTATCCAATACTCTGAATCTAAATGAAAGTGATCTGCAAAAGAAAATGCGAACTGCTGGTTATTTCCAACCATTGAAGATAATAAGGCAGGTCGATCAATTTACGCTTACCAATTTGCAGGAAAATGTTCTGGATTTGCCGGGTCTGGATTGGAAGGTGGAGCCGAAGAGAAACTACTATTCCTACAACAAATGTTTTTCTCATGTACTGGGAACCCTTGGAGAAATTGCAGACGAGGAACTGGACAATAATCCCGAATATGAGCAGGGTGATATTGTAGGAAAAAAAGGAATTGAGAAAGCACTCGATCAGCAATTGAGGGGTAAAAAAGGATTTCAATATGTTAAGGTTGATGCGTACGGCCGTGAGGTAGAATTTGTTGGCAGCAGTCAGAGTTTTCTACCTTACCCCGGCCAAGACCTTTATATGACTATTGATGCCCGTCTTCAAAGTTTTGCTGACTCACTTTTTTTAGGAAGGCGCGGTGCTTTAGTTGCGATTAATGTGAAAACAGGCGAGATTCAAACCCTCCTTTCAAATCCCAACTACGATCTCAATCTCTTTGCGGGAGCAATAAATGAGGACGATTGGAACAGGTTACTTTCAGATCCCGATCATCCTCTCTATGATCGTGCCTGTCAGAGCACGTACCCTCCCGGTTCAACCTATAAAATGATAGCGGCTATCGCTGCATTGAATGAGGGAATAGTTACACCAGGATGGAGTGTCCATTGCCCAGGTTACCTCATGCTCGGGCGGAAAATAATTCATTGCTGGAAAACAGAGGGACATGGAACTCTTAGTATGAAACAGGCAATCAAAAATTCGTGCAATGTATACTTTTATAAATTGGGGATGAAAATCGGTATTGATCACTGGAATAAGTACAGCAAACTTTTTGGGTTTGGGAAAAAAACCGAAATCGAGTTACCAAATGAAAAGGATGGTCTTGTACCGAGCGAAAAATTCTATAAAGAAACTTACGGCGGGACCAAAACAAATCCTGGTCTATTGGCGAATCTTGCGATTGGGCAGGGTGAATTACTTGTAACGCCGATCCAAATGGCTCAATTTGCGATGATATTGGCAAATGAAGGAAATTATTATCAACCCCATGTGGTGAAATACCTGGAAGACAAAATTAGCGGGAAAAGAGATTCTGTTCTTTCGAACAAGAAAGCCGTAAGAGGCATTCAATCATCTGTTTTTAACCTTATCAGAACTGGTATGCGGGAAGTCGTTGATGGTGGTACCGGGGCCTCTTCACGAATTTATGGGGTGACGAGTGCGGGGAAAACCGGAACAGCTCAAAATCCGCACGGAGACAGCCACTCATGGTTTATCTGTTTTGCACCATATGAAAATCCCGAAATTGCAATGGCAGTAATTGTCGAGAATGGAGGTGCAGGTAGTGCTGTTGCAGCACCAATTGCCGGACAGTTTTTAAGAAAATACTTCTACTATAAAGGAGAATTTGACTATGAGAAGGAGAGAGAAATTCTCCGCGCTATTTGGGAGCAACAAAGAAAAGAGAAAGAGCAGGCGGAGCAGCAGGAAGAATCCCTGCAACAGGATTAGTCTACGTACAAAGTTAAAAGGATTATCCCATGGTTAATAAATGGATGCAGCGAATTGATTTGTTATTGTTGATAAGCGTTTTAGGGCTTCTCTTCACAGGTTTGATTGCATTATATTCATCATCCTATTCGACTGTACGATCTTCATCCAGCATGGGATACTTTAATTTACAGCTAATTTGGATATTAATCGGTCTAGTCATAATGGCAGTTATGACGTTTATCCCTTATAAGATTTTTCAGGATTTTGCGTATGTATTGTATTTTCTATCTCTAATACTCTTGGTAGCAGTTTTATTATTTGGATCCGGTGGCTCCGGAGCTCAGCGATGGTTGCGTGTAGGAATGTTTAGATTTCAGCCTTCGGAGTTTGCAAAACTTGCGGTACTATTGGCAAGTGCACGCTACTTATCCAGCGCCAGACGGGATATAAATCGCCCTAAAACTTTTGTTGTAACATCGTTTATTTTTATTATCCCTTTTTTACTTATCTTAAAACAGCCGGATCTTGGAACCGCACTTGCATTAATTGTGGTGCTTCTCCCACTCTGTTATTGGGCCGGACTAAAACCGAGCAATTTGTTCTTATTAATCACCCCAATTATTGTATTGATCGCATCGTTTAATTTCTATTTTTTCCTTGCAGTTATGATAATATTATTAGTCTTTTTGTACTTTTTAAGAAGATCTGTCATATTTAGTGCACTAAACTTTGCCTTAAATATTGCTGTTGGGCTTATAACACCCGTTTTGTGGAGTAACCTTAAGGATTATCAACAGCAACGAATCAAAATATTTCTAAATCCTGAAGCAGATCCGTTGGGTGCAGGATATCAAATAATACAATCGAAAGTGGCGATTGGATCCGGTGGTCTGTTTGGCAGGGGATATTTACAAGGCTCTCAAACACAGTTAAGGTTTTTACCGGAACAACATACCGACTTTATATATGCAATTATTGGAGAAGAATTTGGTTTTGTTGGCGTTTTGTTTGGGTTAGCGTTTTTTGCCGTTTTTCTATTATCCGCCTCCCGGATTGCGAGCCTGCAGAAAAGCGCGTTCAACAGTATTGTGGCAATCGGAATAGCCACATTAATTGGATTTCATATGGTCGTAAATATCGGAATGACCATTGGTTTATTACCGGTCACCGGTTTGCCTCTACCCTTTATTAGTTATGGTGGCTCTGCTATGCTGACAAATATGGCAATGACAGGTTTGTTGCTGAACTTTTATCGTAATCGATATTTATATTAAAATAAACTTTTGATATTAGGATTCTTCAGACTCTAATTGAGTGATCCGACTCATAGGAAAAAATAGTGTATCCAGAATTGTTTCGCGTTGGGCCCATCGTGGTGAACAGCTATGGACTAATGCTCGCCCTAGCCTTCATTGCGGCTATATTTCTAGCTCTAAAAAGAGCTGAGAATAAGAATCTTGATGGTAATATTATCATCAACCTTTCGTTTATTGTAATGGTTAGTGCAATAATAGGATCGCGCCTGTTTTATGTGATATTCCATTTGGAAGAATTTGAAGGAAGATGGCAGTATACTTTTTTACCCATCCAACCTGATGGTACGATTGGTCTGGGTGGGTTAGTATTTCTGGGAGGATTTATCGGTTCCATCATTTCCGCAGCAATATATGTCTATGCGAAAAAAATCCCTTTTCTTAAAGTTGCGGATACAGTTGCACCTTCACTAGCATTAGGATTATTTTTGGGTCGTTTGGGCTGTTTTTTCAACGGATGTTGCTTTGGGAAAGAGTGCCATCTACCGTGGGGAATGGTTTTCCCGGCAAATAGTCCAGCAGGCTATCAGATGGGGGCAATAAGTATTCATCCTACTCAATTATATTCTTCATTTTACGCTCTAATAATTTTTGTGATTCTCCTACAGTTGGATAAACAAGATAAATATGAAGGATTCTTATTTAGTATATTTTTAATTTTGTATGGAATTGCTCGCTTCATTGTTGATTTTTTCCGATATTATGAAAGTCAAATGTTTATTTTTAAGGGGATTGATTTTAATCAGATCGTTAGCCTGTTAATGATTTTAGCGGGAATTTGGATAATTTTTTCGCATCAATCAAAACTATCAAAGAAGTCAACAAGTTCTTGACAGTACTAAGTTTAATTTCTAAATTTTGCATAGATTTTTTTAGGAGTACTATCATGAAAAAAGTACTGTTATTTTTGCTCACTTTATCTCTTATATTACTTTCTATTCCAATGCTAAGTTGTGGTTCATCTAAGCCTTCGAGCACATCTTCGCAAAACCAACAAGACGATTTGGGTGAAATAGAAAGACTACTTGGTATCAATGAAGATGAAAAAAATAAGAAGAAGACGGAAACCGAGGATGATTTATTATCACTCTTAAAGGCAGATGAAAAAAAGGATGCCTCATCTTCAACCCCAACTACTACCAAGACCGCACCACCGGTAAGTCAAATGCAGGGTGAAGACAAGAGAGTGACGGGTTTACAAAAAAAAGTTGAGAGTTTGGAAGGTCAAGTTAACGATAAAAATAAGACGATCGCAAATTTGAGGGCACAGTTACTAGTAAAGGACGAACAAATCAAAAGTGCTTCAACTCAGAAACCGATCACCCAGCCCCAGCAGGAATATATTTCCCCTACTTCCAAGAAACCTTCGATCGCATATTCTGCTGGTTCGATAAGCGACACCGATTTCGAACGGGGGTACCAGCAAGCATTAGACATGTTTCATAATAACCAGTACCGAGAAGCCATAGACGCTTTTGAATCCTTGCTCTCAAATAATAGGAACCACAGTTTGTCTGATAATGCGCAGTATTGGATAGGAGAATGTTACTATGCTCTTGGCAATTACAGAGCAGCTGTGATCGCATTTGAAAAGGTATTTACATTTAAGCAGTCCAATAAAAATGACTATTCGCAATATAAACTTGGATTGTCTTATTTTCAATTGGGGGATAAAGAACGCTCGAGGTCGGAATTTCAAAATTTGTTGGATAATTATAATAATCCGGAGCTGGTTGATAAAGCTCAGGAATATTTAGCACGAATTCAATAAAGTTCGCAAAATTTGATTTAAAGCCCGCCCAAGGCGGGCTTTAAGTTTTCAGATCACGCCGCATTCTACTGATTCGCAGAATCTGTTTTTAATTTTAGTCCTTTTTCCAGGTTATTTTTAATCTATCCATAGGCTTACCCCACCGTTAATTCCCGATTATTATTATGTTATGGAAGTGCTTTATTCCCGCTGAATTTACAATTTTTTTCTCTTGCGTTTAGATAAGAGGTTTCCTATTTTCATTTCGATTTAAGGGGCGGTTAGCTCAGTTGGCTAGAGCGCTGCGCTCACATCGCAGAGGTCACTGGTTCAAGTCCAGTACCGCCCACAGTATTAAAACTTCACTATTTTGATCCTTTAATTCTATCCTGAGAGGTAGTCAAGGTATGAGAGAATTCCCAATTCGAATACTTTTCAAATCGAGAGCCCTTGTGCATTAATACGAGGGCTATTTTTTTATGAGGTGATTTATGAAAGAAACAATTAAGGCAACACTTCTGACTGAAGAGGACATACAAAGAATTATTACTCGCTTGTCGCATGAAATTCTAGAGAAAAACCGTGGCACGGAAAACCTTGTACTTATTGGCTTAAGAACGAGAGGTGCTTATTTGGCAGAAAGGATTTCAAATAAAATACATGAAATTGAAAATAAAGAAATTCCTACTGGATATTTAGATGTCACCTTTTATCGGGATGATTTCCGTAAACGGTTGAAACAGCCCTCCGTAGAAATTTCGAGTATTCCCTTCGCTATTGACGATAAAAATATCGTTATTATTGATGACGTGCTGTACACCGGACGGACTGTGAGAGCTGCTCTTGATGCATTAATGGATTATGGGAGGCCGGCGAGAATATACCTCGTTGTCCTTCTTGACCGGGGACATCGCGAGTTACCAATAAGAGCGGATCTGGTAGGGAAAAGTATCCCCACTTCAATCGGAGAAGAGGTTAGAGTAAGAATGAAAGAAGCGGATAATGAAGATACCGTCCTGCTTGTAGGAATTGCTGAATAACAAAGGGGTAAAACTATGTTGAAAAGTAAACATCTTTTGGGTCTGGATGGAATTTCAAGGGAAGAAATTTATACAATTCTTGATACTGCTCGTTCATTTCGGGAAATATTCGATAGACCAGTAAAGCGGGTTCCAACTCTACAGGGTCAAACTGTTGTAAATTTATTTTTTGAACCCTCCACCCGTACAAGGATTTCCTTTGAACTTGCAGAAAAAAGGCTTTCGGCTGATATCGTAAATTTTACTTCCAGCGCAAGTTCAGTTAAAAAGGGAGAAACGCTTATAGACACCGTGCGCAATATTGAGGCAATGAAAATCGATATGGTTGTTGTGCGTCATGTTTCACCGGGGGCACCCCATTTGCTTTCCCGCGTTGTTAACGCAAATGTCATAAATGCTGGAGATGGTGGTCATGAACATCCAACCCAGGCGCTCCTCGATATGATGACAATCCGTGAAAAGCTGGGGAATCTTGAGGATCTTACCATTGCCCTTGTTGGAGATATATCCCATTCGAGAGTCTCGATGTCAAACATTTACGGCTTACGTGCCCTGGGTGTAAGGGTAATTGTTTGCGGACCCTCCACTTTAATTCCTCGGGAGATTGAAGAATTGGGTGTTGAGATCTATCATAACATTGATGAAATTATTCCGCAGGTTGATGTATTAAATATCTTAAGATTACAACTTGAGCGTCAGAGAAGAGGGTTATTCCCCTCCTTGAGGGAATATCATAACTACTTTGGTATCACCCGCGAGAGGTTGGAAAACGCTTCAAAACCAATACTCATTATGCATCCTGGACCAATGAACAGGGGTGTCGAGATATCCAGTGATGTTGCTGATAGCGAGCATTCAGTGATTTTGGAACAGGTTACTAATGGGGTAGCAGTAAGAATGGCAGTGCTTTATTTATTAGCAGGAGGAACCAGTGAAATTAACTAAAAATGTAATAATACGTCGAAAAGGTTTTCAAAATCTTCCTGAACGGATACTTCTGAAGGACGGTCATCTAATTGATCCCGGAACGAATATGGATAAAAAATGTGATATACTCATAAAGAATGGTATTATTCAGGATGTGGATGTGATAGATGCTCCCGCATTTAGCGGTCAGGTTTTGGACCTTAAAGGAAAAATTGTTAGCCCGGGTTGGATGGACATGCATGTTCATTTGAGGGAGCCTGGACGTGAAGATGAGGAAACAATTGAGAGCGGTTCGCTAGCTGCCGCAAATGGCGGATTTACAGCTATCTGCTGTATGCCAAATACTGAACCAGCCATCGATAATCAGGAAATTATTCAATACATAAAAGAGAGATCCAGGGAATTATTAATCGACGTTCATCCTATCGCTTCAATAACCAAAAAGCGAGAGGGAAAAGAACTTTCTGAAATTCTTGAGCTGGTGGAGCAGGGTGCAGTGGCTATAACCGATGATGGTAGCCCGGTAATGAGTGCAGAAATCATGAGGCGGGCCTTAGAGTATACAAAAATGATCGATATCCCGGTGATCGGTCATGAGGAAGATATTACCATGACCGAGAATGGACAAGTAAATGAGGGATTTGTTTCAACTTGTTTAGGATTGGGAGGGATTCCGTCCGTTGCTGAAGAAATTATGATTGCCCGTGATATTATGCTAGCGGAGTACACTGGTGGAAAATTTCATGTGGCCCATATCTCAACAAAAGGTGCGGTTGAATTGGTTCGGCAGGCAAAGTCAAAAAATATTAAGGTAACGGCCGAAGTGACTCCTCACCATTTTTCATTGACAGATGAAGCAACCCGCAATTTTGATACAAACACTAAAATGCATCCACCGTTAAGATCTGAAGATGATAGGGTGGCGATTATTGCTGGGCTGTCAGACGGCACCATTGATTTGATTGCAACGGATCATGCACCTCACTCAAGTGAGGAAAAGGAAGCGGAATTTATTGTTGCACCATTTGGTATTATTGGATGCGAAACTGCCATGGCTCTTACATTTATGCAATTTCTTCATACAAAAAAACTTGCTATAAAAAAAATAATAGAAAAATTTGTGGCAAATCCATATCAAGTCTTGAATCTCCCTCAACCCAAAATAGTAAAAGGTGTTATTGCCAATCTTACTATTTTCGACCCCGACGTTGAGTGGATTTTTGAGCCTAAGAAAATCTTGTCGAAAAGTACAAATTCTCCTTTTTTGGGCTGGAAGTTGAAGGGAAAACCTTTTGCCGTAATAAATAATAATCAAATATTCCAATCTATATTATAATAAAATAAACAGATAACATTTTAGAAATGATTTTCGATTCAAGGCATTTTTTCGGCAGTGTAAAATAATTTTTAACGGTTTATGAATTTGAATTGTTTTCAAGAAAATTTTAATCATCATAAGGATATTCTTCTTTCTCTGACACGAAAGGCATTTCGAGATTAGGAAAGTCACTTTCGATATCTTGCCTCTTGTTAGGTACTATTGTTGACATCCTGTCAGCATTTAAGGCAAGATGACAAAAACCAAAAAATTGGTTTGAACAGGTAGATTCAAAAAATTGTTTGCTAATCTCAGTAAATATAATAACTTAGAAATACGTTTTGAATTTGGCATTGAATTTGTACAGTATTGTAAATATGAAATTGTAAAATTGGCGGATATCGATAACTCACTATATTTAAGAGGAGTTGAAATGAGTAAGGGAACCGTTATAGATAGATTGATAAATAAGCTTTCAGTCGGACAAACAGGGGATGAGCAAAACAAAGACCAAGTAATTAAAATGCTACGGGAAGATTTTATTGACGTTTCTAAATTAGCAAAAATGCTTGAAGCTGAAGCTAATAGTATGGTATATGGGCAATTAAAGCAAGAATCTGAAAAGCTGATTGCCGAAAAAAGAGAACAAACGGTAAAAATAAAGGAACTACTTCACGGATTAGGCGAAGAGGTATCGAAGCCAATATTGGAAGATTTCAATCCGGATCCTCTTGGTGATTTCTCTGAGATTTTTAAAATGGAAAATAAAATTGGCAGTCAACTGCTTAGCCAATCGATATGGGCAGAAGATTCTGGTTTTAGACATGAGGCGAAAGTTTTGAGAGACTTGAAAAAAGAACACACTGAACATCGTGAGGTAATTGAAAAATTAATAACGAAAATAAATAGTTAATAAAGGAGGATATACATTATGGCTAATAAAATAATAGGGATTGACTTAGGTACAACTAATTCAGTTGTGTCCGTACTTGAAGGTGGAGAACCAGTTGTCATCCCTAATTCGGAAGGAGGGAGAACAACACCCTCTGTAATAGGATTTACCAAAACCGGAGAAATCTTAGTTGGCGCAACTGCGAAGCGGCAAATGGTAACAAATCCGCAAAACACGGTTTACTCTATTAAAAGATTTATGGGTCGAAGATTCAACGAAGTTCCTGAGGAAACCAAAATGGTGCCCTATAAGGTTAAACAAAGCAGTCATGAATTGGCGGTGGTGGAAGTAGCAGGTAAAGAATATACACCACAGGAATTATCTGCGATGATATTACAAAAAATGAAACAAACCGCTGAAGACTATTTGGGAGGAAAGCTTAATGATGCTGTGATTACAGTTCCGGCGTATTTTAATGACAGTCAGCGAAAAGCTACCAAAGAAGCGGGTGAAATTGCAGGTCTTAATGTATTACGTATCATTAATGAACCGACTGCAGCTTCATTGGCTTATGGGCTTGATAAGAAGAAAAATGAAAAAATTGCGGTTTATGATTTGGGTGGCGGTACTTTTGATATATCAATTCTGGAAATTGGCGACGGGGTATTTGAAGTAAAATCGACCAATGGTAATACTCATTTAGGTGGCGATAATTTCGATCAACGATTATTGGATTATGTAGCCAATGAGTTCAAGAAGGAAAATGGTATAGATTTAAGAAAAGATCCAATGGCACTCCAGAGATTACGTGAAGCAGCGGAAAAGGCAAAAATTGAACTCAGTTCAACTACGCAGACAGATATTAATTTACCTTTCATAACAGCAGATGCTAGTGGACCTAAGCACTTACAATTAACTATCACCAGATCAAAATTTGAACAACTAATTGAAGATTTGGTAAAAGGTACATTGGAACCCTGTAAAAAAGCCCTGAAGGATGCCGCTTTAGATACTTCTGAAATAGATGAAGTTATTTTAGTTGGTGGTTCCATCAGAATACCATTCGTTGTAAATACGGTTAAGGAATTTTTTGGAAAAGAGCCACACAAAGGAATAAATCCTGATGAGGTTGTTGCAGTCGGTGCAGCCATTCAGGGTGGCGTATTGGGCGGCGATGTTAAGGATGTTCTGTTATTGGATGTAACACCTCTGTCACTCGGAATCGAAACTTTGGGAAATGTATCGACCAAATTGATTGAAAAAAATACAACAATACCGACGAAGAAAAGTCAGATTTTTACAACTGCCGCAGATAACCAGACTGCTGTAGATATACATGTTCTTCAGGGAGAGAGAGAATTTGCCAGAGATAACAGAACATTAGGTAAATTTATTTTGGACGGTATTCCCCCTGCCCCCAGAGGAGTCCCTCAGATTGAAGTGACGTTTGATATTGATGCTAACGGTATTCTTCATGTATCCGCAAAAGACCTGGCTACTGGAAAAGAACAAAAAATAAGGATTGAAGCAAGTAGTGGGCTGAGTCAGGATGAAATTGATCGAATGATCAAAGATGCTACCGAACATGCAGCAGAAGATAAAAAAAGACGTGAATCTATAGATGCAAGAAATTCGGCAGATAGCCTGGTTTATCAAACCGAAAAGAATCTAAAAGAATACGGTGAAAAATTGGATGCTGAAAGCAAAAATAAGGTCGAAGCTGCAATGAATCGTGTAAAAGAGGCCTTAAAAACCGAAAACATCGATGAAATAAAGTCTTCTTCAGAAGCACTCAACCAAGTTTGGAGCCAGGTCGCTTCCAATCTCTATCAACAAGCAGGTGCGGAGCAGAGTAGTACTACGCAGCAAGAAGCAACTGGCGACTCGCAGAAGAAGGATGAGAATGTTGAGGAAGCTGATTTTGAGGTCGTTGATGATGATGAGAAGAAGGATAAATAGTCAGTTGTTAGATTGGCAGGGAAAAAAGTAATTGTTCCTGCCGTTTATACTAGGTTGAGGTTAGAGTTAGCATATATTACTACTTATAATCTGAATTATTTAAATGAATTAAACAACACCATAGTTTTGCAGATAAAATATTTTTTGCTATTTTATTATTTATCTAAAATTGTTATCTTATTTTGCTGCTCCTCATAATTCTTTTTAAGTCAACATGTTATGTTTTACTATTGACTTTGTAGAGCGATTTCTTTAAATTCGCTGGAAAATATTAATTGGGGTGAATAATATGCTCGTATTAACACGGAGGTTAGGTGAATCTATCAATATCGGTGATAATATTAAAGTAACTATTGTGGATATCGATGGAAAGCAAGTGAAAATAGGTATAGAAGCGCCTAAGGAAATTCCTATTTTCAGAGAAGAGGTATATGAACGGATAAAGGAGGAAAATGAACGTGCCGCGTCGGCCTCTTCTGAAGATTTAAAAAAAGTTGCGAAAGAACTTAAGAAAGAAAGTCCCCCCGATAATGGTTGAGCAATTTCCTCATTATATCTTTCCTCATCTAGAAATTTAGAAATTCAACTATCTATTTCCGAAACTACGAAAAATCAATCTATAATTATTATAAAACTTGACAAGCTTAAGGTCTAATTTTAAATTTGCCTCTGCAAAATACAGAGCAGTATCATGTTGGGGTGTAGCCAAGAGGTAAGGCACCGGGTTTTGGTCCCGGCATTCGTGGGTTCGAATCCTACCACCCCAGCTTGAGTTAATCAGGATTTGGATGCAAGTGGTCTACTACTTGCACTTTTAATATCATAAATTAGGAAGAGAGTATTGTTATGAGTGCAGTTATCGAAGCACAAAAAAGAAATGAATTTGGCAAAAAAGGTAGCAAAATCCTCAGACGTCAAGGGAACACTCCAGGGGTTTATTATATTAATGGGGAACCTGCTATCCCCCTTTTATTTGATTCAAAGATTATTACTAAATTTTTAAATGCTTCCCACGGTTTAATTGATTTAAAAATCGACGGGGAAAAAGGTGCTCGAAAATGTGTATTAAAAGAAATTCAACGAGATCCGGTGACCGGGAAATATTTACATGTCGATTTTCTTGGTGTTAAAATGGGTGAAAAAATTATTGTTACTATTCCACTTGTTTTAAGGGGCGTTTCCTTAGGAACAAAGGCTGGAGGAATTCTCGAACATCTTATTCGCGAGCTAGAAATTGAATGCTTTCCTCGTCACTTACCTGAAAAATTAGAAATAGATGTTTCCGATTTAGAAATAGGTGATTCGATACACATTAGTGATCTGAATTTTGAGGATATCAAAATTCTTGATGATCCTGATGAGACAGTCGTTGTTGTCGAAGCACCGAGATTGGTTGTTGAAGAAGAGTTGGAAGAAGAAGAGATCACTGAACCTGAATTGATTGGTGAGAAGAAAGAAGAGGAAGAAGAAATTGAAGAAGAATAGTCTTACTCCTATGAACTTTTCTATCAGTCTCTCGCTCTAATTACGATACATCTGGAAAATTATCAGGATAAATGAGTGTATGTAATAGTGGGCTTGGGAAATCCGGGAAAAGATTATGAAAATACAAGGCATAATATTGGGTTCAAGATTATTGACAAAATTGCTGATCGTTATCGTGGTCAATTCAAAAAAGGACCACATTCCTACCTTTTCACTAAAATATTAATCGAAAGTAAAACGGCTTGTTTGGTTAAACCTACTTCTTTTATGAACAGAAGTGGGGAAGCTGTTCAGCATTTTTTTCAATACTTTAATATTGAAAACTATTTGAAGACACTCATTATCTTAGATGATTTCAGTCTACCCTTTGGCATTATTCGATTGAGACCTGAGGGAAGTGATGGGGGACAGAAAGGCCTGAAATCTATTATCAAAAAAATTGGAACGGAAAAGCTGCCCCGTCTCAGGTTCGGGATCGGTAATGATTTTTACGATTCAACTGCGCATGTTTTGTCTCCATTTAACAGGAATGAAAAAAAACACTTAATGAATTTAATCTCCATTACAGCAGATGCAGTTGAGTGTTTTATATTGAAAGGCATCGATGAGACCATGAACATATACAACAAAAACTATCTATTATAAAAATAATTAAATAGGAGGAATTACATTGTCTGCCCAAACTCTGGTTATTCTGAGTATTATTGCAGGAATATGTGGCTTATTATTTACATTCTGGAAATCTGCCTGGGTTTCAAAACAAGATCCTGGCACAGAAAAAATGGAGAAAATTGCAGAACATATTGCTGAAGGCGCAATGGCCTTCTTGAAAGCAGAGTACCGAGTTCTTGCTGTATTTGTGGTTCTGGTCGCAATACTTTTAGGAGTGAGTGCTAATTCCGAAGTATCCCACCCAATTGTTTTTTTATCTTTCATCGTTGGTGCACTATGTTCTGCTTCGGCTGGTTTTATTGGCATGAAAGTAGCCACCAAGGCAAATGTTCGTACCACGAATGCTGCCCGAAAAGGTCTTGGTCCTGCTCTGGAGATTGCTTTCGCAGGGGGTTCCGTAATGGGTTTGGGCGTGGTCGGATTGGGTGTTTTAGGATTAAGTTTTCTATTTATTCTATATAGTAATTATTTTGGAACAGACACCCCGGCAAATTTGGAAAGAGTAATCACAATCATAACCGGATTTTCCTTTGGAGCATCTTCGATCGCATTATTTGCTCGTGTTGGCGGTGGCATATATACTAAGGCTGCAGATGTGGGGGCAGATTTGGTTGGAAAAGTGGAGGCCGGGATACCAGAGGATCATCCCTTAAATCCTGCAACTATCGCAGACAATGTAGGTGATAATGTCGGAGATGTTGCTGGTATGGGTGCCGATCTTTTCGAGTCTTATGTGGGATCCATTGTAGGGACAATGGTACTCGGTGCGGCATTTATGGCGCCAGGATTCCAGGATGCTTTTAACGGATTATCTGCGGTATTATTACCTCTCGCACTTGCTGGCGTGGGAATATTTATGTCTATAATTGGCACTTTCTTTGTAAAAGTGAAGGAAGGTGGAAATCCTCAAAAAGCATTGAATATTGGGGAATTTGGCTCCTCAATATTTATGATAATCGCCTCATGGTTCATAATAAAGTGGATGTTGCCGGAGAGTTGGATTTTTGAAGATTTCTTATTTGGCGAAACACGAGAGATGACCTCAACTGGAATTTTCTTTGCGACGGTGATTGGACTTGTCGCGGGAGTGTTGATTGGAGTTATTACTGAATTTTACACCGGTACCGGAAAGCCACCGGTGCGTTTTATTGCCCGCCAATCTTTAACTGGATCCGCCACCAACATTATTGCCGGTCTGGCAATCGGCATGAATTCAACGACGCTTCCAATCCTGATTATTGCAACTTCCATTATGGCTGCATTTAATTTTGGTGGGCTGTATGGTATTGCAGTCGCTGCTGTAGGTATGTTATCAAATACCGGAATTCAATTGGCTGTAGATGCATATGGTCCAATATCTGATAATGCCGGAGGAATTGCTGAAATGTCAAAACTTCCAAAAGAAGTGCGCCGGCGGACGGACAAATTGGATGCTGTTGGAAATACAACCGCAGCAATAGGCAAGGGGTTTGCGATAGGATCTGCAGCATTGACGGCATTGGCTCTTTTTGGCGCTTTTATGACTGCCTCCGACATGAAGACCATCGATATTTCAAAAGCCACGGTGATGGCAGGTTTATTTATGGGGGGTATGTTACCTTTTTTGTTTTCTTCACTCTCCATGCAGGCTGTTGGCAAGGCTGCAATGTCAATGATTGAGGAAGTGAGAAGGCAGTTTAATTCTATCCCTGCCCTAAAGTCAGCCCTGGAAGTCATGAAAAAGAATACTGGACTAGAAATTGAAAAGTGGACAAAAGAAGATCAAATCACATTTGAGAAGGCAGATGGTGTGGCAGAATATGGAAAATGTGTTCAAATATCGACAAATTCTGCTATTAAGCAAATGATTGTGCCTGGTTTGTTGGCAGTTATTGTCCCTGTTTTGATGGGCTTTTTGGGAGGTGCTGAAATGTTAGGCGGGCTTCTTGCTGGTGTCACCGTTTGTGGTGTATTAATGGCAGTCTTTCAGGCAAATGCCGGTGGCGCCTGGGATAATGCCAAAAAAATGATCGAAGAAGGAATGGAGATTAACGGAGTTATGTACCATAAAGGCTCAGATCCCCATAAATCTGCGGTGGTTGGTGATACGGTTGGCGATCCATTCAAGGACACCTCAGGACCATCACTAAATATATTAATAAAATTAATGAGCGTTGTTTCCCTGGTGATAGCACCTTTAATTGGATAATAGAAAAAAATTGTTTTTTCAAATCAATTCTATTATCTTTGGCAGCGTCTTAAATAACTAAAATATTAACTCCTGTACCATACCGAAGTGATGGTGCCATCAGACCGAAGGAGAAAGAATGGAAAATCTTTATTGTACCATTTTTATAGTAGACATCTCCCTAAACCCCGAAGAAGTTGATACTGTATCCAGCCGAATTCAGCAACTAATCGAAGACCACGGTGGAATAATTAAATCAATAAATCCCTGGGGAAAAAGACGATTGGCATACTCTATTCAGAAGAAAAATTATGGCTCATATGTGGAAATAGAATTTACAGCCAATAGCCGTTTAAATATTCCTAAAATCATTGAGAACGAGTATCGGATTAACGATAGGGTATTGAGATATTTAACATACGTTGTTACAAAGAAAGAATTGGTTCAACGGGAAATTGATGTTTCTCGGATTCAGGAAATAGGGGTAGATCAGGCCGAGAATAATGAGAATCGGCCAAGTGTTAAGTCTTCGGCTGAAGATAATCTTGAAAAAATAAATGATGCTGAAAAATCATCTGACAACGAGAATCTTGAAGTTGGAGATGAAGAAGAAACAAAGAAATCGGAATAAATTTTGAGGGAATAACCTGATGACAAAAATTAGAAAAAAAAGAATTAGTCGCTTAAGCGAAAATGGAGTCATTCACGTGGATTTCAGAAACACCAAACTGTTGGTGCGTTACTTAACAGAGCAGGGGAAAATTGTCCCGATGCGCACATCCGGAAATACGGTTCAACAGCAACGACAATTAGCCACTGCGATTAAGCGTGCCCGTCATTTGGCTTTATTGCCATTTGTTTCGGATATTCAACGATAAACCAGATTTTATATGCTATCGGAGTAAATCATGAAAGTAATACTGCGCGAAGATTTCGAGCATCTTGGGGCTGCCGGAGATATCATTGAGGTTAAACCGGGATATGCCCGTAACTATTTAATACCTCGAAAAATTGCTTATCCGGCAAGAACAAATTTTGTCAGAATGCTTGAAGAGGAAAATAGGCAGAAAGAACACCGGAAACACAAAGAAAAGAAAGACGCCGAAGAACTTGCCTCCAAATTACAGAATGTTTCTGTAACTATTCCGGTTACCGTAGGTGAAGAGGACAAAATGTTTGGATCGGTAACAAACCAGGATATTAGCGAGGCATTAAGTAAGCAAAATTTTGAAATCGATAGAAAAAAAATAGTCCTGGAAGAGCCAATCAAGGAACTTGGGATTTATTCAGTTCCGATAAAGTTATATTCAGAGGTTGAAGCCCATATAAAGGTATGGGTTGTGAAGGAGTAAACTTTGACAACATTTTTGTGAATTTCAATATGCCTGGATTATTTCCGGGCATTTTTGTTTATAATATTTCATTTATGTAATTTGTTCATATTAGAAAAAGATATAACTTTGGTTTCTACTGAACCGGTTTTTTTTAGAGTACTTTCATACTAGTTGATAGAAGTATTCCGGGCGTTAATGAATACAAAACATAAAAATATTGCGCATGTCGTTATACCACTGCCTGTCGAAGGACGATTTAGCTATTCGATACCAAAAAAACTAATATCTCAGGTTTCAAGCGGTGTTCAGGTAATTGCACCTTTTGGGAACCGCAATATTGCTGGTATTGTACTTGCAGTAGAAAAGTATGAAGAAGCGGAAAAATCTGGATTACCTAAAAAGTTAAAAGCGATTAAAGATATTCTTGAACCGGAGCCGTTATTATCATCTGAATTGATTAAACTGCTCGAGTGGGTATCTAATTACTATATTTGCTATCTCGGCGAAGCCTACCGGTTAATTCACCCTAATATAAATCTGAAAAAAGGATTTTATCAAATCCGCAAAAAAAATGATAGCGATTATCCGAAGCTTTCACCAGCAGAGACCCGAATCATCAAAAATTTGCCTTCAGAACAGTGGACAACTCTTCCAAATTTGGAGAAAAAATTAGGCAAAAAGAACATCCTGTACTTGCTCCAAAATCTCAAGCGTAAAAATTTGATTGAGATTGATTATTTCTCGCCAAGGGTTAAGAATATTTATCGTGTACTGGAATATTTCGAAATAAATGATAAATCTGAATGGCTAGCCAATTTGGATCAGCTGCAGACAGAAGGTCAGAAAAGGATTTCCGCAAGTGAAAAACTTCTTCGGTTCTTACGTCATAATGGTAAGTGTAGCAGGAAACAACTGCGAGATGCCGGTTTTCAATCCCGTACAATTAAATCACTCCAGGAAAAAGGGGTTGTTCTTAGGACAGAGCAAAAGAACCATCGGATTCAAAAGAATGTTTTTGAAGAAGAGTTTAAAGAATTGGTGCTTTCGGAGAAACAAAATAAATTTATTCAGAAAGTAACACCGTTTATTACAAAAAATCCTCAATTTAAACCCTTTCTGCTCCATGGAATTACCGGCAGTGGTAAAACTCAGATTTACATCGAATTAATAAAATTTACACTGAAACAAAAAAAACAAGCTATTATCCTCATTCCTGAAATTGTCTTAACACCTCAAACTTTAGCTCGATTTCAACATCACTTTGGCGATTCTGTAGCTGTACTACATAGCAGACTATCGGCTTCCGAAAGAGCTGAGGTACTTCAGGAGATTCGAAAGGGGAAATTTAGTATTGTAATCGGACCTCGTTCTTCAATTTTTGCACCTTTCTCTGATCTGGGTTTAATTATTGTCGATGAAGAACATGAATCCAGCTATAAACAAAGCGATTCGGTTCCTAGATATCATGCTCGTGACGTAGCTCTTTACCGGGCCTATCTAAATAAGATACCTATCGTACTTGGTTCAGCCACACCGAGCTTCGAGAGTCTTTTCAATGCTTTAAACGGGGATTATGAATACTATTTATTATCGGATCGCATCAATGCGCGAAATTTACCGCGGACTCATATTGTCGACCTGAAAGGGGAGTGGCGAAAAACAGGCATACCACCCGTGCTATCAGATACATTGACGCTAAAGATCGAATCCCGCTTAATAAGCCATGAACAGGTTATGATGTTGCAGAACAGAAGGGGATTCGCGCCTTATTTACTATGTAGAGATTGTGGTTACATTGAAAAATGTTCCAATTGCGATATCACCCTCACCTATCACTCGACCGGTAAGAAATTACGGTGTCACTATTGTGATTACACGAAACCAGCACCGGATGTTTGTCCTAATTGTCAGGGATTGGATATTCTATTTAAAGGATATGGAACTCAAAAAATTGAAAAAGAATTGTTGGAGGAATTTCATAACGCAATCATTCAGAGGATGGATCAGGATACTACGACTAAAAGGAATGACCATGCAAAAATATTGGAAAAGTTTCGAGCAGGTAATATCGATATATTGGTGGGTACAAAAATGATAGCAAAAGGTCTCGATTTTAGTAAGGTGAGTCTCGTGGGGATTGTATCGGCAGATCAAGGTCTTAATTTCCCTGATTTTAGAGCTTCAGAAAAAGTGTTTCAATTACTCACGCAAGCTGCAGGCCGAGCGGGGAGGGGTGCAAGCAGTGGTGAAGTGGTAATTCAGACATTCGATCCAGAGCATTATATTTTTAAAATGTTACATACTCACGATTACTTAAAATTTTATGAAAGGGAAATTCAAACCCGAAAACTGTTGAACTATCCCCCATTTTCCAGACTCTGTCTGATAAGGATAACGGGAAATGAGGAAGATACAGTAGAAAAATATAGTCAAAATATTTCCAACTATCTGTGGTCTGCAAATCAGGATAAACGATTTCAGATTTTGGGCCCGGCACCTGCGCCTCTCTATCGCTTGCAGAATAAATACCGCTATCATGTACTTTTGAAACAGAAAAAGGAGCTCGATCCTTCAATGAAACACATTAGACAACTGATAAAATATGCAATATATCAAAATGAAAAGATAAAAAAATGGCCTGTAAAAATTCAAATTGATATTGATCCAATTGAGATTATGTAGGTAAATGATATGCCCGAACTTCCCGAAGTTGAAACTATCCGAAGACAATTACAGCAAATCTACAGAGGGGAAACTATATCATCTATAGAAGTGAATGCTTCCAAGATTTTGAAAGGCGTAGATACTGATAATTTCGTGAAGGCCCTAAAGAATAAAACGATAAAAGATTTTTACCGTCATGGGAAAAATCTTTTTTTCGACTGCCGGGATATATATCCAATTTTTCATCTAGGAATGTCAGGTATATTTCTGAAAAACAGAGATGATTCTTTGTATCCGAAGCATATCCATATTGAGTTCAATTTTCTTTCAGGAAAGGAATTATATTATCAAGATATGCGCAAATTTGGGAAAGTCTGGTTGTCAAAAAACAAGCCACGATTTGACAATCTTGGTATTGACCCGATGGATGAAAAATTTTCTTTAAATACTTTCAAGAAATTGCTAACTTCTAAAAATATGAATATAAAACTCTTTCTCATGGATCAGGCTCTTATCGCTGGAATCGGAAATATTTATGCCAACGAAATCCTTTTTCAATCAGGTATCTCGCCGTTTCGAAAAACACGAGAGTTGGTTAGCTCTGAAATGAATAATTTATATAAAGCAATTCTTTTGATTTTAACGGAGGCAATTGATAAATACGGTACCAGTTACAGCGCTTATCGTACTGTTTCGGGAGAGCGAGGAAATAATCAAAATTTTTTAAAAGTATATCATCGCGAGAGCAAGGAATGTTTTACATGTAAAGAACCGGTTCAGAAAACTATTCTTGGCTCTCGTTCAACATTTTATTGCAGATACTGTCAAAGAGAAACATTATGAATAATCGAATCATAGCACTTCTTACCGATTTTGGAACACAGGATGGGTATGTCGGGGCTATTAAAGGTAAAATTCTGTCTGATGTTCCGGATGCCAAAGTTGTTGATATTTCGCATAATATTGAGCCATTTAATATAAAGCAAGCGGCTTTCTGTCTAAATAATAGCTATGCTTTTTTTCCAGAAAAAACCATATTTGTTGCAGTAGTTGATCCCGGTGTTGGCACCAGGAGAAAGGGATTGTTAATAAAAACTGCTCATCACTATTTTATTGGACCAGACAATGGAGTATTCAGCTTTATTTATTCCAGAGAAGCTTGCCGCGTTTTCAGGATTGTCGAAGAAGCATTACCCTGGGAAATTTCGCATACTTTTCATGGAAGGGATGTTTTTTCACCGATTGCATGCCTAATTTCAAACTCCTCAAATATTGATAATTACATCGAACCGGTTACCGATCATTTATCATTTATTCATCCCTTCAAAAAAGTAGATGACCAACATTATATATTATCGGTATTACATATTGACCGGTTCGGAAATGTCATTTTCAATTTTCATCAAAAGGACCACAATGTTCTTGGAAAAAAGAGTGAACTGACCATTGTTTACGAGGGAAGAAAAATAGGCGGAGTATTCAAAACCTTTGGCGAAGTGAAGGATAACGAACTATTGATAACCTGGGATAGCACAGGGTATCTGCAGCTGGCGAAAAACATGGGTAATGCAGCACGGGCTTTGAATATTCGGACCGGGGATGAGGTAGAACTAATTCTATGAATCCCGCTCCAAAAACGGATTACAAAACGCTCATCATCGTAATTTCTTTGGCATTTTTTTTGTGGCTGGTAGTTCGGGTGAATCGGATTTATGATCATGCTTATAATGTGCCGCTAAAGGTAGTCAATAATAATCCTCAAAAATGTCTAAAATATCCCGTGCCGAATATTGTTCGGGTTGAGTTTACGGCTCGAGGTGTAGATTTAATCAGGCTGAATTTCCGGGAAATTTTTTATGAAGTGGACATATCGGATTTACAAAATGAAATGGTGATGAACTTAACCGATCATCCAGAGTTTGTCCGTTTCCCCGAGGCGATTTCCGTGCCTGTAAAATCAATTCTAAGACCTCAGCAGATTAATTTTCAACTGGATGATGCCCTGGAAATGAAACTACCAGTGGAAGTTGAATATAATCTTCAAACCAGCCCTGGTTACACTCTTGTACAGGTATTACCTAAACCGGATTCGGTCACGATATTTGGTCCGGCAACTTATTTGGATACTCTGAGAACATTACACACGGAGAAAAAAACATATCAGGAAATGAGCAGTACTTTTTTAGATAAATTTCAATTTGCGGAAAAAAGCGAGTTTTATGCCAGATATTCCCGGGAAATTATAGATGTTGAGTTCGACATCCAGGTACTTGCAGAAAAAGAGATCAATAACGTTCCGGTTGAAGCGATCAATATACCCAGGCAATATGATGTGGTACCCTTGCCCTCGTTTGTCAGAATTTATATCAAAGGCGGTGACAAAGTATTGGCGCAGGCTGAAAAAGAGGATTTTCAGGTAATACTTAATTTTAACAAATGGAATAGAAATAGTGGAAGGATAGCAGCAGATATTAAGACCGATTTAAAACTTTTATATGTTGAAACCCGTCCTTCTCAATTCGATCTGATTGTTCAGCATAAATAGTAGTTTGGTCTTTCTGACCTATTGCCTTCGAAAAAACTTAATCAGAAAAAATGGTAATTCTCGGCATAGAAACCTCTTGTGATGAGACATCTGCGGCAATACTAAAGGGGGGAAAAGTTTGCTCCAATATTGTTTCATCCCAGATTGAACATCTTCAGTTTGGAGGAGTGGTTCCGGAGCTTGCGTCACGTGCACATATTAGAAAAATTGTACCGATTGTTAATAAGGCTTTGAAGGAATCACAAGTGACGCTTGATAAGATAAATGGCCTTGCTGTTACCTGTGGACCAGGGCTGGTGGGAGCGCTACTGGTAGGTATAAATTACGTAAAAGGATTATCAATCTCACTAAATAAACCGTTTATCGGAATTAATCATATTGAAGGCCATATTTATTCGAACTTCCTTGATAAAAAAGATCTTAAGCCACCATTTATCTGTCTAATAGTTTCGGGCGGGCACACCCAACTTGTTTTTGTAAAGAAAGAGTTCGAATATAGACTACTAGGTAAAACCAAGGACGATGCCGTCGGTGAAGCATTTGATAAGGTTGCAAAGATTCTTGGTCTATCTTATCCGGGGGGGCCACAAATAGATAAAATTTCAGAAGAAGGCGATGCTACTTCTGTCAAATTTCCACGTGCACTGATCAAGGAAAAAAGTTTTGATTTTAGCTACAGCGGCTTAAAGACTTCTGTCTCAAATTATATTCGAAATTTACCGGAACAAAAATCAGAATCTTTGATAGCAAACATTGCCGCCTCTTTTCAGGCTGCAGCAATCGAGGTGTTGGTGCAGAAGACAATTAGAGCTGCCCGAACGTATCAATGCAGAAAGATCGCTATATGCGGGGGTGTTGCGGCAAATAGTCTTCTGCGCAGCTGGATAAGGGATGAAGCACTCAAGTTTCGTATGGAGGTTTATTTGCCGGATTTACAGTTCTGTGGAGATAATGGAGCCATGATTGCCCGGGCAGGATTGGAACGATTAATTAGGGGAGAGAAATCTCAACTGGATTTAGGTGCATACCCCTCTATGCAACTGGAAAGTTAGATTTATAAAATGATTCAAAACTTTATATTAAAATTAGATTGGCCAACGTGGGTTTTCCTCCTTTTTTCGGTTTTTTTGATTATTGTTAGCTTTTATTATTATTTTCATACTATTCCGCCCCTTTCAAAAACAAGGCGAACAGCCAGTATCATTCTCAGATCCCTGGGTCTGGCGATAATACTTTTTTTGTTATTAAAACCTATCCTCGAATTGGTTTTTAAAAGAAATGAAAAACCAATCATCGCTTTTCTTTTGGATAACTCTGCCAGTATGAAAATTGCGGATAAATATGGCCAGCGCGGTGATTCTCTCAAATACATCATTTCTCAACTGCCAGTGCTCTCAAGGGACGATTCACTAATTTTAAGTCCTTACAAATTTGATAATGATGTCAGCAGGCTGGGAAATGATTCTATCGGATTTAATGTTGATGGAACCAACATCTCCTTTGCACTCTCCTCTATCACAGATAGTCTATTCGGGAAAAATCTGCAAGCGGTGGTTCTGGTTTCCGATGGCATTTACAATCAGGGCATCAGCCCGATCATCGCCAGCCAGAAATCCCCGGTACAAATTCATACTGTATTGATTGGTGATACCATCACCCCTCCGGATATTGCCATACGCAGAATTCAGTCCAATCCCGTGACCTATCTGGATAAAGAAGTGCCTATTGAAGTAACCATATGGCAAAATGGATATGACGGTGAACGGGCGCAGCTTTCGATTTACGATGGCAGGAAGAGAGTAGCAGTGAGTTCAGTTACTATCGGAAAATCGGGGTTTGAGCAAAAAGCAAAGATCGAATTGGTTCCCAAAAGATTAGGCGATATTGGTTACCGGGTCAAAATTGAGAATTTACCGGGTGAAAAAACACCAAAGAACAATCAGCAAATTTTAAATATGACAGTCCTGAAAAGCAAATTGCAAGTAGTCGTCTTTAGTGGAAGTGTGGATTTTGATCTAAAAGCCCTAAAGTTCATTTCTACTCGGCTGAACGATATAAAATTTAGTTTTTTATCTGAAAAGTCACCAGGACAATTCTTTGAGTCATCAATTGATAATGCTCAATTGGACTCGACCGACTTGTTAATATTGCATGGATTTCCTAGTAAAATTACTTCGCAGAACCAGCTTAAAAAAATATTTGAAATGATTAAGCAGAGCAATATTCCGGTTTTCTGGATGTTAAATCGATATACAGATTTGCAGCGCTTAGAAGGTTATAGTTCATTAATGCCTTTTGTGAAACCAGATCCAATCAAGGGATTGGAAAATGTGTTTGTCAGATTGAGTTCAGCAGGAGAACTCCATCCCGTAACCCGTCTGGAGGAAAGTAAGAGTTCCAACCAACTGGTCTGGAATGAATTACCACCGGTTGAAATTTATTATCATCCTCCGCTAAAACCGGGACAACAGGTATTGCTGGAAACCGCCTCCCTACAGCAGCCTACCGGTAACCGCCAGGCAAAGTACCCCGTACTGTCAATCTACCGGGAGAAAAAAATCAAACATCTCATTTTTGCCGCTTCAAATTTTGGATTCTGGCATTATCAACTACAAGAAGACCTCGATCGCGATATGTTTCTTCAGAAACTATTGGATCGCGCCATACGTTGGCTGGTTAACCGTGAAGATATAGATCAGGTGCAAATAAAACCGGTGAGACAAACCTATAACCTGGGAGAACAGGTACAGTTCATGGGGCAGGTTTATGATGAGTTTTATCAACCGGTAACCGATGCGAAGGTGACCATTTCAATGGAGCAAGGTGAAATAAACCTGACTGATGAGGCCAATATGGAAAGCGGTGGTCATTATTGGTTGAATGTAGCCGGATTGCCAGAAGGGGAATTTAATTACCGCGTAGTTGCTGAAAAAAGCGGACAAAAAATAGGAGAAAGGACCGGCAAAATTAATATTGCCCCCTTTAATCTTGAGTTTCAACAAATTGCCGGAAATGCGCATCTGATGAGACAAATTGCCCGGAATGCACAAGGATATTTTTATTCTCCGAAAAAGTTTGTAAGTGAATTTTCAGATTTAGAATTTGAAAATCGTATCCGCTTTAGTGAAACTGAATATTTTTTGTGGAGCTACCTCCATTGGCTCTTTTTACTGATTCTGCTGTTTGCAGTGGAATGGTTTCTGAGAAAGCGATGGGGATTACTCTAAAACAAATTTCTGATTTTGAGGGCAATCCAATACCATAAGACAAAAAAATCTTATCATCTTGTATTTCAGGAGATGGTTTTTTATTTTGAAATAAAATGAACATGTGTGGATTCTATTCCTGCTGACTCTGACAAGGCTGAAGCGGGTATTGCCCTTTACATTTGGGTATTTTAGAGGTTTGGGGGCAGCTGACATGTTTTCGATTAAATATTACCTCAAAATAACATCACTTATTTTATTCATCTCAGCAGTGGCCATAATCTTTTTGGGTTGTTTAGCCACTACAAATTATTATACTGGGCGCACCCTCAAAAAAGGGAAAATGATGATTTTTTTTGGAACCGATAATATTTTTTACCAAATCACGGGTGACAGACTTCAGTTTAGCAAAAATATGCCTTTTTCACCAAGCATGGGATTGGCAACCGGGTTGCCTTATCGATTTGAAACCGGCCTGCGCTGGTATTATCAAAAGACTTTCGAAGGCTCCCTAAGGTGGCAGATTAATCCGGAGAGTTTCAGATACTTTGATTTCAGTGCCAATGTTCACTATGGTTCATTTCACCTGGAAGTCAACTATTTCAAGTATGGTTTTACGATGAGCAAAAAACTACCTCTTGTCGAACCATTCGTTGGTTACTATTGGTATGCCAACGGGGATATCAACCGTCTATCCGATGAAGATTATATGGATGCTATAACCACCAATCGTGTACTGTGCTTGGGAATGGTGGTAGGGATAAAAAACGGATATATTATCCCTGAGATCAATTACCAATATATCGCAGATGACTTTAGTGAGGCGTTAGTATTTTATAGTATCGGTTTTAAATTTGACTTTCGCTTGAAATAAATCTTTCGGTATTTTCACACAGTATTTTCATAAATTTTTTCTTTCCACACTCTTGCAGTGAGAATTCAAAAAAATACTTCGGCTATCATAAGCGTCCGACAATAGTTATAGCAACAATCAAAGCTATACATAACAGGCTAATAATACATCCATTCTTATTGAGACGGAGAAATGGTACTCGCTTAATTGTAGTGCAAATGTTTGCAAAATTGTCATATTTTCTTAACAAAATCTGACCAACTTTCTGTGTCCAAAAAGTGAAAATTTGTCAGGAACTTTGTCAATTTGAAAGACTTTGATTGTATCTAAAATTCCTCTTTTTTACAGAACTTATGAGAAACAAGCACTTCCGTATTTGGCATACTAATTGTAATTATTACTAATAAAGATATATAGGGTAATCCTAAACATAATTAATAATAAAGAAGAAGGAGGTATAATCATGAATTTGAACGATTTGATAAACTTAAATCCCTGGCGGGAAATGGACCGTATCCAACGGCAAATGAACCGGCTGTTTGACAATGCCTGGACACCGGAAAGGGGTAGAACTTATCCGGCCCTGAACATGTGGACGAATGAAGAAACAATTAAAATTACAGCCGAACTGCCTGGTTATAATCCCCATGATATTCATCTCTCAGTATCCGGCAGCGAACTGACGATCAGAGGAAACCGTCCCGGATATGAGTTACGACAGGATGAAACTCTTCACCGGCAGGAGAGGGTGTTTGGTGAATTTGAGCGGACCATTCGTTTACCGTTTGAGGTTGAAAGCGATCTTGTGGAGGCTAAATTTCAAAACGGTGTACTGAATATTACCCTTCCAAGAGCAGAAGCAGATAAGCCTAAAAAAATTCAAATTAAACTAAGCCAATAATTTAGAATAAGAAGGAGGTAACTATAATGGCAACGACAAGAAATATTCAGAAAAGAGAAACAGATACTATGCAGACAACCGAACGTACCCGCTCGGGTAAAGTTTTTACTCCACTGGTAGATATCTATGAGAATAATGATGAGATGGTTGTGATGGCGGATATGCCCGGTGTGGATGAAAAAACAATTGATATAACTCTTGAACAACATGTACTGACAATAGAGGGACAGGTGAAACCGTATATTCCGGAAGGATTTAACCTGAGTTATTGGGAATATGAAATTGGTGACTACCGCCGTTCATTTACTTTAACTGATACGATTGATCGCGATAAAATTGAAGCAAGTTATAAAAATGGTGTTTTAATGTTGAAGCTCCCGAAAGTGGAGCCTGCAAAACCAAGAAAAATTACTGTAAAAACCAGCTAAGCAAAAAAAACCTTTGAAAGGAGGTAAAAATTATGGCTATTCTTGATTTGCTACCCGATAGGCGGAATAAGTCGAATGTTCCGGTTCGAAGGGAGGAATGGTCAAGTCCTTTCGCAAGTCTGCAGCGGGAAATGAATCGTTTGTTCGATAATTTCTTTGGTGAATATACCCCAGCCCGCTTTGAGGAAAGTTTTGGTGGTTACTTGCCAAAGATTGACGTGAAAGAGACTAATAAAGATGTTCTTGTAGAGGCAGAACTACCGGGAATGGATGAAAAGGATATTGATATCAGCATTTCTGATGATATCCTTACCCTGCGTGGAGAAAAACGGATGGAGAAGGAAGAGAAAGAATCCGGGTTTTATCGTATGGAACGGACTTACGGTTCTTTCCATCGTGATATTCCTCTTCCTTGCGAAGTTGAATCGACTAATGTTGAGGCAGTCTTCAGAAAGGGTGTGTTGACTGTTCATCTGCCGAAAAAGCCGGAAGCCCAGCGCAAGGCGAAGAAAATTGCCATTAAGACGGGCTAAATCGCAAGTTAGACGGCACCCTCTTTTGAGCGTGCCGTTCTTTTATTAATTACCTCATCTTGGATAAGTATTCCATGCTTACATTTTAAAGAATAACAGGAATGCATCAGAGAGTTCTTGGAAGTATAAATCTTACCTTCTGAGGTCGCGCGGATAAGTGCAGGACTAAATAATACCATGAGGGAAACAAATATAAAGACAGATATAAATGCTGTTAAACACACGAGAATAAGGCCGGACGTTGACATTATTGGCCCAAACACTATTATTGTCTTTTAAATAGTATGTGATAGAAATAGATTTTGTGAATTTAAGTTTCAAGCATAAAGAATACTTCTATTGTGACGGAAGAAATTGGCTTAAATGAAATGATTTTTTGCAGAAAATATTTTGGTTGGATTCGAATTCAATCCTGGGAAGATCTCTTTGAGATAGAGGGGATATGAAAGATGGCAATTAGAGACTTCAATATCCCCAATAGAAATTTTTATCGAATTGAAAGGAGATAAGATGCCCCCACCAGCAAATCGGGTGCGCCGTCATCGATGCCGACACCCAAATTGGTACGCAACCGCCCATTTCTGGCTACCACGTAATCAATTCCTCCGTTCATTAAGATGTAATCAATTTGTGTTTGAATGTTTAGTTCGGCAACAATATGAAACTCATTGTTAATTTGAAAAATCCCGGCTCCTCCGAGTAGCACGGAGGCTTTACGGTCATTTGCAATCTCAATAAATTCAAGCCCGAAGGTACCCGTTACAACCGTCGATGGTGATGCCGGATGTCTGATGGCAGCGAAAGCGCCGAAATTAGTGTTGCCCTGTCCGATATCTTCGCCGCCAATTGGAAGCGTAATCTTTCCCCCGATATCCACTCTGGTACGTTGAGTATCTAATTTGTATCTTCCTACTATGAGTAAGTCCGAAATACCGGAATGGCTATCAAATCCTTCCGGATTTAAATTTTCAAAATAAAGTGAGCCGCCAATTTGGACATTAGTCTGAACAGGTACGGCCCCCCTCATTCCGAGACCAAACAGCGAAAAAGCACTGTAGTCAGCAAATGTCAAACCTCCTTCTGCGTAAGGATCTGAATTTAAGGAAGCGTCTTCAAAAAAGGTTTGAAACAGATGAACTTCATCAAAAGTTGAAGTCTGGGGCAATACAGTATTACAGAAAAAAAACAGAATGATAAGGCTCAGAGTTCTTAAATTCATTTTTTTCTCCTGATGATTATTAGCTTTCAATTGTTTGTATCTATTGAACATTATTATCGATAAACATTTTTTTACCTAAAGTAATGAGTTAGTTCTGGACTTCTTTTCTAATCAGGAACACAGCTATTCGTTTTCGATGAACACCATAAGGAATGAGAATGGTTGTTATATTCTAACAATTTTCATTTAAGTAGAATTACCGTATAAATCCAGATCTATTTGTGTCCCGAAGCCATTTTGTTGGCCTCAGGAAGCTTTCTTAATATTCTTATGCTCCATATGCCGGCAATCGGTCCCAAGGCTAGAATGGAAAATGACCATTTCCAGCCAATGGATTCCACCAGTAGGGGGATGAGGTGTATTGTGATGAGTGTTAACAGAAAACCTAGGCTGGTCTGTATTGTAAGAGCGGTACCCACATACCGTTGATCGGCGAGCTCCGTAATGGCTGTACTAAATTGAGCGCTGTCAGCCACCACTGCAAATCCCCATATTAAGCAGACAAATGTTAATATCAGCGGAAAGTCAAAAAGAAACCCGGATATAATTGCACATATGCCCGAGACTACCAAACTCCATACTGTGACAGTAGTTCGTCCGATACGATCAGCCAAAATCCCCGCCAGTAAACTTCCGACCGCGCCAATGGCAATAACACCGAAACCGGCTATCCTGGCCAATTGCAGGCTCCAACCGGAGTCCTTATAGCTCAAAATCAGAAATAGAGGCGTCCAGGACCACATGGCATAAAGTTCCCACATGTGACCCAAATAGCCAAAGTTTGCCAGACGGGTTGGCCTGTAAAGTAATCCCTCCGCCGCAAAGCGCCAATTAAGGGGTGCGGATTTTGGGAGCAATGGGCCGGGTTGTACAAAAAACAAGGTGATCAAAGCACCAACCACTGCCTGGGCAGATGTAGAAACCAGTACTATACGCCAGGGAGGCATACCGTCCTCCCCAAAAAGAGGAAAGGCGTTTAGAAGATGCGGAAAGGCGGAGCCAATTGTTATCGAACCCACTAAGACACCAATACATAATCCGCGATCCTTTTGACACCATGTTGCCATCAGTTTCATGCCTGGTGGATAGACACCTGACAGAGCCAATCCGGTAAGGAACCGCAAAAAAAGTGTGAACTCTACCGATTTGGAGAAAAAGGCAATGATTAAATTAAATGCCGCCCCCCAAAATGTGCTTACTACAAGTACGTGGCGAATGGGAAATCTGTCCGCGATATTCAGAAAACCGCTCCCAAGTGCGCCCACCACAAATCCAATTTGTACACTCATCGTCATCCAGGATCTTTGAGCGGGGCTTAAATTCCATTCTTCATTTAATTGGGGTATAACCGCCGAAGCCGAAAACCAGAGGGTCATTGCCAGTAATTGCGAGAGTGATAGTAATGTGAGGTTTTTCCATTTTGTTGATATTAGTTTCAACAAATTGTTCTTTCTATTCAAATTGAGAACGATATCGAAGCGACAGTGAAAATTGGGAGTTAATTAATTATGATTCTGTTTGATCTACCATTCCTTTCCAACTTACGCTCTTGCAGATAATCCGTGGGCTGAAGGACTGAAAAATATGGGGAATTAAATTCAACCTATCAAAGTAAAAGAGTTTTATTTTTCATCAGTTTTAATAAATTTATCCACGAACCCGCTCCACATGTCCGCCGCTCTCGATCCATTCAAATAATCCGCCGGCAACATTAGAAACATGAAATCCCTGTCTTTCCAGAAATGCTGAAGCATAACAAGATCGAACACCCGTTCGGCATTGAACCAGTATGTGTTTGCCGGTGGGTAATTCTTTTAATCTATCTGGAAGGCGGGCGTGGGAAATGTTATAGGCTCCTCTAATATAGCCCGTTTCTTTTAATTCGTAATCACGACGGACATCTAATAAAAACGTACCATCCTGATCCGGCATTTTCAGCAGTTGCGAAGCTCTGATCTCTTTAGTTTGTATAAGCGATCCGCCCTCTGCTTGATACTTTGCCACTTCCTCCGGCAAAAAATAACCCGCTATTTTGTCAATTCCTACCCTTATGAGAGCTGCAATTGCTTCGGTAATGTCATTATGGTTGATAATAAGATAGACTGAAAGTTTTGGATCTACGTAACACCCGCACACGGTACTAAGAGCTTTATTGGGAGGTGTGAAGAGAGAACCCGGGATGTGTCCCAACCTGAATTCTTCCCAGGTCCGTGTATCCAGTAGAATCTCATTTTTATTTTTTGCGAAATCAGCTAATTTTTGAAATGTGAACTGTTGTGGATTTGGAAAATCCCCAAGTATTGCCGGACCATTTCTATTTTCGATCTTCATCCTTGAAAAATAGACCGGAGGTTCCGGTTGACCGTCCAAAATATAGTCGACAAATTCAGCCTGGTTTTTTCCGGCATTTATCGCCGCATTGAACTTGAGTTCATAACCTACCGTTGAGATTGGCACCCCTCCCAATGCCTTTCCACAGGCGGAACCGGAACCATGTCCCGGCCAGAGTTGAAGGTCGTTGGGAAGCAATCTAAATTGTTGAATTGAATCATAGAGTCTTGTCGCGGCTGGTTTCATAGTGTGTGCTTGTCCGACTGCTGATTCCAGGAGATCTGGTCTGCCGACATCACCCACAAAAACAAAATCACCAGTGAGGATTCCTACTGGATAGTCTGAATCTGTTTTTGTATCAGTAACTAGAAATGATATATGTTCCGGGGTATGCCCCGGCGAATGAAGAACTTTAAACTTGATGTTGCCGATGAAAAAGATATTCCCGTCTTTCAACAGTTTGTAGTCATACTTTCCATTTAGAACCCAGTTAAATTTCCACTCTTCATCTCCGCAATCCGAAACAAAGACTTGCAGGCTAAGGCGTTCCGCCAGTTCCCGTGAACCGGATAGATAATCCTCATGAATATGAGTATCGGCAGTAGCAGTCAGTTTTAATGATGCCTTTTCAGCCTCCTCCATATATCGTTCTATATCACGCATGGGATCGACGACAATTGCCTCACCGGTTTCTTGGCAGCCGATGAGGTAGGAGTATTGGGCTAATTTGGGTTCAACCAATTGTCTAAAAAACATGTTTCGCCCGGCTGTTTCCTGATAAATCTCAACTAGGGGATCTATATCCCCTCGCTAATTACTAAAATTGTAATTGTGATTGCAAGCTAATTTTGCCCTTTGTTTGGCTGTGGAGTTAGCCGAAAGTAAGGTTGAAGTTCCTTGTAACCATTTGGAAATTTCCTTTTCAACTCTTGTTCATCCTGTATGGATGGTGCAATGACAACATGATCTCCCTGTTTCCAATTTACCGGAGTGGAGACCTGATACGGTTCAGTTAATTGGATCGGATTGATAACCCGGAGAATTTCATCAAAAATTCGTCCGGTGGTTGTAGAGTAGGTGAGGGTCAAACGTACTTTTTTATTTGGATTGGTGATAAAAACGAACACACAGTTGAAGTATCGTCGGCATTAGGATGAAGCATATCATTGAGCTTCGATACTTTTCTATCGGCCTCAGCAAGAATTGGGAAAATCATGGTGGTATTTTGAGTTTCATTGATATCTTGGATCCATTTCTCGTGGGCATCTGCTGGATCAACGGACAATCCGATTCCCTTTACCTTTCTTTTCTCGAACAGGGGTTTCAACCTGTCAACCTGCCAAATTCTGTTAAACAGATCATGGTAAAATCGTTGTGATGGGAAAACAGTACTCCCCCGGGAATCCACTAAATATTGACAAAAACCAAGAAATCCTCGACTTTATCTTTGTTCAAAACCGGGTGCTCCATCGACTAAATGAATAGGCACAGCTGCCTGCTTCGAATTGAGATGCTTAAAGACTTGCTTGAATACACTTGATCGAATAGACCCGCAATTTTTTAAAATTAATCAAGGTCAATATGTGTTTAATAAATTAGATCGTTTCTTAATATTTCGGGACAGTGGGATCCACCTCATCAGACCAGGCCGATATCCCCCCCACCAGATTTTTCACATTCTGAAAACCGGCCTCTCGCAAAAACTTTAATGCTTTGGCGCTTCGTACTCCTGTTCGACAGTACAATACAATATCCCACGATCGATCCAATTCGTTTATTCGGGTAGCTAAATTATTTAAGGGAATGAGCTTTGCATTCGGAATACGGCACATCTCATATTCATGGAATTCACGGACGTCTAAAACAAAAGTGTCTCCATTGTTGCGAATTTCTTGATCCAGCTCTTTCACGGAGATTTCATACTGCGGTTCAAGTTCAATAATGTCATTTCCAATTCCACAAAATTCTTCATAATCGATGAGAGAGTGAATTGAGGTTCTTTCACTACAAATGGGACAGTTGGGATCCTTTTTTAGTTTGAGCTCTCGATACGTCGCTTCGAGAGCATCATATAACAGCAGACGACCAATTAAAGGACTACCTTTCCCAAGAATGAGTTTAACTGCTTCGGTGGCCTGCAAAAGACCAATAGTTCCGGGGAGAATACCAAGTACACCTCCTTCTGCACAACTCGGCACCAATCCCGGTGGGGGAGGTTCGGGATAGAGACAGCGATAACAGGGGCCTTCTTTTGCATAAAAAACAGAAACCTGACCCTCAAATCTAAAGATGCTGCCATATACATTTGGCTTGCCCAATAAAACACATGCATCATTCACCAGGTAGCGGGTAGGAAAATTATCCGTCCCATCGATGATGATATCATAATTTTCGAATAGCTCAAGGGTGTTTTCAGAAGTTAATCTTGTTTCATGGGTATCAATCCGGATGTGTGGGTTAATTCCTTTTAAGCGCTTCCGTGCAGATTCTAGTTTAGATTTGCCAACATTTTCTGTTGAATAAATGACTTGTCGTTGAAGATTAGTGAAGTCGACGACATCAAAATCTACAATTCCCATTCTTCCAACTCCGGCAGCGGACAAATACATTGAGAGGGGAGAACCCAATCCACCCATACCGATTATTAAAACACTGGCACTTCTTAGTTTCTTTTGCCCCTCCAGTGCAACTTCCGGCATTATGAGATGGCGGCTGTATCTTTCAATTTCCTCTTTAGAGAATGACTCATCATTGTAGGTTCCCTTATCTTTTATTGCACTCCCACCAGCGATAGAGGGCACAATGCTAATTATGTCACCGCTTTTTACTTTAGTATTTGTTTTTTCAAAATAGCGTATGTCTTCATTATTTACATAAACATTTACAAAATTTCTCAATTGATCTTTTTCATTGTATAGATGCCTTTTCAGATCCGAGTATTGATTGGTTAAATTATGAAAAATTTCTTCAACGTCCTCGCCGGTCAATTCAATTGTATCATTATTTTTTGAGAATTGACGTAATGCTGTTGGAATTAAAATTTTTACGGACATTATTTTTTCTCCAATCCTGTTTGGACTATTTTAATTTCTTCCTCTTTGAATTTTGAGCGATCGTCCTCCAAAACCCAGGAGGTAATTTTCCTCACAGTCTGTTTTTTTACCGATACAATGATATACGAATACCATGGCCAGGCATGCTCTTTATCATAGGCTGATGGTTCAGCCTCACTGTCCGGGTGTGAGTGGTAAAATCCAATAATTTCCGCATTTTGCTTCAATGCAAATTTTTCACTCTCCAGGTATGTTCGAGGTGTGATAAGAAACTGATGATATTGTTTCTCCTCTTCACGGGCATTTTCAGCAGGAAATATTGAAGAAATTTCTTTAACGCCACTAAACCGTTTTCCAATTAGTAAACCACAACTTTCGTTTGGATAGGAATCTTCACTATATTTTTTAATTCTATTCAAATTTAAATCATCAATCCTAATTGCCATTTTCATTTTCACTCCAAAAGTATTGGTCAAAATATTTATAACCACTATCCGGAAACATTGTAACAATATACCCTTCCGAAATAGTTTTAGCAACATTGACTGTAGCCAGGGCTGCCGCACCTGCTGAAACACCCACAAATAGTCCTTCGGTCTTTGCAAGTTTTTTCACCATATTCTTAGTATCCTCTGTATTAATCTCGAGGTTGAGATCTGCCAATTCCGGATCATAAATTCCAGGGACGATGGCTGTCTCCATATGTTTAAGGCGTTCGAGACCGTGCATAGGGGAATCCGGTTGAAAGGAGATCACTTGAATTTGAGGATTAAATTTCTTAAGACGCCGGCTTGTTCCAATAAAGGTACCGCTTGTACCCAAACCGGCTATGAAATGCGAAATCTTTCCTCGTGTTTGCTTAATAATTTCAGGTCCTGTGCTGTTATAATGAGCTTGCCAGTTTGCCCTGTTATTGTACTGATCAGGGAAATAATGAATATCGGGATTTTCGACATAAATTTGTTTCGCTTCTCTAATAGCGACATCCGAGCCGAATTGCGGATTGGATAAAATAAGTTCTGCGCCGTATGCTTTCAAAATTTGTTTGAAAACAAGACCGGCATTTTGCGGAATAACAAGTTTTACTTTGTATCCTAATACGGCACCAAGCATCGCATATGCGATTCTTGTATTACCCGAAGTGGCATCGAGAATGGTTTTGTTCTCTGTTAGTTTGCCAGATTTTATGCCGTCCTGTATCATGTTCAAGGCAGCTTTATCTTTAACTGAGCTGCCCTGGTTAAACCACTCAGCTTTTGCGAAAATTTTTACAGGATAAAATTCTGCTGATATTTTTGAAAGTTCAAGGAGAGGAGTATTGCCAATCCGAACTTTTGTGTGATTACGTGGCGGGATAAAAGAAGTTGTCGACCTTTTTTGGAACACTTTATTTTCAAGCACTGAACTCATCATTGGAATACCTCAATCAAAGTGCCTTTCTTGAGAATTAATTTTACTTTCATAATACAGGTTTCCTTATGGTCACCGCTGCAATTCTGTTGATTCGGAGTCGTTGGCGGATCCCCTCTTTCGAATTCATTGAAACAACTTTCGTTTGTTATATATTTTCTTCGATACGATTCATGCTGCGGTTTCTATTTTTGGATAAAAAAGACCCACATTTTTTTAAATGTGGGTCTTGAATTTATTTGTTTTTGTATGGTATGTTAACTATCCATTACCCACGTCTCCCATTCGTACAACAACAGCAGCAATCCATAAAATTGGCACTTCTCAGGTAATGAAAAGCAATACTCATAATGTTTATTAATCCAAATAGATAAATTATCAACTCTAATTACTATTGTTTTACATTTATATGAGATAAAACACTAATTGTTTATTATAATTCCTATAATTTACAAAATTGTGAATATCATGTCATTTGGATTGAGTACGAATATTTCTATTTGCGCAATGTTGTTAGATGCATATTTACTGTGACTGGAATCATAGTTCTATGAGCGCATCACGTGAAATGAATTAAAAAATATCTGCATTGTAACCTTTTGAGTTCAGGGAAAAAATGAGAAGTATCTGATGAAGCTATTATTGCCGCGGGATGAGGATTTCCCCACAGGGACTCCTTCGGGAGAACCCCAATCCCCTGGGCCAGAACAGGATCTTAGCAACTTTATAACTTATTGAAAAACCTACATCTACGGAAAGAACAATTTCTTACGTAACGACAAAACCGGGAAAGGAGACTGCTTTGGGGTAGAACACTGCAATTGGAGTGTAATCGCAAGAATAGTATAGTGAGATATAGCTATTGGTTTACTTTGACGCAAAAACCGTAAATAGTGTTTATTGTCTTTGTAATATATCTCTTTCCCAAAAAGCTCTTAGGTTCACTTGAATAGAATTTTTGAACTGTAATTTATTGCAAGGTGAAATGCTCTAGCAGAGTCAGCTTGGTTGGCAGAGCATCAGGTTCCCAAAGCTTGCCTTCTTTATAACAAGTTTATAATAAGCATCCCCGGGTAGACCTACAAATTGTCCAAGCCTTGCATCTATCTAATAGATATCAAACATAAAACTTGTCCACAATTCTTTTCAACACCTTTCGACCAATACATGGTTTTTAAAATAGTGTTTCTGAGGCTAAAGAATATTGACCATATGCTTTTAAGATCTGAAATAACGAAATAGACCATTGCTTTCATTATGGAAAAATTACTCACTAATCCCGTGTGATTTCCCTGTGGTAAGATGGGTCGTTGTTATAAAATTTAAAATTCCTGCTTTGAAAAATTTTATGTTTAAAATAATTTTCAACTCTCTGCAGATTTGTGTTTCATAAATTTAATGAAATGCTGGATTTTTGAAATCTATCAAACTAGTATTCTTGAGAGATAGAATAATTTCATCTATTTTATTCTCTATAAAGATTTATTGGAAAGGCCATAATTCTCATGAACAGAAAATTTAGTCAAACCACTTTCATTTTTCTTGGTATTGTAATTACCAGCGTCATGCTGGCACTCTTTTTTATTCTTCATGTAGGCGCAGAAAAATTTGATAAAAATAACACGGTTCAATTACATTTTGTAGATAATATTTCATCAGCACACAGCATAATAATAGAACAGTTCAATAAAATCAATCGAGGATCGATTGAAGTAATCCCAATAAACTTGCCTTTTACAAAATTTAGTACCAATGAGAGAAAAGAACTTTTGGCGAGATCCTTAAGGAGTAAAAGTAATCTGATTGATATTTTCTCGGTTGATGTTATCTGGGTTCCCCGATTCGCTAAATGGGGGGAGAGGCTTGATTTCTTTTTTACTGCCCAGGAATTAGATCTGCTTCTGGCGAAAGCTCTGCAGTCCTGCTTTCATAATAAACAATTAGTGGCAATACCCCTTTATACTGATGTCGGTGTCATGTACTATCGGGATGATTTGATAAGTAATCATCCAGAAAATGAGACTATCAAAGAAAATTTGAAGAAGGGGATTACATGGAGTGAATTTCTTGAAATAAAAGATCAAATGCAGATTAGCAACAACAATTATTATTTATTTCCAGCCAAAAATTATGAGGGATTGGTGTGCAGCTTTTTAGAACAAGTCAGAAACAGCAGCTTGCCTGCAGGTGATAAGGCTAGTTATAACTTCAATACAAATGACGCAGTAAAAGCTCTCGAACATTTAGTCAACCTTGTAAATAAATTTGATGCTACACCCTTAGAGGTCATTGGATTCGACGAACAACAGTGTTATTTGTATGCACTTGAGCGTGATGTGTTATTCTTTAGGGGTTGGCCTGGATTTCCATTACAACATGAAGAATTGATTGAACGGTTTAACAAGACCGGTTTATTCAAAATCGCCCCAATCCCTTATTTTGAAGGTTCAGAACTGGCATCAACTATTGGCGGCTGGAATTTAATGATTTCAAAGCATTCGCCTTACAAACGCGAAGCTGTAAAATTCATAAAATTTGTTTTGAAAAAGGAAAACCAGGAAATACTTTTTCTAAACGGGGGGTATATCCCCGTGAATATCCAGATTTATCAAGATTCGTTAAATTTAGAAAAATATAGTAATCTTTTGTATTACAAGAAATTATTCGATAAAGGCATCCATCGCCCCTATATAGAAGAATATACAAAAATTTCGGACGTTCTCTCGTACTATATTCGGCAAGCAATTAAAAATGAGATAAGTCCTTCGGAGGCACTTGCCAAAGCGACAGATTTAATAAACAACAAAAAGTTCATTATTAGATAGAAGCATTAGATAGAAAATGAAAGAAAAAAGATTTTCGTTTTTTGAAAAATACCATTTTGAATTGAAGCATTTAATTGTGCTCCTTTTCATTCTTGTTCTTTTTTTGCTTTCAGTATCGTTCGTCCACAAATCTTCAATTCAAAACTTATTGATCAAAACTCAGGATTGGTATCAACAAGATTCGGCTGAAAGAATGGCAAATTTATCAGCAACATCTCTTGAATTATTGCTGGAAACTACAAAAACAAGTGAGCAATCCAATGATCACGAAAAACAGGAGATTATTCAGGCATTTAATATAATATTGAATCAGCCTTTGTTGCAGCATTCTGTCAATGAGATTTGTATACTTGTACTTGATAAAGGAAATGTCATTCCAATCGCGGAGGGAAAATACCTTTATGAATATTTCTTTAATCATGCTGCTTCTTCAGTACCCATATTGCAAAATGACAGAGTTATTGAGCTCTTTAATGATTTAAAGAGCGAAATTATCAGGGATGAAAGTATTCACACGATTCGAGAAGGTAAAGAAATATTTCATGTTTTTGTACCCTTTGTGCCAAGAGGAGAAATGGTCGGGGTTCTTTATATCAAAAACTCACCCGATTTTACTTTTATAACTCGTGAGATCATATCCAGTTTTGACGAAACAGCAATAATTTTTGCTGCACTGATATTGCTTGGCCTACTCGCCATGTTTTATATATCCTCCTACACCGTTAAAGAAAGAGACGAGGCGCAACAACAGTTATTCCTGGAGCATGAAAAGAATATAATGGAAAAAATAGATCATCAAAAGGAAGCTCTATTTGCCAAACGTATTTATCACACTCATCATAAAGCCGAAAAGATTATGGGATTTATCAAGGAAGATCTAAGAATATTGACAGATAATAATATCGAGAGTGTTAGGTACAGAGTCAATAAGTATGCAAATTTTGTATCGAGAGTGATTTATGACATGAAATGGTATGATCCTCCACTTCAGACTATTCGAAATCCAATTTTTAATACGAATTTAAATGAGGTTATTCGCTTTTTGCTTGATAATCTATTTCTTCGCTTATCGGATAAAAGTGCATCATTCTCATTTAAACTGGAACTTGATGAAAATTTACCCTGTGTTAATATCAGCGAGTTCGTGGTTTGGGAAATCATTGAACCACTATTGCAGAATTGTATAGATCATGCCGGTAAATCACAAATTTTGATAACGATAAAGACCATTTATTCACCTGAAAATCAGGTTTCTGAAATCATAATAAGTGATAATGGCGAGGGGATTGAGGCTGAATTATTAGAAGCAAATGAAAACGGTGTCAAGAAAATTTTCCATGAAAATATTACTACCAAAGAAAATAGCAAAAATTCTGGATATGGTTGTTACTTATCATATGAGATTGCCAGAGAGCGTTGTGGCTGGAAATTGGATGCAGAGAATCTTGAAAGTGGTGGATGCCGTTTTATCATTACTTTTTAATATTTTATGGGGAATACAAAATGTTTGCAAACCGAAGAGTAAATATATTGCTTATTGAGGACGAAGAATATGATGTCCGACGAGTAAAGAATACTTTAAAACCATTCCAGGACCGATTGATTCTAAACAACGTTGTATCTAATGGACAGGCAGCTCTGGATTTGATTGTTGATACTCCAAATCTATTTGATGTGATCATCATGGATTTTCAAATAGCAGGAGGACTGACAGGAGAATCTTTAATTAGCAGAATAAAGGAGATCAATCAGGCGCTACAAATAATAGTAATAACGAAGATGACGACTAATATAACTGATTTTGACTTTGCAAATCGGTTGATAGAAGCGGGTGCTATATGGTATTGTACAAAATATCCGGGAGACATAGAGGATTACATCTATCAACCAACGGATTTTATTTTAAGCATTTTTAACGCTGCGGAGAAGAAAATGCTTGAGGCGGATCGATTCAAAACAAGAAAGAGATTAAATGACAATGTCCAGGAAATCCTAAATCAAAAGCAAATTGTCGGAAACTCAGAGGTAGTTCGCAACCTCCGAATGGAAATTCACAAGGCTGCGCAATCTCAAACTAATGTTTTGATTCGTGGAAAATCTGGTACCGGAAAAGAATTAGTCGCATCTCATATACATTATTTAGGGGCGCGCAAGTTTGAAAAATTCGTTCCCATTAACTGTGGAAGTTTACCGCAAGAATTAGTTGAAAGTGAATTATTCGGATTTGAAAAAGGTGCTTTTACAGGCGCTAGCGCAAAAAAATCGGGAATACTCGAAATAGCAAACAATGGTACTGTTTTTCTGGATGAAATTGGTGAACTTAGTCATTCAGCACAGGTAAAACTATTGCGATTTCTTCAGGATGGTGAAATAGACAAAATTGGTCGAACACAGAGTATTAGGGTAAATGTCCGCATCATTGCAGCAACAAATAAAGATCTGGAGAAAGCAATATCAGAAGGAAAATTTAGAGAGGATCTTTATTACCGTCTAAATGTATTTTCCATCTGGGTGTTGCCGTTGAGGGATAGGAAAGAGGATATTCCCCAATTGATCCACTTTTTCCTTGAAAAATTTAGTAAACAAATGGGTAGGGAGTGTCCGGCAATTGAACAACAGGGGATGAATCTGTTAATGGATTATGATTGGCCGGGTAACGTCAGGGAGTTACAAAATATTGTCCAACGCTTATTGCTAATTAATGAGACTAAAATTACAGCTGATGACGTTTCTCTTGCGTTGGGTACATTAAAAATGTATAACCTGTCAAAGCGAAGTGAAAATGATGAAATTTGGAGAACTACTGAAATAATCCCTCTGAGAGAAATGGAATCCAGATTGCGAAATAAATATTTTCGATTTGTACGTGAGAATTCAATATCAGATGCAGAAGCGGCTCGAAAACTTGGGCTAGCCCCCCCAAACTATCATCGTATGTGTAAAGAACTAGGAATAAAATAGATTTGGCTTTTTCATTACTATAATCTTCTACCTGTAAACTATGGAAAGATTTGATTCACTCCAGGTTTTCGGGATACAGCTGTTTAGATGTTATTAAAATGATAATATATTTTTATTGTTTTAATAATATTTCTTTTTCATACATTTAACGAAGTTAAGGGTAAGCGTTATAATTGGCTGAATTTAGATTATTTACAAAATAAATGCCTATCGAATGGAATGATTCTTGATGTTTATTCCGTTTATAAAAATTAATTCGATAGAAAACCAATTAAATTGGACATTGCTATCATTCCGGCGCAGGTGAAAAATGTTTGGCAGAATTAATATATCAACTGTAATGATTTACTTAGTATGTTTGTATATAGCAATCACTGCAAACTGCAGTGAGCCCGCCGTCGAAAGCATTAATACAGTGCACACTGATAATGACGTAGAAATTCCAGGGTGGAAACTAGTGTGGCAGGACGAGTTTGAAGGTAGTACAATTGATAAAAATAAATGGGAACATGAGGTCAACGCATGGGGTGGCGGTAATAATGAACTGCAATACTATACTGATCGGGGAGAAAATTCCTATGTTGAGAATGGTCTTCTGGTGATCAGAGCTCTTAAAGAATCATACTCAGGGCCTGAGGGCAATCGTGAGTATACCTCCGCTAGAATGAGAACACTGAATAAGGGTGACTGGAAATATGGCAGATTTGAAATTAAAGCTCAATTACCTTTTGGTCAGGGTATATGGCCAGCGATTTGGATGTTGCCCAGTGATTGGGTATATGGCGGTTGGGCAGCCAGTGGTGAAATCGATATAATGGAATTATTAGGTCATGAAACCGCAAGAGTATATGGAACGCTGCACTATGGGGGAGAATGGCCCAACAATGTCCATACAGGGACATCGTTTTTTCTTCCCGAGCGTGATTTTGCCAGCGATTTTCATTTGTTTGCTGTGGAATGGGACACCACTGAGTTTCGATGGTATGTAGATAGTGTTCATTATCAAACTCAGAATGCATGGCATTCAGCTAATGGCACTTACCCCGCACCCTTTGATCAAAGATTTCACATCATATTAAATCTTGCAGTAGGTGGAAATTGGCCTGGTAATCCGGATCCTACTACAGTTTTCCCCCAAACTATGAAAGTCGATTATGTGAGGGTGTACTCAAAAATATCAATAGACTAACAAATGAACGTCTAAAATCTTTATATGAAAAGATATGATTAATGTATTTATAAAATTGAAAAGCTGATTGATAAAAGGATTAATTGATGTTTTCAGCCGGACAGAGAATAGTAATAGCAGTTTTGATTATAGCAGTATTTTCACAAGCTGGTCTTGCATTTCTTAAGACACAAGGAACCCAGATTGTTGATTCAACAGGTGCACCAGTCATGCTTCGCGGCTATGGTTTGGGAGGCTGGTTAGTGCCAGAAGGCTATATGCTTCATATTCCTGGATATGGCTCGCCCAGTGCCATTCATGATTCAATCTATTCATTAATAAGCGAACCTTATACAGATTTATTTTATGACCGCTATAAAGCCAATTATGTAAACAAAAATGATATCAATTTAATAGCTCAGTGGGGCTTTAATTCAATCCGGCTCCCTTTTCACTTCAAAGTCTTCTATGATACAACTACAAATACCTTTATTGAAGAAGGATTCGCGTTGTTGGATACCTTATTGGATTGGTGCACTCAGAACAATCTTTATTTAATACTTGATATGCACTGTGCACCCGGAGGACAAAATAAAGATAACATCAGTGATAGTGATGGTATTGAAGCAAGGTTATGGACTGAACCCACACATAATCAGGCCCTGACCATTAAAATCTGGAAAGAAATTGCCAATCGGTATGTCGATGATGTTAGAATTGCAGGATATGATTTAATAAATGAACCTGTATTACCTGACGGATATAGCAGCACAGTCCTTAGAAATTTTTATGTTCAGCTTACCGATTCCATCCGCCAGGTAGACACCAATCATATTATCTTTATAGAAGGAAATTGGTATGCTACCGATTTTACTTCATTGACTCCTCCATGGGATACTAATATGGTTTATAGCTTTCACAAATATTGGAATGAAACCACGATTGGAACGATTCAATATTTACTAAATATCAGGACTCAATATAATACACCGCTGTGGATGGGTGAATCCGGTGAAAATTCAAACCCATGGTTTTATGAAACGGTTCAGTTATTTGAACAAAACGGCATAGGATGGTGCTGGTGGGCTCATAAAAAGTTGGAGACAATTACCAGCCCTCTGTCTGCGCCAATTGGGACCGGATACCAGGCTTTGTTGGATTATTGGAATGGGCAAATACCAAAACCAACTCAAGGGTTCGCAATCTCTGCGCTATTTCAAATGGCAGAGGACTTGAAGCTTGAAAACTGCCAATCAAGAACCGGAGTCATTAAGGCACTTATGGATCCCTCTTTTGGCACTACAAATCAGCCATTTTCGGCTTTAAATGTTCCCGGAACTATTAATGCAGTTGATTATGATTATGGGACCAATACGATAGGCTATTTCGATAAGGAGTATAAAAATGTTGGGGGCAATTCCTATAACCAGGGTTACGAATATCGTAATGATGGTGTGGATATTGAGAAATCGACTGACCCCAATGGATTTGAATATAACGTTGGATGGATTGAGCAGGGTGAATGGTTGAAATTTACCGTTGATATTGCAACTGCAGGGGAATATCGCGTTGATATTCGTGTGGCAAGTGCTAATTCCAATGGAGGTCTGATGAGACTGATTTTGGATAATACGCAAATTAGCGATTTGATTTCTGTACCTTATACCGGCGGTTGGCAGAATTGGGTATATATCCAGGTGGACAGCGTCTCTTTACCTGTTGGTCATCATGAACTGCTTTTCCAATCTCTTGGTGGCGTATACAATTTAAATCACCTTAATTTTTTTTTGACAACCACAAGTATTAAAGAAGGCAATTCTTCAAATCCGATTCAATTCGAATTGGAGCAAAACTTCCCGAATCCATTTAATCCAACCACCACGTTCAAATACTCAATTCCGAAATCGGATCAAGTAAACTTCACAATTTATAATTCATTGGGAGAAATAATAACCACTCTGGTCAATCGTGAGCAAAATGCCGGCACTTATGTAATTAAGTGGAATGCGGAGGAACTTTCCAGCGGCGTTTATTACTACAGTCTCCGAACCTCCGATTATATTGAAACCAAAAAATTTATTTTGCAAAAGTAACGGATTTAAAATTTGGATGATGAATCTAAATACAAAATTTGCCTGTGTCATTTTTTTACATTTAATACTCAGCATTTTATGTGCTATTCAAGCGAAGACATACAAAGGTGCAGAATTCAGAACCCGTGATACGTTTTTACATGGCCGATTTGAAGTACGAATGAAATCAGCTGCGGGTAGTGGGTTATTATCATCTTTTTTCACTTATCACGATACACCAAATGTCCCTGCCCAGTGGAATGAAATAGATATTGAAATTTTGGGACAATACTCTGATCGTGTTCAGTATAATATTATTACTCAAGGACAGACGAACCATGTGGTAGATAAAACAGTACGCTTTAATCCGCACCAGGCATTTCATATATATTCTATTGAATGGGCTCCAGATTATGTGGCCTGGAATGTTGATGGATTTGAGATTTACCGAGAGGTGGGTAGCCATGTACAACAACTAATCTATCAACCAAAGAACATGATGAATATTTGGCCTCCTGATTTCCCTAATTGGGTTGGCCCTCTCGACCCATCAATTCTTCCGGTTTTTGCATTTTATGATTGGGTGAAGTATTATGAATATACTCCCGGTACAGGGGATAATTTTACACTACTATGGGAAGATAATTTTGACAACTGGAACCAAACACGATGGGAAAAAGGTACTCATACCTGGTTCGGAAATAACAGTGATTTCATTACGCAAAACGCCGTGTTTCAGGATGGATATTTGGTTCTCTGCCTGACGGACAGTATCAATATTGGCTATAATGGTGATCCGATTGTCGACATAGATGTTGATGCACCTTATGTGGTCTGGGCAAGGACATACTCCGACCATGTGATTATGTTTTTCTCTGAGGAAGTTGACCCTGTTACTGCTGAAGATGTAAATAATTATCAACTCCTCCTTCAGATAATTAATAATGCGACTTTGATGAATGACAATAGAACTGTGAGGCTAGAAGTATCTAATTTAGATCCAACTCAGGCGTATACTCTAATTGCATCTGGGATAAATGATTTGATTCAGCCACCAAATACAATGGGAACCCAAGTCATGCTGACCACAAAACCGCTTTTGTTTCCGATACAAATTGATGTGGGGGGTATTGGCAATTCAAATTATTTAAGTGACCAGATCTGGAAAGACAATTTGGAGTATGGATATACAGGCGGAGATATTTTTATTTTACCTGACACATCACAAATCAATAATACTAACGAAGAGGAAATTTTCCGAAGTGAATTAAGAGATTTGAATTTTTATCAAGTGCGGCTAGAGGATGGCCATTATGATGTCACATTGATGTTTGCTGAAACGCAATACAACTCCCCCGCTTCGCGGATTTTTGATGTTTATGCTGAAGGACAACTGATTTTTAATGATGTGAATATTTATGTTGAAGCCGGTTTGAAGATGAACTGGGTAGTTGAAAAAACATTTCTATCATTAGAAGTCTCCGATGGGATTCTAAATCTTTATTTTGAAGGTATTGTTGGTGATCCAGTAGTAAGCGGCATTCAGATAGGAATGAATCCTACAAGCATCGAAAGCGAGAATTTGCCTGAGATAATCCAACCTTTTAACTGGAAGGTATACCCAAATCCTTTTAATCCTGGCACAAACATTGAATATTATCTGAGCAAATCGGAATTTGTTGAGATAGACTTATATGATGTTCAAGGAAAATTTGTTAAACGGCTTATAAAGGAGAAGCAATCCCCTGGGAATCACAGAATCCAATTCAGTGCAAACCATTTAAGTTCTGGTGTTTATTTCTTTAGCATTAAGATTGGCGACCGAATTCATGAAATGAAAAAAGCTGTTTATCTTAAATAGACTTCCAATCGCGATGGTTCAAACATTATGTCCAGTAGAAGAGAATCAACATTTAAGATTTTTTTGGTACTCTTCCCAATCCTATTGCTGCTAATTATCGAAGCAGGATTTAGATTCTTGGGTGTATTTTCTCCTGAGCCTCTTTTTAAGGAGATCTCCAAATCTGAACAAAAATTTTATCAAGTAAATCCGTATGTGGCTAAGCGATATTTTGATCCTAACAAGACTGTCCTTCCGACATTGTACCCAGAGACGTTCCAAAAAAATAAATCTCCCGGTACATTCCGCATTTTCTGCCTTGGAGGGTCAACAACGGCTGGTTTTCCGTTTGATTACCAGGTACCCTTTCCGCAGCAACTGAAATATCTTTTGTCTGAGACTTATCCAGATCATCAATTTGAAGTAATTAATCTTGGTCTAACCGCAATCAACAGTTTTTCCGTTTTGGACATCCTAGAGGATATTATAGACAAAGAACCAGACCTAATCATAATTTATATGGGACACAATGAATTCTATGGCGCTTACGGGAGCGCATCGACAATTTCGATTGGGCAAAACGGTTATATTATCAGATTTTATTTAAAACTGCAACGTCTTCGTATCACCCAATTCTTAAAACGAATTATCTATTTGATAAAACCTTCGAATTCCAGCTTGAAAAAAAATGAAACGCTTATGGAAAAAATTGTTGGCGAGAAAAATGTTTATTATAAGTCAGATAGATATCTCTCAACTTTAAGAAATTTTGACCACAATCTAAACTTAATTCTAAGTAATTGCCTGAAAAAAGATATTCCTGTGATTCTGAGTAATCTGGTATCAAATGTAAAGGACTTACCTCCCTTTGATAGCAATGAAGAAGTTGGAATTAATAAAGAGAGTCATGATACTTTGTTGAAGAAGGGTGATAATTATCTATTATCCAAGCAGTATCAAAAGGCATTGGAAATCTATAGCAAAGTATTTGGCTTCGATAGCAGTTCAGCAAAAATATGGTATCGCCTTGGCCATTCTTATTTGGGTCTAAAAGATAGTCTGCAGGGGTTAAATTTTTTATATGGTGCAAAAGACAGAGACGCTATCCGTTTTCGGGCAACCGAAGAGTTTAACAAACTGATTCAATATACTGCAATTCGAAGAAGTATTCCGATTGTAAATATCAAAGAATTATTCCAGCAAAATTCTCCTCAACGAATACCGGGAAATAATCTGTTTTGTGACCATTTACATCCAGATCCTAGGGGATATTATTTAATGGCATTGGGATATTATCGAGAAATAATTGACCAGAAGCTTTTAACGACAACTCCTTCAAATTTTTCCCCTGAGGAAACTCCCTATTTCGTAACGGAATTGGATTGGAATATCGGTTTGATCAAAACCTATCGATTAGTACACCGCTGGCCTTTTTCTGAAAAAAAAATCGATTATAAAAAATATCCCGCATACGGAGATCTTGAATCCGCCCAGGAAGCATACAATTATATTTTTAATCATCAGAATTGGAAGAGAGCACATTATAAAATGGGAGAATACTATCAGCAGTTAAAAGAATTTAAAAAGGCCCGTGATGAATATTTTGCAGTAAGCATGTACCTGCCTGATAATCCCGATCCTTATGTTCAAATAGCTCAGACTTACCAAAAGGAAAAAAATTGGAAACAATGCGAAAAGTTCTATAAAAAAGCGCTTCAATTTAAAAATTATGGTGGAGTAATCAACTACCAATTGGCATTGGCTCAAAGAGAACAAAATAATATAACACAAGCAATAAACAATTTGCAGATCGCTCTAAATCATTCAAAATTGCCCGTGGAACAAAGAATAAGCGCAAAGTATCATTTAGCAACATTATATGTAGAAGTACAGAAAAAATCTACAGGAGTTGAAATATTGGAGGAATTAATTAGGGATTATCCTCAATTTAAACCCGCACATCAGTTCTTAAGAAAGCTTCAAAGTTCCCGGTGAATAGATTCGATAGTTCTTAAATATTATTAAATTGATAAATGATTATTATCAGTTTGATAATTCTGTAAAATATTCATTCCTCATTCTTTACTCATATCTACATAAATTACAATTAATTAGACCGTTCACGAACAAATTGGCATACTCTATGTATTTGAATTATATAGCTATCTACCCTCTAGTATTTATGTCGCTATGGAATATATTGATCTCGTTATTATCTTCGGATATTTTGTTACTGTAATGTTTGTTGGATTATATTATGCTCAGAATAAAGATGAGGCAGTGGAAGACTATTTTCTTGCTGGAAGAAACCTGGGTTGGATTGCCATTGGTGTTTCTCTTTTTGCAACCAATATATCTAGTGAACATTTTATCGGTCTTGCTGGAATGGGTTCAACTAGGGGATTTGCTGTTGGCTTGTTTGAATGGCTGGCGATTTTTGCTTTAATGTTGCTTGGTTGGGTATTTTCTCCCATTTTTATAAAATCAAAAGTATTTACGACCCCGGAGTTTTTTGGAAAAAGATTTAATCGTGGAACTCAGATGTATTTGAGCGGAATTTCCATCTTTTCATATATCTTAACGAAGGTAACTGTTAGTTTATTTGCCGGGGGGCTTCTGCTGCATGCTATTTTGGGATGGGATATGTATACCTCTGCCGTGATTATGTTGGTGTTAACCGGGATTTATACAATCATTGGTGGTTACAGGTCGGTGGTGTATACTTCTGTGGTTCAAGCGGTTTTCTTGATTCTTGGGGCTTTGGTTCTTACTGGATTTGGATTAAGTGAGGTTGGGGGTTTTTCGGGGATGGAAAAAGAGTTATCAGCGGATTATTTCTCTCTTTTTAAACCACTCTCAGATCCTAATTTTCCCTGGATTGGAATTGTTTTTGGCGCCCCGATTTTAGCGGTCTGGTACTGGTGTACTGACCAATATATTGTGCAAAGAATTTTAAGCGCCAAAGATGTAAACGCCGCACGTCGAGGAACTCTTCTTGCTGGCTTTTTAAAGATTCTACCCATGTTTATACTGGTTCTCCCTGGATTAATTGCTGCTGTTCTTTACCCTGGAATTACTGGAGATGAGGCCTATCCTAAGCTGTTAGCGGGAAATTTGTTACCCACTGGTATAAAGGGTCTAGTGGTTGCTGGTGTTTTGGCTGCACTAATGTCCTCATTGGCGGCCTGCTTTATTAGTACATCCACTTTATTTACCATGGATTTCTACCGCCATTTTCAACCGACTGCTTCAGAAAAAAAATTAATGTTGATCGCGCGGCTTGCAACGACAGCGATGGTGGTTATCGGTATTCTTTGCATCCCTGTAGTTAAAATTCTCAGTTCGCAAATATATATTTCCCTTCAAGGAATTCAGGCATACATTAGCCCACCGATAGCAGCGGTGTTTTTGCTTGGAACTTTTTGGAAACGTATCAATGAAAAAGGTGCTATTTGGGCTTTAGGCATTGGTGGAATAACCGGTATTTCAAGATTAACCATGGAGTGGTTTGACAATACTTGGTTTTTTAATTCAATTGGGATGCAATGGTTTTATCAAATCAATTTCCTGCATTTTGCAATTCTACTATTTGGACTCTCTATTATGGTGATGACGCTGGTCAGTATTTTAACAACGACTCAATATCCCGGTAAAATAAAAGATTATATTGTCTCCTCTACAAATTTAAGTATCTTAGGGAGCGAAGAGACACCATCATTTTCGCTTAGGCAAAATAATAGGTTAAATATTATATTATCTGGTACGCTCTTGTTCGTGTTAATTGGTATATGGAAAATATTTTTTTGACGCTGATTAATTGACGCATTAATGGCCACCATTAAGAAAAATACTATCTATACTTTAATAAGCAGTTTCATAATATTCATTTTGCTATTGATAAATTGTAGTAATGAAAATCAAGTTAAGCAAAAAGTTATTGTAACTGTGGGTGATCGGGTAATTGATTGGAAACTTGTCAAGCGAAGTTTTCACTTGGATCCTAAATGGGGTAGAGGATTGACTATTCAGGAGGCCTATCAAAATCAATTGGATTATTTAATTGATCAAAAATTGCTGGCTCAGGAAGCAATTTCTCGGGGATTAAGCGATGAATTGCTAAAGTCCCGTTTAAAATATATTAAAGAAAAAGAAATGATTAAGGAACTCTATCGGAGGGAAGTTTCCTCCAAAGTAGAGATAACGAATCAAGAGTATCAACAGGCCTATGAACGATTAAAAATATTAGTTCAATTCGAATTTATATTTACTCCGAATTTAAATAATGTTCATCGTTATCTTCAAAAATTAAAATCTCAATCGATAGACGAAATCAATTTGATATCCCCTTCTCTGGAGCAAAAGGGTATCAGCCCAATGTTTGGTTTTGGCGATATGGCTCCTGAAATTGAGGATGTAATTTTTGATATGGAACTTGGGGAAGTTAAAGGTCCAATTAAGATCGAAAATAGATATATGGTTATTAAGCTCATCGACGGAATCAGAGAAAAATTTTTATCGGAATCAGACTTTGCGGAAAACAAAAATAGAATCCGAAAGGTTCTTTTTGATCGAAAGGCGAGAAAAATATCTGATGAATATATTTATAATATATTAAAGAATGATGAGATATTCATTAATCCGGAAACATTTTTCCCACTTTCAGAGCATTTCTCTCTCTATGTAAGCAATAAGAACTCAGATGATCCATTTCCTATCTATTTAGATAATAAGGAAATAAAAACTGCTCAAGCCAGTCTAAAGGAGATTTCTGATAAATTATTAGCTAAATATAAGGGTGGCGAATTTACCGTTGGCGAATTTTTGCGGAGATTATTCAGCATGCCCAGAGGGATGAGGCCTCAAGTTAATATGGCCCCTCAGTTAAAAAAAGCTATAGCCATTTCCATAAGAAATGATTACCTGACCAGGCAAGCATACAAGCAAGGGTTGGATAAATCTCCTGTTGTAAAATATGAAACGGAATCTCAGAGCGATGAAATACTATCAAGATGGATGTTAAAAGAAATGAAAAAGAAAGTAAATGTGACAGAGGCTGAAATAAATGATTTTAAACAAAAAGAGAATTTTTCTAACGTTAATAATCAACTTAGTGGAAAATTAACTGACTCTGTTATTGAAGACATTATTCGCGACTACAAATTTTCAATATATAGAAAGAATTTTTCGGATAGTTTACTTTCCGTTTATCCTGTTAAAGTTGATACGCTTTTATTAAGTGAAAATATACCGGATCCAGAAAAAATAATTAAATATAAACCTATTAGTTTTTCCTATGTTGAAAAATTTAATTAGAAAGCTAAAGAAAGGAGGTATGCATAAGTTGAATCTCTTCATCGGATAAGAAGGAGGTTTATTGGAAGTTATTAATAATATTTTGGCTGATAAAATTTTAGGAGGTTTTTGTAATGAAGAAGTTATTGTTATTATTATTAATTGGTTTGCTCACAGGGGTAGGAAGTGCCCAGTTAGAATTCGACCGTTTTGAGACTCATCCCGATTCAAACTATATTGGTATATACGTATCAGCGGATGATACCAGCCGGATTGATTTAACTTTAGAGAATACCTTTGTTCATGAGGGAAACAGTGCTCTCCGATACGATTGGCGAGCCCAACGCTCACAGTCATGGGGGGGATTTGCCAAATATGAGATGTGGCATCCTGATTCTTTCTCGGTTTGGAATTTCGAGGCCTATCAGAACCTAAGTATATGGTATTATAATGATGTTCCCTCAACCGATCCTGGGCGTATTCATTTAAGAATTCAATTCTTTGATGTTAGTGATGTGCCCGTCAATACATATGATGCCGGACAAACTGAATTATGGTATTCATTTGAGTACGTGCTAGACAGTCTACCCTCATCAGGTTGGCATCAAATATTGTTGCCTATGGAAAATGTTGGTGGCGCTGCTACACAGGGATCAAATGGATTCTGGCGCACCGGATGGTCTGGTGTAACAGGTAATGATTTTCTTGATTTGAACCAGATAAAGGGTATCGGTTTGGAGGTATCTATTGATGCTCCTCAGACTTTTGAAGTGCACAGCGGCCAAATCATATTTGATTATTTAACATTTGAGGGTTCCAGAGAACTGCCGGTAATTTTCTTTAATGGAAGAGTCGTTCCTACTGATAGGGGACAATCAATTTTTATGTGGAATGGCCAGGCTGTAGTTGAGGAGGGAACGGGACAAATGCCTGGTACAAACTCAATAAAATGGACACAAGACCCTGGACAGGCGTGGACAGGATTTGGATGGAATTTTAGTGCAACTAATTTATCACTTCGCTGGGATTTGGATTCACTCAAATTCAAACTTAAGGCACCAGCGGGTACCGGTGCCATGAGGGCCCAATTTGAGGATGGCACTGACAAAGTTGGGATTGTTTTCAATCCAGTTGATGATGATGCGTGGCATGATTATGCGATCCCATTGAGAGATATGGTTTACCAGGATGGTAGCACCACTTTTGATACCGCTGCAGTGACTGTTATGCAGTTTTTGGCTGAAGGAACCGGAAATGGCCTGACAATGAATTTTGATGATATATGGACAGGAAATCCTGAAATTGACGTTATACCACCTTCTGCTCCCTTACCTCCAGTTGTGATTCCGGATAATAAGTTCAATTTAATTACCTGGCTTGATGTAGGTGGTGAGGGCGGAGAGACATATAATTTATATTACAGTTCAGATCCTATCACGAGTATCGACGATCCGGGAATTGAAGTTGTTGAGCAAGGATTGGGTCGCCCTGAAGGTACCGGCTCATGGAGCCACCTCCTTTTTTCCCCATTGGGAGACTCCACGACTACTTTCTATTATGCAGTTACCGCCGTTGATGCTGCAGGAAATGAAAGTGATCCGGGTATTTTAAACACCGGAATCACAAATCTTGCCAAGGGAATTGGTACAATGAGTCTAAATGTTCCGCCAGGTTTTGCAGCAGATGGTAATTTGAGTGAATGGAGTGGCATTCAAGAGATGCGGATGTTTCCATCGGAAGGTGCTCACATAGCGACTAACCATACTGTTGATAATGATGATGATTTATCGGTAATGGCATACCTGGCGACTGATGCTGATTATCTCTATTTTGCGTTCGATGTAACTGATGACATAGTGGACACATCAGCTGCGAATTCATGGGAGAATGATAGCCCGGATCTATTTATAGGTAATTATAATCATCATGGTCCCCATCATGTAGCCTATGAGAGAGGCTCTGAACCGGATTACCATTTCCGTTTTCTTCCGAGTGAGATCATTGTTGATAATTTGGGAGGTTTTAGGATTGATACTTTGTCCTCAACAGAATATTTTTGGGGACTGAAATTCCCGGTTGGATATGTAATTGAAGGCCGAATAAGGTGGGAAGACATTGCCGGCGCCGCAACCCCTTCTGATGATATTTTTAATCCTACAAATGGTTACCGTATTCCGATAGATTATACCATAAACGATAATGATGGGACTAATGCGGGCCCGAACGGATCACCTCGGGAAGGAATGATGACCTGGTCACCATACAATGATGATACATCTTGGCAGTCGCCTCAATACTGGCTGTACACTTGGGTCGGGAATAGATCATCGGTAGTAGTTGGAATTGAAGATGGGGATACGAGTATACCGTTGACATTTGCGCTTGATCAAAATTATCCTAATCCGTTTAATCCAACCACCACCATCAGATATCAATTAGCAGAGGCCAGTGATGTTCTCCTTGATATTTATAATACACTGGGACAAAAGGTAAAAACAATTGTTCAGGAAAAACAACCTGCCGGCGTATACAAAGTAAATTTTGATGCGCGAGATCTGGCTTCCGGAATATATTTTTACCGCTTGAGTGCTGCTAATTTTTCTAAGGTTAATAAGATGATCTTGATGAAATAATAACCAAAAGCAGGGGAACTACATCTGGTTCCCCTGCTTTTTTGATTTAAATATTAAAATTTAGAACAGAGTGATAAGATGAAACATAATTTTCCGTATTCGGCGATGTGTTTTTCAAATAATAGTTTTAGGATAATTTTCATTTTCTCGTGTTTAGCATTTTTCTTTATTTCGGAGGCAACAGGGGGTACGACAGGGAAAATTGCCGGTTTAGTTTTGGATAAATCAACCGGCGAACCAGCAATTGGAGCAAACGTTTACATTGAAGGGGAAGATTATGGAGCTGCCAGTGATTTGGATGGATACTACTTTATTTTGAATATTCCTCCTGGGACATATACGCTTATTGTTCAAATGATTGGTTATCAGGATGTTCGAATTAATGGAGTCCGTGTTAATGTTGACTTAACAACAAACATAAATGTTGATTTAAATCCCGAAGCACTTGAGGGTCAGGAAGTTGTTGTGGTAGCCGAGCGTCCATTAATTGAAAAAGATTTAACTTCAACTTCAAAAAATATCGCATCCGAGGAAATCAAGGCATTACCGATCGATCGTTTTGATGAAATTGTTGATATTCAAGCAGGTGTAGTAGCCGGTCATTTCCGCGGTGGTCGTGAGGGTGAGGTTGCCTATATGGTGGATGGTCTGCCTGTCAATGATCCTTATAATAATGAAATCGGGATCGAAGTTGAAAATACCTCTATTCAACAACTTGAAGTAATCAGTGGAACATTTAATGCGGAATATGGTCAAGCGATGTCGGGCGTAGTCAATATTATCACTCGTGAAGGAGGAAATAAATATAATGCGGAAGCAACCGTATTTGTGGGAAGCTATTATTCTAATCATGATGATGTGTTTCCAAACATCGATAAATTGGGCAATGGTGATCTTCAAAATGTGCAAGCCACTATCAGTGGGCCAATTCCTGGCATTAAAAAGTTAAAATTTTTTGCCACCTATCGTGGATTTAAAAATGACGGTTACTTTTTTGGTCGCCGATTATACTTAAGCAGCGATAATCCAACCGGGTTAAATCCATTTTCACCAAGCGGGGACAGAACTTTCGTACCTCTTGAGGATTCAAAACGCCAGTCATTTCATGGTAAACTTACATTCCTCTTGGCTCCAACGGTCAAACTCAATTACAACTTCCTGTGGGATGATAATGAAAATAGATATTATAATCACAATTTCCGATTGGTTGCAGACTCAAGGAAAACCCACTTTCGCACCAATAAAAACCATAATTTTATATTAAATCATACTCTTTCGCCTTCTACTTTTCATACCTTAAAAATTTCACGTAATAATAGCGAATATAACGGGTATGTTTATAGTAATCCGGATACCATACTTTATCTGAATGCAAATAATGGTCAACCGTCATCTAATTACACCTTCCGTTCAGGTGGGCTTGAAAGTGATCGCTATAGCAGAACGACCACTACCTGGTTATCAAGATATGATATGGTTAGCCAAGTTAATAAATTGCATAATGTGGGGATTGGCGCGATTTATAAGCAACATAAGTTATATAATTTCTGGACCGATCTTGATGTTGATAATAGTAATGAGATCATTGGGATCGTTTATCCTGCCGAATTCTCATCGGGCAGGGAAGAATATGAAAAGAAGCCGTACGAAATTTCTGCCTATATACAAGATAAAATTGAATATGACAAATTTATAATTAATGCCGGCCTAAGGTTTGATTACTTTGATCCTCAGACTTCGATGCCGTCAGATCCGAAAAACCCTCAACTTATACCAATTTTTCCTGGTGAAGCTGTTCAAGTAGACCCAAAATGGCAATTTAGCCCCAGGCTGGGTGTCGCCTTTCCAATTTCATCCCAGGGAGTGATTCATGTTTCATACGGACACTTTTTCCAAATCCCAAATTTTGAGTTTTTGTATGAAGGCATAACTGATACTGCAGGTATTTCCAAATATTATTTACCAAGAGAATCGCGATTGAATACAGTAAAAGGAAATCCCGATTTAAAGATGCAAACGACTGTTATGTATGAGATGGGTTTACAGCAAGCATTAACCAATCAGTTGATGTTTGAGTTTACCGCCTATTATAGGGATATCAGAAATTTGGTAGGAACAGAAATTATTGAAACTTATGATGTAAAGCAATATGCTCGCTATATAAATCGAGATTATGCAAATGTCACCGGGGCAATTCTCTCGTTTGAAAAACGATTCGCAAATCATTGGGGTGCAAGGCTTGACTATACTTTTCAAGTGGCCGAGGGTAATTCGTCGGACCCGCAATCTGTATTTCTCGATAATCAAACCGATCCTCCCAGGGAATCAGAGAAAAGGCTAGTCCCATTAGACTGGGATCAAAGACATACTCTTAATCTTTCCCTAAATACTGGTACGCAGGGAAATTGGAATATTGGACTCATTGGCAGATTTGGCTCTGGGACTCCCTATACAGCAGCTTCGCGCTTTCTTTTGGGGGAAGTTAATTTTGAAAATAACCGCACAAAACCGCCTTGGATATCTTTTGACTTGAAGGCTGATAAAATTTTTTCCGTAAAACGGACTACTATTACAGCCTATTTGTGGGTTCTAAATTTGTTTGATAGACTTAATGAACATACCGTCTACAGTTCGACAGGAAGAGCAAATAATGATTTAGAAGCGCAGTTGGGCGCTGGAGCTATTAATGGTTTACATACGCTCAACAATTTTATTACAAATCCCGGATATTATGCTGCTCCTCGCCAAATTCGTTTTGGTTTTATGGTTTCGCTTTAAGTTTAGCCGGAGGAAATTTGACAATGATTTTTAAAATTTTAATAAACAGTTGCTTAATCGCCTTTTTATTCTTTTCCACTATTTTTAGTCAGGAGCCACCAGAAGTCATTCAGGCGTATCGAGACGACCCCTACGGTACAAGTGTCTTAAGAAAAAAGGGGATACTGGATGGGAATCTTATTCGAACAATGTATTTTAATCAAGGTGAAATTGGGAAGTGGCCTGATCAACCCTCGGGAGAATGGCCAAAAGGGAGCGGCCATTCATACTTAGATGGAATTTGTGTACTTGTCGGGGCAAGTGTTCTAGTAAGAGTGGGTGGTATTCCGACTATCATTACTCCGATGGAAGCAGCGTATAGAGAACATTTTGATAGGGATCCTGTGACCGGTGAACCATGGGGATGGGAGCCAGTGCCAGGTTATTTAAATCCTACCGGAGAGAGCCCGGCTATAAGCAACGATTCACGAAGCTGGCCGGAAATTTGGCCGGATGCAGTTTTTACGGCAATTGCTCAGCCCAAAGAAAATTGGATGAATGAAGCTGAAATAAATGGTGAACAAGGTATTGATGATGACAGAGATGGTGATGTAGACAATTTTACGTACTGGCATGGATTTTTTGGCCGTGGAATAAAAAATGCCGATATAGAAACCTATTTTGTAATGGACGACGCGAGAGATAGAGAATGGCTACGCCCACCATATAACTACTTTCCAATAAAAGCTGACTCCAATCGTGGCGGTTTGGGGCTTCGAGTGGAAGTGCGCGGATTTCAATGGTCACACGTACTTGCAGAAGATAATATTTTCTGGTTATATGATATTGTGAATATTTCAGATACTACTTACAATCAGGCTGTATTTGGATTTTTAACCGACGTTGGGATCGGTGGTACGAATGATTCCGGTGATGACAATGCCTCATTTGATCTTTTTTTGGATCTTGCTTACGCATGGGATACAAATGGCATCGGCACTACTGACTTTGGGCCTTGGAGTCCTACCGGGTATCTAGGCTATGCATATCTGGAAAGCCCGGGTAATCCTTTTAATAATATAGATGATGATGATGATGGAATTGTAGACGAAAGACGGGATGATGGAATTGATAATGATGGAGATTGGACGCCTTATAATGATTTAAATGGAGATGGGGAATGGGACCCAGGTGAACCTTTAAACGATGATCTTGGTAAGGATGGTGTAGGACCTTTTGATAGACAATATAATGGTCCTGATGAAGGAGAAGCTGACGGCATTCCTACACCTGGTGAACCAAATTTTGATCGTACCGATGTTGAAGAATCAGATCAGATCGGGCTGACGAGTATGTCCATTTATCTTCTCGTTGACGGAGGGGGCGGGAATGGGTGGCCCAAACATGATGAAGGTCTGTGGTCTAAAATGACCTTTAGGAACTTTGATACGACCTTAACCAATGCTAACATCCATATGCTTTTTGGATCGGGACCATTTGAGTTAAGGCAAAATCATCGGGAACGGTTTTCGATGGCACTGTTTAATGGGATTGATCTCGATGACCTTGTTTCTAACAAAATAACCGTTCAACAAATTTATAATGCTGATTATAACTTTTCAAGACCGCCCCTAAAGCCCTTTGCCCAGGCAGTCCCAGCAGATGGAAAGGTCTTTTTATACTGGGATGATATTGCCGAGGAATCTAGAGATCCATTCTTACCCGATTCAATTGGAAATCCAAAGAAAGATTTTGAAGGCTATATGATTTACCGGAGTAAAGAACCCCAGTTTAATGATATCAAGACCATCACAGATTCGAGAGGGACACCGGTATACTGGGAACCTATTGCCCAATTCGATTTAATCAATGGCATAAAGGGGCCCGATCCGGTTGGAATTAATGGCGCAAGTTTTTGGCGGGGAAATGATACCGGGCTCAGACATTCTTATGTGGATGAAGATGTGGTGAATGGACAAACTTATTTTTATGCCATCGTATCATATGACCAAGGAGATCCCGATTTCGGAGAGCAAGGATTACAACCAACAGAATGTTCAAAGATAATTACTGAAGACTTATCGGGAAATATTAAAAATATTGATATCAATTGCGCTGTTGTGAGGCCAAATGCCCCGGCTGCCGGATATATCCCTCCGAAAATCGAAGGGGATATGGATGTTCCCGTAGAAGGCATAGGAACCGGATCAATTGGAGTGGAAATCGTTGATCCTTTCCAGATTGAAGAAAACGCCATTTATAATATAATTTTTGATTCACAAGGTGAGTACCCTGAATATACTACCTCATCATATGGCATTTATCGGGTTGAGGGTGATAGTGCCAAGCCAATCGTAACCGATATCGATGTTTCCAGCTTTGGGCCGGGGAATCCAAGTCCATTTGTGGATGGATTTGTTGTAGGTGTGAATATAGATACAACGGTTGATGTCATTCAGAGTGAAAGCGGGTGGTTAATTGGCAATAGTAATTTAATGAGAGCAAAATTGCACACTCGGTTTGCAGCACGCAAGTTTGCTTACCCGGCTGATTATAAAATCACTTTTTTTGATCATATCGTAGATACCGCATTCAATCCTCCACCCAGCCCTCCAATACCTGCGAATTTTCAAGTTTGGAATTTAACAGAGGACCGAAGGGCTGATTTTGTAATTTGGGATTTCGATCAATCTGGAGATCTGTCAATTGCTGACTCGATTAGTATCGTAGAGCATGTAAACGGACAATTTAAATTCCCTTATGATTTGACCTATTCTCCCCCAATGAACTCCATACCCCGTGAACCTGAGCCAGGTGACGAATTTATTATAAGTACCTCAAAGCCCTTTTATGAAGGTGATTATTTTGAATACCGCACGAGTGCAGCGTCAACAGATAATCAAATTGCTAAAAGTGAGTTATCAAATATCAAGGTGGTTCCTAATCCATATATCGCCGGGGCATCATGGGAGCCGCGTAAGGTTTTTGGTTCTGGACGCGGAGATCGCAGAATAGATTTTATTCATCTGCCTGCTAAATGCACTATTCGCATTTATACCCTTTCCGGAAAGCTTGTAAAAACCATTGAGCACGAAAGCAGTGTTCTTGATGGGACAGAATCCTGGAACCTTGTTTCAGATGATGGAATGGATGTAGCCTTTGGTGTCTATGTTTATCATGTAGACGCCGCTGATATTGGCAAATATATTGGAAAATTTGCATTGATCAAATAAACGAGGTAAAAATGATTCAAATAATTATACGAACAAGCCTTATTTTGTTTTTGCTAATAAGCATGCCCGTATTGGCTCAAGAGCAAAATTTCAAGGAAAATGTGTCCAAACGAGGAACCACCGCCGCAAGTTTTTTGGAGATTGGTGTAGGAGCCCGTCCCATAGCCATGGGAGGCGCATTTACTGCTCTTGCCGATGATGCCACAGCGTTGTATTGGAATGTTGCTGGCATAGCGAAACAACAGAAAATAGGCTTTTTGTTTAATCACACAGAGTGGATAGCTAACGTAAATTTCGATTTTTTGGGGGGCGTTATTCCAGTGGGAAGGTTTGGCGCTGTTGGAGTAAGTCTTGCGGCTTTAACGATGGATGAAATGGACGTTACAACGGTTGCTGCTCCAGAAGGAACCGGCCAAACTTTCAAGGCAGGCGATTTTTCGGTCGGAATCAGCTATGCTCTAAAACTGACTGATCGGTTTGCGATTGGGCTTACCCCAAAATTTATTTATCAATCGATTTGGCAAATGTCCGCCAAGGGATTTGCTATTGATGTTGGTGCCCATTATGAGACTCCCTGGAAAAATATTTCATTGGGCTTTGCAATGACCAATTTTGGCACAAAAATGCAGATGACTGGGGACAATGCGAGGGTTTTGTTTGATTTTGATGAACAGTCTACTGGAAACAACGATCGAGTGACCGCATTGTTAGAAACACAGAAATGGTCAACGCCACTTAATTTTAAAATCGGGCTTCTATATACTCCTATTCGAACAGAAAGACATTTAGCCAACTTGACTTTCGATGCCCAACATCCAAATAATGATTATGAAAGCGTTAACCTTGGTATGGAGTATGTATATAACAAAAGGTTTGCATTGCGAGGAGGTTATCAAGCTTTATTCCTGGATTCCTCCCAGGAATCGTTCACATTGGGGGCGGGTCTCAATTATCCAATAATAGGTAACACAATGCTGCATATTGATTTTGCATATGCTGACTTTGGAATATTAGATGATGTAACCAAGTTCTCTTTGGGTGTTGATTTTTAGTAATCATTCATTATGGAATTAAAAATTTAGTTGGAGATCCTCGATGCCGAAAAATTTATTAAGTTTTTTAATCAGTATTTTGTTATTGGCAAGTCTTAGTTATTCTGTTTTTCCCCAAACAAGCTCTTTTAAATGGGGATTGAGAGCAGGATTAAACTTTCCGAGTGTTAATGAGAATTATTTTGCTGGTGCGGAAGTGCTTCCTGAAACGGACGAGGTTAGCGTTCGAATCGTTACTGATCAAAGAAGACTTAATACTTATAATGCTGGTCTGTATTTTGAATATTGGTTTAGCTCAAAATTTATAATGCAACTTAATGCATTATATAACCGAAAAGGGGTAAAAGTAAAATCCGAGATGGATGGTATTGTGGTGGATAATGGACAAACAATTAATATTTTTATGGTATCACAACAAACCCTCGACTTAGCATATTTTAGTACTCCGTTAATGGTTAAATATGCCTTTGGTCGAAGTGGTTCTGCCAGACCATTTATAACTATTGGACCTGAAATCGGATATTTATTATCAGCTGAGACAAGTGATTTTGAAGCCGATTTCCAGGCTTATATAACTGAATTAGGAGGTGGGGCATTCGAGATTAATGAGCCCGGAGGAGATGTTAAAGATGATCTGGAGTCTACCGAAGTGGCATTCAATTTTGGAGCTGGATTAATTATTCCTTTGGGGCAAATGGATCTATTCTTAGATGGTTGGTATAGTTTGGGTTTGACTAAAATAAATAAAGAGGGTGAAAACGATATAAAAAATAATTTGATAACTCTTAATATAGGCCTCGGTTTTTGAGAGAGTACTTTTAGATAGAAATTGGAGAATACTAATTGTATAATTATTACCGGGTCTGTTTTTTTGTAGTTTTTTTTTCTTTCGCTGTCTCTGCGGATGTATATATTAACCAAGAAGGGTACCCGCCTAATTCCAGCAAATATGTGTTTGTAAATCAGGTTGCTGATAGTTTTTTTATCCGAAATTCCTCCACAAATCAAATTTTATTTGGTGAACAACTTCACCTGTTTGCAGTTAATGATCCTGCAACTGGATTTTTATTGTATCGGGGCGATTTTAGCTCGCTTCAACTTCCAGGAAGCTATTTTATTGAATTAAAAGGTGGAAATACTTCCAAAGAGTTTTCTGTTTCCGATTCCATATATAAAGATATCTATAGGAAATCACTCAAAAGTTTTTACTATCAACGCTGTGGAATCGATTTGTTGGGTCCAACCGCTTTACCGTATTTTCGCACTAAAGGACACGTGGCTGATGGTTTTTATCATCCCTCAAGTGGATATACAGGATTTCATTCGGCATCCCGGGGATGGCATGATGCGGGTGATTATGGCAAATATATTGTCAACGCCGGAATAACAGTAGGGACTCTATTACTGGCTTACGAAGAATTTCCGAACCGATTTGGGCAGGATAATATGAATATCTATGAAAGCGGGAATGGCATTCCAGATATTTTGGATGAACTGCGCTTTGAGCTTGAATGGATGCTTAAAATGCAGGATAGTACTGGTGGGGTTTATCATAAATTAACCAGAGAAAATTTTTCTGGATTTGTGATGCCCTCGAATGATACAGGCATCCGCTATATCTATGAGATTTCATCACCTTCAACTGGAGATTTCGCAGCAGTGATGGCCAGGGCTTATCGCGTGTTTTTGCCAATTGATTCTGTATTTGCTCAGATTTGTTTATCGGCAGCGAAATCCGCCTGGATTTATCTAATGAATCACCCAAATATTGTTCCGCCAGGTGGCTTTCAAAATCCATCTGGAACAACCACAGGTTTATATGGAGATGGAGATGATCTCGATGAAAGACTTTGGGCTTCGGCAGAATTATTCATTTCCGCCGGCGATTCATCATATCATTCATATTATGTAAATAATTATAGTCAAAAAGGCTTGATAAATCATCAAATGAGCTGGCCAGAAGTTCAGGTGATGGCACATTTGACTTATTTGCGAGGATCGCAAATTGGAATAGATGCTATAATAAAAAACGAATTACGCAATTCTTTACTTAATCATTGCCAAACTCTTGTTAATTTAAGGAATAGTACCGGTTTTCACGTCGCAATGAACATCTCGGATTATGTGTGGGGAAGTAATTCGATACCACTAAATCGCGCAATCCTATTAATAACTGGCTATGAAGAGTCAAATAATATTCTATATCTCCATGCGGCCATGGATCAGTTGCACTATGTAATGGGGGTCAATGCTCATAATTTATCATTCGTTACTGGTACCGGAAGCAGATCGCCAATGTTTCCTCATCATAGACCTTCGGCGGCTGATGGTATCGTTGAACCGATTCCGGGTTTACTCGTGGGTGGTCCGGATAGACACTTAAGTGATCCAGTTTTGCAGGCCAATTTTTCATCATCTACCCCCCCTGCAATTTGTTACATTGATGATCAGGAAAGTTATGCTTCAAATGAAATTGCCATAAATTGGAATGCACCATTGGTATTTGTAACTGGTTATTTTACAGGAGGGAATAGTCCTAATTTAATAAATATTAATAATCCCAAAATCCCTCAAAATATAGAGCTCCTTCAAAACTATCCCAATCCATTTAACGGCAGTACTGTGATTCGATTCAAAATAAAGCAGAGTGATTCAATATTTTTGGAAATTTTTGATGTAACGGGAAAGAATATTTTTTCTAAGAACCTAGGAAGGTTAAATCCTGGCGAAGCAGACTTTTTATGGAATGCGGTTACAACCAGGGGAACTCAAATTAGTTCTGGTATATACTATTATCTCATTAAGACTCATCGAGGAGAGAAATCGCAACTAAGAAAACTGGTTTATATTAAATAAAAAGGAATGCCTATGTACTCAGCAATTTTGAACGCGATTATTCGTGCGGTTGTCATTCTAATGGCTATAATGATAACTACATTTGGTGGGATGCCCGAAAGTCAAATAGAAAAGAAAGTAAATGAGCTTTTAGGGAAAATGACAATTGAAGAAAAGTTGGGACAGATGACCCAAGTAACGATTCAAGCTGTTTCCTCGGTAAGAGGTACCTCAACACAGGAGCATAAGCTGGATAATGCTAAGTTAGAGAAAGCTATTGTTGAATACCATGTTGGCTCAATCCTAAATGTATATGATATTGCCCATTCTATAGAGCATTGGCATGATGTAATCACTAAAATTCAGGATGTGGCCACTAAAAAGACTCGTTTGGGGATTCCGGTCATTTATGGAATTGATGCAATTCATGGTGCAAATTATACAAGGGAAGCAGTTTTGTTTCCGCAATCAATAGCGATGGCAGCAACTTGGAATCCAGATCTGGTGAAAAAATCTGGAGAAATTACTGCCTTTGAAGTTCGGGCTTCCGGGATCCCATGGAACTTTAATCCGGTACTTGGAGTTGGGAGAACTCCGTTATGGTCTCGTCTTTTTGAAACTTATGGTGAAGATCCTTATACATGCGCGACTATGGGTGAGGCTTATATCAAAGGGCTCGAAGGGGATAATAATGATATTAGCGCTGAGGATAAAGTTGCTGCCTGCATGAAACACTACCTGGGATATAGTTACCCCAGATCCGGCAAAGATAGAACTACCGCCTGGATACCGGAAAGGATACTGCGTGATATTTTTCTAGTTCCATTTAAGAAGGCCGTTGAAGCGGGTGTGCATACAGTAATGGTTAACTCCTCGGATATTAATGGAATTCCAACTCACAGTAACTACTACGTCCTGACAGAAATTCTGCGCAATGAATTAGGATTTAAGGGTCTGGTAGTCAGTGATTGGGAAGATATTAACCGTCTTCATTCAAGAGATAAGGTAGCCGCCACCAGAAAAGAAGCAGTACGAATGGCTGTGATGGCTGGAGTTGATATGAGTATGGTACCCTACGATTTCAGTTTTTACCATGATTTATTGGATCTGGTTAATGAGGGCAAAGTACCCATGAGTCGTATCGATGAAGCTGTCAGTCGAATTTTGAGAGTCAAATATAAATTAAATCTATTTGAAAAACCCTATCCTAATAAGATGATGAAGAAAAAGGTTGGAAATGCTGGATTTACCGGGGTCAGCTTGCAGGCAGCAAAAGAGGCAATGACACTGCTTAAAAATAGTAACAACTTTTTGCCTTTGAGTAAAAATAAAAGGGTTTTGGTTACAGGTCCCACAGCGAACTTGCGCTCTGTCTTAAATAGCGGATGGACTTACACCTGGCAGGGAAATGAAGAATCGCTTTATCCAAAAGAGAAGAAGACGATATTGGAAGCTATTCGGGACAAGATTGGTCCTGAGAATGTGACATATTTTCCTGGAGCCTCATATGATAACCTGCTTAATATAGAGGAGGTTGTCAATGCCACAAAAGATGTGGATGCAGCTATTATTTGTCTCGGTGAATATGCGTATTGTGAAACCCCGGGGAATATTCACGATCTTTCTTTGCCGGCAGCACAATTGGAACTGTCGGCGAAAATACAAGAATCTGGGGTACCGGTCATTTTGGTATTGGTAGAGGGTCGTCCCAGAATAATTACTCCCATTGTGGAAAAATCAAAGGCAATCTTAATGGCCTATTTGCCAGGCCCGGAAGGAGGAATGGCTGTAGCGGATGTTTTGTTTGGTGATTTTAATCCATGTGGGAAATTACCCATCACTTATCCTCGTAATCCGAATGATCTCGTCTGCTATGACTATCAGCCGAACGAAATTGATGATCCTAACAAAATGAATCCGCTTTACGAATTCGGTCATGGATTAAGCTATACAACCTTTGAATATAGTGATTTACAAATAGATAAACATGAAATAATGGAAAATGAATCTGTCAACATTTCCGTTGTCATCAAGAATACTGGGGATAGAGCTGGAAAAGAGGTTACCCATCTTTACTTGAGTGATTTAGTTCGCTCAATTATGCCTCCAGTACGACAACTAAAACGGTTTGAAGGTGTTGTATTGCAACCTGGAGAAAGTAAAAAATTGACATTTGCTTTGGATGCTGCTGATTTTGGATTTCACGGAAGGAACAATGAATATACTATTGAAGGAGGTGAGTTTAAAGTTTCGATTGGTAATCTAGATGATACATTCACTTTAACGATTTCTGATAAAGCGGAAGTATCAAGATAGCGAAGTTTTCCGACTCGAGAGACTGATGAATTGGATAGAAAAATGAAGAATGAAGAAACTGATATGAAGCATAAAAACGGATCGGGGATTAGCAGATGGAATTGAAAATTGCTTGGTTGGATTATCTGGTTATTTTAGCTTATTTTGTGGCAGTTTTTGGAATTGCAGTATGGTCAACACGAAAGAGTCTGGTGAGAGAAAGTTCAGAAGGTTATTTTCTTGCAGGGAAGAATATTGGTTGGGTAATAGTAGGTACCTCGTTGTTTGCATCCAATATCGGCTCAGAGCATCTCGTAGGGCTTGCAGGTACAGGTGCGGCAAGCGGTGTTGCGGTTGGACAATTTGAAATACTTGCTTCTTTAATTCTACTGATTTTGGGATGGGTCTTCGTGCCCTTTTATCTCAAAAGTGGTGTGTTCACGATGCCGGAATTTTTGGAACGAAGATATTCCAAAGGTGCAAGAGCTTATCTTTCCTGGATTTCTATAATTGGTTACGTACTAACTAAAATATCGGTTACCATTGCAGCAGGTGGTATTGTTTTCCAGGCAATGGGTTTGAACTTTTGGTTGGGTGCATTTATTGTTGTTGTTGCAACCGGAGTCTATACCGTATTTGGCGGTCTTAGGGCGGTTGTTTACACAGAATTTATGCAGACCTTTGTTTTGATAGGCGGGGCTGTTGCTGTAGTCGCCATTGGCCTTTGGGAATTGGGAGGATGGGAGGTAATGTATAAGACAGCTGGTAGCAGTTTTTTTAATATGTGGCAGCCTGTTACTGACCCAAATTTCCCGTGGACCGGAATTTTATTTGGGGCACCCATTCTTGGGGTTTGGTATTGGTGTACGGATCAATTTATTGTTCAAAGAGTCCTCTCGGCAAAAAACGAAGATAATGCTCGAAGAGGCACCATTTTGGGGGGATATTTAAAAATTCTGCCCTTATTTATTTTTGTAATTCCTGGGATAATAGCATACAGTTTGGCCCAAAGTGGTCGCCTAGTCCTAGAACAACCGGATCAGGCGTTGCCAGTTCTTATTGCTACTTTATTGCCAATTGGCATTCGAGGAATTGTACTTGCCGGATTATTAGCAGCTCTTATGAGTTCACTATCCGCGGTATTCAACTCTTGTTCAACCCTCATAACCATTGACATTTATAAAAAAATCCATCCTGAAGCCTCAGAGAAAAAGCTGGTGTCTATTGGGCAAATTGCTACCATTTTATTGGTTGCTTTGGGATTATTGTGGATTCCATTCATGAAAAATATTTCCGGCCAATTATACCAGTATTTGCAGAGTGTTCAAGCTTATATATCTCCTCCAATTGCAGCCGTTTTCCTGTTAGGACTATTTATTAAACGTCTGAATGGTAGAGGTGCAATGGCTTCTCTTTTAACGGGTTTCTTTCTAGGGATGGGTCGTTTATTGGCCGAGTTGAATAAAGAAAATTTATCAGGGCTCTTTTATGAATATGCAACAATAAATTTCTTACACTTTGCCATCTTTCTTTTTGTCGTCTGCTCTGCCGTTCTTATTGTTGTGAGTCTCACTTCAACGCCCCCAAGTGATGAAAAAATTGCTGGATTGACCTACCAAACCGCATCCAAATCGGAATCCGATCCAATCTGGAAGAGAAGGGACATCGTATTGTCGTTGATACTTGCAGCGCTGGTGGGTTTGGTATGGATTTATTTTACAGGCTAGTAGCCCGGATGAAGAAATTCGAAATCGGAGAAAAACATTTAAAAATAATTAGATTTATCAATTCTTGGAGAGAACTTTGTCATATGTAGCCTCATCGTCACGTTATGAAAAAATGATTTATAGAAGATCCGGTAATAGCGGTTTAAAACTTCCGGTCATCTCGCTTGGATTATGGCACAATTGGGGAGAGGTTGATATTTTTGAAAATGGCCGCTCAATGGTTCTTCGAGCTTTTGACTTAGGAATTACTCATTTTGATTTGGCCAACAATTATGGTCCTCCTTATGGGGCAGCAGAAGAAAATCTTGGTCGCATCTTAAGAAAAGATTTCAACAATTATAGAGATGAGTTGGTTATTTCGACGAAAGCAGGCTGGGATATGTGGCCTGGACCTTATGGGAATTTTGGCTCCCGCAAATATCTTATCGCAAGTTTGGATCAAAGCCTCAGCCGTATGGGATTGGATTATGTTGATATTTTTTATCATCACCGGCCTGATCCAGAAACACCCCTGGAAGAGACAATGGGTGCTTTAGCAGATATCGTCCGGTTTGGGAAAGCCTTATATGTCGGGATCTCACAGTATAGTCCACTGCAGACAAAAAAGGCTGTGAATATTCTTAAGACGTTAAGCACAAAATGTTTAATCCATCAACCCAATTACAATTTCTTTGACCGATGGATTGAAAAAGATCTTTTGGACGTTCTTAAAGAACAAGGGATGGGCTGTATTGTTTTTTCACCATTGGCCCAGGGATTGTTAACGGATAAATATCTTAACGGTATCCCGCCCGATTCAAGGGCAGCTAAACGCGATAGCTTTCTTAAACCGGATGATATTACAGAGGAAAAACTGAATCAAGTGAAAAAACTAAACGATTTAGCCCTGGAACGTGGACAGACACTCGCGCAAATGGCAATAGCTTGGATTTTGCGCATGCCGACCATCACCTCTGCACTCATCGGTGCTAGCAGGGTGGATCAAATTGAAGAAATTGTCGATTCACTAAAAAATCTTGAATTTACAGCGGAAGAATTAAGTGCAATTGACAAGATTTTATAAGATAAGTTTACAGCACTACTCTCACTAATGGAGATGGGCTTAAAATGCCTCTAAAAATTAATCCCATCATAGTCTTTGTCTTAATTATTAATATAGACTCTTCCTATCTGTTTCCGGATACGATCGAAGACAGAATTAATAGCTTGATCAACCAAATGACGCTTCAAGAGAAAATCGAACAATTGCATAAAGAAGGTGGTTTTAATACCTCGGATAATACCCGGCTTGGAATTCCTGGTTTCATAATGGCTGACGGTCCTCACGGGGTTCGAGATGGTTTTGCCACATGTTTTCCTGTTGGAATTGCGATGGCAGCAACGTGGGATGTAAACCTGGTTAGTAGAATTGGTCGGGCGACGGGTAAAGAGTTTAGAGGTAAAGGAAAACATCAAGCGCTGGGGCCCTGTATGGATTTGTGCCGCGATCCAAGAAATGGTAGAAGTCCGGAAAGTGGTGGAGAAGACCCATTTCTATGCGGACAAATTACAACCGCACTGATCAAAGGGATTCAATCCACAGCTTGTATTGCGACAGCGAAGCATTTCAATTGTGTCAATAAACAGAATAATCGACATAATAATGATGTCACCATTACCCAAAGAATGTTAATGGAACACTATGGACTAAATTTTAGAAACGCTGTTCAGATGGGTGGTCTGTTTTCTGTAATGAATGCGTACAACCTTATTAATGGTGAAAAATGTGCTCAGAATTTCAATCTTTTGAGTACAGTCTTAAGAGATAATTGGGGATTTCCTTTTTATGTTGTCTCGGATTGGGGTTCAATCTGGAACAGTCAGGCTGCAATTACTGCAGGTTGTGATATTTGCATGGGATCAGATCACTATCAAAATGACCTATTGAATCTTGTTGAGGGAGGAATCGTATCAGAATCGGTCATCGATGAGGCAGTCAAGAGAGTATTGAAAACAAAATTATTTGCGGGAATGTTGGATTATTACCCTCCAGGGGATGGTAGCGACGTCAACAGCCTTGAACATCAACAACTATCACTGGAGGCAGGAAGAAAGTGCATTGTTCTCCTAAAAAATAAGGATAATATCTTGCCTTTAGACAAGAATTCCCTGGATACGATAGCGGTAATTGGTCCCTCAGCCAATGTGGCACAACTGGACGGAAGCGGAAGTAGTTACGTAACTCCTTTTTATTCTGTTAGCCCGAGAGCTGGCATAGAAAACAAAGTTGGAAACAACAAGGTGTTTTATACCAAGGGATGTGATATTAACAGTAGCGATACCAGCGATTTTGCTAATGCTACACACTTGGCGGCATCGGCAGATGTTGTTATCTATTTTGGTGGGTTGGACGCGAGCCAGGAGGGGGAAGGATTTGACCGAGTTGGCGGTTCTACCGCCTTGCCGGGAAAGCAAAACCAACTTATCAACCAACTAGCAGTAGCAAACAATAACATAATTGTGGTACTGGAAAGTGGAGGTATATGTAGTGTCAACAATTTCATCGATAACATTAAAGGATTATTGTATGCGTTTTATCCGGGTCAAGAGGGTGGCAACGCACTAGCGGATGTGTTATTTGGTGATTATAATCCGGCCGGAAAATTGCCGGTTACCATGCCAAAAACCGATTCTCAACTGCCTCCCTGGAATAATAATTTTACGGATGATTATGGCTGCGGATATCGCTGGTTTGATAAGGCAAATCTCACACCGGAATTTGCATTTGGCTTTGGCTTGAGTTACACAAGTTTTACGTATAGCAATTTGAATATTTCTCCAACTACTGTGCAGGCAGGTCAGGTTGTTGAAGTTAATGTTACTGTAACGAACAGCGGAACATTGGCAGGTGAAGAAGTTGTGCAGCTATATTTGACTGACGATGTATCCAGTGTAACAATGCCAGATAAGCAATTAAAAGGCTTTCGGAGGATTTTATTAATGCCCGGGGAGACCACAACAGTGCAGCTTGAAATTACATCCGATGAACTCTACTATTTTAGTGAATCCTCCAATAGCTTTGAGATTGAACCTGGGACATTTACAGTTAAAATAGGGGGTTCCTCGGACAATTTGCCTTTATCAGGAGTTTTTGAAGTCACAAGTTTTCCACCCAAGCCCGATCTTATTGTAACAAAAGTCGGTTGGGTTCCTCGATTTCCCGTGGAGGGTGATAGTGTCATTTTTTTCGCTCACGTCAAAAATCAGGGTACTGGGTCAAGTTCATCAGGGATTATACATTCTGTTGGTTTTAGCGTAAATGGGAATTCCTATTCACGTTCGACGAGTTTCGATAAGTCCATCCCGGCCGGGGGATCAGCATTATTGAGCGCAAACATGGGGATATCTGGCGCAAATACCTGGTTGGCGCAGGTGGGACAATATTTGGTTGAGGCCTGGGTGGATGATCAAAACTTAATCTCAGAGTGTATCGAGGACAATAATAGGGTGATTGATTCAATGACTGTTATTCAAGTTCCCCCTCAGAATATTGCAAAAAATAGAAGTGTCTTTGTTTCATCAATTCAAGAAATCGGATTAGAGGGAGAGAAGGCGGTGGATGGATTTTACACCACAAGATGGTCATCTAAATTTAGCGATCCTCAATTTATAGCGGTAAACCTCGGTGATAGTTACGAAATTGAAAAAGTTGTACTGCATTGGGAAGTAGCATATGGGAGGAAATATTTAATTCAGACTTCTATGGATTCTTTGAACTGGAATACCGTTGCCATGGAAATGAACGGCGATGGTGGTGTTGATATAATACCTATTTCGGGTACCGGAAAATATATTCGTATGTATGGTATTGAACGAGGAACCCAATGGGGTTATTCACTTTACGAATTCGAAGTATATGAGACTCAGGACCCCGTTGGTGGTGTGGAAGTTAATAATTCATTGGATATTCAACACGAAAGGTTCAATCTAAGAAATAATTATCCAAACCCTTTCAATCCAAATACAACTATCGAATTCACTTTACCGAAAGCGAGTGAAGTAACCTTGAGTATATTTAATATTCTCGGGAAAGAAATTGCGACAGTGGTTTCAGAAAGATTGTTGCCCGGGGTATACAAGTATAAATGGAAAGCTGACAAACTTGCGAGTGGCGTATACTTGTATCAGTTGAAAACTGAAGAATTTGTCGAAACAAAGAAGATGATTTTAATGAAATAACGAAGGTTAAAAGGTTGTTATGCAGAGGGCGGTATTTCGGCCGCCTTTTTTATTTGCTTAAAATTCGACTTAAAAAACTCATATAGCCTAAATTTTGGTTCCATATTTTTAAAGATGTATTTCTTTCTTCTAAAGTCTCACACATTGTTATTGACAGAAATTTTTGGGTAATATACAAAACCACCCTTTTTTACGAGGTTGGCTACGTTATTTTTTTTTGCGCTGCGGGAGGAGCATTGCGCCAAAGGAGTCGCATTGGGAGAACTCCGATTCCCTGTGCCAGAGCAAGCTTTTATCTTTTTTCTAATCTGTTAAAAAACCTACTTCTACAGAATCCCAATATCTTAGGTTACCACAAATCCGGGACAAATGCAAACATTATTGCCATACAGCACCGTAGCATTAGCCTCGTCTATTTTTTGATCAAATAATTAACTGACTATTATAGTTTTAACTTCCCTTCCTTAAAAATGCAAAAAAGTCCACATTCTTTTCCATACAACATTAGGATAAACAATTCTTTCTGTTTACCACCGCGATTTCTCTTATCTGGAAGATTTAACAGCTAACAATAGTTGGGATCCATTACTTATGGACCTTTTACGGTGCGGGGCCGAATTAAGTAGTCTAGCCGATGATCAACCTGACACGAAACTATGGGATTTAGTGGCAGAAAAAAATAAACAATGCGACAATTCTCGAAGTTTGACGTATCGATGTATATGTTGAAATAATCTTTTGATAAAAAATTAGGGTCATAATAGTGAAAACGGCTAACCCGACTCCTCTTTTACTTCATCTATTTTGTATGACGCATGACTGTTCATGGGGTGATTATAGGGAGAAACTTAATCTCTTTTTGAAGAAAACAACCCTATGGGTGCTTATCATTGTTCTGATAGTAAACAGTCCTATCAGAGCACAGTTTAGAATTGATATCGATGCACAAAAAGATAGGTTCTATGATCTTTTGACCGGTCCAGAGAACGGGTATATTTTTATTCCTCACCTTGATTTTTTGCCGCTCAGCGGGCCTAAACCTGAAAGCGAAGCTGATCTATCAGCAAATGTCTGGGTCGCGTGGGATGAAAATCACTTTTATCTCTATACAGAAGTAAACGATGACTTGGTAAAAGTTAACAATCGTTTTCATCCGGAGAATGACTGCATTGAATTGAAGTTTGATCCGGATCCATCCAAAAAAGCATTAGCAGGAATTGTCAATGCTCGACTGTCTGCCTTGGATAGTCTTGAAGCAGATAATGCTAGTGGAGTAGACAATCTCTATTCTGAGGGCAATCTTGCTCCTGAGGCAGTTTCACCGGATAACTATGCCCGTAGACTTACCAACAGTGGTTATGTTATTGAAGTGCGATTGGCCTGGAAATGGATCAAAACAAAAGATCGTGTCATAAACGTCGGCGTTGGTGAAAGATTTGGTTTTGCAATCAATTTTCATGACAATGATTCAGATGAAAGGGATGGTTCGATTCAGTGGTCCCCCGCGATGGCAGACGAGGTCTGGAATACACCACAATTATTGGGCACCGTAGAATTCATGGAAGACAATAAGCTGAGATTTATTAGGCAAAACTCCATCGATCCAAATGCATTTATGGGTAAGACCTACCTCTCACTGGATCGGTTTGTGGAAAGACCTGAGAAAGCTTTAAGGTTAGAAAACTGGAAATATCATTCAGGAGACGATTCCGAATGGGCCAATCCTAGGTATGATGATAACTCCTGGGATGCTACATGTCCATGCATTCTTTCCAACCACAAACCTCAGGGTGGCTGGAACGGCATCGGTTGGTTTCGGATCCACGTGTGGGTTGACTCTTCACTCTGGGGCGTTCCACTGGCGTTTGATTTGAAACAGATGGGCGCCACCGAGGTATATTTAGATGGCAGACTTCTTTATACTATCGGAGATGTGGGGCAATCGAAAGAAGACGAAAAGACACTTATAGATAGAAATACGAAGTATATCGTATTTACTAACCAAGAAGAACATCTACTGGCAATTCGTCATTCAAATTTCTCAACCGATTATCACAATCAACTGGGTATCGATGCGGGATTTAGTTGTTTTATTTGGCTGGACCTTAACTCTTACGTTGCTCATAACACAGAAGGTATTAGGACAGCAACGATTTATCAAATACTATTTACCACGATCCCAATAGTATTGGCATTTTTACATTTGTTCTTATTTATATTTTATCCTCGCTCAAAAGAAAACCTTTATTTTGCGATCTGTATGTTTTGTTGGGCAATTGTTGTCTTTGAAGATTTTTATAGTCCATTAATAACAAACATCCGGCAACTCGTTTTACTCGAAAGCGTTTCTGTCTTAGCCATCATTCCAGCGCTTGTATTCGGTTTATTAACCACCTATCGGAGTGTCTATAAAGAACTCCCTAAGTACTATAAATATTTCTTTATTGTAGGCTTCGTTTCGGCAATATGGATAATTTTACCACTTTGGGGTTTGTTCACTTCAGGTATTAAATACGCTGCAATTATATTCAATGGTTATATCGGGATAGCCGCCTTTGAAATTTTCCGTATTTACCTTATCAAGGGTCTCAAAAAAGAGAAAGAAAGATGGATAACTGGCGTTGGATTTATTATTCTTATGATGGCAATCGTCTACCAGATTCTAATCAGTCTTGGATACGTAGAGCCCCTTGCTGGGATTAGTGTAGTCTACGTTTATGGGATTTTGGTTCTCAGCATCACAGTATCCATTGATCTTTCGCGTAGTTATGCAAGAACCAACCGGGATCTTGAAAATCAACTAGTTCAGGTACAGAAACTTTCTCAAAAAACCATTGAGCAGGAACGGCAAGCCAAGGAAGAAGAAATGGCTCGCAAAGTTTTGGAGGTCGATAATGCCAGGAAAACTAGAGAGCTGGAAGAGGCTCGCAATTTGCAGCTTTCAATGTTACCCAGAAAAATACCGGGTACACGCCGGTTCGACATTGCTGTCCAAATGAAAACAGCAACTGAGGTTGGTGGAGACTACTACGATTTTGTCCAGAACAGTGATGATGCCTTAACAGTTGCTATTGGTGATGCCACCGGGCACGGTATGAAAGCGGGAACGCTGGTTGCTTCAATTAAAAGCCTGTTCACTGCTTATGGTGCACACCTTGATATCCAGAGTTTTTTTAATAAATGTACGGAAATAATCAAAGCGATGAACCTTGGTCATCTTTTTATGGGAATGTTAATTTTGAGAATTAATGGCAAGAAATTAATTGCTTCTGCAGCAGGAATGCCACCAATTTTTATCTACCGAAAAAAAAGCCGAACTGTTGAGGAAATGGTAATGAAAGGAATGCCCCTGGGGGCTCATTGTGGGTTTACATATCAAATTAAACAGACAAAATTGGAACCGGGCGACACTATCCTGCTTATGACTGATGGTTTTCCGGAGCTTTTCAACCAAAATAGAGAGATGCTGGATTACATGAGAGTCAGAAACCTTTTCAAAGATGTGGCACCAAAATCTGCCAAGGATATTATTGAACATTTGTCAAAAGCAGGAGAAGCCTGGAGTAACGGAAGGCCCCAGGATGATGATTATACCTTTGTGGTCTTGAAGGTCAGGAGTAATGGCAGACCAAACGTATAGTGCTAGTTGAAAAGGATTGGGTAAAAACAACTATATAAAGTTGAATAGTTTTTATCTTACTAGTTTAAATACAAAATAGACTAATACTGCTCTAGTTCTTGCGGCAAATTTTTCATAAACTGAATTAGTATAGTATACAAAACTGCCCTTTTTTAGGGGGGTGGCTAAGTTATTATTTTTTTTGCGCTGCGGGACGAGGATACCTCCAAAGGAGTCCTTTTGGGAGAACCCCGATTCCCTGGGCCAGAGCAAGCTTTTATCGTTTTTCTAATCTGTTAAAAACGTGCTTCTACAGAATCCACAATATCTTAGGTTACCACAAAAGCGGGACGAATACAGACATTTTTGGAATATAACATCGTAATATTAGCATAATCTATTTTTTGAATTGAATAATATTAAAACTCTATTGTTGCTTCCAAATCGTTAAAACAAACCCTCTTTCTTTTGCTTACAATAATGTAAGCAAAACTCCCTCTTAATCTACCCTAAAAATATCTTGAAAAATATCTGATGATAAACACTCCAAACGGTCTAAACCTGTTCACTATTTGAGAGGATCTTAGTGAAATTTCTGTTGTGGAAAAGGCTGTTGGTGGGAGCCTGAACTGAACTCGATCTATAATTATAAGAGTCAGAAATCTTAAATTCTGAACTCTCGTTTCCGGATTATTTACAGGGCAAAAACCTAACTGTCGTTTCTATCTCATGAAGTATTTCTTCAAGTGCATGTAGTGTCGACTCGATATCCTGTTCAGTTGTCTCACTTGACAGCGAAAAGCGAACTGAACAGTGTGCTTCATTCTTACTTTTGCCCATTGCTAGTAGAACATGTGTTGGTTCAGGCGATCCCGCTTTACAGGCAGAGCCGGATGAGATAGAAATACCGTGCTGGTCTAGAGCAACAACAAGGGACTCGCCGCGCAGATCCGGCAGTGTGAGATTAAGCGTGTTAGGTAATCGATTTTGGCGAGGGCCGTTAAGCACAGCATTTGAAACCATCGCCCGCACCCCTTGTTCAAGCTTATCACGAAGGAAGGAAATCTGGTTTGAATCCAGTAGTGCGCTCTGCGCCAACTCTGCGGCTTTGCCTAATCCAACAATTGCTGCTACATTTTCCGTACCGGCCCGGATGCCAGCTTCCTGTTTACCACCGTGAATAAGCGGTTCAATCACAATACCCTTTTTTATATAGAGCGCCCCGATACCTTTGGGTGCATGGAATTTGTGACCAGATAGGCTAAGCAAATCGACATTCAAATCACTGACGTCGACAGTAATTTTTCCAACCGCTTGTACAGCATCTGTGTGAAATAACACGCCACATTGGTGCGCTACACTAGACAATTCTTTTATGGGCTGAATGGTGCCAACCTCATTATTGGCCATGTGAACTGAAACAAGAATGGTATCCCTTTGCAGTGCTTTTTGGAGTCGGTCTGGCTCCAGATATCCTGTCTCGTCGACTCCCAGGTAAGTCACATCATAGCCCACTTTTTCAAGAAAACGGCAGGCCCCCATGGTAGCCGGATGCTCGATTGTGGTGGTGATGATGTGCTTGCCTTTTTCCACATGTGCAAAGGCAATCCCCTTCAGAGCCAAATTGTTTGCTTCTGATCCCCCACTGGTAAAGATAATTTGGCGCGGTCGGGCATGAATTAGTGTAGCTATCTGTCTGCGTGCGGTATCGACCGCCTCCTTTGCATCGCGACCATTGGAGTGTATACTAGAAGGGTTGCCGTGTTTGGATTCCAAGTAAGGGAGCATGGATTCCCGCACAAAGTTGGAGACTTCAGTGGTTGCGTTGTTATCCAGGTATACACGTCTTTTTTGTAGGGAAACAATACGAGTATTACCTGTTAGCTTTGAAGTGCATGCTCTGACCCGCGATTCAACTTTGCGGCGATCTTTGGCAGTACCGGCTTTAACTTTCACCACTTCTGCCAGAAGCGCCTTGAAAACCGGAAAACCAGATATTTTATCGTAATTATTAATATCGGTTAACTTATTAACATTGCTCTCTTGCCATGCCTTCGGGCCGATCGGGCCACCTCCACCCATGTTACACTCAATGCAACCCTTAGCGATGTCGTCAGTGACGCGGGCACGAAATTGAACAGAGCCACGCGCCGTCTCCACACGTACCAAATCACCACTTTTGATATCGCGAGGCCCGGCATCTATTTTATTGAGCTCGACTGTCGGCTCAGGATTATCCTTAAGCAACCCTTTTATGCCATGGTGCTGTGAACGAAAGTCGGTGTGCGGTCGTGCGCCAGAGTTAAAGACGAGCGGAAAATGTTTTGCAGGATCCGATGCAGCTTTTGGCCCTTCAACGGGCTCAGTGTACTTTGGAAGCGGTTCATAACCATAATCCTCAAGAATGGTCGACCAGATCTCAAATTTTCCGGTTGGAGTGTCAAAACCCGGCCTTTGGTCTGATCGCAAGCTTCCTTTTTCCCATTTTCTGTACTCCATCATTGGCGTTGGGATTTTTACATACCCCCCCGCTTGTTTTACCTCCTCAAGAGTGTAGCCCGACCCGTCTAGTACAAATCGAAGCAACTCCTCTTCTGATTGTGGATAGAGATAACCATAACCGAGGCGTTCTGCCAGCTCAGCCATGATCAGGTAGTCATTACGCGCCTCACCAACAGGCTCAATTAGCTTTTCCCGCAATCGAAATATGGGGCCGTAAACCATGTAAGAGTTTATTTCGAACATAGTAGTAGCGGGTAGAACAATGTCTGCATAGGCCGCATCTGCAGTAAGCTGGCGGTCAATGGTGACCAGAAAATTGAGCTCAGAGAGAATATTTTGCCAGAGGGTGGTTTGCGGCCATGAGGTTAGCAAAGAGGCACCGTGAATAATCAAACCCCTAATTTTGTATGGTTCGCACCGAAGTACGGAGTCGATTAGAGCACTTGCATGAGATTCGCCACGGTAATGACTGTAGATAGGCACTTTTTCACGACCGACGGCAAGTTCGAGGTTTGGATTCTTCTGGTTACAGGAACGGTTTACGGGGAAATGGCTGTCCAACATGGCCAGGCATATACCCCCAGGTACATCAAGCTGCCCGGCAAGTGCAAAAAGAGTCAGAACAGCTCGGATTGCCTGTACACCACTATTTGAATATTCCAGTCCTGTATACATAATGGGACAGGCACCTGTCGCAAGGCTAATACGTCGAGCCAGCTTATGGATTGTTGTAGCGGGGACGCCAGTTATATGTTCAGCAACTTCCGGGCGGAAGTGCTGGGTGTAACCACGCAATTCCTTGAAACCACGGCACCAGTTTTCTGCAAAATCTTCGTCATATAATTCTTCCTCCAGCATGACGTTAATCATGCTCAAGGCTAATGCGCCATCTGTACCCGGTCGAATTGGAAGCCACTTCGCATCGGTTCTAGTTACTGTCTCAGTGCGCCTCGGGTCTATAACGAAAATGTCTGCGCCTCTTTTAGCAGCCGCTTCCAAACGGTACATATCGAGAGGAGGAGAGTCGGTTGCGGGATTGGCTCCCCAAACAATAATCACCTCCGCATTTTCTATATCAGTGAACATGTTTATGAGCATTCGTCCCATGGTTAGGTGTGGTGCAAGCATAGCAAACGAAACATAACATAAGGCACCAACTCCCATCGTATTTGGTGAGCCGAAAGGAAATAGCACGTTGGAAGCCGAAGAAACCGCCACACCCTTCGGTTGAAACATATCACATAGTGATAGCTCAAATGCGCCTCGCCCGGTGTAGATAGCGACAGCTTGAGGACCATTTTCACTTTTGATCTGGTTCAGTTTTTCGACGATTAAGCCGTAGGCAGAATCCCAGGAGATCCGCTCAAATTCGTAGCTACCTTTTGAGCCAATCCGCTTCATAGGATAACGCAAGCGGTTTTCAGAGTAAATGATCTCCGGAGCGTGCTCTCCGCGTCTACATATCATACCAAGACTGTGAGAGTTATCTGCCCGTATGTTGACAATCTTACCGTCCCGTTTCTCAACCTCGACCCAGCAACCAGCTGGACATATACCACAGATGCCTTTCTGCCATTTGCTTGGATCTTGCTCAATGTTCGAATTAGCCATACTCATTCCTTATATTTGGATCCCCATTATCTAACATATATTTGTTCTAAAAAGTCAAGAGAAAAAGTATCTCCTTCCGAAACATCCCAACCTCTTTGTGCCGCAACAAGCCCTTATTTTTATCGAAATGGACCCATGAAGCTGCGAAAACATATGTCTGTATCATAACAGGAAATAAGGTCGGAAAATAGTATTTTTGTATGTTGATGATAGGTCAATCACTCTCAACAAAAATGCTACATTTTAAATACAAAAAGGATATCAATTCGAACTTGTTTACGGGAAGGTGGGGGAGAAAGGTTTTGAGCTCTATTTTCTGCTTCGTGTAATGTGTATTAGGAGAAATGGACCATGGATTTAGACCTTCAAACGCATTGTAATATTAGACTAGGTTTATAGTAGGTTGGACTCGTTTTAATGGAGCCGTAGTAAATCATCACGGTCTGAACGTTTCTGTGACGAGTGAATTTCATGGCTTTAGGGAGATCACCGTTAAAACCTCTTAAGATTTTTGCATAGCAAAAATGCCTGAATCCGTGAACAACCTTATTGATACCTTATGATTTAAGATAACCATAAGTGATAAGTTGTAATGCCCTGATAGTCATTCGCCCGTTCCTGTTTCTGTTGCTTGTACTTTGAAACAGTGCAATAGATTTGATTTTATTTGCTTTTAAGAATTTTTTACGGCTTCAATAGTGAAAAGATGTACATAGATTTTTTCTTTACCATGTCGAATTTTGCCACGAAAAAGAGCAGTGCCATCTTTTAAGCTAATATTTTGCGCATCTAGCCGTTCTATTTCAAGCAATCGAAGACCCTGAAATGCGAGCAGACGAACGATCGCCTCCAAGCGTGTTGAAACCTTTGATGGGCAAGGTTGATCTAAATTCGATAAGATTAATTTGACCTCATTTGTGTTGATACCCTCTCGTTTACGCTTTCGAGACCGGAATAAAAGGACTAAAGTCAATAAAAACAATACATCATCATTTTTGGGAAAAGCTTGAACATAAATCCTTATTTTTCCATAACTATTTACCATAGCCAATAGTTTTTCGCATTGTAATTTACCACCTCGATTGAAAATGCAAGAAAATACATTCAAAATTTTTTAAAGGGGTTCCACCGCTTCAGGACGAGAGTTCCTCCAAAGGAGTCCATTTGTGAGAACTTCGTTTATAGAGGCCAGAATGAGATCTTTGCGTTTTTCTAATCCTTTGAGAAAACTACATCTACAGAATGGATAATTTCCTGGATAACATTCCAACCAGTATATATACAGACTTTATTGGGATACAACACCCTAATATTCGAGTAATCTACTCAGTCTATTCGATATCTCAATTTTTGTTTGCTCTTCAAAACGATTAGGATAGGTCATCATTCTTGTTTACTTCCCTCGTAACGGCAAAATCCTCTCTCAATCTACACCAAGATTCTGTCAAAAACATCTGCCGGGAGACAGATAAACTTCATATTTAATTCCTATTGACCTATCGAAATATCATCAGGCAATTCGTTAATGTCATCTTTCTGATACGGGAAATGAACTTTCAGTTTTTTGCCCACCTGATTTATGCCTAGAATCAGACCGTTTATGAACTCACCTCTTTCAAAATAGCTCTGCATTTCCTCCTTTACATCTTCCCAAAAATTATCAGGTACGATTTCATTGATTCCCTGATCGCCAAAAATAGCAAATTTGCGGTCCTTTACTGCCAGATAAATAATTGTGCTGTTGCGGTGCTGAGTTTCATGCATTTTGAGCTTTTCAAACATCTGGGCTGCCCGCTGCAGGACACTACCTTTACACCGTGATTCCAAATGCACGCGGATCTCACCAGAAGTCTGATTCTCGGCATCCCTTATTGCTTGGATTAGCTTCTCTTTTTGTTCTTTGGTGAGAAGTTTATCAATGGCCATTTCTTTCTCATATAAAATTTATTGGTATTATTGAAATTACCAGCTTCCACTGGCACCTCCACCACCCGACATACCACCAAAGCCACCACTGAATCCACCACCCCTGCTGAAACCACCTCCCGAGCCGCCTCCTCCAAATCCTCCGAAGATGATTGGCCCGCTGTATCCTCCATAACGACCCTTTGAACCGTAACCTTTGTATCGACGTCTACCAAAAATACGCGAAACGATGATGAATATGAAAAATAATAGAATAAACAAACTAAATGGTAGGTTGTTCTTTTCTTTTCTTTCGCTGTTAACAGGAATTTGATATTTGCCTTCAGCGGCAGGAATCAAAACATCTAACGCGGATTTCAGTCCTGAATAATAATCACCAGTGCGAAAATGTGGCGCCATTCTGTTGCGGATTGCCGAACCAGCCTGAGCGTCAGTAATCACATCCTCCAACCCATACCCAACCTCGATGCGTACCCGTCGGTCCTCGATAAATAAAATGATAAGGAGACCATTATCTTCTTCTACACGGCCGGGTCTCCATTTTTCGTATAATTTGACTGCAAAATCTTCTATGTATGTGTTCTCCGGAAGTTTTCTAAAAATAGCGACAAAAAATTGATTTGAAGAGCGCTCCTCCAGTCCAGCCAGCATTCCATCTAAATTCTGTCTTTGTGATACTGATAATACTCCGGCGTAGTCATTGACCCAGGATGTGGGTTTCTGTGGCAATTCGTTTTGACTGGATATTGGCAAAGTGAAGAGAATAAATGTACTTAAGGCCAATAGATATTTATTCATTGATAAATCCGGTTTTGTTAATCGGCTTTTTTATCCTGTTTTAACAAACTTCGAAGTTTTGTATACTAAATTAAAATTTTACCTCTGGTACCTTTTCTGCTCCGGCATCAGCTTTGAAATAAACTTTCTGCTCAAATCCAAAGAACCCGGCAACAACGTTGGCTGGAAATTGGCGTATGGAAGTGTTGAAAACTTGAACACTTTCATTAAATCGACCTCTCTCCACGCTAATCCTGTTTTCTGTACCTTCCAGTTGAACTTGAAGATCGGCAAAGCGCTGGTCGGCTTTCAAATCCGGGTAACGCTCTACTACCACCATAAGACGCTGAAGAGCAGAACTTAAGGCTCCCTGGGCCTGTTGGAACTGAGCAAAAGCCTCCGGATTATTTAAAACCTCTGGTCCAATATTTATCTGCCCACCCACACGTGCTCTGGCACTGGTGACAGCCTCCAGGGTTTCCCGCTCATGACCGGCATATCCTTTAACGACCTCCACGAGATTGGGTATTAGATCTGCGCGGCGTTGATAGACATTTTCAACCTGAGCCCATTTCTGGTTTACATTTTCTTCCATGGTCACCATCCCGTTATATGTATTTTTAATAAACGAGTAGAGGCTTATTCCGATGATCACCACCAGAACAACTGCTACGATTAGAGTAATTAGACATCCTTTTTTCATGGGGTTACTTCCTTTCGAAAATATGTTTTTAAGCTCGAATTTAAGGAATAGTGAGGACAAAAATAAATAATATTCAAATTTATGAGTAAACTAGGTGAATACGGGATTGAACGGAGCAGGCTTTGAAAATTAAGGGGTCAGCGCAGGCACAAATGGTATTGTATCAAAATCACTTCCAGGTATCCAAAATAGACATGAGCGAGTGCTTGCCTTTTAAGAAACACTTAATCCAGCCCCAGGAAAATCGAACACAGATTTGCAGATTAAGAGGTGTATTTGAGCAAGATGACCTCCTCCTTGAATGAAAAGAGGTGCCAAAAAAGGGAATAGAATCTTACTGTAACCAGTTGGTTTATCGCATAACAAAATATAATTACCTTTGAATACGCTTATTAGATTCTATATCTTTACTCTGAGCACCAAACTGGCTGGTTTCTGTATATCATTCAATTTTAGATGTTATCAAGAACTATTTAATAACTTGTTAGACGGCGTGGGGTTCGACGATGACTGCTGATGCACCACGATTCCGGGCCTATTGGCAACACGTCGAAGGACGGTCCGTCCTCACGATGTCCCGGTCCGATTGGAACGGTCTCAGCGTTCAGCTGGATCAGCCAGTGCAGATCGATGTGGACAAGACCCCGATGGCGGAGGTTGCCAACCAAGCACCCGTGGTGAGAGCGCTCGCAGAGCAGCGATCTCGGATGCCACGGCTGAGATTGAGATTATCAGATACGATGAGAAGGACGCTCCAACGCCTTACAACCAGGACAGATACACCGTCTGGCTAGATGTTCTCAGCCACCACTCGGTCAACGATATGATCTCTGCCGCGTCCACCCAGCTCAATCAGAACTTCGTCGATTTCGCCGCGCAGAACGTTTTCATCATCAAACAGGACGCCGGTCCAGATCATTGGCTTCCATCAGTCCCAGGATCGGCGACAACGGTCGTCCGAACCACATGATATCGCGCACGTCCGACGAGCAATGTGCGGCGCCGCCGTGAATGTGGCGCTGAGTTCCTCAAGCGGCCTCCGCACGCAAGCACGCCAGAACAAAGCCACTGGAGCCGACTTGATAACATAGCTTCGCGAACAAGTTTCGCTATGCTACATCTCGCGGCTCAGCGCCACATTGGGAAGTGATGATTGGGATGTTGACATGAGAAAGATACTCTCTTTTGTAATAATACTATTTTTTTCAACTGTTCTTATGATTGCGAATAAGTCTCTTGGAGCGAAAAATGGGAAAAACGATAATACACAACTCCAAAAGCATTTTGATGACTCGCCTTTTTGGGTTTCATTTGGTACGAACGTGTCAGGCTTTCCAGGAGAAAAAGGTGAATGGAAAATAGGGTATTCTTTAGGGATAACATTTAAATTCAAGATTTATAAAAAATTATCGGCGTCACTTCCCCTATCGCTTAACAGAATAAACGCTGCCCTTAAAAATGTCGAAGGAAAAACTGACCCGGGTTATGGTGAGGAAGTTTATAAAACCTTGAGCGATTGGCAAATCAAGGTTGTCTATTTTGAAGTTCCCCTATTATTTACTTACAAATTGTTTGCAAAAAACAGTTATGATATTCGGTTTGTTGGGGGCCCCGGTTTGTCATTCCCGGTTAAAGATTATTCAAAACAAAATTTTACAAGAACAGATGAAATTCTTGGTATTTCGCAATATAGTTCTTCAATTGATCCAGAGACACATGCACTTCGTTCAAGTTTCAATATATTTACTGGTGTAGAGTTTCGTATTAATAGATTCTGTCTAAATCTATTATATACTTTTTATCTCAATAGTATTAACGGAATATCTAAGCTCTATATTACTTCTGAATATCCGCATGCTTTAAAAAAAATCAATAATCTCAATAGTATATCTTTAAAATTAAGTATTGAAATATAGTAAGGTTAATTATTGTTGTGATTTTGTCTAATAATTATTCTTTTAAACTGTTGCAAATTTTAATTGTGTGGCTTTGCTCTCTAACCAGACCATCAAGCTGACTGCCTTGAAAACAGCGTCAGCTTATGGCTGTCGTTCACGGGGACGCTGCGCGCCACATTCGCAAATATGGTTTAAAACGATCTCTGACGTTAATTAATACAAAATCTCTTTATTAGTTGTCAACGTTATAAAGTTCTTATAAGCATAAAAAAAGCCCCTCAGTGCTTTGAGGGGCTAAATTATTGTATTTATTAACGCTGCGGGACGAGGATTCGAACCCCGATTACCTGGGCCAGAACCAGGTGTCTTGCCTTTAGACGATCCCGCAAGTCCTGCAAAGATTAATAAATTTTGGGAAATATTACCAGTGGAAATTTATTTTAAAATGTCAACAAGATCGTTGATTAACCGCTCAAAAATTTCCAGCGTGAATTGGGAAGTGATCTTCTCAAACCTTTTCTCGGTCTTGGAATACTGGTATCGTTGGAAATGTATCCGGTTTGCTTCGTCCAAAACAATCTCATAGTAATATTTTGAATCACTATCCTTGTATGGAGGATAGCTACGCAATTGAGCGCGTTTATTCATTTTATCCAGTTCAAGGAGCTTAAAAGCTTCAAGTAAATATATAAGTCTTTCCTGGATTTCCTGGGCTTGCTGTTCGAGTTTTTTTGTAAGAATTTCAACATCTAAGATTGGAGTACGCTTGTGAATTGAAATGTAATCCACAACAATCCCTAATTTATCGAGATCCTTGTATCTAATCTGAAAATTGAGATCATCTTCTGCAAACTGCAGCAGGTAAAATTTATCTTTTGCTTTTGTTTCAATTAGTTTGGTCTTTTCATCTCTGAGTTTTGCTAAAATTAATGCTCCATAATTCATAAAAAATTTACTCCCGAGTGTTGTTAATTATCGGTAATGGTTTGTTGTTTATATTCATTACCATCGTAACTTAATAATGTATTTGACTCATCCAAAACAGTTTCAATATGAACTGGTCGGCTCCAAATTACATTTAGGTTTTTCAATGTGTCTTGAGCATATTTTAAATCTAATTCCACATCATCGTACCGGTGATACAAATATAACTCTCCGCGGTTTTCATGGTTTGCGTTGATCACCTCAATACTTGGTTGTCCCAAATTTGTCAAACTCTTTAATATTCTCTGTTTTATCAACTCAAATTCTCTCGACTCAATTTCGTATCTTTTGTTTTTTGTATTATACGCATAGGAAAACAATTTGTGTTCCCGGCAGAATTCTTCTGTCAAAAATGTATCAATAAAGTTTACGTCGTTATAAAGTTTCCGCACCTCAAAAATTTTGTCTCTACCCAAATTCAATTTTTTATCCCAATTACTCTTTTCCTTAATATCGTCGCACTCCTCATATTCCTTACCAAATTTACCCCGGTTCCATGAATCTTCAATATATTGAAAGAGTTGATACCCCAAACGATACGGATTCAGCTGACCAGGATGATTTGCCACTGTTCCGGAGTGATGCTCAGCATAATCCACCACCTCTGTGGGTTCCACAACTCGCTGGGTCATAATTGTAGAGTGCCAATAGGTTGCCCAACCTTCGTTCATAATTTTTGTCATTCCTTGTGGAGCAAAATATTGAGCTTCTTCACGAATGATTCCGAGAATATCGTGCTGCCAATTCTCCATCGGGGCGTTTTCCATAAGAAACAATAGAACATCAATTTCCGGTTGAGAAGGAAATGTCTGATCGCTGGCAAATTTTTCTTCCAGTTCCTTTTTTTGGGCCTCGATAAAGTCAGGAGGATTAATATACTTTTCCATATATTTTTTACTTTTTAATTTTTTAATTCCCTGGCTGGAATCCTTCTCGTTCTTCTCGGAATCCTTTTCTTTTTCCCTCCTCTGAATGTAATAAGAGTGATAATCAATTAGATTTTCCAATGAAAGACAGACATCAATGAAGTTTTCCACATTCTCGAGACCATGCAAATCGATGTAGCGTCTTATGCGGGAAGCGTGGTTGGCCATTTCATCAATCATTTTTCTGTTTGTATGAGAAAAGTAGTAATTATTTTTGAAAAAGTCACAGTGGGCAAAAACATGTGCCATCACTAATTTTTGATCCACCAACGAGTTTGATTGCATTAAATATGCATAACATGGATTGGTATTGATGACCATTTCATATATTTTTTGAAGTCCGTATCTATAACCTTTGGACAATTGATCGTACTCCATGCCGAATCGCCAATGCGGATAACGCACGGGAAAACCACCATAGGATGCCAGTTGGCTCATGGTATCATAATCTATAAGCTCAAAGATTACCGGAAAAAAATCAAGCCGGTATTCGCGGGCGTGTTCCTCAATTTCGGGCTGTATTTCCACAATATCTTTTTGGGTGATCATTTGCCGGTTCCCAGGAATTCTTTTATGGAATCATAGATGGCTTCTTTATTTGCGATGAAGGATAAAATGACTTTTTCCTCTTCTTTAAACTGCTCGTCAAGATAATTGATAAACTCTCCACTCCCGTATGTACTTTCTACCTGGCCGTATCCAAAAAGATTTACATGCGGCAGCAGCTTTGACTGCATGATTTCTACACAAAGTTTGTTGTCTTCCCTCGACCAGTTGTCGCCATCGGAAAAATGAAAGGCATAAATATTCCATTCTTCAGGTGGGTAATCTTTCTTAATGAGTTGATGACAGAGTTCATAGGCCGTTGAAATTACGGTACCGCCGTTTTCCTTGATGGTGAAGAAAGTATCCCGATCAACCTCCTGTGCTTGTGCATCGTGGACAACATATCGGGTTGATATCCCTTTATATTGATACCGGAGCCATGTGTCAATCCAGAATGTTTCCAGCCTTACTACTTCTTTTTGCTCATCCCACATCGATCCGGAAACATCCATCATATAAATGATGACGGCGTTATTCTCGGGTCTGGTGATACTCTTCCAACTTCTGTACCGGTAATCATCTCGGACAGGTATGACCTGAGGTTTCTCAACACGAAATTCACCGGAGCTGATTTGTCTTTTTAAGGCTTCGCGGAATGTGCGCCGAAAATGACGCAAAGATTCCGGACCAACTCTATGAATGCCTGTATATCGGTCTTTTTCTGCAACGATTTCTTTTTTGCCCTTTGGTTCGATATTGGGTAATTCCAGCTCCTGGCCAATAATTTCGGCCAGTTCATCAAGTGTTAATTCAACCTCTCGGAGGTGATGACCGGGTTGATTTCCGGCATTCCCTCCACCTTCGCCTTCATTTCCATCCAGAGAATCACCGGGATTTCCATCACCTTGGCCGCCACCACCTTGACCGTTATCTCCAAAACGAAATTTTGGCAAATCAATTTGGGGCAATGGAATACTGACCAGATCTTTTCCTTTCCGGCCAATCATTTCACCATTGGAGATATATTTTCTCAGGTCCTTCTTAATTTTTCCACGAATAATCTGGCGAAATCGATTATGATCATTTTCAATATTGAGAAGCATCTTTATTATCCTTCTGAGGTATTTTGAATATCACCCCTTGCAAAAATACTTGCCACGTAGTTAAGTACATCTGTCGCACTGGCCTCATCATATCCAAAATATTTTATAAGGCGGCTCTTAACAACATCTATTTTTTCCTGGGTGTCTTTGTCTATCACAGATGAAACAAGAGAAGAAAGTTTGATGCTGTCTTTCTGATCCTCAAATAATTTGAGTTCTAATGCTTTTGCCAGGCGCTGATTGCTGTTCCATTGTAATTTTTTGTTTTCAAGGGAGAGAGCACCAATATAATTCATGATTTCTCTCCTGAAATCATCTTTGCGGGCATCAGGAATATCGATTTTTTCTTCGATGGATCTCATTAATTTTTCATTCGGTTCTTCATCTTCTCCCGTATATTTATTTTTCACTTTTTCCTTCTGAACATAAGCTTTTACATTATCGATATAGTTGGCAAATAATCTTTTAATTGCTTCTTCATCTGCGCTAATAGCTCTCTGAACTTCGTTTTTCACAATTTCGGTGTACTCCTTTTTAACCAAACCAATTAATTCTCTATAACGTTTGCGAAGATTCTCGTCACTTATCAAACTATGGTGATCCAATCCGTTTTCGAGTTCATTTAAAACCATAAATGGATTCACGGTTGGTTCCTCGGGATATTTTACAATAGCATTTGAAATTTTATCCTGTACATAACGCGGAGAGATCCCCTCTAAACCCTCGCGGCCTGCCTCTTTGCGTAACTCACGTACATTATCTTCTGTATAACCAGGGATCATTTTACCATCGTAGAGTTTCATTTTTTGAATCATTGTTAAATTTGCTTTTTTGGGCTCTTCCATTCTCGTTAATACTGCCCACATTGCAGCCATTTCGATGGTGTGTGGAGCGATAAATTTTCCGCGGATTTTTTCATTATTATAATCTTTTTTATAAATCTTAATTTCCTCATTCCATTTTGTTATGTAAGGTATATCAATTTTTACGGTTCGATCCCGTAGTGCTTCCATAAATTCATTGTTTTGCAGTTTCTTATACTCCGGTTCATTTGTATGACCGATGATAACTTCATCGATATCCGTCTGCGGAAATTTTTTCGGTTTGATCTTATGTTCCTGACTTGCACTAAGCAGATCGTATAAAAACGCGACATCCAGTTTTAATACTTCGATAAATTCTATAATTCCTCTGTTTGAAATATTAAATTCACCATCAAAATTAAAAGCCCGGGGATCCGAATCTGATCCATATTCAGCAATTTTGCGGTAGTTTATATCCCCTGTTAATTCTGTTGAGTCCTGATTCTTTTCATCTTTTGGTTGAAAAGTACCAATCCCGATACGATCTTTTTCTGATAATACAATGCGGCGGACCTTGATATGATCAAATACTTTTTGCATATCACCTTCGTATATCATATGAAGCTCTTGAAAAATCTGTCGGCAACTTGGACAAAGATCTCCTTCAATTAAATAATCTCTTGATTTTTCACCTAAGATATCATTCAGGAGATCGTTCCGTATATCGGGGGGAATTAAATGCAACGGTTCTTCGTACATTGGACAGGGTACGTGCTCTTTTGGTGAATTTTCGTATTCGTTAAAAAATTTTGGAACGTCGAACCACTCGAAAGAATACAGAGCACCGTCATCCGTTCTCGAATAATGTTCAATCCCCTTTTTGATGAGCCGGACGATCGTGCTTTTTGAGCTCCCAACCGGACCATGTAGCAGGATTACTCTACGCTCTGTCCCATAGCGATTTGCAGCTGATTTGACAACATTCATCATTTTCATTAAATATACGTCCAGACCATAAATGGCATCTTTGCCATTATCAAGCGGATCGTCGAAGAAATTATAATGAATTATTTTCTTTCGTGAATCCTCGTATTCTGTGGTTCCAAACGAAATGATCATATCATAAAGTCGCTGGTAGCTAGAACGAATGACTGCAGGGTTCTTTTTCACTATCTCAAGATAATCACCCAACGTTCCACTCCAACTCAGAGATCGATACTCATCATTAAAATACTTTTTTTGTATCTTTTCGAATAATTTGGTTGTTGGCGACATTTAAAAGCCCTCCTGATTTAAATATAATTCTCCATTTGAATCTATTGTTTCGACATACCTAATGAATCCATTCATCAATTAAATTATGTTATGGGAAATGGCAGGGCAGGGGGTACTACTGGAATATCCACAAGCACAAAAACCGCAGTCGTTTGATCTAGAATAAAACCGTAATCTTGAGAAATAAAACGTCATGGTCTAATTAAAAGTTCCGATTCAATAGATTAGTTTTGAATAAAATATTTAATCTTTAAAATTATTATTAATATTATTTAATCCTTGATAAAATTTAATACATTCAAAAGGCGAAACATAATCTCGCTATAAATTTCATTATTAATTAGTTGCTTAATAACCATTATCGCCAAAAGACATAAAAGTTAAGCACCAAGGTTGAAGCTATTGAAAATAGCTCAATAACATAATACAATATACCAATTTTCTTTTTCATATTCCAAATTAGATTAATATGATTCAATATTCAATTTTTCAAAAGGGATTCATTGATATGGTGGGATGAACCACTGATAGCTAATTCTCAAAAAAAAATTAAAGACTGAAATGTATATTGTATAAAAAATTTCTAAAAATCAAGCATGAAATCAAACCTCGAATTAAAAAAAAATCTTGCACAAAAGATTCCCGTATGGAGAGATGAGATTTCCTCTTTATTGAAAAAATGTCCTGATAAAATTGTATCGCAAGTAACGGTCTGGCAATTATTCCGCGGTTTGAGAGGGGTTAATTCTATTGTCTGCGACACTTCCACGGTATACCCTATAAAAGGTCTGTTTATTCGCGATTACTACCTTCAAGATTTAGAAGATTATTTACCGGAAGAAATATTCTATTTATTATGCACCGGAGAGCTTCCGAATTCAAGGGTGTTAAAATTATTGCAGAGTGATATTTCTAAGCGATTATTTGTTCCGGAGTATGTTTGGGAAATTATTGCGAGTCTGCCAAACGATATCCATCCAATGGTTATGTTGAGTATAGCCGTCATGTCACTTCAGAAAGAGTCGGTATTTTCAAAACGCTATATAGAGGGAATGTCAAAAGAAGAATACTGGGAAACTACCCTCGAGGACGCACTTAATTTAATTGCAAAAGTACCAATACTCACAGCGGGGATATTTCGGAAAAAAATATTACGCGAAAATTTAATATCTCCTATGAGTGAATTGGATTTGGCTGCAAATTTTAACCATATGTTGGGTATTCAGCGTGACGATGTCATTGACGAATTTATGCGGAAGTTCATGGTCGTCCATAGTGACCACGAGGGAGGAAATGTAACAGCAAACGCAACAAGAATTGTCAATTCAGCCCTATCAGACCTTTATTATAGCTATTCTGCCGGAATAAATGGTTTAGCCGGCTTTCTTCATGGAATGGCAAACCAGGACATGGTTAGATATGTTTTGAGGTTGCTGAATGAGTATAACCAGGTTCCCGATGAAGATACGCTGATTAAGTTTGTATGGAGTATTCTGGAGCGAGGTAAAATTTTTCCCGGCTTTGGACATGCAGTATTGAGGGCACAGGATCCTCGATTTAGCATCCTTTATAATTTTGGAAAGAAACATTGGCCGGATGAAATCGTTTTTCAGGTCGTTGACAAGCTTTGCGATATTGTGCCGCCAATTCTATCGGAGCATGGAAAAGCAAAAAACCCATATCCTAATATTGATGCGATTTCAGGTTCGTTGTTATATCATATTGGTATTAAGGAATTAAAATTTTATCCTGTTATGTTTGCATCGGCATTGTCCTTGGGTCTCAGTGCTCAATTAATATTAAATCAGGCGCTCAAGAGTCCCATATTTCGGCCCCGTTCTGTGACGGTCTCTTGGGTAAAAAATTATGTAGATTGTTTTAAAAAGTGATTTCCTTCGCAAAAAATTTGATGGGACATTTTTGAATAAGGATCAAAGACAATTGAAATGAGATTTAAATATATAATTGGGCTGTTTATATAATTTACCCCCTTTTTAGATTTTCGATACTTTTGGTATCACCCAGGACAAGAAGTTTATCTCCGGATTTTATCGAGTAATCTGCTTTTGCCAGAGCACCGGGTCTGTTGCTGATTCCGCCCGTCTCCTCCATAGATTTTCTAATCAATATGACCTCCACACCAAACCGTACCCGGATATTGAGATCTTTCAAAGTTTTACCGACAAAACCATCCGGCGGCTCAACTTCAGCCAAACAATAGCCATCGGCTAATTCAACTTTCCTTTCTTTCTGGACTGCAGTTACGATACTATGTACTCCCCCTGCCAAATCCGTCTTAAATATTTCACGATTGTATGCATCAATGACATCTTTTCGGCGAACCGATCCAATTAATTTAGGCATATTGCGGCTTTCAACGACCGGTAGTTCGTCCACGTCATATTTCCCAAATTGATGCATAACCAAATCCAGATTATCGTCCCTGTAAAATGTAGCAATTGGCGGGTGAGCCAGGTCGGATGCTATAACAAGGCTAGACAGATATTCCTCGTCTTTCAAAAATTCCTTGATGTCTAATATTGAAAGCTGGCCAATTAAGTATTCCCTGCTATCTACTACAAAATATTCATGATGGGTGCTTTGAATAATTTGTTGTATGACATCTGTAAAAGAAGAATTGGCGGGGATAATTTCTACATTCTGTGTAATAACCTGGTTAACTCTTAAACTTCTGAGCAAATTAACATCTCTTCCTTCAAAAATATGTAAGCCTCTCCTCACCAATTTCATTGTATAAATGGACTCCTTTTTAATGTAGGTAGCAATAAGTACTGAAATGATACAGGAAATCATCAAGGGGGGAATGATATGATAATCATTTGTGAGCTCAAATATAATCAGAATGGCGCTTATGGGAGCATGAGTGGTTGCAGCAACCAGCGCACCCATTCCGACTAGGGCATAGGCTCCGGCATCAGCTGTTAATTCAGGATACATGATGTGAGCTTGTTTTCCAATCAAACTTCCAAGCATTGCACCGATGAAAAGTGAAGGCGCAAAGATTCCTCCCGAACCACCTGAACCTAGTGTTAATGAAGTCGCAATAATTTTGGCAAAAATGAGAGCAAATAATAACCACCGGATATCTTTTCCCCACAATGCATCATTGATGGATTCATAGCCAACTCCGTATACCTGTGGCAAATAAAGGGCAATTAACCCAACACCTAAACCTCCAAGAGCCGGTTTAAGATAGTGAGGGATTTTTAGTTTATCAAAATAATCATTTGTTTTATAGACCGATAAGATAAAAAATACCGCAATGAATCCGGCAAGAATACCCAGGAAGGTGTAAGGAATAAACTCATATGCGCTGACAACCTCATAGGCCGGTACCCGGAATGCCGGAAAATCCCCGATAAAATGACGAGAAATTACTGTTGCAACAACGGATGAAATAACAATAGGACTGAATTGAGTGACCGCGAAATCACCCAAAATCACTTCTACAGCAAATAGTGCTCCTGCGATAGGGGCGTTGAAAGTAGCAGCGATTCCTGCTGCCGCACCACATCCTACGAATGTCCTTAAACGGCGGGCAGATACTGATAAAAACTGACCAAACGTAGATCCTATCGCAGATCCAATTTGAATGATGGGACCCTCTCGTCCAGCAGAACCCCCTGAACCAATGGTAATCGCCGCTGCAATCGCTTTCGCAATTACTACCCGTACCCGAATTGTGCCGCCCACAGTTGCGACTGCCTCCATGACCTCCGGAACACCACTGCCTTTTACTTCTCTTGCAAAGAAATAAGCGATTGGTCCAACTAATAAACCTCCTGCCGCAGGAAGAAGAATTTTCATCCACCAATCCATTCCTTCCACAATTGTGAGTGAATACTCCCAGCTTTGGAAAAAGATGCGATGAGCCAATTTGATTAAAAATCTAAAACCAATTGCTCCGAAGGCCCCCAGAATTCCGATTAAGACCGCTGCGAGTACCATAAAAATATGGTCGACTCGCCTTACCTGGCCGAAAAGGGAATTGATTTTCTGAAAAAGCAGTCTTCGCAGGCGGGAGAGTTTCAATAAAATTTTATAGTATTTCCGCCACATATTTACTAGGCTAATTTAATCTGGGCATTAATGAATTCGGTTTGGTAAGAGTAAAAATATTCATCTTTTAGAATTCCGCGAATGTAATCTAATATCGAAAGAAAGATTAACGTTAAAGTTTTTGTAAATTACCTATCACAATCGAAATTTGTGAATACAAATTCCAGCATAATTATAATTAATCGCTAAGAAAAAATTCACATTAAAAAAAAAATGATTTATATTACAAACTACTTTCTAAAACTCCTTCATCATCGAAAGTACAAAGGAAGATTATAATGAAATCAACGGTTGAAAGAGAACATGTCACAATAAGATTTGCAGGAGATTCTGGCGACGGAATGCAATTGACCGGAAATCAGTTTACCAGAACCACTGCTCTTTCGATTAACGATCTGAGCACATTTCCTGATTTTCCGGCGGAGATCAGAGCACCGGCTGGCTCCGTTTATGGCGTTTCCGGATTCCAGATTCATTTCAGCAGCAGTCAAGTTTATACGCCAGGTGATAAAGCCAATGTTCTTGTGGCAATGAATCCCGCCGCACTCAAAGCCAGCACAAAATATATTGAACCAAATGCTATTATCATTCTAAATAAGGATGCTTTCACGCCACGCAATTTACGCCTGGCTGGTTATATTGAAAATCCTCTTGGCGATGGAACACTGGATGCTTTTCAAACCTTTCCGGTCGAGCTTACAAAGATGACTTTGGATGCCCTGGAAGATGTAAATCTGACTCATAAAGAAAAAGAAAGGTGCAAGAATTTCTTCGCACTGGGAATGGTTTACTGGATGTATACGCGCGATATGAAACCAACCGAAGATTGGATTACCAAAAAATTCGCTCAAAACCCGGTGTGGAAAGAAGCAAATTTGAAGGTATTAAAAGCCGGGCGAAATTATGCCGAAGCCACTGAAATTTTTACAACATCGTATAAAGTATTACAGGCTCAAATTGAACCGGGTATTTACCGGCAGATAACCGGAAATGAGGCTCTGGTATTCGGCTTGATTGCCGCCAGTGAAAAATCTGGCCGGAATATTTTTCTGGGCAGCTATCCCATAACACCTGCCAGCGAAATTTTGCAGATGATTTCTTTGCATAAAAATTTTGGTGTCAAAACTCTACAGGCAGAGGACGAGATGGCAGCTATTGGAATGGCTTTGGGGGCATCCTTTGCAGGCCATATCGGTGTTACGGCTACCAGTGGACCGGGACTGGCATTAAAGAGTGAGTTTATCGGTCTGGCGGTGATGACAGAACTCCCCCTTGTCGTGTTCGATATCCAGAGGGGAGGGCCCAGTACCGGAATGCCGACAAAAACCGAACAATCCGATTTGGAAATGGCCCTTTATGGTCGTAGTGGAGAAGCGCCTCTTCCGGTGATTGCCGCTCAGAGTCCGGCGGACTGTTTTCATGCTTCTTATGAGGCAGTAAGGGTTGCTACAAAATTCATGACGCCGGTAATCGTATTATCCGATGTTTATTTGGCCAATGGTGCCGAACCTTGGAAGATTCCTAAGATCGAAGAATTAGAGCCGATAAAGGTAGAACTCGCCAAACCGGAAAAAGACTTTCAACCCTACAGAAGGGATGAATTTACTCTGGCGCGTGAATGGGCGATACCGGGAACGCCTGGATTGCAGCATCGGATTGGCGGTTTAGAGAAGGAAGATATTACCGGCAGCGTTTCTTATGATCCGGATAATCACGAGAAAATGGTTCGACTCCGTGCTGAAAAAGTGCTGAGAGTGAGGGATTACGTAAGCGAGCCAGAGATTTATGGAAACGAAAAAGGAGAGGTTCTCCTCGTGAGTTGGGGGAGCACATTCGGGGTGGTTCTCACAGTTGTTGAGCAGTTGCTGAAAGAAGGCAAAAAGGTTTCATTTTATCATTTGCGCTGGATTAATCCATTGCCAAAATCACTCGAAAAGTATATCCGCAATTTTAAGAGAGTGATGGTGCCGGAAGTGAACACGGGTCAACTGGCTCGCCTGCTTCGTTCTGAGTATTTGGTTGATATTATCGGTTTCAACCGCGTAACCGGCTTACCACTGCAGGTTAGTGAATTAAAATCTGAAGTTGAAAAATTAATTGAGGGATAAAAAATGTCGGAACCTGTCTCAATAAAGTCTACACATAATAAAGTTGAAAAAGAAAACTTTGGCTCGGATCAGGAAGTGCGCTGGTGCCCGGGATGCGGAGATTATGCCATCCTGGCCCAGATGAAAAAGGTGCTGCCGGACATTGGCGTGCCAAAGGAAAAAGTCGTCTTCGTTAGCGGGATTGGATGTTCTAGCCGTTTTCCATACTATGTGGATACTTACGGTTTCCATAGTATTCACGGCAGAGCACCAACAATCGCTACCGGAATCAAACTGGCCAATCCGGAATTATCGGTTTGGCTCATTACCGGGGATGGGGATGCGCTGAGTATCGGTGGAAATCATCTGATTCATCTTTTCCGAAGAAACCTAAATATAAATCTGATTTTATTTAATAACCAAATTTACGGGTTGACAAAAGGGCAATTTTCACCTACTTCTCCTCAGGGTAAGGTCACTAAAACAACACCTTTCGGCTCGATTAGTCATCCGTTTAATCCTATCTCTTTGGCGCTTACCACCGGAGGGACTTTTGTTGCCCGCACTATGGATAGGGACACTAAGCACATGGCCGGCATATTGAAGAAAGCGGCCGAACACCGCGGTGTCTCATTTGTAGAGGTGTATCAGAATTGTAATATTTTTAATGATGGGATCTACGAACATTTGACAAATTCAGATACGAGGCTGGACAATGTTCTCTATCTCGAGGATGGCAAACCGCTTATCTTTGGGAAAGAGCAGAAATTTGGCCTCCGTTTGGAGTGTTCTCAATTTGAAAAATTTCCTATAAACAATGAGCAGGATGCCCGATTCGCTCATATTCACAAAGATAGTGATCCGCGTACCGAGTATTCCTACATGCTTTCAAAATTGAATGAGGATGCCAACATGCCCACACCGGTTGGAGTTTTCCGAAAATCAAATGGTCAACTCACCTATGATGAGTTATTTCATCAACAAATCCAAAAGGTCACAGAAATGAAAGGTAAAGGAGATTTGAAGAAGCTGTTTCTGACCGGTGATACCTGGAAAGTAGACTAAATACTTCTTATTGGAGCAATATCTATCCAGGGCTGTCCTCCTAGTGACAGCCCTTTTTTTATTTAAAATCCTTTTAGAACTGAAAAGAGTATAATATTTTGTTTTGTCTGTTGGTACCCGTTCTTTTAAATTTGTTATTTCCCACTTGAACCATAAAGATGAAAATATTTTTTTGGGAGGAACAGCCATGAAGTCGCATTTCTATGTTTTAATTTTGTATACCATATTAATCTTGACATTCTGCTCTCTATTCTCACAAAACGCTGAGAGAGAATCTGAGAATATAGGCACGTTTTCCATCGTTGGATACGACCCGGAAACCGGTGAATTGGGCGTAGCTGTTGCTTCCCGATTTTTTGCTGTGGGGAACGTTGTACCCTGGGCAAAAGCAGGCATAGGAGCGGTTGCCACGCAATCTTTTGCCAATACAAGCTTTGGCTGGCGTGGATTGGAGTTTCTGGAGAAAGGACATTCTCCCGAAGAAGCGGTGAAGATGTTACTGGAGGATGACAACGATGCAAAACGGAGACAGGTTGGTATTGTGTCACCCGATGGCTCATCGGCAACTTATACCGGGGAAGAATGTCTGAACTGGGCCGGTGGACGATCAGGAAAAAATTATGCTTGCCAGGGTAACATACTTGCTGGGGAGGCAGTGGTTGTAGAAATGGAAAAAGCATTTGTGAATATTAAGGGAAGCCTCGCGGAGCGCCTCTATGAGGCTCTGCTTGCTGGTGAGGCTGCAGGCGGGGATGCCCGTGGAAAACAATCTGCCGCACTTCTGGTTGTGAAGGAAAAGGGCGGATATGGCGGATATACAGACCGCTACATCGATATCAGAGTGGATGATCACCCCGAACCGTTTCAAGAATTGGGGCGCATTTTAAAAATTGCCATGATTAACGCTTACTGGAATCAGGGGTGGACGGCATATAAAGAAAAACGTTACAAAGATGCTCTGGAATGGCAGGAAAAGACTGCAAAACTGGCACCGTATAACGCTGAAGTTCAATACGATCTGGCAATTATCCGCGCCTGGGCTGGGGAAAAAGACAAGGCACTCGTCGCCCTTGAAAATGCCTTGATTTTGAATCAGGGATTAAAAAAGGGTGCTCCCAACGATCAGGATTTAAAACCACTGTTTAAGATGCCCGGATTTAAAGAAATCGTTAAGTAAATACTATTTTCTGCCCAATTCGAGGCTTCTTTTCATTAATACGGAAGCGGATTTGCAGCGATGTTGCCCGGACCATAATCTCAAATAATCCTTGTCTTGCTGTATCCCTTCCAAAGATCGGTAAACCCGACTAGATTCAAATTATAATAATACCCAAATCCTTTTCCACTGTCCTATCATTTAATTAGCCAACATATTTTCTATCACCCGCTGTCAAAATCCCCACAATTATTGGTTCAATCCTAAAAAATACCTTATATTTAGGGGGATCATTTCCAGGCTGGCTGAATTTTCGGGAAACCAAAGATACTCTTCCTCATTCCACTTTCGCAATTTTAAAAATAATTGATTTCCAATAATATTTAGATATATCAATGATTGGCAAAATCGTTTCCCATTTTAAAATAATAGAAAAGCTGGGCGAAGGTGGAATGGGTGTAGTCTATAAAGCAGAAGATATAAAACTAAATAGTACAGTTGCCCTGAAATTCTTACCTCCAGATTTAACTCGTGATGAGGAGGCCAAGATTCGGTTTCTCCATGAAGCCAAAGCAGCCCGCACATTGGACAATTCTCACATTTGTACCATCTTCGAGATTGATGAAACCGATGACGGGCAGATGTTCATTGCCATGCCATATTACGAAGGTGAAACTCTTAAATCGAAAATTGAGGGCAGTAAATTAACGAGTGATGATTGCATCGATTTTGCCTTTCAGATTGCTGAGGGTCTTTCAACTGCTCATGAGCGACAAATCATTCATCGGGATATCAAACCTGCAAATATTATTGTCACCAACCAAAGAACAGTAAAAATAATTGATTTTGGTTTGGCAAGAATGGCTGGAATCAAAGTAACCCGAATGGGCGCAACACTGGGAACAGTTGCATACATGTCTCCCGAACAGTTGAGAGGTGAAGAGGTTGACCACCGGACAGATATCTGGTCTTTTGGTGTTGTTTTGTATGAAATGCTGGCCGGAACACATCCGTTTTGTGCGGAGAGTGAACAGGGAATGTTTTTCTTAATCTTGAATGAGAAGCCGAGACCAATATCCAGCATAAACAAGGAAGTACCATCGAAGTTACAGGAAATTGTAGAAAAAGCACTTCAGAAGAATGCGGATGAGCGCTATCAGAGTATTCAGGATCTGGTGAAAGATTTGCAGAATTTTACCGGCGAGACTGAAATTCCATACTCTGTAAAAATCTCTATCGTAGTACTACCCTTTACTAATATGAGTGCAGAGAAAGAGCGGGATTACCTTTGTGATGGTATTGCTGAGGAAATAATCCATGCAATCGGTCAGCTGGGAAAAATACGGGTCGTGGCAAGAACTTCGGCATTTTCATTCAAGGACCGAACAATGGATATCAAGAAGATCGGTCAAAAACTGGGGGTCGAATATGCATTGGAAGGCAGCCTTCAGAAATCTGAAAACCGCATACGGATTAACGTTAATCTCATTAAAATTGCGGATGGCTATCGTCTCTGGTCCCACCGCTTCGAACATGAGATGAAAGATATTTTTGCTATTCAGGATAAAATTTCCCTTACGGTTGTTGAAAACTTAAAGGTGAAACTTCTTGTAGACGAAAAAGAATCCATCGTAAAAAGGCACACTGACAATGCCGACGCCTATAATGTTTATTTGCAGGGAAGGTATTACTGGCAAACCCTTTCGAATTTTGAAAAAGCGATTGACTTTTTTAAAAAGGCGATTCAACTAGATCCGAACTATTCAAAAGCGCACTTAGCTTTGGCGGAAGTCTACATAGCCTCTTCCTATTGGGGCAACTCTCCCCCTCATGATTCATACCCCGTCGCTAAGAACAGTGTTATGCAAGCATTAGAACTTGACAATACGCTAGCGGATGCATATCGTATTCTCGGCGGAATAGCCATGTTCTATGAATGGAAGTGGAGTGATGCAGAGGCTGCATTAAAGCATGCTCTGGAACTGGATCCAGCCAACGCAATGAGCCATCTTTGGTATTCTTTCCTGCTAACCATTACATCCCACCATGATGAGGCGATTTATAAAGCCAAAAAGGCACAGGAGCTCGATCCTCTTTCTAGTTACATAAATGCTCTCATGGGTCAAGCCTATTATTTTGCGGGGAAAATCGATCAAGCCATTGAAACTGCTCAAGAGGCGCTTGAACAGGGCACCAGCAATATTCTGTTGTTTATCACGCTTGGGAACTCATACCTTGCAAAATCAAGAGTGGAAGATGCCATTTCTGCATATGAAAAGGCCGTCGAATTATCACATCGATATCCCTGGGCGGTGGCAAATTTGGCTTCTGCCTATTATGAAGCGGGTGACAGGCCAAAAGCGGATGAGTTGTTTGAAGAACTTGACCAGGCATCTGAAAAGACGTATATCCAACCGAGCTGCTTTTACTTGATGCATTTAGCCCGCGGAAATATGGATCTGGCCCATCAATCACTCGAAACGGCATACAAAATGCGTGATAGTTTTCTCTGCTGGTTCAGGATTGGGCCACTACCTGATGAACCCAGGTTTAAAGCTGTAATGGAAAAAATGGATTTGGAACAAGACAAAATCTCTCAAACGAAAGCGGTTAGTCGAAAAAAGGCGACATACCGGAATCGTGTGTTTTTAATAGTGTATTTTGTGATTCTTATGATTATTTTGAGTTTTTTTTGGCCTGTAATAAAAGAGGTGGTCAGTCCTAAGCCCTCCGTAATAAATGCTGTTGCTGTGCTGCCTTTTAAAAACTATTCCGGAGATCCGGACCATTTTTCGGATGGAATGACCGAATCACTCATCTCAAATCTGGGTCAGGTCATTCGTGTACCCTCCTTTACCACCAGTCTTACCTACAAGAAGACAAGTAAGACGGTTTCACAAATTGCCGATGAACTGGATGTGGATGCCGTTGTGGAAGGGACTATATTTCAATCCGGGGATCAACTAAGGATTTCTGCAAATTTGATTCGAACTCTTCCTCAGGAGAAGCATATCTGGTCAAGCAATTATGACCGAAATACCGAAGACCTGATGCTTGTACTGACTGAAGTATCAATTGGAATTGCGAATGAAATTAGAAAAAACCTAAGGCCCGAAGAAACGAGAAAATTACGCAAGCCTCAAAAAATTGATCCTGCTGCCATAAATGCATACTACCGGGGAAGATTTTATTGGAATATGAGGATCCCGGATTCTCTTTCGAGGAGCGCCGATTATTTTCAAAAAGCGACTGAAATCGATCCAAACTACGCGTTGGCGTTCTCGGGTTTAGCCGATGTCTATTCCCTTTTCGGTTCGGTGGAATATGCCGTTTTTTCTCCTGGCCAAATCATGCCCGCCGCCAAATTGGCCGCCCAGGGTGCATTTAAACTGGACAGTTCACGGGCGGAGACAAACACCTCCCTGGCAAATATCACTTTCTTTTATGATTGGGACTTCGAAAAAGCCGAGCGGCTCTTCCTTAATGCGCTGGAAAGGAATCCAAATTATTCGGTAGCTCATCACTGGTATGCATTATTCCTGATGGCGATGGGTAGGTTTGATGAATCAATGGAGCACATTCAAGAGGCCCACCAGATTGATCCGAAATCACCGGTAATAAATACGGATATTGGCTGGATACTTCAAAATCAAAGAAAATATGAACAGTCCATCGCAATCCTTAAGGATGTTCTTCAACAATTTGATGAGTTTCCAACCACCCACGTTGTAATAGGATATTCCTTGTTGTTTAACGGACAATACGTGGAGGCGATCAAACATTTAAGAAGAGCCTGCGATTTATCCGGTAACCATACCGTCGCTCTGGCTTCTTTGGCTTATGCTCTTTCGGTAGTGGGAGATAGGGAGGCATCAATGAATCCTTTGAACGATTTGTTAAAATACCAAAAGGAGGGTGGCTATTTGCCCTCAATTTATTTGGGATTAATCTATAGTGGTCTGGGAGAAAATAAGCGAGCATTGAAATATTTGGAAAGTGCCTTTAAGGAGCGATCAAATTATATGGTTTATCTGAGTGTGGACCCCAGAGCTGATGGATTGCGCAACGAGCCCCGATTTATTAGTCTACTAAATAATATTGGCTTTGAAAATATGCAATAATTTATGGGGGAGACACTCTTTCATGATCGAAAGGGATAACAAAGATTTGCCTAGAGCTCAATTGACATTCCAAGACCTTGAAACACTCAACCGGATTTTGGAAATGGTGTGGAAGGAGAAGAAGGTTGAGGACCTATTGCAACGAATTATTGAAGAGACCCTGCGTCTTTTTCAGGCAGATCAAGGTTCCATAATTTTAATTGGGTATGGTGAACACGGCTCGGTCAAAACAATAATTCGGGAAGACAAATCCGCTCAATCTCCAATTTTGGATCACTACATGAATAATTTGTTTGCCGGATGGATTGTCCAAAATAAAAAGCCTTTGCTGACAAACAACCTATTAGAAATTTTTGGAGAGAAAAATATTAAATGGAAATATCGGGTCATCGCATCGGTATTGGCGCTACCGTTACAAATTGAGAATAAAATTATCGGAGTATTTAATCTGATCAGTCTGAACAGTACCATACAATTTACGGGGAAAGATTTGTACTTATCCAGCATATTTGCGTCGCAATGCGCTCATTTAATAAAAAATGCCAGATTATATGAGGAACTCATTGAAGAATCGGTTCGACTTCGAAAACAAATCTCGCGCCAATTCTCTTTCACGGATGACGTTACTCACAGCCCCCAAATGGAGATGGTGTATTCAGTATTGGAAAGAGTAATCCCAACTGATGTGCGGGTCCTAATTCAGGGTGAGAGTGGCACCGGCAAGGAACGAATCGCTAGAAGTATTCATCATAGTGGACCCAGAAAGAATGGCCCTTTTGTAGCAGTGGACTGCGGTGCGTTGCCAGCAAATCTATTGGAAAGCGAATTGTTTGGATATGTCAAAGGCGCATTTACCGGAGCGGCTCAAGATCGGAAAGGATTATTTGAAGAGGCAATCGGCGGTACTCTATTTCTTGATGAGGTGGGAAATATGCCACCCGAGATTCAATCAAAATTACTGCGAGCAATCCAGGAGAATGAGATCCGGCCTCTGGGTACCTCAAAAGTGAGAAAAGTGGATGTACGAATTATCTCTGCTATCAGCGGGGATTTGGCTGCTAAATTAAAAGCCGGAAAACTTAGGGAAGATCTTTACTACCGGTTGAATGTTGTGGGTATATCTTTGCCGGCGCTTCGGGAAAGGAGAGAGGATATACCCCTATTGGCGTCCCATTTCTTAAAATTAATGAATGAGCGATATCGAAAAAAAATGAAAGGTATTGATCCCAAAACTGTTTACAGGCTTGAAAATTATAGCTGGCCGGGGAACATACGCGAATTGGAGCATGCAATTGAAAGAGCAGTTGTGCTTTGTGAATCCAGTCAACTGAAAGATAAAGACTTTCCTTTTTTGGATGCGCCGACGGATGCTGAGAATAAATTACTCCAACCTCAACCCTGGAAGGAAGCACTGCAGAATTTTAGGAAAAACTATCTTAAAAACGTCCTTCAACAAACCGGAGGTAACCAGGCTAAAGCAGCAAGAATTCTAAGAATTCAACGAACCTACCTGAATAAATTATTAAAAGAAATGTAGTCACCGCTAGAAGCTCCTACTCAAATTATTATGTCTCAGAAAACTTGCATTTTGATATAATAATAACATACTCCTGTCTACAAAAGTAGACAAAAGACTGATTGCTCCTCCCTCTTCTTGTTTTTTCTATCTCATTTAATTTAAACGAATTAAGTGCCTATGGTATTTTTGGCATGTTATTTGGGCTATTTGTATTCGGAAAGAATGAAATCAATGGTAACTCCGTAATGATTTGCCGGAAAAATGATGAATGAACTACTGCATAACCTCAAAAATTTGCATGAAGATTTATTTAAGGAAAATCTGCGATTCATTGTATCCTAATGGTAGCCGTTCAATTTGTTCGCGGACTTTCGTTCAAACCAGAAAATTAATCACAGATATCAAAGATTATCCAAAAGAGGAGAACACATGAGTTTATCAACAATCCAAAAATGGAAAATACTTACCATTCGTCATAAAGACGTTTCATCGAGTTCTGGTAATTCCACCTTCAACAAATTGATTGGCGAATCGAGAGTCAGTCTATGCTTGCAGAAAATTTTTCCGTTAGTAATATTATTAGTTCTCTCAAATCTCTCGGCTGACACCATCGAACTGAAAAATGATTCAACCTTTTCGGGCCAATTGTTGAAAGTTACACCGGACTATCTCATCGTAGAATTACTATCCGAAAAATCTCTAAAAATTCAAAATATTACAATTCCCCAATCGGAGGTAGACAGGGTTTTTGACGAGACGGGGAAAATTCTCTATGAAAAGGGTGAACAAAAAGTGGCCTCATTGGGAACATACTACATCTCGAATCTCAATTCATCCAAATATCACCTCAGCCGTTTTCTCAAGAAGAAAGACCCTGCGCAATTGGATACCATCCATAGTACCACCGGCCAGAAAGCGTTGGGATATGTTGTGGAGGTAAGAGATGCAAACCTGGTCATTCGAAAAGCAATTACTACCGAAGTAAAAGAGCGACAATACTTTGTTGTACCGTTAAGCAAAATAAAAAGAATAAACAGTTATGTCATTCAACGAGAGGACATTCCTGAGCCGCAGCGTATCGTGAGGAGACGGGCAGCTTATCCGCAATGGACATTTGAAGTTGGTTATTCGATTGCTAAGACCCACTTTTCGGATATCTCAGAGATCATTCAAGACTTTTATGCGCTTGGAAATATCAATCTTACTGCGCCGGCAATTTCCGACGAGCAGAAGGGATTAAATTTATCTCTTGCTCTGTGGTTTTCCCAATATATTGGATTTCAATTAGGTGGATTTTCAAATTTTTCCCAGGATGGATTTGGTCTAAAATTGTGGAATGCTGAACTCAAATTCGCACTGCCAGTGGAGCTGATTCGTCCATGGATTGCGGTGGGATATGGATTTCAACACATCAAATTTGAGAAAAAAGATATTAATTATCGCATGGAAGATGGAGGCATCCTGAGATGGATAAAGCATGATGAAAAATCCAGTGGAATAGCTTATGGTGTTGGATTCGATGTCGGTAAAGAAAGTGGCGCAGGATTGTTTGTCAATTTTTACTACATGCCTTTTGAGAAGTTTAAAGTAACCGGAGAAGGGACTTCTGAAATTGCCCGAGAAATCGATTTCTCCTTGACACTTCTTTCCCTTGGCTTCAGGTATAATTTTTAACGGAGAAAATGAAATGAAAAGAATATTTGGTCTGCCTGTCATTATTTACCTGTTCTTGTTATTGAACTGTATCGGCTCGCACTATTACCAGAAATATTCTCCCAATGCACTCAATTTTGAAATCGTAAACTGTCCTTCAGTACAATTGGTAACTTTTGGCGGAATGGAATATAATATCAGCATTTTGGGAATGGATAGCGCCAGAATCAGCGGGGAGGGAAAGGTAAAAAAACCTGGAACATATGCTTGGAGCGATTTTCAGGGCGATATTCCGCTTGACAGCATCGATCTCATTCAATATTACCGGGAGAAAGACGGGCTCAAGACAGCGGTTATTTTTGGATCTACAGTGGCTCTATTAACTTATTTTTCTCCACTTTATGGTGCGAGTGACGGATTAACCGCAGAAATAGAATATCCCTCCGGTGGGGGGTCATGCCCATTTATCTACAGCTGGACCGGTGAAGAATATGTCCTGGATGCGGAGGCGATTTCGGTGGCATTGGGTAAATCCATGGAAATGACAACAAGCAGCATGCTGCCTCATCTTCAGCCGGAAAATGGAGAAATCAAAATCAGGATAGCCAACGAGCGTCCTGAAACCCACAATATCAATGCGGTTGAATTATGGGCGATTCATTCTGAGAAAAATGCAGCACCTGTCATGGATTCCGATAACAAAATTTGGCCTGTGTACAATCCTGAGAAACCTATTTTGGCGCGAGACCATCATGGAAAAGAAATTGCGTCCAGTCTTCAGAGCGAGGATGATAGATTTTGGGAATCAGACTTATCACAAGTACTATCGGAAACAGGATTTGAGGATACCATTGAGTTGGTCTCTAGAAATTCTACTAATCAGAGCGAAGGATCCATTGTCGTACATGCCATCAATACTGAATTATCAGATGCTGTATTCAGATATGTCGGAGAATTTTTGGGCGAACGGAACTTGGAATTTGTTCATGCTGTCGAAAATGATCCGGAATTAGTTGCTGTGCTCAGAAAATGGCTGGAATCCAGCACTCTAAAAGCTTTTGTGTGGGATGTAAACAACTGGCAGAAAGCTGGCTTCATCTACCCTGAAGCCAATGCGGTGCCATTCACCCGACTGATTCGTTTCCAAAATCCGAATCCTAACAGCAACACACTGCGAGTCCGACTGACCAGTCTGGCTGATGTATGGAAACTTGATGCAGTACATGTGGATTGGACACCCGTTGAACCACTGGAAGTGAGATCCCTGGAATTAACTTCAGCGGCGGAGGAGACTCAGAAAAATATTCAGTCTACTTTAGAATTCCGTGATGACCAATATCAGGTGCTTCTTCCGCCGCAGTATGTCGACCTGACGTTTAAATCCGATAAGGCGCTCCCTGGCCACAAAGTAAGTTATGCTCTGAGTGTTTCGGGATATATATACGAGTGGATGTCATTTCCGGCCGAGCGGAGTGCAAATCTCATCTCCGGCATGATTCCAGATGATACAAAAATAACATACCTAACAAAATTATTAAAACACAAGGAGTTGTTTTTGCCACTGGTCTATGCAAAATGGCAAGAGATGAAAGGAGACGTGAAATGATGAAAATTTATTATGTGCTATGGATACCAATAGGCTTTTTGATTTTGGATTGTTCCCATACGCATAGAATGGGTCTGACTGATATCGAACACTATTATGGAGGAATCAACCAAAAATGTGAAGGAAGAGAAGGAAAGATACAGGCATTCGGGAACAGAGAAATTTCCGGCAGAAATATTTACGTCACTCAAGATTCCATAAGGTGGATTGATCCGGAAACCGGAAGTGTTCACGCCCTTCCAACATCCGATGTTACCAGTGTCGAAATTAAACGAGGTGGCCGCGGCGCACTTGAAGGAATGGGTATTGGATTTTTGAGCGGAGCAACCATTGGCGCTTTCGGCGGATTCGCCAGTGGCGACGATCCTCCCGGCTGGTTTAGCATGACGGCTGAGCAAAAGGCGGCCGGAGGCGGATTAGTGCTGGGATTGTCGGGCGCAATTATCGGTTTACCGGTGGGGGCATTGGTCGGCAGTAAGGATATCTTTATCCTGAGTAATCCTGCCCGTCCGTTAACAGACAGTAGATGGCTAACCGATGGATATTTTCAGCAAAATAAACCGGAAATTCATCAACCGGATAGCAATCTGCATTTCGATCGAAAGAACATTGAGAAAATTGAGGGTAAACAAATGAAGTAATATCTGAAAAAGCTGTAAATCTGATCGCTCTTGTAGTTCCAGGGTAGGAATTATTTTAAGAATCAATTCCTAAAAAATTTTCTCTCAAATTGAAATAATCTTAAGACACTGTTATCTAATTTACCTACTCATTCGCCCTAAATGTTAGAATCCTCTTGCTTGATAAAAAAGACCCAACTATCATACCCACAAAACTCATTCCCAAAGCTGGCATCAAACTTGGAACATCCAAACTGGAAAATTCAAAGGCTAACCAGGTGAGCATCCCTAAAATCATGGCGGCCATGGCGCCGGTTTTTGTTGCTCTTTTCCAATAGAGACCGGCTACCATCGGCACAAACAGAGAAACCAGACTAAGGGCAGAAGATTCTCCTACAAGCTCGTAAATATTGGAGCGCATGCTTGCCATAATTGTTGAAATGACAGCTACTATTACTACTGATCCCCGCAGGAGACGCAGAAAATTCTTGTCGGTTAATTTTGGAAAAAAGGGCCGGATGATGTTTTCGGCGAGAATAGTAGCCGGTGCCAGTGTTGCTCCGCTTGAGGTGCTTAAAATTGCCGACAGAAGTGCCCCGAAGAAAATAATCTGTACGAACATATTGGAATGCTGAAGCGCTGCCATGGGCAGTACCATTTGTTGATCACTGCCGGATAACTCGGGATAATTCAGCTTGGAAATCAATCCGATAAACAGCGGAATAAAAGCCACGGTTAAGTACAAGAATCCCCCCACATACGACGCCTGTACCGCTACCTTTTCCGATTTAGCGGACATGACTCGCTGAAACACATCCTGTTGCGGGATGGAACCAAGGCCAATGGTTATCCAGGCTGCCACATAATAGGTGATTGCTTTGGGATTTGCCTCTGGCAGGATCTGAAAAAAGTGGTCTGGTGTCCTTTGCAGCACCATTTCAAATCCGCCGGTTTTCGAAAGCAATTCGATCATCAGGAATAGCAGTCCACTGATGATCACAATGGTTTGGATAGAATCCGTGATGGAAATTGACCACATTCCGCCAATATAGGTATATATTAACATAATCGTGGAGCTTATCAAAACTCCGGCGAGTAGAGATGTACCAAATACCACATTTAGAATAATGCCCATGGCAACCAGCTGTGCGGCAATCCACCCGAAATAGGAGATGATCAAAAAAAATCCGGCCAGCAACTCCACATGCCGGTCATACCTAATCCGGTAAAAATCTCCGAAAGTGAGGATATTCATCCTGTAAATAGGACGGGCGAAAAAAACACCCACCAGAATGAGGCACAAGGAAGCCCCAAACGGATCTTCTATGACTCCCAGCAATCCATGCTGAACGAATTCCGATGAAGCCCCCATGATGGTTTCGGAGCCAAACCAGGTGGCGAACACTGCAGAAGAGGCCAGGAAAAGCGGCAGTTTTCTGCCAGCCAGAACGAAGTCCTCAGAATTGTGCACAAACCGGGACGCCAGAACGCCAATGATGATGGTGACGCTCAAATAAATTAGAACCGAAATTGCCAGCATACATTTGTCACTTTATTGAAAAGAGAACAAATTTATGGGTACTACTTAAAAGAATCAACAGTCAAAGGAAGCTTCAGATTTTTTTATCATGAAGGAATCACATTAAATCTATTTCAAGTTGATTTTTTAAATATCTCTTCATTACTTTGGCAAATAAATCTATTTATCCAGACTGAACTATTTATTTATTGGGGCAAAGAAAAGTGCTTGCATTAAGAAATGCTAAGGCCAACCCATTAAGGGCCGTCTGAATATCAAGCTCTGGAGTCTTGACAATTATTTTCCACGGACTAGTTGATGCGAGTGAGATAGATGATAAAGAATCGTTCACAGTATTTTTTTCATTTGAATAAAATGGATGAAATGAAAAGGAGAGGCAAATGAAGGATAGTAAAGAATATTTTTCGAACTTCAAGATAACTGATACTAAAATTTTTAGATTTGATATTCCCCTGAAAGACGTTTTCCAGATTGCCACCATGAGTATCAGCAATGCGGAAAATGTCTTAATTCAAATTCAGACAAACGAAGGAATTGACGGTTGGGGGGAAGCAGCCTCATTTCATGCGTTGGTGGGGGAAACCCAGTTAATAAACTTTGCTGCTGCCAAAGAACTCAAACAGCTGCTTGTTGGACGGAACCCTCTGGAAATATCTTCTCTGGTTAAAGAGATGGATCATTTTCTCCCGCACAACACCACAATAAAAAGCGCATTTGATATGGCTCTTTGCGATATCGCCGCAAAGGCTGCAGGACTTCCGCTGTACTTATATCTCGGCGGCAAAAAACGGGAAATCGAAACGGATCTTACCATCGGACTCTATGAACCGGAAAAAATGGTTGAAAAAGCGCTGGCGACTAAAGCGATGGGTTTTCGAATGATAAAGGTCAAACTGGGGCTTGATTTTGATGATGATTTGAAAAGGCTAAGCAGCATTCGAAAAGCAGTGGGAGATGATGTCATTCTCCGGATTGATGCGAATCAGGGCTGGGACAGGGTAACCGCGGTGAACAGCTTAAATATTTTTGCGGATTTGAACATCGAATTTTGTGAACAGCCCTGCCGTGCGTACGACCTGTTGGGATTAAAATATATCAGCCATCATTCAAAAATCCCGGTCATGGCGGATGAATCTCTCTTTTCTTTTTACGATGCTATCAATCTGATTCGCGATGATGTGGTACCGTACTTCAATATTAAGTTTTCCAAATCCGGTGGCATTTATAATGCTTTGAAAATTGCCCACATCGCAGAAGCAGGTTCCCGCCCTTGTATGATAGGTTGCATGTCCGAAACAAAACTGGGTATCACCGCGGCGACTCATTTTGCCATGTGCAGTGATATTTTCAGATTTTTTGATCTGGACTCCTTTATCGACCATCGCGAAGATCCCGTCATCGGCGGAGTAGGTGTGAAGAATGGAATCCTTTCACTGCCGGATGAGCCGGGTATTGGTGCTTACCCCGATCCTGATTATTTGAAAAATTTTGAAGAGGTGAAATAATTGTTAGGCCCGCCGCTAAAGTTTGTGGATCGGAATTATGTGATTTACCAAGGCCGGAAATTGCTTTATTTTGGGGGCATTGATTACCATCGAATGTCGAGCCATCCTGAGGTACTGAAAGCTTTTTCGGAGGCTGCCTTTGAATACGGTTTGAGCTCGACGGGTTCCCGGACAACCACCGGAAATCATCCGCTTCATGTGGCGCTGGAGAAAGAAATTGCCGAGTTTTTCGAAAGTGAATCCGCAGTTGTTTTTGCCAGTGGTTATTTATCGAACATTATTTTGCTGCAAGCCATTTCGCAGAAACACGATTTATTTGTACTTGATAGTCTCACTCATCCCAGTATTGTGGATGCCGTAAAACTATTTGATAAGGAAATTGTTTATTTTGAGCACCTGGAGACGCAAGGCCTGAAGGATGCGCTGCAGAAACATGCAAAAGCTCATACTCGGCCTTTGATTTTGACCGATGGTGTTTTTCCGTCACGGGGAGAGATTCCGCCTTTGGATGAATATGCAGAGGTTATTAGTGATTATGGCGCTAAAATACTTATTGATGATGCCCACGCGATGGCAACAGTGGGAGCCACCGGCAAAGGGAGCTGGGAAGATAAAAATATTGCCCGAGAATTAATTTATCAGACCGGGACTCTCAGCAAGGGATTCGGGGTTTATGGGGGAATAATTCCTGCAAACAGAGCAGAGGTTGGAGCAACCCACGAAAATAGTCAGGCATTTATTGGGTGTACCGGTTTGCCGCTTCCGCTTGCTGCTGCCGCCATTCGCTCCATCTCTTATATTCTTTCAAACCGTGGGATCATCCGCAATCTGCAAAAACGCTCCCTGGAGTTAAAGGGAAAATTCAGGCAAGTGGGATTTGATGTCCCGTTATCTGCATCACCGATAATTTCAATCACCCATTATGACGAGAAAAGAAACAAAAGACTATATCAAATTCTATTGGAGAATGAAATCTATCCCTCTTTCCTAACCTACCCGGGATCCCCACTGGGGGGCCATTTCCGTTTTGCCATTTCCAGTCTTCATACTGAGGAGCATCTGGATTTACTTTTCCGCAGTGTGCTATCATCGAAGTGAAAGTGAATTGGGCGGCCAGAAGGATTAAGAATTCTCAATTCAGAACAAATATTGTTCTTCATTTAAAAAATTGCCAATCCGGCAGCCCACGGAGAGATTAAATAATAAGAAAAATGTTGTTGTATTGATGTACCCTGAAACACAGTATAAATTGCATACAAACCTCGAATGTGTTTATAGTATTCTTCATACTGACTTTAGAAAGTTAGTATTATGTTATACCGCGGTTCGTTCGCTTTTTTTAAATACATTTTTTAATGAGGAAGATTAATAAACTGGAATTGGGGGCAGGGAGAAAAATATTTTCTGGTAGATTTTTTAAATAGATATTAGCACTTTAATAAAGCAATAAACTTAGGAGTAGATAAATTAAATTGAGGTAAACCTTTGAGGCTATTTAGCTCATTCACCGCATACTTCACGACGGCACTCGCTCATCTTCCGGTTCGCTCGTACCTGTTCGCTGGCATGACAACTCGATGAACCGTCTCGCTCACTTCCCTGTCAGCCCTGAAGGTTATCTCAAAAACGTTATGCCTCGGTTCGTTCGCCTCATTAAGTAATCCCCAAAGGGAGGTTTCTAAAGCTAAAGTGCTTAGTGGAAAAAAAATTTTCTGGTAGAATTATTCATCAAAAATTAGCATTTTACTAATGTAAGAACTCAGTAGACATAATTAAAGTGAGGTAGACCTTTGAGGCTTTTTGACTCACTTGCCGCACCGCTCACAACGACGCTTGCTCATCTTCCGGTTCACTCGCATCTGTTCGCTGGCCTAACCACTCAATGAACCCTCTCGCTCACATCCTGTCAGGCTCAAGGACTATCTCCAATCCGTTAGGTTGCAAGATTATCAGTGATTAAGACATGGACGAAAAAGTAAAAAAATATCTTAAAAGTCTCCCATCACCGCATAAGGAAATTTGCGAGATGATTAGAAAGATTATTCTGGATACGATTCCAAAAATTGAGGAATCTTTTAAGAATGGTGTTCCTTGGTATGAGGGTAAGTTTTATCTAGTTGGTTTCAAAGATCATGTCAACATTGGATTTTCTGTTCAAGGATTGGATGAAGAAGAAATGAAGAATTTTGAAGGTAAAGGCAAATACCTGCGCCACATAAAAATATATTCGATTGATGATGTTGATGAAGAGAAGATAGTAAGATTGTTGAAAATTGTAAAATAATTAAGAGAAAACATAGCAACCTAACTCGGGCTTCAAGCTGACAGGGAGGGCTGGACGTTCCCTGAATTTCCTGCCTGCTTGGCCCGGCTCGGAGCAAACTCTGCTTTATGCTCGCCGGCAGCTTAAGCCCTATCCGTTAGACCGCTTGCATTATTTGTTGGAATAAGAGAGTAAGACTTTTGCTGGAGTCAATATGAAGAGAATAGTTTTTGCAGGTTTAATTGGAGGCTCTGTATTTCTTCTTTGGTTCATCATTGTAGATGCTATCCTTGGATTTAAGCGAAGCATAGAAATGAATCAGCTTGCTAATGAACGGTCTGTATACAAATTTCTTAGTGAAAACGTTACGGAACCAGGGCGCTACGTGTGTAATCCCGAGATTTTACCAGAGCAGGAATTTCCGGGCGAAGATCCCATCTTTGTAGTTCAGTACAGTGGCTTAGGTCATGACGATTCGGGTCAAGAAATACTTGTCGGATTTATAATTATGTTCCTGGCTCCACTCTTGGGTGCATGGATACTAACCAATGCCTCTAATCGAGTTCTATCAACTTACGGCTATAGACTTCTCTTTTTCACAGGTATTGGTACAGTTATGTCATTATTTGGTATCATGACAAGATTCAGTATTGGCGGATATCCTTTGGGTGACACTCTAGCTTTGACTCTACATGATTTACTTGCGTGGATTTTAGCCGGGATTGTCATTTCATGGTTTATCAAGCCAGTGTCACAAGCAGGTACGAAGATAGGGGACTGAATTATGTAACAGCTCACGAGTTAGGTTTCAATGACCTGAGTGTATTTGCGTTTGTTATCGGAATAACACCAAGATGTAATGGCTTGACTTTAATCACATCAAGTGTTTGTTGTGGTTTAGAGTGATATGGTATAAACACCTTCTTTTTTCCCGTTATCTAGCGAGCAATATTTGGGATCAAATATAGAGGTTTAAAATTATGCGGTCTAACAAGCGCATCAATGCAAACGCCTACACGCGTGGCATGAGTGCTATCTTAGGCAAGGCCCGGCGCGGGTTATGAGCTAGCCGTTATGGTTTTTACAGAAATGGAAAATTACAAAAAGGCTAAATGATGAAATACAAAATCTCAAAAATCGGGTTCAGGTACATCATTACTTCTTTTGTAATTCTGTCTACACTCATACAGTGTGCAAAGAACCGGGTAAATGAAGAATCACTAACAGCATTTGAACAAGAAATCGAACATCTGCGCAAGGAATATGGAATACCAGGAATGTCAGTGGCCGTAGTGCATAAGCAGAAGCTAGTATTAGCCCGTGGCTTTGGTTATGCTGATTTAAAAAATCAAGTTTCTGCTACCGAGAACACTCCATACAATCTAGCATCCTGTACAAAACCGATCGCGGCAGTTATTTTAATGCAATTTGTAGAGCAGGGCCAACTCGACTTGGATGCGTCAATAGATGACATTTTGCAAAATACGGTAATTCCAATCCGTTACTATGACAAGGAGATTCAAGGCTACACCTCATTTCATAAGGTACTAAAAGACATTATCGAAGATACTTCCAACCCACTGTCGTCCGAATTTCGTTCCAGCTATGGTAACTATTACCTTGGCACTGAATTGATCACTCTAAGACACCATCTTACGCATACATCCGAAGGAGTTCCTGGAGAGACATATCGATACAACGGAGATCTTTACTCTTTTCTTTCCTTAGTGGTGGAGGAATTATCTAAAAAGCGTTTCGACAAAGTTCTTGTTGAAAATATTACCTTTCCACTCGATATGAGTAATACAGTCCCCAATATTAACGCTAATATGCGAGATTACGTATTGTCGAAGCGTAGTAAATATTACAAAACGGGACTCAATGGTGAATTCATTGAAGTTCAGGAAAATCGGCCAATAAAATGGCCTGATGTTTTTAAAGAACTTGGCATAGAAATAGAACCCTCGTTTCTTATAAATGCTGGCGCAGGAATAGTTTCGACGGTAGTTGATCTGGCCAAGTTCGATGTTGCGCTCGATAAAAATCTACTCCTTTCGCAGAAATTTAAAGATATGATGTTTACGGCTCATATTTCTAGCACCGGAGAGCATTTGCCTTATGGACTTGGCTGGTTTGTACAGGAGGTTAATGATTATAAATTTGTCTGGCATTTCGGTTATGGTGGTATTCATTCATCATTGATATTAAAAGTTCCTCAGGTGGAAATTACGTTTATTCTTTTGGCTAATAGCGGTGGTGCAAGCGCAAAATTCCAATTAGGCGATGGAGATGTGCTTATGTCACCCTTCGCGTCAGCATTTATCGAGCATCTGACAAATTTTATTGTTGAAAAGCCAAAACAACACGGATAATATTATAATTTATAGTCGATTGAGTTTCATCACGTTTTAACATCGGGTTCAAGGGGACTGAAGGGTCCTCTCCGAATTCGAATTTTCATTATCCCAAATCATATTTTTTTAAAGTCTGAAGATCAGAATCGTGTCAGCCTTCAGCTCATTAAAACAAATGTTGATACTGTCGAAAAAGTCAAAATTGGGTGATAAAAATATGATATATTAAAAATATTAAAAGGTTTACACTCAATATCCTAAAAGACTAATCATTTAAAAGAGCTACTTTGATTGTCCCGTCAACTTATTACGAAACAACATATGATGTGGAGATAAAGAATGATGCGTTTCAAGAAATTGATAATTATTCTTGGCGTATTCTTGTTTATACTTTTTCCTGGTAAGTTCAAAGCAGAGAACAATAATCAAACGAAGATCATCGCTGATTCAAGCGGGTATATCGAAATAAAAAAAGTAAGATTATATTATGAAATCCATGGTGAAGGGATGCCTTTGTTGTACCTCCATGGGGGATTAAGTTCGAGCTTGGATTTTAGCAAATACGTTCCCGAATTGTCAAAACATTTTAAGGTAATTACTTTTGATCGAAGAGGTCATGGTCGTTCAAATGATAACGATGAAGATTTTAGTTATGCCTCAATGGCTGAATACACAAATTTATTTCTTGATAGAATCGGTATTAGCAAAGCCTTTGTAATCGGATGGAGCGATGGAGGGGTTGTCGGTTATCATCTGGCCAGCAAATATCCATCAAAGGTAATTAAATTAATTGCTGTGGGTGCTAATTATCTGGTCGAAGGCATGACAGAATCATCAATTGAGTGGATAAAAAGCCAAATGACGGTCGAAGAAATATCAAGAACATATCCATCAGTTGAAAGTGATTTTAAAAAACTGAATCCGGTACCAAATAATTTTAAAAATTTCATCATTAAGACGAGAGAAATGTGGCTTCGGGATCCATACATCTCTAAGGCGGATTTTGAAAAAATTAATGTGCCGGTATTACTTATTGCGGGTGACAGAGATGATATTCGGCTGGAGCATATGTTTGAAATGTATGCACTTTTAAAATATTCACAACTATGTATTTTGCCAAATACAACACATTTTGTATTCGATGAATATGATGATACAGTAACAAAAATAATAAGCGAGTTTCTTAAAGAAACAGACCAAGAAAATTAATATTCAAGCTAACAGGAAAATCAAGCCGACAAATGGAATCTTATGAGTATCAACTCGCAAACAGTTCCTCCAACAAGAGATGAGTGGTGAATTGTATGACAGGTATATAAAAAAACTTCAGAATCGTCTTCAAGATAAAGCAGTCTCTCAGACCAAAGACTGGTGGGAGGTTTGTATGAAACACGTCATTCCGTTTCGAGGCGTTAAGATGCCGGCAATTCGGTCTGAATTGCATCGATGGCATACGGATGACGGGATAAAAACGAATTTAAGCCTGATGGATCAGAAAGATTTAGGCCTAACCTTGTTCCAGGAGCAAGACGCCGAAAATAAACTGGCCGGTGTCTTGTTTTTGCGTGAAATATTGCTTCCGGCAGGGGCAATCGAATGCCGAAGGGATATCAGGCGTTTCGCAGAGTTGTTTGACCGCAACTGGATTTACGATTGGAATATATGTGATTGGTTTTGTGTAAAGGTGCTGAACCCGCTCATCAAGAGAGAAGGCAGGAAATGTGCTGAAGTTATCGCGGCATGGAAAAATGCAGGTAATTTATGGCGGGCGCGCTGTTCAGTGGTAGCATTTGTGGGCGAGGCCTCAAATCAGGAATATTACCCGATTATGCAGGCTACGTGTGGAGTCCTGATAAAGAGGGAGGAAAGATTTGCCAAGACTGCGGTGGGCTGGTTGATGCGAGATATATCCGGGCACGATGAGCAGTTTGTCAAGGAGTTTTTAGATAGCAATCTTAGTCATTTTTCCCTTGAAAGCTTGAAGAATGCGATCAAGTATTTTGATAAGGATCTACAGATTATCTATTTGGAGCAAAAGAAAGCTTCCTAACGTATCTTTGTTCTAAATAATCCCGACCAAAAGGAATCTTCGGCAAAAGAGAATAGCATCCCTATTGGAGAAACGCTTACCTATTTTTCATTTTAGCGTGATATTTATGGCAGATATGGAAAATAAATAAAAACTGGTAGAGGGTCTAAGAAGAAAATTAGCGGAGAGGGTGGGATTCCTCCATGGGAGTCCCTACGGGAGAACCCACGATAATTCAGATGATTCCATTCGTTTTTAACCAATTGTAGCCCTCTACAGATTTAAAGAATTTTTCTCTTTTTAGAGCGTCAGACCTTGTCAGGAAGTTTTCACAATAATGAATTTGCCACGGAAGGTGTCCTTTAGTAAATCGAACTTTTCCAGAGTTATGAGTTTTTAATCGTTTGTGCAAATTGGCTGTGCTTCCGTAATAGTGTTTTCCACTTTTAAGGCTTTTTAGAATATAGGTATAATACATTGCGGAGAGGGTGGGATTCGAACCCACGGTCCCGATCACTCAGGACACACGATTTCCAGTCGTGCCCGTTCGACCGCTCCGGCACCTCTCCAAACAAAAGTCCAAAGCATCTAATTTGTTTCACGGAGTTTTCTGAAAAAGTCGGAAATTATCAAAGAACATTTATTTTCAAGTATACCCGGAATAATTTCCACTCGGTGATTTAGTCTCTTGTCTTGCACAATGTTCATTAGTGTTCCACAGGCCCCCGCTTTCTTATCCACAGCACCATATACCAATCTGCGTATCCGTGATTGAACAATTGCTCCGGCACACATGGGGCATGGCTCAATTGTCACATATAAAGAAGTGTCAATCAACCGTCTTGAATTAAGATAATTTGCTGCTGCTGTGATAGCTATGATTTCCGCGTGTGCGGTTGGATCTTGTAGAACCTCGGTCTGGTTGTGTCCCCGTCCGATAATCCGATTCTCAAAGACTATCACTGCTCCAATCGGAACTTCACCCATTTCATAAGCTTTTTCAGCCTCCCGAAAGGCATATCGCATCCAGTAATCGTGTGGGTGTTCAATCATAAGCAATAAAAAAAGGGAGAAACTCCCAATTCTAAAATGTCAGTGCGCCCAGAGGGAGTCGAACCCCCAACCTTCGGTTCCGTAGACCGACGCTCTGTCCAGTTGAGCTATGGGCGCAAAACGGAATTCACTTTAATTACCAAAACAGCGGCTAAATATAATTGCCCTCGAAAAACAAATCAATACGAAATTAAGATTTCCAATGTCAAAAATGTTGAATTGACATTGTTAAATATAATAAAGAATTTAAAGATTCTACGATGCTGAATCTCTTGAGTGATTTTGTTCAAAAATAATAGAAGAATCAATTTCTTATAAATGAAAACAAATTTGATGGCAGGACAAGCCTTCGAAAAAGAGTAGAAATATGAATAAATGTTCAGTATAGAACCTCATAATAGAATGGACAGAATACCAGAAAACACTTCAAATATCAAAGATGTCGAATATGTTCCGCAATTCAGTTTATTATTCAAATACTCTAAAAACTTAAGGTGAGGCCAAGCAACACATTATGTCTGGTTACTGTTCCCTGATTTGGTATATCATTCAGGGTCGGAAAAAGAAGTCTCAGATTCTCCAGAGGAATGCTGGAGAGGTCAAGATCTAATTTTTCTGTTGATAATGCATATTCAGCGCGTATGCTCAAATCAATCCCACTGGGAAATTGACCAAAACTTTTGATGACGATATATTCGAATCCGGCTCCTAAATGAAAGGTGTTGGGGAGGATATTTTTATTACCCAGCCATGGAGAATTTGGGGTGCTAAAAGGTTCACCATTGGCTTTTGCATCTTCTAGACGATACCAACTCCAACCGTACCCCAACTTAAGGAAAGGCTGAATATTTTTTGTGGTAAGACTGTAACGAAGGCTGCCGCTAAATTCCCAATAATTCAGTTCAGAGGTATACTCGTATGGTGGTATATTATTAAACTCAACCTTTGCACCGATTTTACTCCTTGAATTTCGGATAGTGTTCTCGCTTGCAAAACGGTCACCGATATAGAATACAATCTGTAAGATGGGATAGAATGCATCTTCACTTAAATCAATCGTATTGGTGGCTATGGTGGTTGAATCAGCCCTATTCAAAATTAGATGAAATAGAAATTGTACAATAAATTCATTAAATTGTTCGGCATTCAGCATTAACCCCTCATAGTCTTCATGGAATTTCTGCGTTGAATAACCTGTTGATACTCCAAAGAAACGGAAAGGAATTTTTTCCTTTGCATAAAAGACAGGTTGATTCCTTTTAAATAGTTTTCGGAACGGAAAGGCCACAAACCTCCAGGCAAAATCCAGGGGAGGCAGGTTTAGCAGCAATGGGTAGGTTAAATTCAGAAATCCCAGATTATTTTGAAAACTGTCCTGAAAACTTAATGGAAAAATTTCCGGCATCTGATGCGGTTCATATATATGATAGCCCTGGCCCGAACCTACTACATTCCATGCGTCATTAAACGAGGGGCCGATAGCACCTACATTTCCGGTATCAGCATTTTTAACAATCCCAGCCAGGGGTGAAGCCGATGCCGGGTATCCGTAATGGATGGGCAAAACCATCCAGCTCCACCCGTGGCGAGCCTCACGATTTTCTTTTAGGAGGTCTATGATTCGTTCCCAATCCGGCACTATTTTAATGCGGTTTTCTTTGGCAAGGTTTACTACATTGCCGCGTTTAAATCTTTCCGGCATTTCCCCCGAAGTTTGATTCACTTTTCGAAAATATTTTTTATGGTCGATATAGGTTGATATTTTTTCAGAGGCCCCGGCAGGCCCAATGTCTTTGTATAATCCTGGGAAAGGAAAGGTACCATGTGAGTTTCGATTTTTGTCTCCAGGGGATGCCAGTATCTGGTCCCATCCTTTATTATCAGCCCCGATATAACAGAATGGATGGGTATTCACTTCTGTTTCAGCTTCATCTCTGTAAGCCAAGTAACGGATTTTTTTCCAAATTTCATCTTCACTAAATCGTTGGATTTCTTTATTCTTAACTAATGTTTTCCATTTATTTTTGGAAAGATAAACGTTGGGATCAGTATAATCCAGGGTCATCACATAATGGTGGAAGTAATAATCCACTCTTTTAATGACTAGTTCATCATCAGTATTATTTTTTTTATTGAATTTGCCATCGATCAACTCAAGCATTTCTGATTCGGTAAGATTTCTCTCTATAAGATTTTTAGGTGAAATAGTCACGTTTATATGTTCCCAGTCTCCCTCATGATTGTTCCCGCCATCATTTAACGGATAGTAAAACCAGTATTGGATGACAAATTCATATCCCATTGACTTATTTTCATTATTGGACCATACTTCATAAATGAACGGGTGAACATAGGTTTTTACGAAATCACTATAGGTATTCTTAAGGGATTTTGTGAACTGGTTTTCATATGCTTCCTGCCATGTTTTCGGGTCATGACCGGGCATATCAAAATAGAGCACCTTAAAGTATTGGGTATCCTGTGCGACCTTACTTTGAGTGAATTCCTTTTCTCTTAAATTGTCCGGATGAAATTCATCAAGAAGGGCCAATAACTTACAGTCGTTATTATTATATTCGTCTTTTTGGATTTTTGAGTCTATGGTTTCTGTCTGAGAAGCCGAAGAGGTTTTGGTTTTTCCTTTCTGGCACTCTGAAGTTCCTAATGAAACAAAATCAATACTTTCTGTCTTTACCAGTTCGGCATATTCCTGATTGATATCCCAGCTATCAACGTACAATGGAAAGGCGCTTCTCCCTTCCATGAAACTTCTGAAATCCATTGGAACATTGCTTGTATTTTGAACCATATAGGGAGCAAATTTTAGGGCAATCTCCTGCAAAATCTTGTATCGAGTGTCATCAATACCATCTGTTGGATTTGTATCTTTGTACTGAGTAGAATTTTTATCTCCGTACAGATGCAACTTTTGACTTGCCTTGGTTTGAGGTTTCAATTTTCGGTGTGTGAGGGGCAGGTAATCCAGATACTGATCCTTGGGAATTCCCTGCGCTGGAACAGTATCGCCGGCCGAAATAAAAATAGCGATTATAATTATAGCGAAGAGCATATGATTTACTATAAACGCGTTCATTTAATCTTTCTCCATAATTTTTTGGGATTACACCTTGAATTACCATAAAAAAAGTTTGGGACAGCTTGTCTCTTTACAGTAAATTTCTTCCTACAATTTTGGGATAAACCTTAAAGGAATTGCAGTTATTGCAATGAATAACGGTACGTAACCAATTTTACTTCCAAGAAATGAACATATAATGTAAAAACAATCCATCTTATTTCAAATATTTTATCGGAATATTGTTTTTATAATTACAGTGTTCACACAGTTTAGATTAGAATTATTGAATTGCTTTTTTATTGATTTCTTTCTTATTATCTTTTGTCTTGATATTTAATTTCTTTGATAAAAAGCCAAAATGCGAGGGTACTACTGTGGCTAAAGTTGAGATGCACAATGTCACAAAGGTGTATGATAATAAAGTCACTGCTATAAATGAGGCAAATTTGGTTGTTGAGGATAAGGAGTTTGTAGTGTTGGTTGGTCCCTCCGGTTGTGGTAAATCCACTCTTCTGCGAATGGTTGCCGGATTGGAAGAAATTACCAGCGGTGAAATCCGTATCGATGGTAAAGTGGTGAATAACGTTGCACCCAAGGACAGGGATATTGCCATGGTTTTTCAAAATTATGCCCTCTATCCTCACATGAGTGTTTATGAAAACATGGCTTTCGGATTAAAATTAAGGAAATATCCGAAAGTCGAAATAAAAGAGCGTGTCCAGGATGCTGCTGAAATCCTGGGGATAAGGGACTTTTTGGATCGAAAACCAAAGGCTCTATCGGGTGGTCAGAGGCAAAGGGTAGCATTGGGTCGTGCGATTGTTCGTAAACCTAAGGTATTTCTTTTTGATGAACCATTATCAAATCTGGATGCCAAATTACGGGTCCAAATGCGGATCGAAATCAATCGTCTGCATACCCGCCTGCAGTCTACTATGATTTATGTAACTCATGATCAAATCGAGGCGATGACCATGGGTGATAAAATTGTTATCCTTAAAGATGGGATTGTCCAGCAAATTGATTCCCCCTTAAACCTTTATAATGACCCTGTAAATTTATTCGTGGCAGGATTTATAGGTAGCCCTTCAATGAATTTTATTCGGGGAAATTTGGAAAACGGTAATGGCAAAACGTTTAGGAATGAATATTTTAGTTTTCCGCTTTCCGAAAAACATGTCCGGAAACTAGAGGGATACTCAAAAAGTGAGGTCATTTTGGGCGCCAGGCCGGAACACTTTCATGATGCATCTTTGGTCACAAATAAAAAGTTATCTGAGAAACAGGAAATCACGGTGGATGTCATCGAGCCGGTGGGTAATGAAGTATTCGTGTATTTCAAGACAGGCGAAAGAAACGTTTGTATGAGATTATCACCGGATAAACTCTATTCTCCCGGAGAAAAGGTGGACATTGGTTTTGAACTGGATAAGCTTTACGTCTTCGATCCCGAAAACGAGTCACGATTGGTATAATGAGTCATTATTGAGATTCTGAATTGTCCAATTTATCGTTTTAATCACCTATTAGTTTTGCTTTCCATTTTGTTAATACCTCTAAAAATCCTGTTTAATTACTACCTATTGGCGAACCGTTCTTTTTAGTTTAAATTTTTTCTTTTCTCAATCAATAAAAATACTTGCATTAAATTGGTTGAAATTTTATACTTGCCTCCTTTTATTAAATATCTGCGGCCAATAAAATCATATTTGATTAATGAAAGAAGTCTGCCAACAGATTTTAGATTTTATAGACCATCATAATAATTATTTGGTTACCACCCACATGGGTGCCGATGGTGATGCCTATGGTTCTGTCTTGGCGATGGTTTACTTCCTGGAAAAGATGGATAAAACCTATGATATAATCTTTCATGATCAAAAATTGGATACGCGATATCAATTTCTTTGGGGATGGCAGAAAATTGTGTCGTTTCATGAAAATTTGAAAAAAGAGTTCGATGCTGCCCTTATTTTGGATGTACCGAGTAAAAACAGAATGGGAGATCCAAGCAAACTACTGCCCCATCAGAACTTGTGCGTTCTGGTTGATCATCATCCTGAGGAGAACGGAATCGCCCACATAAATTTAGTGGATGAGCAAGCCAGCTCCACATGTCAATTGGTCTACGAGATATTATCTCGCAGCGAATTCCAAATGGATGATACTTTAGCGCTTCTAATATTCAGTGGTATCATGTACGACACGGGAAGATTTTCCTTCTCGAATACCAGGAAGCGAGACTTCGAAATTGCAGCAGAACTCCTTTCTTTTGATGTGAAACCCAACGAGGTTGCAAATCAACTGTTTTTTAGCAGTTCTTTCGAGTCCATGAGAACGATTGGGCGGGGTTTGGCAGATATGGAAGTACAACTGGATGGAAGATTGTGTATCGTTTTTCTCCCGCTTGAATTAATGCAAAAAAATAATCATGGTGAGATTGAGGAGCTTGCCAACTACAGCATTGCCATAAAAGGCTCGGAAGTCGGGTTGTTTATAAGGGAAGCGGATAAAGATTTTTTTAAGGTAAGCCTGCGGTCACGAGGCGCTGTTAATGTAAGCACGGTTGCAAAAGCTTTGGGTGGGGGAGGTCATGCGCACGCAGCCGGTTGTCGGTATAAAGGTAAATTTAGCGATTTAAGGAACATTCTTATCTCTGAGGTAAGCAGACAATTATAATCTCTCCTTTTCATTTTATTTAACCGATGATTAATATAAAAAACATCACTACGGTTCTTGCTGCTCTAATCGAAAATGATAAGGGCCAATTTCTACTGGCACGTCGAAAATCTCACCTCAGTAATGCCGGGAAGTGGGAATTTCCCGGTGGCAAACTTAACACTTTCGAGGATTCTGAAACTTGTCTGAAAAGAGAAATTAGAGAAGAATTGGGTCTGAATATCAAGGTGGATAAACTTTTTTATCAACTAAAGTTTTCGTATCCCGACAAAACAATTTTCTTAATGGCATATCGCTGTGTTTACCTTTCAGGAAAAATAAAATACGTCGATCACGACATCATTAGATGGGTAAATGTTGCAAAAATTACAGATTACGAATTATCTGAAGCGGATATCCCAATTGCAAAACAGCTTCAAGCCGTTTATCAAAATGAAAGAATTGATAGAGATTAGCAGTGAATTAACAGGAAAAATAAAGGCTTCCTGTCTTCTATTCCGAGGATTAAATTGTCAGGAATATAATCCGAACTTATGGTATGAAATTCAGAAGATTATTGAAGAGTATCAATCGAAATTTGGAGAACCTGCAGAAGCGACACAAATTTTAAAACCAGCCCGCGATCTGTATCGAGCAATTGGAATGGAACCCACTCGAAATCGACCTTCATCAGAGGCATTATTAAGAAGAATTTTACAGCGAAAAGAACTTTACCAGATCAATTCACTTGTCGATGCTTCAAATTTCTGTTCATTAAAATTTCTTTTGCCGATTGGGCTGTACGATTTTCAAAAAATCAGCGGACAAATTGAATTAAGAAGGGGTAGGGAAGGAGAGGAATATCAGGGGATCCGAAAAGATATGATTCATGTGAATGACAGATTTACCTTAGCAGATGGAAAAGGACCGTTTGGAAATCCTTCTGCAGATTCTCTGCGAACGGCTGTCAATCTAGAAACCGAATCAATTTTATTTGTGATTTTTGCTCCCTATTCATATGCTGAGGAAACACTTAAAACTCATGCTGGAATTGCGAGTAAGTTCATATTGTCGCATCATAACGGCGAAATGGTCTCAAATGTAGTTGCCTCATAGAGGTTGACCCAGAACATAATACGGGTTTCTGGGGGTACTTTGCAGAAACCTGGTCGATTAAATTTTTTGTTGCAGGACGCAAATCCTAAGTTTTCAATCAAGAAATATTCCACCCACTTGAATACTTATTGAAACGCTTTGAAGGGGAGCCTATCAAAAATTAATATAAAATCTCCTTTTGCTAGCCGGAATTTACAGTAGAAATAATTTATAAGGGATTCAATCCCAATTGATTATGATTCAAAAATTTGTACTCCAAATATTTCAGTCTATCTTAAAATCTTATTTAAATTTTATGAAAGTAAAAGACTAAGAATTATTGCCTAAAACACCCGGCACAGTTTATTTTTTCTGAATACGATACCTTTGATATTTTTTTGAGTTATCGAATAAACAGGAACGACTTAAGCTTCAAACTAAGTAACCGATAGTTAGTTACGATGTTAATCCTCAAGATGAATGACTAATCGAATTTCTAGCAAAGTCGTTTGAGTAATTGTTCTGATAAAATTATACTCCTTGATTTTACTTCTAAAATTGTTTTGGAATTTTGGTTAAATTTTAATTCATTTGTTTAAAAATTCGATATTTATAAACAAGAAGCATTATTAAAGAAAAAATTATATTCATATTGAGTTATTCTAATATTAAAATATTATGTTACAAAATCTAAAGGCTAGCAGCCGCTATGGTGATCAATGGATATTCGTCATAGCTTTATTTTTGTGATTTAATCAGAGGGTAACGATGGGCAAATACAAAATATTAGCCGTTGATGACGACTTCGCTAGCCGCTTACTGGTGAAAAAAGTACTTGAACGAGACCAATTTGAAGTTACGGTTTGCGATAGTGGGGAAGAAGCTTTAGAAAAAATAAAATCAGTTAAATTTGACCTGATTATCTCAGATATTGTAATGAAAGGAATTAGCGGTCTTGAGCTTCTTAAGAAAATCAAGCAAAGCGATTCAGAACTCACAGTGATGTTATTGACCGGAAATGCCTCCATTGAAACCGCCATCGATGCTATGCGTCTTGGTGCAATCGATTACCTTTTAAAGCCAATCAATGTGGAGGAATTGCAGGTAAGGGTAAAAAAGGCTTTTGAACGTATCGATTTGGAGAGTCGTTTAAAGAATGCCGAAAGAGACTTAACCTATAGCGCAACCATCGCTACCGCCAATCATGAGATTAATCAACCCTTAACGGTTATTATCTCAGCAACAGACATGGTGAAAATGGAGTTGGACAAGTTAAATATTAAAAACCACCGTCTCAATAATTATCTTGACTTAATGAACAAATCTTCGCAACGTATCGCCAATCTTCTTCGCAAATTGAGAGAAATAAATAGTCCAAGGATACAAGAAATACCATTAGGAATGAAAATGATTGATATAAAAGATGAGGAGGAATTTGTAATTCCGCATGATCGGTACATACTTGTTATCGAAGATGAAGAAAACCTGCGACAAATTATTCAAAGAATGCTTGAATCGTCTGATTATAAAGTTATTTTGGCAGAAACGGCTTACGAAGGATTAGAATTATATAGGATCGATAAGCAACTGATTGAGCTCGTAATTCTGGATTTTAATCTTCCTGATGCAGACGGACTAGAAGTTTTAGAAAATCTTCAGAAACTTAATCCTGGAGTCAAAGTGTTGTTGACATCCGGTTTTGCTGTTGATGAGTCTATAAGCAAAGCTCTTAACAAGGGCGCCTTGGATTTTATTCGTAAGCCTTTTAACAGACTAGAAATTCTTGATGAGGTTAGAAAAGTCTATTCATATAATCCTAAAGAGCAACAAAATAATAATCACGTATGACCTCCCTTTTGGATTTTTTCCAAAGAATTGATCAACAACTTTTTCTTTTTCTTAATGTTGAGATTTCCAACTCTTTTTTCGATTTAATTATGCCTTTTATTACTGAGAAGCAAAATTGGTATCTTCTGATTGGAATTATCGCAATACTGCTTTTTTGGAAGGGCGGCATAAAAGGAAGAATAGTTGTTCTTACACTTATTGTATCCCTAATTATTTCCGATCAAACATCCAGTTCTATTGTAAAACCAATGATAGGAAGGCTTAGACCCTGTAAAACATTGGAAAATTTTCGTCTGTTAATCGAGTGCGGAAGTGGTTATAGTTTTCCTTCTTCTCATGCAGTCAACATCGCCACTGCAGCAGGTATTTTTATCTACAATTATAAAAGGTTTTCTGTACTTTGGATAACCATGGCTGTATTAGTCGGATACTCACGTATCTATGTAGGTGTCCATTATCCGTTTGATGTTTTCGGAGGGTTTATACTAGGTAGCGGAATCGCTTTGATATTCATGGTTGTCTCTGGAAGAATAGAAGCGAGATTTGAAAAATTTAATAAATCCTCTCCGTCCACTTAGTTTTTTGATTATTTTTTAAGGTAAAAATTTTTTTGAAGGGAATTCCGGTCAAAATCTAACCGGTCGTTTTGCAAAAAGATATAGCCTCAACTAATTTATGGTAATTTAGAGTCGGTATGTGGAACAAAATCAAGACTAATTTTAAGAATAATTTTGGTTCGGGATTAATTTTGATTGTCCCCATCGTAATTACTATTCTAATTTTAAAGGCTATTTTTACTTTTTTTGATAGATTAATTTCACCCTTTTTTGAACAATACTTTAATTTTTACATACCAGGTTTAGGCATTATCGTTGGATTGTTCCTCATTTACTTTGTAGGTATGATAACCAAAAACTATTTTGCAAATATAGCCATTCAACAGGGAGAGCGCATACTGGATAAAATCCCGATTGCCAAAACAGTTTATTCATCAGTTAAGCAAATTCTTATGACCATAAGTGGACCGGAAAAGGGCAGCTTTAAACAGGTTTTATTGGTTGAGTATCCCCGAAAAGGCCTATATTCGCTTGGATTTCTAAATGGATTGGTTATGAATGAGCAGACTCGAGAACAGTTGTTAAGTGTTCTGGTTATTACATCTGTAAATCCAACCTCGGGGTTCTTAATATTGGTTCCACCCAATGAAGCACAATTCACCAAACTCAGTGTAGAGGAAGCTATGAAAATGATAGTCTCTGGGGGAATAGTAACACCGGACAAAATAAGTCTACAGAGAAATCCTTATTTGGTTGAATTGGAGAAATAATAATCAAACTGGTTTTTTAAGAGACTCAAGTTCTTCTATTATAGATGCGTCTCTCTTGGTCAAACGTTCAACGTACTCTTTAAATTCGACGTGACCTTCTTTTTCATGAACTCCCGTTCTTACCCATTTTTCTTTTGGCAACTTCTCGAGGAATTTTAGAAGTCCTCTTCTTTGTTTGAGAAAATGGTCAATAACTTCCGGGAAGCTTAAGTTTGGGTAAATATTAGAAAGTTTTATTTTATCTGCGTGTATAATTGGAATATAAGGATGTTCTTCCTTCAAGATTTTCTTCAGCCGGAACTCAATCACTTCATCCTCTATTCGGGTTAATCGCCGGATATACTTGTCAATTTCTTCTGGATAACAGTCTTGATAATTCTTGATATGATTACTGTCAAGATGCCCCAAAATTGAAATGTATTTGTAGTAATTATCCTTCAGAGTATATATTATTTCAAGAATATCCATATTCTTTTTTGCTCTTATGGATTTTGTACGTTTTTCCGACTTTTTTTAGGACGTATCGTTAAGATATTCGTCAAGAGTTGCAAAATTTTAAGTTGATTGTTACAGAGCTGTAAGGAATGTGTAAATTAAACGGATAGACTATTTGAAGTCTTCATCAGACTCTTATCGATTTTTTGTGGATGGAATGTTAAAAGGATTAATGCGCTGGTTAAGATTCCTTGGTTTCTATGCTGAAGAAATTCGATCTCTTAATGCAATTAAATTTGAGGATAATTATTATAAGGATGGATACTTTTTGACAGCTAGTACTCTGCATTTTCAGTCCTGGCCTCTCCCCCAAAAAATTTTATTAAGGGAAAAAAACAATGAGGATCAATTACAATATTTACAGTCTCAATTAAAAATCTATGAACAAATAACGTTATTTTCTCGATGTAGCCTATGCAACGTTAGATTAACGGAAATTTCGCGAAGTGAGGCCGAAAATAAAATTCCTCAAAGAGTTTTGGGTTCTTTTAAAAAATTTTATTATTGTTCTGTGTGTCATAGAATTTATTGGGAGGGGGGACACGTTCAAAGAATGATAGATAAATTAAAAAGAATGGGTATCGTAATCAATCACTATAAGGAGTAACAGATGGAAAATCAGGAGAAGCTGGAAAAACTTCTAGCTCGTATGGATGATATGGAAAGCCGAATGGTCGAATTTCAGAAGAAAATTACAGCAATACCCGCTCTTAGCCCTATAAACGGAGGGGAGGGTGAGTGGGACCGTGCAATGTCTATTAAAGAATTTTTATTGGAAAATAACATCGCGAATATTCAGCAAATTGATGCTCCGGATTCGGGTGCAAAAAATGGTAAACGCCCTAATCTAGTGGCAAGAATTAAAGGAAAATCCAGCCAAAAGACCGTTTGGCTTATGGCGCATATGGATGTAGTACCGGAGGGAGATTCAAAACTCTGGGAAACAAATCCATGGGATGCAATAGTCAAGAATGGCAGGATTTACGGTCGCGGCACTGAAGATAATCAACAAGGGTTGACAAGCTCTATATTTACCGCTATAGCATTAGTTGAAGCAGGCATAAAACCTGAGTATGATTTGGGTTTGGTTCTTGTTGCTGATGAAGAAACGGGTAGTGGTATGGGTTTGGATTTTGTGTTGAAAGAACATCCGAAACTTTTTAAAAAAACGGATATAATCATCGTACCGGATGCCGGCGAACCGGATGGTTCGATGATCGAAGTTGCTGAGAAATCCATCTTATGGATTAAATTTATCACGAAAGGCAAGCAATGCCATGGGAGTTTGCCCGGACAGGGGATTAACGCTTTTCGGGCAGCTTCTGATCTGGTGGTACGGCTGAATCGGTTGTATGATATTTTTAATGTAAAGGATGAAGTTTTTTTACCACCTATTAGTACTTTTGAGCCAACCAAGAAGGAAGCAAACGTTCCAAATGTGAATACTATCCCTGGAGAAGATGTTTTTTATCTCGATTGCAGGATTTTACCCACCTACTCTCTTGAAGAGGTTTTTAAAGAAATTCAAAAACTTTGCAGGGAGATTGAATCAGAATATGGCGTTAAGATTGAATTTACCACAACGCAAATCGTTCAGGCTCCACCCGCAACGCCAAGAGATTCTGAAGTCGTTAAAAAGTTGGAACAAGCTGTGAAGCAGATATATAATGTTGATGCCAAACCGATGGGAATCGGAGGTGGAACGGTAGCGGCAATCTTCAGAAAGGTTGGATTACCGGTGGCTGTCTGGTGTACATTGGATGATGTTTGCCATCAACCCAATGAATATACTATTATATCAAACATGGTGAATGATGCAAAAGTATTTATTCATGTCTGTCTTCAGAAATAAACAGTTATTGGATTGACCCAGATTTGTGTTGACAGAATCCTATTTAAGATGAAACGCAAATTTTAATGCGGTTGTAAGCAAGATTTCAATGTAGTCTTCCACATCACCTTTCAACATCCCGCTAATTCATTTAGAATGCAAATATTGTCTAAGAAAAATACCCTTTTTTCAATTCAAGTCTTTGTTTATAGTTCTAATTGATCATTAGAACATACATTTCCAGGCGGGTTTACTATAATGACATGTCCTTAACTACGACAGGTTTCTATATTTTAAACCACACGTTGAAAGATTTATCTTCATGTCATATATTATATCAATTAGAATCATATGAGGAATAGTGATTGAAGTGAAAGTACATATTTAAAATTTGGTCTGGCATTTAATGTCTATATGCGAGAAAAAATCATTGTATAATAATTTTTTATTAAGTTTTTTGAACACTTAAGAGACGGTAGCAAGCGCAACTGCAGGCGGTAGCCGGTAATAAATTACCTTGACATTTCTTCTCTGTGTCATATATATTTTGGGTTTGAGGATTATTGTATGCTAAATCGTTCGGTGCTATTATTAAATCAGAATTATGAACCATTGACAGTCTGCAATGCGAAGAAGGCAATCATTCTGATATATTTAGGGAAAGCTGAAATCCTAGAGAAGGATTCCGTATGGATTCATTCTGTCAATACAAAAATTCCTCTTCCAAGTGTAATTCGTTTGATTTTTTTCATAAATGCCCCAAAAAAGAAAATTATTCTTAACAGGAAGAATTTGCTGACTCGCGATCGACATCGCTGCCAGTACTGCAACCGTCGTGTAAATCCTCTCACAATTGATCATGTTATTCCAAGAAACTACGGTGGAAATAATAGTTGGGAAAATCTGGTTGTCGCATGTCTACCATGTAACAATAAAAAAGCAAACCGGACACCTGAGCAGGCGGGTATGAACTTGATTAAAAAGCCCAAAAAGCCAAACTACTTCTTTTATATTCAGTCTTTTCTCGGAATTGAAGATGAGAGATGGCGACCTTATTTATTTATGGGCTGATAGGAGAAAGAATGTTAAATGATATTCAGGGAAAAGTAATACTTAGCGGATTACAATCTTCCGGGGCACTGCATATTGGGAATTATTTCGGTGCAATTCGCCAGCATTTGCTGCTCCAGGAACAGAATGAGTGTTATTATTTTATTGCAAATTACCACGCCTTAACCTCCATCAAAGATAACAAGCAATTGGCTGAGAATACCTTGATGATGGCTGTTGATTATCTTGCGTTGGGACTGAATCCTGACAAAGCGGCATTATTCATTCAGTCAGATATACCGGAAGTTACTGAACTTGCCTGGATCTTGTCAACAGTAACGCCCATGGGATTACTCGAAAGAGGGCATTCTTATAAAGATAAAATTGCTAAGGGAGCACTGCCAAATCATGGACTATTTGCATATCCGGTTCTCATGGCAGCAGACATACTAATCTACGATTCAGATGTAGTACCAGTTGGCAAAGATCAGAAACAACATCTCGAAATGACCAGAGATATCGCTGAGAAATTTAATATTATTTTTGGTGAAACTTTAAAATTGCCTAATGATCTGATCTTGCCTGAAGTTGCTGTAGTTCCCGGGCTTGACGGTCAGAAAATGAGTAAAAGTTATGGGAATACCATTGATATTTTTATGGACTATGGGCCACTAAAGAACCGGATTATGAGTATCATAACTGATTCAACATCGCTGGAAGCTCCTAAAAATCCTGATACTTCGACTATCTTTAGTTTGTACCGTTTGCTCGCTGACTCCGATGAGGTAGAAAGGATGCGAAACAAATTTCTGGCCGGTGGCTATGGCTATGGGCATGCAAAAAAAGAGTTATTGGAAAAAATATATCTTTACTTTGAAGCCCCGCGGAATAAAAGAGAGCAACTAGGAAATAATCTAGACTATGTTGAAAAGGTGCTAAAGGACGGTGCCAAGAAAGCAAGAGAGAGAGCGATTTCTGTGATGGAACGAGTTCGGAATTCAGCGGGAATATTAAAGTTCCTATAAATAGAGAGTTAATCCAAGGATTTCCAAGGATGTACAAAATTAAATTACCAATATTTGAAGGCCCCTTCGATTTACTCCTATACCTGATAAAAAAAGATGAACTTGATATTTACGATATTCCAATCGCTGAGATAACTCGCCAGTATTTGGAATATATTGAATTAATTCATCTTCTGGATCTGGAGATAGCCGGTGAATTTATTGAAATGGTGGCTACTCTGATGTTAATCAAATCCAGAATGCTTATACCTCATTCTGCGGATACTCTTGAAGAAGAAATTGTGGATCCCCGCAGGGAATTAGTGCTGCAGTTACTGGAGTATAAAAAATATAAGGAAGCTTCGGAAAATTTTCGGGAATTTGAGGATAATCGATTGAAACTACATCCCCGTCAACTGGAATCTCTTAAGCAGAATTTTTTGAAATTAAATGAGGATGAAAACGATCCTTCTGTAGATGCAACCTTATTCGATTTACTGGCAGCGTTTAAAAACGCCTTGGATAATATGCCCAAAATTACGGTCCATAAGGTAAAAGTACTAAAAGTAACCATCGAAGAACAGGTGGCATTTCTAATTGAAAAAACCAGGGGAAAGAAATATATCCGGTTTGGTGAGATACAGCCCTTTTTGAGCGAGAAGATTGTAGTGATTGTGACCTTCATTGCCATTCTGGATTTAATGAAAGTTGGGTTGCTCTCTGCCAAACAAGTTGAGGCATTCGGCGATATCAGATTAATACCCTCAAAAAGACTCTCCCTAGAAAATTATCTTGAGTCCCGCGATCAATTTGAACAGGAAGCAAGTATAAGATCAATTTGAGAAGAGAGAAATTATGATACAATATTTCCATCTTTAAACAACCAACAAGCTATCAGGAATAGCAGTTTTCGAACATTCGGAACAAAAAAAGCGGATCATAAAATAAACTTATGCCTCCTCCTTAATTCTGCAATACTTTAAATCAAAATCGTCCGTTCGGATTAGCAGACGGACGATTTTTTTTTATTGATAGGCTCAAATAATAGAATTATTTCAATGAATTATATCTTTTGGCGACCGCATCCCAATTAACGACATTCCACCACGCTTCGACATATTCAGGTCGTCGGTTTTGATATTTTAGATAATACGCATGTTCCCATACATCTAATCCCATTACCGGTTTGAAACCGTCCGAAATGGGATTATCCTGATTAGGCGTAGATACCACTGACATTTTCCCATGTGAATCCAGTACAAGCCATGCCCAGCCACTTCCAAATCGGTTGGCTGCTGCAGTGGAAAACTGTGATTTGAAATTCTCAAATCCATCGAAAGTATCCGAGATAGCATCTCCCAATTCTCCTGTAGGGTTTCCACCGGAACCAGGCGCCATAATTTTCCAAAAGATGGAGTGGTTTAGATGCCCACCTCCATTATTTCTAACCGCAGTTCGAATATTATCTGGAACGGAATTCAGGCTTGCTATTAATTTGTCTATACTCATACCCTCTAGATCAGAATTTCCTTCTAGGGCGGCATTTAATTTATTAACATAGCCACCATGGTGGAGGTCATGATGAATTTGCATTGTTCTAGCATCAATATAGGGCTCAAGTGCATCAAAATTGTATGGTAACGAAGGCAGTTGATGTGCCATTGAAGAACTCCTTTTTTTTATTGTTTAATGAATAAGATGATTTGAAATTAAGGATATAATATAATAACATTTAACACTAAAATCAAAGGTGACCTGACCGAGAGGTGAGATGAATATTACTTTATTATTGGTTATTTCATTCGCTAAAAAGTTTAATAAAGCGATAATTTAGGTAAAACTCTATTGCATTTAAGAGAAATGAACAAAGCTGTGAGGTATTGACATTATAGGTTCAGGTTGATTAGAGTTATGCTGTTTTGAATTGTCAACTCCGTGAACCAATCCAATTGGTAGTTTTTAGCTCATTGTGTGTATAATAATTTTAATTATAGAATCTTTTCGCATACTCAAATTATTCGAGAATTTATTAAAAAACTCGATTATATTCATCCATTAATATTTCCCAATGCGGCTCCTTAAATATTAATGGTTTTCGGGGAACTTATCCTCTCCGTATTAATTCTATAGTAAAAAATTATATCAATAAAGAAGACTGATTTATATGATTGAAATTTTTTTAGGCTTATTGCGCGAAATATGGTTTTTATTGTTAGAAATGGCCCCGTACCTGTTGTTGGGATTTTTGGTTGCTGGCATATTGCACGTGTTAATTCCTGCTGAAAAGGTTACAAAGCACCTGGCACAAAATAATATGGCCTCAGTTATTAAGGCTTCTCTTTTTGGGGTACCATTACCCTTATGTTCATGCGGAGTCATTCCGGTTGCCGCCCATTTAAAGAAACAAGGTGCGAATAAGGGTCCACTGCTTTCATTTTTAGTATCAACCCCCACTACCGGTGTTGATTCCATACTGGCCACCTATTCCTTATTAGGAATCTTATTTGCTGTCGTTCGACCCGTAGCAGCCTTATTTTCAGGATTATTGGCTGGATTGATGTCAATTCCTCATTCTGAACAAGATTCTCAAACTGAAGCTTCTAATAATAATTGTGTCATTTGTACAGATGAAGATCCTCATTCTCACACAATTATGGAAAACACAAGACACTCTATTAAATATGCTTTTATTGAATTGGTTGAAGATGTTGGAAAATGGATCGCCTTGGGAATTATCATTGGTGGAGTAATTGGGTATTTTGTTCCGGCAAGTATCATTGAGAAATATTTAGGAAATCCATTTCTGGCTTATCCACTCATGCTATTAATTGGCATACCTATGTATGTATGCGCTACCGGTTCTATTCCGATGGTCGCTCCTCTCATTTTAAAGGGAATGACACCGGGAGCGGGTTTGGTCTTCTTGTTTGCGGGTCCGGCAACAAATACTGCTACGCTATCATTTGTTGGCGGAGAAATGGGTCGAAAATCACTCATAACTTATTTGACCTCAATTATTGTAGGAAGTCTTCTCTTTGGATTTTTGATTGATCTTATCTGGAATATGTCAGGCAGAGATTTAAATCTGATAACCGGTACAATGGAAATGCTCCCGGAGTGGCTAAAAATTTCCTCGGGAATTGTTCTTATTTTATTGATTCTAAAAGCAATTATAAAAACACCTCAACCAGAATTGACTGGCAAAGGATTGGTTATCTCCGTCCCGGGTATGACATGTGAAAATTGTAAACGGACGCTTGAGGCGGCTATAAGAAAAGTTGAAAATGTTTTGGATGTAAATATAAATTTAAAACAGAAAAAAATCGAAGTGATTGGTGCGATAAAAAAAACCGAAGTATTCGAAGCTATTCAGACTGCCGGTTATGATATAAGTGAATCGAAATCTATATAGGATGATGCTTCGCATGGAATAGCAAATCAAATTAAAAATTGCTATGATTTTATGTTAGATTTGTTAAATTAAAACAATGAGATCGAAACAAATTATACCATTATTCCCTCTGAAAATTGTTTTGTTCCCGGAAATGCCTTTACCCCTTCATATTTTCGAAGAGAAGTATAAAAGCATGCTTCGAGAATGTATACGGACTCGAAAACCATTCGGGCTAATTTTTGATGATGGAAAGCGAATCAGCAAGGTTGGCTGTCTGGCCAATATCTTAAAGATTACCCAAAAATATGAGGATGGTCGCTTTGATATTTTGGTAAAAGGAGGCAAACGATTCGAGACGATTCGAATTATTGATTCAAAACCGTACCTGAAAGCTGAAATAAAATTTTTAAAAGAAGACCCGGGCTATAATTCTTATGAGGTCGAGCAATTGGCAAGTGAAGCATTGGAACTCTTCATTGATATAATGAGATCGGTAAATTTAAAAAATGAATCTATCCTGGAAGAAGAACTTTCTGCTGAAAACATTTCGTTTATTTTACCTTCCTCGGGAATATTCCCTCCCGAAATCGGACAAAAATACTTGGAGATACGATCCACCAAAGAACGATTGGGATTGGAAATAAAACAATTGCAGCAAATAAAACATAAATTGAAAGAAGTGGAAAACCTGGAGCAAGCAATTCGATGGCGAGGATTTATTCTCAATTGAGAATGAGAACTGAATGACATGGAGTAATAAAATTGAAAGATCCAAGATATAATAAATTGGCAGAAGTTTTGATCGGATATTCGACCAATTTGCAGCAGGGCGAAAACATCCTTATCGAAGCAATTGACATTCCCGATCCTCTGGTAAAGGCTTTAATTCAGGCGGCTACTGAACGGGAAGCCAAACCATATGTTTGGATAAAACAGAATCAAATTCTTCGGGAATTGCTCTTGAATGCAACGGCGGAACAATTAAAACTCGTTGGCGAAAATGAACTGGCCTTGATGAAAAAAATGGATGCCTATGTCGGAATTCGGGGCGGTACAAACATCAATGAATTATCTGATGTTTCATCGGATAGAATGAAGATGTATCAGGAATATATATTAAATCCGGTACACTTTCAGGAGCGGGTAAAGAACACAAAATGGGTAATTCTCAGATATCCGAATTCGTCTTTTGCCCAACAAGCCGGAATGAGTACCGACGCTTTTGAGGACTACTTTCTGGATGTTTGCACGCTTGATTATTCTAAAATGCATGATGCAATGCTGCCCCTTCAAGATTTGATGAACAAAACTGACCGCGTGGAAATTAAAGGTCCAGGAACCGATTTAAGATTTTCGATAAAGGATATTGCTGCTGTAACCTGTTCAGGAACCCATAATATCCCAGATGGTGAGGTTTATACCGCTCCGGTTAGAGAGTCAGTACAAGGCAAAATTAAATATAACGCCGATACCATATATCAGGGAGTGACTTTTTCTGATATGGAATTGACTTTTAAGGATGGTAAAGTAATAGAGGCGAAGGCTGATAAAAGTGAGAGATTCAATGAGATCCTAGATACAGACGAAGGCGCCCGCTATATTGGCGAATTTGCCCTTGGATTTAACCCTTTCATCACCAAGCCGATTCTGGATATCTTGTTTGATGAGAAAATTTCCGGCTCTTTTCACTTTACACCTGGCAATGCTTATACCGAAACGGACAATGGCAATCGTTCGGCGGTTCACTGGGATATGGTGTCGATCCAAACTCCGGAAATGGGTGGCGGCGAAATCTATTTTGACGGCCAATTAGTTCGAAAAAACGGAAGGTTTGTTCCGGATAATTTGAGAGGACTCAATCCTGAAAACCTAAAGTAGATCCGTAGAGGTAAGTTTCTGGTTTTTTACAGGTTAGATTGAATAATTTTGCTCAGATTGAAATTGTATAATTGAGATACATAAAGTTATGATAGACAAACCGGTGGTAATAGTTACAGGCGCTAGCCAGGGGATAGGGCGGGCCATTGCAATCAAATTCTCCAGGGAAGGTTATGCGGTAGCTTTAACGGGGAGAAATGAACCAAATTTAGATCAAACAGCCAAAATAATAGAAAATGATAGCTCTCAACCAGTTTATGTGGTTCCAGCTGATTTACGCCGGGTCGACCAAATAGAAAGTATTGTTGCAAAAACCATGAATAGTTGGGGACGGATTGATGTTTTGATAAATAATGCCGGTATTATGCACTTAAAACCATTCCTTGAAATTTCGCTTGACGAGTATGAAGAGATGATGAATGTGAATGTAAGAGCAGTATTCTTATTAACGCAAAGAGTATTACCCCAAATGATATCTCAACAGTCGGGATCTATAGTCAATGTTGCGTCTTTGGCCGGAAAAAATGGTTTTAAGACAGGTACAGGATATGGTGCCACAAAATTTGCTCTTCGTGGATTCGCCGCATCCCTGATGATGGAGGTGCGCGAACATGGTATTCGAGTAATAACCGTATTTCCCGGTTCGGTAGATACTCCACTTTTAAATCGTTCTCCGAATTCCCCTAGGCGAGATTCAATGTTACAAGTTGAAGATGTTGCTCATGCTGTATTTTCAGCCGTTACAGTGCATCCACGGGCAATGATAAGTGAAATCGATATTCGTCCAAGTAATCCAAAAAGAGGATAGGAGTCCTTATGAGTTCAGACAGTGGAGGTGGGAAAAGTTTTCTCACCACCCGCGTTGATAAACTAACCAATTGGGCAAGGAAAAATTCGTTGTGGCCAATGCCATTTGGCACGGCATGTTGTGCTATTGAATTGATGGCGACTTTAGCCTCCCGGTTTGATATGTCCAGATTTGGGGCAGAAGCTATTCGATTTACACCCCGGCAATGCGACCTAATGATTGTTGCCGGACGGGTAGCCATAAAAGAATTACCAATTCTGAAAAGAATTTGGGATCAAATGCCGGAACCCAAATGGTGTATTTCAATGGGGGCTTGCTGCAGTTCCGGCGGAATTTTCGACACCTACACTCTGGTTCAGGGAATTGATCGATTTATTCCGGTTGATGTTTATATACCGGGTTGTCCACCAAGACCAGAGGCAGTAATCGATGCGGTGATTAAAATACAAAAATTGGTTGAAGAGGATAGTTGGAGAAATTATAAACAAGATTTACTCGAACAACGCCGAAAAGACAAAATATATAAAGGTCCCAACTTTCCTTGGGAAAACAGATAAAACAAATTTTTTAACTCTAAAGATGTAAACCCATACTCTGCTGTAAGAGTGTGGGTTTGTTATTTTAATATAGGTGGTGCAAGATGTTAAAAGTCAGTGTTTTTGATAACGAGTTTTTAAAATTGGAAACACCCTTATTTATTATTCCGGTTTTTAAAGATCGGCTATTACTGCCAGATGAACTCCAGTTTTTAGAGGAGGCGATTCAGCCAGGTAGTGAAAAAATAATTAAGGATAGCAATTTTGATGGAGAGCTTGAAAAATATAGAACTATTTATACTATTAGCGATAAGCTTCCATTGCTCATTATGCTGGGGGCCGGAAATATTGCCAAATGGCAAATGGAAAATGCCAGAAAATTTTTTGGCAAGGCGATTCGTTTGGCACAGGATTTTAAGGTTAATGACCTGGCAATTTATTGGAATTCGGAATTTCCTGTTCCGAAAAGAAATGACATTTTCTTTACGGAAGCGGTTATCGCAATGCAGATGGCAATACATAATAGTAAAGAGTATCAACTTCAAAAGGAGGAAACGGAACAGATTACAGAAATTGAGACTGTAAAAATTGCTTTTCATAATTCGCCACCAAATTTCAATGTTTTTCTAGATGAGGGGCTTAAAATAGGCAAGGCGGTAAATTTTTCTCGAAGATTGGCTGATCTGCCCGGTAATATATTGACTCCAACAAAATTGGTTGAGGAAATTCAGGGTGTAAAAGAAAAATATGATTGGGAAATCGAAGTGCTTCAAAAATCTGATTTAGAAAAAGAAGGTCTTCATGCACTTCTTGCCGTATCAGAGGGAACCGAATCTAATCCTTATTTACTAATAATAAATTATAAAAATTCTCCTGCAAGCGAAAAAATCGCCCTAATTGGAAAAGGCGTGACATTTGACAGTGGCGGCTTGTCCCTAAAAACGCCGAAAGGCATGGAATCAATGAAGTATGATATGAGTGGTGCGGCCGCTGTGCTTGGAGCTCTTATTGCCATTAGTGAAGCAAAGCTGCCTGTTAACATTATAGCTTCCGTACCGATTGTCGAAAATTTACCTTCGGGAAAAGCCTCCCGCCCGGGCGACGTTGTTAAAAGTTATGGCGGTCCAACCATTGAAATAGTAAACACAGACGCAGAGGGCCGTTTAATTTTAGCCGATGCGATAGCATATACCGTAAAGAATTATAAGCCTGAAGTTCTGATAGATCTTGCGACTTTGACAGGTTCGATCATAAGTACATTTGGCCATCTTGCCGCCGGCATTATGGGAAATGATCAGCCGCTCATTGAAGAGCTTCGCGAATCAGGGAATATTTCCGGAGAATTTATTTGGCCCTTACCGATATGGGACTCATATAATAGCAGTATAAAAAGTGACATTGCTGATCTCCGAAATACATCAAAGGATGAGGGAGCAGGGTCGATAACCGCCGCAGTGTTTTTAAAACATTTTGTTGAAAATGCCCGCTGGGCTCACCTTGACATTGCAGGTACCGCATGGGATATGCCGGTAAAATCATATCGTGGGAAAGGAGCTTCGGGCTTCGGTGTTCGTTTAATATATCACTGGTTGAAAAATATTCATTTAAGTGAAAAAGGTTCTTAGCATAAATTGTCTAGCATACAACTGGGTATGACATTTCAAATCTAATTTAGGTTGTTTTTAGTACCAAACAGATCTTAGAAATAGTACCGAGTTTGATGGTAATTTGCTCAATAAACCTAAAATTAATCCGGTAATTCAATATTCGAGTATATTCAGATTAACCTCTTACCGTAGGTAAAATCATTTTTAAGAATCTACTTGATTGACTGCTTTCATTCAAAAAGTTTTTTCTTAATGATTGATTTACACAACCATATAATATATAAGTTTGATGACGGTCCACGATCCTTGCAGGAATCGCTGGACATGCTAAAAATTGCCAGGGATCAGGGTATCCAGGATGTTTTTGCAACATCACATTTTAACGAAATTATTCCTCCAGATGTGGAAAATGATTATTTCAATAAACTTAATATTCTTCGAGAAAAAGTTGATGCCGGAAATTTGAATATCACAATTCACCAGGGATCGGAGCTTTTTTATCACCTTTTTCTGGACAAAACAATTAAAAAATCTGCCGTTGCAACATTAGCGGGATTGGGGAAATATGTTTTAATTGAATTTTCACTTTTTATAATGCCTACCGGAGTAAAGGATGTACTATTCAAACTTTCCCTCGAGGATGTTACCCCTATAATTGCTCACCCGGAGCGTTACAGTGGTGTGATAGACAGACCGGAACTGGTGTTAGAATATATTCACCATGGTGCCCTATTGCAAGTGAATGCGGGAAGTATATTGGGAGATTTTGGGAAAGAGATCCAAAAAATCAGTATGTGGATGTTTGAGAATAAACTGGTGCATTTTATTGGATCCGATGCACACGGAATAAAGGGTAGACGTACTTTTAAACTTCATGAGGCGGTTGAAGAACTACTATATCATTTTGATAAACAATACATTATACCTCTGGTAACGAAAAATCCCCGCAAAATAATTGACTCTGAAAAGATCGAAAAGTCTGAAATACCCTTGCATTTACTTGAAGAAAATGGATTTTTTAGTAAATTGAAGAAGAAGTTTTCTTTCTCCAAAAAGGATGATTTTCCTTTTTAGATCAACTTTTATCTGCATTAACTAATCTCGCCAATTTATTGTTTTAAAAATTGTCAATTATTTGCGTATCAGAGTTCCCTAATAGGAACGAGGAGTACATCAATAATTAAAAAAGTTGATGTTAATTCTGGATTTTATTTATTTTTAGATTAAAACCACTATATTATAGCATTTGTACGAATTACTTCTGAAGGAGAATTTTTATGTCTGCAACCACAACATCGATTGGAGAGATTGTTTTTACGCTTATCGTAATCACGTCTGTTGCAACATTTATCTATTTGATGAGCATTCGTATCAAAACTCTGCGGGCCTCAAAATACATTAACCGATTCGACCGGCATTGGGAACGCTTAAAAGGTGTTTTGAACTTTGTATTTGGCCAACGCCGTATGTTCCGTCCAAAACATATTGGCCCGGGTATTATGCATGCTCTGATTTTTTGGGGATTTATCGCGGTAAGCATCAATTCTATTCATTTAATTGTTCGTGTTTATGTTCCGGGATTTCACATTCCATTATTTGGCCCCGAACAGATTCTTGGTGTGCCCTATATTTTTCTGCGAGATATTTTTGAAGTGTTGGTTCTGATAATGGTGCCATACGCTGGAATCCGACGTTCCTTCAGATTATCAAAGCGGATTACTCTATCGTGGGATGCCGCACTTATCCTCTCAATGATTGGAATTTTAATGGCGACGGATTTCTTGATCAATGGGTCACTCAAGGCTGCAGGTGCTTCAACCCACGAAGCACCCTCCTTTATGACAAATTTTATGGGTTCCTGGATTGCAAGTTGGAATTTATCATTCGACAGGGTGGGAGTACTATACCATGTATCATGGTGGGCTCATATGGTAACTTTATTGTTTTTTCTCGCCTATTTGCCGATATCAAAACATTTTCACGTGGTAACGGCCATATTTAATGTTTATTTCCGCAATCTTGAGCCGAGCCAACTGCCCAAAATGGATCTGGAAGAAGCTGAAAATTTTGGCGTGTCGCAAATTGAGCATTTTGATTGGAAGGATATTCTGGATGTCTATACTTGTACCGAATGCGGCAGATGCCAGGATGCCTGTCCGGCATACGCAACCGATAAACCACTTTCCCCCAAAAAAGTGAACGAATATATGCGTGAGCATCTCTACGAAAAAACGCCTTTTATTGTTAAAATGTTGAATCATGGCAGTGCGCAAACCTACCAGGGACCGGCTCTGGCCGGAGAAGTAATTTTAGATGAAACCAATTGGTCTTGTACCACATGCAAAGCCTGTGAGGAAGCCTGTCCGTTGTTTATCGATTTTATCGATCGCTTTGTGGAGATGCGCCGTTACATGGTGCTGGAAGAAAGCCGCTTTCCCAACGAACTGACTGCGACCTTTAAGAATCTTGAGAACAATGGAAATCCCTGGGGTGTTTCAGCAGAGGATCGGGAAAAATGGGCCGATGGTATATCTGTTCCCAAAATGCGGGATATGGATGGAGAAGTGGATTACCTGTTCTGGATCGGCTGTGCCGGCGCCTATGATGCACAGAGCCAGAAGGTGATCATCTCCATGATCAGAATTCTGAATGCATCCGGAGTCAAATATGCCATCTTGGGTAAAGAGGAAACCTGCACGGGCGATCCGGCTCGTAGGACCGGAAATGAATATCTCTATCAGATTTTAGCGGAACAGAATATTGAAACGCTTAATAATTTGAAATTCAAAAAGCTAATCACCATTTGTCCCCATTGCTTGAATACCATTGGCAATGAATATCCTCAATTGGGCGGAAATTATGAGGTAATTCATCATACCGAATTAATAGCGGAGTTGATACAAGACGGTAAAATCAACTTCGACGGTTCTTTCAATAAGAGAATCACCTATCACGATTCCTGTTATTTGGGACGCCACAACAAAATTTATGATGGACCTCGAAGGTCGTTAAAAGCAATACCGGGTGTAAGCTTAATTGAAATGGGACGCTCGAGGGAAAACGGATTCTGTTGTGGTGCCGGCGGCGGGCGAATGTGGCTGGACGAAAAAAAGCCTAAAGTCAATCACAATCGCGTGGATGAAGCCGCTTCCTTGAATCTGAGTATGGTTGCAACCGCCTGTCCTTTTTGTGCGGTGATGATAAAAGACGGCATTAATGAAACCGGTAGAGAAGGTCAGATGGAAACTCAGGATATTGCCCAGATGGTTGCCGGGGCGTTAACCAACAAAGAATATTGATTACTAAAATCATTTTATTAGGAAGGGATGAACGATGAACGAGGAATCCAAAGGTTCAACTGAAGGGAGTACAACTCAGGATGAAAGATTATGGGCAATGTTGTGCCATCTTTCTGCATTTGCTGGATATCTCATACCATTTGGAAATATTATTGGCACTTTGGTTATCTGGCTGGTCAAAAAGGATGAATCGGCATATGTGGATAAACATGGTAAATCCTCATTGAATTTCGAGATTAGTATAACAATATATGTTCTTATCTCTGTCCTTTTGATCTTCATTGTTGTTGGAATTCCAATCCTAATCGGTCTCGGCATTTTTCAAATCATAGCTGTCATTATTGCCACTATTCGCGCATATGATGGACAATATTATGATTATCCCTTAACAATGGTTTTTGTTAGATAAAATCATTCCTAATGAGACATCATTCTTTTCATAGGTATGGGGAGAAAGGGATAATGATAAAAGAAGTGAACATTTAGAACGATACAATTATAGCTTCACCTGAAAAGTTACCTTAATTTGGATGGGGAAAAAATTATAGTAAAGCCTTTTTCAATGTTTATTTTTATATAAATGGACCAACTTCTGAGTTCTGAGCGACGCGTCTTTTGAGAATGAAAAATGCTAAGAGATCCCGATACAATTTTGTGAAGTTATTTCATAATTAAATATTATAGACTTCTTCGAAGGAATGTAAATATCTTTCAATTGCAGGATGATCAATTTGGTGCACCGAAAATCCTGAACCTCCTAAAAATGCCCGGCAATCAAACTGGCTGCATAAATCTAATAAATTGGTTAATTCTGCTTTGAAGGTCTGCTCGTTTTCAGCCACGGTGCTGGAAACATAGATGCGATCCGGTTGAAGTTGACGAAAAATATTTTCCAGTTCTGTTGTCGGGGTAATTTGGCCGCTAAAGTATGTTCTGAATCCTCTGATTTCTAAAATATGGTCTACCATTTTCAAGGCGATATCATGCAGTTCTGAGGAAAGATTGATACATAGCGCGGTTGTTTCTTTCTTTAGTGGTATCTGAACAACACTTTGGAGGCGGACAATGCAATCCCGAATTGCCTGGCTTGCGAAATGTTCATTTATAACCGTAATTTCATTTTTTTGCCACATATCTCCAATCTGATGCAAAACGGGTGTTAACACCTTATCGTATATTGAATGAAGGGGGAAATCAGCAAGGTACATCCCCATCAAAGCCATCTGGATATTTGGTCTGTTGGTGGATAGAGCATTATCTTTTACGAATGATATTAAGTAATCAATATCTTTTTTCGTAATGTGATAACCTAAATCAATATTCTGTTTGGAGTCCAGGGGAAAGAGGTCGACTCTAGATTTTGACTTCTTAAAATTTTTCACAAATTCACTGAGATGTGGAAGCAAGAATTTTCTGTGGCCACCTACTGTCTTAACACATTTTAATTTTCCTGCGTCGGTCCACCTTTTTATGGTCGATACATTGACTCCCAATATTTTGGCGGCTTCCTCCGAATTAAAATATTTCATTTCTTTTTCCATAAATGACTTTCTCCTATTACATTTTATGACGCCCTATTTTATTTAGAATTTAAACCAAAATCAAGAACTAAGCTTTATGAGCGATTCTTTATTTTTTTCTTGACTTTAAGTTGGCTAATTATTAATATAACGCTCATAACGTTCATAACGCTCGTTGGTTTTATTATTTTATTTTTCACATTTATCATAGTTACCAACTAATGAAATTTGAATATCTTTTCTTTAATATTATTGTTTTTATAGGACCATTCATTGTGACAAGGTTAAATCGCTATAAAAACTATATGAGAAAAAGACAAGCATGGTCTGCAATCATAATGGTAATGATTCCGTATATAGTATGGGATTCATTGGTTACACACTCCCATTGGTGGTTTAATGAAAAATATACTCTAAACGTTCGAATTTTTAATCTTCCCGTCGGGGAATTACTGTTTTTTATTACTGTTCCATTTGCTTGTCTACTTGTGTGGGAAGCAATCAAACATAGGGTTTTGGAGAGAATATTTATTAGAAAAATCGGTATTTATTTATTTTTGTATATGTTAGTTCCCGTTGGTATTTTTATTTTCTTAAAGGGTAAAGAATACACCGGACTGGTTTTGATTGCCATTGGATTGTCCGCTTTTCTGGATTATTCATTAAGAACCAATCTTTTCACCAAAAGAAATACATATTTATTTCTTGGGGTACTAACCGGTTTAATTTTAATTTTTAATGGTTATTTAACTGCAAGACCTGTAGTTTTATATGGAATTGACTATCAGATCGGCCTTAGAATAATCACAATTCCAATTGAAGATTTCGGATATGGGTATTCTCTAATGCTCTTTTGTATAATCATTTATGAAAAATTTCTGGGAGTAAAATTTGCATAAAAAGGTAGCAATAATCGGCTCAGGGTTTGGTGGATTATCTGCCGCAATTCGATTACAATCCCGCGGTTTTCAAGTTACTATTTTTGAGAAAAATGAAATGGTGGGCGGACACGCGTACCAGCTCAAGAATGCCGGTTATACCTTTGATATGGGTCCCTCCCTCATAACTGCCCCTGATATCATTCAAAAAGTGTTTCGGAGTGCAGGGAGGGATATGGAAAACTATATCGATTTGATTCCGCTTGATCCTTACTACCGCATCTATTTCCACGACAAATCTTTTCTGGATTATAATGGCGATTCGCAACATATGAAGAGAGAGATGTCAAAATTTAACACTGATGATGCAAAAAATTATGATAGTTTCATGCAATTGACTTCAAAGCTTTATGAGGCAGTAATTACGGACGGTTTAGGTTCAACACCCTTTATGAGCTGGAAAACAATGTTTGAGTTTATGCCAAAAGCATTGAGGTTAAGGGCTTTGTATCCCTGTTATACTCTGGTAAAGAAATATTTTAAGGATTTTCGTCATCGCTTCTCTTTTTCATTTCATCCATTGTTTATTGGTGGCAGCCCTTTTCGATCACCGGCAGTTTATCTGATGATTCCTTATTTGGAAAAAAAGGGAGGTGTTTGGTTCACAACCGGCGGGATGCATAGTTTAGTGAAGGCTTTCGAGACAGTTCTTGTTGAACAGGGTGGGGTGGTATACACAAGTTCTGAAGTAAACGAAATTGTTGTAAAGAACAAGCGTGCCGTTGGCGTTCGCATTGGACAGGAATTTTATCCTTTTGATCTCGTAATATCGAATGCGGATTTTGCTCATACCCAGTTGAATCTAATCAAACCCGAAGCACGAAGAAAATGGCAGGATAAAAAAGTAAGGAAAAAGGGCTATTCGATGAGCGCCTTTCTTATTTATCTGGGCGTCAGAAAGCAATACCCGGAATTGCTGCATCACACATTGATACTTTCCGAGAGATATCAGGAATTGGTTAAAGATATCTTTGACCGCAAAATTTTGCCGGATGATTTTTCAATGTATCTACATGTACCTACCAGAACGGATTCAAGCATGGCGCCTCCCGGTTGTGAAAGCATGTATGTGCTTATTCCTGTTCCAAATCTTGATAGTCAAATCGATTGGAATACCATGAAGAAATCATTTGCTGACAAGATTATCAACTATCTCGAAGATGATTTTGGATTAATAGATTTACGTAAGAACATTGATGTACTGGAAATTTTTACGCCGGATGATTTTCAGCAAAGAAGAAACAATTATTTGGGAAGTGCGTGGGGGGTGGAACCAAAATTAACCCAAACCGCTATTTTCAGACCACATAATAAAAGTGATGATATAGAAGGTTTGTATTTTGTCGGAACGAGCACTCACCCAGGTGCAGGAGTTCCCGGAGTTCTGTTAACCGCAGAGACTACTGAAAATGTAATAGTAAAAGACCTTCATTTAGAGCAAAAAGAAGTTGTTTTATAAAAGGAATAATCATGAAGATTTGGCGCGAGGATAATTATGGGGCAGGTTTTGAACATTCAAAAAGGATGACTGCATATTTTTCGAAAAGTTTTTATTTTGCAGCGAAAATGCTTCCAAAGGAACGACGTTGGGCAACATTTGCATTATATGGATTCTGTCGTTATGCCGATAACCTGATTGATAATCCCAGAAAACGCACCCAGGAAGAAATTCTGTTTGAGGTTTCATATCTAGAAAAAGAATTGTTGATTGCCAATAGAACTGGAGAATCGGAACATCCCATCATTGGCCCCTTCATTATGGTGGCAAAAAAATATGACATTCCGATCCGTTACCCTTTGGAACTGTTGGAAGGCGTAAAGATGGATATCCGTAAAACTCGCTATGAAACCTTCGAAGATCTCTATTTGTTTTGCTACAGAGTTGCCGCCGTAGTGGGACTTATGATGACGCATGTTCTCGGATATAAAGATACTGAAGCATTCCAATATGCTGAAAAACTGGGTGTTGCCATGCAGTTAACCAATATAATCCGTGATATTAAGGAAGATAAGGATATGGGAAGAATTTACTTTCCAGCTGAAGAATTGCGGCGATTTAACATCTCTGCGGCTGACATTATGAATGAGAAAATGACTTCCGAATTAACTCAGTTTATACGGTTTCAGATTCAAAGGGCTGATCACTATTACATGGAGGCAGAGAAGGGCATAAAAATGTTAATACCAGAATCTCAGTTTGCAATATATGCCGCCAGTAAAATTTATCAGGGAATTTTATTCAAGATCGAAGCGCGAAATTATAATCCTTTTGAAGGCAGGGTTTTTGTACCTCAACTGAAAAAAATTCAGATTATCGTAAAAGAAATATTGAGAACTAGATCCTTTTTCAATAAAGTGGGTGAATTACTACCGATCGATTTGAAATCATAACTCGTGAACATTTCGAGGACTCAACTTATTTTGAATTCAACTCTAGGAAAGTTGCTATAAAATTATATTTCCTTTATTCTCAAATCAAATTCCTATTTTATATCAAAACTCTGTGAACACTCATATTTTATTAGGATAGAATTATCCAAGAAGTGCTTTTCTCCTTTTATTTTTTTGAGAATTGAGTACCGTGCGCAATTGCAATTAATTTATGCAAATCTGACTGAGATTTCATCTCATCATTATTGCAATTAAGGGTGGTTTGGTTTAAATTGTCGCGCAGTGAATTCCTTTTTTCAATAATCTGAGTGGAGGCAAATTAATTGATGAGTTATGATTACTATGATTACGATGCGATTGTGGTTGGTGGCGGTCCGGCGGGAACAACCGCTGCGCTATTCGCTAAACGTGCCGGGTTAAATGTTCTTCTTGTCGACAAAAAACGTTTTCCACGCGATAAAATTTGTGGGGATGCCATCTCCGGAAAGAGTATTCACTACCTGAAAGAGCTTGGACTTTTTGAAGAGGTTGTAAACGCTCCTAATGCAGAGGTTCATAATATTGTTTTTTCTTCACCCAACGAAAAATCAATTAAAATAAATTTCACAAATGGGGTTGATTTAGGAAAGGGATTAAGCGGTTTTATCTGTCGGCGACTGGTTTTCGACAATATTCTTTTTCAGGCTGCCAAAAAAGAGATGGACGTGATTGAAGGTCTTAATGTGAAAGATATCATCCGCGAAAACGGTCAGGTAGTTGGCATTTCCGGTCAGGACTTGGGTGGCGAAAAAAGAGAAATTAAGGCAAAAATAACTGTCGGTGCGGATGGATTTAATTCAATTGTGGCAAGAAAAATGAACCTTTATGATCGGGATCCTAGGCACTGGCTGGTGGCGACCCGAGCATATTATAAAGGAGTTACTGACTTAAACGATTCGATTGAACTACACTATGTAAAGGAAACATTACCTGGATATTTTTGGATTTTTCCGGTGGATGATGGCCTTGCAAATGTTGGTATTGGCATGGTGTATAAGGCATTGAAGAAAAAAGGTCTAAGTATTCGCCAGGCACACATTAATGCAACAGAGAGTGAATTTTTCAAAAAAAGATTTAAAAACGCTGAAATCAGGGGAGACATACAGGGATGGAATCTGCCGACGGGCAGCAAAAGAAGAAAAATACATGGAGATGGATTTATTCTTCTTGGAGATGCGGCCGGTCTGATTGATCCTTTTACGGGTGAAGGTATTGGGAATGCAATGTGTTCTGGTTATTTTGCCGCCCAGGTGTTACAGGAAGCATGTGACAAAAATGATTTTAGTGCTGATTTTCTCCGTGAATATCCTAAACGTCTCTGGCGCCATCTCGGGCCCGAATTAACAATGTATACCCGCTTGCAACAGATAGCGCGAATTTATCCTCTCATCGACTTGGTAGTGGGCAAAGCGGCAAAAAGCAGAGAGGTATTGAAATGGCTTGGCGATATGATTATTGGTAATATTCCTAAAACGCAGTTATTAAATCCATTGACATACTTAAAATTATTAGCAAGATAAGAACATAGCTTCAAAACAAGCTTTGTGTGAATGAAACAAAGAACTGCTAAAACAGGAAGAAAATATTGAGAATTTTAATTACCGGTGCTACGGGATTTATTGGGAGTACCTTAACCCGGAGCTTGGTCGATTCGGGACATGAGGTGATTGCCCTAACCCGTAAATTGGCAAAAAATCAACCCCTCTCCGAACAGAATATTACCTATGTTGAATGGGATGCCACCACCTCACGAGGATGGGTGGACTATCTCGAAGGGTCTGATATCCTTATTAATTTAGCAGGCGCAAATCTCTCCGAATTCCCCTGGAGTGACAGGGTAAAACGTGATGTTCTGGATAGCCGGGTGAATTCTGGCAAAGCGGTAGTACAGGCAATTATGCGGGCAAAACACAAACCAAAACTTCTGATTCAACAATCAGCATCCGGATTTTATGGCTCACGCGGCGAACAGCCGCTAACCGAATTATCGAAAAAGGGAAGAGGATTTTTGGCTGATGTGTGTGAACAGTGGGAGAATTCTACCAAAATGGTGGTTCCTCATGGATTGCGCCGTGTAATTTTACGAACTGGTATTGTCATTGGGCGGGGATCAAGGTTTTTGAACCTGACCAAAATTCCATTTCTGATGTTTGTTGGGGGTCATCCGGGAGACGGCAGTAACTGGCTTCCCTGGATTCACCTTGAGGATGTCGTAAATGTGATCCAATCTATCATTGAAAACGGGGATAAGAGCGAGATATTTAATTTATCTGCACCCGAATCGGTAACCATGAAGCAATTTTTTAAGCAGTATGCCGAAGTGCTGAACCGACCCTCATGGATTCATCCGCCTGAGTTGGTACTTAAACTCGTTCTAGGAGAAATGGCGAAAGAAATGATATTTACCAGTCAGAAAATGATTCCTCAACGGTTAATAGATTCAGGATATAAGTTTATTTTTCCGGAATTGAAACCAGCCCTCCAAGAAGCACTTTCCTGAATCTTTCATCTATAATAATATGTTTAAATTATCCGAATTTACGGAACGCATTTTCCAGATCTTCAATCAGATCGTCTCCATTTTCAATACCTACGGAGAGACGGATAAGCTCGTCTGTCAATCCGATTTTTTCCCGTTCCTCTTTAGGCACAGAAGCATGAGTCATGATGGCAGGCAGCTCAATCAGAGACTCAACACCCCCTAGCGATTCGGCAAGAGCAAAAAGTTGTAAATTCTCAACAAACCGTTTTGCAGATTTGATATCCCCATTAAGTTCAAATGAAAGCATACCTCCAAATCCGCTCATTTGTTTTTTTGCTAATTCATATTGAGGAAAACTCTCCAGACCGGGATAAATGACTTTTTTGACCATGGGATGTTTGTCCAAGAAGGAGGCTATTTTCATGGCATTTTTTTGGTGTGCTTCCATTCGCACAGCCAGTGTTTTGATCCCTCTCATCACCAGATAACTGTCAAACGGGGAGAGAATCGTTCCGGCAGATTTTTGAGTAAATTTGAGTTTCTCGTAAATCTCGTTCTGATTAACCATCAATGCGCCGCCAATTGAATCGCTGTGACCGTTCATATATTTGGTGGTGCTGTGCATAACAATATCGGCACCCAATTCCAGCGGCTGCTGAAAGTATGAACTCATGAAAGTATTATCAACCACCACAATGAGATTGTTTTGCTGACCGATTACCGCAATTTTTTCGATATCACACAGCTTTAGTAACGGGTTGGTGGGAGTTTCAAGCCAGATCAGCTTTGTGTTGGATTTGATAGCGTCTTCTACATTGATTGAAGTTCTGGCATCCACATAGCTGACTTCAACTTTGAAATTATCTGAAAATACTCTTGTGAATAACCGACGGGAGCCTCCGTAAAGATCGTCAAATGCAATGACGTGATTCCCTGACTGAAGCAGCGACAAAAAAATGGTGGTTTCTGCAGCTAATCCGGAAGCAAATGCCAAACCATATCGGGCATTTTCCAGAGAAGCCAGCCTTTGTTCCAGTGCATTACGGGTTGGATTTTTTGATCTGGCGTATTCATATCCGGCTGTGGGAACATCGGTTTTTTCTCTTGCATAAGTTGTAGCCAGATGTACCGGCATTGCTACGTCTCCGGTTCCGCCTTCCTTTAAGTTTGGTTTTTCCCCCACATGTATCGCTCGAGTTTCAAATTTCATGATAACTCCTCCTTGCTAGAATCTTTTTGATGTATTCCCTGATCTGGAATGATAAAGATGCAGAAAATATTGGAAATAATCCAACAAATTTATTGAGGTGTGGATTAAAAGTCGTTTCTGGCTAATCCAGAAATCCGTGTTCTCTCATCCATTTGTCGTTATAGATTTTGCTCAGGTAGCGGGTTCCTGAATCGGGAAGGATTACTGCAATTGTCTTTTCTTCCTCTAACCTTTTCGCCACCTGCAAAGCCGCCCATACCGCACTGCCACTTGAGCCCCCGGCGAATATTCCTTCCTCTCGTGCCAGGCGCCGCGCCATAATAAACGAATCTTTATCATTAACCCGAATCATATCATCTATCATATCAAAATCCACCGCTTTAACCAGGTAATCCTCGCCGATGCCTTCAACTTTGTACACAGAGGGTTCTGGCAACTTCCCGGTTTTATAGTAGTCATAAAAAACCGAACCCTCTGGGTCGACTGCCACGACTTCTATAGTTCGGTTTTTCTCTTTCAAAAAACGGGCGACTCCGCTCAATGTACCTCCGGTGCCAATCCCGCATACCAGAATATCGAGCTCTCCTTTCGATTGCTCCCATAGCTCCGGACCGGTGGTGGCATAATGCGCTTCAATATTTTTGGGATTATTGTACTGGTCTGGGTAAAAAGAGTTGGGCGTTTCCGAGGCAATTCGGCGGGCCACACTGTAATAACTTTCCGGGGAATCGGCCAGCACATCGGTGGGCGTAACAACAACTTTAGCACCAAAGGCTTTCATCAGGTCTTTTTTTTCATCGCTCATTTTATCGGGCATGGTAATAATACATTTATACCCTTTTACAGCTGCGATCATTGCCAGAGCGGCGCCGGTGTTGCCCGAGGAGTTCTCAACGATGGTGCCACCGGGTTTCAGGAGTCCCCGGCGTTCGGCATCTTCCACCATAAAAAGTGCCATCCTGTCTTTTACACTACCGCCGGGATTTAAAAATTCCAATTTTACTAAAATTCTGGCCTTAGTTCCGGCAGCGATTTTCTGCAGCGTTACCAGAGGTGTATGCCCGATAGATTCCAGAGCATTATCATAATGCTTCATAAAAGTCTCCTGTCTGAAGATCATCTAATATAATAAATATTTTGGTCTGAATGTACTATCGGTATGTGGAAGGGGTGAATTAATTTAGCAGTCTAGTAATTGTCAAAAAAATGAAGGGGGAATGGAGAGGATGCTGCACTATCGTTTTGCCATGATTTGGTAATTTGTGCCACCTGTCGAACTTTATGGCAAAATATTCGGTTTTAACTGATAACCAGGAAAAATCCCAAATAACTTAAATTTTAGGATATAGAAAATTATTGATTCTTTGTTTATTCTTAACCAAATAAGCTACATTTTACGATACTAAAATTGATGTCTGTTGTAGTTTTATTTTTGCTGAATCATATGCAGGTTTGTGAATTTGTTTGTTTATTTTCTGTGAAGATGATTCCGATATCATCTCTGTGAAATGAATAGCATTATGGAAGCTCACTCGTCTAAAAATTTTCGAAGAATACCGGTTTGGGTTTTGATCTCAATTCCGGCACTTGTGATGCGGCTGCCATTACTTTTTTTACCCAATCCCGGGAGAGATGAAGCGGCATATTTTTATTGGTCTCATTTTCCGGAGCCCGCCTATGCGCTGGCCATGCAGGCAGTGGTCGCCATCTCCCGCCAATTGCCGATTCCGGCCCTGATCGCAATGAGACTACCTTCCTTAATGATGGGAATTCTCGTCCTTTTTCTTTTCGATCAGATTCTAAGAATTCGCGGTGCTAAAAGAAAGACCCGTTGGATTGGCCTGGCTGTTTTGGCGTTTTGCCCCTGGCAGGGTAATTTTGGCGTCATATTGAATCCCGATAATTTTTTGTTCGCCAGCATGCTGTTATGGCTGATTGCATTCTCAAAAAGGCAATACTTCCTTGTAATTTTATCTGCAACACTGGCGTTATACGCAAAACCCATTGGTCTACTGATTGTTCCCCCGACCATATTTCTTTTGTTTACCGGACCGAATTTGAATAAACAAAAAATGAGTGGGTATTTTTCAGTGTTGTTGATTCTGATTCTGCCCAATTTGCTGAGCCTTCGAATTGAAATGATTCAATCATTTTTTGAATTTGGGCAGTTAGATGAAAAAGAATCATGGTTTGGTCTTATCTCAATTCAACTTTTGTTACTTTTAGCCGCAGGTGGCCCATTACTTCTTTATTATTCTGTCAGAGGGCTTTTGGAAAGAATACAAAAAAGAATGTCTAATCCGCCAGAGGGCAAAGCAGCACTTTTTTTATCCCTATTTATGCTGCTTGTCTTTGGAGGTGCGTTAATCTTCAATAACCAGGTGAAGTACAATTGGCTGTTACCGGTTTTATTTATCTTATGGCCCAAACAACCCGTAAAAATTTACAGGCCGGTTCTCATTGGCGGTTTAATATTGACGATTGTCCCGGGAATCCTCCAAAATTTTTTGAAATCTAATCCTCACATTATATCGGAGACAGAGGGCAAATTCCCTTTGATAAAATCCAGCTTTGTTTTGCGGGAGGGAAAACGCGATTTCAAAATATCCATGTCCAAATCATGGTCAGAACATGTTTTGGAATACCAGTCGATGGATGATTTTTGTAACGGGGTAATTCAGTTCTGGCAAAATGAAAAGAATACTAAAAAACTCCCTTCCTTTATAATTTCTGATGATTACGGACTGACTGCCCAGCTTCTGTTCAACCTGAGGAGCATCCAAACAAGAATGGTACTGCCAGGTGATGGAATTTTCAATAGGGGTATTCCCAACATCGATGAAATAAAATTAAGTAACGACGTAATGATACTGGCTGTAAAGAATGAAGAGAACAAGACAATTGATCTGTTGCATTCTATTGCCACAAAAAAAACGTTATCCCATCCGGTTAACAACAAACCGGTGTGGGTGGGTGTTTCCAAAGGTATTATGATGACAGCTAGCGAGCAAGAGCAGTCTTTGTTTATGGTGTTGGATCGATATTTATTATCATTATTTCCGCAGTCTACTTTCTGCATCGAATAATAATTATAAACCTGTTGATTCTCTCCTTTCTTTCGACTATTTCAAAAACCCTAAAGAAGGGTCCGATTCATTTTTTCAAAAGCAGATAAGTAATCACCATATTTTTGTTTTTTATGGATTCAGATTTGAAATTTGATTTAATTTTATTGTCAGAAACTTCTGAAAAATAGCATGAAATCTATTCTATGTCACTCTGTTTACGACTCGTAGAGAATTCAGTTCAGAGTCTAAAGAATTTATAGATTCCCTGACTGCCGGCTTAACAAGTGAGTCGTCGACAGGCAAGCAAACTTAATTTGGAATGAAACATGATGGAAAGTAGAATTTTCAGAAGTTTCTCACACTTATAAATTCCAAAAAATTCAATTGATCGAATGAATTATCGAAAAATAATTAAATGGTTTCTTATTTCTATTTATAGTCTGATAGCCACTCTTGGGATGCTTCTTCTTATATTTGCCGCCGTTTATCACCGCTACGGTTTTTATGCTTCCGGTGGTCAACTTTCTAAAAACCAAGCCCAATATGACGTTATTTATTATCAACTCAATCTGGAGGTGAATTTTGATAAGAAATCCATTGCGGGTTATACCCGCGTTTTGCTAAAACCGCTCGCAGGTGGCCTTAATCATATAGAAATGGATTTGATTGACAACTATAAGGTTTCCCGGGTTCTGCTCGATAAGGAAAATGCGGTTTCATACAATCATCAAAATGATAAGATTTTTATTGAATTGAACGGAAACCCTTTAAGCGGGAGCCTTCTTGATCTCAAAATTTTTTATCATGGACAACCGCCAATTGCAATTAAACCACCCTGGATTGGCGGATTTAACTGGTCAAAGGATTCGCTCGGTAATGATTGGGTTGGGCTTTCCTGCCAGGGAGAGGGCGCTAAAATCTGGTTTCCCTGCAAAGATCATCAATCGGATAAGCCCGATAGCGCCTCGATCAACATTACAGTTCCCGATGATTATTTTTGTGCATCGAACGGTTCATTGCGTAAAGTAACTACCCTCCGAAAAGGATTTAAGACCTATCAATGGTTTACACAATATCCCATCAGTAATTACAATGTAAATGTCAGCATCGGAAAGTATGAGCAGGTAGAAAATCAATATGTTACGGAGCAGCGGAAAAGGATGCCCGTAACCTATTATGTTTTGCCTTATCATATGGATGAAGCAGACAGATTGGTGAACATGGCAATTGATATGCTTCAAACCTATCGCAAATTTTATGGAGAATATCCTTTTGTAAAGGAGAAATTTGGTCTGGTTGATACGGATTATTTGGGGATGGAACATCAAACCATCAACGCTTACGGTAACAATTTCGATTTTACAACTATTGATGGCTTTGAGTTTGATAACTTAATGCTACATGAAATGGGGCATGAATGGTGGGGGAATAAAGTTACCGCAAAAGATCTTGCCGATATGTGGATTCAGGAAGGGATATGTACCTATGGGGAGGCATTATATCTGCAGGATAAATTGGGAGAGCCTGCATACCACGAAAAAATGGAAAAAATCAGAAATATTATCAAGAATAAAATTCCGGTCATTGTGAAGAGAAATGCGAATTCCCATGAATCCTATCACCCCGATATTTATTACAAAGGGGCGTATTTAATGCACAGTCTCAGATACATCATGGGTGATCCGACTTTCTTTAAAACATTGAAGGAATTTGCCACTTCGCCAAAATATACCTACTCCAATTTGGTGAACACAGATGATTTCATTGAATTAGTTGTGCAGAGGACAAATTCAGATATTGGGAAGTTTGTTGAATATTTCTTATATACGATCAAATTGCCGGAAGTATTCATTGAGCAGGTATCCGATCAACATTATCAAGTCAGTATTCCAAATATAGATTTTCAACTCCCTATGAATGTACAAACAGAATCTGAATCAAAAACAATTTTACTCGGGGAAACGCCCGTTAACATAATTTCTGCCTCACAGCCGGTTGTGGACGAAAAAAATTGGTATTTGAAGAATATCAGGGTTGAAAATATTACCGCTGATTAATTCTTTTAGTTCTAATTGTAAACTGCTATTCAAGTGAAAACGCAAACTAATGATTTTTAAATAATTTTGATCTTGGAGAATTTAGAATTGTTTTCTATCATCTCGATAATTTTTGACTTTACAAGGCAATATTAAGGTTCATTAGAGAAATGCGAAAACTGGCTTGGATTAACTCGCTTATCTGTTTTCTATTTATCTGCATCAGTTGTGACGAGCAGACAAACGTAATTCAATTAGAATTAGTTAAGGCACTACCTGTAGAGTATCGTGAGCCTGTTGAACCTTCTGGATTGGTGAATTATGAGGGTGAATTCTTTACTGTCTCCGACGATCACGATAACCAAATTTTTAGATTGGTGTTTCACGAAGAAAAAATTACGCTTGAAACACATTTAGGTTTTGTTGCACCGGATTATGACAAGGATCAAAAAATGGATTTCGAGGGTATTGACTGCGATTCTGGCGGTAATTTTTATCTTGCTAGCGAGGAGCTTTCTAGTGTGCTATTTGTGAGTAATGATGGCTCTCAACTTCAATGGAAAAGCCCTTCTTTGCGCCCATATGGTGAGGAAAAAGGATTGTTCGCATTACAAAATGCTAATCTGGAAGGTATTACGCTAATACGTGAGAACCTGGTTGTGCTTGTAGCGGAAAGGGAACCCCGCGGATTGATTGAGCTTGATTTGAAGGAAAATGCTCCCATAGTGCACGCTTATAATTTAGATGAACCTTTGATACCCATGCCCAAAAATCGGCCTCCAGATTTTTCTGGCTTATACTCTGAAAATGACAAAATTTATGTTCTTCAGCGCGCGCTGCACTGTGTCAGTCAACTAGTGAAGGAGGGAGAAACATTTAAAGAAGCCAAATTCTGGTCGTTTGAAAATACTGAGAATGACCCTGAATATATCTACTCCGATACCCGATACGGTTTGGCTGAGGGGCTATTCATGGATGATAGATATGTTTATATCATATTGGACAATGATGGAAATTACCGTAATGCATATCCAAGTGATATGCGTCCCTTGTTTTTTATTTTTGAACGACCCCACTGATAAAACCGTGAGGGGGACAAAACGATATTTCAAATGTTAGCATTCTAGTGAAAAACTAAAGAATAAGTTTGGAAAAGTAATATGCTTTGATAAAACTCAAAGTTGATAGTCTTACAGGATTGGTAATATAGGTATTTCACGTAAATTTATCAGAAAATGCCCATGAATGAATGCCCCCTGAAACCAGAAGTTGCTGTCGGAGCGGTGGTAATCCATGAAGGAAGAGTGTTGCTGGTAAAGCGAAAAAAACCACCCGCACAAGGGCTGTGGGCAATTCCGGGAGGGAGAATAAAACTGGGTGAGACTTTAAAGCAAGCTGCGGAGCGGGAGTTATTTGAAGAAACCGGTATTCTAATCGATGCAAAGCAACCCATATACACTTTTGACTCAATTCATAAAGATCATAAGGGCAAAATAAGATTTCATTATGTCATTATAGATCTATGGGCGGAATATAAAGGGGGTAAATTAAAAGCAGGTGACGATGCCGTTGAGGCCCGCTGGTTTAACACTTCTGAATTGGGTACAATTGAAATTAATCCATCAACAAGGTTTTTATTAGAAAAATATTTGTGAAAAAATGATCAGGATTAACGATCTACGTCGTTCGTACGGTCATATTTAAGAGTTTTCAACTTGTTGTCGGATGTAGAATCCTTGTCGACAAATTTGATTAGACACCTGTTGAGGAGTAATTTCTGATGAAGATAGCATTGATAGGTACGGGATTAATCGGAACACCATTGGCGGAAAAACTGATTGAATGTGGGCATGATCTCATTGTTCACAATCGTACTAGGCGGAAAACCAAACCTCTTTCCAAGATAGGTGCTCAAGTAGCTCGTTCACCTGAAGAAGCACTAAAATATGCAGAAATTATCATTCTTACATTAATAGATGGACCGGCAATTTATGATGTACTTTTTCTTCAAGGATTTGAACCTGATTTTCACGGCAAAACCATTATTCAAATGGGAACGATTCTGCCACATGAAAGCCTTGACCTGCAGGAAAAAATATTTGAGAAGGGTGGATCCTACTTTGAGGCTCCCGTCCTGGGCAGTGCTCCCGATGCGAGGGAAAAAAATCTAATTGTTATGGTTGGCTCCACAAAAGAGCAATTTGACTTGTGGAAGGATTTGTTGAGCTGCTTTTCCTCTGAGCCGATTTATGTAGGGAATGTAGGTAAAGCTGCTAACTTAAAGCTCTCGCTAAATCATCTTATTGCGGGGATGACAGCGGTTTTCTCCCTGAGCCTTGCGATGATTCAGCGCGCTGACGTAGATATCAACATGTTCATGAAGGTCCTACGTGAAAGCGCATTATATTCTAAAACGTATGATAAAAAATTATTACGTATGTTAGAGAGAAACTATTCCAATCCAAATTTCCCAGTAAAGCATCTGCTCAAAGATGTGGATTTAATTCATAGTGAAGCAAAAAACCTCAATTTGTTTACCGAGGGCATTGAATGTCTGAGGGGAATTATCAAATCTGCCATCGAACTGGGATTTTCAGAGGGTGATTATTCGGCAATATTTGAGGTTTTAAACAGGCCAAATTAAGTAACAGCACGCTCGACATAATTTTCAATTAGTGTTTTTAGCCGTCTCTGAAAAAATTATTAGCTTTTTCTTAAAATCCTCAATTATCTTTTAAACCTAATTCTCTTTTTAAAAGTTATACTTTATAATAAGGATATTTTTCTATTGGCGTATTCAGCTTTTTTAAAAATCTTAATCTGAATCAACCCTTTAATCAGGGAAGTACAAAAAAGCTGCACAAGATTTTAAAGGGTTCCAATAAATTAATGTACGGTTGAGGGACGGATTCATTAGGTGAATAGTTAAATTTATCCAAAATTCACGCTTTAGAATCTTGACGAAAAGAGCCAAATAATTTCATGCTGATAAATAAGCAGAGTGTCAGTTGTTTATGTAATTAAGCTGGAGGGATGAGATTCTGTAATTTTTTTGCTCTGGTCGATATGCAGATTCATATAATTCACTTGAGTTTTATTTTCAAAAAAATGTGGTGTTACTATCACCTGTTTGAATAAGATGCGAAATGTGACGTAAAAAAAATAAGGGAGTAAGGAATGTCAAAGATAAAAGAGCTATCCCAAATTGGTCAATCCGTATGGTATGATTACATTCGAAGGACACTCCTCACATCCGGGGAATTGAGTAGGTTAATCGAGGAGGGACTTCGCGGAATGACCTCAAATCCGACCATTTTTGAAAAAGCAATTGCAGGAAGTGCGGATTACGATGCTCAGTTAAGGCGATATGCAGGATTAGAATGCAGTGCTGGGGAAATATTTGAAGCACTGGCAATTGATGATATTCGAAATGCTGCAAAACTTTTTCTGCCTCTCTATGAAGAAACCGGATTTACTGATGGGTATGTAAGCCTGGAGGTGAATCCCGAACTTGCCAATAATACAGCAGAGACCATCCAGGAGGCAAAGAGATTGTTCGAAACAGTAGGTTATCCGAATGTTATGATTAAGGTACCCGCAACTGCCGCAGGTATACCGGCTATTCATGAATTGATTGCTTCCGGGATTAATGTAAATGCCACATTAATCTTTAGCCTGGAACATTACAGGCGGGTGGCGGAAGCGTTTATAAGAGGCCTGGAAGATTTAGGTGAAAGTGGTCCGACTGTTTCGGGTGGAAAAAGGATTGATGAAATAGCTTCCGTGGCATCTTTTTTTGTTAGTCGTGTTGATACCGCCGTCGATCGAGAACTTGAGAAAATCGGAAACGACGAACTTCAAGGTACGGTGGCGGTTGCCAACTCCAAACTGGCTTATCACCAATTCAGCCAGATTTTTTCCGGAGCACGATGGGAACGATTATCTCGGAAGGGAGCGAAAAGGCAACGCTTACTCTGGGGCAGTACCGGTACAAAAAATCCGGCCTTCTCCGATGTGCTCTATGTTGATGAACTGATTGGACCGGAAACAGTTAACACCATGCCCCCTGCAACTTATGAAAATTTTAAGGATCATGGAACAGTAGAATGTACTCTAACCGGGGGGCTCGATGAGGCGAGGTCTCTAATCGAAAAACTTGCGGAACTCGGCATTAATCTCGAAAAAATTACCGAACAGTTGCAAGTCGATGGAGTTGATGCATTTGCCAGTTCTTATACCTCTTTACTTAATACTATCGAAGAAAAAATGCGTGGATTTAAATCCATTCATGATAATTTAAAGATAAATCTGGGAAACTATAAATCCCTTGTGGACGATGCTATGTCGCGACTGAGAGAAAACAAAGTAGTCCAGCGAATTTGGAAACACGACCATACGGTTTGGAGAGAAGAACCCACGGAAATCAGCAATAGGCTGGGCTGGCTTAACAGTCCTGAGCAAATGCTGGAAGCAGTTCCGGAAATAGAGTCATTTGTGGCCGAGATCAGGGATGCCGGGTTTACACAAGCGCTTTTGCTGGGTATGGGCGGATCGAGTCTGGCGCCGGAAGTATTCAGAAAGGTGTTTGGAGTGAAGGAAGGCTATTTAGATCTTGGCGTATTGGATAGTACTGATCCGGAAGCCGTGCAATTTTATGCCCGGAAATTTGCTCCGGGTAAAACATTATATATTGTCTCGACAAAATCTGGCGGCACAGTGGAAACAATGTCCTTCATGAAATATTTTTACGCCCAGGTCAAGGAAAAATTGAATGATCAAAATCCCGGTGACAGTTTTATTGCCATCACAGATCCCGGCAGCGGACTAGAAAATACTGCAAAATCTCTGGACTTTCGTAAAATATTTCTCAATGATCCAGATATTGGCGGAAGATATTCAGCGCTATCCTACTTCGGACTTGTCCCGGCGGCACTTATCGGCATGGATTTAACAAAACTTCTTGAGCGAGTGGCAACAATGGTCTGTAATTGTGAAGGCTGTGGCTGCCCGGTTTCAGGGGTAAATACAGGCGCATTTATAGGAACTACAATGGGAATCATGGCGAAAAAGGGTAGGGATAAACTCACACTCATTTCTTCAACCAAAATTTCACACTTTGGCATCTGGGCGGAACAATTAATTGCCGAGAGCACCGGAAAGGAGGGAAAAGGAATTTTTCCTGTCGATGGTGAAGTTTTGACTGATGTGGATATTTATACCAATGATCGCCTTTTCGTTTATCTCCGATTAGACGAGGACGATGCCTATGATAATGCTATCAAATCGTTTCAGAGGGCAGGGCATCCGGTTATACAAATCGATTTAACTGACCTGTATGATTTGGGAGGTGAATTTTTCCGTTGGGAGTTTGCAACAGCTTTGGCAGGTATGTTTCTCCGGATAAATCCTTTTGATCAACCCGATGTTGAGTCTGCAAAGGTACTTGCACGAGAGATGGTTGCCTCTTATCAAAAGGAAGGGAGCCTTCCCAAAATTGATGCCACAATTCAAAAAGGAAACCTTTCCATATTCACCCAGGACTCGGTTTCTGATTTGGATGGCGCCCTACAGACTTTTTTTTCAAAATTGAATATTGGTGATAAGGACGGGTTAAAACGCAGTTATGTAGCAATTCAGGCATATCTTTATCCTTCGCAGAAAGCGGATGAAATTCTTCAAAAAATTCGAACCGGAATCCAAAAAAAATATCGTGTGGCCACATCTCTGGGTTATGGTCCCCGTTTTTTACATTCGACCGGACAGCTTCACAAGGGCGATGCCGGGTTGGGATTATTCATACAGATTACCGCAGATGCCCATCAAGACGTATCTATTCCCGATAACGCCGGAGAACCGAATTCTTCCATCACTTTTGGTGTTCTGGAATCGGCTCAAGCCTTGGGAGACCGTCAGGCACTATTAAATGCCGGAAGACATGTAATTGGATTTCACTTGAGAGAAGAGCCAATACAAGGTCTCCTACAAATATCAGAGATATTGGCATAACTGGGTTCATCTAAAGGTAGCAAGATTCTTTTTGCCCGTTAATGGATTTAAAATAGTTGAGGAGAAGATGGAAAGACCAGAGAATTGTATTTTGGTAATCTTTGGAGCATCCGGGGATTTGACCCAAAGAAAATTAATCCCTGCCATTTACGATTCGTTTTGTCAAAATATACTACCGGAGAGATTTGCGGTATTGGGCGTTAGCCGGACGGACATGACAGACAATGAATTCAGAGGGAGGATGACTGAAAATATCAGGGAATTTTCTGCTGGTGATATGCAAGATTCTCAAAAATCGCGTGAATTTGCCGGAAGCCTTTTCTATCAATCCATCCAAACATCTGAGGCAGAAGAGTATAATAAGGTGAAATTGCGGCTTGAAGAAATTAATGCTCAACTCCAAACCGGTGGAAATTACATTTATTATCTATCCACTCCTCCAAATCTGTATGAAACCATCTCAAAAAACCTCGCTTCTCAGGGATTGAATCGGGCAAGACATTCCGATGGATGGCGCAGAATTATTGTAGAAAAACCATTTGGGCGGGATTTAGAATCGGCAAAAGAATTAAATAAAAATTTGCAGGATACATTTTCCGAGAATCAGATTTACAGGATCGATCACTATCTGGGTAAGGAAACGGTTCAGAATATTTTGGCTTTCCGTTTTTCAAATGGAATCTTCGAACCGATCTGGAATAGGAATTACGTGGATCATGTGGAAATTACTTCCGCGGAGCATATTGGTGTTGAAGACCGAGGTGGTTATTATGATCATGCCGGCGCTCTGCGGGATATGGTTCAAAATCATTTACTGCAAGTTTTGGGTACCATCGCAATGGAACCACCCTCCTTTTTCAATGCAGATTCTGTTCGGGACGAAACGGTAAAAGTTTTTCATTCTCTGCGACCTATTCCTATTGATAATTTGGAGTCTTTTGTTGTCAGAGGCCAATATGGTGCCTCAACAATTTCCGGTGAGCAGGTTCGCGGTTATCGGGAAGAAAAAAATGTGGTGTCTGATTCAAGGACAGAGACCTATGTTGCTTTGAAAACATTTATCGATAACTGGCGATGGGGAGGGGTGCCATTTTATTTTCGAACCGGCAAACGATTACCAACCCGGGTAACAGAAGTGGTGATTCATTTCAAAAAAACACCCCACCGACTTTTCACTGAATCAAGTTTGTGCGATGTAAACTGCAATCAGCTTATTTTACGTATTCAACCGGATGAAGGAATATTGTTGAAGATTGGAATGAAAGTACCCGGCGCCGGATTTCAAATTCAAAACGTAAATATGGATTTCCATTATGCGGACCTTGCAAACAATCGAATCCCGGAGGCATATGCGAGATTACTTCACGACTGCATGCTTGGCGATGCAACCCTGTATGCGAGGAGTGATGCGGTTGAGGCCTGTTGGAAGTTCATTACACCAATACTGGAAGCCTGGGAATCGCGGCCGGAAATTAAAATTTTTGGGTATCCTGCCGGGACCTGGGGCCCTAAAGAGGCAGCGGGTCTGTTTGGCGATCCGGCAACCGATTGGCGTTATCCTTGCAGAAATTTGGCAAATGACGGGATTTATTGTGAATTATAAATTGCGTTAAGATAATTTGACAGATAACAGTTGAAAGAAAAACCGGTTCTAAAAATTTTTCCTGATAAAAATTTACTGGCGCGGGCATTGAAAACTGAAATTCAAGAGTTCCTCGAATCCACTTTTTCAAAATCGGTCAATATAGCTCTTTCTGGCGGCAGCACCCCTCGAACCATCTATGAAAAATGGGCAACTATTCAGGATAATTCTCTTTGGAGAAACGTACACTTTTTCTGGGGCGATGAACGATGTGTCCCACCTAATCATGAAGACAGCAATTATAAAATGACCTATAAATCATTTTTATCAAAGATTCAAATTTCGTCCTCACAAATTCACAGAATAAGAGGGGAGGAAAACCCGGAAACGGAAGCGACACGCTATGAAAATGAGATTTATAATACTGTACCTGCTGATGCAAAAGGTGTACCGCAATTTCATTGGATTTTGCTGGGGATCGGCAATGATGGGCATACCGCCTCAATTTTCCCGGATTCTGATTTGATGCTGGGAAAAAGGAAGATTGTGGGGATAGTACGGCATCCAACTACCGGGCAGAAACGAGTCAGCTTTGGCCTGAAATTAATTAATTCTGCAAAAAGAGTCACTTTTCTGATAACTGGACGGGAAAAAGCAAAAACGTTGGGCGATATCATCAATGGCAACCCAGATTCCCTAAAATATCCGGCCGCCTTAGTAAATCCCGAGCAGGGAATATTGGAATTCTATATTGATGAACCGGCTTCGATAAATATCGGGCATTGAAGGTTATTTTCCCGAAAAAGAGCCGGCATAATTAGACTATTTCGTTCAAAAGGCCATTTTTAGTTAATCATGAAATTTTCCCGCCAAATTTTTCGATGCGATTAGAAATCTCCTGTTTAAGATGGATGGCACAAAGAAACTTTTTGATATTTTTTATCAGATCAGCCATCGTGCATTGAAATTCGAATCAAAAGCTGATCAAAATCAAATTTATCCTTGATTCAAATCATGTTTTTTTCGGAATTCATTTTCATATATTACTGGCGGTCGATAATGGGTGACAATCAAATATCCCGCTGAAATTATTTAAAGAATGATGGTATATAAAAAATTTAGTTTTTAACTTTCTTGTGACAGGAAATTTATCATAATAGACCGATATTGTTGAGCTAATCTAAGGATTAAATATGGATGAAAAGGAAACCGCCGCAGAAGAGGTGGTTTATCAAGAAGAAAAGGTGAAAAATATTGTCCGCGTTAAGGAACAAGTAGTTGAAGTTGTCAGTGATTCCGGTGAAGGCGCTCAAAAGTGTGGCCAACTTTTTGGTACAATTTCTGCAAAAATGGGCAATGGTATCTGGACGGTTGAAATTATTCCGGCAGAAATCCAGCCTCCTCCCAGAAATGTTGCCGGCGCAAGCGGAAATAGAATCAGAATTGGGTCATTCAAAATTACCAATGCGGGCGATGAAGCAGATCTGGTTGTAGCTTTTAACGAACAGGTTTTACTAGGCAGAGTGGATTCGGGAAACCTGAAGCCCAATTGTATTATTCTTCTGGAGAACAAGTGGGGGAATCACCCCGATGAAACAATACAAAAAGAATATAAAGCTGTATATGAAAGATTGATAAATGAGGGTTTTCGCGTTTATGAAATTCCAATGGAAGAGGAGTGCCTGAAAATTGTTTCGGATCCACAGCGCGGAAAAAATATGTTTGCTTTAGGTCTTCTCTGCAATATTTATCAGCGTGACGTTCAACTCGCCAGGGAAGAAATCGAATTTACGTTTAGAAAAAAGAGCCAGAAAGTTATCGATGCAAATATTCAATTGCTTGAAGCCGGGAATGAATGGGCAGACCAAAATTTGGATTTTCATTTTGAGATTCCAACTGCCGGAATTCATGATCCGCAGGTAGTAATGAATGGCAATGTAGCCATCGCACTTGGTATCGCATCCTCCGGGATGGAAATCTGTGCGATGTATCCCATCACACCAGCCACATCGGCTTCTCACTATCTCAGCGAAATTTTTGAAAATTTTGGTGGCGTTGTTCATCAGGCAGAAGATGAAATTGCTGCTTGTGCTTTTGCCATAGGTGCCTCTTATGCAGGAAAATGTGCCATTACCATTACCTCCGGACCTGGTATGTCTTTAAAGACCGAATTAGTAGGTCTGGCGGTAATGGCAGAAATTCCTTTAGTTATTGTGAATGTTCAGCGTGGCGGACCCAGTACCGGTTTGCCCACCAAAGTTGAGCAGGGCGATCTTCTGGCAGCATTATTTAGTGCTCATGGAGACGCTCCGAAAGTAGTTATGGCCACGTCAACGATTGAAGACTGTTTCTACTCCATAGTTACTGCCCGGAAAATTGCTGAGACATTCAGAATGCCAGTTATTGTGTTAACTGATGCAAATCTTGCCACCGGACAACAGCCATATCCTCGACCAAAATTTAATAAGGCTTGGTTATCGCCTCCAATCGATCAAAGCCCAGTGCCCAAAGGCCTGAAACCCTATGATTGGAACCCGAAAACCGGGTTATCCCGGCGAATCATCCCTGGCCAGCCCAATGGGATGTTTACTTTGACAGGTTTGGCCCACGATAAAAATAGTAAGGTTGCTTATGATCCTTGGGCAAATCAGGAGGGTGTTCGTCACCGAAGCCTGAAACTTGCCGCGTTTCAGAAAACTTTGAAAACACCCAAGGTCTTTGGTGACCCTGAAGGCGATTTGTTAATATTAGGTTGGGGAAGTACCAAGGGTGCGATCGAAGAGGCTATTCAGCGTGTGAGAGAAGATGGCTTAAATGTTTCATCGTTACATTTAAGATTTCTCCAACCCATGGCTTCCGGAATTAAAGAAATATTGCAGCGGTTTAACAAGGTAATATGTGTAGAAATTAACTATTCAGATTCATTTGAGGATGAAATTATTCGTGAAGATAACCGGCGCTATTCGAATCTCGCCTGGCTCATCAGAGCCCGTTATTTGATCGATGCTGATTCTTGGTCAAACGTTCATGGACAGCCCATGAAACCGGGAGCAATAGAAAAAATGATTCGTAAAAAGATGAGTGATTTAAGTCAAGAAAGGGATTAGATGTCTCAATTTAATCAAGATTGCGTGATTGATATAGACCGTGAACAATTCACATTGGAAGATTATCAGGGTTCTGAACCTCGCTGGTGTCCCGGATGCGGAGATAATTCCATTTTAACCTCCGTGCAAAGATTATGCAGAGACTATCAGTTGCCGCTCGAGAAAACTGTTTTTGTGTCCGGAATTGGATGTTCGAGCCGTTTTCCTCATTATATGAGCACCTATGGTTTTCATGGACTCCACGGACGAGCTTTGCCGATCGCAGAAGGTATTAAAATGCACCGTCCTGATCTAAATGTCTTCGTAAATATGGGCGATGGCGATTGCTGCAGTATTGGAACCGCACACTGGATTCATGCTATCAGGTACAATATGAATCTTGTTGCCATAGTTCATGATAATGAAATTTATGGTCTTACAAAAATGCAGGTATCCCCAACATCACCGCTTGGACTTAGAACCAGTACAACCCCATATGGTGCATACTTAAAACCGCTAAATATGTTATCAACAACATTGGGTGTTACGAATGTTTCATTTGTTGCGAATGCGGTGGAGTGGATTCCCAATTTACTGTATGATATTATCAGACAAGCATTTGAACATAAGGGCTTTTCGTTCATCCGTGTGGTGCAGAGGTGTCCTCATTATTTACCCAGCCTATTCGATCCCTTTTTAACTACTCCGGATAATATTTTAGTTTTAACCCATGAAAACGGATTGCAATTGAATGAAGCAATGTCGCGTGTTTATAAACACACGGAGGAACACGACCCGCTGAATATCGATCGAGCGAGAGAAATTGTTGGTTTGGAAGGAAAGATACCTGTAGGGGTGCTCTATCGGAATGATGATATTCCTTGTTATGATGAGATACGGCGATCTAATACCGTTTTTTCTCCTGAGAAAATTGAAAGTGAATTAAATGAAGAATTTGATAAATTTGCCATTAATCCCGTACAGGCAGAGGTAGAAGAAGGTGAAAAATAGTATTGAAATAGAGGAAAATCAGGCAGTTAATCTAAATAAAAAAAAATCGCAATATCACTCATTAAATCCTCTATCTGCAATAATCGAAACTGAATTTAGAACATGTGAAGCATTAGGAATTAGCAAAGAAGAGACTTCCTCTCATCTCAAATACTTCTGGAATAAAACAAGAAGAAAAAACCCTCCCAATATTTTTGGATCTGCACCCTCAAGTTTTCAGACATTCGGTGGACATTCGGCGATTGAACATATTTCAGGTATGGCGAAGAATGGTATTCGTACAGCCTATTTTGAAGCTGAAGATGGATGTTGTGGGGTGCATGAAAAAACTGTTCCTGCAATTCCATATGTAATCCATCTGCTTTCCCGTTTGCCATGTGAAAATATTTCTCAGGAAACGATTCGACTTAGCTCGACCACAGTTCAACAAGCAGTGGATTTTTCTCTAATTGCACATAAGATTTCCGAGTACTCACTGTTCCCTGTTATACACACTTTTAACGAAGATTTGGAATTGATAAGACATCAGCTTGTACAGATAGCGGATGTTTCGGATATTTTTCAATTCCTGGGTTATTCAAATGATAAAATAGAGCCATTGACAAAATATCAGAAAGAAATATTCGGGGAAAAAAGAAGACGCATCCCGGACCCATCTAAGTCAAAATATAACACAACCATTTCTTCGAATCGAGGCACTATCTTTCGGATTTCCGAGAAAGTTTTTGAAGATTTTTATAAAATCACCGGGCGGAAATATAGTTGTATTGATTTCACTGGCACTGAAGACGCTGAATTTATTCTCATCACCGTAGGTGAATTGTATAAGCCGCTGAAAAAGCACATCACTGATTTGCAGAATCGCATTTCAATGAAAATTGGGTTAGTGGATATACATTTTTTGCATCCATTTCCCGGTCACTTGATAGCCCAACTTCTGCAAAATAAGAAGGGCTGTATATACCTGACTAATTCTTATGAGGTAGAAAAGGATTTCATTTTTAAGGAAATGGAACTTAGTTTAAAAAAATCAATCGAGAACGGGCGATTTAGTGGTCGCCCGACAGCAGAGTTACCATATCCGGATTTCCCGGCGTATTCAAATCATTCCCAGTACCCGCTTATTCAGACTTTCTCTTTTTCTTCACCCTATGTTTCATCAAAACTCATTTCTGAGATTCAAAACATTATTGAGGAAAGAGGTTCAACAAAAATAACATTCAGGTCGTCGGTAAAGTCAACCGATATTCAAACCAATGGAAATATGCAACTTGGAATGGTGGATATTATTTATTTTGCAAAAGATGCATTCCTCAGGGCAAGGAATTTTGGAGAGAAACTCAATATTCATTTGAATTGCCAATTTGCTCTATCCGGAGAACCGGCTCTAGATGTGACAAGAATGATTTTAGGATTGAATTTTGATTCAAAATTAAGTTTAGAAAAGCCGGTGGATTGTCTCATAATAACTGAATCAGCCAATTCAATTCCGCAAAAATATTTGATGAGACTGAGAGAAGGTGGATTTATCCTTTTTGTTACTAGTAGAAATTCTGGCAATAACTTTCCCGCTATAACGAGCAGCAGAATTAAATCTGCAATAATTGAAAAGAAAATTCATCCGTTTGTTTTACAGTTAAGCGAAGATGCGGTTTATAATAATGCGCTTGCAGATGCTGAGTTATGGGCAGCTTTTCTAAAGATCATATCTACAACTAATGAGCAAATTTTTAAGGGACCCATTAGTCAAAAAATCATTGATAAGTTATTTCCAGAGCCTGGTCAAAATGAAAAAGCGCATTTTGGTGCAGAAAAGGTTGTGGAAATAGATCATGGCCAATTCGACAGCACACCGGAGGGGGTGACTGAATCTGAGATTAAACTGCAGTTTAAAGACGAGCCAGAAGATCAATTAATTAAAATTGAAGATCGTGAAAACTTCCGTCAATTACTTACTTTTTTTATCACCGGAAAGTTACCCGATCAGGATGCAAAAAACATATCTGAACTTCAGCTTAAACCTGTTTACCAATTCCTTACCCAGGATTTGTCCAAAATTCGATACGATTATCCGGTTTGTATTAATGAAAAGACTTCAGATCACCTTATTGTATCTCTCAAAGATATTATTGACCGTGCGTTGCAAAACATTCCCGACAAGGATGCCCTTGAAATCGACGTGCAAAATATTTTATTCCAGATCGAAGCTGATATCAAGGCAATGCTTGCTGAGGGGCAGAAAGGTAAGTTTCTACAATTCTGGAGAAGGGCTAAGGAATCGTTAATTTCAGCCTTCAACCCCGAAGATGAAACCAAATTGAAGGTTGAAGAGGCACTTAAAACGGTTGAGAGTAAATTAGAAATTGATGGTGAATTGAGTAATTGTGATCAACTTATATTGTTCAAGTTGATCAACTCAGGGATAAAATATATTGGGAAAGAAAAATACCGAAAATTTTCCAGTGAGTTGGATAGGCTAATTTATAATCTTTCAGATATTTTAGAGACAGATAAACTTAAATCCGAAGAAGCACGGAAACCGGAGAGCCTTCGCGCTACTGTGGGTACTGCTTTCGAAGAAGATCTCAATTTTGATGAGTTCTCTCATATGATGGAACAATCCTCGCCACCCGATCGACTTCCCCAAAACCGGCGAAAACGTATTGAAGAAATATTACCGAAATTAAAAAGATGGCAGCCTTTTTATTCGATTTTTAAAGAAGATGGGACTTTTTTTGAGCAAACCAAACAGCAAATATATTATTATTTAAAAGAAGGAAATGTTTCTTTTGTTTTTGGGGAATTGCAGACAAAACAAAAATCATTGACTGATTTTTTTAAATCTTTAAAAATTGCACACCTGGAGGTAACCAATAAATATCAGGAGGAGAGGCACGATAATTATTTTGAGAATTTCAATATTTCAAGCCTTACAGATGAAGATTTGGAATTATTTCCCCAGTTTTTTATACATGTACCTTCTTACAATCTCGATGAATTGAACCGAAATGGTATTTCAGAGATTTTGGAAACAGGATTGCCTATTAAATTTATAATTACTCTCGAGGAGATATTTAACGAAATACCTGCAAGTGCCAATATTAGTTTTAAAAACACCTGGGTATCTCGTTTAACGCATATTCTGGATAGTTCACAGAAAATGTTCGTCCTGCAATCAACTATCTCCAACATATCGCATTTGGCAGATGGATTATTTGAGGGAATAAAATTTAATGGACCGGCAACTTTTTATATTTATCAAGGTAATGGAAACCCATCAAATCGAGATTCCCAATATCTATCAGGTCAAAATGTCGTTTCCTCAAGAACATTTCCATTGTTAAAATATAATCCGAGCGGTGGAGAAGGATTAGTTAACAGATTTGAATTAAAATCCAATCCGCAACCGGAGAAGAATTGGCTTTCCTTTTCTTATGAATATCTTACCGATGCTGGCGAAACGCTAAATCATGATACCGAATATACCATGATTGATTTTCTGGCCGGAGACCCAAAATTTTCAGATCATTTTCTTTACGTTCCCCAATACAGATGGCATGAAAATATAATTCCCCTCAACAAGTACCTTTCCGGCAAAGAAGAGGACCTTCAAAATAAAATACCAGACATCATAATGGTAAATAGCAACGGACATTTATTTCGAGTCATCCCTTCTCTTTTCATGGTAAAGGCTGTAATAAAATGGGAAATGTACTGGAGAACTTTGCAGGAATTAGGTGGAATTAATAACTCTTATGTAGCGCAATTCATCGGTAAAGAGAAACCTGAAGAGGAACTTGAAAAGTTAAAGCATTTGAAAGTATCTGATTCGGCTTATCTTGCTGAATTTGAAAAATCAAAAGATGAACTTACGAAACAAATTATTTCCAATATTCTGAACAATCTAATTAGCGGCAATCTGGAAGGTACTATTAAAAAAATTGATGAAATGATCGCTTTTGAACCTGTTGAAGGTATTACAGAGGTATCAAGGGAGGAGATGCCTGCGGTTGCTGAATCTGAAAAAGAATTAGTAGAAAAAGAATTCGTAGTAATCGAAGAACCTTATATTGATTCTGATCTCTGCACCAGTTGTAATGATTGTATCAATATTAACTCAAGAATGTTTGCCTATAACGAAAATAAGCAAGCCTATATAAAAGATGCTTCAACGGGAACGTTTAAAGAACTGGTGAAGGCGGCAGAAAAATGTCCCGCACGCATTATTCACCCTGGAAAACCAAAAGACCTTAATGAGCCAGGTCTGGATAAACTTATTAAACGGGCTGGACCTTTTAACAAATGAGCCCTGTTCATAATAGAATCTGATTGCCTACTCATAAAAATTGTTTCGGTAGTGAAAAATTTGCCGATTACCCTTTCTTCCTCATTTTTCATCTATGAGCATTACAAACTCTGGGGGCCTAATTTTCAATCTTATTTTCAAAGTTGGCATATTGTAAGAACGATCGGTTGGGTTCATATGGCCAAAAGTTCCGGTGATTTGAAAAATACATTGTAACTGTAAGTTCATATTCCACTTGCCAAGCTCGTGATCATTAATTTTTGTTGTTACCTGCAAGGACTGGTTCATGTGAACAATTTTTCCAAGGACAGATGCGATTAGACAGTAGTATAATAAGTAAATACTTCGCGTTTGTAATAAATATCTTGAAAAGACCCTGACTGATGAATAACTTAAAACGAGGAGGTAATGTTTTGTGAGCCCCAAAAAAGGTCAGGATTTTTATCATTCCGAAAGTTCCCAGTCTACTACAAATGCGGGGGATGCTTTAAAACAGCTACGAAAGCCCCTCGCTGGTGATGTTCCGATATCTCATCAGATTGATCAGTATACCGTTGAAGGAGAACTTTTCGAGAAATTAGATAATCAAAAGGTCCGTTGTATTGCTTGCGGACATCGCTGTAGGATAAATCCCGGTGGAAGGGGAGTGTGTCAAGTCCGATTCAATTTAAATGGAAAACTCCTTGTGCCCTGGGGATATGTGGCGGCTTTGCACGTCGATCCGATTGAAAAAAAACCGTTTTATCATGTATTCCCCGGTTCTGATGCTCTTACCTTTGGCATGTTAGGCTGCGACTTGCATTGTCCTTATTGCCAGAATTGGGATATTTCCCAATCTTTGAGAGATTCGTATGCCGGAAGACCACCACAAAAAATCTCACTGGATGATATCATAAAAATCGCAAAAAAATCAAATGCGACGACAATGGTCAGTTCTTATAATGAACCATTAATTACCTCGGAGTGGGCGGCTGCAATATTCACAAAAGCAAGAGAGCTAGGAATGATGTGCTGCTTTGTATCAAATGGGAACGGTACAAAAGAGGTTCTGGAATATATGCGGCCACACATGCAGGGATTTAAGGTTGATCTGAAATCGTTTAATGACAAAAATTATCGAAAATTAGGCGGTGTATTGAAAAATGTTTTGGAAACCATTCGAATGGCCAAGGGTCTGGGATATTGGGTGGAAATTGTGACTCTGATTGTACCGGAATTTAATGACTCTCCGGAAGAGTTGAGGGAAATGGCAAAATTTATAAAATCCGTATCTGAAGACACACCCTGGCATGTTACCGCATTTCATAAAGATTACAAAATGACTGATCCGGCAAATACCTCTGCACAACAATTAATAGATGCAGCTGAAATAGGATATCAGGAGGGTCTCAAATTCGTCTATGCGGGAAACCTGGCGGGTAACGTCTCCAAATTCGAAAACACCTACTGCCCGTCCTGTAACTTCACATTGATCGAAAGAATCGGATATATCATCCAAGACTATAAAATTACTGAAAATGGACGTTGTCCTAAATGCCATGAAATCATCCCCGGTATCTGGCCAAAGACAAAAGCAAGTGTCCGCATGAGTCGAGGTTTTAATTTTTTTTGTGGCTGATGGGATAAATTTTTGACTAATTATCATGTTTCAGAATACTCGAACAGAAAGCCTGGACAATACTTCTAAGGATTTCAGACTCAAACGATCCAGGTTTGAGCCGGCCTATTTGAATCTGCATCATAGAGGTGAACTGCTTAAGCGTGCAAAAAAAGCCCCTGAATTATTAAAATCATGTGAGGTCTGCCCGCGCGTATGCAGAATAAACCGGAATACTGGTGAACCTTCGGTATGCAAGATTGGGAGATACAGCCTTGTATCCAGTTATTTTGCACATTTTGGGGAAGAAAATTGTCTGAGGGGTTGGCAGGGAAGCGGGACTATATTTTTTGCAAGATGCAACTTAAAATGTGTTTTTTGCCAGAATTATGATATTAGTCATTACAATTCCGGAAACGAAGTTACCGCAGAACGACTTGCGGAAATGATGATCGAATTGCAGCATCAGGGATGCCACAATATTAATTTTATTACGCCGGAACATGTTGTTCCGCAAATTATAGAAGCAATGCCCATCGCAGTTGAATTGGGCTTAAAAATCCCAATCGTTTATAATACAAGTGCCTATGACTCTATGGAAAGTATGTCGCTGTTAGATGGCATTATAGATATCTACATGCCGGATTTCAAATTTTGGGGCTCTCTGTTGGCGAAACGTTATTTAAAGGCGAAGGACTATCCGGAAATCGCGTGTCAGGTAATTCGTGAGATGCATCGCCAGGTCGGTGATCTCACCTTTGATGAGAACGGATTGGCGCTGAGGGGACTTTTGGTAAGACACCTTGTGATGCCTGGATGTTTATCGGATTCAAATATGATATTTAATTTTTTGGCCAATGAAATTTCACCGAACACTTACATTAATATTATGAATCAATATCATCCTGCGGGAGAAGTTTATTCGGAAAAATATTCTGAAGTCAATCGCAGGGTAACCGCGGATGAATACAAAAAAGCGGTAGGCTTGGCTGAATCCAGTGGTTTATATAGATTCGATAATCGTAAAAAGAACTTTTATTATCAAGATTATTAGTTTTAAATAGACTTTTTTCAAGCAGCTAATTTTTTATCAGAAACCGTTTTAACAAATTCGGGAGGATCCTATAATGCCGGTAAAAAAGCTTAAAGAATTTTTAGATAATAATAATATTCGATATGTGAGTATGGTTCACTCTCCAGCCTATACTGCGCAGGAAATTGCAGCTTCTGCCCATATTCCGGGTAAAGAATTGGCGAAAACCGTTATGGTGAAAATGAATGGTGAGATGGCGATGGCAGTATTGCCAGCGTCTTATAAGGTCGATTTGAATCTGTTAAAGGAGTTAACGGGTTCAACATCCATTGAACTGGCAACTGAGCATGATTTTTTAAATATGTTTCCGGGTTGCGAGCTAGGCGCGATGCCGCCTTTTGGCAATTTATACAATATGAAAGTTTATTCGGCCAAGTCCCTGGCCGAAAATGATGAAATTGTTTTCAACGCAGGTTCACATTCCGAGTTGATTAAGATGAAATATCAGGATTTCGAACGTTTGGTAAAACCGATAGTACTTAAATTCTCATTCCAAAGTTGAGTTCGAAATCTTTTCATTTATATAATATCGATAGGTAAACTTATTGTCAAGGATAGTGAATTATCTTCTGGTTTAATGGGAAGTTTTTAACTCTCAAGAGAAAATTTTTTTGAAAAATCTCACGAATTTTAATCCAGCCAATTATGGGCCGGTATTTGGAGGTCTGTTAGGAAGGGAGCGTTTAAATCCCCTGGGGCCAGGAATACCCGTATCCGATTTAAGGGAAGCTCTGGGAAATCTTACAATATCTAAAACATTCACGCATACTGAAATAAAAAACAGGGATATGGCCGAATGCTGCCTGGCAGCAATATGGCTGCACTTTAATTATCTGGAGGAATCACATACTATAAGCCAGGGAATTCCCACATCGACCGGAAGCTACTGGCATGGTATAATGCACAGGCGTGAAGGTGATTTTTTCAACAGCAAGTATTGGTTTAATAGAGTAAAGAGACACCCAATTTTCCCAAGATTGTTGGCAGTTTCCAAAGAGGTAAATCAAGAGACCGGTTCACGACCTGACATTGATTTTTTAACGAAACTAACCGAATGGGATCCCTTTAAATATATGGATTTTTGTGAAGCGTGCCTATCCGGGCGTTCACCTCATGAAGATCTTGCGCAGCAAATTCAACAATACGAATGGGAATTACTTTTTGATTACTGTTATCGCAACGCAGTGGAATTTTCAATTCAGTAATTCTATTCTATATTGTTATTGTTGTCTTTGTTGAACTCAAAAGTCTGAAATTTCATTTTTATTGAGCGGTCATGTTGGATTAATCGTTTTTTTCAACTTTACCATTCACATTTCTGATTGTTAGGCCGCCACTACCTGACTCGGTGATAGTGACATCTTTGCTCACCTTGTCGATGTTGATCGAACCTGAACCATCACTCACTTTTACATTCCCATCGATGTTGGTAATGTTTACTACCCCCGAACCATCATCAATTTTTACATTCCCAACAATATCGGTCACACTGATTTTCCCGGAACCATCATCAATTTTGACATCACCGTTTATTTTCTCAACTGATAGCTCTCCTGAGCCGTCATCAACGTATAAGTTTCCGGTAATGTTTTTGATTTCCGTAAAACCGGAACCATCATTTATATTCAAATTCATATTCAATGGAGTTTTGATTGTAAGATTTATATGCCTATTTCCTCGATAAAATTTTCCATATTTGATATGGCTTCTAAGAACTGCACGGTTATCGGATTTATTAAGCGACAATTCTACGTATTTTTCTATAAAATCATCTAATTCATCGACGCTGTATCCACTGATTTCAATTTCAGCCTCAACCTCAATTTTATTCTTTCCCTCAATGCCCTCCACTTTTAAGAAGCCGGCACCACAATCTACTTCAAAATTTTTAATATCCGTTGCCGGAAGTTCTAATTTTTTAGTGATTGTACCTCCCTCAGCGAGTCCAATACATAAAATAGTACTTAAGATTGTGAGAGTATTTTTCATGAGATTCTCCTTTCTAAATATGTATTTTTTGATTTTGCGGCTAAAATGTTCGATCAAAGCATGAATACGCAAGATCCTGGGGAATGTTATATTCTATTTCAGAAGGATGACAGTCAGTTCTGTTTGAATAGAGATTTTTGTATACTAATTTTAGATTGTCGGTTCTATTTTTTTGTAGATTTGGAAGATTTCATCGGTGTGATAGTCTTGACTTTTTTATCTGTTTGGAACAGGTAGATTCCAAAAATTAATCCCCCCACAATGCTAACCAGACTAATCAACTGTGCCATACTGAGTCCCCACAATTCTGGTGAAGAGAGTCTCCAAAATTCAGTTACAAATCGCTCAATCCCGTAGAAAATCAACATTCCGCTTATCATGGAACCAGCGGGCAGATTTCGTTTACGTAAATTCCATAAGATCAGGAAGAAGGAGATGGAAATGAACGTCTCGTATAGCGGTGTGGGATGAACCGGAACATTGGTGGGCACTAGCCCATCTGGAAAGGCCATCGCCCAGGGCAGATCAGACGGGGGGCCATAATCGCCATCTCCAGCCAGAAAACAACCGATTCGTCCGATCCCATAACCTAACAAGAGCAGAGGAGCAATGATATCGCCTAATTCTAATGTAGGTGCGGGCAATCGTCGGATGAGTATAACCACAGCAATAAATGCTAATATAAAACCGCCATAGTAGGTTAACCCACTTCCACTGAAAATCATACCTAGTGGATCATGAAGGAAATCATCGAGGTGTTCAAAAATGAAATAGACACGCGAACCTACAATTCCTGTAATTGCAGCCACTACCACCACTGTATTAGCCCAATCGGGTTGAAAACCTTTGCGTTCGAACTCTTTTCGCATGATATAGGCGGCCGTCAAAAATGCAACGGCTAGCATCACACCGTAGCTGCCAATTTTAATTGGACCAATTTCATAAATAATAGGGAACATCAGTATGCTTTTCTGTTTCGTTTATTGTCTAAATTCTGTTATCATTAATGAAACTAACACCATTTGAATAGAAAACTAAATATACTTACTTGATTGATTAATGCAATACAAAATTGCAATTTTATAGGAATGCCCGAAGTGTTAGTCGAAAAATCTCTGCAGCTCTTTTCCATTATTTTTACAATTTTTTAGACAAATTGCTTAAATGAGAAAAATATTGAAAAAAGAAGAAACGGCATGTTATTTTAACTTAGAGAGCAAAAATCTACTCATTAACTAAGGAGGATAATTCCGATGAAATTGAAAATCAGCAAATCTTCTGAAAAAGTGGGTCTTCCCCCCGGCGTATCGCATTTTGTTGGTGAAAAGAAAGTCGAACAAATTGAAATTACAGTAATGGCTTATGACAAATCGAGTATTGATTTTCGAAAAGTTAAAAATGTAGAAGAAATCTTTCCGTACAAGGATTCAAAAACAATCAGCTGGATAAATATTTATGGATTACACGATCAGGAAATTTTAGAGAAACTTAGCGAACATTTTGAGATTCATCCCTTAGTCATAGAAGATATTGCTAATACTCAGCAAAGGCCCAAGGTTGAATTCAGCGACAATTATGCCTTTTTTGTTTTAAAAATGATTTGGTATGAAGATGATTCTCTAATGTTTGAGCAGATTAGCTTATTATTAGGAAAGAATATCATATTATGTTTTCAGGAGAGGCCGAGGGATCTATTCGATTCGATAAGAAAACGACTGCAGGATCCAAATGGGCGTCTCCGGAAAGGTGGTGCAGATTATCTTGCTTACCGGATATTAGACATAGTGGTTGATCATTATTTTTTGGTTCTCGAAAAGATCGAAACTAAAATCGAGATCCTTGAGGACGAGATAATTGAAAACCCTTCATCAGAATCAGTTCAAAAGATCAATCAATTGAAACAAGATCTTGTTTTTTTAAGAAAATCAACCTGGCCACTCAGAGAACTGATGGCTTCTATTGACAGGGAAGAATCACCTTTCTTTGAAAAATCAACCTACTTGTTCATACGTGATGTTTATGACCATGTAATACATGTCGTTGATGCCATTGACACTTACCGGGATATGCTCTCCGGATTACTCGATGTATATATGTCAAATATCAGTAATAAAATGAATGAAGTGATGAAGGTTCTGACAATTATCGCCACAATTTTTATTCCTCTGACATTTCTAGCCGGAATTTATGGTATGAATTTTGAATTCATGCCCGAATTAAAATGGCCATTTGCGTATCCGGTCTTGATAGGTGTAATGCTCATAGTGGCATTCGCAATGCTGGTATTTTTTAGGAGAAAACAGTGGATTTAATTGACCTTCAATAATTGTGTATGGGCAAATTTACTACTTATACATTGACACTGAAATCTCATTTTCGCAGGATTCGGTTTTTTGGAATTGTCGGATGTTCTGGAGAGTCGTTTCTGCGATATTTTGCAACGCATTTTTTGTAAAAAACGCCTGGTGTCCTGTAATAAACACATTTGGAAATGTCAACAAACGTGCGAAGATATCGTCCTGAATTACTTGGGTTGATAAATCCTCGAAAAATAGATCACCCTCTTCCTCGTAAACATCAAGTGCGAGATATCCAATTTTTCCCGATTTTAATCCCTCAATAACCGCTTTTGTATTAATCAAAGCACCGCGGCTGGTATTGACGATTGTAACTCCGTCCCTCATTTGCGACATTGCCTTTGAATTAATTATGTGATGTGTATCGGGTGTTAATGGACAATGCAGAGATATTATATCGGATTGGGCATATAATTCATGCAGTTCAACATACTTCACCCCAATTCTTTCGCAGGAGGGATTTTTATGAATGTCAAATGCCAGCAAATTACATCCGAAACCCTTCAATATGGACGCAACAATTTCACCAATTTTACCGGTTCCAATAATACCGGCGGTTAATCCGAATATATCAAATCCGATTAAGCCATCCAGAGCAAAATTACCCTCTCTTACCCTATAATAAGCCCGATGTAATTTCCTGTTTATCCCAAGCAAAAGGGCAATAGTGTGCTCCGCAACAGCGTGAGGTGAATAGGCAGAAACCCGGACTACTGTTAAATCTAATTCTTTTGCGGTAACCAAATCCACATTATTGAATCCGGCGCATCGCAATGCGATCAATTTAATCCCATTTTTTTGAAGTGTTTCCAGTGTTTTTTTGTCTAAAATATCATTTACAAAAACACAAACTGAATCGAAACCGGAAGCTAAATTTGCTGTTTCGGGTGTTAACCTGGTCTCAAAATAGACCAATTCGAATCCATAATTTTTATTCACTAAATCAAAATAAATTTGGTCGTATTGCTTAGTATTAAAAAATGCGATTCTCATCATCTCATCTTTTTTGTAATAGGTGGGTATCTGAAAATTATTTTTTATTCACGCCCTACGGTCAGAACGGGACAAGGGGCAACACATACAACTCTTTCTGCATTGCTTCCAACTAAGAAATGCTGTAGTTTGCTTAGCCCACGGGTTGCCATGACTATTAGATCAATATCCTTATTTTGGGCATATTTTATAATTTCTTTATGTGCTTTCCCATCGGCAACTGCATATTTAGCCTTGTTTTCGGGAACTCCCACAAAATCGATTAGATTCTTTAATACCCGCTCTTCCAAGGATTTGTCGATGTCAAAAATGGAATCGAAACCGGCTGCGTAAAAGGCAGGATGAATCTGTTGCTCAACCACGTGTAAAAAATGTAATTCAGCTTTTGACTTCCTGAACATTTCCAATCCGGACTTTACTGCTTTCTTTGAGAATTCGGAAAAATCGACCGGAATCAGGATTTTATCAAACTCAATCTGTCGGGTGGTGTCATGAGTAGTAAGTACCGGAATTGGGGAGAGACGAACAACCTTCTCGGCGACACTCCCATACAACCACTTCTTAAAGCCTGTTCTCCCATGCGTACCCAAAACGACAAGATCAAAATTATGTGTATCGATATACTCGATAATTGAATCTGCCGCGGAGAATCCACGGATAATTTCTGAGTCTATCTGCATTCCCTTTTGAATTGCTCTTTCATGATGTGGTTGGAAAAGCTCCTGCCTTTCGCGTTCCTTTTTTTCAACATGTTTTTCATATCCGGCTAGTTTAAATTCCTCGTCAGGTTCTTCTTTGAAGAGAACCACCGTGTGTAGAAGGGTGATATCAGCATCGAAATTTTCAGCCAGATATAGCGCATAATCCACTGCTTTATCCGAAAAGTCGCTAAAATCAATCGGTACTAGTATTCTTTCAATTTTCATAATTGGCTCCCTTTTTTTGTCAACTCAGACCGAAATCTGAATATTTGACTTCTGGAAATTAGTGCATAATTGTTGCCTGTTTGGCAGTATTTTTTCAAACAAGGTACTCAACCCAAATTTAAGATTTTGCATATAAGTCAACGGTGAAGGAGTTGCAATAAATAAAATAATCAACTAACTTAAAAATTCTATTAATGCCTAAAAAATACTAAAATATATTTTGCTTTGTTTAAAAAAACTTGCAAAATTTTTAAGTTTTTTTTCAATTCTAGATGCGTTAACTATGTCCATGTATATCTACTAAGTTAATTAAATTGGTGATTATATTGTCATCTGGTCAAGATTAATCACATACCATTGTTATCTAATGCTGAAGAGGAATATGGAAATTGGAAATCTGGTTATGGTTAGCATTCTTTTTGTTTATCGTTTTTTTACTTGTCCTTGATTTAGGTGTTTTTCATCGAAAATCACACGTTATTCAGGCAAAGGAAGCGCTACTCTGGACTTTTTTCTGGATATTCCTAGCACTTCTCTTTAATATCCTGATTTATTATATGTACGAAAATCATTGGATGGGGATTGGAAATAAGATTGGCCATGAATTATCGGGGAAACAGGCTGCACTACAATTTTTTACCGGCTATCTTATAGAAAAATCGTTGAGCCTCGATAACATTTTTGTAATCGCTTTGATTTTCACTTATTTCAGCGTACCACCTATCTATCAACATCGGATTTTGTTTTGGGGAATCATGGGTGCGCTGGTATTACGTGGAATGATGATTTTGGCCGGCGCGGTTCTCATTCAGAACTTCATTTGGATGGTTTATGTTTTTGGGGTAATGCTTATCATTACAGCCGTGAAGATGTTAATCTCACGTCATGATAACCTGGAGCCAGAAAAAAATCCCCTTGTAAAAATTGCAAAAAAAATATATCCGGTTGCAACAGATTATTCCGGTGAAAAGTTTTTTACCAAAGTAGACGGAAAACGTACCATCACCCCTTTGTTTTTGGTGCTGATAGTCATCGAGACTACCGACGTCCTTTTTGCCATTGATTCAATACCGGCCATTTTCGCAATTACATATGATCCATTTATCGTCTTTACCTCCAATGTCTTCGCCATACTCGGGCTGCGATCACTTTATTTCGCCCTGGCTGCCGTGATGGATAAGTTCCGCTATCTAAAATTCAGTTTGGTATTCATTCTTGCTTATGTGGGAATAAAAATGATACTATCACACCATTATCCAATCCCTACTTTTGTTTCCTTATCGGTTATTGTTACAATATTACTGATTGGTGTTCTTGGTTCAATAATTGGAGGTAAAAAAGATACTGCAGCTCTCGTTTCACCCCTGAAAGAAAATTCCTCGAAATAATGGCTGGATTATAGGTATGAAGATTGTTTTTTTTCTAAATGAAATAAAACCTCTTATAACTAAATTTTCCCTACTTCACAATGGAGAATAAAATGAGGGCAAGAAAGTCTTCCCGCGGACACGGTTTTGGTACTGCACCGGTATTTCTGGCTGCAATCAGTACCATCTTAGGAGCCATTTTGTTTCTGAGGTTTGGGTACGCTGTAGGCCATCAGGGTGTCGGCGGTACTATTTTAATTATCTTGATTGGCCACCTTATAACCATTCCTACTGCATTAGCTATCGCAGAGATTGCCACAAATTTGAGAGTGGAGGGTGGAGGAGAATATTTTATCATCAGCCGGTCATTTGGGGGCGTGATTGGTGGGACAATCGGCATTTCCTTATACTTTTCCCAGGCCATTTCGGTCGCTTTTTACATGATTGCCTTTTCAGAAGCCTTTACACCTTTCTTTCCGTGGCTGCAAAACAAATTAGGATTTGCTCCGGCGACCTGGATGTTCAGCGTTCCGGCAACCATTCTTTTGCTCGTATTGATGGTTAAAAAGGGAGCCGATCTCGGTGTCTCGGCCTTGTGGATTGTCGTAGGAATTTTAGGTATTTCCCTGCTGATGTTCTTTCTAGGAAAATCGGTTGCTCCTCCCACTCAATTGGATTTGCTTGGTCGGGTCAATAACCCAGATGAGTTTGCGAAGGTATTTGCAATCATTTTTCCTGCATTTACGGGTATGACTGCCGGGGTTGGATTATCAGGTGATTTGAGAAACCCACGCAAATCGATACCGCTTGGCACCCTAAGCGCCACAATTACCGGAATGGTTGTATATATTTTTATTGTCATCAAATTCGGTATGAGTTTATCTCCGGATGAATTGGTTGAAGATCAGTTTGCGATGAGCAAAGTTGCTCTATGGGGTCCTATTGTACCAATAGGATTAGCCGCAGCGACGCTTTCTTCCGCAATTGGTTCAATATTAATTGCTCCACGAACAATGCAGGCTATGGCGGGGGATCATATCTTTCCTTCCAAGAAATTGAATACCTTTTTAAAAACAGGAAAGGGGACTGTAAACGAACCATTTAATGCCACGATTGTCACAGCTGTGATTGTAATCACTTTTGTGGCAATGGGGAGTGTGGATTTTGTTGCCCAAATTATTAGTATGTTTTTTATGATAACTTATGGTTCCTTATGTTTGGTAAGTTTTTTGGAACATTTTGCAGGTAATCCATCATATCGTCCAACATTTAAGTCTCGCTGGTATTTATCTCTCCTTGGGGCTGTAGCGTGTTTTATCATGATGTTTCAGATGTCTAATTTGTACGCCATCTTCTCAATTATGGCGATTATCATTATTTACTTCAGCCTCAAAAGGGTTCGAAAAGGTGAAAACGATCTATCCATTATGATTAGGGGAGCCTTGTTTCAATTGACTCGAAGATTGCAAATTATCATTCAGCGTAGACAAACCGCCACGCTGTTGGCTCATTGGAGACCATCTTTTATTGCTATTTCCTCAAGCTCACTAACTCGTTTGGCTCCGTTCGATTTACTCCGATGGATCTCCCATTATTATGGTTTTGGAACTTTTATTCATTTTATAAAAGGTAGTTTGGGAAAAGAGACCAATGAAGAGGCGAAGAAAAAGTTAGAACGGTTGATCATTCAAGGGGTCTCAAGTAATGCCGGTATATATGTGGACACAATTATCTCACCCAGTTTTAAGACGGCAGTAGCACAAATTGTGCAGATTCCCGGCATATCGGGAATGGAAAATAACAGTATACTGTTTGAATTTCATGAAGACGATGACCATGAAATACCGGATATTATTGATGGATGTCTATTTGCATCTGCGGTCGATTTTAATATTTGTGTTCTGCGATCCTCTGAAAGACATTTTGGATATAAACGCCATATTCATATCTGGCTCACACCGGGAGACTTTCGTAACGCCAATTTAATGATTCTATTATCTTACATCCTGATGGGACATCCTGAATGGAAAGATTGTGAGGTCAATCTGTATGCAGCCTTCGAAAATGTTGAACTGGCCAAAGAAGTGAATCGATTAAATGAGCTGATTGATGAAGGTAGAATACCAATTTCTCACCAAAACGTTCAACGAGTCCCCTGGGATAAAAAGCAAATTTCTTATGAAGCGCTTGTCACTGAACACTCCGAAAATGCTGATCTGGTAATCATGGGCTTTTCTGTGGCTAAGCTGGCACAGGAAGAAGGGAGATTTTTCAAAAGATTTGAGAAAATAAAGGAAATCTTATTCGTTCGCGCAGGTCAGAGAATTGCAATCAGGGAGGAATAATCTCTCTAGTGGTAAAGATAATTTATTTAAATTGTATGCACTATTGTATTTCAAATTATATTCGAAGAAAAATTGGCTTTATCGCATTTGGTTTACTTCTTCTGGTGCCAGTAGTCAATAATTCTCTGTTTTCGCAGACCGCAAATCTGCAGGAGACTATTAGGACGAGGGTCGAATCAGGGGGAATACCGCTCAATTTAGTTGTCGCTGGCGAGAGGCTTCATGCCCGGCAACTGCTTCCCCAGTTTTATGAAAATCGATCCTTCCAGCCTGCCTGGAGTGACGATGGTAAGATTCGCCAGGAAGTTTTTCAATTAATGGCAGGAATTGGAAATTCCACTGAGGAAGGTTTAAATCCCCAGGATTATCACCTGGATCAATTAAAGGAGTTGATGGGAAACAAAGAAATCTCTAACGCGCTGGAGGTGCAGGACCTGGCAGAGCTCGATTTACTATTAACAGATTCCTATCTCATCTACGCTTCTCATTTGCTTCACGGTAAAGTTAACCCCGAAACCATTCATTCAGAGTGGTATGCAAACAGACGACAAGCCAGTCCCGTTGATATACTCCAAGATGCACTGAAAAACAATCAGGTAAGTCAATCATTTATGCGACTACTTCCACAGCAACCCGAATATCGAATGCTAAAAGATGCTTTGAAAACTTATCGTAGAATTTTGGCCATAGGAGGTTGGACTCCCATCAGTGCCGGCCCATCAATGAAAAAAGGTGAAATCGACGACCGGATTATTGAATTAAAAGGAAGATTAGTTGCATCTGGTGATTTGGATTCCTCGTTGTTGAATTTTAAGCAAACTTTTGATGACGCGTTGGAGAATGCTGTAAAATTTTTTCAGAAACGACATGGGCTGGAGGGCGATGGAGTGGTTGGAAAAGAAACACTCGCTGCTTTAAATGTCTCTGCCGAAAGTCGGGTAAATCAAGTTATAACAAACCTGGAACGATGGCGCTGGTTGCCCGAGGATCTTGGTCGGAATCACATACTTATAAATATCGCAAATTTTGAATTGGACGTTATTGAAGATGGAAATCCGGTGCTGATCATGAAAGTAATTGTGGGCAAAAACTATCGGCGAACACCAGTTTTTAGCGATAAGATGACCTATCTGGTATTTTGCCCCTACTGGAATGTTCCCCAAAATATAGCTGTAGAAGATATTCTTCCCATGATTAAAAAAGATACTGAATATCTCACGAAACAAAAAATGAAAGTGTTTCAGGGTTGGGGGAGTGAGGCAAAAGAAATTGATCCAGCAACAATTGAATGGTCAGCGGTTGACGGCAAAAATTTTAACTTCAGATTTCGACAGGATCCCTGGCCAGGCAACGCACTGGGAAGTATCAAATTTATGTTTCCAAATCGGTTTAATGTCTACCTCCATGATACGCCGGCAAAAGAATTATTTAAAAAATCTGCTCGTGGATTCAGCTCCGGTTGTATTCGTCTGGAGAAACCTTTAGAATTCGCAGAATATTTGTTGAAAAGTGATCCAAAGTGGTCAGGGAAGAAAATCATTGAAGCGATTAACTTGAATGTTGAAAGGACGGTTCGTCTTCCTGAATCATTACCGGTTCATCTTCTTTACTGGACAGCGTGGGTGAATAAAAATGGAATCGTGCATTTTCGGGAAGACATTTATGATCGGGATGAAGCGGTGGAGCTTGCGCTGAAGGAAAGACCGCCCGATAATGAAAATTGAATTTGACTATTTCGGAAAAACAATAAGTTTGAATGATAAGAGTTAACTTCATAATCTGGACGACACCGATCTTCTCTATCTTACTTGCTGTAACCAGCATCGCCAGTGAATACAAACCTGAGAAATCAGAATTTTTGGTAAAAGTAAAAAATGAGATTATTCCCTACAAGGTAATGGGAATTTTCGTTCTCCCTCAAGAAATTGTATCGATAGAGGCTTTATCGCATCAGCCAGAGGGAGATTTTATTTTTTTGATGGAAAAGGGTAAACTTTCCCGCCTTTCACCCGCTAAATGGAATTGGCAGGCTCCGGCAGAAACCGGCCTTCATCCTTTAACTCTATTTCATCCTCAAACTGGTGATTCATTGAGGCTTAATATATTTGTGATGGTTCCATTCGAAGAATTAAAGGGAGAGTATTTGAACGGATACCGGATTGGAAAATATCCGACTCTTGCTTTAAAAAATCTTTCAATCTACCAACCACCCAAAGGCTTTATTGAGGTAACTCCCGAAAATGAGGAAACTTTTATTTCACCCCATTTTCAAATTAAACAGTTTCTTTCAAAACAGAGCAGTGATTATCCAAAATATCTCGCATTACGTGAACGGCTTATTCTAAAATTGGAGATGATTCTTGAAAAAGTAAACGAAAAAGGGATTGATTGTAATACCTTTTTCGTTATGAGCGGCTACAGAACGCCATTCTACAATAAAGCGATTAAAAATGTCACCTACAGCCGCCATATATGGGGTGGTGCTGCGGATATTTTTATTGATCAAGATCCTGAAGATGGGATGATGGATGACTTAAACAATGATGGAAAAATTGATTATAGCGATGCTGAGGTTTTGTATAAAATCATCGATGATTTGTACGGTGAACCCTGGTATCATTTTTTCATAGGAGGATTGGGGAAGTATAAGAAGACCCCTTCGCACGGGCCATTTGTACACGTGGATGTCAGAGGGTTTAAGGCAAGATGGTGAACTGAGTTATAACCCATTTTTGATTGGAAAAATTCTCCATGTGTAATTCCCAAGATAATCTAATTTGAATTAAGTAAAAGCATGTAAACATTCAATTGTTAATGATTTCCTGGATAAAATATTGAAGTTTAATGAAAACCTAATTTTGTTATATTAGAACTTGAAGACACAATTTTTTCGAAAAATAGTCAAAACTAACCGATTTTTTTAGGAACGATTTTTTAATTTGTTAATTTTAATGTTTAATTTTAGGTACTCGCGATTTTGGAATCGTCGATATCTGTTTGTTTTATTTAATTTATACTGATGAATCAGAATTTGGCTTCTGGCAATGTTGGCCCATTAAAACCGGAATCATTAAGAAGAAGTTTAACCTTATCAATCAAAGATGGTTTTTTTGCTTCAGTCTATGCAACACTCACCGGTGGGGTGTTCTTAACTGGATTTGCTCTGTCTATCGGAGCGAATGAATTACACATTGGCATCATAGCTGCTATTCCATTACTTGGAAATCTTTTTCAGTTTATTGGCGCTTATTTGGTTAATAGGAGAGGCCAGCGAAAACCGATCAGTGTTACGGCGGCAACCTTTGCCCGTTCTATCTGGATACTGATAATTCTCCTTCCATTCTCTTTTAATTGGTACGCCTCGCAATTTATTATCATTATTTTTTTAGTCCTCATTGCTATCGCACATCTCTTTGGCGCCATATCGGGTGTAGCCTGGCTTTCCTGGATATCCGATTTGGTGCCAGAAAATATCCGTGGAAGATACTTTGGTAAACGAAATATGATCATTGGTTCTGCTGTTTTAGTGTTTACAATTCTCGGTGGGAAATTTCTAGATTATTTTGATGATAATCTCATTGGATTTCAGATTTTGTTTTTTGTTGCGGTTATAGCCGGAGCAATTAGTCTGAAGTTTTTAGATGAAATCCCCGAAACCAAATCTGAACCGAGTATCAAAAGTAAGAATTATTTTCAAACTCTCTCGCTTCCTATTCAGGACCATAATTTCAGACTATTATTGCTGTATTCAATGGTATGGAGCTTTAGTGTCAATATAGCCGGCCCCTTTTTTGTGGTTTATAAATTAAAGGAATTGCAATTGAGTTATACCTATGTCGCATTTCTTATTTCAGCCACCTCATTTTTTGATCTTTTAGGAATGCGTTTTTGGGGTCATTTTTCTGATAAGGTTGGGAACCGGCCGGTTATGCTTATGTGTGCAATCATCGCGTCCATCCTGCCGTTTGGCTGGTTGTTGACATCCAATAACGCCTTTTCACTTTTTTTTCTTTTTCCATTGCTGCATCTAATGGGCGGTTTTTTTTGGGCGGGCAAGAACTTAGCTTCAGTTAATTTGCTTTTCAGATTAGCGCCCCAGGAGGAAAAAGCAGTTTATTTTTCAACCTACTCATCGGTAAATGGGGTATTCGCCGCAATTGCCTCGCTCGGTGGGGGTGTTTTAGGACTTCTGATGGTTGAAGAAAACCTCAACTTCCTTTTTATTAATATTGCTGGATTAAAGATCGTTTTTTTGGTATCGGGGCTAATGCGCTGTGCAGCAATTCCTTTATTGCGTCAGGTTCATGAACCAAAAGGCATGTCGTTTGAGCAGGCTATTCGAGTACTGAGGAGCATCCGTTCGATTAATTCTACTCAGGGATTTAATCCATTCCTTCACTTTTTTACCCATTCCATTCGCAAATCGAAAAGTTTTGTTGATAATCAAATAGATATTGCAGATTACTCATGGAAGGATTTCTGGACAAAATTTAAGGACGCCTTAAGCAGGAGGGTTAAAACCTAGATGTTATACAACAATCAAAACGCGAATTCAGCGTCAAACCGAATTGCATGACTAATGATTGGTTAAAGACCGGGTGTTAAAATGCAGCGACAAATTCATATCATGGAGAAAAATTGCATAACTTTTATTTTTTCAAACGGTTATTTATTGATTAAATTAATCTTTAAAATTTGAGTGGATGAATGATGGCAAAAAAGTTCGAAGAGAAAAACGACATTCCTGATCCAGAAAAACTGATCGATTTATTAGATGGGGCTGAAGGTGAACTCAGTAGCATAATATCCGAAATAGAAAATCAACGCAAAATTGCTGCCGATCCCTCTCATCCATTAGATGAGCGTCTGGAAGCATTTGAAGATATATTTGAGTCGGAGGTGGGGGATACAACGCTTTCGCGCGCTAGAAATGTTGAACGGGAGGTGGGGATTCGTCAACTTTATTTGAAATTTGAAGGAGGGAATCCAACTGGAACGCAGAAGGACCGTATCGCTTTTGCTCAGGCTTTGGACGCACTTAGGCGTGGCTTTGATACTGTGACTATGGCAACATGTGGTAATTATGGTGTGGCAATGGCTCTGGCAGCCTCCACCGCCGGTTTGCGCTGCCTGATTTTCATCCCGCGCGAGTATCACACCAAACGTATTGAAGAGATGGTAAAACTTGGCGGTGATATAATTAGAGTACCGGGAGATTATGAAAAAGCCGTGGAAGTTTCCCGGGAGGAAGCAGCAAATCGAGAATATTATGATGCCAATCCCGGTGGAGCGAATCTGGATTTGCAATTAAGGGGGTATGGTGAAATTGCCTACGAAATTTATGACGAATTACGGGATGCCCCGGCTGTCGTTGCAGTGCCGGTCTCCAATGGGACTACTTTGGCCGGAGTTTACAGAGGCTTTTTGAGTTTATATCGGCGTGGCAAAACATCACGAATGCCAAAAATGGTGGCCGGATCTTCATACAATAAAAATCCAATTGTTCAGGCGTACCTGAAAAATAAATCGAGTTGCGAGGACCTCGAGCCTCATATCATACGTGAAACGACCGTAAATGAACCTTTGATTAACTGGCATTCCATAGATGGGGACCTGGCCCTGGCCGCCATCCGGCGTACCAATGGATGGGGAGAAAACGCCAGCGATAGAACCATGTTATATATATCTAAAATGATAAAAGAGCGCGAAGGATTGCATGTTTTGCCTGCTTCTACGGCAGGTGTTATTGCACTGATTCAGCAACACCGTAAATTTGCCCTCCCGCATGATCGATATGTTGTCATATTAACGGGGAGAAAATAAATGACCACTGCATCTACTCCGGGAAAAGAAGCTATTGATGGAAACGCTATTGTATATTGTGAAGGTGCATTTAACACACCTAATGGGAAAACCGCCCATGGATTGGTCAGAAGAACAAAACGGTATGATGTCGTGTCTGTTATTGATTCAAGGTACACCGGTCAGGATGCCGGACTGGTTCTTGATGGGAAAGAAAATGGAATACTAATCTTCAATAATGTATCGGATGCAATTGAATCGTCTGTTCAAACCGGCAAGAGGGCTACACATTTAGTCATCGGATTGGCCCCCGATGGTGGCCGATTGAGTGATTCTGCCAGGGATGATGTCAAAGTGGCAATCCAGTTGGGGCTAAATGTGGATTGTGGATTACACGATTTTTTAACAGAAGATCCTCAGATTTTTGAATTGGCGAAAAAGGTTGCGGTAACGCTCCGGGATATTCGCAAACCGCCCCCGGTAAATGAGTTGCATTTTTTTAGCGGTAAAATTGAAGAAGTAAAGTCTCTCAAGATAGCTGTGTTGGGAACAGATTCTGCAGTCGGAAAAAGGACCACTGCATGGGAAATTGTGAATTCATTTTCTGACTTAGGATACGCCTCCGAATTGATTGGCACCGGTCAAACTGCATGGATGCAAGGCGCACAATACACCATAATATTGGATTCATTGATTAGCGACTTCATGGCCGGGGAAATTGAGCATGCGGTTTGGAAGGCATGGGTGGAGAAAAAACCGGATGTGGTTGTGATCGAGGGACAGGGGAGTTTGATGAATCCGGCATATCCGGGGGGTTTCGAGATTCTTGCCGCTGGCAGACCGGATATTGTCATCCTTCAGCACGCCCCGGCCCGTTTGGAGTATGATGGATTTCCGGGATATCCTATCCACCCATTGGATCATCAAATAAAAGCAATTGAGATTATCTCCGGTAAACCTGTGGTCGCCATAACTCTTAACCATGAACAAATTAGTAATAGCGATATTCCGGCAGTATGTGAACAGATTAAAAATGAAACCGGCTTACCTACCTATGATGTACTTGTTCAGGGTGCGGATGATCTGGTGAAAGATTTATTACCCTTTTTAAAAGAGAAGAAATTATAAATGGAAGCTTTCTTTTTTTTGGCAAACTGATGTGACTAGACATTTCAATAATTCTAAACTACGTAATCTGCAATTGTTAACAAAATTCTAGAAAACTTGCAATTGTGTTTACAATAAGGTAATCTAAATAAATAACTCACATTTAAAGATAATATTGATATTTACATAAGGTAAAAACTACAAAAAACATTATGATTGGCGTGATTGGTTTAAGACGAGAAGATAAAGACATCGCGGAAAGAAGAGCACCGCTTAATCCGGCACAGATTTATAAATTAATTCAGGAACATAATTTTATTGTTCGTGTCCAACCTGCTCAAAACAGAGTATTTACCGATAAAGAGTATCAGGATGCAGGAGCTGTCGTTAGTGATGATTTAAGACAATGTAACCTTATTTTGGGTGCAAAAGAAATTCCTATCGACCGCTTCCTGCCCAATAAAGCATACTGTTTTTTCTCGCACACCATTAAAGGACAGCGCTATAACATGCCGATGCTTAAACGTATTTTAGATTTAAAAATCACCCTAATAGATTACGAAAAAGTATCTGATGAAAATAACCGACGCTTGATTTATTTTGGAAGATTTGCCGGCTGTGCCGGGATGATTCGTTCACTTTGGGCCTTCGGACAGCGCCTTGATTGGGAGGGAATCGAAAATCCATTTGTTAAAATAAAGCGTGCATATCAATATCACAGTTTAGATGAAGCAAAACAAGCTATTAAAGCCATTGGACAGGAAATTTTACATAATGGACTGCCAAAAGAAATTACACCCTTGATCTGTGGTTTTACAGGTTATGGTAATGTGTCGATGGGCGCTCAGGAGATTTACGATTTATTACCATGTGAAGAAATAAGACCGGGAAGTTTACAAAGACTTTTTTTACATGGTGATTTTTCCAATAAATGTCTGTACAAAGTTGTATTTAAGGAGGAGGATATATTTCAGCCCCGGGATTCTGAGCAGTCATTTCAGTTATTGGATTACTATCAGCACCCAGAAAACTACAAAAGTATATTTGAAAATTATATTCCGTTTCTATCCATCCTTATCAATGCTATTTATTGGAGTGAGAATTATCCCAGGTTGGTAACAAAGAACTATTTGAAAGAACTATTTCATAGAAATGAACAACCCAACCTCAGGGTTATTGGAGATATATCTTGTGATGTGAATGGTTCAATCGAGTGTACAATGGAAACTACCACATTTGAAAAGCCAGTGTACGTTTATGATCCAAAGACAGAAAAAATAACATACGGTATAGAAGGAAAAGGTCCTGTAATTCTTGCGCTGGATCGGTTACCCAACGAGTTTGCCAAGGAGGCAACCGAAGCATTTGGAGACGCCCTTATGCCCTTTATTCCTGAATTGGGTGTGAGCGATTTTAGGGCTTCTTTTCCCGATCTAATACTCCCACAGGAATTCAAAAAAGCTGTAATTGTTCATAAAGGGGATTTTACTCCCGCTTACCAATATTTGCGGCCGATAATAAATGAAATGACCATAAATAAGAACTTGCCATAATTAAATGAAACAAAATATGTTAAAAGATCAGAATCTTGCAGAAGTAAGCGGAAGATCTGGATATCAAGAAGAAAGTCTAAATGAGCCCTTAAAGGTGCTGGAAGTGATTGATAAACTTAGTGTGGGTCCGGTTAGAATTGAGAAAAATCGTTTGTCCGCTCCGTACAAAGTGCTTCGAAATGGTAAAGAAGATCAGATTGATTTGGTATATAAATTCGAAGAAAATGTGTTTACGCCAAATGAAGACGAATCGCAGAACTTGGCCAATATCATTGCTGCTCAGGTTGCTCTAAATTATGGTTTGTTTTGTAAGAAAATTGTATTTCACGGGTTGTTCGATTCTGCCGATCAAAAGTTTTTATTTGATATGATGGAAAATACCGCGCGAGAAATTTTTGTAAAGAAATTCCTCGAAGAAAACCCGTTCCTTTTGCCGGAGGTCTTTAATTTACCCCCTGTAAGGCTGAAACGATATTCGCGGGCAAAGCTTGAATTCCCTGCAGTCGAAATGGAGAAATCAAAAATTAAATGGCAGATTTGGGAAACCGATAAAAAAAAGCATGCTATTTTATCCAGTGGTGGAAAAGACAGCCTGCTGAGCTTTGGCTTGTTGAGTGAAATAGGCAAAGAGGTTCATCCCATCTTTATAAATGAATCCGGCCGACATTGGTTCACTGCTGTTAATGCATATCGGTATTTTAAAGATAACATTCCCAATACTGCCCGGGTGTGGATTAATTCTGATCGGGTATTTGCCTGGATGCTGCGGCATTTACCATTTGTCCGCCCAGATTTTGCATCTTTGCGTTCAGATGAATATCCGATTCGATTGTGGACTGTAGCCGTTTTCCTCTTCGGAGCTATTCCATTATTGAGAAAAAGAAATATTGGTCGCTTGTTAATAGGAGACGAATTTGATACCACCATACGAACTTCCCATATTGGAATTACTCATTATAATGGTTTGTATGATCAAAGCCGTTATTTTGATAACGCACTCTCCAGATACTATTTGAGTAAAGGGTGGCTAGTTAGTCAATTTTCAATAATTCGTCCTCTCTCCGAAATGTTGATAGAAAAAATCCTTGTGGAGCGGTATCCACACCTTCAAATGCAGCAAATGAGCTGCCACGCAACCCATGTCGAGGGTGAACGAATAAAGCCATGTGGAAAATGTGAAAAATGCCGTCGAATTGTAGGTATGTTGATTGCCATTGGGGGCGATCCAAAAGTGTGCGGTTATACCGATGTTCAGATTAAGAATTGTTTAAAAGATTTGGCAAAATTGGGTGTTCATCAGGAATCCGCAGGAGAAAAGCACCTTTTATACTCCCTATCAAAAAAAGGTGTAATCGAGCTGCCAGGTAAAAAACAGAAAAAATTAAGTGAAAACGGAATTGTCATGAAATTGCGAATTGATCAGGAAAAATCGCCAATCGATGGAATTCCTGTGAATATAAGGAGACCCCTTTTTAATATTTACCTGGAGCATGCCAGTGGAGCGGTTGTACGAAAAGATAGAAAATGGATAGAATTTTATCCACTTGAAAGCGAATCGATTCATACTCCTTACTCATTCGAAATGGACACCAGACACAGTGCGCCTAAAAGATCTACAAAAGAGTCCCATGTTGAAAGAAAAATTTATCTCTGGGGGGAACTCTCCTGGCCAGAGGCAGAGAAACGGCTCAAAGAAGTTGATCTTGCTTTATTGCCTGTAGGTGCAATTGAACAGCATGGGCCACATCTGCCTTTAGATACTGATGCATTTGATGCAGAATATCTGGCACAACGTGTCGCAAAAGCGTGTAGTACGCCGAAACCTCTGGTTCTGCCACTCATCTCTTACGGAGTTTCTTACCACCATGATGAGTTCAAAGGAACGATTAGTATCAGCAACAATACTCTTTCTCAATTGGTGTATGAAATCGGAATGAGTACTGCTAAAAACGGGATTAAGAAGCTGTTGATTATAAATGGTCATGGAGGAAACAGTCCTGCATTAAATCATGCAGCACAAATGATTAATAGAGATGCGCATATATTTGTGGCGGTTGATACCGGCGAGACCAGTGATGTGGATATTGAAGAAATAGCTGAAACTCCAGGTGATGTGCATGCAGGAGAAATTGAAACCAGTACAGCGCTAACCGTGCGACCACACCTTGTAAAAATGAATAAAGCATCAAAACTGGTACCTCAATTCTCCAGCAGATATCTGGATTTCAGTTCCAAACGGGGAATTTTATGGTACGCTTATACTAAAAAACTCTCATCCAGCGGCGTAATGGGGGATCCCACCAAAGCCGATCCCGAAAAAGGAAGGAAAATCTGGAAAATTATGATTGCCCACCTGGTTGCGTTGGTAGAGGATCTTAAAAGTATGTCGCTTGAAGAATTATACCAGAAAAAGTATTAGTACAGGAAACTCGCAGAATGCGTCAGTATTACCATCTTGCAATTGCGACTGACTGGGAATATGATGCGGATTATGTTCAATTGCTGGAACGGACCGCGCAGAGGCAAGGCTTGAGTAGTTATGTTATCTGGCCCGGCAACCTCGATAATGTCGTTCACCAAATCGAAAACGGCAATATCGACTTTGGATTCTACTACGACCGCGCCTCTGATACCTCTCTGGAGTTCCTAAAATTGCAGAGCCTCATGATTCAGAACCATGTTCCCGTTTTCGATAATTTGAAGAACCTAAAATGGGCGGCAGATAAAGCAATCATGCACATTGAATTCACTAGCGGTGGAATTCATACACCATACACATTAATAATTCCTCCATATAAATCTGATGAAAATATTTTTCTATCAGAAGAGATATTATCTCCACTGGAAAAACCATTTATCGCTAAACCTGCTAATACAGTTGGCGGGGGACAGGGTGTCATAAAGGAAGCGCGAACAATTGAGGATGTCTTAAGGGCTCGAAAGACTTTCCCTTCACAGAGATATTTGCTTCAGAGGAAAATAATTCCGATAGAAAAAAATGGTCGTCGATTTTGGTTCCGAGGGTTTTATACTTGCGGTTTAGTTCAGGCGGCATGGTGGAATGATCACACTCATTCTTACGACTTGATTACTGAGGAGGAATTGGAGAAATACATATTAGAGCCATTATTTGGTGTGATTGAAAAAATTGCTTATGTTTGTAAAGTCAATTTCTTTTCAACAGAGATTACTGTCGGTAATAACGGGGAGTTTACGGCTATCGATTATGTAAACGAAGTCTGCGACATGCGTCTGAAGTCGCGACATTATGACGGCGTACCCGATGAAATTGTTGAAAAAATTGTCAATAGAATCGTGTCCTATGTAAACGAAAATTTTGTTTATAGCGAAAAATCATTATCCCGGTAAAGTGCAATATGAAAATTACCCAGTTGGAAGTCTGGCGCGTTGATATGTTGCTGGAGGAGCCTTATCAAATTGCCTATCAAACTGTATCGTGCGCTTCAAATATATTTCTAAAAATAGAGACCAGCCAGGGCATAATGGGCTTTGGTTGTGCAGCTCCTGATCCGGATGTTACCGGAGAATCCCCGGAAAGTGTTATTACTGCATTTGAAGATATTATTCATCCCCTTTTGATCAAGGCAAATCCTATTCGTATTGCCCTTTTACTTTCAAAATTGGAGAAACCGTTAATTGGGCAACCATCCGCTCTGGCTATGGTGGACATGGCCCTTCATGATATATTAGGAAAAATTTCCGGATTACCGGTCTATCAACTTTTTGGTGCCTTTAGGGACAGGATGAAAACCAGCATTACTATTGGAATTTTACCGGTGGATGCAACAATTGCCCGGGCTAAAAAATACCTGGCTCAAGGATTCAAATCAATTAAGATTAAAGGGGGATTAGATATTGAGCTGGATATTGAAAGGGTGGTAAAAGTCAGAGAAGCGGTTGGGGAAAGTATTGAACTTCGTTTTGATGCAAATCAGGGTTATTCAGTGGAAAATTCACTTCGGCTAGTGGAAGAAACCAAACGGGCCAATCTGGAATTAATCGAGCAGCCAACACCAAAGGGACAGCCTGATTTGATAGGTAGAGTAACCAGTGGTGTCCCTATACCGGTAATGGCGGATGAAAGTTTGATGAATCTTCGGGATGCTTTTCGCCTGGCAAGGCGGGATCTGGTGGATATGGTGAATGTAAAGTTGATGAAAGTGGGCGGCATCGCCGAGGCTTTACAGGTAAATGCAGTTGCCCGATCGGCAGGTCTGGAAGTGATGGTCGGTTGTATGGATGAGTCTGCACTCGCTATTGCTGCAGGATTACATTACGCTCTTGCCAGACCAAATGTTGTTTATGCTGATTTAGATGGTCATCTGGATCTGAAAGACGATCCGGCCTCCGGCGCCGTAATTTTAAAAGATGGAATTCTATTTCCTACTAAATTGCCAGGATTGGGATTTAATTTATAGAGAGGTAGAAAAGTTGAACTTTATTTGTTATGTTATCAAATACGAATGATCCCTGGCATAATTCTAATGATTGAATAAATCCGCCAAATCAAAAGCCAAGGCAACTTAAGAATATCTATCTCCATGAATCATTTCCCGTAGGAGGCAATTTATGACGCCTGGTGATTCAACGCTTTTAAGCGCTCCAATTCACGAAAAAATAAAAAATTTAGATAAAGTTGACATACTGGTTGGAATTCCAAGTTTCAATAATTCACGCACCATTGCTCATGTCGTTCGAGCAGTAAATGCAGGATTAGCTAAATATTTTCCCAATGCAAAAAGTGTTTTGGTTAATTCCGATGGCGGTTCAAAAGATGGCACACCCGATTTAGTCGGACAGACAAGTGTGGATAACTTAGAAATGATTTTGGTTGATCACCCGGTCCATTTCGTGAATAAAATAATCACCCCTTATCATGGAATACCGGGTAAAGGAAGTGCTTTTAGAACCATTTTTAAAATTGCCGAAATGTTAAACGCTAAAGCGTGCTGTGTGGTTGATTCCGATTTGCGGAGCATAACTCCCGAATGGATTGAACTTCTTTTGGATCCGATTATTGACAAAGGTTTTGATTACGTGGCTCCTTTATATTCCCGCCACAAGTTTGATGGAACCATTACCAATAGTATTGTATTTCCAATGACACGTGCTCTTTATGGGAAGCGAATTCGTCAGCCGATTGGTGGCGAATTCGGTTTTTCGGGAAACTTAGCTGCTCATTACCTGACCAAGGATGTATGGGAAACCGATGTGGCTCGCTATGGCATCGATATTTGGATGACCACCACTGCGCTTGGAGATGGCTTCAAAGTCTGCCAGTCTTATCTGGGAGCTAAAATTCATGATGCCAAAGACCCCGGTGCAGATTTAACTACTATGTACACTCAGGTAGTTAGTTCTTTATTTAATCTGATGGAAACGTATTCAAAAGTGTGGCCTCAAATTTTGAATTCTGAAAAAATACCAACTTTTGGTTTTACTTTTGAAGTAGGGTTGGAGCCGGTCAATGTGAATATCCAGAGAATGATTGATTCATTTAATTTGGGAATTGAGGCTTTAGCTCCGTTTCACGAAAAGGTTATCGCTCACGATGATCTGAAAAAGATCCAAGATCTTACCAAGAAGAATGTCCAGCAGTTTAATTTTCCCGATGAGCTGTGGGTTAAAGTCGTTTATGGGTATGCTGCAGCCTATCATCATAATATCTGGCCTCGCGAGCAATTGATGAAATCGATGATCCCGATTTATTTAGGTAGAACGGCATCGTTTGTCTTGGAAAATATGGATAGCTCCGCACAACAGGTTGAAGATAAAATAGAAAATTTGTGTCAGGAATATGAATGTCATAAACCTTTACTTTTACAGATTTGGGATAATCATAAACTGTGATTATTAGAAAAACTCGATTTGAATTAGGAGGAATAAAATGCAAGACTTTATAAATAATGCCATTTTAACCCCGTTGCAAAATCTGGTTACCCAGATATATGCGTTCCTGCCGAACTTCTTTGCCATGCTTCTCATTTTAATCATTGGTTTTGTTGTGGGTTTCCTGGTTAAGCGAATCCTACTGTTATTTTTGAAGTTGGTTAAGTTTGACAGACTGAGTTTTCGAATGGGTTTTAATAATTTGCTTTCTAAAGCAAGCATTCGGCGGAGGCCTTCGGAAGTGATCGGCCTATTCGTATATTGGGTCCTATTTTTTATTTTTATAATGCTTGCATTAAATGCTCTTAGACTACAGGCGCTCGATATTCTTGTTGCGCAATTCTTTCTTTTTGTCCCAAAACTTTTTACGGGGGTCATCATTTTCTTTGTCGGCTATTTGATCAGTGTTTTTATTGAAAGAGCCGTGTTGATCGCTGCGGTCAATGCCGAAATCTATTTTGCCCGCGCCCTTGCCAGAGGTGCTCAACTGCTAACATTGGTGTTTTTCCTAGCGGTCGCTTTAGAGCAATTGGGAATTGGAAGAAATATTGTCATCGCTGCGTTTTCGCTTATTTTCGGAGGAATTGTATTGGCAATTGCATTAGCGTTAGGATTGGGTGGACGTGAATTAGGTCGAGAATGGCTGGAAAAACAATTCGGTAAAAAAGATAGGGGCACTGAGGAAAAGAAAGATATGTGGAAGCATCTGTAATGTATGCTATTCCCGCCGAACACAATTGTTATTAACCGGTATATTATAATCTTGCTCCAGGCACCCCAAGGCCTCTTTTTGAAGATGTAGGCATGGCTTAAGGAAATTCACTCCAACATGCGACACGATTTAATTCATTGAATCGATTTTTTGTTTAAAGGGAAGTAACAATTTGAAAATGTATACAAAAATTTAGGGAATAGAAATTCCCATCTTTTGGGCTATTGTAAATTGTCAATTATGTGCCATTTTGAAGTTCTAAAGGGCATAAAAAATTCCTGACACTATTTGAGTTCTGAATTGCCGGTTCTGGGATTTTAATTTTAAGAATTATAGATTTTTTCCTTTTTTTAACCTACAAACTTGCTTCATCAAAAATACACCATATATTTTATTTTGGCTGATAATTTAAGTCTAATATACAAGAAGGAGATTACTATGCGTTTTAGTACAGCGTTGAGACAACCGATACGCAGACAGATTGAACGATTGGGTGATGTGGATATTGTGATTGGTATTCCCTGTTATAATAACGATGAAACAATTACTCATGTTATTCAAGCAGTTGAACAAGGAATGACAATGTATTTCCCTGATAAAAAGTGTGTTACTTTTGTGGCAGATGGGGGTTCGGTGGACGACACAAGGGAGGTAAGTCGTGAACTCCAGGATAGCCCCTGGGTCGAACGGATAATCTCAATTTATCGTGGACTTCCCGGAAAAGGTTCGGCAGTCAGGGCAATTTTCGAAGGAGCAAGCATGTTGGAGGCGAAAGCATGCTGTCTGTTCGATTCCGATTTACGTTCCATCAGTCCGGATTGGATCAAATGTGTTGTCGAACCTATCATTAATGATGGATATGATTTTATCGCTCCTTATTATACCCGATACAAATATGACGGGACGATAACAAACAACATCGTTTATAATTTAACCAGAGCACTTTATGGCTATCGTGTACGCCAGCCAATTGGGGGCGATTTTGCATTCTCACTCCCGCTTATCAAAAAGTATATTTCACAGGACGTTTGGGAAGGAAACATTGCCCGCTTCGGAATTGATATTTGGTTAACCACCACCGCTATGATCCATAAAGTTAAAATTGCACAAGCGAATTTGGGTGTAAAAATACATGATGTAAAAGACCCTGCGGAAGCCTTGGGTCCAATGTTTCGTCAGGTGGTATCAACCTTATTGGATTTAATGGAAGACAATGATAAAGTATGGAAGAAAGTAAAGGGAAGTGAAGCAGTTCCCATTGTGGGGCCTCCATTAAAAATTGAGCCGCAGCCTTTTAACATCAATGTTACAAAATTAGTAAACGATTTTAAGATTGGATATCAGAACTGGAAAGAAATATGGCAAAAAATTGTTGCCCCTGAAAATTGGAAATTAATTGAGGAACTCTATAAACGTGATGAGAAAGACTTTCTTATAGTACAGGAAAGCTGGGCAAAGATTCTCTATGATCTTGCCGGTGCATACCACCACTGGAAAGGAAACCGGGAGTTGCTGGTTAGTCTTATGACACCGTTATATTTTGCGCGGGTAGCCTCGTTTGTCAATAAAACAATCGATATGACAAATGAAGAGGCGGAAGAAGTAGTGGAAGCACAGGCAAAAGTATTTGAGGACAACAAGGATTATCTCATCAAGCGATGGGATGATGAAGTTAATTTTTATGAATCCATTAAAGGTTGATCCAGCTTCTAGTATTATTTTGGCTATTCTCAGGATCGTAGCGCACTTCCAAAATTTGAATTTCCTAATTTGTTAGGAGGAACGTATCTATCCATTAAAGAGAGTAATAAATATCTGGAATCTACACCCCCAATATTATATGGTGGAATTAACAATCGGCAATATCGAAATGCCTTCAGTTGAGCTGAAGGATTAACTTATCTGCCTCTGAATTTCAAAGTGTGTTTTTTCCTGAACGCTGATGGTTTTTTATATTTCCACATTTTTTCCGAAATAGGGTTTCCTTCAAAGATCAATGAATACTCATATTGGAAATCCATCACGCTGTTCATTTCCATATTTTGAATTTTTGGATTTTTGAAGCTGGCTGCTCTTTTTTTAGTAATACTGAATTTCGTCACAGAGGTATAATCACCGTTTTTGAAACGTTCTATATTCAGAACCAATTAACAATTTCAATTAATTTTTTTTACGTGTTGATGAACTTTCATACTTCTTTGATCCATCATGGGGATTCATTTGCTACACTTAGTGACTCTCCGGGAATGATGAATTTAAATAATTAATGTAAAAAACGGTTGCACATTATAAATTACAAACACCGATATCAAGGATTAATTAAATTTGGTGTTTATTTCAATCATTTATTGTATTCTCAAAAATTTCCCGAAAGGATATCATAATGGGTCGAAAACCTTTTAACGCATATGAGATGGCTCGGGCACAATTTGACCGGGTCGCCGATATCTTAAAATTGGATCAACCTACAAGAGATCTACTGCGTTACCCATTGCGAGAATACCAGTTCAGCATTCCGGTTCGGCTGGACGATGGTACCGTAAAAATTTTTCGTGGATTCAGGGTACAGCACAATGACGCGCGCGGACCAGGGAAAGGCGGAATCCGATTTCACCCGCAGGAAACCATAGATACGGTCCGGGCACTATCCATGTGGATGACCTGGAAATGTGCAGTTGTAGATATTCCATTGGGTGGAAGCAAGGGTGGTGTCGTATGCGATCCGCATAATTTGAGCAGTCGTGAACAGGAACGGTTATGTCGAGGTTGGGTGCGGCAAATTGCGAAGGATATTGGTCCGCTTACCGATGTTCCCGCACCAGATATCATGACCAGTGCACAACACATGTTATGGATGCTTGATGAATATGAGGCAATTCATGGTGAAAAATTTCCTGGTTTTATTACAGGTAAGCCAGTTGGCATGGGTGGATCGCTTGGACGAAAAGAGGCAACGGGATATGGAACTGTTTTTACGGTCAACGAGGCTTTGAAAGAAGTCAACATTAGTCCGGAAAATATGCTTGTTAGTGTACAAGGTTTTGGAAATGTTGCTCAATTTGCCATTGAATTGGTCTTGAAACTTGGAGGAACAGTTTTATGTGTATCCTGTTGGGATCAGCAGGACGAAACCTCATATACTTTTAAAAAGAAAGAAGGAATAGATCTTGAGGAGCTGCAAGGAATTACGGATGCCTTTGGGGGCATCGACAAAGTAAAAGCAAAAGATTTAGGATATGAATTATTATCAGGTGAGGAATGGATCGAACAAGAAGTTGATATCTTGATTCCAGCCGCTATTGAAAATCAAATCACCATTGATAATGTCACTAAAATTCACAAGAGGGTCAAAATAATTGCTGAAGGGGCTAATGGACCTACAACTCCCGAAGCCGATGAAGTGATAAAAGAAAAAGGCATTTTTCTCATTCCGGATTTTCTTGCTAATGCCGGTGGTGTTACCTGCAGTTATTTTGAACAGGTTCAAAGCAATATGAACTATTTCTGGGAAAAAGAAGAGGTATTACGACGGCTTGACTATCGCATGACTTCCGCTTTTCGTGCCGTGAGTGATTTGGCAAAAAAAAGAAACCTGTATATGAGAGATGCGGCTTATGTTATTTCTGTCAATAGAGTTGCTCAAGCATGTAAAGACCGTGGTTGGGTGTAAATCTCATTCAATGGAAATAAAATTAGAGTCCCATTGTTTAATTATTAAGAAATAAACATCGTAATTTTAAAGATGGCAAGAACGATGGCAAAAAAAAATAGGTCAATACAAAATTTAGTTGACACTCTTAAAGAAAGAGCTAAAGAGCTTAATTGTCTTTATCAGGTTGAGGAGCTGACCAATCATACCGAAATGGATTTGAAGAAGGTTCTTGAGGGAGTGATAACTGCAATTCCACCGGGATGGCAATTTCCGGAAATATGTCAGGCAAAAATTTCTTATAGGGATTCTACATATCAGTCTCCCGGTTTTCGTGTAACTCCCTGGGTACAAAGTGCTGATATTAGTGTACAAAATGAGGTGATAGGTAAAATCAGCGTTTATTACACCGAACCTACGCCGGCTATGGATATCGGCCCATTTCTTAAAGAAGAACAAAAATTGCTTCAGACAATTGCAGACAGGATTTCGCAGTTTCTTCTCCACAAACAATTGAAGGAAATTTTTCGAGAAAAGGAAACTCAGAAAGAGGAGAAGCAAGAATGGTGGACCATTATTGATTTTCTGCGAGGAACCGATCAACAACTACTCTTGCAAATATCCCGGAAAATGGCAAATTTTCTTTGTTGGTCAGGAATCAAAGAGGCGGAGCAGTTATTGGAACATTTTGGTCCTGTCTTTTCGGCGGAAGAAGGGGAAACGGTTGATCATCTTAACAGGCCATTTGAAAGCACAGGAAAACATGATTTTTTAAGTATTAGCGAGGACATATTTAAAATTGCCGGTGTCCACCTCAGTGAAAATGAAATACTTTCTCACATTCAAAAATGGATCAAAGAAGACAAGTCAAATTTTCTGGTAAACATTTTGGAAAGTCCCGGGTCTTCCTTACCGGAGATTTCCAGAGCGCTGGAACGCTACCATTTATTGGCATCCCAGGGTTTGGAGGTTTTGCTACACCGAGAAAGAGCATTTCGCGTAGCTTTAATACGGCGATTTTTAATTGATCAAAGAAATTTTATAAATATCGCTAAACAGTATATCGGTATGAAAGAATTTTATGATCTGATCAAAAGAATGATTTACCCTCCGGATAGCCACGGGAAGCTGGGCGGTAAAAGCTCGGGTTTGATTCTCGCCCATCAAATTCTAAAACAAAATACAGAGGGGAATGAACTGCTTCAGAATATAAAAATTCCCAAGACTTGGTATATTACCTCCGACGGCATTCATAATTTTATGAAATATAATAATCTTGAAGATGTGATAGAGCAAAAATATAAGGATATCGAACAGGTCCGAAAAGAATATCCCTTTGTATTACAAGTCTTTAAAAATTCCCCGCTTTCACCGGAGATTATGAATAACCTATTACTGGCACTGGATGATTTTGGGGATTCACCACTGATTGTGCGCAGTTCCAGTTTACTTGAAGATCAAATGGGTACCGCATTTGCCGGAAAGTATAAGAGTTTGTTTATTGGAAACCAGGGTACACGAGAAGAAAAACTTGCCGCCCTGGCAGATGCAATTGCAGAGGTGTATGCTTCCATATTTAGTCCGGATCCCATTGAATATCGCTTGGAAAGGGGAATGCAGGATCTGCATGAAGAAATGGGAATTATGATCCAGGAAGTGGTCGGTCAAAAAGTGGGACGGTATTTTATTCCCGCTTTTGCCGGTGTTGCCTTCAGTAATAATGAATTCCGATGGTCCAGCAGGATAAAGCCTGAAAATGGACTGGTACGCATTGTTCCTGGATTGGGTACCCGGGCGGTTGATCGATTGAGTGACGATTACCCCATTTTAATTTCACCAGGACAACCCGGTCTAAAAGTAAATGTAACTGTGGATGAAATTGTTAGATATTCCTCAAAGAAAATTGATGTGATTAATCTTGAAACCAATACTCTGGAGACCATCGAAATCCGGGAATTGCTCAAAGAATTTGGAGCGGAGTATCCGGAAATTAATGATATTGTTTCCATCCTGAGGCATGATTATTTCGAACAACCAATGGGTTTGGGCATCGATTTTGAAAAGGATAATCTTGTTGTAACATTTGAAGGTTTAGTGAATCGTACCAAATTTCTTAAGCAACTGCTTTCTATTTTGGAGATTCTCAAGGAAAAATTAGGATTCCCGGTTGATATTGAATTTGCCTGCGATGGCAAAGATTTTTACTTACTGCAATGCCGGCCTCAAAGTTTTAGCAAGGAGGCAATTCCGGCAACCATTCCTGAAGATATAGTTGATGAAAGTATCCTGTTTACCGCAAATCGCTTTATTTCAAATGGCACCATACAAAACATTACTCATATTGTATATGTAGATCCCGAAATGTATAATTTAATTGATAATCACTCTGACTTACGTTCTGTAGGCCGCGTCATCGGCCAATTAAATAAATATCTGCCTAAGCGCCAATTTATTCTGATCGGCCCCGGAAGATGGGGAAGCCGCGGTGATATCAAGTTAGGAGTGAGTGTTACCTATTCTGATATAAACAACACCGCTATGTTGATCGAAGTTGCCAGACAAAAAGGGAATTATGTTCCTGAACTTTCCTTTGGTACCCACTTTTTCCAGGATTTAGTTGAATCATCAATCCGCTACCTTCCTTTATATCCTGATGATCCAAAAGTTAGATTCAATGAAGATTTTCTTACAAGCAGTGAAAATATATTAGCTGATATTTTACCCGAATTTTCAGATCTGGCAGATACAATCAAAGTTCTTGATGTTCCCAAGATTTCTGGAGGAAAATTATTAAATGTGTATATGAACGGGGATCTTGAAAAAGCGATTGGTGTGATTTCAGAACCGACAGTTGTACTGGACACCTCTGAAAGGATTGATCGAACTCCCCGGGAATTCAGAGTAGTACAGGAAGATGAGAATGAATATTGGCGATGGCGTTTGAGTATGGCGGAAACACTAGCTGCTCATCTCGAACCACAAAAGTATGGTGTAAAGGCATTTTATGTTTTTGGAAGTACAAAAAATGCAACTGCACGTGCGGTAAGTGATATCGACATTTTGATCCATTTTACCGGAAACGGCAAACAAAAGACAGACCTTCTCAATTGGCTTGAAGGGTGGAGCCTCTGTCTCAGTGAGATTAATTATCTTCGTACTGGTCATAAAACAAACGGATTGTTGGACATTCACCTGGTGAACGATGAGGATGTGGAAAAGAAAAGACAATTTGCTGTGAAAATAGGGGCAATTACTGACCCGGCCCGTCCCCTTGCAATGGGAACAGCAGTTAAAGAGAGGCAGTAATTTGTTTTTGTTCCAACAGATTTTCTCTCCGAATAATTTAGCAATGAATTTGCCAATAGATTTTATGGATTTGATACCCCAAGTCACGATGGTCTGCGGACAAAAATTTTATTGATTACCCGAATTTTAAATGACAGAAGTATGATCTATGCCTAGCGCTTAATTTTCATGACATATGATTATTTTCACTGGATAGTCTTACCAATCCTGATTTTCATCGCCCGTTTTGTGGATATCACTATTGCCACGCTGAGGATTATATTTACGCTTCATGGCAGAAAATATCTTGCTCCGTTATTAGGATTCATCGAGATATTGATCTGGCTTCTGGCCATTAGTCAGGTGTTTCAAAATCTGAATAATCCTTTATGTTACATTGCATATGCTGCCGGTTTTGCTTCGGGGAATTTTATGGGTATCATTTTAGAAAACAAGCTCGCTTTTGGAATGCGAGTGGTGAGAATTATCACACGGGATGATCCGGAGATGCTAATAAAAGACATTCGAGCATCCGGCTATGGATTAACCGTTGTGGATGGAGAGGGCAAATCAGGCCCTGTAAAAATATTATTCACTGTAATCAAAAGAAAAGACTTGAATAATTTGATCAAAAAAATACAAAACGACCATCCCAATGCCTTTTATTCTGTTGAGGACGTTCGTTTAGCCAGAGATACACTCGCTATTAGCCAGTCCCAGGAGAGGATTGGATCAATATGGCAGAGGTTTTTAAGCATCCGAAAGGCAAAATAGGAAGATGGAGTATTTAATAATTTCTCTGGCTGCATTTTTTACCTCCGCGTTAACATTGTTTTCCGGTTTTGGCCTTGGTACGATGTTGATGCCGATCTTCGCTCTCTTTTTCCCGATCGATATCGCCATTGCCCTAACGGCAATTGTTCACTTACTCAATAACCTGTTTAAACTGGGTTTATTGGGAAAATATGCCGACAGTTCGGTTGTAATCCGCTTTGGCCTTCCCGCAATATTTTCTGCCTACATAGGTGCAAAATTACTCACTTGGATCTCCGACTTAAATCCAATCTTCAGCTATCAGCTATTTGGTCATTCCTATGCTGTGTCCCCGGTAAAGTTAATCATTGCCTTATTAATCATCGTTTTTGCTCTGCTCGATATAATACCAACTCTTATGAAGATATCATTCAGTAAAAAATTGTTGCCGGTTGGGGGAATTTTTAGCGGTTTCTTTGGTGGATTATCGGGTCATCAGGGTGCGCTAAGAAGCGCCTTTTTATTGCGATGTGGTCTTACAAAAGAGGGCTTTATCGCTACAGGAATAGTGATTGGTTGCATCGTGGATGTCGCAAGGATGATAGGATATAGTTCTCATTTCACCTCATTTGCGGTAACAGAAAATCTCTATTTGCTTACTGCCGCGGTCCTCTCCGCCTTTTTGGGAGCTTACCTGAGCCGCAAATTATTAAAGAGGGTAACAATGAATTTTGTTCAAATTATGGTATCTGTTTTACTCTTTGCAATTGCAATTGGGCTGGCGCTAGGGATTATTTAAAATTATCAAAAATTATTGATTATATGTCACAAATGCTCTCATAAGCCTAACTTTCGATATTCTAATATTCTGCATACCTTTCAATTGAATTTAAAAAGCGCTTTCACACGATCTACGGCATTGGCAGCGTCAAAACCGTAGGAATCGGCACTTATTTTCCTAGCATATTCTTCCGAAACCGGTGCTCCACCAACAATCGTCTTTATTTTTTTATCCAGCTTTTTTTCTTTTAATATTTCGGTTACTCTACCCATCATCGGCATGGTAGTAGTTAGAAGTGCCGACATCCCGATGACACTGGCATTTTCGGTTTGAGCTGTTTCAATAAACTTTTCCGGAGGAACATTTTTACCCAAGTCAATCACCTCAAAACCTGCGCCCTTGAGCATAATACCTACCAGATTTTTTCCGATATCGTGCAAATCTCCCTGGACAGTCCCAAGTACAATTTTACCACGACTGGGAATTCCCTCCTGAATTAAGAGTGGTTTTAACTGATCCATTCCTGCATACATCGCTTTTGCGGCAACCAACACATCGGGAAGAAAAATTTCATGTCTTCGAAACCTTTCGCCAATAACATTCATACCGGCGATTAGACCATCATCCAGTATTTCCTTGGGAGATAAATTTTGTTCAATCGCCTGTTTGGTTAATTCGAACACCATTTTATGGTCACCCTTTTGTAGCGACTGGGCAATTTCATTTAAAATAATCATATGGTTACCTTTCTTGAATCGGCTTATGGTTTTCTTTGCGGCAATCTATCCTGACCGACCCGGTGCGCTTCATTTTCCATCAAATGAATCATTTCTTTCTTAGTCTCATCAGATAATTCGGATGGCTGATATTCTTGAATAAGTCTCTCGACTTCACGGTGTGCACGTTCACCTAAAGTCTGGGAGCCCTCCTCTTTCCATCTGGAACGGTTTGCACGGTCGATCACCAATCCCGGAAAATACTGTTCCTCTTTTAGATATTTCCGGGTATGATCAGAGATAAGCAAATGCTGTTCCTCCAGCAATTCCTGAAAAATGGGCTGAGAGGGAAAATCTTCCTTTGGCTCAATTCCCTTAATTAGTCTTAAACTCATACCGCAAATCTCGTTATCGAGAACCAGTTTTTCCAGACTCTGGCAGCTCTCAAAATCCAGCATACCAGGCCCGGAAATGTTGTTAATGCCAGATAGCGCAGCCAGTGTGGCTCCCGTGGCACTTTCCAAACCTGCCTGGGCATCCAGAAGTTTTGCATCACTTAAGCAGATGTAGGCTTGTGTTGGCAAACCCAAATATTTTCCGATTTCATTATAAGCACAGTCGATCATCATTGTTTCAATGGCGCCCATGGGTGTCGTTTCATAACGGACATCAAAAATCGCCGGAGAGCCACCAAACAGCATTGGAGCGCCTGGTTTATCGAGCTGGCTGATAACAATGCCGCTGAGAGTTTCGGCAGTGTGCTGGATGAGCGTTCCAACAATGGTGACCGGAGCCATAAATCCAGATAACGGCATAGCGATAAATTCAACCGGGATGCCGTATTCTGCGCAGTCTACTACATTTTGGGAAGTTACATCACTCCACCTTAGCGGAGAAGTGGGGCAGCAGGAAAATACGGTCAGCGGTTTCTCCTGAAGGTTTTCTTTTGTGCCGCGAATGGCTAGCTGCAGCTCTTTCATGATCTGAAACGCCTCGATTGTGAAGGTACCGGTTACGACCGGTTTTTCCCCGTAAAGCAGGCTCAAAAAAAGACGGTAACTATCGGATATTTTTTCATGCACATCTGCCGGTATAAACGCAGTGCTTTGAGATGCGATATTTTCGAGCCGGCTGACAAGTTTTGCGTAATTGACATAATCAGTTGTGTTTGGTTTGCGCATTTTTTGTGATGAGTGGTCAAGGATATTGAGTGCAGCCGAACCGGGCGTAAAATAAATATTATATTCCGAAAAATGATGGGTTTCTCTTTCTAAGACGTCAAATAATTTGAAAGATGCTGGTGAACTATTTAATGCCCTCTGAATAATATCTTCATTTAAATAGACTTTTTTGGTGTCTTTCTCAATCTTCATACCATAGTCAGATAGCATTGCCAGAACGTTATCATTATGAATTTCAACTCCAAGTGTTGACAGAATTTGCATCGCCTCGTTAATTATTTTTTTGATAAGATCTTCATCCAAAAATTTTATTACCGGTCTCATCTTCAGATCCTTTTATTTTTAATGTGTAAATGTTTGTTCGGCTCTCACCCAATGGAAAATTTACAGGTCAATTTTGAGTAATGAAAGTTGCTCAAAAATAATCCCAATTCATTTCATCATCACTCACTATTTCTTCCCAACTACCACCAGTCTCTTTGCATTATGGTCGTAAGGATTGCCATCCAGATTGCCATAAACTTTAATTTGTTTGAAGCCTGCATCACGCAACAAAGTGGAAAATTCAACTGCAGAGTAGATTCTGAGAGAAATCTGATGTTCGGTGATGTTTTTGTTTTTAATGACTGTCCAGTGGCTTTCCACTCTGCTCCAATTTTCGACTATTTTTCTTTCCTCCAAAACCTTAAAATCATCCACGTAATACCAATCTTTTTCCTCAAATATTCTTGCCAGGATCTCCTTTCCCATGAGATCAAAGATGATTAACCCGCCTATTTTCAATGACTGGTACATATTTTGAACAACAAGCCGGTCATCTTTTTCTTTTTCAAAAAATCCGAAGGAACTGAACAAATTTAGAATGACATCGAAGTGGTTCTTCCTCCGGAATTTTCTCATATCACGGCAAACAAAATTTATATTGAGCCCTTCGGATTTTGCCCGCTTCCTGGCGTAGTCCAGATATTTTTCGGTTCGGTCAACTGCGGTTATCGAATATCCCTGGCGGCCGAATTCCAGACTATGTCTGCCAATTCCACAACAGAGGTCCAATATCTTTGCCTCCGGTTTTGGATCGAGCAGCCTTATGATCTTATTCACCTCATCGGCGGCATCGGCTTGGCGTTCCCTGCTGAAAAGGACCAAACGGAGGTCCTTCCAAAATTCTTCTTGCTGATACCATGGTTTCTGCGTGTTCATGATTGGCTCGTTGCTGTCATAAATTATCCTAAAAAAATGTCATGATTACAAGACAGAATAAATAAAATTTTTGCTATTTTCTCTTTCCAACGTTTGAATGTTAAGTAGGAAACTATTAACTGATCCGAAATAGTCCTTCTTGACTTCCGAAATTAAAATTTGGTTAAAAAAATTGAAGTCGGGGAAATTAGACTTGCTACTTCGAATTTAAGAAATTACATTATGGGCGTTAAAATGAACTCGACCGAAATAACGCATTTACGGTTCTAGTTTTAAGTGCGTACTCGAAAGTAAGCATTTGATCATAATTGATACACTCTGTTTTATAAACCTGCGTTTTTATTTCTGTATTATTTCTGCAAAGATTTTTTTCTGTTAATTTTTTCATCCTATAATTGTATTTGAAGCGTAGTCTATCTTTTTGTCTTGAATTTTGCAACTGTCCTTCTTTCAGCTTTAAATCCGAAGCTTAAAATTAGATTATACTGCGGGAAAAGATGAGATATAAATTTCAAATTGCCGCTTAGCACATATTTTAAATTTTTATAACGAAAGGAAAATATTATGACAAATCTTCTGAATGGGAAAATGGATAGACTGAGAGCCCAGGTAAAGGGCCAATTAGTCCTGCCCGATGATCCGGGTTATGATGAAACTCGACAAGTCTGGAATGCTATGATAGACCGGAAGCCGGCCGTTATCGTGCAGTGTGCGGAGGTAAATGATGTTCCCACCGCGATTGAATTTGCACGCGAGAATGGGCTTGAAATAGCAGTTCGGGGAGCGGGGCATAATATTGCCGGAAATGCACTTTGTGAGGATGGTTTGGTAATTGATTTTTCCACTATGAGGAAGGTACGAGTTGATACCGAAAAAAAACATGCCTATGTTGAGCCGGGAGCTACACTTGGCGATTTCGATAAGGCAGTACAGGCACATGGATTGGCTACACCGGTGGGGATTAATTCGACAACCGGAATTGCCGGACTAACACTTGGTGGCGGGTTTGGCTGGTTAACTCGTAAATATGGTATGACCATTGATAATCTCGCTTCCGTCGACGTAGTTACGGTTGATGGAAAAAAGGTGAGAGCAAGCGTAAATGAAAATGCCGACCTGTTCTGGGCAATTCGGGGTGGCGGCGGAAATTTTGGTGTGGTAACCCAGTTTGAATTTCAGCTTCATCACGTGGGGCCTGAAATATTAGCGGGATTGATCGTTTATCCCTTTGATCAAGCAAAACAGATACTGTCCCAATACCGTGAATTTGTTAAATCCGCACCGGAAGAATTAACTGTTTGGGTTGTTCTGCGCCAGGCTCCACCCTTGCCATTTCTTCCGGAAGGCGTTCATGGGAAAGAGGTGGTGGTACTGGCTCTTTTTTATGCAGGCGATACAGCTGATGGTGAAAAACTGATTCAACCCTTGCGCAATTTCGGAAATCCACATGGTGAACATATCGGTGCTCAACCATACGCTGCTTGGCAGCAAGCCTTTGATCCACTGTTAACGCCCGGAGCAAGAAACTACTGGAAAACCCATAATTTTGTGGAAATTAATGACGGTGCGTTTGATTCAATGATTGAGTTTACCGGTAAACTACCCACGAGTCAGTGTGAGATCTTCATTGCACATATCTCAGGAGCATCTAATCGAATTCCGGCAGATTCGATGGCGTATGGTCATCGGGACGTCAATTTTGTGCTGAATGTTCATGGAAGATGGGATGAAGCAATTGATGATGAAAGGTGCATAAATTGGGCACGAACCTTTTTTAAAGCTTCCGCACCTTTTGCGTCTGCAGGAGCTTATGTAAACTTTATGACCGAAGAGGAGGGGGACCGGGTGGCTGCTGCGTACGGAACGAATTATAATCGCCTGGTACAGATTAAGGAAAAGTATGATCCGGATAATATTCTTCATATGAATCAAAACATCAGGCGGTAACCGAGTACGATTAGTTAGCCTCAGGCAGTGCTAAAGGTGATTAATATTTTGCGTCGAATTGGCTCGGGAAGTATTCGTCCTATGATAATTAAAAGCCTTATACGTTTTGGGAAGATGTAATTTGCTTTATCATGTTCGATGGCATAAATCATTTCTTTTACCGCTCGTTCTTTTTTTATGATCAATGATTTAATGGGAACATCTTCCATGTTAAAACCCTCCGTGTAGGTAAAACCGGGAAGCAGTGTTACGAATTTAATTGGAGAGCCTTCTAATTCAAGGCGGCAGGTATCAAACAGATATCGCCCGGCTGATTTTGCCGCACCATAAGGCCCTGATTTGGGCAATCCAAAATATCCTGCCGGAGAGCTGGTGTAGGCGATTGTACCGCCGTTTTCTTTCATGTGGTCGATCAGAGGGCAGAGAAAATTTACCAAACTGTCATAGTTTTTCTTCATCTGTTTAAGTACATCTGCTGATGAGGTCTTGGCCATACTCACACCCCTACCGCCGCCAGCGTTTAGTATCGCCACATCAATCTTCTTGAAAGCTCCCATACCAGTTTTTATCACGTCCCGTGCTTTTTCTGTATCAGTGGCGTCTGCCGCCACGTTAATGCACTGACTTCCTTGTGCTTCTATTTCCTCCCTCAACGTATTCAACAATTGCTCACGTCGCGCCGTAGCGATTATCTTATTACCCCGGCTACCCAACTCCACTGCGATTGCTCGTCCTAATCCAGAGGATGCCCCGGTAATCAAAACTGTTTTGTCTATTAGTTTCATCAAAGAAAATCCTTGCAGCTTATTGAATTATTGCATTTATTAAATTTGCAGTTATATTTTTAACTAGAACCGTCATTCATTTACTGATTTCCACCTGACTATGATGCTCATCTCAATAAAGACTGGTCTTCATGGAGAAGTTAATGATTAATCCGGATGAAAAATAACTCAAATAACGATTGAGATTTTGGCCATGGTAACGTATGATTCTATATGGAAAATTAATATGATTAATTCTTCATAATAATTTGAGCATTTTAAATATTTTACGAATTCATAACCGCAGGGTAGGTATTTTGTATGGAAAAGTTAGTAAAAAGAAATATTTATTCGCCGGAGGTTTATGTGGAGTCTCTAGATCGTATTGAAACGCTTACTGCTCAAGCTAAACCTCTTTGGGGAAAAATGACAACGGCTCAAATGTTCGCTCATTGTGCAGAAGTGGTGGAAGTTGCAAATGGCAAGGAATTAAAAAATACCCCATTCCTAGTTAAACTGTTTAAAGGTTTTGTTCGAAATATGGTGGTCAATGAAAAACCGTATCCGAAGAATACAAAAACACACCCACAGTATCGCCAAATGGTAGACCGTGATTTTGAAAGTGAGAAGAAACGTCTGCTCGCGGCACTTGAAAAATTTGTCAAGACGGATCAGAACGATGCTGGGAAAACAAAGCACCCTCTTTTTGGAGAAATGAGCCCTGAAGAAAAAGGATGGGCTATTTATAAGCATCTGGACCACCATCTAAATCAATTTGGAGTGTAATTTTTCATTTGAAAGCTTGGCGAGGGTTTCTTTATTTTGTTGGTTCAAAACAGCTGATTTCGTATTTACAATTAAGTTTCAGTATGAAATCGGGATTAGCCTCTTGAAGGATTCACCGGCATAATGAATTATATTAGTTATTGTAGTAATTTTTTGAACTTGAATATATTTCGAGCTACCGAAGGGCAAATAAAGACTTATTGGAGGACAAATGAAATTCAACTTATTATGTTTAATTGTAGTCACGTCAGGTTGTTTTGGTCAGGAAATCCCTTCCAAGGAGGATCAGGTTGCGGCTGCCGTTATGGCGGCACCGGAAGAATTTCGTAAAGAAGCGACCGTTTTGGGTTACAATCCGGATGGAGAATTAGTAACGCTTCGTTCCGGCACAAATGTCATGATATGTTTGGCCGATGACCCCGGCAAGCCCGGATTCAGTGCTGCCGCATACCATAAGGATTTAGAGCCATTTATGGCTCGTGGCCGTGAGTTGAGAGCTGAGGGTAAGACCAATAAAGAAATATTCCAGATAAGAGAAGAAGAAGTCAAAAACGGAAAACTGAAAATGCCGGAGAAAGGTGCCACATTGCAAATCCTATTTGGACCGGAAGGAAAATATGATTCCAAAACCGGAAAGGTGATTAATGCAATTTATCGTAACGTAGTCTATATACCCTGGGCCACTGCAGAAACTACCGGATTACCTACCTCGCCTGATTCTTTGGGTGGGCCATGGCTAATGGATGCCGGGACACACCGAGCGCATATTATGATCAATCCGCCACCCACTGGAGGGAACTAGTTTCTTATGGCTGAGAAACATTTTTTTGAACAAAAAAAACACACCGCCTTATACCTAATCCCGTATTTTGAGAATCATCTCCCCGATTTCGAAAATTTAAAAATTTTAGAAATAGGATGTGCGGAGGGGGGATTTCTTGATGTGATGCTTGAAGAAAATATTAAAGCCGTCGGATTAGAATTGGAGGCCGGAAGGGTACAGACAGCAAAAGAAAAGAATCCAAACTTAAAAATACATCTTGGTGATATTACTGATGATAACATTGTAGATCAAATCGGAGAACGGTTTGATCTAATCGTAATGAGAGATACGATCGAGCATATTCCGGACCGGCTTGCGACCTTTTCTAATTTACACGGATTGCTGAAACCTAATGGTTTCTTGTATATTACTTTTCCACCGAAATTTTCGGCTTTTGCCGGACATCAACAAAATTTGAAATCTACACTACGCTTTTTCCCTTATTTGCATATATTGCCGGATTGGCTAGTTCGTATGTTGGGAAAGTTATTTAATGAAAAGACCGGGCAAATCGAGGCAGTTATTTTAAATTACCATAATGGCCTAACGATTAATGCCTTTGAGAAATATTATTCAAGGTTCAATTTTAAACCAATCGTAAAAGAATTATTTCTTATCCGCCCCATTTATCAGGTGAGATTTGACCTTTCCCCAAGAAGGATACCAAGCGTTCCGCTTTTTAGCGAGATCCTCGCCACCGGATGTGAATATCTCCTAACTAAATATGATTGAATTTTTGGTAAAAGATGTTGAAGATGAAATAGATGCCTTTTACAATGATACCACTTTATCTGAGCATATTGAGGAAACTAAGCGGAGAAATCTTTGATCTATCATTAATTTTGAACCTGTGGTTTTGAAAATAACCGCCACAGTGTTAAATTAAAATTATTGTTACAATTCTGTTACAATACAGAGAAATATATCTAATCATAATTCAAAAGTGTTATATTCAGACGATTTCAATATTCGTTCTGCAATACTCTAAAATTAATATTTCCAGACAATTTCCTTCTTAATAGATGCCATTGACCAATGTGGTTAAACAATTACTTTTTTAGTGGAGATAATTATGGCAAAAAAAACACAGGGCACTGTTCCCACCGTGGGAGTGAAACTCACCCCCAAAGAGCGGAAAGTATGCCTGAAAATCGCAGATCTCAAGCAAGGCCTTAGCAGTCAGCGAGCCGAAGCATTACTTTATTTGGATAAAGCACTAACACGCGCGGAAGTCTCAAAACAAACCGGCTTAACGAATGATCAGATTCGCTATTTATTGGGACGATTTCGACAGATCAGACTAAGTTTATTTCCGGCGGAGGTATTGGGAAAATCGCAACCGGGATTAGCAAAGAAAGAAAAAAAATCAGAAAAAACTGCCGAAAGAGCTAAAGTTGAGGTAGTTGAAAAAGAAAAGAAAAAGAAGAAAAAAGACAAGAAAAAACAAAAGAAAAAGAAACAAGAGAAAGATAAAAAGTCGAAAAAATTTAAGAAAGCAAAAAAGAATAAGAAAAAATCTAAAAAATAATTTCCAATCTCTTCAAAGAATGTTTGATTTCTTGTATTAAAGTATTTAAGAACCACAAAAATAAGTTGAACTTTGCTACAGAGTAAAATTAGTTGTCGGGGGGTACCGAATCTATGCGTACTTCCTGTTGGGGTTGCTCAACGTTTAAGAATTTTGAATGCCAAATTTCGGCCCATTTTTTGAAAAATTGCCAGGTTAATCCAGGCAAGCGCCAGCTGTTCCAGCAGATCAATCTTGTCATCACCACCGAAATCATAGCATTCGGCAAAGCCAATATCTTTGGCCAATTGTACAGCAACCTTCTTGCCTTTTTGGCTGTCTCCCGCAACGAACATATCGATCGCCTGCTCACCATAGAGCGGGTTCTGCATATTTTCAAAACCGGTACTGTTAAAACATTTCACCACATCTCGGCAATCGCACAATTCTTTGAAAGCTTGTACAGCGTGATTATAGGGTGTGGGTTTTTGAAACACGGTATTGGTTGCGTCAATAATGATTTTATTTTTTAAGTTTCCTGCTTGTTTGGCTACAGGTACAACGCTTTGTATAGGTAAAGAAATCATAATGATTTCGCATAGCTGCACTGCTTCTGTGATGCTGTGGGCCTCAATATTTGGACTGGGTTCCAGCAATTTCTTTATTTTTCTTTAGAAAGGATCTCGGGTACCCAGGATAACCTGATGACCAACATCTGCCCATCCCTTCGCAAGAGCACCTCCAACACTTCCGGCTCCGATTATGGCAATCTTCAAAATATTCTCCTTCTCTAAATGTTCAACTACGTGCTATTATTCTAACAGAAGTCTATTTAGACGCCCAACGCTTGTGCCACCAATTTCGCCGCTTCTGTACCCGAATATTGTTGTTGTCCGATGATTAATCTACCATCTCTTACCGCAAAAGGTTTAAACATACCATCGGTAACAAAATTGGTATTTGGTATTCTCTTCGCTTCTGTTTCAATCCAAAATGGCTGGATTTTTTGACCAACAAAATTATCCGCATATTGCTCTTCACTGTCTGCAAAGCCGGTCCATGTTTTGCCTTCCACTGGCAATTTCCCTTCCGAGATTCCCACCTTTAATAACATACAGGTGCCGTGACAAACGACTGCCACAATTTTACCCAGCTCATAGAAATCAATAGCCGGCTTGTGCAATGAGTCATTATTGATGAATGTATACATGGGTGACTGACCCCCGTTAGAAAAACCGCATCATATTCCGAAATATCCAGAGTGCTAATATCCGGTGTATTATTTATTAGATCCATATGGTGTTTCGATTTTTTGAATTCAGGAGATATTATATCATGAGCTGAATAGCTGCTTTCATGTTCAGGATCGCTGAATGCGTCTGCTTCAAGTTTGCCGCCGGTCGGGCTGAAGATATCTACCTGGTATCCGTTCTCGGTAAAATACCAATACGGGGGCGTCAGCTCTGCCCACCAAAACCCGATCGGCCATCCGGTTTGTTCAGAGGTTGCTGGATTGGCCACAATCATTGCTATTTTTTTGGGATGATCCGGATTCATTATATTTAATATGGCGCTCATTATTTTCTCCTTCATTAGATTTAAGTTTAAATTAAGCTAAAATATTGTCATGTTCACTTTTTGTCAAGTATGCACTTTAAAGTATAATACTACACAAAAAGTAAGTAGTAGGAGGAAAGCCAAAATTGCCCGAATTTGAATTTCGAAGCAAAAGATATAATAATCCAGCAGAGTTGGCGCTGGATATCATTGGCGGAAAATGGAAAATGCCCATCTTGTGGCGATTAAACCAAAAGGTTTGGCGATATGGGGAATTGAAAAGAGATCTCGGCAAGATTACCCACAAGATGCTGACCGAACAATTGAGAGAGCTGGAAAGCGATGGATTGGTCAGCAGGGAAGTGTACCAGGTAATACCTCCAAAAGTGGAATATTCTCTCACCTCCAAGGGCCAGGCGGTCATTCCGGTGATTGAAAAACTGCGGGAATGGGGCCTTGCATATCGGGATGATAGATTGTAGTTATTGAATCCTTAATGTTATCCATCATCCAGCTACCTCTTCAATTTGAATCAACCCTGAATCATTTAGAATATTAAGATTGATGTGAATTGCCAGGATTGTGGATGGATGACAAATTAACAGTTGAGAGTTGCTCAATTATTGAGCTATATTTATTTGAATGAGAGAATAGCGGTATTGCGAGCTGTAAATTATTTAATGGAAATTAATAAATAGAAACTTTTGGAGAATGAGTTAAGCATCAATATTTGTCACTCCGTCTATGACTCATAGAGAATCCAGTTCAGAGTCCATTGCGGAATGGATTCTGAAATTAATTCAGAATGACATGTTTAAGCAGAATACATTTTTCAGAAGTTTCTAAGTAAGAATAATGATCAGGAAAATACTATGGATACGGTAAGCGAAAAATATCGATGGAAAGGCGCCCGGGCGTTGGTTTTATTGCATGAGAGACATATGAGACAATTTTTATCAACCTGGAAAATGGCGAAAGAAGAGAGCGTGATACTCCCGCAAACCAACGATCCTGCTTACAGATCACTACAGACGTTACTGAGGCATGTTCTGAAATCGTCAGGTGGCTACATGAAGTGGATGTGCGATAAATTGAATCTTCCGGATCCGGGGATTAATGATGTTCCCGCCGTTGATGAAATCGAAAAAAGGTCGGATGACTATCTGGATCATGTGTTGGAAAAATGGAAAACACCTTTGATGAATGTTCCGGAAGATAAATTTTATAAACCGCTGTTTACTTCTCGGTGGGGGGTGGACTACTGTATCGAAGCCATGCTTGAACACGCCGTCATGCATCCCATTCGTCATGAGTTTCAATTATCAAATCTGATGGCCTTACAGGATAAAAGGAAAATTTTTGAATAGGGTAGTGTCCGGTCATTTTATTTAAATAAAGAAAATTTGCGGATGAAGATGCAGAGCCTGTTCCGAAAAAAAATCAAAGCCTGGAAAATCTGTTCCATGAGTGACAGAATAACAATAAAGGAATGTCATGATGAAATATTCTCCCATCAATGTCAACGAAAAGTTCTCCAAATTCGCTGATCAATGGTCCCCCAAAATAGTCGCTCAAATGAATGAGTATCACATTAAATTAGCAAAAATTGAGGGGGATTTTATCTGGCACAGTCATGTTGGAACCGATGAAACATTTTTCGTTGTTGAAGGAGAAATGCGGATTGACTTTCGTGATGGATGTGTCCATTTGAAAAAGGGAGATTTGTTTGTGGTGCCAAAAGGAACCGAACATAAACCGTTTTCTGAAAAAGAATGTTTTGTTCTGCTCATCGAACCTGCGGGTGTGAGAAATACCGGAGACGTATTGAACGAAAAAACTGCACCTGACGACTTCTGGATATGATCAAGCAAAACCAGACTTTCTAAGAAATTGATCGCCCGAGAGCGCCTGCGCTGAGCCTGAAAAATGAGCATTGCGGTTAGTTCAAAATCCTTATGATACAATCTTAACTTTATTCAAGCTTTAATTATTTGGTGAATATAAGTGATGTCTATTGAAGATAAAGTAATCGAAAAATATTTCGACAAAATCGACCGGACTATCACAAGCTGGATGACCAAGTTTGGGATGACGTTTTTGCGGATTGGGTTGGGGGTCATCTTCTTCTGGTTTGGGGTTTTAAAATTTTTCCCCGGTGTTAGTCCGGCGGAAGATTTGGTGCGCAATACGATTTATTTTATTTCTCCGGATATTTTTTTTCCCATTCTGGCAGCCTGGGAAACGCTGATTGGCATTGGACTGATTGGCGGGAAATTTATGCGCATCACACTTTTGCTTTTATTTCTTCAAATGCCCGGTACTGCATTACCGCTTCTTCTCCTGCCAGATGTAGTATGGAATACCTTCCCGTTCAGTTTAACCTTAGAGGGCCAGTATATAATCAAAAATCTTGTTCTCATAGGAGCGGGGTTGGTATTGGGTGGTGCGGTTCGCAAAAGAAACGGGAGATGAGAATCACAAGGTGATTAGTTTTCGAAAATTTGGACTTTCCGACTATGACACGCTTTGTTCAATTGTATCCAAAAATGAATCCATGGTCCGAAGCAAAATGTACCAGATTGATTATGAAATAAACGGCGATCTTACCGTAAAGGAATTTGCTGAAATTCTGAATAACTCAACTTTAGGTGAACGCCGATCGGTTGATGATCGGGAATGTATTGAGGGGATGGTAAAAAATGTTGGCCTAACGGTGTGTAAAAATAAAAGGCAAAATCATCGGCATTGCCAGATCCATCACAGATTTTGCCTATTGCTGTTACCTGTCAGATCTGGCCGTCCATAAAGACTATCAGCATCAAGGTATCGGAAGGGAATTAATTCGGGCAACACGGGAACAGCTCGGAAAGAGGTGTATCCTTTTATTGCTTTCTGCTCCTGCCGCTGTAGAATATTATCCTGAAATTGGTTTTAAAAAACACAACCAGGCCTGGATTTTATGCCCCGGGGATGAGCTAAAATAAATAGTAGAATAGAATACAAATTAGTTTGCTTTAGACTCCGTAGCTCATTTGTAGTGAGAATTCTGAAAAATGAGTAACTCCTAGAATTTGTCCCACTGACATTTCGTTCCAGCGCTCCGCACTGGAACGAGAACAAGCTGATTTTCGTAGCCTGCCTTTCCTGGATCGAAAAAATTTTCTGTTTGATTTATTCAATTAAAATCTTCATTTTGATTTCATATAATCTCAGAAGTCACTAATAAAATGAGATAAGCCTATGAGGATTTTTAGTTCACTTGCCACACTGTTCACCGGGATTTGCTCTCGATCTACAGTGCATTATTGTCTGTTTCCCGGTAATACCGCCAAATGAATACGCTTGATTGCAAATCGTTACAACATAAGGTTAATCTTATATTTCGTTTACACCATTGCCTCGAAATTTTTACAGGAGTCCATCATGAAAGAGCTCATTACATTTACACTTAACGGGAAACCAGTAGAGTTGAACCTGGATAGTGATCGAATTTTGCTATGGATTTTACGCACCGATCTGCAGCTCACTGGAACCAAGTACGGTTGCGGTGAGAGTTATTGCGGTGCTTGCACAATTCTGGTTGATGGTGAAGCCGAACGTTCCTGCCAGTTGATGCTGAAAGACGTGCAGAACAGATCGGTTGTTACGATTGAAGGGCTGGCGAGAAACGGTAAACTGCATCCGCTGCAGAAAGCCTTTATGGAAAACGATGCCCTGCAATGTGGATATTGTACACCGGGTATGATTATGAATGCTACTGCTTTGCTGAAGAAGAATCCGAATCCGACGGAAAAACAAATCATTAACGGTATGGAAGAAAATCTTTGCAGGTGCGGAGCGCACAAACGCATTATCGAGGCAATCCGGGTTGCAGCCGCAGAAATGGGAGGATTCTGAAATGAAAAATGACAATTTCCTGGAGCTTGATTTCACTGACCGCCTGATGGATTTCCAGATCGACAGACGTGAATTTATAAAAATTTTTGGTGGCGGTATCTTTATTTTTATGACCATTGGAGATCTTCCGATATGGGTACAAGAACGCCCCGGTCGTCCATCGCGGCCTCCACTGCCCTCGGATTTTAACGCATTCCTGCGCATCGGGGAAGATGGAAGAGTAGCCTGTTTTACCGGAAAAATTGAAATGGGTCAGGGTGTGGTTACTTCGCTGGCGCAAATGCTGGCCGATGAACTGGATATTGCTCTGGAATCGGTCGATATGGTGATGGGAGACACGGATCTCTGTTCGTGGGATATGGGTACCTTTGGTTCAATGTCCACTCGTTTTTTCGGACCTCCTTTGCGTTCAGCTGCGGCCGAGGGACGTCAGGTATTACTCGAACTGGCCGCAGAACAACTCAAACGGCCGGTGGATCAACTATTGACTGAAAACGGTGTTGTCTATGATAAGGTTGACAAAAAGAAGAGTGTCACCTACGCACAGCTTGCTCAGGGTAAAAAGATGGCCCGCCGTGCCTCATTTAGCGTAAAAACTAAGACACCGGATCAATTTAAAATCATGGGCAAATCGGTACTGCGCATGGATGCCTATGATAAAGTGACCGGTCAGGTCAAATATGCGGCAGATATTCAACTGCCCGGAATGCTCTACGCCCGCATACTTCGTCCGCCTGCCCACGATGCCAGACGAAATTCGGTTGACCTGTCGGAGGTGAGGGAGATGGAAGGTGTTCAGATTGTAGAAGAGGGGGAGTTAATCGCTGTCCTCCATCAGTATCCGGATGTTGCTGAAAAAGCACTTTCCAGGATCAAGGCAAGTTATGACAGTCCAAAATCGGAATTGAATGAGGACACAATTTTCGACCATTTGTTGAAGGTGGCGCCGGCGGGGGATGTGGTATCAGAAAAGGGCGATCTCAAAAAAGGAAAGAAAGAGTCGGCTATAATTTTCGAGAAGACCTATCTGGATGGATACAAAGCTCACGCACCAATCGAGCCCCATGCTGCTGTTGTTCATGTGGAGGGCGAGAAAGCCACGGTTTGGCCCTCTTCACAAACACCGTTCCGCGCCAGGGACGAGGTCGCCGAGGCACTGGGCATACCGACAGAGAATGTCCACGTCATATCACCCTTCATCGGCGGGGGCTTTGGTGGAAAAACCAGAAATCTGCAAGTGGTTGAAGCAGCCCGATTGTCGAAGCTGACCGGGAAGCCGGTTCAGGTTGACTGGTCCCGTGAGGAGGAATTTTTCTATGACTCATTCCGACCGGCGGCGGTGGTTAAAATTAATTCCGGAACAGATAAAGACGGTCACATTATTTTCTGGGATTACCATGTCTATTTTGCCGGAGAACGAGGTTCCCAACATTTTTATTCCATCCCGAACTCAAGTACCATTGCCCACGGTTCCGGCTGGCGCGGAGATCCCGGTACGCATCCTTTTGCCACCGGAGCCTGGCGCGCACCAGCCAATAATACCAATACCTTTGCCAGGGAATCACAGATGGATATCATGGCCTCGGAAGCAGGTATGGATCCGCTGGAATTTCGTTTGCAAAACCTTTCGGATGAGAAAATGCGGCGAGTATTGCAGGCTGCCGCAGAAAAGTTTAACTGGAAACCGGCCAAAGCACCCAGTGGGCGGGGGTATGGGATTGCATGCGGAATCGATGCCGGTACATATGTTGCCACCATGGCAGAAGTGGGCGTTGACACGAATACCGGGAAAGTTACCGTCAAACGAGTGGTGTGTGCACAGGATATGGGCCTGGCCATTAATCCGCAGGGTGCTGCCATTCAGATGGAGGGCTGCATTACCATGGGGCTGGGGTATGCGCTAACGGAAGACCTGCGGTTCAGGGGCGGTCAGATTCTCGACCTGAATTTTGGTACTTATGAGATTCCCCGGTTTTCATGGGTTCCCAGGATAGAAACAGTAATCCTCGATGCGAAAAATGAAAATCCCCAAGGCGGAGGTGAACCGGCGATTATTACCATGGGTGCGGTTATTGCCAATGCGGTATTTGATGCGGTAGGGACGCGAGTAATGCAATTACCACTGACAGCGGAGAGGGTTAAGAACGAAATGGGTTAAAACCTATATTGATATAATTTTTCTCCTTTTGGGGTTTGGTATTAACCAGAATCACGTGCACGTTACACCTGAAAGTTCCACAAAATCTGCCAACTGGTAAGTTTCCCATAGTTTTTTTTCTGACTTATGACTATTTGATGACTACCATTTTTTTTACTTTTCTAGTAGCCTCAAATCTTAAAACATAATAATAAATCCCACTTGAAAGATTTTCTGAATTATATTCAATTGCATATAGTCCAGGCCCCTTTTTTTCACTAATAATATTATCAATTCTTTCGCCCAAAATATTATAAATGGAAAGTTCGGTTAAGCCAAAATATGGGACTGAAAATTGTATTTGAGTCACAGAATTAAAAGGATTAGGATAGTTTTGTTTTAGGAAGAATGATGTTATATCATTATTAATGGGGTCTTCCAGTTCGAGACCTGGTAAAGCTAATTTGGCTTTAGCCCACCAAATTTGTGATACTGAATCATGTACACTCTCCCAGAATATGCCGATTGAATCAAAACTCAGAAATTCAACAAAAGGTTTTATGTCTTCATAGGGACTATTAGAAATATTCATTCTCGGATATTCTGCCGAATCCTGTGGAAGCGTTTCAAAAATAATTTCTTTATTTCCAGCTATTGAATCTGATTCATAGACAATAAAAACATCGGGGAAATCCAGTGGCTGAGATGAATTAAAAACATAGGGTACAGCAAAAAGAAAAGGATTGATAATATTGTATGGTGAATTGCTCATAGTGAATTCTGAAAATTCAAAATGAATGCTTGCTTTCCAAACGTCGTCTTCAAATTTGCTATAAATAAAAGAGTAATGGTAGTGTCCATGCTTAGGCTGTTTGTAATATCCAGGATTAGTGTGTGATCCTATATTCCAGTGACTATTTTTAGTGGCTCTTTTAATAACAATTGATGAATCAGTTCCTTTTTCGTAAACGACTGCATAGCCATCAAAACGAATACTGGGGTTTGCACAATTGATTGAATCTATTATCAGAGAATTAGTTAGGGTATCAAAAATGTGACCTGTAGCTAGGTTGTTATTCTTTATCCAAAATAGTTGTGTCCAGCTCAATGTTGGGTTTGTATTATCAAAAGAATCATGAGTTTGTTGAACTATTGGGCCAAATTCCTCATTGGAATAGACTCTGCTAAATAATTGCCAAAAACCGTTTACTCTGGATTGCCAGACGACTAAAATCTTCTGATCAACTTTTGAGATTGTTGGATTTATGTGGGGAATTGTGTCAGAAACAACAGTTTTTAATTCTGACTGAGAAGGATAAATACGTTGCAAAAAAATTGAATAGGTATTTTCGTTAAGATTTTCAAAGCATGCATATTGGCCCTGAAATGGTATATCAAGGTTTTTATTTTGTCCGGGTATTGTTATCAAAGGCTGTGTAGTAATTTCCTGGCTTTTGAGGCATGCAGATAATAAAATAAAAATGATAGTGGCACTTTTCATGAGATAGTCCATTCTTCAAAACACTAGTTGTAAGCTAACGGTTGGTTTTACTGCCAGACGGATTGCGAGCATAACCTAAAGCATTCCACACAACTGTGCCGAAGCAACCAGCCATTTTCAAATCCTCGTCGCTAGTATAATCAGCAACCACAAAAGTTAGGCATAAGCCAGTATTTTTAAAATACTTGATTGCTTTATTGCAGTCTCAAATCACCAATTTATTGACTTATTTTGATCAGTAATAGATCCCCTTCCGGATGCCCAAAGCCATGACTCCATCCCGTGACAAAATAATCTCCTCTGCGACTTTGAATAATGTCATAGCCAAAATCAGGAGCAGCTGTGCCATGTGTGCTGGTCCATAATGTATCTCCCTTTGCTCCGGTTTTTACAACATATGCATCCCAGTCTCCTTTACCATAACTTTGGGTAAAGCCTGTTAATATGTAGCCATCGCCCTCGGTTTGAAAAACTGCCATTGCACGATCATTTTCCGCACCTCCGTAGGTTTGGGTCCAGACATCTTCCCCTTCCAAAGTAATTTGTTTCAAAAACATATCCATCTTGCCTGCACGTCCCCAATAATCACCGTAGCCAGTCAGGATGACTTCATTCTTGCGATTTACAATGACGGAGTGTGCATTATCGTAGCCGGGGCCGCCATATGTGTTTTGCCATAATAACTTCCCATTATCGTCGATCTTGAGCAAATAAGCATCTCTGTCACCAGCGCCGTAGGAATAAGTAATTCCGGCCAGCAGGATACTGCCGTTGTTGGCGAGATCGACCGAGAAAACGCGGTCTATTCTCGGACCTCCAAAAGTTCTGGTCCATAGCGTGTCCCCCTTTGCGTCTGTTCTTATCAAATAGGCATCAAGCTCACCATTACCAAAAGTGCTGGTCTGGGCTGCAATTGTGTACCCATCATCTTTATTTATGGCGATTGACCAGGCAATATCCTCACCCGATCCGCCGAACGTTTTGTGCCATTCTTTCTTTCCATTCACATCTGTCTTCAAGAGCAAAACATCATTCATGATAGCACCATAGCTTTTTGTGAAGCCAGTAATAATATAGCCCCTATCTGAAGTCTCTTTAACACACCAACCATATTCGTCTTCATGGCCTCCAAATTTCCGCGTCCATAAAGTATCACCGGAACTGTTGCATTTCATGAGATAAATATCCATTTTGTTTGCTTCGGTCATCGTGTTGCCGACAATAACGAAATTGCCATCCGATGTCTGAATAATGTGAATACCCCGATCCGGACCTTCTCCGCCATAAGTTTTCATAAAAGGATCATCTTTTAATGCGCAGGAGGTGTACATGGTGATTAGTAGGAATAAGATTATCCTTTGCATCCTGTTTGCCTTACACAGATCGAGTTTAGCTTCGGGACCTTGTTTGGGAGTTTTACTCATGATTAACCTGTTGAAATATGCTTATAAGAGGCCTGACGCAAAGTTTAACCTGCCGCGTTTTGCATATTAAGATACCTGAAAAAATGTCTTTTGTTCGTGTAATATTTCAGATCCAGCCGACTCTTTGCGGTCTAGTTGAAACTTGATGTTTGGCGCTATTTTGCTTATCTAGTGAATTTACTATGGCATAGGTAAAGAAACTGCGGGCTAACAAAGACATGTCCTATATTAGGATCAAACAATGGATAATTACCTCACTCTTTAATGAAGTATTCACCCTGCCAATCAACAACCACGATGGTTTTTGAAATATACCTACCCTTATAGGTACCACTCCCTTGAATGTTCTGGTATTTACCTGTCCCATTTGTGTAAGTGAAAGTTCCTTCCACTGTCGTGACGGGCTTGCCTGCGCTCGAAAGAGTCGTTACAGATTTACCCTCATGTTTCCAAAAGATCGCATCGCCATTTAGGGAAAATTTCCCGTAGCCCTCGTGAGGTCCGCTGCCCTTGATGATATCAGCGAAGGTCATACCAACATCCAGAGCACCATCCATGAACTTATTCTCACCAGTACTGATATTACTCCCCTCAAACTCACTCAGGGATATGATATGACCCTCGGTATCTCCAACTTCTATCCTGTTCTGATTGATGTAAGCTAATGTATGTTTCCCGGCAACCTTGATCTTCTGTTGTGCTGGCGAAGTCGTCACACCAAGAACAAAGAGTAAAACAAAATTAATAAATAGTATCGTTGATTGCTTATAGTTAATTCCCATGGTTTTCACCTCCTTTCATGATAAAGACAGGCCCGCAGCTTCTTTCTTTAATCTTAGTTTGAATTGCGATATAGAACCTTTAATGTGACGCTGAGCTGCGAGGTACTCAGCGCCACATTCACGGCGGCGCGCAGCGTCGCTGTGAATGAGTAATTATATAGTTGCCTCATAACTCCTAAACATTACAATTCTTTTCTTTCACTCTCAAGTAAAACATAATTGACCAAATGACAATTTTGGAACAGGTTTCAATCAAAATACTCAGAGAAACAGAAAGGTAATGTTTGCCATCAAGCTGCCCGGGCGATTTATGCCAACGGGTGCTGGGTAGCCTACTTAATGAGATTTTGATTCATTTTAGTAAGATGCATTTTTGGATAGCTCTTTTGCGGCCATTATCCAATTGAATATAATAAATGCCGCTCGCAATATCTGCACTGGTATTCCAGTTTATTGTCTGAAGACCACCCACCTGCTCTTCATTTACTAACACATCCATCAGTTGGCCCAGGGAATTATAAATGGACAATCTCATCTTTGAACGATGAGGAACGTAATATCTGATGACCGTGCTACTATTGAACGGATTTGGAAAGTTGGGATATAAGGTAAGTTCGTTGGGAATAATCTCATTATTCCCATCCTTAATCCCAAGACCGATTTCTGCTTTGAACACTTGTGACGCTGAATCCAAAACCGTTCCACGTGAGCTTATCACAACGATAATCTTAAAATACCTATCCCAGGCAGTGTGGACCAAATCAAAATATATTTGCGTAAAATAAGGCAATAGCCCCAAAGGCCAGTACAATAATTCGTATTGGAGAGTATTCATCGTATCTTCAATTAAAAAATATAGTCTGTCGATAGGACGCCAAGTGTCCTCATTGTCAAGATATTCAAAATAAGTGTTAAAGTTGGGAGTGATAATTATACTGTCGGTATTATTAAGTGAGGAGAGCATGCAGGTAAATTCTGTACCGGTGCAACCACCAACGGCATGAACTGTATCGGTTTCCGGATAAAAATGTACTATCTGGCTGCTTAGATTTTGAATAAAAAAGAACAGAAGGATAGTGATTAAGGTAAAGTACTTACCATTCATCATATTATCCTATTTTCTTTTACCAGCCAACAAGTAACTCTTTGGTTCCTTATTAGCTCTTAAAAATTACACTTTTTTTCATCAATCCCCAAGCAAAACATAATTATCCGAATGGCAATTCCGGAACAGGATTTACTCAAATTACTCAAACAAACAGAGGAAATATTCTTTGCCTTCACCTGCTTATAATCTCGTTTTCCTTCAACCAGGTCTCACAAAGCGTTGGCCAATTCGATACAGCATATTTATCCGACGCGCGAAGACCGTACCCATGGCCGCCTTCCGGGAAGAGGTGAAAGGTTGAAGAAACTCCCGATTGCTTCAGCGCTTGATTGTAGGCGATAGTGCCGCTGACGAAAGATGTATCATCTTTCGTCTGTACAATGAACGTAGGCGGAGTATGAGGTGTAACGGGTAGTTCATCAACGAGCTTTTTGATATCCGCATTCATGAGGTAAGCCGGATAAATTAGAATGCTGAAATCGGGTCGGCACCCTTCCTGATCGGCGCTATCAAGATGTGGATAGCTCCTGGAATTAAAATCCGTACTTAAGCGGGCTGAAAGATGTCCTCCAGCAGAGAAGCCAATGACTCCAATCCGCTGCGGATCAATGTTCCATTCCCTGGCATGATAACGGATAAGTCGCATGGCGCGTTGCGCATCGCAGAAGGCATCTTCGCGGTTATCAGGGACGCTGTATTTCACCACGATAGCGGTTATATTGAGGCTGTTAAGCCAGGCAGCAATTTCCGTCCCTTCCTTATTGATGGCCAAATAGGCATATGCACCACCCGGAAGGATCAGGACAGCCGGTGTGGGCAGCGTTTTTTTGTTGACTTTGTATACGGCAAGAGAAGGTTCGGTAATGTCCGTGATACGCAGAACGTTATCGCCACGAGATGGCAGCGCTCGCTCGGGAACCGCCTTAGCACCTTCTGCTAATGGCCAAAGCGCCATTTGAATAGGTGACGGCTCGCCACCATTCACCACCATCAAAGATGAAAGTATAATGAGCAGTATAAAGACGAAAAAATAACTTTTTTTCATATAACATTTTGTGTCACCGGGCACCTCGAGCAGAGCGAGGCGCGGGTGGCGCTTTCTGTGGGCCGGGAGAATGCAATATTTATGTTTATTTTTGGCCTGGCATCTGCATTAACTCTGACACCTCGAGTGTACCGCCGATATCAAGGAAAGGGCAAGCCTTTGCAATCGATAGCGCCTCCTCCATGGAATCCACTTCAATTATTGTGAATCCGGACATGGAGGTCGTGCTTCCGGTGGAAACAGTACCGTCAGAGTCTACTGTGCTGGTATTCTTGAGCGGATTAGCAGGGCTAACCGCCGATTCGCCCAATGAAGATAACCATTCTTTATATTTCGCGAAATGTTGCTTGCCTTCCTCCGGGCTGGATGGCTGATCGCCGCCCAGATAAGTAATCATGTATTGAGGCATCTTCGTTTCTCCTTTTTGAATTTAAATTTTACGGCACTTTAAAAAAAGCGTAACGAATTGCATTAAACACGCGCCAAACAAAGCGACTACTCACATTGATGAACCCTTTTCCGTGTCCGGATTGACGAGATTATCGAAAACCGGAACAGGTTCGCTGCCGGAATTGAACCGCTTGCTAGATTGTCTAATTATTTACTAAGTCTCCTTCTTTCAGAAACTCGCAAAATATTTTTGTCACTGTATCATCACATTCATCAAATAGAAAATATGTTCTAACGAGGTAAAATACAAAGTTGCGGGTCCTTTTAAAAGTGAAATCATTTCTAACATTTGCTCCGGCCGAATATGATTTTCAGATCTTCCCGTGTTTTGATTCCAAACTTTTTGATTTCTAAGGATAATTAATTGTTGATCGCTCGAAGATTTTCCTTAATCTGTTCAATATCCACATCCATAATCCATATATCAACATTCCATCCCCTGGAACTGCTGAAAGCTATTTGTTTCCCATCCGGAGACCAGATCGGGGCTTCATTGTGGCCCTCTGGCGTAACTGCAAAAGGGAGTGAACTTCCACCTTCAGCAAACATTACAAAAAATCCCAGATATCTGCCTTCCTTGGCGGCATAAACCAGCAACGAACCATCAGGGGAAAGGGCAAGATAACGATAAATGTTTTCATGATGCCCGGTGATTTGTTTTCTTTCTTTTCCATCGGAGGATATTTTCCAAATTGTTGATTTTCTGGATTCCCTGTCCATCAACGCTGCAAGAACATATTTTCCATCTACTGACCAGCATCCTGGAAGGAGCAACATACCCTCTTCACGAAAGACGCGAGTTGTCTTTTCTGTTTCTATGTCAAAAATACACAAGTAATATTCGTGATCCTTAAATGCAATTTGTGATCCATCCGGTGACCAACAGGGCAGCCCACCCTTGTTTATGTGAATGGTGTCAGGCAGAAATGTAATTGGATCCCCACCTTCAGCCGGAATCATTTTAGTACTCTGGCCGGTATCCGCATCAAATACGATATAGCGACCATCCGGCGACCATTTGGGATGTTCAGCAACACCTTTGAAAATCTGCTCTGCACTGGTGTCACCGAGGGCGATTTTCCACAATCCGTTTTTCCCGAGAGTGTCGGCCATATCAGTATATTGGTATACAATATATTTCCCATCGGGTGACCATGTTGGAAATCCTTCTCTGGCAGGATTAAATGTTATCTGCCTTGCATTCATCATGTCCTGGGCAGTAAGATTGAAAACACAAAATGCCACAAATACCATAACCAATATTGGATTTGTCATAACGATAACTCCTTTGATGTTTATTGTATTTGTTTTCAAGATGTGTGTATGTCTATGACGATTATCCACAAAATTCTGCAGAAATAATCCAATTAAGCAATAATGGTAAAGTTATCTATATTTTTTTCCCAATGTGAATCTTTATGATTTTTAGAAAAGTAATTCTTCCTCATGCCATCACATTTGAAATCAGCCACGGCGCGAAGCGCCACCATCTGCTTGCCGTTGTTAGATCGCCCCTGATTCTGCATCGATGCCAGACTTCGATTTCCCATCTTCGAGCATGCCATCTCGAATGGCGGACTGGCGCCACTTAGCACCGCCCTCCTTGCCGGCAACCCCCGCACGATCCCCGTTTGCGTATAGGATCTCATAGAGTTGGTACTGATCGCGATCGCCGGGCTCTGGATCCCTCAAACTTGCGTGGCCTTCCTGGCAGTACTCGACCCGGTCGCTCAGGCCGGTCAGCTGGCGGCGGGCCATGATTGAGTCGATAGCTCGAAACGCCAGCAGAGCGATGTGCGATACAGGCCCGGCGGCGTCGGCTGAGATACGACTGATCAGGCGCGTCCCCTGTCCCTCGGCGTGGATGTCATAGCACGTCACCATGCGAGCCAGCGACCCGAGGAAATTTCCGCCGTCGAGCCACCAGGCGACGGACCATCCCGTGTTTAAGTGACGCAGGTAACCGATGGTCGTTGCGTCGCCCAAGCGGGGTTCCGGAATCCACGAGACAATGTGCCAGGCGGAGATCTTTCGCCTGTTATCCAGCCAGTCATAGCTATACCATCCCGCACCGCGCCCCAACTGAGATATCCATGGCCAAACGCTCCGGAGGAGCGCTGATCGAGATGGCTCGTGTCATGGCCACCCGGGCCCGTGGGCCACCCTCCACATACTCGTCACCTGGTATCTTGCGAGTACGCTCCTTGGAGGTCGATCCCCAACGTGTTCCCCAACGCAACAGGATCGATCCGCCAATGAGGCCCAGAGCGAGAAACAGCGCTACCCAGACCATTGTTGACACACCGTTATCAATTTTTGCGTCATTCCCAAACTAAATCCTCCTCGATGTCGGATTAACGATTAAGGTCACTTGCGCCGCCAATGAATTTCCTCGTCAAGGCCGCAGACGTTCTCGGCGTCTAGTGAACCGCCTGGGTGTGCTGTTTGTGTTTTTTATTTCTTTTTATAAGTATTAAGCCGTGGATACAATTTCTCTTTGCATTCTGGACAAATCCCATGGCTAAATTCTGCATCCGACCTTTCACGAACATATGATTCAATTTGATGCCAGTTGTTTTTTTCATCCCTAATTCTCTTGCAAGAGGCACATACAGGCAGTATTCCCTCGAGATATTTCATTCTCTGAAACAGATTATTTGTGAACCGAATTATTACTGCAGCTAGAATTAGGATGCAGATACTTTCAAACAAAGATTCCCTCCAGTTGGATGGTGTTGCTTTCGCCCCTAAGAGTAGATCAGGGATATCTATTAATTCATCAAGCCAAATTAATATAATTATGATAGCAAAGGCTATTTTTTCATAAACGATCACACGTTTTGCGACAGAATGTTTTCCAGATATGTTCATTCGACTATCCCCGCATTTTTCAGCATAACACTGGTTTCACCTGCAAGAGGATTTAAGTGCACCTGACTTGCTGATTAGAAATAACCTTTGATAGGGCACAAAACTAACCCAGAGAAGCGTCACCCTCTGCTTGCCGTTGTTAGATCGCCCCTGATTCTTCATCGATGCCAGGCTTATATTTCCCATCTTCGAGCATGCCATCTCTAATGGCTGACTGGCGCCACTTAGAACCGCCCTCCTTGCCGGCAACCCCCGCACGGTCCCCGTTTGCGTACAGGATCTCATAGAGTTGGTACTGATCGCGATCTCCGGTCTCCGGGTCCCTCAGACTTGTGTGGCCTTCCTGGCAGTACTGGATGCGGTCGCGCAGGCCGGTCAGCTGGCGGCACGCCATGATTGAATCGATGGCTCGAAACGCCAGCAGAGTGATGTATGCTGTGGGCCCGGCGGCATCGGCCGAGATGCGACTGATCAGGCGCGTACCCTGTCCCTCGGCCTGTATACTATAGCACGTCACCATGCGAGCCAGCGAGCCGAGAAAATTTCCGCCGTCGAGCCACCAGGCGACTGACCGTCCCGTGTCTATGTGACGGAGATAACCAATGGCCGTTGCGTCGCCTAATCGAGGTTCCGGAATCCACGAGACAATGTGCCAGGCGGAGATCTTTCGCCCGTTGTCCAGCCAGTCGTAGCTATACCATCCCGCCCCGCGCCCCAACTGAGATATCCACGGCCAAACGCTCTCTGGCGGAGCGCCGATCGAGATGGCTCGTGTCATGGCCACCCGGGCCCGTGTGCCACCCTCCAGATACTCATCACCGGGCATCTTGCGAGCACGCTCCCCGGAGGTCGATCCCCAACGTGTTCCCCAACGCAACAGGATCGATCCGCAAACAAGGCCCAGAGCAAGAAACATCGCTACCCAGACCATGGTTGACTCACCGTTACCAATCTTTGCGTGATTTCCAAACTAAATCCTCCTCGATGCCAGACTAATCGTCTGACTGAAGCCGCGCCGGCTTAAATGATTTTTTAGGCAAAAAACCCGCTATCCTAAAAGCTGCGGGTTGAGCTGCCAAACAGAATAGTTGAGCACAAGGGCGAAACTGACCCACAGCAGATAGGGAACAAGTAAGGCGCCTGCCATGGGCCTTATGCGCCAGAATGCCACCAGCGTTGCCGCGATAAGCAACCAAAGCAAAAAAATGTCCAAAAACGCCAGCTTGCCTTGGTGCCAGCGGAAGAACAGCCAACTCCAGGAGGCGTTTAGGGCAAGTTGAATCAGGAACAGCGTGAGTGCGACTTTGACAGAACGGGATCCGCCGGTTCGCCACACCAGCCAAGCGGAGATGCCCATAAGAGCATACAGCACTATCCAAACCGGCCCAAAGATCCAAGACGGCGGCGCCCAATCGGGGTGGACAAGCTGTGAATAAAACGAACCAGCTTGCAGCGAGGCAAGCGCGCCAATTGCTGATGCGATAAAGCTTACGGCCAGCCAACCAATCAGGCCGGTGATCTGAGTTACCTTTGAGTAAGACGACATGCAACTGCCATGCGATTCCTAAAGTTTTGCCGCTCGGTGGCTGGTGTTAGTGAGCGCAAGTTACTATTAGTTACCATTTAAGTCTATTTTACGTAAGACATTTTGGAAAATTAAAAGTGAAATACCGCTCCAATGGCCGCATAATTAATCAATGCAAAATTATATACTTCGTCATTATCTGCTCCACCTTCAACGAATCTATAACCAGCCTTTAGATCGATTTTGTCAGAGGCTTTATAGATTAAAGCAGCGATAACATCTTCAGCACGGCCTTGTGGAGCGGCAAGGGCATCACCATCTAGTAAGAAAGAAAATTTTTTGGTGAACTTCCATAAGAGTCGAAAGTGAATTAATGGCACAAAACCAACATTTGATTTTTCTGACTCGAGGCCATCACCTTTGACAGCAATTTTGGCATCACGAATTTTTGCAGTGAGTCCAACACCGATTTCGATTTTATCTTTTCTTAGAAAATCATAGCGGTAGACTAATCGATAGGAATTGAATTTGTATGTTGCTTGCAAGGATGTATTAGCGGGGAATGTTTCACCATCGAAAATAAGATCGCGATCTAATTGTCCGGTAGAATTAATCGATAAGGGTGCATAAAGAGCGCCCAAATGATGCCGCTCATTGAAATCATGGAAAACTCGGATTCTGAAGAAAATCCCTGGATCGGCTTCAAGTTCTTCGGAAAGAGAGAAGAGAGTTCCTCCATTTCCCGGAATCCTTACGTCATTATAGCCGCTAAAAACTATTCCTGTTTCAACGTCCAAATCGAATTGTGCCTGGAGTTCAGGAGCCAAAAGGATTACAATGCTTAAAATGATAAAACAAAAACTGATGTTATTGCGCATTTTTTAATCCTTTGAAATTTGATTTAGTCTTTCTTCGACCGGCTTAACTTCGCCAATATCACAAGTTTTTGATAGACTGGCAAAAATCATTTTCCAACACCTATCAAATTCCGGATTCTCCCGGACTACCTGTCATCTGTTGAAAACGACAAGTCTACCACACGTTCTGACATAAGTCGAACATTCGATATTTATATCTCTCCGGAAGCTTCAATACCGGCAGTAAGGCCATTGGTACCGGAATGTTTGAACTCTTTATCTTTGCTCTTGTGACTTGTGGTGATCGATTTATACTGAGTGTAATCTCTCATGAAAGGCACCCCAATATTTTGAATCTTGATCGGTTTTCCTTCCCATCCTTTCATCATTTCAATTTCAACCGTAGAGGCTGGCACAGAGAATTTAACACTTGTATCAGTTTTTGCAATTGACACGGACGCTTTCTCTTGAGATATGATTTCCGATTTACCGGCGTAGATGAAGCCGAAAGTCTCTTTCAATTTCAGGAGCTCCAGTGCGGCCTTTGACTGTTCGTCAGTGGCGTTATCACTTACATAAATCTTTAACCATTTTCCGAGGCTAAAGGCCGTAACCAGGGATATGCCGTCAAGGTTTACGTCCCCATAGTGGCCTTCTTTTATTTCAATGAGGTTATTACCTTCGCAATACCCCAGTGTTGATGGGGAACCAAACAGGCATGGACAAACCGGATTACAACTGCAACTCTCCGTGTAATTGGCTTTAATAGCCCAATCTTTTGCCGACAGGGATGCTGCCATTATTCCCATTATAAAAATAACCAGCACCCGGATTGTGATATGACTTTTCATAGTAATCCTCCTACTTTGGAATTTTGGTTATCAGACTCGAAGATAAGTGATTACACTACTGGGCTAACACCGTGCTTCAACGGGGAGCGGCGTCGGCTACAGAAGGTGACAAGCACACCAAAATGTAATGTGTCTCCTGGAATTTCGCAAACATAATGACCTCGCTCGTCAGCGTTCAATCGCATTGTTAGCTGGCGGTGATTAAGTAATGACAAATTGCCTCAACTTTTTAACTCGTTTAAGAATGATTTTGCTGCCTGATAATTTTCATCAATTTGACAAGCTTTTTCAACATATATTTGAGCTTCGTCTTTCTTGCCCATAGCAAGTAATGATATACCAATGTTGAGATAGGGCTCTTTTAAATTCTCATCAATTTCAATCGATTTCAAATAGCATTGGATTGCGTTTTCATGATCTTTAATCGTTGCATAGACTAATCCTTTGTTATTCCAAGCCGCTTTTAACATATTTTCATCATCTGTATTTTTTATTATGTTGTCATACTCACCTATTGCAAATTCAAATTCTCCTAAATGAGTATATATCATAGCCCACTCCAACGGGAAGACCTCAATTTTTTGTGCATTTACTAGCTCACCTGCCTCAACTCTATCTTTTGCTTTAACCATCATACTCAAAGTACCTACATCAAGATTTAGATATAATCCACTTGCTGACGCAAACTTGGCTTTTATGTACAATGAATAACCTCCGATGTTTTTGTCCCTTGCGATCTCGCTATGTTCTGTATTTTCCAAATCAGATATTAGACCTTTGACGAAAATCATCGTCACGTTTGAAACAGAAATATCATTCCATCTTTTAACCTCAAATTGAGAAAATTTTCCATTACGAATCTGTTCTGAACCTGTCCTAAAACTATCCGTTGGATGAGTGATGGATTGAAGTAAGGCAGAGGGTGATATTTTCAAGAGCTTGATTAGTATATTTTTTTGTTCATCTTCAAACTGAATACAAAATCTTGTTTGGATAAAGTTTATTAATCTCTGATCTATATTATTTTGAACAAACTGACTTCTAAAAAATTCATTTCGATTTTTTGAAGATAAAAATCCTCTAGACAAGGAAATAAAAGAGTCAATTTCATTGCTAATTCGAAATTTACTATCACGATTTATTACTATTCCCTGTTCAGCTAAGTTAGATAAAGCTATCTCGACATCTATAGAAGACTCACCAATATTAACAAAGACGTCCTCTAATTTCTTTGTTTGGTTATCACAAAGATTGAGAATTACCTTTGTTTGAACATTTAAATTAATCGGCATTAACTTTCTGATTTGCCCATCTAATGCTTTAAGCTCATCGATTATGAATTTCTGAACTTCATCGCCTTTAGAAGATAGTATGGTAAAATGAGTTTCTTTTCCGGCTATACCAAAAGTTATTATCCAATACTCACCATACTCAGAAACTGATAAGTATTGATTCTTAATTTCATATGGCAATTTTCTTTTGATAGTGTGTCGGATTATCTTATCTGAGACTATTATATTAGACTTTTCAATAAAACTAAAAATATCTTCATCTGAAAAAATCTTAAATCGCTTTTTAAGCTCATCGTTCATCTCATTATAATATTCCAGTAAACCGTCATTGAAACCAGACAATGAGAAAAATAATCCGACTAATGATTTGTTGTTATCATATTCATGATCATATACCCCCCGGAATTTGCTTAATTGATCTCCATCCAGCTTTTCTTGATAAGCCTTACATTCAGAAATTACTGGCTGATCAGTGACTCTATTGGTGGCTAAAATATCAATCTGACGACCAGTTTTTCTAACTGTACGAAAATTATGATAGCCTAAACCATCCAACATTTTTTTAATAAAATTTTCAAAAATTGCCCCTTTTCTTGCAGAATTAAGAGCTACTATTTTTATCATTAGTATTGTTTACCTTTTGAAAGTTTGCCGAATATCCAATTATAGCAAATGGCAATTTAGCATAGTAAATCTGGGTTGCAGGATTAACAAAAATGGTATAAGAATTAACATTAGGAAACGTAACTTAAACCGGTAAATCAAATTGTAAAACCAGCTAATGTGGCGCTGAGCCGCGAGGGACTGAGTAGGGAAACTTGTTTGCGAATTTCAGGACCGAGTCGGCTCCAGTGGCCTTGTTCTGGCGTGCCAGCGCCTCGAGGCCGCTTGAAGAACTCAGCGCCACATTCACGGCGGCGCGCAGCGTCGCCGTGAACAATTAATTCTAGAGTTTTCCCAACAACTTCATAAATATCACAAGTTTTTCATAGACTGGCAAGAAAAAGTTAACTAATCCGGAAAAACCTGGCAGGGTAATCCTTCACAAAGTTGCCTGATGCCGATGTTAAGCCGCGGCAGCACATATACAACAGCATTTCTATGAAATTCCCCAAATGCGGCCATTGGATTGGACTAAAGTTAGGCTACAATTAAAGAGGTAATTGCCGATTTTCATTGTCATATATTATTATTAAGCTTCCGATTCCATCTGAAGCAAATCAACCCAATTTGTCGGCACCCAGTCAATAAAGACAGTCACAATCATTTCTTCCGTCTCATTTGTTCTGATTTTCGACGAATTTCGCCTCCCAGGGACCAATCCCGGTGATTTGAACTATTGAGAGCGTGTCTGCCCAAACCGTATGAATCGCGCCACGGGCATTTACATAATAATCACCGGGGCCGAATTGTTTCGCATTTTCACGCGTCCCATCCGTGCCGAACGCAACGGATACTTTCCCCTTTAGAACGGTTACGCGTTCATCTTTGGGATGGGAGTGGGGTGGCATAACAAATTCTTCACTGAGTCTGAAACGCACTGAAAAGAGATCGGAACTTTTGGGCTCCCCTTCCAGAACAGCAATTTCACAACCCGACGGCAAGTTTGGCGGACATGGTCTCCATTGAATATCGTCGGCATGAACAACATGCTGCACAGATCCTTCAGGAAATTTCATTTCTCCCACCTCCGATTGTGTACATCCCATAATAAACAGCATCAAAACTAAAATTGATAAAATTAAAATTTTCCGCATTCTGCTTTCCTCTCTTTCAGTTTTATGTTTTCAAAACCCAGATTTTCTCATTTACATGTAAGATGTATCTCTTTTTAAATAATCACAAAATTTTTATTGTCTGACGACCAGGATTTGGTTATGTGGGCATTGAAAGAAGGCGATGAGTTACATCGCTCTGTTTGCAGAAGTTTAATTTAATTTTGTACGTGTTGACTTAACTCCTTTCTCTTCCAATCCTCATAGATTTTGTGTGCAGGTGCCTGATACTAACGCGGTCTTTTTTAAACTGTTCGAGCAATTCATTCTCTGTTAAATGAGTATATTTAATTATGTGGTTCCCCTCAATACTTTGATTTAGGCTTAATTATTAACCTCAATAAATAAATGGAACAAGTTTTTTGGTTGTTTCCTGGTACTTGAGATATTCATCGCCAAATTCCTCAATCAACAAATTTTCCTCAATCCGAATTCTGTTTAGAAAAATGGGTATCAGAATTAACATAATCAGAAAACTATAAATACTCCAGGTATACACTGGCAGGGCAATAATGCAGATTATAAGAACTCCTAAATAGATAGGATGCCTTGTGAACTTGTAAACACCATGTTTGATTAGTTTATGATTTTCCCTTATTATCAGGGCTGAGGAATAAAAGGTCTTAAGCGTAAAAACTGCGATGATCGCAAATGTCAGGCTTAGAATGAAAATAACCAATCCAACAAGCTCATGTATTGAAAGCTGGTGAAAACTACGGGGATTTAAAAGCAGGTTGAATATTGTTTCGGTCATGCCGTCGTAACCATGCTGGACACTGACCATCAGACCCAGAATAAAAACTAACAAGGCGGGAATTGCAAACTGAACAAGGTCTTTTTTTATCGCATTCCTCACAATATGGTAGCGGGAGTGGGATTGTTCTTTATTTTTTATGGTTGATGCCCCTTTAGCATTCTATTTTTCAGCGATTACCAGCATTTCGAAATCTTCGGTGGTTAATTTATCATTACGGCTAAAACCACCTAATTTTGCACCAAAGATATCAATAGTCTTAAAAGCGAGTGATTTAAGAAGCCAGGTTATCTCGGACGGGACATAATACCTTTCATTACATGCGAGCTCTTTTTTATTACCGGAATCGTCCACAATTTGGGTAACGTTATGATCTCGAAATGTCATTAAGTCAAATGTGTTATTCGAATATGTCGCATTGCCTTCTTTAGTCTCTGATTCGAGAAAATCTTTTACCGAGTGAAACAACGGGAAAAGTCCATTCAAAGTTGTAAATATTAATTTTCCTTTTGGTTTTAATGCATTTGACGCATTCTGTAGAATTTTAAAATTCATCTCATCGGTCTCCATTAAAGGAAATGCACCTTCGCATAGCATAATGACCAAATCGAACTCTTTTGAAAAATTAAGGCTTCTTGCATCCTGTTTTTGAAATTCAATTTCCAAATTTTGTCGAGATGCTTTAAATCTTGCTTGTTTCAACTGTGATTCAGATAAATCAATGCCTGTAACTGTATAGCCTCTTTTTGAAAGTTCTATTGAATGTCTTCCGGTTCCACAACCGATATCTAATATTCTTGTTGATTTATTAAATTTGATTTCTTTTTCGATGAAATCGCATTCACCGACTGTACCCTGGGTGAAAATTTCATTGTCATATTTTACAGCATAATTTTCGAATAATTCTTCATACCACTGTTTCATAATAATTCTATCCTTCCGAAAAATGTTAACGGTTTGGGTTTAACCGGCGCACCAAAATATCGCAATTTGCCATTGTTTTTAAGCCCAATTCATTGTCACACGGGAGCGTCCGGTTTATACCTTTGTCAAATCTAAAATAATTACCTATTAACGAAATCTTAAAAGTTACTGACAGTTACAAATCAGATCTTGTGCTAACAGCGCAAATCAGGCGTGCGCTGCCGGGCGACGCGAACCGAAACCAAACTTTGCCCGTAACCATTTTATCAAAATCGCGCCGCGAACCTATGGGCGACAGCCCGGTTAGCACCACGCGGGGTTGTGCGTCCCACTAATAGGAAAATACTCATGGTGTGACTCTGATCCCGCAAATTACAGCCTGTGGTTTCTATTTGTCAACTCTCTCGAATAAAGTACAAAAGATTATCTTCCACTCGATATATTAGGGGAGCGACTTGTATTTTCGGAAAACTCAAACGCAACCGTTTCGTTTCACTCATAATAAAATCAATCTCGTTCCCAATTTCGAACATTGGCGCAAAATGCCGGAAGTGTTCTTCCCCTCTTTCCTTTTCCCAACCAGCATTTTCAACCAAACCCTGTACAAATTGGTCTCGCTTTGAAATGAGATTTACCATCCCACATTGATTATGTCCAATTAGGGCAATTGCTTTGACGCCACCGACTGCTATTGCATAAGACACCTTGAACTCGCTGTATCGCAGATTGGCTCCACCTGACCGGATCACATAAGCAAAATTATCTGGTACTCGTAAATGTTTGCGATTATCCATACACATTCCAATTAGTAGCTGAGCCTGAGTGTAAGGATCTAAAGGACGGTCCAAGTTATGATACTCCAATAGTAAACTAATGGGTGTATTTCTATACTCCGGCTTGATATCTTCTATTGTCTCAATGGCTTCCAGTTCTTTCATTGGATTCTGGTCTCCGACAAGTCAACAACCTGCTTGCATATTATGATACCGCACAACGTGTGCGTCACCCGACCGCTTCAACACCGAACTTCAGAAAATGCCACCATATCAAGTTTACCACCTAATCCAAAAATTGCACCTGAAGCGGGCTGGGTGCACGCATAGTCAGGCGCATTCGTTTGGGGGCACTGGAAAAGCAATATGATAGAGCATGCATTTCTTAAAAAGATGATAACTTGAAACAATCCAAAAGTAAATTCTTCTTATACTAGAGCAAGCTCTAGTCGCTAATTCGACTATGAAGTTTAACCGCCTAATCAGGAACTACTGGTTGGGCGTCTGTAATATCCCTAATCCAGCCAGAATTCCCATAGTTGACATCAGAAGTACCAATATGAATAGAATCCCAGCCAGCCAGTTAAGCCATCTCTTTTCCGGGTGATTGATCCAATAGAAGGTTATGTATGCGACCAAGAATGCTTGCATTATGATCTCTGGTAATCCCAGGATGTGAAACCACATTGGCAAAATAGTGTAAATCATTCCTTCTATTGAACCGGGTGAAGCGCCAAAGGGCGATAAAATTCCCACAATAACCAACACTCCCCAGAGGATTAGCCAGCCGTTCTTGCGAGCGAACACGATCGACCGCAGGGAATAAAAGGCCAGGCCAAAAAAGAATCCACGTATCACCTGGAATAACGGCCCGCTCGCGACAATTGGATCTGTTGTTTGACGCATTAGCTTAGCAACCGTAGGATCTGCATATATATTGGCATAATCAAGAAGATAAAAAGCAATCAGTCCGACAACAGTATATGTTACTGTATGGATGATGGTTGTTTTTATAGCAATTGACTTGAAAGTAAATTCCATCTCTTTTACTTTTGCCCCTACAATTTGCTACGCCGCCCAACAATTGGCTCACTTGCGACGGGGGATTTGAACACAAGCATTTATAGAGCAAATAACTTGTCTACGACCCTACCAGGTCGTAGACCCGTAGGGAAACCGGCTCCTAATTTAGATTTTCACGGCGCCCCGCCGTCAAGTGCAGCCAATGGTAAGGAGACCTTTTTTACCCAATTGAATTTAGTTCTAATGCAATAATATCATTTTCTTGGTTTCTATAAAATCGCCAGCTTTTAATTGATATAAATATACTCCGCTTGCTGCATTACTGGCATCCCACCGCACCGAATGAGGTCCGGATTCCTTGATTTCATTCACCAGAACTGCAACTTCACGACCCATAATATCGAATACGCTTAGTATAACGTGGCTCCGAATCCCAATATTATAGGTGATTGTTGTGCTTGGGTTGAATGGGTTGGGATAATTTTGACCAAGGAGATACTCCCGCGGGAGCGATGAAGCTACATCATCAATATGCGTTACAATCTCGCCGGTCAGAGTGTTGAGGTAAACTTCGAGCTGAGTGTAACCGTTGACGCCAATATTGTTACGATCTGCGGGATCATTCGGATTGAGATTGTGTGCCAGTTCCCATTCGTTAGGCATACCATCGTGATCATCATCAGTTGGGGGAGGAAGGGAATTGAGCACAGGCCAGCCTCCCTCCGGCTGCTCTGCGGTCGTTGCAATCGAATGACCTGTTCCATTCAAGACATCATTTACGATTCGAGTATCAATGGTGTCGCGTTGTGGGATACTGGCTCCGGCAGAGGTAAGAACATCTATTTGGGCTTGAGCCGGTGAGGTAGTTGTCACTGATTCCATCGGAACCAGGTAGGAACGTGCTTTATAATCTGTTATTTGTGTGCCGGTAAATCCGCTAAAAAATACCATACTCCATGGATCCTGAGGGACCACCCCGTTGTAGGAGTTGTCTGCAAAATATCCATAAACATCCGGACAAGATTCTTGAAATATCCTGTTATTCACTACAGATTCGGGGCCGGTAATATACACATTACCTATTAAATTATATCGACTGGTGGTATTAGTGTCAGCATTATAGCCTGGCCGGCTTCCTCTCCAGTTGTACACTACATTATTGCGAAAATCGAAATATAATCCATCAGGATCGCTGCTGGTATCGGTATAGTTTCCCGGCCGGGGCATTCTACCGTTATTATGGGCATAAAGATTATGATGATAAGACTTCTGATCTCCGTAGTCACCCCTGATAAGAGAACCATAACTGTGTTCTTCAAAGGTTAGGGCTTCGCTCATGATGCACCACTGTACAGTTACGCTGTCTGAATTGGGCTGGCATGAAATGACCTCATCACGCGCATAGGAAGCACTGACATGGTCGATAATAATGTTGATCCCCGATTCAATATCGATGGCATCGCCGGAAGAGTTGGCGGCACCAGCGTCCACACGTACCCTGATGTACCTGATGATTACATTTGTAACTGAACTTATCCTGATGCGCCCCTTAATACAGATTCCATCACCGGGAGCAGTTTGACCAGCAATTGTAGTGCTGGATTTGGGCCGAAGGATAACATCTCCCAGTTCAATAGTACCGGAAAGACGGAATACGATTGTCCGGTTTCCTTGAGATACGGCATCCACAATGGAACCGGGGCCACTATTAGTAAGATTTGTGACTTCATAAACATCACCACCTCGTCCCCCTGTAGAATATCGGCCACTTCCTTCTGCTGTCGGGAAGGCGGGTTGCTGTGCCTGAAGGATTGCAGCGGTGAAGACGATGAGGAGAATGGCCAAAACCCGCCCCTTCTCACCAATTATTGCTTTTAACTTTTGTATTCTACGATTCAACTTTGTGCTCCTTATCTTTTCCCTGAATAATACTGGTTCTTGCCCACAACCAGCCTAAACTGACGCAAGGCGTAGGTCACTGTGCTTTTTAAACAAGCGATGCGCTGAATTTTGTATTGTCATTTTTAAAACTCCTGAGCCTTTGCGGTCGGCTTAGTGCAGTGGTTAGGTGATTATTATTATAAACATCATTCCTTAATTATCCTTTGTTCTCAATGTCAAAAGCATTCGCTCTTGTGTTTTTAAAAATTTTATTAGCATCTCTATCCATAACGTAGGGATCTATTATTTTAGAGAGATAATAAAATGTATCCTTTTTTCTCGTTAAGAAAAAACCAAACCATATTATTTTCCCTTCACCCAAAATAGAAATAATATGAAATGGAAACCAATAGGGAAAGAAACTATTAACAGACGCAATCTTTTTAACTAATATCGTTTGATTAAAATTATAAACAGAAAAGAAAATAACGCTAATATTCCATTTTGTCGATATGTAATCCGGTTTTAGTTCTATCCTAAATGTTTGTGCGACAAATATTAAAAGTATTTCAAAAACAATAACAAATAAAATTAAAAAGAATGTTTTGACATTAATTATTCCATTGCTGTTAATTTCATCCCATATAAATAAAATTAATAGAATTGCCAAAAAAACAAAAATTATCTTCCAGATTAGTTTTATTTTTAATTCCATAATTGTTATTAACGAAAATATAGATATACCTAACATTATGATTAGCCGCACCATTTAACGATGACCTTTTTTCCAATATTAGGAAAAAATGTCTATATTTGGATAAGAAATTTAGCGTTTTTTAATATTAGGAAAAATTGTTTTCCAAATATATACTTTCAAAAAAATTCCTTACTTAATACTGTCCCTTATTTATTACGTATAATTCTATCGGTTAATCCCAAATTAACTACATCCTGATATTTCATTTCCCATAATTCTTTTTGGCAGTTCCACCTCCCGCCGGCGGTTAAAATTTGCGATAGGATAAAATCTATTGATCTCACCCTCTCTACGCATTTTTCAAACAGTCAAATGCGAATTCCTGCTATCCCTTTGAGGAAATTTTGTAACATAAGACTTCTGCAACGGCAGGCACAAATTGCTGACACGTACCCCCTCTGTGCTCTAATTCGTTTCTTTGGTGCATTCCATAATTCTCTCATCGGATTGAAAAAGAGAATGTTTTATTACAGAATACGGATTTGTTTTACAAATTTCAAGATTCTAAAAACAAATTAGTATGAGATCCCGGCAACAATGTTCAGTATTTTCTGGTCGAAAGGTAAATCAATTAAACTTGCACATCACCATCCCGGCTATTAATTTTAGACTGTCATGGCAGATATCCGTTTTTCAGAAAAACTGCTCGAAAGGCTTAAAAAAGCCTATTCGGTTGTGGTGCTCACCGGCGCCGGAATCAGTGCGCCCAGTGGCGTGCCTACATTTCGCGGCAAAGACGGCCTGTGGAATAAATTTAATCCGCAGGAACTGGCAAATTTTAATGCCTTTATCAAAAATCCGGAGCTGGTGTGGGAGTGGTACAACTGGCGCCGGAAATTGATCAGCGAAGTTGAACCCAATCTGGGGCACTATGCCCTGGTGGATATCGAAAACCGCATCAAGGAATTTGCTCTGGTCACTCAAAACGTGGATAATCTGCATCAACGGGCAGGTTCGAAAAATGTCATCGAACTGCACGGGAATATTATGAGCAATAAATGCGTGGACTGTGATCAGCCATATGAAGGCGAACCAATCGACCATAAAAATATTGCCCGCTGCAAAATTTGCGACGGACTGATTCGCCCGGATGTGGTCTGGTTTGGGGAATTGCTCCCGGAAGAGAGTATTCAAAAGGCACAGCAACTGGCTGCCTCCGCAGAGATATTTATGACCGTCGGTACTTCCTCCACAGTGGAACCGGCGGCATCGCTTTCTTTTATTGCCAAGGGAAACGGGGCGTACCTGCTGGAGATCAATCCCGAGAGCACGCCTATTAGCGATATCGCCGATGAAAGTCTGCTATGCAGTGCCCATGAGTGTCTGCCGTACTTGGTAACGGCAATGGAGTAAGTAATATTTGTAGATGCCTGAACCAAACCCGCTACATATAGTTAAAACTGTGGTTCTGTAAATCCGATATGGATGAATAAACTTATGTTGAAAAATAAAATTTATATTCTCTTTGCAATATTCACCCTCGTCGGCTGTGCTTATTATAATACCCTGTTTAATGCCAAAAAAAGCTACGACCAGGGAATCGATGCCATAAGGAAAAGTTCCGATCCCACCAAAACTCCTACTGCTGCCAAACGTTACTTTGAAACCACCATTGAAAAATGCTGGAAGCTGATCGAAATTTATGGAGATAACAGCAAATATGCGGACGATGCCTTGCTCTATATCGGCAAAAGTGAGTTTTACGTGGAGAAATACACCCAGTCTAAAATTCATCTTCAGCAACTGCTCGATAAGTATCCCAAAAGTAAACTAAAATACGAAACTCAACTATGGCTGGGTAAATCGCTTTTCAAGTTAAATGAATCTGAAGCGGCCAGCAAGCAACTCAATTCTGTTATTGCCAATTCAAAAAGTGCTGAAATCCGGGCTGAGGCTTATTTTGAACTGGGCTTTTACGAATTCGAAAATGAAAATTATGCAAAAGCTCAGGAGTATTTCGAAAAAGCGCTTTCTGAAAAACCCAGTGACCAGTATAAAGCTTCGCTTCAGTTCTACCTGGGAGAAACCTATTTCAATCAGAAGGACCACAAAAATGCCATCCGGCAATATCAAAAAGTGGAAAAGTTTTCCCCGACAATCGATATTGAATACCGTACCCAGTTTCATCTTGCCCGTTCGTACATTGAATCAGGTAAATACCAGGATGGTTACCGCATTTTGAGTCGGATGCTCACCGCTCCCAGGTTTGCGGAATTTGTTCCCTCTATAAAAACGGCAATGGGGGAAGGATTCGAAAAGGAGGGTCGCATCCAATACGCCGTGGATATTTATACCGAGGTTTTGGCTGAAAACAAACCCAGTCCCGGTACCGCTCAGGCTTCGCTGAATCTGGCAAGATTATATGAAAGGGAATTTAAAAATCTCGACTCTGCCATCGTTTATTATGGTTTGGTAAAGGCGATTTACAACAAATACGACAGCGTGGAAGTAGCCACTGCAAAACAATTATTCCTGACCGAATTAAAGGATATCCGTGACGCGGTAAATCGGGATGAACGACTGGTATATAAGCTGGAAAATGACGATTACTTTCGTGATTCTCTCTACCAGGCTCAGCTTTACGACTCCCTGAAGCAGCTGGCAGGAACTCCCGAGGCAGATTCTCTGCTCAATGAATTTAGATCCGATTCTGTCTTTTTCAGAACAGACTCATTTTATGTCGATATCTGGGGGGATACCGTTTGGACCAAAGAACAAAATGAAGAGGAACAGCAGACAACTGAACAGCAAACCACGGAAAATGAAGAGGGGGAACCCATTCTTAATGATCCGGTCAATCTGTTTGAGGAAGAGCAGCAGACGCTAAACAAGGCCGAACAACCGCAAATCCAGAAGCTGACACCTCAACCAGCTACAAATGAGGTGGAGCGCCGTAAATTACCTGAAATAAAAGAAGACCTTATGAATAACCGCTACCATATTGCGGAATATTATTTGCTTAAGGTGGAGAATTATGATTCTGCCGCACATTATTACCGGGAGTTCTTATCCACGTATGAAGACAGCATCCTATCTCCCAAAGCACTCTATTCATTGCGCTTCATTTATTCAAAAGCCGGTTATGAAAGTCCTGCACAGGTCGATTCTCTTGAACAATTAATTATAGAAAAATATCCGCAATCAATCTTTGCAAAGGATATCTTGTCTCAGAAGGGATTGCTGGATAAGGAAGAAGAACAGGATATTCTGGAACGGCAAATGCAATCATTGTACATTCAGGCTGAAAATCTCTATTTTTCGAACCGGTATCGTGAGGCAATTCAGGCATATGAACGGGTGATTGAGGTTGATACAACCTCCAGATGGGGAGCGAAGGCGTTGCTGGCACAGGCGTGGATTTATGAGAGAAACCTGAACGAGAAGGATTCCGCCCTGGCAGCGTATGAAAAAATTAAGACCACCTATCCGGGAGCAAAAGATATTGTGTCTTACGCCACTCTTAAAACCGCTGCCGTCGGTAAAGATGTAGGTGAGGAGTCAATTGCCGGCGCTGATTCCGTAGAAGCGGGCGGGGAATTAGTGGATAGTCTGGGAGTTGCCGGAAGAGTGGATGAAAAAAAAGCGGTATCCAGTGCTGGTCTGGAGCAGCATATTTCAGCCAATATCATCGAGAGAGAAAAGATTTTGTGGCGAAGAATACGCGGCACAAGGTAAGGTAAAGGGAATGGGAATGAAATCTTCGGATAGGAACAGCTTTGCAATAATTTTTGGCAAACTAAATTCAGAGATAATTCCTGCTGAATTATGGGGGGAGAATCCTATTATTAATACAATCTTGATTCTTCACATACTACTGTTCACCCTCACCTGTACTACCACCAACAGCACCCGGCGTCAAATGCGTGAAAATCCCGTTTCCCGGGCAGAATTTGAACTTACACCGCGTTCGGTGCAAATTTATTATGGCAAAGCATCCTTCTATGGGGATGAGTTCCATGGAAGAAAAACCGCCTCCGGTGAAACCTTTGACATGCACAAATTAAGTGCTGCTCATCGTACGTTTCCTTTCGGGACGCTATTGAGGGTAACCAATTTGAAAAATGACAAAGAAGTTGATCTCAAAGTAAATGATCGCGGCCCATTTGTTGATGATCGAATTTTGGATCTTTCCTATGGCGCTGCAAGAGCACTGGATGCCGTTCTGGATGGCGTTATCGATGTGAAAATTGAAGTTTTGTATTTTGCGGAACAAAATGATTGAGCGGTGGTAAGTATTTTTTCTTAAATATCTTGAAGAAGATTAAATAAATTTTATAAATTTTAACATTCATAAATAATAAAAAAGGAGTGCATTTTATGGGTAAACCCATTGAGATTAATGATGCTAATTTTGAAGAGGAAGTTCTGAAATCGGATATTCCCGTACTTATCGACTTCTGGGCAGTCTGGTGCGGCCCCTGCCGGGTGATTGCGCCTATAATTGAAGAACTGGCTAATGAATATGAAGGCAAGGTAAAATTTGGAAAACTGGATGTGGATAACAATCCCAATACCGCAGTCAAATTTGGTATACGCAGTATCCCGACTTTGCTTATTTTTAATGATGGACAAGTGGCCGATCAACTTATCGGTGCAGTACCAAAAGCAAACATTGTTGACAGGCTCGAAAAAGTAGCTGTTGCCTGATATTTCATTCATCTAAAATTAAAAGGGAAGGTTGGATTTTCGATCTTCCCTTTTTTTATCTTTTCATAAAATACATTTCAATGGCAGAGATAAAAAATCCCCAATTCGTTAAAAGCATTCTTAACTTAAAAGAAAAACCTCATCCCGCTTTACCCGAAATTGCATTTGTGGGGCGGTCAAATGTGGGAAAATCATCTCTCATCAATTGTCTTGTAAATATCAAAAATTTTGCCCGGGTCAGCAAACAACCGGGTAAGACTCAGACTATCAATTTCTTCAGAATCGATGATGCATTCTATTTTGTGGATCTACCGGGATATGGATATGCGAAACGATCAAAAAAACAATTATCAGAGTGGGGTAAAAGTGTAGAAGATTATTTGCTGAACAGCAGGGAATTGGCTGTGCTTTATGTTCTGATTGATAGCAAAGTTGGTGTAAAAGCTGCCGATCAACAATTGCTGGAATGGTTAAGATTTAATACCATTCCCTTTGAAATTATTGCAACAAAGGCAGATCGAATATCCAAAGCGACCAAAATAAAACAGGAAAGAATAATTAAAAACAATTTAAATTTGCCCGAAACGGCCCATCTAATTTTCTTTTCTGCCAAGACCCGGCAGGGTCAGAGTGAACTGACGCAACACCTATCGATGGTTCTTTCCACATCATAAAAATAAATTTACCTCGCTATTTGTTATTTGAATTTATTTAACACTTTCATATATTGTTTCTTTATCAAGTGAGAATTGATGTGTTAATCAATCTTCCGCAAATAGTTTTTTACTACTACTGGCGCTGGCAGGTTCTTTGGTGGCGATGGGCAATTGGTTTCTGACGCGTCATAGTTGAAAATCGAAATTAAAAATCACAGCCCGTCGAAATGAATGGCGGGCTTTTTCATATAATATTTAGGAGAATAGAAATGATAAAAGTACATCAGCTTTCTGCATCGAAAATGCCAAATCATTACTACAATATTATTCCGGATTTACCATTTGAAATTCATCCGCCTCTTCACCCGGCAACAAAAGAACCGGCTGGTCCGCAGGACTTGGCTGCAATTTTTCCAATGGGACTAATCGAGCAGGAAGTATCGACGGATTCGGAAATCCCTATTCCACAGGAAGTCCTGGAGATATATAGAATGTACCGTCCAACCCCATTAATCCGCGCCAATTCATTGGAAAAAGCTTTGGACACACCGGCAAGGATTTACTATAAATACGAAGGAGTATCACCGGTCGGTAGTCATAAACCCAATACCGCTGTTGCACAGGCTTATTATAACAAAAAAGAAGGCATTAAACGGCTGGTAACCGAGACCGGGGCAGGACAATGGGGGAGTGCATTGGCTTTTGCATGCCAGAAATTTGGACTGGGTTGTACTGTTTATATGGTAAAAGTGAGTTATCAACAAAAACCTTATCGAAAGGTGATGATGCATATTTATGGTGCAGAGGTGTACCCATCCCCCTCAAATCGAACTGAGGCCGGTCGAAATATTCTGGCCAAGACCCCTGAAAATCCCGGAAGTCTCGGCATCGCTATTTCTGAGGCAATTGAAGAAGCGGTTCAGGATCAACAGACAAATTATTCATTGGGCAGTGTGTTGAATCATGTCCTGCTCCATCAAACTGTCATTGGTCAGGAGGTGAAAGCACAGTTAAAAGAATTAAATGAAAAACCTGATGTAATAATTGCGTGCCATGGTGGGGGTAGTAATTTTGCCGGACTTGCTTTTCCCTTTATCCGGGATAAAATTAACGGCGATAATATGGAAATTATTGCTGTCGAGCCGCTTTCCTGCCCAACACTAACACAGGGAAAACTTGATTATGATTTTGGCGACACAGCGGGCATGACACCCCTCATTCGGATGTACACTCTGGGTCATGAATTTATTCCACCCTCAATTCATGCTGGAGGATTGCGGTATCATGGTGCCTCCCCATTAGTTAGTTCTCTTAAGGAACATAACCTTATAAAAGCGCGGGCTGTTTCTCAACTGGATGTGTTCAATGGTGCAGTAACGTTCGCAAAAACTGAGGGTATTGTTCCTGCTCCGGAACCAGCTCATGCCGTTGAAATGGTTATCCGTGAAGCCAAAAAAGCCAGGGAGGAGGGCAAGGAAAAGGTGATTCTTTTCAATTTGTGTGGACATGGCCTGCTCGACCTGCAATCCTATGAAAAATATTTACAGGGAGAATTAACGGCTGAAGATGAAGTGATAAAATCAGTATGACAGGGTATGCCGTTTCACTATTGAATTAAGCGAATCAAGTCTGCTAAATTTCTTGGAGAAATTTGAAGGTTAATTTGATCTTATTCGCAAAAATATCTTTAAGTTCTCTTATTTTGTAGAAAATAGAATTATTGGTTGGTGGATTCACTGGTTCTATACACGTTTCCCTGATGGCTGGCAGCAAATATGTAACCGCCGGAGTTTATCAAAATACTTGAGACTTTAGTAACGGTGGTATTGGGTTCTATAAGTTTCCAACGGGTTTCTGATTCGTCAAATGAATATACACCTCCCTCTGTTCCGGCGAAGATGTTACCATCGAAATTATCTGCGATGGAATTCACAATTGAGCCTGAAATACCTTGTCCAAATTGATGCCAGTCTTTGCCACTAGCATCTGATTTGAATATACCAAAGCCGTTTGTCCCGGCGTATAAATTACCAAACCTGTCCGAAAAAAGTGTGTTGATCCAGACACTTTGCAGACCTAAAAGGCTAAAAGATTCTCCCGAATTTGTGGAAGAATAAACGCCACTATCAGTAGCGAGAAAAATTTCGCTGTTTGACTTAGTTAGAAGGCGATTTACCCAAAAATCATCTAATCCCTTTTTTATCCACGTAATTCCATTATCAATTGACCGGTAAATACCATCGTTTGTTCCAACAAAAACAATACCATCGGCACTGATTCCAATCGATACCGGGATGACGCTGCCTAATCCTCTTGAAACCCAATTACTTCTATTATTAACTGTACTAAATACGCCATCAAAATCGGATACTGCAAAAATTTCGCCGTTGGGATGTTCTGCCAGATCTCCAATAATGCTGTTGGTAATTTTATCTGATTCCCAGGTTTGTCCGTTAAACGTTGATTTTGCAACAATACCATTTTCTGCTCCTGCATAGACAGTTCCATTTCGTGCTTCAAATAGAATCCATGTGTTAGAGGGACCGTCTGTTTGTTTCCAGAAAGAGGTGGGCTCATTGCCGTTACTGTCATCATTGTTAACGCTTTCATTTCCATCGGTGATTTCAAAGGAACGCTCTGAACACGCCAGAACCAAAAGACTGGCAATAATATGGATGATTTGGAAGTATCTGAATACAATCATTGTGTGGAAATAGGATTACTTTGTTAAATTTTTGGTATATTTATTAACGAAATATCAAAAAATAAGTTTATTTTGTAGTCTGGTAAATTTGAAAATGTTTCACGAAATAATAATGAATGAATTTTAATTTTTCAAGTTGATCGATATCATTATATGGTTTTTTTCTTTATCATCGAAATTTTAAAAGGATATTTTTATGAATATTAACGTTGCAGATGAAATAAGATCCGAATGGGAGATCGGAATTTTAATTGAAAACTTAATGAGTCGTTTGAGAGTGGTAGAGAATTTGAGACAAGCTGGCTTCAATATAAAAACCTTAAATAGTGGGGAAGAGGCAACCACATTTTTTAAAAATTGTAAAAATCCAATTATGATATTCGATCTGGAGAACAAAATTGTAAGTCTCGCTAATTTGAAGGAACTAACATCAGAGAATCCAGCCGATATGGAAAGGGTTATGGGATTTTATCCCCATGTTCGGATTGACTTAAAGGAACAGGCAATCTTAGCAGGTATAAGATCTTGTTATCCACGTTCCAAATTTTTTAAAAACCCCGCAGAAGTGGTGGACCAAATAATCTCAAATTTACTTTCATAAGAAAATGCAAAAATCTGAATAACAAAAAAAGGTGTGGTAGCTCCACACCTTTTCTATCAAAATGTTATTCAATGATTATTTGATGAGACCAGTATCCATTGCCCAATCTTTAAATTTTTTCTTTTGCCCTGTTGATAAATTTTGAGGCACTGTTATGCGAATCTTTACATTGTGGGCACCTTTCCCGGATTGAGAGTTGATTCCCATCCCTGCCAACCGGAATGTTTTTCCACTGCTGGTGCCTGGCGGAATTTTTAGTTTTACCTTTTTCCCATGTACCGTGTTTACATAGATTTCACAACCCAGTACAGCTTGAGCCATATTAATTTCAGCGATAGAATAAATGTCATTACCCTTTCTCTCAAATTCCGGATGCGCTGCAACGTGAATAGTAACAATCAGATCTCCTGACATTCCTCCGGCAGGGGATTTTTGACCATATCCGCTCATTTTAATTCTTTTTCCATTCTCCGTTCCGGCAGGTACCTTTAGTTTTACCTTTTTTCCATCTCTGGTAACGAGAAAAGTCTCACCTCCTTTTGCGGCTAGCTCAAACCCGATAGTTACATTTGATTCTATGTCTCTGCCGCGGGATGGTCTGGTTTTTCTTTGAGTAAAAACATCCTGGAAATCATCTCCCCGATTGAAAAAAGATCCTCTTTTGCCTGCGCCACCAGAGAAGAGGTTTTCAAAAATATCAGAAAACCCTTCGAAACCACCACCAGATTCAAAGCGAAATGATCCAGGGCCAAAATTCTGACCGTCAAAATTACCACCTCTCGAAAAGGGATTTTTACGCATCATATCATATTCTTTGCGCTTTTGAGGATTATTTAAAATAGAATAGGCCTCAGAAATTTCCTTAAATTTTAACTCGGCGTGTTGGTCGCCGCCTCGCCTATCCGGGTGATATTTTTTTGCCAGGTCACGATATGCCTTCTTGATTTTTGCGGCATCAGCGTCCTCGCTGACTCCTAGAATTCTATAATAATCTTTTCTGGGGTCCACTACAATCACCTACCTTATTAAATTTCGGCCTCTACGGCAGGCTCATGTTCTTTTTCTTTTTTATGCTTATGATTTGCTCGTGGCTTATCTCGCCGAAGAGCATATTTTACAACATCTTCAATATTTTTAACAAAAAGGAACTCGATCGCTTTTTTAACCCTTTCCGGAATTTCAACGATATCAGGTTTATTTCTCTCTGGTAATATGACCTTTTTAATTCCGGCTCTGTTTGCCGCCAGCACTTTCTCCTTAATCCCACCCACTGGCATAATTTTGCCTCTGAGAGTAATTTCACCAGTCATGGCGACATCATTATTAACAATTTTCCCGGTGAAAAGGGAAAGTAATGCCGTAAACATCGCAACTCCCGCTGAGGGTCCATCTTTTGGAATTGCTCCGGCGGGAACGTGTATATGTACATCGTAATTCTCATAGAATTTTTTCTCGAGATTAAATTCATCTGCATGTGCTCTAAGATATGTAAGTGCTGCCTGTGCAGATTCTTTCATAACTTCACCTAGTTGTCCGGTAAGATTTGAATGACCTTTGCCTTCCATTTTGCTTGCTTCAATAAATAGTATATCACCTCCCACAGGAGTCCAGGCAAGTCCAGTGGCAATTCCGGGTTCATCAATTCGTTCTGCTACTTCACTAAAATATTTTACTGGTCCTAAAATCTCGACGACTTCTTTTTCTCTAATTTCAACATGCTCATCTTTTCCAGATGCTACATCCTTTGCCACATACCGGCAAATTGAAGCAATTTGTCTTTCAAGATTCCGGACTCCCGCTTCTCTTGTGTAGGAACGAACAAGAATATGCAATGCCTTATCACTAATTTTTATCAATTCGTTATTCAGTCCGTGTTCCGCGACCTGCTTCGGAATCAAAAACTGTTTTGCGATCTGTACCTTATCTTCTTCGATGTAACTGGGAATCTCAATAATTTCCATTCGATCTTTCAATGCCGGAATGATAGTCTCTTGCATATTTGCCGTTGCAATAAAAAGAACTTTTGATAAATCGAAAGGAACTTCGAGATAATGGTCACTAAAGCTGTGATTTTGCTCAGGATCCAATACTTCCAACAATGCCGCAGACGGATCCCCGCGAAAATCTGCGCCAACCTTATCTACCTCGTCTAACATAAAAACAGGATTATCTGTCCCGGCCTTTTTTATCCCTTGGATGATACGACCGGGGAGTGCACCAATGTATGTGCGACGATGACCTCTGATTTCGGCCTCATCACGTACACCACCCAGAGATATTCTTACAAACTTTCTGCCTAAGGCGTCTGCAATGGATCGCCCTAATGAGGTTTTACCTACACCGGGGGGTCCCACAAAACATAAGATAGGTCCTCGCATATCGTTTTTTAATTTTCTAACCGCCAGGTATTCAAGAATTCTTTTCTTTGGTTTTTCAAGCCCATAATGATCGGCATCCAACTTATCGTGTGCTTCTTGAATTTCCAGATTGTCGTCAGAACTCAGATTCCAAGGTAATTCTAAAAGCCAGTCCAGATAAGTGCGAGAAACGGTGTATTCAGCAGAGGATGGATGCATTCTCGAAAGACGGTCGAGCTCCTTCTCTGCGACCTTATGTACATCTTCAGGTAAATTTGCCTCTTCTAGCCTTTTACGAAGATCTCCCACATCGGAAACATCTTCATATTCACCAATTTCTTTTTGAATTGCCTTTAACTGTTGCCGCAAATACATCTCTCTTTGACTTTTATTAATTTCATCTTGTACATCAGACTGGATTTTTTTACCGAGTTCAAGGGTTTGTAAATACTTGTTAAAAATACGAGTAACCTTATTGAGTCTCTCTTCTACATCAAAGATTTCCAAGACTTCCTGCTTTTCTGCAAGTGGGATGTTTGGAAATGCAATGACTAAATCAGCAATTATAGCCGGCTCGTGAAGATTTGAAATCATTGTCTGGTGTTCGCTGGTAATTTCAGGTGCTAAATCAGACGCTTTTTGGAATAGATTTTTTAGATTAGTGGCAAGTGCACTTATTTTTAAGTCATCCTCCGGATACTGATCCTCAATAAATTCTACTGTACTGGTAAAGTAAGGATCTGTTTGAATGTAATTGTGAATTTTGAAACGGGCCACACCTTGAATGAAGGCGCTCTTGCTCCCGTCAGGAAGATCAATCACCTTAAGAATTCTTGCAGTGGTTCCCACATTGAACAATTGCTCGGGATTTGGTTCATCCACGGAGCCATCTTTTTGGGTCACAACTCCAATTAGTCCATTTTCGCGCATAGCTGCTTCTATAATCCTTAATGACTTGGGTCTGCCAATAGCCAATGGTATAAATTGATTTGGAAAAAAAACGGTATTTCTTACCGGGACAATCGGTACACTTTTTGGGAAATTATTTCTTTTCTGATCAGCTGTCATTATAAATCACCCCTTCTTATTCAAAATTTGTTACCTCGACTTGTTGGTTAAGTGATTCACTTATTTTCAGTTGATATGCAATCGACATGATAAGTAATCCAAATACTATCAATATGGTTCCTATAATGGCTATTAATATTTCCGGGAATATAAGAATCACTATACCACTGAAAATGAAAAAAAACCTCGAAATAAATATGAACGCCAGTTAGGTCTGAAAAGATTAAAAATTATATTAAAAAAAATTGAATTCATTGTTTAACCTATAAAATTTACACTAATTAAGATTAACACACAAAAATAATGCCAATACCTTATGCTTTTCTAATTCGTTTAAATATAATGGTTTATGATATTTATTGGAAAATGACTACCATTGTCAGATTGACCTATAGGAAATGAAAAGTATGTCAACCCTTCAGAAATTCAGACAAGATACCACAAAATTTAGCCAATAGAAGAAGTTGGACTAAGTTATTATTTTCATTAAGAAAAGAATACATAAGGCTTGTTGTAATTTCACTAAATTTAAAATATATTAATACTTTAAAAAAATTATTAGTTACACACTATACTGAAATGTTAAGATTATCACGAAAACAAATTAGATCATCAATTAAAGAATCCTGAAAGTTTAATAATAGATTTCTTGATAATAATATTCTATTGGTTCAAATCTAGAATTCAAGAAGGGCATCACAAGTATTAGTGGCTCATTTTAGAAGTTCTTCTGAAGTTTCAGCGAATTTATAAATAATTTTTAAAAGTGATGAATATTAGATATAACAAGATTACAACTATTAAGAAAACTTTGGCTTCCTGGTCTGGTAATGAGTTGTTTTGGCTGCATGTGAAAGGTGAGGAAGGGATCGGCAAAACTTGGTTTATAAATTCTATTTTACTGCCGCAATTGAAACCGTATTTTCTAGTATTTAATATTGATGCTTCGGTTCTAAGCATTCCCCTAAATCATCATTTGCGTGATATCATCCATTATTTATACAATGGGAATAAAAAAATTTTCAAACCATTATTATCGAGGATGCCAAAATTTCTTGGGGATGGCATCTTACGATATATAAAATTAAACAACGATTATGATGAGCATTCCTACCCGGTAAAATATCAAATTGAGTTGTTTCGAATTTTAGTGAATCATCTTTCCCAAACGAGATATGTCGTCATTGTACTTGAAAATGTATCCGAAGCTAACTCTGATGAATTAAAATGGCTAAGTAGGTTTTTTCCCGAAGAATCGTCATGCCCACTATTGCTAATCACTAGCGGCAATTCAGCAAACTTCGATTACTTTGGAATAAATCCGTCTAAAATCATCTCATTGAAGAGATTAACATCCAAAGAAATTTTCAATTTTTGTAGCAGCCATTTAAAAACAAACCAATTAATTACAAGGCTTATCTCCAACCACCTCCAAACTAAGTCTAATGGCAATCCCCGTCAACTTTCATATTTATTAAGGATATTTTATAGACAGAAAATTTTTGAACAAAATAAAATTGAATTAAACCCTGAAGAATTGCCAAAAGTGCCTTCCAATTTATTAAGAACTGAAATCTACGAAAAAGTTGGACATACGCTATCTAAGAATGAATTGTACTTTTTCATTCTGATTAGTCAGATTGAGGGGCTTATTCCCCATAATTTATTATTGAAAATTGGTTTTGGATTTGATCTTGAGAATAATTTTATCAAAACATTTTCCCAAGCGGGGTTAATAGAGAAAAATGTCTATTTGACCAAGAAGTTATATCAGATTTCAGATAAGGATTTGAAAAACTGTTTTAAAAACATTGCAGACGTTCCCGCAGTTGCAAAAAGGCTGGAAATTTTTAATGAAGAACGGTCAGTTTCAGGGGAAAAGATTCCCTTGGTTGTATCACATTTTATCCTGATTGCAGGAGAAAAAGATCTCGCTCTTGAAGTTGCACTCCGGGAAGCCCGAAAGTTTAAGGATTTTGGAAATTATGAAATGGCTTATCGCCAATACTCTTTTTTTAAAAGAAATTTAAGCATTTCTGAAAAATCTGTTTATTTCGACATAAAAATATTTGTAGAAATTGCCGACACGCAGGGAAAATTAGGGCTTTACGAAAATGCGTTTGAAACTCTGCGTGACTACCGGGAAAACCTGGATCGGACACAACAAGATGATTGGTTTTCAACGACTTTAAAAATGGCAGAAATACTATTACATATGGATGCATTTGTTGAGGCTCGCTACCTCCTAAACGATTTAAAAAGTAAAAAAACAGTGTCGATACCCATAAAGGCTTCAACTTTGATGCTTTTGGGCGACTTGGAAAGAAATTTCAGTCACGTAGAATACGCAAAAAGGCATTATTTAAATTCTTTTAGTATTTTAAAATCTACAAATTATGAAAACCTAAAGTACAAGGCGTATTCCAGATTAGCTGATTCGTATATTCAAAGAAATCATAATGATATCCAAAAATTAATTCGGGAAAGTATAGAATATTTTTCCGATTCCTCAATCTACGCTTTACACATTAAGATTGAACTTCTGAGAATGCTAATGAGACAGAAAAAATTTAAGGATGCTTTACCCCTGGCACTCAGACTATCGAGTGATTGCAGAAGCAGATTTATTCCCGCTCTCCTAATTCAAACAACCTTATATCTAACAGAAATCTATGCCTATTATGGTAAATGGTATCTAGCACTTAGTAGATTGAAGACCCTTGACAACACATCAGGATTGATATATAATGAATACACGAAAGTAAAGATCCTGATAAATGTTGCAATTATTGAGAAAGAGTTGTCCTTTTTTGGAGACGCCAAGGCAACTCTCGAAAATGCCTCGGACTATTGTAAAAAAGAACACTATTTAAAAGAGTATTATGAGATAAAAGTTCATAGGGCTCATATCAAATTGTTGATCCACAGTTATTTGCGAACGAGGGAGGATTTATTTGAGGTTCATGAGTGGGGTGAAGCACATCAAGACAGTGAGCTAATATTTAGTTCGGCCTTGTTGATATCTTCCTATGAATTAAAAAAGCATAATTTTTCGGAAGTAAAAAAATATTTATCAAAAGCCTGGCAAATTTTGGTAATAGACAGAAATCAGCTGGATAAATTAAATTATTCCTATTATCTGCTACAATTTTTGTTGGAAAACGGAAGACTTGATAAAGCCTACAGGATTGTGAGATATTGGAAAAACGTCAAAATTGGTGGCATTAAATTTGAGATTTTGGGACAATACTTCGAGGCAAAAATTTTCATAAAACGAGAAAATTATTCTGAAGCACTTTTCTGTCTAAAAAGTGCTCTCGAAATTGTCAGAAAATATCATATTCCAATGCAAGAGTTTATTATACTTCGTGAAATTATCAATATTAGTCCTTACATAGAATCGGAGATTGATTTGGATAAATATATTCAAAGTTTAAATGATGTATTTGAAGTACTTTCCAAAAGAATAAATGATTCGATTCTTCTTCGTCAATTTCAGGAGTCAAAAGCATTTGAGACTATTCAAAATCTCCTAGTTTGAGGTGGCGAAAAAGCATGAAATGCACCAAATAAAGGAAATTGTAAAATATTAGATTATTAGTCTGTAATTGAATTGTATAAACTTATTGTCTTCCGTGCATCAAGAACTTCACCTAAATTCTATTAATAACAAGGTTCTAATCATCTTACTACATGCCTTTCCGTTAAATTCCCAAATGTGGAAATCTCAGTTTAAACACCTTACTCAGAGTGGATATTCTATGCTTACTTTGGATTACTCAGGCTTCGGATTGAGTGGTGTATGGGGGCAAACAGTTACTATTTCTGACTATTCAAAACTTGTATTTTCTTCCGTCCAAAAATTGGCGGTGGATTCAGTTGTGGTCGTTGGATTAAGTATGAGTGGTTACATCGCTTTGGATTTATACCGTAGCCACCCGGAGATTTTCTCGAGATTAGTTCTATCCAATACTAAGGCAACGGCTGATACTGAAGAAACAAAAAAGAGACGCTATTCTCAAATTGATGCTATCAAAGAAAATAGTTCCGCTCATGAAATTGTTCATTTTCATCTTGATAATTTTTTTCTGAGCGAGACAAAAACTTCAAATCATAAGCTTATCGAGTTCACTGAACAAATGATGAGAGAAGCAACTATTAAAGGTATAATAAATGGATTAGAGGCAATGGCCGGCAGGCCGGATTCGCTGGAAATATTATCTACGATAACCTTCCCGGTGCTTATTATTTTGGGAGAAACTGATCCTTTTATTCCCTAAAAAGAAATAGATTTAATGCGGAATGTGTTAATAAATGGGAAAGTAGTAAAGATACCACAGACGGCCCATTTATCTAATTTGGAAAGCCCGGTTCACTACAATAACGAGTTGAAAAAGTACCTCAAAATGCTGTTTGATAAATAGATTTAATTTCAGGCAAAATTCTTAAGTAGAGAAAGGTCGATTTTAAATAATTTCTAAATCGATAACCAGGTCTTCTTCGATATTAAATTCCTTATCGATTTTTTTCTCAAGTTCAATCTTGTTAATTTTTTCAATCTTGATGGTAAACCGATTATTATCAATTGATTTTGATACCAATGTTCCTTCCGCATTTACATTTCCGTGCTGTTTGGGATCGAAATAAGCAATAAGGAGTTTATCCCCAATTTCGAGTGCCGCCATAATTTCCTTCAAACCTTCAATATTCCTTGATTCAGAGATTATCTCAGCATCTGAATTCAAGTTGACTTCCTTGATATCACCATCTTTGAAATTAAACTCTACAAATCCTCCGCCTCTGCGAGCAAAAACAACTTTATCAGTTCGCTCTTCAATCATTGATCTTTCCACATTTACTATTTTTCCGGAAAATCCGGTATCAGAAATATCATTTATCTGAACAATAGTGGGCATGTCGTCCACATTCCCGTCGAAGCCAATTCGATAAATCTCAACTACTGAACCAATGCCGTATTCGTTAATTTGGCGTTTAAGTGAATCTGGCTCCATAGCCCCTTGACGTAATCCTTTAATTCTGGATTTTGTCTTTCTCTTAAACGGCCAGAAGAAAAATCTCATAAAAATATGTGATTCTTGCATCTTAAAAGCAGATTTGAAACCAGATTTTTTTCTATTGTATGACATTTTCTACTCCAAGATTTTGGCTTCACTCTTACCCTTTAATTTACTCATTAATGGGTTCTAAATAAAAATTAGCCAAGATAAAGTTAATATCGGAATTTATTGTAAATATATGAAATTAAATTAAATATTAGCGGTCTTATTTCGTAAAATCCTCCCAATAATTGATATAACTTTTGTACATGTTTTTCTTAACTTTTTAACTTTTTAACAGACATTTTTTATATAAAATTCTGAAAATATTCGTAACATGAATTAAATTTATGAAATTCGCACTAAATAAAAATAAAGAAAGTATAGAATTGTGATATTCAAAATATTGGGGCGGGATTCCCGTTCAAAAGCGAGAGCCGGATTGCTTTCAACGGAGCATGGTATTATAGAAACACCCGTATTTATGCCTGTTGGTACCATCGGAACTGTAAAAACTGTTTTACCCGATGAATTAATACGACATGGAGTTCAAATTATATTGGGAAATACTTACCATCTCTTTCTTAAACCCGGGCTAGAGGTATTAGAAAATTTTGGAGGATTACATAATTTTAACCAATGGAAATACCCGATTCTTACGGACAGCGGAGGCTTTCAAGTCTATAGCCTGGATGAGCTGCGTCAAATTGATGAAAATGGAGTTATTTTTAAATCTCACTGGGACGGTTCTACGCACCATTTTTCACCTGAGAAGGTGGTTGATATTCAGAGGTCCATTGGATCAGATATCATGATGGTCCTGGATTATGTAATTCCGAATCCTTCTAATTATGAAAAATCTGAAAAAGCAAATGATATTACTTTAATGTGGGCGAATCGATCCAGACTTCATTTCCATCATTCAAAAGAGAAATATAAACATAAACAATTTCAGTTCGGAATTGTGCAGGGAGGTATTTTTGAGGAATTACGAAGGAAATCCATAGAGGGTCTCATATCAATTGAATTTGAAGGTTATGCTATCGGAGGCCTGGCGGTCGGGGAAGGGGAGAGCGAGCGCTGGAATATAACCAATTATTGTACGGACCTTCTCCCGGAGACCAGACCCCGTTACCTGATGGGAATTGGTAAACCAGTTGATATTTTAAATGCTATAGAATCGGGGATTGATATGTTTGATTGCGTAATCCCCACTCGTAATGCCAGAAACGGGGCATTATTTACTTCATCGGGTACAGTGAACATTCGGAATGCCCAATACATTCTGGATAGAAATCCCATCGAACAGAATTGTGATTGTCTAACCTGTCAAAATTTTTCCAGAGGTTATGTGCGACATATGTTTAATGTGAATGAGATGTTAGGTCAACGCTTGGCGACAATTCATAATATTTATTTTTATACACAACTCATGAATAACGTGCGAAAGGCAATCATGAGTAAGAAATTCGAAAATTTTAAGCTCAGATTTATTGAAAAATATTCCCTTGGATTGAAGAATTCATAAATTAAAGAATTGTGTGTTGATCAATATTTAATTAACTTTTAAAGTTAATTTATAAATTAAAATGTCTTTAGGAGGCTATTGTGATTGAAAATTTATTTGCGATGGGACCCCAGGGCGGACAAGATGGTGGAAGTTTTATAGGAATGATCTTACCTTTTGCTTTAATCTTTTTGGTAGTCTATTTTTTAATGATCCGTCCTCAAGGGAAAAAACAGAAAGAGAGACAAAAAATGCTTGATGCCGTCGAAAAGGGTGACAAAGTGGTTACGATCGGTGGGGTTCATGGAAGAATAATGGGATTTAAGAATGATGATAAGATTGTTATAATTAAGGTCGATGAGAATGTTAAATTAGATGTGGATAGAACCGCAATTTCAAATGTTATTAAATAATCTTTTTGAAGAGATTACCGAATCAGATGGCAATATATCCAGTAATTAAATATGGTCACCCATCATTAAGAAAGGTAGCGTCAGAGATCACCGATTTTGGTGAAGAAATAAAAGCACTTTCCGCAGGGTTAATAGAGACGATGCAGGTAAATTCTGGTATTGGACTTGCAGCGCCACAGGTAAATATATTAGAGCGTGTTTTTGTAATCGATCTAAGTTTAATAAATGAAGATTTGTCACCATCCGTTTATGTAAATCCCCGAATTATTTCTTCCGCAAGCTTCGATGTTCTTGAAGAGGGATGTCTAAGTATTCCAGGCGTTAATGCCGATGTTGAACGAGCTCTTAGGACGGTGGTTGAGTATAATAATTTAAATGGTGAAATAGTTCAAGAGGAACTTGAAGGGTTACATTCGCGGGTTTTTCAGCATGAACTTGATCATTTAAATGGTGTATTATTTATAGATAAAATATCCGTGTTGCAAAGAAAAATGCTTGAGCCCGAATTAAAAAAAATAATGGAGGCACACTCAATCGCTTGAAAGAACTACGAATTGTATTTATGGGTACACCTCAATTTGCGATTCCTTCTCTTGAAAAAATTTTCCACTCAGAACATAAATTAGTAGGTATTGTTACGCAACCGGATAGACCCAGAGGTAGAGGTCAAAACCTACTACCTCAACCGGTAAAAAGGTTTGCGATTGATCATCATATTGAGCCCATTCTTCAGCCCTTGTCATTGAAGGATGAATACTTCATAGCTGACTTGCGAAAGTTGGAGGCTGATCTCTTTGTGGTGGTGGCATTCAGGATTTTACCCGACGTTGTATTTGATATGGCCCCGAAAGGGTCCATAAACTTGCATCCATCCCTTCTACCCAACTACCGCGGTGCTGCTCCGATTAATTGGGCCATCATAAAGGGAGAAAAAATTACCGGTGTCACAATTATTTATATAAGAAAAGAAATCGATGCGGGCAATATTATTCTGCAAAAAAAGGAGCCCCTCCATGAAGATGATACTGCAGGTACCCTTCATGACCGATTGTCGAAAGTTGGTGCGGATCTCCTGATGAAGGCAATAGATAATATTGCAGAAAATAAGGTGCAAACCTATTCGCAAAATCCTGAATTAGTAACAAAGGCACCCAAACTTACTGCTGAAATGACACACTTGAATTTTGATCAGCCAGCATTGAATGTCAAAAATTGGATTCACGGACTTTCGCCATTTCCAGGAGCTTATGGGATTCATAACGGAAGCCAAATAAAATTTTATCGTGCGTCAATTATCGATAAGGACTATAAAAATGGGATTCCCGGAAGCGTGAATCGAATCAATAAAAATCAGTTATGGATTAATTGCAATCCCGGTATTATATCAATTCTTGAATTGCAATTAGAGGGCAGAAGAAAACTAAAAATAGAAGAGTTTCTGAGAGGATATAAAATTAAAGAAAATGATTATTTTGTATAAATTGGGAGTTTATTTAGCTGTCATATTTGGAAGATCTTTATTTTTTCAATCTCAATTAATTTGAATTGTTAATCACTAAAATTTTTCCTGATTTGCTGCTGCCATCTTCTGTGGTAATGAGATAAACATACACTCCGCTCGTCACATAATCTCCATTTTCATTCTTCCCATCCCATTGGCCGCGGCTGCCCTGGATTTCATGAATATTACCTGCATCTAATGAGCGAATCAATTGACCGTTCGCACTCAATATTTTGATTTGGCTTCCTGAAATGAGATTATAAAAATTAATAGTTTCAGATTCTGTCGCATCGCCTATGGTGAACGGATTGGGTCCGACAGCTGTTTTACTAAAGTCTGTAAAAGCACCTGCAAATGGGTTGCTGCGAATTATTGCGATACCGGAATCGGTGCTCAAATAAACATCACCAGTTTCTTCATCCAAGAAAACGCTCTGAATGTTTTGGGAGGGCAGATCGGCATAAACTAAATTTGATCTTGTGACACCACTGGTTTGGGGCACCACGTGAACCCAGCTTTCTGCGCTAAAGGGCGAACCTGTAGCGTTGAGAACACTGAGACCCTTGTCTGTCGCAAACCATTTATTGTTTTGTGAGTCTATAAAAATGTCATTTATTCTCAAGCCCACCGGCTGATACTCTTCTCTGAAATCAAAAATATTTCCACCCAAATAAGCACTTAATCCCCCGACGGTTCCAATCCATGCGTAACCGTCTTCATCGGTTTCAATATCTCGTACCGCATTACTTTTTAGGTTATTACTTTCATCAATTCGATCCCAGGCAATCGGATTTGCAGTCTCATCCACCTGCATACGAACAACACCATATCGATCGGAGGCCATCCAGAAAATTCCGAATATGTCACGGGTAATACACAACAGGTGATTACTGAATTCTCTGTTGTCCGGATGATCATAATATGCCCAGTTCGATGTCGTACCCACTTGGTCTGAGAATTTGGCATCTTTGAAATGAACGATCGGCTTATTTGTCCTCGGTTCAAGGTTTATTAACCAGATTGAATTTTCTTGAGTATCCAGATAAAAATCTGTGATTACTATATAAGCGGGGTCGGCAAGAACACCAAATAGAAGATTTTGAAATTCGTCTGGGGTTTCAATTGTAAGCGTATCGTCTTTAGTAATAGAGCTCAGCCAGACATTTCCTATGCTGGAATTTGCAGTGATGGAGTTAATATTTAAATTTTGATCAAAAATGACAATCCCGCCTCCCCATGATCCGATCCATATATTTCCTGCTTCATCCTCAAAGATTGGCCATGTTGAGGATAGATTTGTCCATTTGGATGCGCCAAAAAAATGGTAATTCTGCCATCCTTCATTTGTCTGCACAAAAATTCCGGTTTTTTTCTCGTCATACCAGAGACCGGCACTGCACCACAACCGTTTGTTGCTATCCAAAAAAATTCTTCCTAAATAATTATCAAGGGGACCATTCATTAAAATTCTTTTGTTTGAATTCAGTTTTACAATACCTCTATCCTTATTGGCAACCCATAATTCACTTGAGCTATCCAAATCAAAATCATTTAAGATTTTTGGGCTAAAATTTTTTATTACTTGAAATGTGCCGGACGTATATTCGAAAATGGTGTTGTCGTTACTAACATAGATACGATCATTTTGTAGTTTCACTTTCTTTATGAATCCTGGAGAAAGTGTTGTAATTTGGGAACCATCAAGGAAGCTCAAACCACCATTCGTCGCCAAATAAATTCCATCTTCATTGCCGGCGATATCATATATGAAGTTACCGGCCAAACCTTGTGCAGTGGATAGGTAGCTCCATGCAGAAGAGGGTTTTAAATTATTCTTAATAAAATCGGAAGGGGCATAAAACAAACCGTTGTTACCTCCCAACCATATTTTATTATTATAGTGTTGAATGGCTGTAAAATCACTGAATGTCTGTGGAAAATTTTCAAAGAAATCCAGAAACTGGTATTCTCTTGTCATGGCGTTATATTGATAGACTGCAACCAATGATCTTGCAAGTACCCAAAGCGTATCACCGATTGTGGTTGCATCAACAATCTGATTGCCGCTTAGACTAAGATTATTTGAAATCTCTCCAGTTGCCAGATTTAAAATTGATACGATTCCATCTACCGAACCGAGGGCAATGCTATTTCTGGGAGTTTTTGTGAACGATGTGAACCGATGAGAGTAAAACCCGTTACCCACGTTATATTTTGTAAATTTTTCTGTTGCCATGTCAAAAATAAGTAAACCGCCTGTGGATGCTGAATAAAGTGAATCTCCATAGATTTGGATTTGACTGGGATTATTCATGCTGGTGATGATATCAATTTGAAGGTCAACTGCCTGAATTTGCAGGGTGAAACCAAAAAATAATAAGAGAGTAATATTTCTCATGCCAGGAATACTTAATCTCCAGTTTGTGGAATCAAATTCTTAAATGGTCAAGTAACAGTTTTGTTTCAGCGAAAAGGTTTTTTTGCAAATAAAAATATTCCAAATGCTATCGCTGAAAGATAAATATAAAATAGACTATTTTGTAACTCTATTTTAATGTGGAGAATTGGAAGTGCTAAATTTTTGAAAACGTTTTTCTAAACTAAAATCATCGTAAGTGATTTGAACAGGAGATAGATCCCTGGAAATGAAATTTCTGATTTTAATTCTTTGTAGATTGGCTGATGATATAAAGATTGTATGCGAAATTGTTTTTAAAAACGGTACTATTTATATTAGATCTTTGAAAATAAGTCGACCATTTCGATGGCAGCCAGAGCCGCATCCCATCCCTTGTTTCCGGCCTTTGTACCAGCCCGTTCTATCGCTTGTTCGATTGTATCGGTAGTGAGAACGCCAAATATCATAGGAACTCCTGTGCTCAAACTTGCATTTGCAATTCCCTTTGCAGCTACTGATGCAACGTAATCAAAGTGAGATGTTGCACCGCGAATTATTGCACCCAGGCAAATAATAGCATCATACTTGCCAGTTTTTGCGATTTTTTGTGCTGTAACCGGAAACTCATATGATCCCGGTATCCAATAAATATTGATGTTTTCCCGATCGGCCTCATTTCTAAAAAGACAATCGAGTGCACCCTCCAGTAATTTTGAGGTAATAAATTCATTAAAACGTGTAACAAGTATGGCAAAGTTTTTATTTTTGGCATTTAAATTACCATGAAATTGTTTCGGCATTTTTTCAACTCCATAATATTTTTACTTCTTCAACTGTTATTTAGAAATTCTTCAATGATGGCGTTCGTCTAAGTTTCGCGGAATATTTGCCTCTCAAGCGTTGTTGTGGTTAAATATAATTAAGTGTCCCAGTTTTTCTTTCTTTGTTCTCAGATACCTCTGATTGGATGGATTGGGATCAATCATCAAGGGAATCCTCTTGGAAACCCGGATGCCATATTTTGACAAGTCATTAACCTTACGTGGATTGTTCGTCATTAATTCCACTTCTGTGATATCCATATCCTTTAATATTTGTGCGGCCAGCCAATACTCCCGTAAGTCTGCTTTGAATCCTAAGGCTTCGTTTGCCTCAACCGTATCCTTTCCATTGTCCTGTAATTTATAGGCGAGAATTTTATTAACCAGCCCAATTCCACGGCCCTCCTGACGTAAATAGATTAGTATGCCTTCTTGCTCCTCTTCAATTTTGCTCAGTGCCGTATGTAATTGAGGACCACAATCACACCTCCTCGAACCCAGAATATCTCCCGTTAAGCATTCTGAATGCACGCGAACCAGCGTGGGATTATTTTTAGTTGGATTACCCTTGACGAGGGCGATATGATGTTCAGTTGGTTTAATGATATTTTCATAGAGCCTTAAACGGAATTGACCGTAATTGCAGGGCAAATCTACCTCAGTAATAGGTTTTACCAATTTTTCTGTTTTTAAACGGTATTCAATTAAATCACCAATGGAAACTAATTTAATGTCGAAATGTTTTGAAATTTTAATCAATTGAGGCAAACGGGCCATTGTGCCATCTTCATTTAGAATTTCACAAAGCACGCCTGCGGGTTTTAAACCGGCTAATCGAGCCAAATCGACAACAGCTTCTGTATGCCCGGGACGTTTTATCACTCCTTTTGAGCTTGCGATAAGCGGGAAAATATGTCCCGGCCTTCCGAAATCCTCCGGTTTTGCCGAATCGGATACCAATTCTTGAATTGTTTTAGACCTGTCAAAAGCCGATATACCAGTGGTGGTTCCTTCAATTGCATCAATGGAAATAGAAAACGGAGTGTGATGAAGAGCAGTATTAATTTTTACCTGATAATCCAGATTAAGCTCACATGCACGCTCCCTTGTTATACCGACACAGATTAGCCCTCGTCCATGTTTTGTCATAAAATTGATAATCTCAGGACTAGTTTCTTCCGCTGCAACCACAAAATCGCCCTCGTTTTCGCGTTCCTCATCATCAATCATAATTAGCATTTCACCTTTTTGAAACGCCTCTAAGGCTTCTTCAACACTACAGAAAACTGAGGATTTTTTTTCTTGCTGTTTAGTTTCTTCTAATAACCCCATTTTCTTAAATGCTCCATGCTTAAAGAATCATCATTATCATTTTTTATTAACTTTTCGATATATTTTGCTAACATATCCACTTCGATATTTACTTTGTCTCCGGATTTTTTATATTTAAGGTTTGTTTTATTTGCGGTGTGGGGAATAATGCTTATTCCCGCAATATTATCTTTGATTTGTGCAATGGTCAAACTTATTCCATCAATGGCAATGGAGCCTTCCACGACCACATAGCGTGAGAGCTCATCTGGAATTTTTACTTCAAGAAAATAATTTTCACCACGCTGGAACCATTGCTGAATTCTACCGGTTCCATTCACATGGCCTTGCACAAAATGTCCCCCCAGGCGATCACCCACTGCCAGGGCTCTCTCCAGGTTGACCCATTGTTTTAACTGAAAATCTTTAAATGTTGTTTTCTCGAGCGTTTCCCCAACTGATTCTATTGAAAAATTATCATTTTGAGTGTCAATGATTGTCTGACAGGCTCCATCTACATTTACTGAATCGCCAATTCTTGCATCCTTCAGGATTTTATTGGCTGAAATTTGAATCCGGACACCACCGCGGAAATTTTGTTTTGATAAAATTTGTCCCGTTTCTTCGATGATTCCTGTAAACATTATAGATATCCTGCCATTTTTCCAAATGTGGCTGAAATGTCCCGGTACCCGGTAACGACTATTTGATGATTTACGTTTTCGAAATCAACATTTTCAAGATTTAGAGCTTCAGAAACGGAACTTATATTTAATTCACCAATCGATTCGATTCCTGCTCCAATAATGATTGGTGAAATATAAACTGAGATTTTGTCAAATAGCTTATGAGCAATAAATTGGGTAAAAACCATCCCGCCACCCTCAACCAGTATGGATGAAATTCCCGACCGGGCCGCCTGTGACAACACCTCATCTAAGTTAACCAATCCATTTCCATTCGATTGCACGATATTGATTGAAATTCCCCTATGCGTCAACTTCTCCCTTTTATTTTGATCATAATCAGGGGTGGTGAAAACGATTGTCTTATCTGTATGTGCATCCCGGAAAACATTGCTGGTTAACTCAGATTCCAGCCTCTCGTCCAAAATAATTCGATAGGGCTGTTTTCCTTGCGCCAACCTTACAGTTAAGCGAGGATTATCTTTTTTAAGTGTATTTAATCCGATTAAAACGGCGCTGTATTTATGTCTCATCTTGTAGACTTGAGTTCTCGCAGATTCGTCGGTAATCCATTGGGAATCATAATTATGAGTGGCAATACGGCCATCGATGGACTGGGCAATCTTTAAATGCACAAACGGTTGGTTTGATTGAACAAACTTAAAATAAACTTCGTTGAGACGAACGGCTTCTTCCGTTAGCACATCAGTAATTACCTCGATTCCAGCCTCTCGAAGCGTTCGGATTCCGTTGCCGTTAACATGAGGATTTGGGTCGATGGTCGAGATAACAACCCGGCTGATTTTTTCCTGAATAATACGATTCGTACATGGAGGTGTGTTTTTACCAGGCGTGGAATGACAACAAGGCTCTAAATTGGTATAGAGGGTAGAGCCGGCGACGGATTCAACAGCATTCTCTATCGCATTTATTTCAGCATGTTTTTCACCATATTTCCGATGTGCTCCTTTGCCAATAATGCTATCATCTTTTATGATAATAGTCCCCACCATCGGATTGGGTGCTGTAAATCCTTCACCCTCACGGGCAAATTCAAAAACTTTTTGCATTATTTGTGTATGATTCATGAATTCCTATAACTCTATTTTAAAATAGTTCTGGAATTCGGGGGAGAAATGGGGAGGATGGCGTATTTACCACTATCACTTCTATAAAGCTTCTGCCTATAGCATAGATATTTTTTGATCTTCTCCCTTCCGGACTATACCGTCGGCATCGGAATTTCACCGATTCAGTCCCGTCGATGACGGGAGTCGCGGGCTTTTACCGCCGGTCAGGAATTTCCAATAGTTGGATTGGATCACCTTGCCCCGAAGACCAATAAAAATTTAGGTGCAAATCAGAAGACAGTCAATACTTTTTTTATTTGCTAATTTCTTCCGAACCGTTAGTTCTCACGTTTACCTTTGCGATCGCGATTTTCCCGAAGATAATTATCAAATCGCGGGTCTCTTTCTACACTTTTTGAGGCGGGATTAAAATCAAAAACCTGTTCAATAAAACGATTAAAGATAAACGCGGTGGCTCCCCAAATTACATTCGTATTATGGTAATAAAAATACACCGGGTACTTTTTTCCTTTATGTTCCCATTTTTTTTCTTCAAAATTATTTTTACTTAAAAATAGACTCAAAGGGATTTCCAGAACATCATCAACTTCTTTTTTATTGATGTTACTGGGATAGGGATAGGGGATAGTGGCGACGTATGGGGTGACCAAAAAATTTGTAACCGTGGGAAAATCATCCAATTTTCCAATTATGGTTATCATGCTTCTCGGAATACCGACCTCTTCATTAAATTCTCTCACCGCTGTATCACTTAAAGTTGAATCCTGGCTTTCTTTCGCCCCCCCTGGAAATGATACTTGCCCTTTGTGGTGTTCAACTGTTTCGGTTCTCAAAGTAAACAGTATGTGCGCTTTGTTATCTTTCTCAAAAAATGGAATGACTACTGCCGCAGGCACGAGGTGAGGAATGGTCAGCTTTTTGGGCTTTTGCTGCGATAGTTTTTGTTCAATTTTTTGTAATGCTTTCTGATATTTCATAAGCAGTATTTTGGAAATGATTCTTGCAGCAATAAAAAACCCGGTTAAAACCGGGACAGATGGTGCTGGCGGCGGGACTCGAACCCGCACGGGCATTAGCCCACTACCCCCTCAAGATAGCGTGTCTGCCAATTCCACCACGCCAGCTTAAAACTATTGATTTTCCCGATTTTCCGGATTTTGTTGACCCGGTTCTTCCTGAAGCGGTAAGGGTGCTTCAGGTAGAGTACGTTCAATTTGGTTTAGTTCTCTTTGCAAAACGCTTTCCTGACTTACAGATGTGGATGAACCCAGTAAATTTATAAAAATACACAAAAGACCGTATAGCACAGCAAGTACGATGGTCACTCTTTGAAGTAATGAAGCTGCCCCTCTTGGGCCAAACGCACTGGAACCTCCCATCCCCCCGAACGAGCTGGCTAACCCGCCGCCCTTACTGGATTGCAGGAGGATAGAAATCACCATTAATGCACAGGCAAAAAGAAATAAAATTAATAAGACTACATACATACTATTTACCCTTTTATTTCAAATATTTAGAACAATTTCGGGGAGATAATTTATTGGAATATTAAACATAGTCCAAGTAATTTTTAACTTGGATTTAAATGAGCAGGTGGATGAATCCCAAGTCTCCTAAAAAGTCTTGTTCCAACTAAAAATTTTGGTTATTATAAATAATTAAATTGGTGGTTTGTTCCAAGTATATGTGAGAATTGTGGAGGCACAAGTTTTAAAAAATACTGGTAGGGTCCTAACTTTGAATGCATTCTGCAGAATGTTAAAAATTGAAATATTGGAACTCAAATACATATCTTAATTCAAGGAGTGGTTGAATGTTTGAAAACATCGAAAAAATAAAAAAGGCGAAACAGGAATGGTTGAAAAATCAGATTGCAAAGACGAAAGAGAGTAATCAAAAATTTATGACTGCATCATCCGATCCGGTTGAACTTCTTGCGACACCAGAAGATATTCATCAGATAAATTATTTCAATGATATCAATCTTCCAGGAGAATTTCCCTACACCCGTGGTATCCATCCGAATATGTATCGCGGCAAAATTTGGACAATGCGACAATTTGCTGGGTTTGGTACTCCCCGGGATACAAACCAGCGATTTAAGTATTTGCTTTCTCATGGACAAACCGGGTTGTCGGTGGCATTTGATCTCCCTTCCTTAATGGGATGTGATCCTGATGATCCCTTAAGTGAGGGCGAGGTTGGAAAATGTGGCGTATCGATCTGCTCCTTAAAGGATATGGAAATTTTGTTCGATGAAATTCCGTTGGATCAAGTCAGCACTTCGATGACGATTAACGGACCTGCTGCGATGCTGTATGCTTTTTATCTGGCTGTAGCTGATAAACAGGGAGTTCCATATGAACAGTTACGCGGAACGATCCAGAACGATATTCTAAAAGAATACATTGCGCAGAAAGAGTGGATTTATCCTCCAAAACCATCCATGCGGATTATAGTGGATATGATTGAATTTTCTACTGAAAATGTACCGCAATGGAATACCGTCAGTATTAGCGGTTATCATATCAGGGAAGCGGGTTCCACGGCGGTTCAGGAGCTGGCATTTACGCTTGCCGATGGTTTTGCCTACGTTGAAGCATGCCTGGAGCGTGGTTTGGATATTGATAATTTTGCTCCGCGACTTTCGCACTTCTTTAATTCACATAACGATTTTTTTGAAGAAATTGCGAAATTCAGAGCAGCACGTCGTATTTGGGCTAGGAGGATGAGGGATAAATATGGGGCGAAAGATCCGCGTAGCTGGAAATTGCGATTTCATACCCAAACCGCCGGTTGTACCCTCACAGCTCAACAGCCGGAAAATAATATTGTGCGGGTAGCCTACCAGGCACTTGCGGGGGTATTGGGAGGAACCCAGTCCTTGCATACAAATTCAATGGACGAAACCCTGGCTCTTCCATCCGAAAAAGCGGTTACCATTGCACTTCGGACTCAGCAGATATTAGCACATGAAACCGGCGTTGCTTATACGGTTGATCCGTTGGGTGGAAGCTATTATGTGGAAATGCTTACAAATAAAATGGAGGCGGAGGCAGAAAAGTATTTTCAAAAAATTGATGAAATGGGAGGAGTGATTCAGGGAATAGAGAATGGGTATTTTCAGAGAGAAATTGGAAAAGCAGCCCAAATCTATCAGAATGAGATTGACAAGAACGAGCGAATTATCGTTGGCGTGAATAAGTTTGTCAATCCGGAAGAAAATATTGAAATCCCCATACTACTCATATCGGATGAAGTGGAGCAAAATCAGATTCAAAAACTGAAGGAATTAAAAGAAACCCGGGATACCAAACAAGTAGAGGAGACTCTTCAAAAACTGCGTATGGCTGCTGCAGAGGATTTGAATCTGATGCCATTTTTAGTTGAAGCTGCCAAAACCTACTGCACATTAGGCGAGATGGTTGATTCACTGAAAGAGGTATTTGGTGTTTATCATGAACCGGCAGAGTTTTAGAACAAATAATTAAACTATGAATTAAGCTATTGCGATTGAAAGTTCTGAAAAATTCAATGAAATCTTCGTTCTGTAACTCTGGACCCGGTTCAGAGGTAAATCCAACGAGATTCCGAACTGAATTTGGAATGATACTTTTTTCAAGATATTTCTTAATCGAAGAACCGATGTATTTAATCCCCCTCTTTGAAAAAAGAACGTTTTGGTAGAGAATTGGTTTTACAGTAGTCATGAAACGATTACAAATTGCTGATTAGTGTTTGGAGATCCCTCCGATTTAACTTTCCCGGAATCATTTTCAACTTTTGGTTGTTTACATACGAATTTGAAAAGTAATTTTGTATAAATTCAGAAGGAATCCATGCGAAATAATCCTTTTTTGTTCACTCTGTTTTTGAGTGTGATCATTTTAGCGATCGATTTTTATTCCTTTCGGGGAGTAAAAAAACTGACTGTAAGGTATTCCGCAAAAACGAAACGAATCGTTTTTTTTCTTTTTTGGATAATACCTCTCATGCTCATAATCGGGTTGCTTTTATTTTCAATGCTTTCAATTGCTCCGGCCCACTTTCTCAGCTATTTTCATCTGATAAGCGGTACTTTTATACTTTTTTATGTTCCTAAGCTTGTTTTCATCATTTTCAATCTTTTGGACGATTTGTATTCACTCTTTAAGAAAGTTATTCGAAATAAATCGAAAGAGCAAAAAGTCGAAGATTCGGGCGAATCAATTTCCCGGGCTCAATTTCTGAATCGTATTGGAATTGTAATTGCTGGTGTTCCTTTTTTGTCCATTGCATACGGTATCAAGTGGGGACGATTCAATTATACTCTGAGAAAGCACACCCTCAGTTTTACTAATCTGCCCCCAACATTTGACGGACTGCGGATCGTGCAATTTTCTGATTTTCATATCGGAAGTTTCATGCACTATCACGAAAAAGTAATGGAGGCTATTAAAATTATTAACAATCAAGAACCTGACCTGCTTCTGTTTACAGGCGACTTTGTAAATAATGTATCCGCTGAAATGGACAGTTTTATCCCCATGCTGAACCAACTAAATGCCCGGTTAGGGAAGTATTCGATTCTCGGAAATCACGATTATGGCGAATATGTGCCCTGGGAATCACCTGAGGAAAAGAGAAAAAATTTGGAACGGCTTGTAGCCATTGAGGAGGATATCGGGTTCAGGATGCTTCTCAACGATTCAAATAAAATTGAGGTGAACGGTAGCGAAATTGAATTGGTTGGTGTAGAAAACTGGGGACAACCTCCATTTCCGCAATACGGCAACCTGGACAAGGCTCTGGCAGATGTGAATCCCGATTCATTTAAGATTTTGATGTCCCATGATCCTTCGCATTGGGACGCAAAAGTGTTGGGCAAAACCGGTATTGATCTGACACTATCCGGCCATACACATGGAGCGCAATTCGGTATTGAAATTCCCGGCTGGAGATGGAGCCCGGTGAGTATTCGTTACAATCGATGGGGAGGATTGTACAAGGAAGGTGAACAACTGCTACATGTTAATACCGGTATTGGATTTATTGGATTCCCAGGGCGGGTAGGTATACCGCCGGAGATTACGGTGATTGAGTTGAAGAAGAATTAGTAGATGATTCTGTTCAGACACTCGAAAAACTTCCCCAGCGGGAAACCCGTCACATTAAAATAGCATCCTTCAATCCTCTTTACAAATAATGCTGCCAATCCCTGGATACCATAGGCTCCCGCCTTGTCCAAAGGTTCTCCGGATTGAATGTATGCATTTATTTCGTCATCCGAAAGTGAATAGAAGTGTACAGTGGTGCTTTCGAATTCTTCGATTTTGTGCTGTTGAGTCATCATACAAAAACCGGTTAAAACCTGATGGGATTTGCCGCTCAGTGATTTTAGTATTTGATAGGCGTCGTTTTCATCCTTGGGTTTAAGAAATATTTGTTTCCCTTGTATGACCACTGTATCTGCCGCGACAACCAGATCCGCCTTTGTGCGTTTCCAAACCCACGCTGCTTTGGAATGGGCAATTTGCCGTACACTTACCAGGACATCATCATTGTTTGAAAAGCTCTCTTCGACCTCGGCGGGATAACTCTCAAACTGTAGTCCAATCGAGCGAAGTATTTCAATTCTTCGCGGGGATCCGCTGGCTAAAATTATTCTTTTGCCCCGTAATTGGTAAACAGATTTTAAATATTTTCTTTTTTGTTCGATGTTCAAGTCCAAGAAAATGTCCTTTCAAAAATAATTTCGATAAAAAAATACTCTCTGTTCCAATCATTTACCTGAAATAAATAGCCAGCAAACCAATCAACATATCTGCCTTGAGCAGGTTACTTAAAAATCCAAGTTCTTCGGGTTCGGTATCTTCTTGCGCTTTCATTAAAACATATATAATAACCGGATACACACCGAACAACACAATCAACAGATAAGTAAGCCCATACCATCCGGCCAAAAAAGGAACTAAAACGAGAAGCAGCAGAATTGCAAAAAGAGAGCGTATAAACAGTACGGCAGGTTGGATTCCATACCGTATAGGAAAAGTAACGGCTTTGTCTTTCCGATCGCCCTCAATATCCTGTATATCTTTGAGTATTTCTCGGCTAAAGTGGTAAAAGAATGCAAAAACCGCTGGAATGATCGCTTCAGAAGGATTTCCAACGGATAATCCCCCATAAACAAATGCCGCTGCCGTTGAGAGGCTTACCGCAAAATTACCCCAGACCACCGTGCGTTTTAGATAGGCACTGTAAAAGAACAGCAAAATCGAAAAAAGCAGTGCGAAGTAGAACATCTCAGTTGATATAAAAAGACCTAATATCAGGCCAATTCCATATTCAACAATTGACATTGCAAAACTGGTTTTCGGAGAAATTAATTTGGAAGGAAGAGGACGATGTGGTTTATTAACTCTATCGATTTCAAAATCAAAATAATCGTTAATTGTATTGGCAGCGGCAGCAATAAAGACACCGGACAAACATGCCAGCAAGACGTTCTGGATTGGTTCAATGACCTCGGTGAGAAATGCGCCAATAAATATTGAAATAAAGGTGATTATTAAATTCACCGGTCGGGATAACCGTATGATTGGAAGAATTTTATTCATAGGTTCAGGTTACTTTGACATTCTGAAATGTTATATTGTCACCATAGTGCCATTGTAAAATAAGAATTTTACAGGAATATCGTAAACTCTAAAATATATCAATTTGAATCGTTTAGCTAATAAATTGATGAATCTACAATGGAAATGCGTTTCCATAAATGGCGAATCATAAAATTTAATTTGGTATATTAGCCCATTCTTCAAATATTTTTCTAATTCAGGAATATATCTTCCCCTTTAAATATTTTATTCCCTAAATTTTAAATTTAAGAAAATATTCTTAATTTTATTTAATTCCCCCAAAAAAAACAATTAGGAGAGGCTGATTGTTCGAACGAGTAAAAAAAATTTTGTGGATGGCAGTTATTTTTGCCATCATATATTCCATCTGGTATGGATTTGATTCTAATGCAATGCTTGAAGGAGAGCAAACACATTACGGATTATTATCACTTTTGCCGGCAATTATTACCCTTGTCTTATGTTTTTTTACCCGAAATGTCATTCTTGCTCTTTTTGTTGGAGTCGTTTTGGGTGGATTCATCACCGGCAAATACAATATATTAACTGAATATTTAATACCCAGTTTGGGGAGCAGTGAATATGCCCGAATCTTATTAGTGTATCTTTGGGCTTTAGGTGGATTGATCGGTCTTTGGAATAAAAACGGGGGGGCACTTTATTTCGCAAATCTTGTGGCGGAGAAATATGTCAGATCCAGGAAAACTGCCAAGCTTTTCAGCTGGATAATGGGTGTAATTTTTCACCAGGGCGGCACAATAAGTACAGTTTTAACCGGAACAACCGTTAAGCCTGTAGCAGATCGGGAAAAAGTCTCCCATGAGGAATTATCCTATATCGTGGATTCAACCGCCAGTCCCATCGCTACTTTGATACCATTTAATGCCTGGCCAGCTTATATTGCCGGTTTAATTAGTATACCGTCACTTGTCTCGATTATTCCGGATGAACAAGCTGCCATTTCATGGTTTTTTAAAGCCATCCCCTTCAATTTTTACGCTATATTCGCAGTTTTTTTTACCCTGCTTTTCTCCCTGGATAAAATGTTTTTTGTTGGAAAAAAAATGAGAAAAGCTATTGTACGGGTAAAATCAACCGGAGAATTGGATGCGCCAAACTCCCAACCATTAATTGCTAAAGAACTTAATACCACCCACGTGCCCGAATACTATAAACCGGGATTGGGTGATTTTTTGATTCCCTTGAGTGTGCTTTTGGGATTTTCTATCATTCCCTGGATTATTAGCGGAAGTCCAATGATTTTTGAGGCATTTGGATTGTCGGTAATTTCTTCAATGGTTTATTCCAGATTAAAAGGAATGAACCTGAATGATATCTTTGATGGATTAGTTGAGGGGATAAAAGGGGTAACGGTCGGTGCGATTATTTTGGGCCTCGCTGTTACGCTAGGTAACGTGTCGGAATCACTTGGCACATCGAACTACATCATTGAGCTAACATCCGGCTTTATAAAGACAATGCCGTATATTCTCCCCGGAATTCTAACCTTTATATGTATGGTCATTTCATTTTCAATCGGGTCTTCATGGGGGACATATGCGGTGGTTTTTCCGATCGCTTTGCCCTTGGCGTATGCGGTAAGCCCTGATCCTTTTTACTTTACTTTGAATTTTGCTTCAATTCTAGGGGGTTCTGTTTTTGGGGATCAGTGTTCACCAATTTCTGACACTACGATATTATCAGCAATGGTTTGTGGTGCTGATTTGATGGACCATGTGACCACCCAGTTGCCGATGGCATTGTTAGCAGCAACGATATCGGCCTTTTTATACATCGTTATATCTTATGTAAGTTTTTTGTAGAGGGATTTATTTTCAAAAACCGAGCAATTTTTTCCTGGAGTTGATCCGTTTCAGAAAGACTTAGTCGAATTTGAAAAATTTTTCCATATATTTCCTGGATTTTAGCGGATTGATTTTATCTTCAAATTCTAAGATAATGTCCGAAACAGGCGTATTTGTTTTCGAAATAAAATCGAATAGTTCCTGGTAGGGAATATATCCTTCGCCTATTGGACAATACGTCGCTCTTTTTTGGGATGAATCATGGGAATCAATTAAGTGCAAGAGAATGGGAATATCTTTGTTTCCAAAAAAATTAAACAGCTGGTAACACCATCCGAGTGCTTCATCAACAGAGAAACCCAATTTCTTGTGAAAGAAACGCGGAATATCCAATGCGGGAAGTAAATTCTTCTCCTGAGTTTTTGTTAATGTGAAAAGTGCCATGTATTTCTTTATGTTCTTTTCGGCTTCATCCTTTCCGGTATTATTAAAATAGGTTTCAACAAAAATTTTTATGGAGTTAAACTTTAATTTCTCAACCAGCAGAAGTAATTTATCGATCTCGATGTTCTCATCGAAGTGAATTAAGTAGTTCTTTTGTGAAATCGAATTCAGCAAAAGATATAATTGATTAAAATATCCTGTGGCCGGAAAATCGATGTTCAGAAATCCCTCTGCATGATATAGGACAAATTCGAAATCTGGCTCGATTTTCTTTATTTTGTCTAGTAGGGCATGATCCTCCAACCAATTTTCACGTAGATAAATCTGAATGGATTTAAATCCCTCCTGTTTTGCAAAATGGGCGGTATCCAGAGGATCATATTCAAAATTTGCTGAAATGGAGTTCGCTACTCCCAGGTGAAGTTTTTGCATGAAACATACCAGCCTAATAAAATTCGGTTATCGACAATAGGGTGGGATAAATTAATGAATGATTCTTACAAAACCTTTGATTCGTGAATATCATTTTGGTGATTTGTCGGAGAAATTTATTCAATTTTAAAGCCTAACCTATTTTTATTGGTATTTCTACCGTTTTTTAATATAAGCAGAAGAATTCTAACGAGCAAATTGAGAAATCTCTATTAGTAGCAGAAAGACATTTCGGTTTTTTGAACATCTTTTGAGCACCTGTTGTCTATGCCACGCCTTTGCAGAAGGAATAATATAATGCTTCGTGAATAATCCTGGCATTCTGTTGATGATTCCTTTTCAGAACTTGGCAATTACTCGCAAAACTATTAAATTAAACTTGGATAATTTGATCACCTACCATATTCCTATTTAAAAAACAATCGGAGATTTTGAATGATCTCACGGGTATTATCAGCCGCCCTCCTCGGAATAGATGCATATCTGGTTGAAGTTGAAGCAAGTTTAGAGCGTGGCTTGATGAACTTTGCTCTTGTCGGTTTACCTGATTCTGCGGTAAAGGAAAGTAAGGAGCGGGTGAACGCAGCAATAAAAAACAGTGGATTTGAGTTTCCACAAAAACGAGTAACCATCAATCTTGCTCCGGCAGATATTCGCAAAGAGGGCAGCGGCTATGATTTACCCATCGCGATAGGCATTCTGGCAGCGCATGCTGAAATATCAGAAGCGAAATTAAATGATCATGTCATCATGGGAGAATTGGCTTTGGATGGATCTTTAAGACCTATCCATGGGGCCTTATCAGTTGCCTGGGAAGCGAGGCAAAAAAATATGACCGGATTAATTGTTCCGCGTGAAAACGCTAAAGAAGCAGCAATGGCCGAGAGTGTTAAGGTCTATCCTGTGGAGACATTGCGACAGGCGGTTGAGTTTTTAAATAACGATATCGATATTGAACCTTATAAAGTGGATTTAGCTGCGACCTTTGAAGTGAGCCAGCATTATTTGGTGGATTTTTCTGATGTGAAGGGCCAGGAGCATGTTAAAAGAGCCCTGGAAGTTGCAGCTGCCGGTGGTCATAATATCATAATGATTGGGCCACCGGGGTCGGGGAAAACCATGCTGGCAAAAAGATTTCCAACTATTCTTCCGGCACTAACACTCCAGGAAGCGTTAGAAACCACAAAAATTCATTCTGTAGCAGGACTTCTCCCTTCTGGACAAGCAATGATCGCAGTAAGGCCCTTCCGGTCACCTCATCATACTATTAGTGATGCTGGATTGATTGGTGGAGGAAAATTTCCCCGCCCCGGCGAGGTGAGTCTGGCGCATCACGGGGTACTATTCCTGGATGAATTGCCTGAATTCAAAAAAAATGTGTTAGAAGTAATGAGACAGCCGATGGAAGACGGAAAGGTGAATATTGCCAGAGCAATGCTCTCGCTAAGTTATCCGGCAAATTTTATGTTAGCCGCAGCGATGAATCCTTGTCCTTGTGGATACTACACAGACCCTAGCAAAGATTGCAGTTGTGCCCCGCCGCAAATTCAGCGTTACTTGTCAAAAGTGAGCGGCCCATTACTGGATCGTATCGATATCCAGATAGAGGTGCCCGCTGTTCGGTATAAGGAGCTGGCTGCAGAATTAACCGGTGAATCATCCGAAGTTATTCGGGAAAGGGTTCAGAAAGCCAGGGAGATTCAGCTGGAGAGATTCAGAGAGAGTAAAAAGTTATTTTGCAATGCCGACATGCAATCCCGTGAAATTCGAAAGCATTGTAAGATAGATGATCAAGGGCAGGAATTGTTGAAAATGGCTATTACAAAACTTGGTTTGTCGGCTCGTGCTTATGACCGGATCCTCAAAGTGTCCAGGACCATAGCCGATCTTTTCGGAGAGGACAGTATTCTGCCTCAATTTATCAGCGAAGCAATTCAGTACAGGAGCTTGGATCGAAATTTATGGGTATGAAACTGAAACTTTTGTATAAGCTTTTTTTGGTTAATTACTCTTCATGCAGAGAAATAATTACCACCTGAACATTCTTGAAAATCGCAAGCAATTTCATTAATCAAAATCATTAAAAAATATTCGCTAACGTATATTTCAATATAACTCCTTAAAAAGATGCTCTGATGAATAAAGTCGAATATTTGAGAGGTAAATTTAACCCCAAAATCATACCCTTAGCCAACCAGGTTTAATCATCCCATTATTCTTATTCAGACCAAAAATATTGCAGAATTAAGCTTTGTTTTGAGTTAAATCCTTTGGATAGGCATTGATCATTTAAATTAAGGGAATAATTAATCTTAGCAGTTGAATGTTCGAATATATAATTCGAAAAAAAATCGACTGCAGAAGTAGAAAAAAATGGTTCTCGACTCAAATTCAAGTGATTTCTATTCAGATCCCACAATTGAAAATAAAAAATACTATCAAAATCCCTTTGAAGCAATAATTGAGGGATTCCATCGGTTATTACCTAAAAGTAGTTATTGTGATTGGTTTGACGAGAGATGTAAAACCGGACGGTGGCATAAAGGAGTTGGAAGAAGGTCAACCAAATATATGAATTGTTTTCAGGAAGAATAACTCTGGCGAGCATGTCTGATTTATGAAAGAATCACTGATTGACGGTATGATCTTCTATTACCGTTTACGTAGATATTTTCGGGATCACAAGATTACCCATCGCAAGCAATTCGAAAAATTACGTTGCAGATTTTTCGATAACTTATGGCAAAATGCAGCGAAAAAAATCGGTGCAAAGGCTGAAAGATTTGGATATGGATTCACAAAAGTAAATTATAATTCCCATTTTACATTTGTACTAAATTCCATGGTCATGTTGGATAACCATTTGACTCTGAAAATCGCCGGAAATAAACCACTGGTGCTCCGTCTTCTTAAAGAACAAAATATCCCAACCCAAAAATATCTTGAGTTTGACATCTATGATTTGTCAAAGGCATACAAATTTTTAAAAGCGCAGGCTGCATCGTGTGTTGTAAAACCTGCGGGATCCACTGGCTCTGGTAATGGTATCACCACAAAAATACATACTTATGAGCAGTTAAAAAAGGCTTCTTACCTGGCAGCAACATATGATAAACGACTCTTGATTGAAGAAGAAATTCCAGGAGATTCTTTCCGTCTTCTTTATTTGAATGGACAACTGCTGGATGTGGTGAAAAGGGAGGCACCGCACGTCGTAGGAGATGGAATGCACAATTTTAAACACCTGATTCTAAAAGAAAATCAGGAGCGTTTGAAAGGAGACCCGATTATTGCACTGTCTCCTTTGGAAATTGATTATGAGTGTATATTAAATCTTCAGCATCTTGGGTATAGCTTAAGTCACATACCTAATAAATCAGAGAAAATTCCGGTTAAAACTGCAGTTAATCAAAATCGGTGCACGGAAAACGAGTCACTTAAGCAGGGTGTTCACCCTTCAATTATTGTAATGGGCACAAACATCGCAAAGTTATTGAACTGGAAATTGTTGGGTGTGGATCTTATTACAACTGATATTTCGAAGCCGTTGGATGAAGTCCAAGGGGTCGTTAACGAAATAAATACGACTCCGGGATTACATCATCATTACTTGATAAAAAATAAAGAAATCGCAGCCCCAATCGCGGAGTCAATTTTAGAGTATATTTTTAAACAATATCAATTGGAGGGCAATTGAATCCCCGTGCAAAAAAAAACGCACCAGTCATGATATTAGGCGGATCCTCCAATGCGTTATCTATCGCTCGCAGCCTAGGACGACAAGGAATTGATGTCTATTTATCTGTATTAAAGAAGAATTGTGCTTACTATACAAGACATTCAAAAGAAATATTTCCATTTGAAGATAAAAAAGAGGTGGAAAGTTTTTGGCTGGATTTACTTATTTCAAATAAAAAAAATGAGATTGAAGGCGCGGTTATTTTTCCATGTAATGATGATGGAGTTGAGTTCGTTGCAAAACACAGGTCAACTTTGGAAGAGTATTATATTCTCGATGAATCTATTCCAGAGATGATGTTTATAATGCTGAATAAACTTGAATCAATGGAATTAGCGAAATCAATTGGAATTCCTGTCCCTAAATATCTGTATGTTAAAGATCCTGGAAATACGGGCAAGTTGGAGTTGGACTTTAAATACCCTCTAATAATAAAACCATTATACTCACATCTGTTTCAAAAAGCATTCAATGGAGATAAATTTTTCTTTGTCGAAAATGAAAGGGAATTATTTCGAAAATTAGAAAAAGTGCACGAAAAGAATCAGGAAATTATTATAAGCGAGTTAATTCCCGGTCCCGATACTTTGTTAGGGAGTTATTATACATATATTGATAATGAAGGCAATTGTCTATTCCATTTCACTAAACGTGTAATAAGAAGATTTCCGGTTAATAAAGGTCAGGCAACTTACCACATCACCGGATGGAACGAAGAGATTGCAGAATTAGGCAAAAAGTTCTTTTTACTTAGTGGATACCGGGGATTGGGAAATGTTGAATTTAAGCGTGATACACGCGACGGTCAATTAAAACTAATGGAATGTAATCCTCGTTTTACAGCCTGCCACGAATTGCTAACACGGTGTGGGATGGATATTGCCAGAATAATTTATAACCATTTGGTCGGACTTCCGGTGCCAAAAATTGAAAGATATAAGGATAATCTGACACTTTGGTTTCCCTATCGAGATTATATGGCTTACAAACAGTTGAAAGAACAGAATGAAATTACACTAGGTGAATGGATTAAAAGTCTTGCCCGGAAACAGGTCTTACCGCATTTTAAACTGAGTGATCCAATGCCTGTAATTGCTCCATTACTTAATTCCATCGCAAAAAAGTTGGCTGAAGATAGAAAAAATGGTGGATTGAATGAGAATTTCACGTAAAAATTTAGAGGGTTTTGTTGAAAAATTATTCATAAAAGCAGGGGTGGATCTGTCGGAGTCCTCGATTATAGCGCGTATACTTGTGTGGACTGATTTGATTGGCCGCTATACACATGGTGTCAAAAGAGTTCCGATATTGTTGAAACGCTTCCGGAAAGGATTGATTAAATCTCCATGTAATAAACAATTCGAACAGAAATCTTCTGCGGTGTATTCTATCGATGGCAAGGGTGGATTTGGACTGTTCCTCGGCCACATCGCTATGAAAAAGGCAATAGATGTAGCAGAAAAACAGGGCGTGGGATTAGTCACGGTCCGGGATAGTAACTTTTATGGTGCTGGTGCTTACTATGTAAATCTTGCGGCTGCGCAATTGAAAATTGGAATTGCTCTCAGCAACGCATTTCCCAAGGTTGTTGCTCATCGAGGAATCAAGGCCGTCTTTGGTACAAATCCGATTTCCTTTTCTGCACCTTTGCAAAATAAGAGAGCAGTTTTGGTTGATTTTTCTACATCAATTTTAGCAGGTGCAACCATTCGTGAATATGCCCAGGAAAATAAAAAATTGCCGGAGGGAATCGCAATTGATACAGATGGATTTCCCATTATAAATCCAAGAAAAGTTGACTCTGGGGCACTATTGCCATTTGGAGAGGCAAAAGGATATGGCTTAGCATTAATTGTCGAAATCTTGGCGGGTGTCTTAACAGGAGCAGGCATTTCACATGAAATTGCATCTATGTTTCATGATTTTGAGAATAAGGGTAATATTGGACATTTCTTTCTGACAATTGATATTAAGAAATTTCTTTCGATGGATTTTTATTATAAACGAATGAACCAATTAGTTGATATAATAAAGTCTAGTGGGAACAATTCAAAATTTGCTGAGATATTAATCCCGGGTGAGAAGAGGTGGCAATTTTGTGATGATCAATCGAAAAATGGTATTCAACTTGATGCGCAATCCATATCTTCATTAGAAAAACTAGCAGCTGATTTTTCGGTTGATATTCCCTGGAAGGCGAGATAGCTGCGAGCCCAAATTCCTATCTAATTTCAATTATTTCGATTTATACATTCTTTAAAAAAAGAAGATTTTTTTTATCGGATCTTAAGTTCACATTTCATAAGTAAACGTCATTAGTTTTTTTATTGTTCTGCTTTCTTCCTGTGGACACTGTTTATTAACTATAACGAGATATTTCTCGTTAGTAATTTCGGTGATTCCTTTCAAAAAGTAGATTTACTGCCGCAAACAATTTTCATTTATTTATCAATGTAGAATCATTCTCATCTTATTATTTTGGAATATCAAGGCCCACTATAATCTAAATCCGATCCAGATCAAGTTCAATTCTTCAAACGAACCTACAAATTACCCCATTCCTGATAATTAAATTGCAGGTATTGCGAAAATTTTTGGCATTTGTTGAAAACCTGCAGAAAATTTCTAATCCAGTTTCAAGATGAAACATTAAGCAATGGATGTTGCAAAATCAATCATAGGTTCAAACTCGAATAATCTCTCGCAAAATCTTTTTCAAAATATGTGATGTGGGATGTGTTCAGATTATGTTGATTGTGTATTATTTGTTCTATTTACTTTCCAAAAAATAATTTCGGTTTAAAAACGAGGAATTGTGATGAGACCTTTTTATTATGTTTTCGCTTTTTTGTTGATGAGCAGTATTTCACTAACTGCGCAAGATTTTTTCAGGAAGGATCAAATCAGGGTGGAGATTCATCCAAGTATAAAGTCACTTAGCTCAAGTACAAAGATTAAATCCGTTGAATCCAGCACATACCTTAAAAACCTCTACAGCAGTACAACATTTAAAATTTTGGGTAGCAGCACAACGTTTAAAATTTTAGAATCATCCACACGTGTGAAAGGTTTGGATTCGAGTGTGGAAATAAAGAATATTCACTCCAGCAGCTCTTTATATCTGCGAATTTGAATCCTTCTCGTGGATATGAGATTTATTAAGAAAGGGCGCACTGATATCGTCTAATGAGCATCACGAAGATCAATCGACACGACGGGATCTAACACCAAAATCCACATTATCTTTTACCCATGCTAAAAAATATTCCTGTTCTTTTAGGGGTTTATCAGGCAAAAGAATTTTGGGATCCTTCCATGAAACCATTACCTCGGCATCCTGTGTCCATATCTTTACTCTCTGTCGCTTAACTCTGGTTTGCCAGTGTTTCCCTACCACAGCGTTTGTGTAAATTAGACGGATAGTGACACTACGTGCTAACTTTTCCAATGGTTTTACAACGATGCTTCCAAAATCGGTTTTACCATCTTTTTTTACGTCCGGAATACCATCACTTACCATCACGATTGAAATGGGTCTAAGCACTAAATTTTTGTTTTTAACAGTTAGCGCCACTTGCTCAAAAAAGGCATTATAATCCGTAAAGGGATTTGATTCTTTTTTTGGAAAAATTTCCCTTAATGTTTCGGCAATTTCTTCAACTGACTTATTTTCAAAAGTTTGGATCGGATAAAATGTTTTAGGTTCATCAGGTTTCGCTCCACCTATAGAGGAAACAAATAAGACATTCGGTCTTTCCATGCCTCCCAATCTGTTTAGATGACAGTATAAATAGTTTGCGAGGAAGTCAATGGAATCATCAAAATATTTATCATTCATAAAGGAACCACTAATATCTAACCCTACGAACATGGACAAACGGGGACTAGCGGAACTTTCATCAGATTCCATAAATGCACATCCACCTAATAAAATAAGGAAGGTAAATAATATTAACATTGATCGAGTAATCTTTACCATGTTTCTAATCTCCCTGACGGTTTTAGGCATCCTTAAGAGATCGCTTTGTTGACAGAAAGTTATCAACGGCGATTTTCGATTTCGAGATTGCATCCATGTTTTTAAATGGCAATTCAAACATATGATAGGAATTAATTAGAAGCGTAAAGAAGTTTATTGCTGCTGCTACAACCTGCAAGGGTGGCAACATGAAAGCATTTACCAGTTCCTCGCCTTGCTTTTGCATCCATGCCGAATCCTTCTGAATTTTGTTTACAAACTCTGAAGACATTTTCAGATAGTCGCTCTCAATATTCTTATCTCGCGGTGAAAGTTTAACTCCTTTACCTTGAATTATTGACATGAGGGTTGGTGTGCCATGCGAAGCAAATAAAAACCAGGAAAGACTCCTGATTCCAAACCAAACAAATACTGATATCGCCAATGTCCAGAAAACACCCAATTCAAAATTTTCAGAGTATTGTGCGAACCATGGTACCAACGAATCGACAAATTCCCTATACAAAAATACTACCTCCACAAAAAGGGCTACTATTTCAATAACTCCAATACCAATGATTGCTGATATATTTTTCTTCTGTACTGCCTCTACCATCGTTGATAATACCGCATAACTGCCAAGCACAATGAATAAGAGAAAAATAAATAACGGGATTCTGACAAAACTAATGGTCAATTGCTCCCCTGTAATATTTGAAAACGTATCCAGTACAAGGGGAGTCATTACATAGGTAAATATAACAGCTTCAACCAAGCACCAGAATAGTGTCAGAAATACTGCAATCCATGGTACCGGGGATCGGGTCACATTTTTGGCCAGATTTCGAAGTAACCGGAAGGGGAGAAATATTGCCTCTAACAATAATGAACCAATTCCAAAAAGAAGAATCTTTATTACTCCTACTAATGAGACTAGAAGAGTGAGGAAGAATCGTAGGATTCCCCCCCAAAATGAGAGTATGGATTTTCCTAGATCCCACCAAGTAATAATCAGTGAAATTATGAATTTTTGACGTTTTTGTCTTACTAACAGTGTAAGTAGACAAATTACTGTGATCCAACAACCAAGTATGATACTGAGCGCGGGAAGGAGAAGAAAAAGACGTTTTCCTATCAATATCAATGTGGGATCGGAAGCACCCCATGCAAATTTAAGAAAAGCCGCTTGAAAAAGGGTTGGAAATAACAGAATTGAAACGGCATATTTTACAATCCCTGTTGTATTATTTAACATAAAAATACTCCTTTTTAAAAATGTAAAAATAATATACGATTTTTATCAAACGCCAATTGATTTCTATTGCCCTGAATAAAATACCCCTGTGGAAAATTATTATCGAACAAAATTTGAGAAATCTAACTTGAAAAAGCATTTCAAGAAGATTATTTGAGCAAAATGTAAATCAATTATTGTGACTTCTAATGCTCACCATAAATTGGATAAACCTTCAATATTAGCAAGAATCCTACCAATTAGTATCAGTGGAAATATTTAAATGAAATTCATATTGGTTTATCACAAATTCTTATTTCCACTCAAATCAAAAATAAAAGTCTTAAAACCCAGAATAAATCGAGCTGGACTTCTGGTTACCTATTTTATGTGCGTATATTAATCTTTCCAGGATTTTAATTCGGAAGATTTCGGATAAATATTACGTCTTTTTAACAATAGTCCATTGTTATTGGTTGAATCTCGCTGATCCATTCTTATTGAAGACAGTTGTTTCATAGTGGAATAACAGCAACAACCGGTTGAACAAATTTTTCGGATAAAATTTTATCGGTTTCCCTGATGCTGTCATATAAGAAATTTTAAGATGACGCAAAACCGTGTTTGTTGTAAGGAAGCCAATATTGTCATACTTCTTATAAAAAATACGCAATCCGGTTTAAAATCTACCGCATTGCTCAAGTTAAAACTTCCGCTCAAGAATCAACCCTTCCGCCATGTGTGCTTGACGAATGTATTGAGCTAGAAGGTGCATAAGTGATTGATGAACATCTTCGATAATACCGTAATTTTCAGCAGAAACGTGCAGATTAACGTCAGCGATGGCTGCTGAACGCCCTCCGGAAAAACCCGTCATTGAGATCACCTGAATCCCGTTTTCTTTTGCCCACGCTGCTGCGCGAACAATATTTTCAGAATCTCCTGAAGAGCTAATGGTGATTAGTACATCACCAGGTTTTGCAAGGAATCGGAGTTGGTACACAAAAACCTCGTCATATGAAAGGTCATTGCCAATGGCTGTGATAATCTCCACCGTTGTGCTTAGTGAATAAATTCTGGAAAGAAGTTCTGTATCAGTCCGTACAAGCTTACTGTGATCACAAACCAGATGATTGGCTATGGCGGCTGAGCCTCCATTACCGCAGGAGTAGACCATCCCACCCTCCCTGTAGACATTTGTTAGGATATTTGATGCTAACTGTAGCTTCTCTCTGTCAACTGTTTCAGCTGCCTCATTGAATTTCGCAAAATATGCATCTGCAAAACAACCTATAGCGACAAACTTACCGTCTGGAAAACCCATAATATTCTCCCTAATTAAGTATCCTTAATCCCTTTACGTACTGCAGCAACTTCTTCTTTTGCTTTTGCCATTAAAAAGCGGTCATCACTTTGTAGAGATGTCAATTGGAATCCCTGCTTGATCATTTCAATAGCTACATCTCTGGAGTTTGTATGGATCCCCGCTGGAATGCGGTGGCGTTTGGCAGTCTCCAAAATTAACCGTTTCGCTTCAACCACTTCCGGATCACTTTGACCTTTCCGGGGTTCCTTGCCTAAGGCCATGGATAAATCTGAAGGACCGATATAAATAGCACTAATACCTGGAATCTCCAGAATGGCATCGAGATTCTTTATAGCCTCGCGCGTTTCAATTTGCGGAATAACAAGCGTTTCTTCGTCAGCAAAATTGTGGTAATCTCCACCGCCATGAATACTTCCTCCGCCATAGTATTTTGCCCGGATCGGGCCAAAACTTCGAAAACCTTTGGGTGGATATTTACATGCACCAACTAGGGCTTCTGCATCCTCAGGAGTATTTATCATCGGGCAAATTACTCCGTACGATCCGGCGTCGAGAATTTTCATCAAACGTGCCGGATCATTCCAAGGTACTCGAGTAAGTGGAATAACTGAGGTTGTCGATATCGCCTGAAGCATGCTTACCGCTACCTGATAATCAACAAGCCCGTGCTGCATGTCGATTGTGATAGAATCGAATCCCTGGTGGGCCATGATCTCTGCAGAGAAAGAGCTGGGGATTGAGCACCAGCCATTGATCACCGCCCCCCCATCAGCCCAGATTTCCTTTAATTTATTTTTTCTCACCAGTAACTCCTTTGAAGCTAAAAAAATAGTTTGTCGCGAGATGACTACCTCTAGCGAGGTCCCTCCCACTTATTATTAATAATGCATTGTCCTTTTATCATCTATGTTGCCCTCATTACGTATAGGGGTGTTTGTGATTGTGACAAAATCATACGCAATGGAATTTCCTTGTACGATCCTGGTTTCTTTGCCTCAGTATAAATCTCATTTTTCTCAGCTCCTGAAAACAATAGAAATAGTTTTCTTGTGTTCAAGATTGTTGGTCCGGTAAGAGATATGCGAGGAAGGCGAGATTCTGTTCCAGGAACTCCAACACAAAGTCTATCATGGATTGTGATGGCAGAATCATTAGGAAAAAGTGAGGCAAAATGACCGTCTTCTCCCATTCCGAGATAAACTGCGTCAAAAGGAAGATTCATTCCTCTCAATCGATTTTCACAATTTGATTCTCCTACTAAGGGCGATTCTTCACCTCCAAAAAGAGGAATAAAAATTGCTCGGGATGCGGATCCTTTTAGTAAAAACGACCGTACTAGTTTTTCATTACTATCAGGATGATCGGGCGGCACCCACCGCTCGTCGGTCAGGGTCAAAGTAACTCTATTCCAAGCCAACTTTTTTCCTCGTAAATGGTTGAATACGAGTTGTGGCGTATGTCCGCCCGATACTGCCATTAATGCCTGACCCCTCGAGGCTATGGCATCGCTTATTGTGATTGCTAAATCCTCAGCTAGTACATTTGCAGCAGCGTCAATCGTTTTATAACTTTTTTCTTCCAACTTTATTTATACTTCCTTGTTTAGCCTGCCGGAGGATAATCTGCTGATGGTAATGCATTCTCATCCAATCCCTTAATTGCAGCCCTGCCCATCGCAAGAATTGCTTCTTCGGAGCTACCACCGATATGTGGTGTGCAAAGAAAATTTGGCAGACGTAAAAGTTCTAGATCTTCGGGTGGTTCGGTCGCAAAGACATCGAATCCTGCGCCCGCCAGTCGTCCGTCAATGAGAACGCGCTTTAACTCATTTTCATCCACCAGACCACCCCGTGCGGTATTAATTAACAAAGCGTTCGGATTCATTGATCTCAGTCGATCGGCATTTAACATATTGCGAGTACTATTATCCAACGGAACGTGTAATGTTACGATATCGGAACGTTGCAGAAGTTCCTTGAGAGTCACCGGCTCTACTTGATGTTTTTTATAAAACTCCGGGAAATCTAATATGTCATGTGCCAATACCTTGCATTCTAATGCACGTAAAATGAGTGTCAAATCTTTACCAATATTACCACAGCCAATTATGCCGACAGTGCGACCAGAGAGCTCTCTTCCCTTACGGTTAATCCAATTGCCCTCTCTTACCTCGCTGTTGGCCAAAGGTACATGGCGTAGTAGGCAAATCATGAATGCGATTGTTAATTCGGCTACAGACCGTTTATTGACTCCCCCCGTCCAGCCCAATTTGATCCCGTGGCGGATCATTGCCTGCTTGTCGAGCATATCGGTGCCCACTCCATATTTACTAATTACCTCAAGTTCTGGCAGAGCAGTTAGAATTATATTGTCGATCTTTTCCAATGCTGTAATTAATTTTCGGCGGCCGCGGGCAAATTCTATCAACATTTCACCATTTAGAGAAACGCCATTATCATTAAACCGGATGTTTGAATATCGCTCCTGCAGTTCGGCTCGCAACACCGGGTTTCGTGAAAAGGAACGAGATGTAACGGCAATAGGTGTGCTATTTTTCATGCGGATTCCAGAGCAACTGATTTCATTGCTTGCCGTTGCTTGAACTTATCATCGGCATCGTAAATGCCGAATACTAGACGCATTGTTTGGTAGGCGTCAGTGGAAGTGCCGTTTCTTACTGGGTGATTGTTGTATATGCAATCAACAAACTCTTCCAATTCTAATCGCCAGGAAGGGTCGGTGTTGCAGAAGGTAGCTTCTTCTGGTGGATTACCTATGGCATAACCAGTATGTTTTCGGCCTTGAATGATCCACTCATCGCGATAACTTCGACTGGTTGATGGCATTCCATCAACTATTACATAGCCATCTTCCATAAATATTTCCAGCGTAAAGCGATGTTTCCATTGGGTAAATGAATTATGGAGCATGGCAATACAGCCCTTCTCATTTCTCAGCAATGCAAACGCATTATCTTCCATCGGAAAATCCCAGTATGCAGTAGTACACATACTTTTGATTTCTGAAAATTCACCGCAAAAGTAACGGAAAAGATCCAGCATGTGAATACCCTGGTCGAGTAATATTCCTCCTCCTGCCTGTGCCGGATCATGACGCCATTCATTTGGATTTCCAGATCCTTCTGCCTTTCCATAGACCCCCCGAATCCAGAGAATCTTTCCGTATTTTTCGCTTTCAACGATCTTTTTTGCTTCCATAATGCCGAAGTGGTAGCGGTGGTTAAATCCGACTTTCAAGACCAATCCCGGATTTCGATCTTCCGCCTTGAGAATCTGTTCGATGTCTTTCATATTTCGACCAGGTGGTTTTTCGCAAAAGACGTGTTTCCCTGCGTCTAGTGCTGCTATAACAACTTCCGGAATAAAGCGGTTTGGTGTACATACAAAAACTGCATCGACTCCCGAACTAATAACCGCTGAATAATTAGGGAGAATCCTCATATTTTCAAATCCCTTGGCTGGAGGATTCGGATCTGTGCCGGAAATTAATATTGTGTTGTCGTTCTCTCGAATACTAGCGGAGCGAATTCCGCCCATCTTTCCTAGTCCAACGATCCCTATTTTGATTGGTTTTGGCATGTGCTCTCAATCCTTTGATTTTACATGAAGATGCCGTTAATAGCAGTCAAATAACCAACTAAATTGATGAAGAACAAAAATCTAAGTCTGATCTAACTTGTGTGTCAGATAACATCCTCTTCCTTCCGTGTCCCATAACGCCTTCCCTGAAATTTTCGAGCACAAAGAGTGATTCTTTAGTATTTTGGCTAAAATAGAAAAACCTATCTGAAATCTGTTTTTAGATGAGATTCTTAGGAAATATTACACCATGTATAATGAGAGTAAAAACATACAGGATTATTAGTATTGCTGTCATATATCCATTAATTGCAGAACTACAATGAGTTAAAATCGTGTCTAATGAGAAGGATCGCCTTTGCGGGTGTGACCTGACTGAAAAAGTTGTATTAATCAAAGCTTTAGATTTTGAAACATTTCTTAATTTATACTATTATGTGGTCTATTTTTTTGGTGATCAAAAGTGAACTAATATTTCATTACATAGAAAATCAAAAAAATTATTTCATTTGCATCTTCAAAGGCGTGCCGAATTTTTTACACATTTCATAATCTTTAGGAATGGGAGGAGATTACACGTTATTCATCTGAATGGTAAAATCATAAAGCGAACTAAAACTAAAAAATGTTAGATATCCTGAAGAGCCGTTTTATACATTTCCAAGTTTTCTTTGTAAGATTTCTCGTCGGGATTTAGTTCTGCAGCTTTTTGCATTGCCCTAATAGCTTCCTGAACATTTCCTGCTTCGAATTGAAGTTGACCCAAAGTATCCCAAATTGCATCAGCTTCCGGCTCGATCGAAATGGCTAGCTCTGCCAGTTCAATTCCCCTTTTATATTTATCCTTTAGCTTTAACCTGAAAATATCCCACGCAAAGCCATTCATCAAATCTGCATCTAACGCATACCTATTTACGGCTTCTTCATAGGCTTTAACCATTTGCTCATAATTTTTATTTTTTCGATAGTACGTTGCCAAACCCGAATAAGCCCTTTTTATGTAATTGTCGTCTGATACGTTGGAAATAAATTTTTTAATCGATCCCACATCTTTGTTTTCATGTAAATCATACAGAGCAATTTGATACATTGCTTCGTTTTTGTACCCGAATTGATCGCTTGGATCCAGTTTAGCAATTTTCTCATAATACTCTCTTGCTTTTCTCTTTTCTTCCCGGTATAAATATTTTTTTGCAAGGACATAATTCAATTCAACATTCTCCGGTTCATTTTTCAGTTTGCTTAGATAATCTTGAAGAGTATTTTTGCCCGTTAAGTAATTCTTTATCGTTAAAAGATAGTCATCTTTATTTCCGTTGAATCCGACAATCCTTTCTATTTCAGTTCCCTGATGGTCCAGTAGGATAACGGTTGGATAACCTGGAACTCCAAACTTTTTCATTAACTCAGGGCCTTGCCCTTTTTCTCCATCAACTTTCAGACTTATAAATCTTTGGTTAATATAGTTGCTAATTTCTTTATCGCCGAAGACCAACTGGTCTAATTTTTTGCAGGGACCTCACCATACCGCAAAAAAATCCACTAAAATCATGCTATTTGTGTTGTCTGCTTTGGTCAGTATATCTTCGAATGCAGCCTGTTCAAACTGAACAGTTAAATCATGATGAGAGGCTTGAATACTATCATTCTTTTTTTCAGAACTGCAAGTTAACAAGAAAAACATGAAAAATATTGATAAACAAATCCTCATTTGTCATCTCCCTTTATTTTCTTGATAATATAAAATAGAATTAACAAAAACCATACGCAGTAAGTGACTTTTTGGTTCAAACGAATCGAGAGTTCATTGTAGAATTTATTTTCTGAGTATGGATAATACGTGATAAGGTACAATATATCTTTGAGAAATATTATTATAAAATTTTAGGTCGAACATCACATACTTGATTAATAGTACAAATATTCATTCCAAATTCTGCGGAGTCTGTTATCCCACTAAAAACTGCTAATTTTGGAATTTTAAGAGGAATTTGATTATATCTAAATCTGAAAATTTAATAATGCTAGTGCGATTGAGAAGGAAATAGAAAAAATTTTCCTCTTGCTGAAATTTTTTGTAATTTTGGCATTGTTTTAAACTAAGCTAATGAATAGTAATTATTCTACACCTTCATAACTTATGAAAAAGGAGTAAAAAATGGTTAAATCTAAAACTGCCGCTGAGGAATTTGAATATCGCGCCGAAATGAAACAGCTTCTTCATCTAATTGTTCATTCTTTATATACTCACCCGGAAGTTTTTTTAAGAGAGCTCATATCAAATGCATCAGATGCTCTAAACAAAATAAGATTCGAAATGCTCACAAATAAAGAGGTATTAGCTCCGGATGAGAAGCTTAGAATTCAAATCGATCTGGATGAAAAGAAAAATACGTTTAGTATTGAAGATACCGGCATTGGGATGACAAAAGAAGAACTCATCGAAAAAATCGGTACTGTGGCTAGTTCTGGCACACTTGAGTTTTTAAAACAAATGCAAAAGAAACAATCAAAAATTGATGCAAATCTAATTGGGCAATTTGGAGTGGGTTTTTATTCTGTTTTTATGGTAACTGATCAGATTACAATTGAAACGCGTCATGCCAATCCAGGATCTAAGGGTTATCGCTGGGTTTCCACAGGGGAGGATAAATTCAGTATTGAAGAAATAGACAAGCAGACGAGAGGTACCAGAATTTATTTTGAGTTAAAGGAAGAGGCAAAGGACTTCAAGGAGGAATGGAAGGTAAAAAGCGTCATAAAAAAATATTCGAATTTTGTTGATTTTCCCATTTATGTAGGTAAAGAGGAGGTGAATCGAGTAGGGGCGCTTTGGCATCGCAAAAAGGAAGAAGTTAAGGAAGATGAGCTTAATGAATTTTATAAATTCATAACGAATGATTTTAATCCACCATTGGCTCACCTACATTTAGACATAGAAGGAGTTGTGAACTTTAAGGCGCTTATCTTTATTCCCGATCATGCGCCGTTGCCTTTTATGCAACTTGAAGATGAAAAATCGTTACAGCTCTATTCCAGCAAAATATTTATCACCGATGATTTTAAAGATCTACTCCCGGACTATTTGAGGTTCGTAAAAGGCCTGGTTGATACGGAAGATTTGCCTCTGAACGTATCTCGGGAAGTTACACAGTCTAGCCCTGCGGTCGCAAAAATAAGGCAAACCTTAACAAGCAAATTGTTATCCTTTCTCAGTACATGGTCAAAATCCGATCCGACTAAATTTGAAAAACTTTACAAGAATTTCGGTTTTGTTTTTAAGCGTGGGGTTTCCAGCGACTATAAAAACAAGGATAAAATTGTTGAATTACTGAGATTCGAATCCTCAATGATTGAAGATAATAAACTGACCACATTGAAAGACTACGTTTCTCGTATGTTGGAAGATCAAAAAGAGATATATTATTTGGCCGGAGAAAATCGCGAAATGTTAAATAGGAATCCTAATCTGGAATATTTTAAGAAAAACAAAATTGAGACGCTTCTTCTTACCGATCCTATGGACATTCTTGTTGTACCGCAGATAGGCGAATATGATAAAAAAGTAATTAAATCCATCGATAAAGCGGATATTGATATCAAGGAGGATAAAGAGCAAAAGAGGGAGGCTCTAAATGAAAACTTGTCCAGTTCATTGGTTTCAGTCTTTAAGGAAACGTTGGGTGATAAAGTTGAAAAAGTGGTCGTTTCAAAACGATTAGTGGATTCGCCTGTTACACTTGTTGTTGGAAAAGAAGGTTTAGATATACAGATGGAAAAAATGATGAAATTGATGAACAAAGATTATAGTGGTCAGAAAAAGATACTTGAAATTAACACCAATCATCCAATCATCAAAAATTTGTCTACCATTAATTTAAAAGATAGTAGAGATCCGATGCTTAGAAATTCAATAATTCAGCTTTACGAAAGTGCTCTCTTACTCGAGGGAAATTTAAACTCACCGACTGAATATGTTAATCGCATGTTCCAAATAATGGAAAAAGCAACAAAATTGTAATTTTTTTGGAGCAAATTAAGAACCGGGCTTGGTTTGAAGCCCGGTTATGCTCGAGTTGATTAGTTATAATTGAGTCTTTAACTCACCCCTATCTTATTTACCTCCACCAAATATTCGAATGCTTCACACTCTAATTCTAATTCAATCAGAACTGTTGGCTGAATTCAGCAAATTTATGATTTTCGTCAATTGATTTGGTTTCATTGTTCCAAAGTGATTGGTATCAATTTTTATTTGTCTTCGAAATTATGAATTTTTTAGATTTTTTATTCTATTGTTATTATTACAATTAGGTAGATATATTTTTGTCCCCAATTTCCTCAAATTATGATTGGTACACTCTTTGACATAAGTAAGCATTTAAAGAAGTCTGAAAAATGAAGAATGGGAAAAAATGATTATGAAGGATAATAGGAACGAAACGAAAAATGTGACTGTTTCAAGCAGTAGAATCTTGAAACAAGCGCCCGGAAATCAGCAAAAACTATTATGTCTGGATCATCATTCCCCTCATATATCATCATTAAAAAATAAGGTTGATTTCTTGACCCCTCCAACGCTTCATAATGCAAAATTAAATTTGGAGAAGGAGCGGCCTCAGTTTCCTGAAATGAGTTTCAAATTCTTGAGAAAATACGCTTTGGGGATGCATTTTAATCAAAGACAGGAGTTTAAAATACCTAAAGTTAATAACAGAAAAAGATCAGGTATTTAATCACAAAAATTGCCTAAATGGTTAATCAAAATGAAAACAATTAATCCAACCTCAACTTTTCAAAGCTACATGAGATTACAAATAAGATATTTAAGTTATGTTTCTTCTGTTAAAAGGATTGAAATGTTAGATGCCATTGAAAATTTTTCCTATCGCTTTAAGTTAATGTATTGTCAAAAATATGGAATTAAATAATCAAGGAGGATATCCTGTTTAGACCAATTATTCATATCGTTTTGGCTATAGTGCTTAGCTGTTTAGCCATTCGTTTTGTAGGGTGTGAAAAATCACAGCCGTTGGGTGCAATGACAGAGTTCGCACAAAATGGAGAATATTCTTCTACCCAACCAACGTTTCAAATTCTAAGTCTCGGGGATGTAAACAATTCATTTGAAAAAATATCCTCGAAATCTAAATGGATTACGGTCCGACGTGGAGGACATATACGTCTTCTTCATAGAGGAGAGGAAAATTTGCGAATCCTGACCACATTATCTGTATTTCCGAATTCAATAAGTGAAGATGCCGAGGCAACTTTAACTATCGATGATCAGGACTTTATGGGGTGTGTGGATGTAAATTTTGAACCGGAAGGTATCACATTTAATGAACCGGCTTTTCTAAATATTTTAGCCTCTGGAGTAGACCTCAGTTGCGTTGATCCCAATTCACTTGGTATTTATTATCTTAATGATAATACCAGTGAATGGGAACAGATGGAGAGCGATGGCTTTTATGTCTTTCCGAATCTAGGCAAAATATTGGTAATCAATGCCAGAATGTATCATTTTTCCCGGTATGCGATTGGTGCAGAATAGAATATTTTTACTAAAAAATTTGCAGGCAGAAATCGAGATTGAAGAACTCTATTTACGAGTTAAACAACCAAAATATTAATGAATGATCGATGAGATTCAGTTGTGAAATTGAGCATTTCAACCATATATGTGATTTGGTCAATAATTTTGGCTGAAAGCTACAAATATGATGAAAATCGAAATTGGATATATCCCTGGAATTTTTAATAAATGCTCGATTGATAAACTTAATAATTTAATAAAATTATGCGCAAATTTCATGTTATTCCGATTTTCGTTTTCCTTTTGGTATAATTTTTGATAACAATAATTCTTATGATGCTGTGAGCGATGTTTATTAAAATAAAGATAAAAATGAAGGTTAAAATCAAAACTGGCAAGATTTGATCTTTGATACAAATATAAGAGAACAGGAAGGATATTTCTCGGGAATTTTCATTAATAAATTATCATTATGTTAATTAGGCGATGATATAAATTTGATCAGGAAAAAAATCAAGGAAGATGACGATGAAAACAAAAAATTTAAGCAAAATAGAGAAGTTTAAGAGTGCTAAAAGAAACGATGCTGGTTATCATTTTAAATTTCCAAAAAGAGTGGAGTTTTACGATAATGACGCACCTTGTAATTCTGTTAATTCTGAGATATCCAGTCGTTATATTTCATCTGATATACAGGCCGAAATTGATCAATTCAAAAATATGCTTGTCTTTAGCCTAAATCCCGATGAATTTAAATTCAGCCCTTCGGCTTTTGTAAAGTTTTATTGGCATGATGTTGATTTTAAAAACGTGGAGCTTTTTTATATTAATAATGATGGTGAATATATTTCGCCAAAAAATACTTATTTAGATTTAAAAAATAGGACACTTATAGCAAAACTGAAAAATTTTACCAGGTTTGCCGTTGGTACAGAATAGAAAATTTACGAATTCATTTTTATCACCAAAATAAATTCTAATTCAAAAATTGTTATCTCCATCAATTTGACCTTCCAAAAAATGGATATTTTGACGTCCTCCTGATATTCTTGAGGAATATTAGAGATATCTGCCGGGTAGTAATGAAAGATTTCAAAAGCATCATATCTGAAATTATTTGATAGTTTTTTCATCCGCTACTCAAAAAGAGTGAATTGCTATAATTTTGCCTAATAGTGTATGACGGAAAAATGAGGAAATTAATATGAATTGCCAGAGGAAGGTGATTTTAAATCTATTGGTATTGTTAATATTGTTTTTTTGTCTTTCGGTTTTTACGAGTTGTTTGGAACTTCCTTTTGAAATAGAAACCACAGACAGTACTATCGTTATTGATTCTACCCTTATTGACAGCCTGCTAATATCGTATCCTCAGGCTAGAACAATGGTTTTGAGATATAATCAGAATTGGGATCAGTATTTTGGTGGTTCAATACAAATTCCGGGGGGCTCCAGTTTTGAAGTAGAAGATAGTAGTTTTATTCCGCCTTCAGGTACAACACTGGGAGTTGATATAACACTTTCATTCAAAGTGGAGTTGGATACTTCAGCCATGGATTTGGTGTTCACTCTTAGTCCAGACGGGGCTTCATTTCTACCCCCAGCGAATGCATGGTTAGTTTGGAAAGATTTAAAAACGATCGATCCTGAAATTAATTCAGACGATATTAAATTTTTTGAGATTGATGACAATGGAGTATATTCTGAGATTATACCGGCCTTCATCGATAATAGTGAGTTTAAAATTTTGATTTACATCCATCATGCTTCCAGATATGCTTTGTCTTATACCAGATAACAGCTTTTTGTAAATAAAAATATAAGAAATTTAAAGTTGATTTAGGTAAATTAGATCTATCATAAATTCGAACCAGCTCATCAGTCGAAGATAAAAACAAAAAATCTTACCTCGATTGTAAATTTCTAAGCCTGCTCTTCTGCAATAACATAATTTGGCATTTCTTCACCCAATCCTAAAAAAAATCACCATATTTTTATTTGTTGTCACAAATATTTTGAAGTTTGCAAAAGATGAGAAAAGGTAAAGATATGTGTCTTCTTCTCGATATTTAACATTAGCTAATTTTCCCGTAAGTGTAAAAAATATCATTGCAAAAGTGGAAGGCCTAAATGACTAAAAAATATGACATTGAACAGCGGGAAATGCGAAATTTTGGCGAAAAAGAAATCAATAATGATATAAATGTTTTCATCGGGAGAGAATCTGAATTAAAGCTACTAAATAGTCATCTTTCAAAAGCATCAAAAGGGTCTGGGAGTTTTATACTAATACGTGGAGAAGCTGGTACCGGAAAAACTCGTTTACTAAAACAATTTGCAGAAGATGCCCAATATCATAATGCTATTTATTTTTCGGAGAAATTTGATAAGTCAAATTCATTCAATCCATATTATCCTTTTCTAAAAGTAATCCAAAAAGTATTTTCCAATAAATCTGAGCAAAACAAATTTGATGAATTATTTCCTAGATTAGAAACACGGGTGCCGATTGAGAATAAATTTCTTGATGTTGAATCGTTTTATCATATACAATCGGAACGAAATTTGGTTCAGCAGAAAATTGTATCTGCATTAAAAGATGCCTCCAAAGATCAAGTTCTTTTAATTGAGTTTCTTGATGTCCACAATGCGGCACTGACGTCGTGGCAATTTTTGCACTATCTCTCCCATTCATTACTTGAACAGAAAATTGTTATTGTTTTATCATTAAGACAAGATGGAAGAATATCTCAACCTACGCAGGTACCGCTTTATGCGGATGTATTACAGCGCATGAATCGTGAAGGACTCATTGATATAATTCAATTAAACAGATTCAATCTGGAGGAAGTACGCAAGTATCTGAATCTTATCTTCCCTCGTAGTGATTTTTCGAGTCGTCTTCTTTCCACTCTTTTTGAAATCTCTGGCGGTTTGCCAGATCAACTTGGTGAACTAATTGGCTTTATGTTGGGAAAGGGCATCATATATCAGCAGAAGAACATCTGGTTTAATCAGGAAAAAATTGATCTCGAATTTTTAACTACTTATTTCATAGATGATCAGATTCGAAGTGAAGTGAGTAATCAGCTTCAGCGATTGGATGATACAAAAATTTCTATTCTTCAATATGCAGCATTTATGGATACACATTTTTATCCCTCGGTATTAGCACATTTATGCAATTCGAAACGACATCTTATACTCAAAGAGCTCTTAAGTTTACAGGATCAAAAATTGATCTATGAAGAAAAAGATGGAAATTTCTATTTTAAGAAGGCAATTATTCGCGCACTAATCGTTGAGCAATTATCTGAGAAGCAAAAAACACGTTTACGAAAGGAGATTGTCAAGGCAATTGAATCTACAAATCATATTGATGATTCTCAAAAAATATATTTGTTGGCAAATTTATATCCTCAGATTGGAAATATCTCAAAAGCTTATGAGTATTTGTACAAAGCTGGCGAAAAGGCGGTGAAAAACCTTGCATTCCCAGAGGCAGTCAAATTTTATTCATCGGCCATCCGATTTTCCACTAATAGAGCCAGTCAAATACCACCGAAAAAAGCTGCACTATTGTTTCTGAAATCGGCCTGGTTAAATAGAGTCCTGGGTAATTGGGAAGAAAGTTTAAAGCAATGTGAGAGGGTAAAGTCAATTTGCGACTTGGAAACAAATGTTGGTCTATTGAATCAAATCTTAATTCAGGAAGGTCTTACTTATTTTAGACTCAATAAATGGGAAAACGCGAAGAAATGTTTTGAACAATGCCTGGCTACTGATGAAAAATCGAATTTGTTTGATCGGGCAATGTCAACTTACGGATTAGGCAATATTTATTTTGAAATGTCACAATACAATTTGGCCGAGCAACATTATCAGTCGGCGCTTACCGCAGCCAAAGAGATTAGTTCAAAATACTTAATGGCAAATATCTATAATAACCTGGGTGCTATTAGAAGTATACAGGGTGATCGGCTAAATGCGATTGCTCTTTACAGTCAAGGGATTACTCTGTTTACCGAGATTTCTGATAATTATGGCGTGGCACGATTATACAACAACATTGGTATGACGTATGCTGATGAGAATAATTGGCAAAAAGCAAATGAATTTTATGGGAAGAGTCTTTCAATTTCGGATCAATTTGGATTTGTACCAATGAAGGCTATTACCTTTTTAAACCGGGCGCTGGCATTAAGTCACCTCTGTAAATTTGAGGAAGCAAGAGAATATAACTTTAAGGCCTTACGACTGTTATCCCGGCTAAAAGACGAATTAGGATTGGCTGAGTATTATAAAATTCAAGGGATTATTGAGCGTGAACAAAAAAATTGGCCTCAGGCAGAACTCTTTTTTCTGGATGCGATTGAAAGGTATGAATCTCTGAATAATCAGTTGGGCTGTGCTGAGACAGAGTATGAGCTCGGGCTACTTGAGTTCGCAAAATCTAATTTGAAGCAGATGAGGATCCGATTTGAAGATTCAATGGCCAGGTATAAATTATTAGGCATTGAAGATAAAATAGATTTCGTTAAAAGCAAAATGGAAGAATTGCTAAAAGACGCTTCAATAATTAATAAATAGTATCATAGCAACTTGTTAATATAATGAATAGTGAAAATGGCATAGTGCATATAGCAAGGATTCCAGGTACCGTTTAAAGCAATATGGAAAAGATCAAACAAATAAAGCAGTACAAACTGCAGAAAAAATTGGGCACAGGCGGAATGGGGGAAGTGTATAAAGCGTTTGATACTGTGCTCGAACGTGAAGTTGCAATAAAATTAATGCACCAGCATCTGCTGGATGACTCTAAAAATGCAGAAAGATTATTGACGGAAGCACGGGCTGCAGCAAAATTGGTTCATCCTAATATTGTCGCAATACATGAAATAGGCGATTCAGAATTTGGACCATATATTGTTATGGAGTATGTGAATGGAATTTCTCTTACCAAGCTGATAGCCCCTGATAAATTCCTAGATCCGAATCACGTTGTAGATTTGATATCTCAAATTGGAAGTGGACTAAACAAAGCACACTCGAGCCAAATTTTGCATCGTGATATCAAAACTGAAAATATTCTTGTATCTCAGGAACAGTTAGTAAAGATTCTTGATTTTGGAATTGCTAAAATGAGCAATGTGATGGGATTAACCAAATCCGGGGATATTTTGGGAACGATAGAATACATGGCTCCGGAACAGATGTTAGGAGGAGAAATTGATCATCGAAGCGACATTTATTCTCTTGGCGTAGTATCCTATGAGTTATTCACCAGTCAACTTCCTTTTTCAGGCGAATCTGCTGTGGAAATTATTTATAAGAAGCTCAATGAGGAACCTATTCCCCCATCGCATTTTAATCGAGAAATTAATAATGAGCTGGATGCGATTGTCTTAAAAGCTTTAAGCATCTCAAAAGAATCTCGATGGAATTCTGCTGAAGAGTTTTCAAATTCATTAAAACAGGCTTTTAAAAAACCATCCGTTCTTGAAATCGGTCAATCTGGATTCCTTAATGAAAGTGAAGACTTTGAGTCCGAAGAAGGTACCGTTGAGCCCATCACCCTTTCAAACTTTAAAACGGTGTTCGTGGGGCGTATTGCAGAGTTCAAAAAAATTATGCAACTATTTAACCAAACAAAAAAGGGCAACGGTTGCACGGTAATAATAAAGGGTGAAGCAGGCGTAGGAAAAACCAGATTATCGGAAGAACTAAAAAGTTATGCAAAACTTCAAAACAGTTGGGTTCTATATGGTGCTTGTTTGTATCAGGAAGGCATGGATGCATATCTTCCTTTTATAGATGCGTTGCGTGAATTTTTTTCAACCGAAAGTCATACCTTGCCTCAGGAAGAACGGGACAGAATAAAGAATTTGGTCCGAGAAAATGTGCCATTATTGTTGGAATTTACAGAACGGTTTATGACGACATTCGGGACGAAGACAACTAAAAATGAGGATATCGGTGAGGAAAGATATGAAAATTTATTTGATGGAATATTTCTGTTAACTTCATATTTGGCAAAACTAAAGCCTCTTGTGATGATTATTGATGATTTACAATGGGCGGATGAAGCGACGCTGCGATTATTTCACTATCTTTCCCGTCAGATAGGAGATTCTCCGGTAATGTTGATGGGAATTTCCCGCACAGATCGTTTTGATCTTCAAAAAGATGGTAAACCAACTATGACCGTGGATATGCTCTCCCGTCTACGACATGAGGGATTAAGTGAAGAAATTGAAATAAAAAGATTAAGACAGAATGAGAGCGTCATGTTAATTGAAGTCTCTCTTCAGAAAACTTTATTTTCGGATGAATTTTATGCTCGTGTTTATCATGAGACTAAAGGGAATCCCTTTTTTTTAATCGAAACCCTCAAGCTTTTATACGAAAATGAAAGTATCTATTATGATAATTCTGTTTGGCGGGAAAAAGCAGGTCAATTGAAATTAGATGTTCCGAATCGTGTCGAAGATGTTTTTGTCCGTCAAATTAGCGGATTAAGTGATGATGAAAAAGAAATTTTGGAGGTTGCGGCGCTCATCGGCTATAAAATTGACACTTCAATCCTTAGCAAGATATTGGAAATCCCCAAATTAAATCTGCTTAAGAAGTTTCAGCAAATTGAAAAAGATCTAAACATTTTAGTAAGTAACGGAAGAGATTATCAATTTGAACACCCAATGTTAAGAGATTTACTTTATGATGGAATGTCCCAGGCACTTCGTAGCGAATATCATTTGATGATTGCCGAAGAAATGGAGACAATCCACAAGGGAACCTATGGTGCGCTGGTCGGGGATATTGCACTGCATTATTATAATGGCGGAAATTATCAAAAATCCATTCCGCTACTTTATGAGGCAGGAATGCGGTCATTTAAATTATCAGCCTATAAGGAGGCTAGTAGGTTTTTTGAAGATTTCTTGGATGCTCTAAAAACAGAGAAAGATAGATTTCCGGATGAATATTCTCACACGGAGTTTTATTTCTATTTAGGTATTTGTTATGAAGAAATAGCCAATTGGGATAAAGGATTTGATGCCTTCGAAAAATGGCTCCAATTGTTTAAGGATGTAAATGATGTTGCTGGACAGATTCATGCCTTAATGCGAATCGGCCGTCTCCATTTTAAAGTAGGAAATGCCGATAAAGCTATAAAATTTTATAAGGAGGCTTTGGAAAAGTTAGAAAAAAATCCTGTGAGTAATATGTTCAGTCGTATATATAACAATATTGGGCTGATATATTTTCAGAACGAAGATTTTGAAAAGGCGAAAAAGTACTTTTCAAAAACTATTGATGCGGTTGATGATGAAATGGGTCAATATGACCGTGCAAATGCATTCACAAATCTGGGAATTATTTCCAACATTTTTGGTCAACATAAGGATGCCCTTGTAAACTATACAAAAGCATTAGAAGTCTATTCTGAAAAACCTGCACCGGAAAATGAGGCACGAGTTTATCATAATATTGGCATGACATACTCAGATATGGGCGAATGGGATAAATCTATCGAAATCTTTGAAAAATGTATGAAATTGCTTGAAGAGGGTACTGACAAACAACTATCCGCTTTGACTCAATTAAATATAGGAAAGGCATACGCAAGAAGGGGAAATAATAAGGAAGCAAAAGGTTATACTGAGAAGGCATTGAAATTTTTTAAACGAATTGATGATAATCTTAGTGTTGCAGAAGGTTACCATATTTTAGGATTAATCGAAACTGAAAAGCGAAATTTCTTTGATGCCAAGAAATATTTTAATTCCAGTCTTGAAATTAATCAGGAAGCAGGTTTTAAAGAAGGAACTGCAGAAACGCTATTTGCAATGGCAAATTTGATGGTTAAACAAGGTGAGACCAAAGAAGCACAGAAGGCATATCAGGAATCAATAAAGATATTTGAGGATTTGGATTTAAACGTTCGAATTAAAGAAATTAAAGAAGTGATGAGTGGAGCAAATTTAAAAATTGAATCAGACTCGAAAAAGGTCAAACAGTTATCAAATTAATTACCCAAACAACTTCGTAAAGAGTAACAGTGGATTCTGCTAGGATAATTACAGAAAATCATAAACTTTTGGATGAGCTGGAGACTGCCTATAAAGACATGGAGGTCATCCTGGAACATTCTGAAAGAGAGAAACAGATTATTTACCAGGAGTTACAGCAAAAGTTCGATGCGTTGAAGTCCTTATATGATGAATTATCGAATAAAGAAAACATGCTTATTCACCTCGAGAAGCTTTCGTCTGTGGGACAATTTATCGCAGAATTAATTCATGAGTTGAGCAATCCTTTGACGGCTATTTCAGCCCAATCGGAGTTAATTTTGATGAATAATCAGGATGAAAATTTGAAGATTCGATTAGAACAGATATCATCCAACTCCAAACGAATGGGCGCCATCCTCAAGCGATTTAAGGCAATGGCTTACAAAAGTAAAGAGAATTTTCAGGTATTTGATCTTACAAAAAATCTTACTGAGTGTTTGGCAACGATTGAGCTGATTAAGCCACGGTCGGTTGAGATTAATATGGAGTTTGGGAAAACAAATCTGATGGTGAAAGGCGATCCATATCAAACCAGCCAAATCTTTCTAAATATGGCAAAGAATGCATTTGATGCCATGTCATCCCAGGGTTCAATTCTCACAGTATGTAGTGACTCCATAAACTCGGATAGGATTATCAATAGCGAAATAATCGGTAGATACTATTGTCAACCCAAAGAAAAATGGCAGAAGCTCTTAAAACTCTATGATAATTTTGCTTTGGTTTCATTTAAAGATCAAGGTACCGGCATTCCTGAGGAGATTATTTCAGGAATTTTCAATCCATTTTTTACCACAAAAGACAGAGATAAAGGTACCGGATTGGGCCTTTCCATTTCAAGTGATATTGCAATCCGGCATAATGGTAATATTGCGGTTAAATCAGATTGGGGAACAGGAACAACTTTTCAAATTCTAATACCGATCAAAGAATAAGAAAACAATGTTCAATTTATTAAACCGTAACCTCTCGCCTAAATAAATACATATCATCAAAATTGATTAGGAACCTGCTCTTTTGGTTTTTCACTAAAAACTATTGATATATCTTCAAAGATTGTCGATAACACAAGATGAATAATGGCAAATTTGTTTTGGAGAAATAATGGACTCTTCTTGCCCAAACTGTAATTTCCAAATATTTCCTGAAGATATTTATTGTGGTAAATGTGGAAATCGATTAAAAGAACAAAAATTAGTTTTTGGGGCAACTCAACAGGCGTTAAAGGCTAGTGATATCCAGTTTAAACTGGGGGTAGTTTATTTCAAGAAAAGGGAATTTCAAAAAGCAACGGAACTTTTTACAAAAATACTTGAAGAGGAACCAACACATACAGAAGCGCTTGAGATGCTAGATGCTGTAAAAAATGCAGAAACACGCCAAAAGAAATAAAACGGACTTGAGATTCGTATCTTAGGAATGGTCGATCATGAAAAAACAAGAAAATAAATGTTCACAGTGTGGTTACCAAAATCGTGCTGAAAACACATATTGCACCCAATGTGGCAAAAAATTACTTAATTCGAAAAAAGTAAGTGCTCGATTAACAATTTTAAATGGAAAAGACAATGGGAGCACTTTTGAGCTTTATAAAAACGAGATTAGCATCGGTAGAGATTCGAAAAATTTAGTTGTATTGCACGATCATCAGGCTTCAAAAAATCATGCCGAAATTTTGTTTGACGAAGGTAATTTTTGGATTGATGATCTTAATAGCCGCAATGGTGTATTCATCAATGGGAAAAAATTACATCGTAAAGAAAAACTTGTAAATGGAAATATAATTAAGATTGGGTGTACAATCTTGAAGTTTCAGAGTGAGAATTAAATTCACGCATCCAAATAATGGAATAAGAAAATATTTCACAAGGAGGTTTTCATGAAAGCTAAGGTTTTAGTAATATTAACGATACTTTTATTTCTTGTACTACTGATACTTTTCACTACCGGTACTCCCCCTAAAAAACTAGCAGTTCAATCTTCATCCGGTGAAAAATCTGGTGGAACTCTGATTGTAGGTATTTCAGGAGATATTGATTCTTTTAATCCTCTTTTTAATGAATCTGCCATGGCTCGTGAAATTACCCATTTGGTGCTTTTAGGATTAGCGGATTTAGATGAGAATATGGAATTTAAACCGGAATTAGCGGTTTCATGGGAATATTCGAAAGATCAGCGACATTTAACCTATCATCTTAGGAAGAATGCGAGGTGGTCTGATGGTCTGCCGGTAACAGCTGAAGATGTTAAATTCACTTATGATTTGTTACAGGATACATCCGTGGCAAGCCCTAACCAAAGCGTTGCTGAATTTATTGAAGAGGTAATTGTAAAAGATTCATTTACGGTGGTTTTCAGATTTACTCATCCATATCCAAACCAGATTTATGATACTGCCGGAGAAATTTTGCCGAAGCATTTTCTTGAAAATGCAAATAGAAAAACATTAAGAAACCATTTTATTGGGAGAAATCCCGTCGCTAATGGCCCCTTTACCCTAAAAAAATGGATTAGTCAACAGTATATTGAGCTGGTTGCGAATCCATCTTATTTTGGAAAAAAACCTCTATTGGATCGGATAGTTTTTAAAGTGATATCGAATAACACCAATTTATTAAATCAATTGAAAACAAATGAAATTGATATGGTAATTGGAGTCCCACCAGAAGAAGTGTCTCAAATAAAATCTTCAAATTCAAGTATAAAAATTTATCCGGTTTCCGGGCGATTATATCACTATGTTGGCTATAATCAAAAAAATCCATTATTCAAATCGGCGCAGGTTCGTCAGGCACTCACGATGGGAATAAATCGTCAGGAAGTTATTGAGGCCATGCTTTATGGATTTGGACGAATCTGCATCGGGCATATGCCTCCTATGATAGCATGGGCTTACAATAACGATATTAAACCGTTATACCATAACATTTCCCAGGCCAAACGGCTACTTTCTGAAGCGGGGTGGTCAGATTCGGATGGTGATGGTGTACTGGATAAAAATGGAAAGAAATTTGAGTTTGATCTGAAAATAAACACCGGAAATCAATTGAAAACTGATGTATCAGTTGTGATTCAAAATTATTTGCAACAGATGGGTGTAAAAATAAATATCAAATCAATGGAGTGGTCAGCTTATTTAGGGGATCTTCGACAAGGAAATTTTGATGCTCATTTGGGTGCTTGGAGTACATCGTTGTATATCGACCCAACTCCAATTTTTCATTCTTCCGCAACAAATCTGTTTAATTGGGTACATTATTCGAATTCGAAAGTTGATCGTCTGATTGAGATCGGCAGGGAAGAGATGGATTTAGAAAAAGCCGGCAAGATTTGGAAAGAGTTTCAGGAGGTCGTATACGAGGATCAACCTTATACCTTTTTGTATTGGATTGACAGGATTATTGCGGTGAATGGCAAATTCAAAAATGTTAATCCAATACCATTGAGTGCATTTTATAATCTGGAAGAATGGTATATTGATCCTGATAGAAAGCAATTAACTCTCAATTAGTTGAGCGATGCATCCCAAAATATTAGACCTAATTTTAGAACAGAATTTTTTAAGTGATGAACGGTCAGGATTCAAAATTATTGGATGTCACAGGGCTTTCGGTATATTTAAGTAATAATCATAAAAAAAATTTGCTACACAGCATTAATTTTTCCATGAATCGGGGTGAAATTCTCTGTCTGGTTGGTGAATCCGGTTCCGGAAAAACATTAACAGCTCTCAGTATTCTCAATTTGCTTCCCCCCAATACCTTTATAACCCACGGAACGATACAATTCGAAGGTAGGAACATTCTGCAAAGCAAATCGTCGGTCTTGGAAAATATCCGTGGGTCAGAAATTTCTATAATTTTTCAGAATGCATTAGCAGCTCTGAATCCTGTCTTTAAATGTGGATATCAAATTTCAGATGTGGTGAAAACACATTTGAAATTAAGTAATAAAGATGCCAGGGAACGGGTTTTGGATTTGTTCCGACGGGTTAGTCTTAATGAACCCGAACGAGTTTATCATTCTTATCCACATCAGCTGAGTGGAGGGATGGCACAAAGGGTAATGATTGCGATGGCACTGAGTTGTAATCCAAAATTAATAATTGCGGACGAGCCAACATCCTCGCTGGATGTGTCGACTCAAAATATTCTATTGGCAATGCTCAAAAAACTTCAGGAGGATAATAATTTTTCGCTTCTCTTAATAACCCATGATATTAGGATAGCAATCTTAATGGCCTCAAAAATAGCAGTAATGTTGAATGGAAATATCGTTGAGCAGAATGATGCGAAATTGATATTAAAATATCCCTCTCACGTGTATACAAAGAGATTGTTGGAAGCTTATTGCCAGAAAGCCAAATCACCTCTGATTTGTGAGGAATTGGCCGGTGAAATGCAAAAAATGAATCAATAATTTCTGATTAATTTATTGGAATCGATTAGCTAATGGTTTATTGAAGAAAATTAAATGTATACTTTAAAAATTGAAAATCTCACTAAAAGTTTTAACGGAACACAGGGATGGAGAAGAAAACATTCTTCAAAACCTGCCTTGAATAATGTAAGTATCAAAATCCGCTGTGGCGAAATATTCGCCCTGATTGGTGAAACCGGCAGCGGGAAATCGACATTGGCCAAATGTATCCCAAGAATTCTCGATGCGGATAGCGGAAAGATTTATTTCAAGAACAAGGAAATCCTACAACTCTCTGAGAAAGAATTCAGACCGGTTCAACCTAAAATTCAGATGATCTATCAAAATTCGCTGCTGGCCTTTAATCCTCGTAAACGAATTTATAACGCCTTATCCGAACCGTTAAAAAGGATAAGAAAAATTGATGGCGTTGATCTGCAGAAATATATCGATGAACTATTCTGCATTGTAGAATTAGATCATGATCTTTTAGACAGATTTCCACACGAGTTAAGTGGAGGCCAGCTCCAGCGAGTAGCAGTTGCCAGGGCATTAACCACAGAACCTGATATTATTATTGCTGATGAACCTACTTCAAGTCTTGATGCCATTCACAAGAATCAAATTTTGTTGCTATTCAAGAAAATTCAAAGCCAAAGGAATCTATCGATTTTGTTGATTACTCACGATTTAAATTTGGTGGCAAGAATAGCCGATCGTATTGCTGTGCTCGTTAACGGACAAATAATAGAGATATTGGATAGAAGCGAACAGTTTTTGACAGTGATTCACCCCTACACCCGGAATTTATTGAATAGCACCTATCTGAATTCCGGCTTATTTCAATTAAAAAACAGCAATCCTGATTTTGATCCGATGATTGCATCTCATATATCGAGGAAACGGTGTGTTTCTGCCGCTCAATGTCACTGTTCAACAGCAAAGTGCAATGAGGTAATCCCGGAATTGACCGAGGTATCGGAATCTCATTTGGTTGCATGTCATTTTCCGGAACGAATTTTAAGCTTAGATCGAAAAATATTCCGGTAAATAATCTTGTTTTACAATGAAATACTATTATTTTAAAAGAATCCTGTTATCAGTCCTAATAATTTGGGGTGTACTCACGCTGACTTTTTTTCTTATCCGTGTTGCCCCTGGGGATCCCTCGCTAATTTATATTGATCCGGGAATTGAGCCCAATATAGTCAATCAAATACGACATCAGATGGGATTAGATCAGCCGCTCTATATACAATATTTTAAATGGCTAAAACAGTTTTTGACTGGGAATTTTGGTATGTCATTTATGCATAAACGGCCAGTAAGCCAAGTATTGGCTGAGGCAATACCAAATACATTACAACTAACAGTGGCCGTATTTATGATACAAATAATAATCGGAATAATTGTTGGTATTTATTCTGCTCTTAGTAGATATACAAAAAAAGATTCTTTCATTAGTTCCTTTTCGATTTTTCTGTATTCCATTCCTGGCTTTTGGCTTGCATTGATGCTGATTCTGATATTTTCATTGAAACTGGGATGGCTACCATCAAGTCACATGCAATCGATGGACATCGGGAATGGCTTCTGGGAAGTATTTGCAGATCGAATTGAGCATCTTATACTGCCAGTTATAGTTTTAGGATTACCATTATCAGCGCATACGTCCCGTTTTGTCAGAGGAAGTTTCATAGATGTTTTTACACAGGATTATATTCGGGCGGCATATGCTTATGGTCTGAATAAACGAAAAATTTGGCTTAAATATGCTCTGAAAAACGCCCTTTTACCGATTATCACATTGATAGGAATGTATTTGCCTTTCCTTTTAGGGGGCGCCGTAATAACCGAGTATATTTTTTCGTGGCCGGGTATGGGCCGCATAACCGTGGAGGCGATTTTCGCATATGATTATCCGATAATTCTGGCAAGTACGGCTATAGCGGCGGTGGCAGTTGTTATTGGTAATTTATTATCTGACATTTTATACCGGGTAATTGATCCAAGAATTAGAAATTCAAATACTTAAAATTTTTTCAAATAAGATGTCATTAAAAAATCGGTTAAATATCATCGCTCAGTATACTGAGAATTATACCGGGAATGATTTGTTAAATCAAAAGCTGGCTATTACCAGTGTATTTGTTCTACTTGTTATAGTGTTTGCCTCAGTATTTAGCAATGTTCTCACGCATTTTTCCCCTTTGGAACAGGGCAATTTGATCACCAGTCGATATTTGGAGCCTTCATTTAATCATCCATTCGGTACTGACAAATTTGGTCGGGATGTTTTCAGCAGGGTTTTGCATGGCGGGAAAATTTCTCTTTCAATTGCCTCAATCGTCGTCTTATTGTCAGTTGTCATCGGAGTTCTGTATGGTGCAATATCCGGCTATGCTGGTGGTTTTATAGACAATATAATGATGAGGATCTTAGATTTTCTATTAGCGTTTCCACTCATCTTTCTATTGATTGCAGTTGTGGCAATTTTTAGTCCTGGCACGTGGTTTTTAGTACCACTGTTGGGATTGACCGGTTGGATGGATACAGCTCGCTTGGTTCGGGCTGAGGTATTATCGATAAAGGAGAGGGATTATATTCTTGCCGTAAAGGGATTTGGACTGAGTAATATTTATATACTTATTAACCATGTTATTCCTAACTCAATTACACCTGTTTTTGTTTCCATACCACTTAAAATTGGTGAGGTAATTTTGCTTGAATCGGCTCTAAGTTTTTTAGGAATCGGGGTACAGCCACCTACCCCTAGTTGGGGTAATATCATAAGTGATGGGCAGGATGTGCTGTTCCAAGCTTGGTGGGTATCATTCTTTCCTGGATTGCTGATCGTAATTACTGTCATGTGTTTTAATTTTATCTCCGAAGGATTAAGGATCTCTTATTCTCCAAAAAAATAAATCTTTGATATTTCGAATAAGTGACCGATATACGATTATATACAAAATAAATGCATTCTGAATTTGTTGATATGGGAGTACAAAAAAATTGAACCCGGTTAATAAGGATTCCAGCAATTTTGAAAACACAATTATCGGTGAGTCTAAAGCAATAAAGAGTGTCAAAATATTGGCAAAAAAAATTGCTCACAGCTCCACCAATACAACTCTGATTATTGGAGAAAGTGGCACCGGAAAAGAATTGGTTGCCCGACTAATCCATAATCTCAGTCCTCACGCCAGTCAACCTTTTGTGGATATCAATTGTGGGGCTATTCCGGAAACTCTCCTGGAATCGGAATTGTTTGGGTATGAAAAGGGTGCCTTCACAGGCGCAAATAACCAAAAAATGGGATTTTTTGAACTTGCCAATGGTGGCACTATTTTTCTCGATGAAATTGGAAATACCACGCCGAATTTTCAGGTAAAATTATTAAAAGCAGTTGAAAATAAAAGATTTCGCCGCATTGGCGGAACAGAAGAAATTAATGTCTCCACACGAATCTTAGCCGCAACGAACCAGGATCTCCTGGAACTTGTAAAAATGGATAAATTTCGTGAAGATCTATACTATCGCTTGAGCGTTTATCAGATAACAATACCCCCGCTGCGTGATCGGGATCGCGATGTTTTGGTAATTGGAGAACATTTAAGAGACTATTTTAACCGTGAATATAACAGAGATATTAAAGGTTTTACACCTGCCGCAAAAGATTTTTTACTGGAATACCGTTGGCCGGGCAATGTACGTCAATTAAAAAATTCTATTGAGCGTGCCGGATTGGTGGATAAAGATGGCTGGCTTGGGGTTGAAGACCTTTATCTTGATTTTGGAAGAAACCAGCAGAGTGCAGAAGTTAAGAAAGAAACAAATTCAAATAATGATAATGATATTGCTGTTTTATCTGATGATAAGAAAATTGAGATTTCCCCGGAGGGAATTTCATTAGAGCTGCTGGAGCGGAATGTCATTTTCAGTGCCCTTGAACAGACGAACGGAAACATGAGTAAGACGGCACGGCTATTAAAAATAAAACGCGGCAAATTGCGATATCGCCTTGAGAAACTAGGTATCAGCATGAAAGAAATTTATGAATTAAAAGCAGGTGCGTTTAATTAGAAATCAACCACCAGATACTCCTGCAAAAATCTAACTATTCATCCCCTATTCTTCAGAAACAGGTGAATTCTTTAATTAGTTTGAATAAGATTTCTCAGTTGTTTTTTTTAATTGTTCCTTTCGAGTTATTTCATTTCTTTTTTATAGAATATTATATATTTTAGTGCGGGTGAATTCTGGATAGAAGAACTTATAGGCATTGGAATCGAATGAAAGTTGATACAATTTTAGAAACCTGTCTCTATGTTGAAGATCTAAAAAAGGCTGAAAAATTTTATACCGATGTGCTCGGGCTCGGTTACCATACACGGGAAGATGGCCGTCATGTATTCTTGCGATGCGGAAAGACTATGCTACTGCTATTTTTCCCGGATAAAACAAAAGATCCGGATAAGGATGTACCCACTCATGGGGCTTATGGTCCGGGGCATGTGGCTTTCAGAATCCATGAATCTGACTATTCAAAATGGCTGCAAAAACTTATTGGACATGGAATTGTTATCGAAACAGAAATTGAATGGCCGGGAGGTGGTAAATCCATTTACTTTAGAGACCCGGACGGAAACAGTCTTGAACTGGCAACTTCCCAAACCTGGGGAATATCTGAATAACTGTTTAAGAATTAAGTGAGGATGCAGACGAGTGAGATATTGGCTTCTTAAAACCGAACCGGATACTTATTCCTGGAATGACCTGAAAGATAAACCTAATCAAAGTGATATTTGGGAAGGCATTCGTAACTATCAAGCAAGGAACTTACTTCGTGAAATGAAAAAGGGAGATTTAGCATTCCTTTATCATAGTGGATCAGGTTCAAAGACCATTATGGGTATTATCAAGATAGTGAAGGAGGCATATCCAGATCATACTCAGTTCAACTCCGGGAGTAAATATTATGATCCGAAAAGCTCAAAAAACAGTCCAAGATGGGATATGGTGGATGTTCAGTTTTATAAGGATATCATACCGCCAATTACATTGGATGAATTGCGTAAACAATCTGGGTTAGAAAAGATGATGCTGCTTAAAAAGGGGAGTCGTCTATCGATTCAGCCTGTATGTGAGTCTGAATGGCAACTTATTCTATCGCTTCGTTCTTGAAATTGATCAACAAAAACTTACAATCATCTAGTCAATTTTGTTTTATAAAAAATGAGGTTGAACCTCGGAAAATACCAATTAAAATTATTTAAAAATAGTAATCAATCCCTTAAACCGCATCAATTTCCTGCATTAGTCAACGTAAGAGCAGAGGAATTTTCTAAAGAAGTTGAATCTGCACCTTATGCTTGGTTGCTGAATCCGATGGCATCAAGTGTATAAAATTATAGTATTGCTTATCAATAAATTGGAAATTGAATATTAGCCTTTTACCTTTAGCTATGTGCACAATTAAGTTTATTTGGGTTAAAGCAATAGCAAAAGTTCTTTCCTCCAGACTAAAAAGGAAACGTTCATGAACTCTCTAGACTGGTTTGTAATTTTCATTTATGCCGCTATGATAATCGCCTTAGCTATTTATATCAATCGGAAACAAAAGGATACGGAAGATTACTACCTTGGTGGCAGAAAAATTAAGTGGTGGCAGTCCGGCGCTTCAACAATGGCGACGCAGTTGGGCGCAATCAGTTTTATCTCCGCTCCGGCATTTGTAGCGATTAAAGATGGCGGTGGTCTCAAATGGCTCTGTTATGAGTTCGGCGTACCTCTTGCATTGATACTTGTTATGGCAATCATCATTCCGACTCTGCATCAGCACCATTACACCAGCATTTATGAATATTTGGAAAAACGGTTCGACGGCGGTGTTCGTTCACTGGTCAGTTTATTATTTCAATTGGGCCGCGGATTAGCGACAGCCGTCACGGTATTAGCCGGTGGCTTGATTATATCCACCGCTCTTTCCATTTCTGTTTTTTGGGCAATAATACTAGTCGGGTTAATCACCGTTATTTACGATGCGTTGGGCGGAATCCGGATTGTCATCTTAAGTGATTTTTTGCAAATGATAATTATTGTTGTTGGATTGTTGATTTGTACCAGCGTCGCACTTAGCATCGTTGGATGGGATGCCGGTTGGGCAAGTTTGTCGCCGGACAGATTTGAGATTCTGGATTTTAAACAATGGGGATTTACATCTGGGGGTGAGTATGCGTTCTGGCCGATGCTTATCGGTGGATTCTTTTTATATGCTTCATATTATGGCTGTGATCAAAGCCAGGTCCAGCGGGAATTATCCGTCGGTGGCGTTGATGATGTTCGAAAATCACTCATGGTCAACGCTTTGGGCAGATTTCCACTTGTACTACTCTATTCGGTGATGGGTGTATTTGTAGGAGCCGTTATTGCACAGCCAGAAGCGATACTCCCGATCGCACAGAAAATGGGAATTGAGCAAAGTGCTGTCATTAAAATTTTGGATGAAGATCCTGACCGGATGCTGCCGATGTTCATACTTTCATACCTGCCCCACGGAATCATCGGATTTATTTTTGTGGCAATAATTGCTGCGTTGATGTCCAGCCTGGACTCCGGACTTAATTCACTCAGTGCCGTTACCATGAAAGATTTCTATCAGCGATATATCAAACCGAATGCCGATGAAAAGCACTACCTTGTCGTTTCAAAAATCATTACATTCTTTTGGGGAATTTTCTGTATTGTGGTAGCGTTGACATTCGCCGGTTTTGGGGAAGCCACCCGACAAACCACTATTGTCTTAATTAATGCTGTTGGAAGCATGTTGTACGGACCAATTCTGGCAGCATTTCTGATTGGCATGTTTACTAAACGGATCGGACCACGATCACTAAAAGTTGGAATATTGGCCGGAATTATTGTGAATGTCATTTTGTGGAAATTTACTTCGATTTCATGGTTGTGGTGGAATCTGACCGGATTTTTAGCTATGGTTATTTCAACCTTTTTAACTGCTACTTATTTCGGCTTGAGCGAGAAAAATGTCCCTCAGACTACCATCAGAAAGTATGTTGAAGATCCTTCAAAAATATACTGGCGTGGTATCTATAAATATGTTGTGCTGTACTTCTTTTTTATCATTCTTATTTGCTGGTTAATCGAGCTTTTAGGTTAGTAATTACTGACCAGCCCTTCTCACTTTTTCAATATTCTTAATATCGTTACCCGATATTTGATACAAGGGAGATTAGCATTTTGTATAAATAAAAATCATTCGTTTAGGAGGGAGAATTTATTTCATAAAAAAAAACAGATTGCCATACGGTCCTCTGTTAAACAAGCTGCGTTTTTCCTCATATTCTAAGGGAAAATGAAACGGATAATTGCCAAAATAACTTCAGACGGGTATGGTCTAAACTAACCCCTCTGAAGTGAAACTTACTTCCATTCCCACGTTTTTTCACGTGAGTTGCCTTCCTTGTCAACGTCATACTCAAATACCAGTGGTGTACTATTTAGCATGTCGAATTTGGACGAGGTTGTTTGGAAAAAAAGCGAACCCCGCTAATTAACCGATTGACCATGTCCGGTTGGCTTTCCTATTCCCTGGCCTTTCCAGTTGGCTGTATCTCCGTCTTCAGTCATTACTACACCGTGACCTTCTCTGTAAAATACTCCACCTCGCGAGATCGACTGATACGTGCCCATACTTGTTACGGTGAAGCCTAACAATGTACCTTTCGCCTGGAAAGATACCTCTACTACCGGATTATTACCTTCGGGTAATAGAACTTGGAAACCAGTAATCTTCCCCTGTTCTTCTCCAACTTGCCCACCTAACATCTTATACTACCCCTATTTTTATTGATTCCCACCTAACACGGCAGGCGGAATTTCCATTTATTATACTTTGCCGTGTCAAAGATATGATTGAATTTTTTTCGCTCTTTTAAATCAAAAAGAATATTTAGAATGTGTGCAGTCTAAACAGTTGAGAATAGAAAAAATATGTGTCGAGTAATTCCGTCGGTATTAAGAGATAGCTGCAACAAATTTAGGATTTTTGTGTGAATTGTCAAGCTAAATCAATTGTGAGGGTATAGTATTTCTTGTAACTAGCTACAATAATTTTATCTATAAATTTTATTATGGATTAGGTGATTTGGATTGTTGACTCAGATCTTCGTAAAATCACCTTAAAAATATCATTTTCTTGGGTTCAACAACATCCTCATTGACAAGTTTGTATATGTAGATCCCGGAAGCAACCGAATTACCATTTTCATCTCTGCCATCCCAGAGATATTCGTGCTGGCCACTCAGTAAATTCTGATGAACTAGTTTCTTTATTAGCTCTCCCAGGTTATTATAAATGGACAAACTTACTTCACCCGGCTTCGACAGAATAAAGCTAATGGTTGTGGAAGGGTTGAATGGATTTGGATAATTTTGCATCAAACGGGTACCAGTTGGTAGATTATTGTTGGCATCTAGACCAACTCCAGTCACGCATTTAAGATTTTCATAAAAAACAAGTCCTCCCCCCAAAGTACCTGAAAATATGTCGAGATCGGTATCATCATCTATTCTCCAAATAGCGATCTGTTACCTTTTCATAAGTTAAAGTTTACAAAATGCGATAATAAACTTAACACGTGAAAGAAAAAGGTAACAGTTCTTTTGTTATGTGATATCAATATTCCTAAAATTTGAAGTTTAATGTCTTTCAACGAAATAGATTCAGATTTGAGGTTTTAAGTCTAGTAAATAGAGTACGACCCTATTGGAAGTTTCTGTTTTTGTCAAAAAAAATCTAAGTTATGTAATATCAATATTCTAAAGAACAATTGTTCTGTTTCGATAATTACATCGTATCGCTGCTTGTTAAATTTCATATATAGCTTTTTCTAGAATAACAAGGCAAATAATTCATTTTATTTAATTTAACAATAAGTAAAATGGAAGATTAAGAAAATTTTCATAAAAATTTTCTTATTTCCATGGACGGTTTTAAAATGAGAAAAGAAACTAAAGATGTTTCGGATGATCCGATCAGAATACTCACGATAGAAGATAATCCGGGGGATTATCGATTATTACAGGAAGCCTTAGTAACAGAAAATCCCTCAAACTTTGAAATGGTTCGGGCTGAAAATTTATCTCAGGGATTGCAGGAATTATCCAGAAATTCTTACGATGTGCTCCTCCTGGATCTCTCGCTACCGGATAGTCACGGGTTTGAAACCTTCAGAAAAATTCAAAAAAGTTTTTCGGAAATTTCCATAGTTGTTCTTACTGGTTATGATGACGAAGGGTTGGCAGTAACCGCAGTACAAGAAGGAGCCCAGGATTATCTAGTGAAAGGAAAATTCGAAGGGCAATTATTAGTTCGGTCTATTCGATATGCATATGAACGAATGAGAGCTGAAAAAGCTTTACGCAAGGCAAATACGCTCAAAAACATTCAACAACTGGCAGCGGCAATTTCGCATGAATTTTCCCAGCCATTGCAAACTCTTTCTGGATGTTTATCCATACTAAATAATGGAAACAGGAAAAAAAGCGATGCCGAATACCTGGAAATTTGTCAAAGAATGGTGCAAAGAATCACAGAACTTCTGATGGATTTACGCAACATTACTGAGCTAAAAAAACAGAAGTATTTAAATTCTCAAATATTGGACATAAGGGCCTCAGCGGAGGAAGTAAAACCTGCTCGAGAAAATGAATTTAAGAGAATTTTGATAGTGGATGATGAAGAAGATTTGGTCGAATTGTTGGTCGAAAAATTAAAAATGGAAGGATATATATGTGATGGAGCCAAAGATGGTTTGGAAGCGCTCAATCTGGTTCAGGAACATCAATATGATCTGATCATCTCTGATATTGACATGCCGAAAATGCCGGGCACAATATTCTTCAAAAAAATTAAATCATTGAAATATTCCGGCCATTTTGTATTCTTAACCGGTTATGCCGTCCCCGGTGAATTCGAGAGCATCATAAAAAAGGCAGACGGATTGTTATCAAAACCGGTGGATTTCACAATTCTCTCCAGATATGTATCAAGGCTTCTTTCTGGAAATAGTGAGAATATTTTCTCGCAGGCTAAAGAAAATCTAAAAAAAGAGTTTAGCAATTATTAATATATATAATTCCTAGAGTATTTTGGGTTTCGGATTTTCCAGTTCACTAAATATCATCGTATTTGATATTCACGTATGTTTGAATATCGTCCGACTTTGAATGTACCACTTCCGAATTGTCCGACGAGGCATAATTATTTGATTAATTACCTTAGTATTTAATTTTATTCACAAAATGAATAACCAAAATGAAAATAGAACAAGATTTCTACGTGAATTAGTTGATCTTGAAGATACAAGCCAGGTACAACTTTTTGGGAGTAATGGTAATTCTGAGAAAGAGAAAATTTATCAACAAATGATCGAAGAATCTGTCAATGGTATTTTGTTGGCGGATTTAAGTGGCACTATTGTATATGTCAATTCCCGGTTTCAGAGGATGTTTTTATATGAAACCGATGAACTTATAGGGAATCCTCTCGATTTGATTGTTCCGGATCACTTGAAGAAGGAATTTGAAAATTTTCTCCAAAGTTGTATTAAAGAACTGGCAGTTTCAGAAACTAAAATGTATGAATCAATTGGATTAAGAAAAGATAACGGTGAAATTCCAATAGAAATTAGTCTAAAACCCATTGTAACGATAAATGGTATCCTGCTATACTGTTGCATCAATGATATCACGCCCAAACAAAAAACCGTAGAAAAATTCAATAAGATTCACTCTGAATTAAAGAGAAGAGTTGACAAACGAACCCATGAATTGCTGAAAACCAACAAGCTCTTGAGAGCTGAAATTGAAGAGAGAAAACGGGCAGAAAGAGCTTTAAAATCTAGTGAACAGAGATATCGTACAATCGTTCATACCGCAACAGAAGGTATCTGGATATTGAATTCAAAAAATGAAACCACCTTTGTAAATAATACAATGGCCGAGCTCCTTGAGTATTCAGTTGAGGAACTACGTTCGAAATCATTGTTTGATTTCATGGTGGGTGAGAGTGGAAAAATTGCCAAAGAATACCTGACCAATCGGTTTTCTGATTTTAATGAACAGCATTACTTTAAATTTCGAAAAAAGTCAGGAATGGAAGTATGGACAGTACTTTCAGTAAAAAAAATCGAAGAAAAAAATGGTAAGTATGTTGGCGCAATGGTATTAGTCACCGATATCACCGAGCGCAAAAAAGCTGAAGCAGAAATCAGGAAGTTATCATCTGCGGTTGAGCAAAGTGCCAGCATCATTATTATTACGGATAATAATGGAAAAATAGAATATGTTAATCCAAAATTTACCGAAGTGACAGGTTTTAGCCGGGAAGAGGTTCATGGGCAAAATCCCAATATAATCAAAGGAGAAAAAACACCACCTGAAATATATCAGGAACTCTGGAGTACCATAATCAAGGGAAAAGAGTGGAAAGGAGAACTTCACAATAAGAAAAAGAATAATGAGTCTTACTGGGCACTGGCCTCAATCTCACCCATAAAAAATGCCGATGGTTCTATAACTCACTTTCTTGGGGTGCAGGAAGATATCACTGAACGCAAAATTTCTGATGATGCATTGAAAAGATATTCAAAGGAATTAGAAAGGAGTAACGAAGAACTTCAACAATTTGCATATGTTGCATCTCATGACCTTCAGGAACCGCTTCGTATGGTGAGTAGCTACATGACATTAATAAAACGGAGGTATGAAGGAAAACTGGATAAAGATGGAGAGGAGTTTATTGGATACGCCGTAGATGGTGCCAAGCGGATGAAACAACTGATTAATGATCTCCTGTTGTACTCGAGAGTTGGCACACATGGAAAACCATTCGTGCGAACAAATTGTAATAAAGTTTTGGAAAAAACGCTTCAAAATCTCCAGTTAGCAATTGAAGAAAATGAGCTTGAAATTAATTCTGAAAAACTTCCTATTGTGATTGCGGATGAAACACAATTACTGCAACTTTTTCAAAATTTAATAAGTAATGCCATTAAATTTCGTGGGAATGAGTCACCTCGAATTCATATATCTTCGAAGGAAGGGGAGGGGGAATGGATTTTTTCAATCTCTGATAATGGAATTGGAATCAGTAAGGAGTTTATGGATAGAATTTTTATAATCTTTCAACGGCTACATCCGATATCAAAATATCCAGGGACCGGAATCGGACTTGCTGTATGCAAAAAGATTGTCGAAAGACACGGGGGCAAAATATGGATTGAGTCTGAACCGGGAAAAGGTTCAACATTTTATTTCTCAATCGCCAAAACATTCAATGATAAGGAAAATTAATCTGATCATGGCAGATCCCATTCAAATTTTACTAATTGAAGACAATCCTGGTGATGTCCGATTGACGAGAGAAGCTCTTAAAGAGGGCAAGATAAAAAATGTACTTAATGTCGTTCACGACGGGGCAGAAGCGCTATCTTTCCTGCGCAGAAAAGGAAAATTTTCAAACGTTTCAAGACCTGATTTGATTCTTCTTGATTTAAATCTTCCCAAAATGAGTGGTAAGGAGGTTTTATCCGAAATAAAAAATGATCCTCAATTCAGAAGAATTCCAGTGGTGGTATTAACAACCTCTGCTGCGGAGAAAGATGTCCATGATGCCTATGATCGTTATGCAAATTGCTATGTAACGAAACCTGTTGACCTGGAACAATTTTTAGCACTGGTTAAAAATATTGAAGAGTTTTGGTTTTCTATCGTAAAGTTACCGGAAGAATAAAATCAAAACTTATACCCCATATTTGGACTAACCGAAGAATGGCATTGAATAATTAAATAAGGTCATTTGATCTTCCCCCCTCATCCCTTTAATACAGAAACATTTTGTTAATTCTCAAGTTTTAGTTTTAATCAATATTTCTAAAACTATCAAGCTAGCAAACTGAATCAGATCTATTAACCAGTTCATAAAATAATAGAAAAATGTACATACCAAATTTATCAAATCCAGGTGTGGGTTTTCATTTTGGCTATAGGATTGTCATTACCCTCCATTCACGCGGCAGATGATGATCATCTGCAATTATCTCTCAGGCCATCATGAAATTCCCGAGGCGAGTTTTGTTACGGACGTATGGGCATATTCTGACCCAATCACAGACAAAGAATATGCGTTAATCACCGACAATTTTTTAGGTCTCTTTATTGTAGACGTAAACGATCCCACCAATCCAGTTTTGGCAAGCCAGATAAATTCTGTTGCAGGATTTGATGTTAAATCTTGGCAGAATTATATTTATACCGTAACAGGTAGCTCGAATGGCAGCGGCAGCATCATCGATATTTTTGATCCATCAAAACCGGTTGTTGTTGGAACTTTCCTTCTTCTCGAAACATATTTATTGGCGATCAAGGATATATGTATGCCGAAGCACCCGGTCTAAGAATTTTCGATGTAAAATCGGATCCTATCAATCCACAATTAGCATGGAATGGAAATTCTAATCAAGGGCATGATGGGACAGTAGTTGATGACGAACTTTATGATTTTCACGGAAGGCAAGGAACAAGCACTTATGATATAAGCAATCGATTAGATTCTAGTTTGAAATTGATAATTGACGATCCGAGTATTTCATATCATAATAGCGGTTGGATAGATAGCAGCAAAAAATTTATTTCTATCTGTGACGAACTGGTAAGGCATCCTTCCGTTGATATTTCCGCATAGGATGTTTCACAGGTCGATAATCCGGAACGAGTTTGCAGTATGCGGACCCGGGTGCTACTGTTCACAACTTTATGATAAGAGGCAACTATGGAATTGCTTCTTATTATTTAGCTGGTTACCGAGTCTTTGATGTTTCCATCCCTGCTCAGATCAAGTTAGTTGCAGAATATGACACATCCCCGTCCACTAGTGGGAGTTTTTCGGGGCGCATTTGGGATTTACCCGTATACAAATTCCGGAAATATTTATGTGAGCGATTAGGATAATGGTCTATTTATCTTCGCTTTTGGTGAAGGTGAGGTTCCACCCCGCTCCGAGAATCCAACAGCATTTATTCTGACGCAAATTTATCCAAATCCTTTCAACCAGTGTACGACATGTATTTAGGAAAAACCTTCATCTGCATTCGTCGAAATTGCTATTTATAATATGCCGGGAGAGAAAGTTAAAACACTTGTCCGTGAAAACAAATCTCAGGGAGGCTGTCCGGTTGTTTGGACTGGAACATATGATTCAGGAACCAGGGTTTCCTCCAGAATTTATTTCTACAGAATGAGTGCAGGAGATTTTGCCGCCGTGAAAAAACTGGTTTTTATCAACTAAAATTCCACTTGTAAGATTCCACGTAGCTATTCTTCGAACTGCAATTCTGTTTGAATGGAATCCCTTTGCTTTAAAACGTTTGAATTTTCCCCAATAAAGGGTTATTATTAAATAATTTCATGGAAAACCTTGTATTTATTGAAAATCAACTCGTTGTTTACTCGGTGAAATGACATCGCTGAATGTTGTCGTATGATTTAAAGAATATATGAAATATTTAAGGTCATTTAATATTTAAATGTCATTGTGGATCAATCAGGTTTTTAAAAAAATGATGAAAATTCAATTCAAATTATTTTTTCTCATTGCCTTCTTGATTATAGGTTGTGAATCAGCTGATAATTCAAATAATGTGAAAGCAGTCAGATTTGATCTTCCTGAAATACAAGAGTCTGGTGTTTTGAGGGCCATTACCGTCTACAGCGCAACCAGTTATTTCATTTTTAAGGGCAGGCCGATGGGATTTGAATTCGAGCTGCTTAGCCGATTATCGGATGATCTGGGATTAGATCTGGTGATGGTTATAGCAAAAGACGCAGACGAGTTATTTACAATGCTAAACTCGGGACATGGGGATATGGTTGCCGCCAGTCTAACTATAACAAAAGACCGGACTGAAAAAGTAAATTTCACAGAACATCACACCATCACCAGACAAGTACTTGTACAAAACAAACCGTCTGACTGGCGGAATATGAAATTGCACGAGATTGAAAACTTACTAATTCGCAATCCAATAGATTTAATTGGAAAAAAGGTGCATGTTCGAAAGGGTTCATCTTATTATACTCGCTTGCTTAATCTATCGGACGAAATCGGAGGCGACATTGAAATTGTGGAGGTGCCCGGAAATGTTACCACTGAGCACTTAATCAAAAGGGTTGCTGAAGGGGAAATCAAATTTACTGTTTCCGATGAAAATATTGCTTTAATCAACCAGGCATATTATCCAATTTTGGACGTAAAAACCGCGGTTAGTTTTCCACAAAGGACCGCATGGGTTATTCGAAAAAACTCCCCGTTATTATTAAAAGCGGTCAACGAGTGGTTGATCGATGTGAAAAAGACCACCGATTATTATGTTATTTATAACAAATATTTCAAAAACCGAAGGGCCTTTCGCACTCGCATGGAAAGCGAATATTCCTCAATCGGAGGGGGAAAAATATCAAAGTTTGATGATTATATTCGCAGCTATGCGGACAGTATCGGTTGGGATTGGAAACTGATTGCCTCATTGATATATCAGGAATCACAATTTCGTCCGAAAGTAAAGTCCTGGGCAGGAGCTGTTGGATTAATGCAGTTGCTCCCATCAACCGCCAAACATTACGGGGCTAAAAATGTTTATAATCCTCAAGAGAATGTTTTGGCCGGAACAAATTACCTCAAATGGCTTGATACTTATTGGGAAGAGATAGAAGAACCGGAAGAAAGAGTAAAGTTTGTGCTGGCATCCTACAATTGTGGCTACAATCATATTGAAGATGCCCGGAGACTAACAGATAAGTACGACGGAGATCCGAATACCTGGGATGAAAATGTCGCAGATTTTGTCATAAAACTTTCGGATGAAGAATATTATAATGATGAAGTTGTGAATTTTGGATATTGCCGTGGTGAAGAGCCGGTTGCATATGTGGAAGAAATTCTGGATAGGTATCAACACTACGCAAAACTTATTGAATAAATTTTGTTCTATTTGTTCTTAATAGAAATGGAATCGCCCTCTTTGACAACTTGATTGTATAAAAGATTATCTGTAGCCAATTCATGAGGTTCCACGCTGGTTTTAGCCAAATTTTTTAAGTCCAGAACCAGTACTATTCCTCCAACTATGGCCCCTGAAATAGTCGTAAATAGTCGAAAAAGAACTGCGTAAAATACAAGCACATCCGCTGCCATAATTTTATTCATTAACCATGTGGACGATACTTCCGCTAATCCGGATGCTCCCGGGGTCGGTGCAAAATAGATCAAAAAATACTGTATGATTTGGAGTCCCAGAAATAGATCGAAATTAATTCCCGGAGATAGAGCTATTGCGATGATATATCCTAACAAGTATTTATTAAAAAAAAGAACCATGGTAGTAAAAACAATAATTACCAATGAAATCTTTTTCTCTTTTAAGATTTGTCTAAAATTTTCCTGAAATAGCACTACCTCAGATTTAAGTACTTCAAGGAGTTTAACACTAATCATCTGTAATTTGACAAGCCGATTTGGAATGAGGGTGAAGATAAATTCGATTAATTTATAACCGATAGTTGGAAAGGTTAGAATCAAACCCACCACCCCTGCAAAAATGAAGAGGGCAAAAAATCCCGATCTGATAATTGGAGTAATCTGCTCCCCAAATAAATAATCCGGTAAAATAAATATGGCTGTCAGGCTGGCAATTTGAAAAAAAAACAGGGTGGAACTAAGATTGATTAAAGAGACCAATGCCCCCTGTGAAATTTTTGCCCCGCAACGCCACAAGATATATAATTGTGCCGGTCCTCCCCCAGTCTGAAATGGGGTTACGGCCCCCATAAATATATTTGCCCAATTGGAGCGCATCGAATTCCACAGTGAAATTTTCGGCAAAACCTTTCCATCAAAAAAAAGCGAATATCTAAATCCACCGATAATATAATCGAGTATCACAAGGGCAAATATCAGCAAAATTGCAGGGGATTGCATCAACTGTGATACGTGTTCTAATCCTGCCGGGGTTTTCCACCAGATAATAAAAACCAGACCCAGAAATGAAAACAGGATAAATCCCTGAATACCACGCTTAATTGTTTTTGGAGAAGGGGGTTGTATGTCGTGGTTTAATTTCGTGGACATATTCTATAATTTTCTTCAGTGATTTTTGCCGCGGTTTATCGGAATTTTATAAAAGGCTCAAATTTAAATGGTTTCATGTTCTTATCCAACTCATTAAAAATCTCTTTTCTTGTATTGAGAACGATCCAAATGCCTTTGAAAATAGACTAAAAATTTAATAGAGTATTTGAAACCAAATTTATCTTCCTGCGTGAGATATTAGATTTTCCTATGAATTTTTGAGTCAACTTTTATGAAGCAATCTCTACAAATTATTATTTTGTCGTGTTTCCTAAACAGTTATTCTTTGGGACAAATAGGTGTTGGGAACCCCGCTCCTGACTTTACGCTGAATACCTTAAACAATAACCCAATCTCACTTTCTCAATTTTCTGGAAAAGTGGTATATCTTTATTTTTTGGGATATAACTATCCCCCATGTCTCGCTCCCACAGGTGGTGCTGCCAGTGAATTTGATATATGGCAGGTTTATAAAAATTTTGAGTTCCAATCGATTGGTATTGACTGTTGGGATGGGACACCTGCCCAGTTAGATGAGTTCCGGTTTAATACAGGTATAACCTATCCATTATGTTTGAACGGCAGTGATGTATGTCTGGACTATCTGGCCCCCGCCTCATTCTCCGTGGTTGTAAACCAGGCCGGACAGATAAGTTATTTAGGATTAGGATTGGATTTACCTGCAGTAACGGGGGTGATTGATAGTCTCCTGGGTGTTACCGGAATTGAAGAAAAAAAAGTGATTAAACAGAACTTTACTTTGAGCCAAAATTATCCCAATCCTTTTAATCCGATTACCAGGATCGAATTTAATCTCTCAAAAGCCGATTTTATAACTTTAAGAATATTTAATCTTATCGGACAGGAAATAGCCGTTCTAATTTCTGTGCCAGCGGAAGCTGGTGAACATTCCATAGACTGGGATGCTTCTTCTTATCCGGCAGGATTCTACTTTTACCGGTTAGAGGGATCAGGCTTTAGCGAAACCCGTCGAATGGTACTGCTCAAATAATCCCTCAAGAAGCCTTTATTAGTTCAAGTCCTAAATACAAACGATCTAAGTTATTGGTTGTGGTATTCAATCGAATTATCAAACAAAGGAACTGGGTGGATGAAAAAGGTATTTTTTCCACAAAATATTCGATAACGATTGGATTATGAGTCCGGAATCAATCAGATACTCGATACATAATTTCATCAATTTATAAATATAGATTTTTCGGGGTGAAGGGATTTACAACTTTATAAAGTAAGTATTGCATCTTTTGGAAAAATTTTAGTGATTTATACATATTTTGTTTCAGGATACATTGAATTGTTTATCAAAAGCGGGCTTATATCTCCGAATCAATTCTTAGAAAATAATCTATCATATGCATGCCAGCTTTAAAGCGTTTATGTCCCGGTTAATAGATTATGCCGGGCTTTTCCCTCCGGCAGAACTATCCATGGCAGAGGCATTTCAAAATTATGTCAGATACCGGGAAGAACCGCAATCATGGATGCTCTCAAGATTTATTTGTCCTGCTTCAAGACTTAATGAACTTCATGAGCACCGGGAACTCATCCATCAAATTAAAACCCCCATCGAATTTTCAGTTCTGACAAGAAGCGGGAGGGATAAAGATCAATTTCTTAGTGGATTAAATCAGGATCTCAACCTTATTTCTGATTTTAAGATGATTTATACGGAAAATGTCTTATGCAACGTTTTTGAGATGAGATTACCTCCTCTTTTTGTTAACAAAACTTCGTTGTACAATATACATAGTTTCCTTGATGAAATCGCAGAGTTGATTGAAGCCAGAGGCTTGGGACAGATAACTCCCTTTTATGAGTATCCTTTCGGCGAGGATTGGAAATCCCAGATAGATCTGGTGATTAAAGCCATTTCATTACATTCTCAGGCAATTTCAAAAAAGCAATTTGATATATATCTCCCTGCAGGTTTCAAGTTAAGGTGCGGTGGAGTTGAACCATCCATGTTTCCATCGGCAGAGCAAGTAGCATTCGTGCTTCATCAGTGTAAAAATAACAAAGTTCCTCTCAAAGCCACTGCCGGTCTTCATCATCCCATCAGGCATTATAGCCGGGAGGAAGCGGTGACGATGCATGGATTTATAAATGTATTTGCAGCCGGCACTTTTGCCCATCATTTGGATTTGGATGAATCCCAAATACGAGAAATTGTCGAGGAAGAACGGGCCGAGAATTTCGTTTTTTCCAGAAACTTTATTTCTTGGAAAAACTACAGCGTCGATACTGACCAGATCAATCAATTACGTTCCAAATATTTAATTTCATTTGGAAGCTGCAGTTTTGATGAACCCAGTGCCGATTCACAGGCTTTATCCCTTTTATGATTCGTGATTCCTTCTTATAATATCAATATTTTTATAAATTCTAACCGTAGAACAGGGCTATATCATGATTAATACGACCGATCCCTCCATAAAATCGTTTATACCGGTTTCTCCTAAATCCCATTTCCCGATACAAAATTTACCGTTTGGCGTATTTCGAAAAGGAAAGGAAGCCGAGCCTAGAGTGGGGGTGGCCATCGGTGAATATGTCCTGGATTTATCCGTTCTGGAAAACAATAAACTGGTTGGAGGACCGCTGCTGGGAAGCCCGGACATTTTTTTAAGATCCTCTTTAAATGATTTTATGGCATTGGGCCGGCAAGCATGGACCAAAACCAGAGCCACTATTAGTCATCTTTTGCGTGAGGAGGTTCCTACCTTGCGGGATAATGCCGTTTTGCGGGACCAAGCGTTGCTTTCCATGGAGGAAGTCGAAATGCTGTTGCCGGTAGCTATTGGTGATTACACCGATTTCTACTCATCAAAACAACACGCCACCAATGTGGGAAGCATGTTCCGGGATCCGGAAAATGCTTTGTTGCCAAATTGGCTTTGGCTTCCGATTGGCTATCATGGCAGAGCGAGTTCGGTTATTCCCAGCGGTGCGGATATTTTCAGACCAAAAGGACAGACCAAACCCAATGATTCTTTAGCACCTGTATTTGGGCCCTGCAGGCTGCTGGATTTTGAACTGGAGATGGGTTTCTTTATAGGGCCGGGCAATCAGGTGGGAAATCCTATTTCGGTGCAGGATTCCAGTGCGCATATCTTTGGAATGGTTTTGGTAAATGACTGGAGTGCCCGTGATATTCAAAAATGGGAGTATGTTCCATTAGGTCCGTTTCTGGCAAAGAACTTTGCTACGTCGATCTCCCCCTGGGTGGTAACACTGGATGCCCTGGAGCCATTTCGATGTGCCGGACCGGAACAAACGCCGGAACCGTTATCGTATTTAAAGACTTTAAATGAATGGTCATATGATATTCTTCTAGAGGTCCTTTTGCAATCGGAAAAGATGGAAAAGCCGCAACGAATTTGTAAAAGCAATTTTAAATATATGTACTGGAATATTTGCCAACAACTGGCTCATCACACCATAACCGGCTGTAATGTGCGCCCGGGAGATTTGATGGCATCAGGCACCATCAGTGGGCCGACACCGGATTCATTTGGCAGTCTGCTGGAATTGACTTGGAAAGGTACCAAACCAATAAAGCTGACCAGCGGCGAAGAGAGAAAATTCCTCCAGGATGGAGATACGGTGATAATGACCGGCTGGTGCCAGGGTGAGAAATACCGGGTCGGTTTTGGCGAGGTAAAGGGAAAGATTTTGCCTGCTATTGATTGAACTTCTATTTAATTTTAGCAACAGTTGAAAAGTTGGATGCGCAGGCTATTTTGATGATGAACAACTTAAATTTTACGAATTGTCTATGCAGCATAAGTCCTGTTGTTTTTGGGATGACAAACCCAAATCTTAATAAAGGGAATTTTTGTTTTATATTCAGTCTGAATTATTAAGTCTGCCTCTTTAATTATGGAGTCCATCCCGCCATTGTCCCGATAACTTTTATATCTATCCAAATGTCTTGCCATCCACTCATCAAAATGAAGCAGCCGTTTTTGAAGTGTTGAATTTGGCTCGAATAGATCCGCAATGATGATTTTATCTGCAAGTTTCTGAAAATCTTTCAAAATTGATACAGCCGTATCTCTCTCCATTTCATGCAAACAAAGAGAAGCGACAACATGTGTAAATCCCTCCACTATCAAATTTCTCCACTCTTTTACATCCGACTTAAAAAAGATCAGATTGTTAATGCCAATTTTGCGCGCCTTCTTTTTGGCATAATTTATCATTTTCTTATTTATATCAATTCCATAACCTTTATTAATGCGATGGGCATTTTCAAAAAGCAACATTCCGTTCGCACATCCAATTTCGAACACCATGGAATTTTCAGGGAGCAGAGAGGAGATTTGTCTTCGCAGTGGAGCAAGAGATCTGTCTGTAATGTGGTTTCTGATGAATAGAGAAATCATTTACTATAGAGATTATTTCAAGTTATTCATCAACTATTATTGATGCTTTATAGGTATTTTATCAATTTATTCTGTTTTAATCAAACCATTTTGATCAAAAGGATTGAAAAGAGCAATCAGATGTGAACTCATGGTGTAAGGTTCTGAAGTTGGTTTACAGAATTAAGTAGAATAATGGTACTGTGTGAAGCGTTAATGAATGAAGAATTTCTTGGCGTGAGAATCACCGAGTATTACTGGTCATTCCGTAGTTTGCTCCAACGAATCTCTTTGAACCTCCTGTAGATATCTATCCCATTTCAAAATCGTATCGATGGTGTGATAAGTGACCGGGTGATAGGTCGCCCGGGCTTTTGTATAAATTTCTCTGGCCAAATCCAGTCCATCCGGTGTTTTTGCCAGTTCCAGATAGAGCGGTTTTAGAAATTTGCGCCTTCCTATCTTCAGTAAAAATGCCTCTAATGCAGAATAGGCACGGAAATAATTTGTTTTGATTGAATGAAGAAGCCACTGAAATAAAATTTCAGAATTTTCCGATTTTGAGAAATTAAACGCGACATCCAGAGATGCCATCTGTCGAACGTTTAAGGTATCTGGCAGGTTGCGTATGAATTCGATCCAATGGTGGGTGGTCCAATCCCGTGTCACTAAATTTCTTGCTGGAATTCCCATTAAATATTTGTTCACCTCCGTCTCCACAAGAATAAACTGCTCTGATGTTACCACCGGGCAATTGTCCGGCAAACCTGGTTCAAAAATCCACTCATAAATTTTTAAGCTATCACTTACATTTTTGTCATTTCCCAACAACTGCATTTCAAGATACTTAATGAATAATTCAGTGGTCATAGGTTCAAAGGCAAAATAGTTGAAATAAGAATTCAGAAAAGCGTCCCATTTCGTTCGACCGGCATATTCCTCCAACATTCTCAGGAAGAATGAGCCCTTGTCGTATGCGATGCTGGTTAGCTTGTTATCCGGATCTCTCCGGGGAAGATCGAGCGCTAATTTTGTATATTGGCTGTTCATTCCCAATCTTTCCAACTCCTCTTCTAAATCCTGAAAAGCCAGTTGCGCCAACATCTCTGCATATTCCCTCCCATAAAGATCCTCCATAATCCTGTTTTCAATATAACTGGTAAAGCCCTCATTTAGCCAAAAATCATTCCAGGTGGCATTTGTCACTAAATTACCTGACCAGGAGTGAGCAAGTTCATGCGCAATAAGAGCAGTCAGGGATTTGTCACCCGCAATTACCGTTGGGGTTACAAAGGTTAATCTGGGATTTTCCATTCCACCATACGGAAAGCTCGGTGGAAGAACGATGATATCATAACGTTCCCAGCGGTATGGCCCATATAATTTTTCAGCCGACTCGATCATTTTCTCGGTATCTTCAAATTCTTTTGTCGCTGCATTAATGACAGATGGTTCTGCATACACACCGCTCCGCTCTCCAATAGATTGAAACATAATATCCCCCGCAGCGAGCGCCAAAAGGTAGGAAGGAATCGGTTGGGGCATCTCAAAAGTGTAAACACCAGAGGAAGATTTGTAAGTAGGATTCTCGGCACTCATGAGCACCAGTAAATCGGGATCAGTTTTAATCCTTGCAGTGTATGTGAATCGAACCCCGGGACTGTCCTGGCAGGGAATCCAGGATCGAGCCAAAATGGCCTGTGATTGAGTGAATAAAAATGGTTGTCTCCCACCGGCAGTTTGCACCGGATCCAGCCATTGCAGTGCTGAGGCATCAGGATTTGTGGAGTAATAAACATGGACTGTTTTCGTATTTGGTAAAAGATTGATGATAAGTGGCTCTCCCAAATCATTTACTTTTCGCCCGGCTCTGAAGGAGGTCTCTTCCTCCGGTGAATCCAGTGTCACCTTCTCAATATTTAAATTCATCATATCAAGAAATAATCTGGAGCTGCCGTTTTTGTTTATAATACTGAGGGATGCCCTACCGGATATTTGTTTGATCTCGAAATTAATTTCCAAATCGAGGTCAATGTGAGTGACAATTATATTTTCCGGATTAGAAAATGAATGCGGATCTTCCACAATCTCTGTTTGAAAAAGAGTGTCGATAGCAGCTGAATCGAGTCTATTTATCTCTTGTGTATCTCTTTCCGCCACCTCAGAATCTTTTTTCTGACAACCCAAAATACTCAACAGAATTATATTAAGAGTTAAAAACCCAAAAAGCATATGATTCGATTTTCGTAACCGCATTTGCTCCTCTTTTTAAATTTCGTTTAAAAAAGAAAACTATGAAGAATGGTTAGCAAAACAAAATAATAAATCTTTCTTAGCATTCTTAATTTTTTCTCATTACTACCTCATTGAGTCAATAAAAATTATGACAATTCAAACGTGGAAAAAACTTGCTTTTCTTTATTGAAGCATTTATTATGATACATTTGAAATATTGACACAAGCAGGTTCAAATCTTACGAATTTTTGGCAAATATCGCACGGATTTTTGCTTAGTTGTTGATAATGGGGACGATTATGAAAATTCAACTTCAAAATTATTGAACAACAACTAGAAAACACCTGGAATTGATATTTGTTTCTCGTCATAGATTTTCCTCAGGAGGGTAACATGACAAAGCCACCTTTTACCATTATGGGTACCGATTATGTTGAGTTTATTGTTGGGAATGCCAAACAAGCAGCCCACTACTATCAGACGCTTTATGGATTTGAACCGATTGCTTTCAGAGGACTGGAAACCGGTTACCGTGAGAAAGCCTCTTACGTACTAAAACAGAATAAGATCCACTTCGTATTCTCATCTCCCTATAAAGCAAATTCACCGTTGAATGTTCATTTAATGCTGCATGGGGATGGGGTCCGTGACGTTGCTTTTTGGGTGGATGATGCAAAGGCGGCCTGGGAATATGTCACCGGGAGAGGTGCTGTATCGGTTCTTGAACCCACCACTCTCAAAGATGATTCTGGTACAATCATCATGGCTTCGATGCAAACATATGGGGATACCATCCATACATTCGTTCAGCGGGATAAATATGAAGGTGTATTTATGCCAGGCTTTGAACCGTATCGATCGCGAAGACAAACCACTCCGGTCGGGCTAAATTTTGTGGATCATTTTGTGGGAAATCAACCGGAAGGCGATATGGAAAGGGTGGCGAAATGGTATGAAAACGTCCTCGGATTTCACCGTTTCTGGACAGTAGACGATAAGGATATCGCCACAGACTTCAGTGCACTCCGTTCGATCGTCGTAGCAAATGAGAATGAGCGCATCAAAATGCCTATAAACCGCCCTGCAAAAGGTTTAAAAGCTTCCCAAATTCAGGAATATGTGGAATACTACGGCAGCCCTGGTGTGCAGCATATTGCATTGGATACAAAGGATATTGTTAAGACAGTTTCACAACTAACAGAAAACGGCGTGGAGTTTCTTGAAACGCCTCAAACCTATTATGAGCTGCTCACAAACCGCGTTGGGAAAATCGACGAGGATATATCCGAATTGGCGCGATTGGGTATACTAGTCGATAGAGATGAACATGGATATTTGCTCCAGATTTTTACCCGACCGGTGCAGGATCGGCCAACTCTGTTTTATGAAGTAATCGAAAGAAAAGGGTGCTCCGGTTTTGGAAAAGGTAATTTTAAGGCTCTATTTGAATCTATTGAGCGGGAACAGGAACGTCGTGGGAATTTGTGATTCAATGTTAAAAGTTCGATAAAATCGATTTCTTTGAGTCAGTGGGAAAAGAATCCATTTGAGTTCATTGATTAAGCAATAAATCCCGTGGTTCCAAGAATTGATTCATACACCAATCATTAGAGTGAATTCATCACTTGCACACATGGTGGTTGATTAAAAACTAGTAAAAAATATTACAAAAATTGCGGAGGAATTCATGCCTTTTTACGTTCAACGAGGAAATATTCCACCAAAACGGCACATCCAGCACCGGGATAAGAATGGAAAGTTGTATTACGAAAACCATATCAGCCGGGAAGGTTTCTCCGATGTGTATTCCAATCTATACCATCTCCGACATCCGACCCGTATCGCAGAGGTTGCTGAATTTGTAACGTATGCGCTAAAACCAGCGGAAGACCGGGTTCATCGGCACAGGCATCTGGAGACATTTAAATTTGAACCGGAGGGGAATTGGGTTTTTGGGAGACGGGCAATTGCTTTTAATAATGATGTAGTTCTCAAAATAGCCGCTCCAAAGGAACAGGGGGAATTTTATTACAGAAATGGCATAGCCGATGAAATTATTTTTATTCACCACGGTGAAGGCACACTCCATAGCTATTTTGGAAAACTTGATTTTGGACCCGGTGATTATATCGTAATCCCAAAAAGTGTCCTGTATAAGCTTGAATTGAGGACCGAGAATCAACGCCATTTGATTATGGAAGCCACTGGTCCGGTTCAACCGCCCAAGCGGTACCGGAATGAATTTGGACAGTTATTGGAGCATTCACCATTTTGCGAACGGGATATCCGCGTCCCTGAGTTTGTGGAACCAATCGATCAGGAAGGCCAATTTGATTTTGTTCTCCGTACAACTGATGGATTTCAAAAGTACAAATTTGCTCACAATCCAATGGATGTGGTAGGATGGGATGGCTACTATTATCCCTGGATATTTAATATCAATGATTTTATGCCAATTACCGGCAAGTTGCATATGCCGCCTCCCATTCATCAGACATTTCAGGCACCGGGATTTGTGGTGTGTTCATTCTGCCCTAGAATGTATGATTATCACGAGCTATCGATTCCGGCACCCTATAATCATCAGAATGTCGATAGCGATGAGGTCCTTTATTATGTTTCGGGCAGTTTTATGAGTCGAAGAGCGGTGAGCGAAGGTTCAATTACCATTCATCCATATGGGTTAGCGCACGGACCCCAACCGGGTAGATATGAAGGGTCCATCGGTAAGAAAGAAACCAATGAATTGGCAGTGATGCTGGATCCATTCCGACCACTCACTCCAGCGCAGGATTCGTTACTGGTGGATGATCCGAAATACCCGTTGAGCTGGCTTGAGTAATAAAGCTAGTCAATCGTGGAGGTTTTTCCCGATCTAAGATTTTCGGCGAGATATAAACATGTTATGGTATTAGAGATTGTTAAGATTGTTGTTGTGACCAGAGCGAAGCAATAATAGAGATCGCCACGCTTCTTTCGGTCGCTCGCGATGATAAGCTATTGAGTCATTGCGAGGCTGATGTTTAGCTGAAGCAATCTCTTAGACAAAGACTGTCATACTCCCTTCGCTCATCTGTTACGAGTTCAAATCATAACCAATACCATCAAATTTTTGTGGGCAATTTTTATAGTCTTAAAATAATAAATAGATTGATTGGTAAACTTAAATACAATTGTTAAAGATATTGGAAATCAACAAGTAATCAAAAATCTGTTCAATGAGTCATCGTTTGCATAAATCCAAAACATTCCCTTTCGGACAGAAAATTATCTGGAAGCCGAATCCCGAATGGATCAAAGAAAGTAATCTCCAAAAATTCATGACCACACGGAATATTAGCAATTATGATGCGCTTATGGAACGCTCGATCTGTGATATCGCATGGTTCTGGGATGAGGTTATACAAGATTTGGATATTCAATTCTATCAACCTTATGACGAAATTGTCGACCTCAGTGGCGGATATCAATTTCCGAAATGGTGTGTCGGTGGCAAGATGAATATCGTTCACAATTGCCTCGACAAATGGCAGGAAACACGCACTGCTGAGAAAATGGCATTTCAATGGGAGGGAGAAGGCGGGGAGATCCTGAAACTGAGCTATCGGGAGCTATTTCAAGAAGTAAACAAATGTGCAAACGCATTAAAACAATTAGGATTAGCAAAAGGAGATGCTGTTGGACTTTACATGCCTATGATTCCGGAACTGATATTCGTGTTTCTGGCAGTTATCAAAATTGGTGGAATTATTTTACCCCTCTTCAGTGGCTACGGGCCAGCAGCAATTGAGACTCGATTAAGGGATGCCGATGCTAGAGCGCTTATTACCTGTGATGGCATGTTTCGGCGCGGTAAATCAATCCCTATGAAAACCATTGCTGATGAAGCTGTAAAAGAGTGTTCTTCAGTAAAGCATGTGATTGTGGTAAAGAGAGTTGGCCTCACGAATATTCCCTGGAATGCGAATCGTGATCGGTGGTGGCATGATCTGGTTCCTTCTCAAGGTGTCAACTGTGATACTGAAATGACCGATGCAGAAGACGTAATGATGATCATTTACACCAGTGGAACTACCGGTAAACCAAAAGGGGCGGTTCATACTCATTGTGGATTTCCTATCAAAGCAGCTCAGGATATGTACCATGCTATGGATCTAAAACCGGACAACACCATGTTTTGGTTAACTGATATGGGCTGGATGATGGGACCCTGGCAGGTTTTCGGAGCACTATTAATCGGTGCATCACAGGTATTTTATGATGGCGCACCTGACTACCCCGAATCGGACCGCCTCTGGGCAATTGTGGAAAAACATCAAGTGACTCACTTGGGAGTTTCTCCAACTTTGATACGTTCAATGAAATCACAGCGCAACACTCCAATTCAAAGTCATAATATTTCATGTCTAAGAGCCGTTGGGTCAACCGGCAGTCCATGGGATCCGGGATCCTGGTTATGGTTATTTGAAAATGTACTCGAAAGCAGAAAACCGATTTTAAACTATTCCGGCGGCACTGAAATCAGTGGCGGTATTGTTTGCGGCAATTTTTTTAAACCGTTGAAACCCTGTGCATTTTCTGGACCGGTGGTGGGGATGGATGCCGATGTGGTAGATGAAAATGGCCGTTCCCTTCGAGGAGAGGTTGGTGAGCTGGTTGTACGAAATCCCTGGATTGGCATGACACGTGGGTTTTGGAGAGACAAGCAAAGATATTTGGAATCATATTGGAGCCGGTTTCAGCATGTCTGGCTTCACGGGGATTATGCAGCGGTTGATGAAGACGGCCTTTGGTATATTTTAGGTCGCAGTGATGATACCATAAAGGTCGCAGGAAAAAGACTGGGTCCGGCAGAGGTTGAATCCATTGTGAATTCTCATCCTCTGGTTTTGGAGTCGGCAGCGATTGCAGTACCGCACCCTATCAAAGACAACGAAATTGTGGTTTTTTGTGTGATCCGATCCGGTGTAAAGGGCGGTGAAATTCTTCGGCAGGAAATTTTGAAAAAAGTGATAGGGCAATTGGGAAAACCGTTGAAACCAAAGGAAATAAAGTTTATCAAAGCCCTTCCGAAAACAAGAAATGCCAAGGTCATGCGGCGGGTAATACGGGCAGTTTATTTGGGAAATAATCCCGGCGATATCAGCAGTCTGGAGGACCCGAATACCCTTGTAGAAATAAAATTGGCCACATAATCTTATTAAGATTTGGTGGTACTACGGCGATTCACAAGTGTTTGAATAACTTTTTCTGATGATGAAACTTGAATCGGCAAAATACATTGAATAAATTCTGAATAATATAGGCATTGATTAATAATTAGGAGCAGTATTTTCATGGACATGGATGAAGCAAAACAAATGAACATATTTCAGGAGAAGATAGAGGCCGGTGAGAAAATTGAGCCGAAGGACTGGATGCCTGAACGCTACCGGAAACAGCTAATTCGAATGATGTCTCAGCATGCTCACTCAGAGGTGGTGGGAATGCTACCGGAAGGCAACTGGATTACCAGAGCGCCTTCATTAAGGAGAAAAATGGTTCTTCTGGCCAAGGTTCAGGATGAGGCCGGACACGGTTTGTACATCTACAGTGCCACCGAAACGTTAGGAATAGATCGTAGAGAACTTCTGGAACAGCTTTTGAGCGGCAAAGCCAAGTATTCGAATATTTTTAATTATCCCACATTAACCTGGGCTGATATTGGAGTGATCGGATGGCTTGTGGATGGTGCCGCTATCGTAAACCAAACTATGCTGGCGAAAACATCGTTTGGTCCCTATTCGCGAGCCATGATCCGGATTTGCAAAGAAGAAAATTTTCATAAAAAGCAAGGTTATGAAATTGTTGCAACTCTGGCGCAAGGAACGCCCGATCAGAAAAAGATGGCCCAGGATGCGGTAAATCGATGGTGGTGGCCATCTCTGATGATGTTCGGACCTTCCGATAAAAATTCACCCAACAGCGCTGAATTGATGAAATGGAAGGTGAAACTAAAAAGTAATGATGAGCTTCGGCAGCGGTTTGTAAATATGACTGTAGCTCAGGCCCAAGCCATTGGATTAACACTTCCCGATCCCGATTTAAAATATAATGAGGAAACCGGCAATTGGGAATTTGGTGAAATCAACTGGGATGAGTTTTATTCGGTCATTAGAGGGAATGGCCCCTGTAATAAAGAACGAATGGCCGCCCGGCAAAAGGCGCATGAAGAGGGACGTTGGGTACGCGAAGCCGCTGCCGCATACACAGAGAAAAGAAAACAGCCATTTAACTAATTTCTTTTTGTTATTTCGAAGTGACGTTAGAGGTTGGGGTGGATTTGAGAAATGATGAGAAATTTGTGACCATAGAAGAGTAGGTAAAATAAGGAACCTTTAATGGAAGAAAAAACAATCGATAGCGAATGGCCCTTGTGGGAGGTCTTTACCCAGGCAAAAACCGGTCAGCCGCACGAGCATGCCGGCAGTGTGCATGCACCCGATGCTGAGATCGCACTACAGAACGCCCGGGATGTTTACTCACGCCGCAATGAGGCTGTGAGCATTTGGGTGGTCCCGGCAGATAAGATCACCGCCACATCACCTTCTGATAGCGGTCCCTTCTTTGACCCCGCTAATGACAAAGTTTACCGTCACCCGCAATTCTATAAAGTGCCACGGGGAGTCAAAAATATATGACTTTTGAGGAGCTGGAAAAAGAACATCGTGAAGCGCTCTTTAATTATTTGCTTTATTTGGGCGATGATCGATTGATATTAGGACACCGATTGTCGGAGTGGTGTGGTCATGGCCCGATTCTGGAAGAAGATATCGCACTGGCGAATATTGCTTTGGATTGTATCGGGCAAGCCAGTAATTTTCTCAAACTGGCCGGCGAAGTAGAGGGCACGGGAAGAAGCGAGGATGATTTGGCGTATCATCGCGAGGCAATCGATTTTAAAAATATTATTATGGTCGAATTACCAAAAGGTGATTTTGCATTTACGATCGCCCGGCAATTTTTATTTTCCGCATACAGCCATCTGCTTTTCGAGCAATTGCAGCATACCAATATAGAAGAATTATCTGCATTGTCCTCAAAATGTGCCAAAGAAGTCCGCTATCATTTGCGGCATACCAGTGAGTGGATGTTAAGGTTAGGTGACGGGACAGAAGAAAGCCATCAAAGAACTCAGAATGCTCTTAATGACGTCTGGATGTACACCGGTGAAATGTTTGAGGAGAACCAAGTTGAGAAAAGACTATTTGAAAAAGGTAAATCGAATGAATCAACACAAATTTGGAATGAATGGAAAAAAATTGTAGCTAAAGCAATTTCCAAGGCGACACTTGACATGCCTGAGGATGGATATATGATGAGCGGTGGACGGTCCGGCCGGCATTCCGAGCATCTTGGACACCTCTTGGCGGAGATGCAGATTTTGCCACGCTCCTTCCCGGAAGCAAAATGGTAATGCCATGATTTTAACGAAGGAAAATATTCTGAATATTTTGGATGAGGTTAAAGACCCTGAAATTCCGGTTATCAGTGTGCTGGAACTTGGAATAGTGAGGGATGTTCACGTGGATGGCGAAAAAGTTATGGTTGACATTACCCCCACCTATTCCGGCTGCCCGGCCAACCGTGCCATTGAACAGAGTATTATATCCACATTAAGATCAAAAGGATTTGGTAATCCCACCATACGGATTGTTCATTCACCTCCCTGGACAACCGATTGGATTACTAAAGAAGGAAAACGGAAATTGAAAGAATATGGCATCGCACCACCGGGTTCCGCAGATAGTGAAGATTGGTCGCCATTTGGAAATTTACACCGGGTTGTGCAGTGTCCTTTCTGCGATTCCGAAAAAACCAGATTAACCAGTGAGTTTGGATCCACTGCCTGTAAGGCCCTCTATTACTGCGAGAACTGTCAACAGCCCTTCGAGTACTTCAAGTGTATTTGATAACTTTCAATTACGAAACTATGGATGGGGCAAAAATTTTTTAAGCACCGAATTGAGAGAATAAAAATTGGTTATATACATTTTCAACAGAGCAGATTTCTCATTACGCGAAATTGTAGATTCGGAATGATAATGACATGAAATAGGAATTGACGGCTACAAAATTGGAAAAAAAGAAAAATGAAACTCCACAAATCTTGGTAAGTTAGAATGGGCCTTATCTGGTTAGGACCCTGGAGTAATTTAAGAACACCAAGGTTGAAGAACCTCCCATAAAAGCTATGATCTCACTTTACCGTTGCAGTGGATCTGCCAAACAAACCTTATTGCGACAGGACCCATTAGTACATAAAATTTACGGAAGATAAAAACCAATATTCTAACACTAGTAAATTTATATCCTACAGTAGCGACTGCCACCAGTCTTTAGATTATTTTGGCTGTATTTGATTCTTAGGGTTATCAATGTCTGGTTGTGCACAATTAAATTTTTCTCGAATAACAAATTTATTTTCCGGAGAACAAATCTACCTGTAATTTATTTAGCAGGACCAATACTAAGTTGCACAATTTGCTAAATAATACTTTCAATTTTAATTTGAGATAGGAAAGATTTGTGGATATACCCGCTTTTTCTTCTTTCTCCTGCGATAGGTTCGTGCCAGATCCAGAAAAATATTTAAGTCTCTATCCAAGTCTGTTTCAGTGCCGTCAAAGTAGAAAACACGCACGGGTAAATTGTTATGCTCTTTACTCATTTTGGGATAGATTGCCTCTGTAACAATTCCATTCATACATGTAAAGGGACTAATATCAATGACCCCGTCAATACCCTTATCGTAAAAATGCAGACTCGTCCCAACACTGAGCACCATTTCTCCTATTGCACCCCGATAGGGAAGGTATGAAGCGCCTCTTGCCAGGAGCTGGCCGATATGTTCAGGTTCTTCATAACCCTTAAATTCCTTTTTGAATGGTTCATATAATTTTTTCTCATCCCTATGTTGAATAGCCCCCTTGATTTTGACTTTGAGCATGTCTTTGGAAATCAATTTATTCTGGATGATCAAACGTTGGGTATAAATAAAATCTGTATATGCAACCCACTCCGCAATATTTGCCAACCAAACCTCACCGCTAAGTTTTTCAACGGATCGAATCAAAAAGTTATTGGCAAACTCCTCGTGGCGACAAAATATCTCTCCCACCACGCCAATAAACAGTCTATCCCGATCATAATTCACTTTTATCTTTCGGAATCGATCCCGGACTTCCTCCAACCCATCCAGTAGATCCCGCATCTTTTGCGTATTGGATCTTCCAGGGATTTCTATGACTTTACACATAAGTTGTACACATTCTTGATGCACTTTATTAGTTTCCCCTGAATTTATCTCATATGGGCGGGTTTTCAGTATGAGTTTTCGAAGAATATCTGCACAAACTATGGCACGCCAGGCAGTCCGTTGAAAATTCCCCGCTCCTTCACCCAACCTATTGTACCCGGTATCCGATGTGGGCGAGAGAACAGGAATCTGAGGATACCCCATTTCCCTCAATACCTTCTTAAAGTATGGAACATACTGACCAAATCTGCAAGGGCCGCCTGTGGTAGCAAAAAAAAATGCGGTTCGATCGGGATCAAAATCTTTATCTAGAAGTACTTTATAAAAATTTCCCAGTGTTATTTTTTGAGGATAGCATTCATCCCCCGAGGTCAATTGCCCTCCCAACCTCAAAGTCTCGCTGTCAGAATCGGGGTACACCTCTGCTTCAATTCCTACAGAACGTAACGCTGCAGCAAAATACGCAGATCCCTCAACACTCAATTGAGGTAAAAATACTTTCTGTCCACGTAAGATATTGTTGTCTACCTGGCTCATTCCTTTGTCTTTAGGATTTCTATGTTTACTTTTCAACGCATCCACGGCTTACTCACTAGGATTGTTGCTTCACGAACTAGTTAATAAAACCTTTGCTGGTCAAATAGGCTTCGCATCGGGTAAGATAACCGGCATCGTTGCCATGCTCATCAAATTGAAGAACTAGAAATGGCCTTGCCAATGCATCTGAGATAAAATGCTTAATAAATGAATCTGGTCCGCATTTAAAATTGGTTAGATAAATGAGATCCAGATTGGGATATTCTCGGATAAAGCGCGCAGTGGCGATTATCTTGCCGCCATAGCTCCAGAACATATTGTCATTTACATCACGAATATCAACATGTTCCACATTCAGGAAATCCAGAGGTATTAGATTAACACCATAATAATCACGGATCTTTCGGGGGATATCAATATTTATGCCACTATCATAAATGTTATAAGGTCGTCCCACTATCACAATCGCCTTTCCCCCTCCAGACTGAATTTTTTTTAGAGCTTTCGCTCCATAAGCACAGAGCTTTTTTCGGAAATCCGTTTGCGTGTGATATGCTTTTATATATGCGTTATTTGATTGGCTCCGGGAAATCCCGAATTGTTGCACCATCTCAAAGAGAGATTTTTGAACAACTTTTTCTCCATATCCGAATTCCAGAGTTGGTTTAAGAATTCGATCCTGAAATTTCTCTATTAATGGAGAATGGCCTATGGTAAAGGGAAGCGTCTGTCCCCAGGGACAAAAACATGCATTGACTCCGGGGACATTGGAAACTGTATTAATCATATTCGGTACCAGCACGAAATCAACATCTTCCTGAAATAGTTTGAGAACATGTCCATGCGATACTGTGATGGGAAAACACGGCTCTGCCACAGTAGCTTCCTGACCGAGATTTTTAATCTTCTTATTTGTGGGTGTTGATAAAACGATACGGAATCCCAATTCATATAGATATGCTTTCCAGAACGGAAACCATTCATAAGTATACATACACAGCGGTATGCCAATAGCAATGGCTTCCTCGTTTTTTTGTGGATCATAGCCCTCATAAAAGATTTCCTGACGAAGCTGAAAAAGATCTTCAATCTCTGCTTGTTTACTATCTCTGGAGCGCTTTCTGAACTTCTCCGAGCATTGATCACCCCAGTAAGTTGTTTCGCCTTCAACGGTAAACGCTTGCATATTACAAAAATTTGAACAAGCTTTACAGATAAATTCGCGAAGTGTATAATTTACATTTTCCAGAGAATAACCTCGGAAGGATGTTTTATGGTTACACCTTTGCATTTTGTCCTTTGCGATCAGGGCCACCCCAATGGCACCGATAACTCCATTGTATGGAGGTACAATTATTTTTTTGTTCAAAACCTTGGCAAAAGCAGCCGCAACTGCATCGTTATACGCTGTGCCGCCCTGAAAGAAAATGACTTCTCCAATCTTTCGTCCTCGAACCACACGGTTCAGATAATTGTAGACCACAGAATAGGCAAGACCGGCTACTAAGTCTTCTTTCAACGCTCCTGACTGCTGATATGCAGTAACATCCCGCTCCATAAAGACGGTACAACGTTCTCCCAAACGAATGGGCTTGCCTGAAACAAGAGACAAATGCGCAAACTGTTCCTTGATGTCTATATCTAGCTCTTCTGCCCGTTCCTCTAAGAAGGATCCTGTCCCTGCAGCACATGCTTCATTCATGGCAAAATCAACCACAATACCGTTTTCAAGACTGATGAACTTGGAATCCTGCCCGCCAATCTCGAAAATCGTATCTACCTTTTGGTTTAACATATTTTTACCTATAAAATCTGCTCCAGCTTTGTGAGCGGTAATTTCATCGTTAATAGTATCTGCACCAATGAGATTACCGATGAGTTCTCTTCCAGAGCCCGTGGTTCCTACCCCACATATCTTAATCAAGTCTCCAATTTCTTCCTGAATTTCCCGAAGTCCCTCGTTGACAACATCAATTGGGCGGCTTCTCGTTTTTGTGTAAATTTCTTTGAGTATATTCCCCTTTGAATCAATAACCGCCAAATTGGTACTTACCGAACCGATATCGACTCCTAGATAGGCGTTTATCTTACCATTCGATTTTTTAATTTGGTTCTTCATTACCTGATGGCGTAGAAGTACCACTTTCTCCAGGCTTAAAGGCTGATTGACAGGGAAGTGTTTTGAATCAATCTTACTGACTTCTTTATCTTTAAAGAAAAATGACAGGTCCTGTTCATCTTTTTCCCGGCAAACTTCATATTCCATCACTGCCGCTCCCAAAGCCGCAACCCAATGAAAAAGAGAAGGCACAAATAATTCATTGTCATTAAGATTAAATAGTGAGCGTAGCGCAGTCGCGACGCCCTGGTTGGCAGCTACACCGCCTACAAATGCCACAGGCGGCATTACTGTTTTCCCGCACACGATGTTACTTCTAAAATTTCTGGCAACCGCCTCACACAACCCTTTTAAAATCTCTTCAGGTTTATAACCTTTCTGTTGAGCATGAATCATATCAGATTTCGCAAAAACCGAACACCGGCCCGCAATTTTGGCTGAGTTGGAACACTCTGCGACAATCGGCCCTATCTCTTCAATATTATATTTCATCCGTGAAGCCTGCTGATCAAGGAAGGCACCTGTACCGGCAGCGCAGTCTCCACTTTTGTTGTAGTCTATTAAACCCATGATACCGGTATTTGCATCATGTGCCAGCCTTAGATAACGAGAATTAGCCCCCCCAATTTCAAAAACGGTGCTGACTTCTGGATATAAAAACTCCGTTCCCTTTGCAATGGCTATAAACTCATTTGCCATATTGGTTTTCAGATATTTACTCAACAGAGTATCTCCTGAACCGCAAATTCTGATTCCACGAATACCTAGACTTGTTAAAATCGATTTCACCTGACGAAGCAGCTGTAGAGTTGTCTCTGCTGGTTTTCCGCGGGTGCGTGTGTATTTTATAACAAGAAAAGGAAGTGACGTATGATGGGCAATTGAAACGAATGGATTTCTTCTTTTCACAAATTCAAAGATTTCGCGGTCATTAGGCTCACCCAACACCCCAACTTTTGTACTAATAGCACCTACATCGATCCCTATGGTGATAGCCATTTTCTGAGGCCTTCTAGTATTAATTTGTGAAATCTTTTCCTGACAAATTCAGGAGTTTGTGATCAACCAGTTTGGAAGGTACCAGATCTTCATGTACTTCTTTAAAATTTATTAAACTATATTGATAAGGTCAATATTATCTTCCGTCCACCATGGAAATAACCAGGATTGAGGGTGCAACCCTCAGCTTTTTGTTGTCGGTTGGTTGCTAAATAGGCAATCCACCAACCAAACACTCCTTGCCAAACATAACTCTTATTGTCATTAATGCTCGGGAGTCCAGTGGAAATAGAACAAATTTGGAAAGCAGTTTTTAAATACGGGATGGCAACTAGAAAAGCATAACCGCTCACTGAGTTATTATCATGCGATGGTCATCATTGAGAATCATCCTCCTCTGGACCGGGGGCTCCTGGAGCATTATGTAAAAAAACCAAAGGGAGTGCGGCGCCTTCTAAAATAGACCTCTGCCCAATAATGAGTAATTAAATCTGCTTTTATATACTTTGTAATCCTCCCTGATAAGTCAAACCTATATATATGCTAATCGGTTCATAGAAATTTCCTCTATGTTTTGCTGGTTTAGAAAATCTATCTGTTATATCTTTTCTGAGAGTCTTCTGATTCAAATCTCGAATGGTGTGATCAAGATGTGTATAGGTGAATACTCCTGATAAGCAAAAACCGATAGATTGATATTTCAGATTCTTAGGTGAATAAAAATTTAGATTGTTTCCGGAATTGAAACTCTAATATTTCCAAAACTCACGGTCGAATTTTAGGCTTGCGATAAATAAGGCAGGAATGTTAAAAATATTATAATGCAGATTTTAGAAAATTGTATTATTTCGCTTTCTTTAAGAAAAATATGAAAAAATATATTCATTCATCTCTACATTGTCCACCCAATTTATTTTGATCAACTCTGAAAACTGTTTATTCTATCAAAATAAGGCGTCGCTAATTGTTGGTACTCCTTCAAGCGCCGGGTTGAGCGCCAATCTACCTCGGTTTTTTCTTGATTTGCCAGTCCTTTCTTAACCGCTGAATTAAGACAAACAAAGCAGTAAAAAGTAAAAATGTTTAACTCCACATTCCAGAGAAAACATTTCGAAATTTACTGACCCCAAAAATGGCCGTAAGAACTTACAGCTATTGATTCTAAAACCAGTGCCATTATATGTATGATCTTTATATCCGCTCTAACAAAGATTTACAATCAATTAGATATATCTTATATTTTAGAAGAATCATTCAAATTTATTCTACTAAATACTTCTAATCGATAACAAGAAATTTACAGGAGGATATGATAAAGCAGGCTTTTATGATGGTTTTGTTATTAGTCATTTTAATTTGCACAATTAACATAGAGGCTGCCGAAACAGCAGAGGACAAATTCGAGAAGATAAAATCCTTAGCTGGTGTATGGCAGGGCATAAATCTGGAAGGCAGACCCGTTCTTGCTAGCTACGAAGTGGTTTCAAATGGTTCTGCGGTTATGGAGAGATTGGAGCCCGCCGGTGAACCGACAATGATCACCATGTATCATATGGATGATCAATATCTCATGATGACACATTACTGCTCGGCCAAAAATCAGCCGAGAATAAGTGCTGCCTCAGAAACGGAAAATGAAAACATCATTCATTTTTCCTTTTTAGATATTACAAATCTTGCGAAGTCGACCGATGGGCATATGAATATGCTTGAATTGATATTTAAAGATGAGAATCATTTATCCAGCCGGTGTACATATGTTGAAAACAACAAAGAAAGAATCGGTACTTTTAAACTTGAGCCTTTAAGTAAGAATCATAATTTATATCGTTGACATTACCCGATCTGCCATAGTGAAGACTTCACTTTTAGTCTGGAGCGTAGTCTCCCCTCTTCCTTGATTTAAAGGTTTTTGTATTTAACGAATCCGCGCAGCTGTTACCCGGTATCATCTAATTCACTCTTTTGATCCTCGCATCGAAAGCATGATATTGCTTTGACAATTTAACAAGGTTTATTCTACGTGTAAATCGATTAATTCCCTTGAAGAAAAAACCATTAAATCATATAAACCGCACTTTAAAATTCATTGAAAAAGAGAGCCTAAAATGATCACAAGAACCTGGCATGCAGTAGTCCTGAAATCAAAATCCGGAGAATACTTGGAATACCTGAAAAAGACTGGTGTTACGGACTATATCACGATAGAAGGGAACAGGGGAGTGTGTGTGTTAAGACGCACAGAGGGTGGTCAGACCCATTATTTACTTCTTACCCTTTGGGATGATGAAGATTCAATTCGAAAATTTGCCGGTGATGACATTGAAAAAGCACGTTGCTATCCCGAAGATAAGGACTTTTTAATTGGATTGGAATCAAACGTAACACATTACGAGGTGTTGCTCTCAAAATAAGTCTATCTGCGACAACAAAGTTGAATAGATCTCTAAGGAGGGAGGTCAGAACCAATTTTAGGTAATGGAATACTGAGTCCGAATTCCTCACCGGATGAGTGAACACTAAATTTCCAAATCACAGGGTTTTTAACCGGTTATTTGGTGAATGTGGCAATTGCGGACATCACCTCGCGTTCAATTTTTTTACCGGCCGGGAGATTTATTAAATTGTTGTCGACTACCAGCGTACTGGAGCCTCCGCCATCCAGGTTCATCGCTTCCACTACCCCTAAGTCAAGCATCAATTCTGCTAATTCTTCCAGGGTAGCACCGCGGCTCTTTTCCTGGCGACCATCCACCACCATAATAATAAGCTCACCCTTATTTGTATATCCTATCGCAGTCCGAGGATGTGTCCTTGGGATAGATGTTCCGAAAAACACCTCTTCATCGGAGGTAATTTTTATCCCGCCATCCATTATCAGAGCGGGACCAGCTCCAATTGCATCATGAACGTTCCAGACTTCAACATTTGCCATTTCTAATGAATCAGTTGGAATGCCCGGACGATTTGCAGGAGGCTCTGACCATGAATAAATTGTATCTTCCTTTGTGCTCACCCATGAAATGTCAATCCCATCTTCATAATAAAAGCCAAAAGCAGTCCTGGCAATATTATATTCGATAGAATCGCGAATTACCTGATTTGTTGCCGGTTCTATAATTTTACCCTCAACCATCAAAAGCCCGGAGTGCGAGGCAGGTGTTTTATTCATCGTGAAATATCCGCCATTGACCACCACCCGGGCACCTAAATCCCTGGCAAAGCTGGATACGGTTTCCCTGTTATCCGTTGTATCGTCCGATACCACCACCTTCGAGTAAATATACGGATCCTTTTCATCTATCCGGACATACCAGGCTTTCAGCGGTAAGGTATCATTTGTGCCGGCGTATAATCGGATTCCCTCTGGCAAATTGACGTTAATGGAATCCACCGATCTCCAGCTCATCGGAATGGTTGATGTTCCTGACTTTTCCTTCGAGCAGGAAACGTACCATAATAAGATGAAGGCTAATGAGAAAGAAAAAATCCGCTTTGGGATTGAAATGTAATTCATAACTTGAACATATTTGTTTAATTGTTTTTTAATTTATCTGCGACGCATAAGATACTACGAATTAAATAATATGTCTGCAATAGAAATAGAACGAATCAACTTTTTAGATAAAATTCCCTAAGATGTCAAGGAACTTAACTTTGAAAAACGGGATCATATAATTTATTTAAGATTGTATCCGACGAAGAATCATTTTTCCTGGCAACTCCTGAATTTAAAATCATCTTTTAGACTTTACACCGTTCATCTGATTAACAGATTTTCAATTTTCCTTATATTGATGATGGAGTCTGTTCTTTTCTTTATAAGGAAGTATATCGATTATTTCTCCATTTTCGATTCGTTGCTGCATGTTCTGCCAATATGCCACCTCAAAAAGATCTGCATGGTGATCATGAAATAGTCTTTTGAGATCACCATGTAATTCCAGGAACTTTTTGAATTCACTAGGGAAAATATCATTTTCTCCAATTGTGAACCAGGGTTCATTTGCAAGTTCGTCCTCCTCGTTTCGAGGCAGGGGAAATTCCCTGAAACTACACTGTGTTAAAAGGCATAATTCATCATAATCATAAAAAATGACTCTGCCATTCCGTGTCACCCCAAAATTTTTTAACATCATATCCCCTGGGAAAATATTCGTTTTCACCAAATCCTTAATGGCATTTCCATAGTCGATTACTGCCGTCTCGGCCGCCGCACTGGTGGAATGCTGGATATAGATGTCCAGAGGTATAATTCGTCTTTCCAGATAAGTATGTCTAATAATCACTGACTCATTTTCTATCAAAACGGTCTGGGAAGCATTCTCCTGAAGCTCCCGTAATAAAGCTTCGTCGAATCGGTTTCGCTCAAACTTCAAATGTTCAAACTCCTGGGCATCGACTAGCCGACCAGCGCGGTCGTGTTTAAACACCAGCCTATATTTCAACATTACTTCCTGACGCGTGCCAGTTTTGGGGTAACTAAAACGATCTCTTATCAGTTTAAAAACCAGATCGTAACCGGGAAGTGTAAAAACTGTCATTACCATGCCTTTTATTCCCTGGGCAATTTCAAATTTGTCCTCAGAAGAAGCCATATGGTGGAGTAAATCGCGATATAATTCAGTTTTCCCGTGCTTGTGATGTCCAATGGCAATGTAAAGCTCGGCAATTCTTTTTCGCGGCATAACAAATTTTAAAAAGGTTATCAGATCATATCGCCTTTCAATATCCACATGAAAGTAAGATCTGGTATAGCTAAAAAGGATACTCACCTCTGCTTCAGTCAAAATGACCGCATCGACCTTAACACCGCTGGGCGTATTTAGCAGAGCAAGAACGAAAGGAAAAATATGCGATCCGCTGAACATACGTCCGACAAGGTAGGCTCCTTTTCCGCGATAGAACACCGATTTTACCATTTCTGCGTGTTCCACAATCCTTAACGCACCAATCTTTGAAAGGTGATTTTCCAAGATCAATCCAATAGCCTGAATATCCCGATTCATGTCTTCATATTCTGAAGAAAATTTGTAGGAGGAGAGAATTGATTTTATAATTGAAGCTATTTTGGAACCGCCCTGAAAGGTTCGATAGATTGGTTGTCCGCTTTGCTCCGGTGGTGATTCGAAATCGCTGTCCACAAATTCAATTTGTTGATCGACACCCACGGTGGTAAAAATTCTCCTGGTTACAGAATTAAAAAAAGTTTCTGCAAGTTCTCTGTCGTTATGATGGGTGATTATGCCCGAGAATACCGCCTTCATACTCGCCCAAACCAATTTGTTGTGAATACGCCCACCAAATGATGAATGAATTTCTTCAACAACCGGATTTAATATTTTGCTATAAAGATCTAATCTCTCCTCAGCATCCGCCTGACCACCGTGCCAATCACAGCTTTCGAAACGCATTTTTGCCCGCCTGGTAATTTGTTTAAATTCGCTTTGGTAGGATTCAAAGGCATCATAAATCAAATTTGCGCCAAAGTTTGCGAGGCGACTGTCGGAAAGTTTTTGGCTCATGATCTGTTTATCGTATTAATCTTTAATGAGATAAAATATTGGAATGAAATGGAAATACTTTAAAAACTTTGAAGGTATTTTTGATATTTTTTTCAAAGAATTCTTTAATTGTTCATCGAAACTTCAATTTAATTGAGAATGCCCAAACCGATTTTACTTCAATTGCGTATTAAGATTATCAGTGTTCTATCATCGTTCTGTGGTGCATTATTGACATGCAGATCTATCGCTTCAATAATCTGATGGACCAAATCTTTGGCAGAACGACCGTTGTATCCCTGAACTATCTGCCGTAGTCGTTTTTCACCAAACTCCTCCATTCGTTTGTTCATTGCTTCGGTAATCCCGTCGGAAAAAATTAACAATCGATCTCCCACCTCGAGCGAGATTTTTTCCAAATCATAGTCTGTTTCATGTTGAATTCCCAAAGCCAATCCGTGTTTTTTCAGGGGTACTGGCGTATTCTTAATAGAAAATAAGAGAGGCGTGTTTTGGCCTGCGTTGGCGTATGAGATGAGATGATTTCGAGTATCCAATATTCCATAAAATAGAGACACAAAAGTTTTTGAGTCGGTACTGTCAAATAATAATTTATTGGCCCGATGAAGACATTCATCGGCATTTACTCGGAGCATAGCCTGACCCCGTATGGTTGCCTGCAGATTTGACATTACCAGTGCCGCCGCCAGTCCTTTACCGCTAACGTCCCCAAGACCAATCGCCAACCGCTGTTTGTCCAGCTGAATAAAATCATAATAATCCCCACCGACATTTTCTGCTGGTATGCTTATCCCATAAATATCGAAACCTGGTATTTCGGGATTGGAATCCGGTAGCAGGTTAATCTGGATTTCTCTCGCCATTCGTGCTTCTTCCTGGGATCGAATACGGGCTTCCTCAGCTTTCTTCCGTTCGGTGATATCCCGGTAAATCGCGAAGACACCCATTTGTCTTCCTTCATGAGTGATAGGGGCGCCAAGAATCCAGACATCGAACATCGTTCCATCTTTCCGTTGCCGTTTCGAATCAACCTCTACCCGTTCACCATGAATTACTTTGTCGGAGAGCGAAGTCGCCTCATCAACGAGGTGAGGCGGTGCCACTAATTCATTTATCGGTCTTCCAATGGCCTCATCCCGAGAATATCCAAACATTTTTGTAAACTCATCATTTACATTAACAACGATATCCCGGTTATCGTGCCAGACAATGGCCTCCGGTGCGCTATTCAATAATTTTTCGAGATAAGTCTTTTGAAGAATTAATTCTTCTTCGGCTTTCTTGCGTTCACTAATATCCCGGTAAATAGCATAGATTCCCAGTTGTTTTGCTTCATGAAAAATAGGCGCACCCAGTATCCACACATCTATTATCGTTCCGTCTTTTCGTTTTCTTTTCGAATCAACCTCAACTCTTTTTCCGTTATTCACCTGTTGAGACAGTAAAGCCGCTTCTTCCAGAAAATCAGGCGGAGCAACCAGCTCATTGATAGGCTTTCCAATGGCCTCTTCCCGAGAGTAACCAAATAGTCTGGTAAATTCATCATTCACATTCACAATAATGTCATTGTTATCATGCCAAACAATGGCTTCAGGGGCACTATTGAATAATTTTTCAAAGTAGGTTTTCTGAATTAGCAGTTCCTGCTCGGCTTTCTTTCTTTCGGTAATGTCCCGATAGATGGCATAGTCTCCCATTTGTCTTCCCTCATAAATGATGGGGGCACCCAGAATCGAGACATCAATCAGGGTACCGTCTTTTCTTCTGCGTTTGGTATCAAGCTCAACTCGTTTCCCTTGAATGACGGTTTGTGATACCCATTTTGCCTCTTCTTCCAATTCCGGGGGTGCGATCAGAACATTGATGGGTTTACCGATTGCTTCGTCGCGGGTATATCCGTACAATTTGACGAATTCATCGTTTACATCAACAACTAGGTCCTTGTTATCATGCAAAGCGATGGCTTCCGGTGCGCTATTAAATAATTTTTCAAAGAATGTTTTTTGTATAAGAAGATCTTCCTGTGCCTTTTTTCGCTCGGTAATGTCTTCCATGATGCCATCAAAATACTGGATTTTCCCATTTTTATCCTTCACTGCAATGGAAGTTTCTGATACGATGATGGGAGTCCCATCCCTTCTCTTTAAATGTAATTCCTCATTCTGCAAAAAGCCTTCTTTTGAGATTTTTTTACTGTATCTCAGGCGATCCTTGGCATTTTGATAAAATTCAGCCACATCTCTTTTTAAAAATTCTTCTTTATTTTCAAAACCAAACATTTTAACCATAGCGGGATTAACATCGATTAACCGTCCCTTGGAACCAGGAGTAGTTCGAAAAACTCCAACGGCGATATTCTCCGTTAAAGTTCGATATCTATTTTCACTCTCCTTTAGTGCTTGTTCAATTCGAATACGTGAAGTGTTGGCTTCTTCAAGAATTTTTATCCTCTTTTCTAATTCTTTGCGAGTGGCCTTGCTCATCATTAGATCCTGAGAATTAATTTGGGCAAATTAATCTTTCACATATTAAGAGGCGATACCCTTTAAATATAACTAGCAAAAGGTCTTATTCAACATGATTGATAATTTTTTTAGTTCGCGAAAAGTAGGAAAATCCCATTTTACTCATCTCGTTCCAATCACCGAAAAGACGGGGATTTTAAAATGATGGGTATATTTCTATAAAATTTAAATAATTGATGATTCAACTGATAGCGGCAGGATGTAATGCATCTATTATTAAACCATTGGTTACTATTTAGAGGGTGTTGATAGATTTGGTTCAATTTTACTAGTTTTCTGAGAAGTCGTTTGAGAAAGTGCAATCTTGTCATTGTCTTCCGACGGATCTTTCATTGAGCAGGTCAAATATAAAATAACACCCGAAACATTAATCTACGCAATAAGTTTTTCCTGCTCTTCTGATATCAAGTAGGCATTCGGATCATGCTGTATTGCCCCTTCCGGCAACCATTCCCAGAGTACACCCAGGTCATTTTTTATCCGGTTGGTATAAAATTGTGGCAATTCGTCTGTTTCTTGTTCAAAATAGGCCCTGAATTGTCTGTCGGTCTCCAGCATGTTGCGAATTTCTGTGTAGTACTTAGCTCGCCCGAATCCCTCCGAAGAAATTGCTCTAACGACGTTCATCCATTTGGGGATGGTATTTTTGACAGCCTTAAATCTTCTTCCGATTGTTCGCCAGGAGAAAGTATAATTGGTTAAATCAATCACATGATCATAGAACTCCGGCCAGGAGTAATTCTTTGGTTTTATATTCATAGCGTGGTTATTATTCAAAAAGTGAAACGGGAATCCCAAAACCCGGTTATCTCTCTGGTATTCCAAATTTAACGGCGCGGCCTCCCCAAATGCTGAGAGCAATGAGTATCCCGGAAATGCCCCCGGGGTCATATCCACAAATTTCTTTGTTAATTCAAATGGTTCAGAGCCTTCATCTACATCTAGTCCTAAAACAAAATTTGACTGTAAATAGGGTGTATGGCTCATTATCATATTAACATGCTCCGAGACCTGCTTCACTTTGTCGAGTCCTGCTTTTTTTCCAGTCTTTGATTTGTTTCCTAAATCATACCATGATTCTATACCAGGTAATATTGCTTTAAATCCGTTGTGCTTCAGTCGTTTCATATGTGGTTCGGAAAGAATCGACAGACTGCTTTCAGCGATAAAGTCAATACTGTTTGGCGGAACTGCTTCTTCAATGGCATCCATATAATCATTGAATCGAATCCCAAAATTCGGATCATGCCATGCAACTTTTGGCCGTTTAAATTTTTTTAATAAGAATCGCAGGTCTTCCTTCATCACATCAAAATTAAGAGGTTGATATGGTACAACCGAATCGATACAAAAGCTGCATGTGTAAGGGCATCCCAAACTTCCAAGCATAGGAACAATTTTGATCCAGGGTGCTTTGTTTAGTGTTGGTTCAATAAATTTCCAGCGTTCTTTCACGCCGGGAAGATTTGAAGGCTGGGTTTTTGAGGAAAGATGCATCCCGATCGGTCGATGAGGAGCACAATCGTGCAGAACATTTTTAATAATCTCTTTATCGGTAAAACCCAAAACGTAATCGAAATATTTTTGTGCATCCTGAGGATAACACCTTGCATGAGGGCCGCCTAATGCAGTGATAATTCCTTTGCTCCGGAATAAGTTGCTTAAGGAGTAGGCAAGTTGACCCGCTTGGGTGAACGCACCAATAAAAACAATATCAATATCCTTTGGTAATTCCTCCATTAAATTCTCGAAGCCGGTATAACAGATAAGGGTGACATCATGTCCCTCCTCTTCACACCAAACTCCCAGTACCTGGGGCATGATGCTGGCCAAGTTAGCGTTCATTACGCGTGCATATAATGCTTTTGTTGGGGCTTTTGAAACAAGATCAATTATCCCAATACGGAGCCTTTTCTGCATGATCTCTCCTGTGTGGATTGATGGATTAGAATTTAGTAAGTCGCAACTATTACTTTCTGAGTTTTTAGGTCAACTACAAAGAATACTGTTCAATGAATTCTCTTATTCGATTAGTCTGAATGGGTGGTACGTTTGGTGAGGCTTAAAATCATTCCCGCGACTAAAGTATAGCACTCTAATAAATAAGTTAATATCCAACAATTTAACGAAAACAATATATATAATTACAAATATGCAAACAAGATTTTTAATTTTAATAATCTTATTAGAAAACAGATGATGGATTCTTCTTTAATTTTCGACAATCGGTTTAGCATAGTTACAAGTTGAATCTATATAATTATCAGATAGTTATTCTTGAACAATACTTACGGATAATCCCTCAGCACTTAATTGATGAAAAGTGGTTTTGAATTTTGGACTGTCCTGAATAGCATCTAAAAACTCCTTCATATCCGGCGCATAGTTAGTGACATTATGTGCAACTATTGCCCCTCCTGGTATAACTCGATCTTCCAATAATTTCAAAAAATCAAGATAGTCTTTTTTCCATGCATCAATAAAAACGAAGTCAAAAGTATCGTCAAGCGTTTCTATTTCTTGAATTGCATCGGTTATTCTCAATTCAATTATATGGTTTAGTTCTGACATTTGAAAATAATTTTGCGCCTCCATGGCCTTCGAAGAATCCATTTCAATCGTAATTAACTTTCCACCGGTATTCTGAAATGCCAACCCCATCCAAAGTGCTGAGTAGCCGTTGTAAGTTCCTATTTCCAATCCACGCGTGTAACCTTTTTCAAGAATCAAATCATAAATAAATCGTGCATCGCGATAGGGGATATTCATATTTTGATGATTAAATGTCTCGCCTTTCAGCAGTGGAAGTACTTTTACATTTTCAATTCCCTCAAATACGTCACTAAAAACTTCTCCGGCATTGGGGATGTCAAAAGTTGAATCATTGATGTTAGAATTGTGTACAATTTCTTCAAAAAGAAAGGTACTTGAACCCCCTTTCCTACTCATTACTATTTTGGTTGGTAATAATACATTATCAATTTCTTTATATTCCTGTAGATCCCAATAGTAGCCGATTTTATTTAAAAAACCAGATTTAGAATCGAAGTACAAAAGATAATGTGCATCCCCTAGAATTTTTGATTTTGCGGTATAGACCTCTCGTTCGTTCACCGTATCTTTAGATACCAGAAGGAGTTCCGGAAAGTATTTTTGTATAAAAAGCGGTGCATGGGGGTTGAGCAAAAAACCTAATTTTGAATAACCAATTTCCGGATTCTTTTCGATGCGATCTGCGTCCATTGTCCATCCTGTCTTTCCATCAAAACCCTGTTTTTGTTCACCGTTCCGATGATGTAAGATCATTTCCCATCTGTCAGGCATTTTTGAATAAGCCTGAAAAGGAATGCCCCCTTCTTCCGGGTCTTCCCAGGATAGATTATTAATAAACCGGCCAGTGCTTTTTCGCGATTTTAGTTTTTGAATATTTTCACGGCCCCCTGATGCCTGAATATATTTCTCTATAACCTGTTCAAGTGTTGAGATTGGTTGATATATTGCTGCGGTTTCGTTGCCGATCTTAACTTCAATTGAAGGCCAATTTGCTTGATCCCCAATGGAGGGGAGATCGAGTCGTATTCCCGCTCGCCCCTCTTTAAGTTGTAATTTTTTTTCAACAACGGTATTGCCATCACTATTAATCTTAATATCCTTGCCTATAAGGCTTTCCGAACCCCGTATAATTATTGAGTATTGTCGAAGCATTATTTCACGATCTATCTGTAACAGGATTGGATCACCGGGTTTGTTGCTTAATTGGATTCCGAAAACGTTGTGAGGATCCATGGGTTCCAGATTTGGACACCAGGAAACGCGAAGTGATTTTCTCCAATCCCCATCGAAATCATTTGCCACAAATTGGAAAGCAAGTTTTAGACCAAGTTCGGCTTTCAAGCCTAAATTTTTGAAGGGTAAAAGACACTCAAGAACGTAGCCATTCTCCAGCATTTTGCTGGAAGCTTCGGTAGTGAGTTCCAGGTATTTTTGATTTACAGGGCGATGATCATATATCTTTATGCGATGGGACCTGTATTTTGGATCTGCACCGGGCGCAATTACAACCTGGTATCGATTAGCTGAACCGACGCTATCAGCCACAAAAAATTCCACGCAATCCTTTTGCCACATGCGGGTGAGAGCTTCATGTTCGAGCGGTATATCATCTTTCACAAATGCCAAAACGACTAATCCATCCAGGGTCCATCCGAGGTGAAATTTAACATCGAAATTTTCAGCTGGTAGACATCTGCCTTGCGGATCGGTTAGAAATTCGACCCGAAATCCTTCATTTTTCCAATCATCATCAGACCCATCAATTTTTATGCTATCGATTTTTGGGATCTGATAAGGTGTTGAAGAAGTGCCGGAAATGGCGGTAAATAAGAAAATTGAAATTAAGAATAAATACGTTTTTTTATACATACTTATCTCTCCCCTGCTGACTCCAAATGGTAATTTACTAAAATTGAATGTTATTGTTACAACATTTTTTTATTGTAATTGTTATCGGTCCAGTCAAATTTTTTTACTTCAATATCCAGTCTTCTATATTATATTTGAATAATTAATTGATTATAAATTCTGGCAAGAATAATCTGTCTATTAGCATTTAAATTCTTATTTTTCTGAGTCCTGAAAAAAATTGATTTGCGGAATTACCCGGAATTTTAGTGCAAACAAATCGATTGATTTAAATGTGTTTTAGATTTTGAGGGGAGAAAACATTTCGATGGCTTACAATAATATAAACTTTCTGATTGAAGATGGTGTGGGAATTATAACTTTGAATCGACCCGAAGTGCTAAATAGTTTTAATCGCGAGATGGGGAAGGAGGTTCAAGGTGCATTTTCCCGGGCCGGGGAAAATGCCGAAATCCGGGCAATATTACTAACCGGCGAAGGGCGTGCTTTTTGTGCCGGGCAGGATTTGGAAGAAGCCGCTCCTCCGAATGGTTCACCGCCGCCGGAGATTGGCTTAATAGTCAGGCAAACTTATAATCCTATCATTCGCTTTATCCGGAATATTGAAAAACCGGTGGTTTGTGCGGTGAACGGAGTGGCAGCGGGTGCCGGTGCCAATATCGCTCTGGCCTGCGATTTTGTGATTACATCTGAAAAGGCAACCTTTATTCAAGCTTTCTGCAAAATTGGTCTCATTCCTGATAGCGGTGGTACTTATTTTTTGCCCAGATTGGTCGGGATACCCCGTGCTGCGGCGATGATGATGTTAGGAGATAAAATCAATGCTCAGGAAGCTCTGGAAATGGGACTCATTCATAATGTTTTTCCTGAAGAGATCTTTCGAGATGAATCATTAAAATTTGCCAAATATCTGGCAACTAAACCCACAAAAGGTTTAGGGCTTATCAAGAAAGCACTCAATCAATCCCTGAGCAACGATTTGGAGACCCAGCTCGAATTGGAAGCCAAACTTCAAAGCGAAGCGGGAGCAACAGTCGACTCGAAAGAGGGTATTCAGGCATTTTTAGAGAAAAGAATTCCCAAATTTATTGGCAGATAGAATGGTCAAATTGGATAATTCGGAACCGATTGGAATTGTTGGGGCAGGAACAATGGGCAGCGGCATTGCGCAGGTGGCTGCTAAAAATGGACATATCGTTAAAATTTATGAAGTGAGTTCGGAAGTCCGGAGCAAAGCTCAAGAGGCATTAAGAAAAATACTCGATCGACTGGCTGAAAAAGGGAAGTTCGCAGAAGATGAAGCCGAAAAAATTTTTCAGCGAATTCATTTTGTTGATGACATCCCACAGTTGAAGAATTGTGATGCGGTAATTGAAGCCATTATCGAGAATCTTGAGCTGAAGCAGAAGATATTTTGTGATATTGAAAAAGTTGTCTCGGAGAAAAGTCTCATTGCTACCAATACTTCCTCACTTTCAATCACCTCGATTGCCTCCGCCTGCAAGAGGAATGAACGAGTTTTGGGAATTCATTTCTTCAATCCTGCTCCCATCTTGCCCTTAGTGGAAATCATACCGGGATTGGCAACCTCTTCTAAAGCGATAAAACAAGCCCGGAAACTCATCGATAGTTGGGGTAAAACCACTGTATTAGCGAAAGATACTCCCGGATTTATCGTCAACCGGATTGCACGACCTTTTTATAGTGAAGCAATTCGTCTGCTTGAGGAAGGGGTTGCGGATGTTGCTACCATCGATTGGGCGATGAAGGAAATTGGTGGCTTCAAGATGGGTCCCTTTGAACTAATGGATTTAATCGGAAACGATGTAAATCTTAAAGTAACCGAAACGGTATGGGAGGCTTTCTTCTATGATCCCCGATTTAAACCCTCTTTTACCCAAAAAAGAATTGTCGAAGCCGAATATTTTGGTAAAAAGTCAGGACGGGGGTACTATGAGTATCATGAAGACGCTTGCAATCCGGAGCCCGAAAAAAATCATAATTTGGGGGAAGCAATTTTTTTTAGAATTTTGGTGATGCTTATCAATGAAGCCTTCGATGCCGTTTTTATGAATGTGGCTACTGTTGAGGATATTGAATTGGCGATGACAAAAGGTGTCAACTATCCCAAAGGACTTCTAAAATGGGCTCATGAAATCGGATTAGAAAAAGTACTCAAGAAGCTTGAGGAACTTCAAGAGGAATATGGTGAAGATCGATATAGACCCAATCCCTTGTTGAGGAGAATGGTGAGAGATAAACAGCGATTTTTTGATTAATTTTTATCATAGGCCTTGAGATTTTGTTATCAATTCCTCTGCACACTCAGAAATCAAATTGCCACATACAACGCAAATATCCTGAAATCAGATGGAAAAAGGTGGGTCCGTTTCACGGAACCCTATTTCGAACAAGCAAGAAGTTTGCACTGGATAATGAAGCTAAGGGGAAAAAATGAGTGAAGCCTATATTATTGACGGCATCAGAACACCAATCGGAAAATTTGGTGGTATGTTATCACAGGTTCGTGCCGATGATCTTGCAGCATTAGCCATTCGAAATATTCTTGAACGCAATCCTTCAATTGATGCTTCTCGGATCGATGATATAATATTTGGATGCGCTAATCAGGCTGGTGAAGATAACCGAAATGTGGCCCGTATGGCACTGCTTCTGGCTGGCATTCCGAGTTCTGTGCCAGGAGAAACTGTGAATCGACTCTGTGCTTCGGGAATGAGTGCGGTCATTCATGCTGCTCGCGCCGTCCGCCTGAATGAAGGAGACCTCTTCATCGCAGGAGGTATGGAGCATATGACCCGAGCGCCTTATGTGGTCTCAAAATCGGAAACAGCTTTTTCACGGACAGCTGAAATGTATGATACCAGTATCGGATGGCGGTTTGTTAATCCGCGAATGAAAGAAATTTTTGGTATTGATTCCATGGGGGAAACTGCCGAAAATGTTGCAGAAATGTTTAAGATTAATCGTGAAGATCAGGATTTGTTTGCTTATCAATCACAAATAAAAGCAAAAGAAGCGCGTGATAGCGGACGTTTTGCAAAAGAAATTATGCCGGTAGAAATTCCTCAAAGAAAGGCAGGCACAACTAAATTTGAACATGATGAATTTATTCGCCCCGATACGACAGTTGAAGTGCTGGCAAAATTAAAACCGGCCTTTAGGAAGGAGGGGACGGTAACAGCAGGCAATTCATCAGGAATAAATGATGGTGCATGTGCTATGCTTATCGGTTCTAAGAGTGCTATTAAAGATTTTGATTTAAGACCCAAAGCAAAGATAGTTTCGTCTGCGGTGGTTGGCGTGGAGCCGAGAGTTATGGGGATTGGCCCGGTTGAGGCGACAAAAAAAGTTCTCGAACAAACCGGTTTAAAAATACAGCAAATGGATCTTATCGAATTGAATGAAGCATTTGCTGCGCAAAGCCTGGCCTGTATCAGAGAGCTAGGACTGTCCGATATAGATCCTCGTATTAATCCCAATGGCGGTGCTATTGCTTTGGGACATCCATTGGGGATGTCTGGTGCAAGATTGCTCACAACTGCGATGGTCGAACTTCATGAGAGAACGGTGCAATATGCCCTATGTACCATGTGTGTTGGTGTGGGGCAGGGAATGGCAACCATAATTGAACGCGTTGATTCAATAAATTAATAGGAGGATTAGAAGTGAATAGGCGAATTAAAGTGATTTTAATTTCTTTTGTGGCATTGTTGGTATTGATACAATTTTATCCTTTGGATAGGTCCAATCCACCAGTGACCGCAGAGATTGAAACACCTCCCGAAGTAAAAGTGGTGTTGAAAGAATCCTGTTATGATTGTCATTCAAATGAGACTGTTTGGCCATTCTATGCTTATATCGCTCCGGTTTCCTGGCTGGTGGTCAGGGATGTACACAAGGCCCGGCATGATGTGAATTTTTCAGAATGGGGAAGTATACCCGTGGAAAAGCAATACAAAAAATTAGATAAATTGTGGGAAGAGGTTGAGGAAGGCAAGATGCCCTTGCCGATATATTTGATCACCCATCCAGGTGCAAAACTTTCTGAAGAACATAAAGCGACAATAAAAAATTGGGTTCAAAGTTCTCTTGCCACTAAACCTTGATTATTTTAATTGATTTGCTTACTATTCTGTTTGTTAAAATAGGCATCTCGTTTATTTAGAATCTCCCGCTTTTACTATTGCAATGGTGAGAATATTCTAAATGGTCTTTAAGAAAATACTATGAGCAATATATTCGAATTTAATGGTTTTCGACCGGTCGTTCATGAAAGCACATTTGTTCATCCCCATGCAGCAGTAACCGGGAATGTGATTATCGGAAAAGATGTTTATATTGGTCCCGGGGCTGCCATTCGTGGAGATTGGGGGCAAATCATCATTGAAGATGGCTGCAATGTCCAGGAAAATTGTATCATCCATATGTTTCCCGGTGTCACGGTTCGCTTGCTTGAATCGGCTCATATTGGACATGGTGCTGTTATTCATGGTGCTCAGATAGGCAAGAATACACTCATCGGAATGAATGCTGTGGTGATGGATAATGCTGTGGTAGGTGGTGAATGTATTGTCGGTGCTCTCTGTTTTATTCCATCTGAGATGGACATCCCAGCACGGAAAGTAGTTGTCGGAAATCCAGCAAAAATTGTCAAGAATGTCAGTGATGAAATGATCCGATGGAAAACCGACGGGACGAAACTCTATCAATCGTTGCCCAAAATGATGTTTGAAACCTGGAAACCATGCGAGCCGTTGAGAGAATTGCCTGCAAATGCTCCAAAACAAAAAGCGGTATATAAAACCTGGAAACAGACCCATAAAAAGTGAATGGTTGCTGCTAAGTATTGGTAGGAAATCACAGAACAGTTTATTTACAATGAAAGTCTCTCCTATTTTGTAGCGGCAATTCGTCGAGAGATTTTTGAATATTTCATATAGAAAAGTGATTTGTATGTACCTGATAAAAGGAGGTACCTGAATGCGACTACAAAGCTATGCAGAAGGCAAATGGATCGAGGGGAAGGGGAAAGCCGTCGAGTTGTACAACGCTGTCAATGGGGAAAAGGTGGCGGAAATTACTAGCAATGGTGTTGATTTTGAAGGAATGCTGAAACACGCCCGATCCGTTGGCGGGCCAAATTTGCGAAAAATGACCTTCCACGAGAGGGCTCGAATGCTTAAGGCACTTGCCATCTATTTGAATGAGCGAAAAGATGATTTTTACCCCCTTTCCTATGCAACCGGTGCAACAAAAATGGATTCCTGGTTTGATATCGAGGGCGGCATCAGCACTCTTTTTGTTTTTTCCAGCAAAGGAAGAAGAGAATTACCGGATGAAACTTTTTATATCGATGGAAATATGGAAATAATCTCACGCGAAGGAACCTTTGTGGGAAGACACATCTGTGTTCCTCTGCGGGGAGCTGCCATTCATATCAATGCATTTAATTTTCCATGCTGGGGCATGCTGGAGAAATTGGGACCGACAATTCTTGCTGGGGTGCCGGCTATCGTGAAACCGGCAAGCTCCACAGCGTATCTGACTGAAAAAATGGTAAAGTCTATCATCCAATCTGATATTTTGCCTGAAGGTTCTCTGCAGCTCATCTGCGGCAGTGTGGGCGATTTGTTTGATCACCTGGAGTGCCAAGAGGTAGTCACGTTTACCGGATCTGCCACAACCGGCTTAAAACTGATACAACACCCTGCGGTGATTGAAAATTCGGTGAGATTTAACATGGAGGCGGATTCATTAAATTGCTGCATCCTTGGTCCGGATGCCAAACCCGGTTCGGAAGAATTTGATCTGTTTACCAAAGAGGTAGCGAAAGAGATTACCATTAAGTCCGGTCAACGATGCACAGCCATTCGCCGGACGATTGTCCCGAAATCGTTCACATCCGCAGTACTGGATGCCCTGAAAAAACGATTGGAAAAGATTAAACTGGGCAATCCTGCAGTCGAAGGTGTGAGAATGGGACCATTGGTAAATAAATCACAGGTTGATGAGGTTTCGAAAAGAGTAGCCGAACTTCAGACCGCCGGTGAGTTGGTCTGTGGCGGCGATAAGGATTTCGAGGTGTTGGGAGGCGATAAAACCAAAGGAGCATTTTTCCCTTCCACGATATTGTATTGTGAAAGTCCTATGAAATATGACGTACCACACAGCGTGGAGGCTTTCGGGCCGGTAACAACAGTCATGCCCTACAGTTCGGTGGAAGAGGCCTCCGAACTCGCCCGAAGAGGAAAGGGTAGTCTGGTGGGTTCCCTTTTCACGGCAGATGATGAAGTTGCCAGGGAGATTGTCATGGAATCCGCCGCTTATCATGGCCGTATTATGATCATCAATAAATATTCTGCGAAGGAGTCCACCGGGCATGGCTCGCCGCTGCCGCATCTCGTTCATGGGGGTCCCGGTCGCGCTGGCGGTGGGGAGGAAATGGGCGGTATTCGGGGAGTACTGCATTACATGCAGCGTACTGCCCTGCAGGGTTCACCCACAACCCTCAGTTATATCTGCAATGAATGGATGAAGGGAGCCGAACAGCATATTGACAGCATTCACCCATTCCAGAAATATTTCGACGAGCTTAAAATTGGAGATACTTATATAACTCCCCGCCGGACTATTACTAATGCTGATGTGGTCAATTTTGCCGGAATCAGTGGGGATTTTTTTTACGCCCATATGGATGATATCGCCGCGAAAGACTCAATTTTTGAGAAACGAGTAGCCCATGGTTACTTTGTTCTATCGGCAGCGGCCGGTCTTTTCGTACATCCGGCACAGGGACCGGTGTTGGCGAATTACGGCCTGGAAAATTTACGCTTCATCGAACCGGTGTATCCCGGTGATACCATTCACGCCAGGTTGACTTGTAAAAAGAAAACAAAAAAAGAAAAACGGGAGGAAGATAAACAATTGCAGGGTATTGTTGAGTGGGATGTGGAGGTGTTTAATCAGAATGAAGAACCCGTCGCCACATATAGTATATTAACGTTGGTAGAACGGAAAGCATAATTTGGATTGACTATGAATAATCGACGGTCTATTCGATTAAGAGGTCATGATTATGGGGCCCCAGGTTGATATTTTATTACAATTTGCACACACAAATGGAAATTAGTGTTTGGCGAGATTCGGAATGGAAAGGCACATCTGAATGAATTCGGAGAAATTGCTTATAAAGAATGGATAAATACAGGCAAGATAAGATCGAATGTTGAGTTGGACCAGTTTGTGGTTATGCCAAACCATCTCCACGATATTATTATCTTGGATAAAGTTATTGGTAGTAAGGGCATGGCGCGCCATGCCCTTACTGGAGAAACGCGCCAATTTGGTAACCCATTTCAGGATCATTACCGACAATTATTGGTGCGTTTAAATCTGCGGCAACAAAACAAATTCATAAAACCAAACCGAGCATCTCCGTCTGGCATCGGAATTATTATGAGCACATAGTTCGTTATGATCGCGAACTGTACAAAATCAGAAAGTACATTATTGAGAACCATCTAAAATGGGAATTGGATCGCCATCTTCCCAATAATCTGGATAAAAAATTTCAGGGAAAAATATATGTCTGAAGGCCGAGTGTCAGTTGAAATAAAAAATGGAATAGGAACGGTAAGTTTTTTCCATCCTAAAAAAAACTCCCTTCCCGGAAACGTTTTGCGGGAGTTGAGAAACGCCATAGCCGAAGCAGGTAACAACGATGATGCACGTGTAATTATTCTTGCCAGCCAGGGTGATGGTCCATTCTGCGCCGGGGCTTCTTTTGATGAGTTATTATCGATTAAAAATTTCGAGCAAGGGAAGGAATTCTTCATGGGATTTGCCCGGGTGATTCTGGCAATGGTTCAGTGTCCCAAATTTATTGTTGCCCGTGTGCAGGGAAAAACGGTTGGCGGGGGAGTAGGATTGGTGGCTGCTGCCGATTATGCGCTCGCTTTAAAATCTGCCTCGCTGAAATTGAGTGAACTGGCAGTTGGAATTGGTCCATTTGTGATTGGTCCGGCTGTGGAGCGCAAAATCGGTAAAGGTCCGTTTCAATCCATGACCATTGATACTGAATGGCGTAGTGCGGAGTGGGCGCAATCCCATGCTTTGTATTCTCAAACATTTGAAAGTATAAATGAGTTGGATTCTGCAATCAGGGATCTTGCGCAATCACTATCAAAATCTAATCCCGAGGCGATGAAAAAACTGAAATCAATTTTTACAGAGGACGCAAAAAACTGGTCAGGGGTTTTGGAAAAAAGAGCCGAAATGAGTGGTAAATTGGTGCTTTCTGAATTTACTTCAAGCTATATTCAATCCTTTAAAAACAAATAAATAAACGTCCATTTAAATTCTCCTGTGGGAGATGTGTAGTCTAAGAATTTCCTTTGGAAATTATCTTATAGATATAACTCGTTTCATTCACATTGTATTTCGGATTGGCTCGAAACAGAATATAATCAATTAAACTGGGATTAACTTTTTTTAAGAATTCTAATTCACTGCCAAAATTAAGTTTAAAGTCTTCAATCCTTTTCTCAACATTTTTTCCACCTAAAAATATGATGTAATTAGGTTTGAATCCAATCTGTACAATTTCTTCATGGAGCGATTGTAATGATTTCGATTTTGGATAGGTATAGACAGGAACATCATGTACCAGGTAATATCGCGGTATGATTGGTGTTATGTCGTGATAGCTCTCCCAAATAACTGCCGACACATCATTCTTTTTTGAAAGAAAATACAAAGATTCTGCGCGATTTTTTTTGGTATAATTGGGAGTAACTATGATTAATAGAAAACAATTTGCAATCCAAAACCAGATCCAAAGTATATTATGCAGTTTTTTTCTGTTTTGCCAAAAGTTTGAATTTTTAAGATATTCGTTCCAACCAATCGTTCCCAATATGAGAAAAAGTGGCAAAATGGGTAAAATAAATCGTTCCTGTTTATTCGGGAAATATGAGTGGAAGAACAGGAAAAGTATTGTGGGCACCCATAAAACAGAAAATTTTTTCCATGAACGGATAAAACCCCATGCAAGTAACAAACTGGTCGGTGGAATAAAAACTCCCAGAATTAGTAAGGTATACCTGTACCAGGGACCGGTTGTAAAAGAAAGTCGCCCCTGAATATTGTTAATGATATAGTATTTTAGTGCTGCAAATGGGTATCCCCACGCTATCCAATCAAAAATTCCCTGGATTCCAAATATAGCTATTGCTAACGCAAAACTTAATGCTATCAATTCCCGCCACTTTTTCTGAAAAATTAAAACAAATCCTACCCCAACAATCATAATTGCTACCTGGTACCTGAAAACAAATGCCAACCCAAACAGTAAACCAGAGAAAATCCAATAGCTTTTTTTGGCGGTCGATTCGGCTTTTAGAGCCAGATAAAATCCTGCTAAAAGAGGTGGTATACAGATATACTCTATCAAATTTCTGACACTCATGATCGGTAAAATCCAAAATAACGCCAGCATCAATCCAACCTGATTGGCAGTTTTCTTGTTCGAAAGTATTCGTGTGATGGAATAACCAAACCATACAATAGAAAGCGAATAAATAGCATGTATGATTCTTACGACGAGCATCTTCGTTTGTGGATCGGTAACGTCAGATCCTTTCAAGAGCAAGAATAGTAGATAATGGAGAAATGGATAAACCATGCTATGCCCGTGAGGTTCATCTCTGTCAAACCATTGTCCGGGACCTTTGTCAACCCAATTCTGTGCAATTTCAATTACCAAAAAGTGATCGTCAGACATTCCGTATCCTTTGGAAAAAATGGCTGCAATTAGCCGGAATGCCGCTGCTAGAATTAGAATCACTATGAAGGTGTGAGATTGCCTGAGATTTTTTATTTCAGTTAGCATTGGAAAATGACTTTCGAATTTATACCCGGCGGCCCAACTTTTATAAAACGAACTATAATTAAATGGGTCGAAAAATGAAATCAAAATAGAGTTTTTTGGAAAAAAAGCGCAAGTAAAAATTAATACCATAATATTTTCATATTATCTGCAAATTGAAATAATTAAATTTGAAATTTAATTATTTGAAAATGGATTTATACTATTGAAGGTCAAAAATCATGAAGGCTTCAATTACAATTTTCTGTATCATTGCTATTTTGATGGTAACGTCAATAGGCTGTCAATCTGATAAAACAAGCCATAGCCGTGTTTCAAAGGAAGATGTTACAATTAATGATTTTAACTGGCTTGTTGGAACCTGGAAACGCGAAACGCGTAAAGGAATGCTATTTGAGTCCTGGAAGATAGTGAATGATTCGCTTTTAAGCGGATTCAGTTATGGTGTTTCGGGCAGTGATACCACATTGTTGGAGACGCTCTCTATTGAAAATTAAAAAGGCGAAATTTATTACATTCCTGTTGTTGAACATAATCAAGGGGCAGTTAACTTTAAATTGACTGATTTGAAGAATAATAAATACATTTTTGAGAATCCCGATCATGATTATCTACAAAGAATTATATATGGTAAGTTGGGATCAGACTCACTACATGCCCGGATTGAAGGGATCGATAAAGGAAAATTCCGGGCGGTTGATTTTTATTTTAGAAAAAGTAATTAAAATAATAAATCTATGGATTCATTAACACAAATAGCATTGGGTGCAGCGGTAGGCGAGGCAACGCTGGGAAGAAAGGTTGGTAATAAAGCCATCCTGTGGGGAGCTATTGCCGGGGCGCTGCCTGATCTGGATATTGTGGCTTCCCCTTTGTTGGACAGCATTAGTCGAATATCCTGGCACCGTGGTTATTCTCATTCTTTGATGTTTGCTCTGTTGTTTTCGCCCATTTTGGGCTGGCTGATTTACAAAACATATAAGAAAAAGGAAGCAACCTGGAGGGATTGGTCGCTGTTAGGCTTCTGGGCCATCTTTACTCATATCGTTCTTGATTGCTTTACCAATTATGGAACCCAGGTATTTCTGCCTTTTAGCGATTACAGGGTTGCGTGCAATAATATTTTTATCATCGATCCTCTATATACCGTCCCAATTTTGATTTGTATAATTGTTGTATTATTCATAGACCGTACTTCACGAAAGCGGAGACTTCTGAATGCTATCGGGTTGGGTTTGAGTTCATTCTATATCCTGTTGACATTGATTTTCAAATTTTATGCAGGCACCCAATTTGAGCATTCTCTGAGAGAGCAGGGGATTACCTATCAGAGATATCTGACCAATCCAACCCCTTTCAATAGCATTCTGTGGAGGGCTGTGGCTGAAAGCGACGAAGGCTATTGGATTGGATATTATTCTCTATTTGACAGGAGTAGACAGATTTCTTTTCAGTTTATTGAAAGAAATGAAGAGTTGATTAAGCCCATTGAAGATGAACGCGCTGTGAAGATGCTCAAATGGTTTTCCGATGGATATTATGTTATCACTAATCATCATGGATTGATCAAATTTAATGATTTGCGGTTCGGGGAGTTCGCCGTTAGCGAGGAGGAAGCTCAATTTCCTCAAAATTTTGGAATGAGCAAAGCACGGAACTTTCGATACGTTTTCACCTTTGTTTTGTTGAACGGCAGCGAAAATGATGAGAATGATATTTCGATTTTACGAGAGGGATTTTCCCTTAAAAATAGGGATGCTGTTCTTAAGCAACTTTTGCAAAGAATAGGTGGTGTTTAGTTATTTCCACTCCTTCAACGTTTTTACAAACTCTGCTAAAAACTGGTTCGCCTTGAAACCATCCAACGCCCGGTGGTCAATTGTTAGTGTAACATAAATCATCGGTTTTATTTTTATTGAATCCACACCATTCTCTTCTTCAATAATGAGCCTTTTTTCCAGCTTTCCAACTCCCAAAATTGCCGTTTGGGGTTGATTAATTATCGGCGTTGCGATCAGACTGCCGGAGACCCCGTGATTGGTTATTGTAAAAGTTCCATTTTGAACTTCATCAGGGTTTAATGTGGAACTACGGGCACGATTTGTTAGATCCTGCAGTTTTGAAGCGATACCGAGTAGATCTAGATGTTGTGCTTTTTGAATTACCGGCACAATTAAACCGTCGTCCAGCGCCGTAGCAATCCCGATATTACAATCAGCAAATAGCTCCAAAGCGTCTTCGTGCCAGCGGCTGTTTATCTCCGGAACAGCTTTAAGCGCTTCGACTGCTGCGCCTAAAAAATAGGCAGTATAGGTTAAATTTACATTCTTTTTTGCGAATTCATCTTTATGCTGATTTCGATGCTTAATGACGGCAGATAAATCGGCGTCAAAAACTGCCGTTACATGGGGAGCTGTTTTTAGCATGCTTTCAACCATGTGAGCAGCAATTTTTTTGCGCATCTGCGAATGGGGGATCATTCTGGTGCCAGAAACTCCCAGAGATTCAGAACCGGATTTTTCGGATGTGTTATTCAGAAAATTTTCCACATCCCGTATGGTAATTCTGCCTCCTCTGCCACTACCACTGATTGTTGAGGGATCCAGATTGTTCTGCTGAATCATCCTGAGAACTACCGGACTTAAACGCATACCCGTCTGATCCTTTTTAGGTAATTGTGCAACTTTTTCTTGCCCTGGGACTGCTTGATCAGTGGTGATCTCTTCTTCCGCTGCTAATTCCATTATTCCTAATATTTCCCCGGGGTGTACTTCTTCATTTTCTTTTTTTAAAATTTCAGCCAATATTCCGTTTTCGGGAGCAGGGATTTCCATGGAGACTTTGTCCGTATTGATTTCTAATAATGGTTCATATTGTTTGATAGAGTCCCCAATCTGTTTAAACCATTTTTCGATGATTGAAACCGTTCCCTCCTGTTCAGTATCCGGAACGGTAATATCGATTAAAGCTGCCATTCATTCTCCCTAAATTAATTTCTTCAATTGTGAATGATCATAAAATCAAAACTCAACTATCTCTCGAATTTTTTCTGCAATTTGCTCTATCGAGGGCACGACGGAATTCATCAACGGAATATTGTATGGAACAGGTATATCCGGCATACAAAGGCGCTCTAATGGAGCATCCAATTCAAAAAATGCTTCTTTTGAAATTGTCGCGACGATCTCAGCTCCAAATCCTGCAGTAATGTTGTCCTCATGGACAACCAAACATCTTCTGGTTTTTGTTACAGAATCAAGGATGATTCCTTTATCCCATGGCATGATGGTTCGTAAATCAATGATATCCGCCGAAATGTGTGCCTCTTTTGCAGCGGCTTCGCATCGCTCTACCATAGCTCCCCATGTGACAATGCTCACCTCATCTCCTTCCTGAATCATTTTAGCTTTTCCGAACGGTAGTACATAATTATCGCCGGGGTAGGGGCGTCTTGCCCAGACTCCGTCCAGCAAAGCCCGATGTTCAAAAAATATGGTCGGATTATTCCCCCGCATCGCGGCACGCAGCAGACCGACAGCATCCTCCGCATTTGATGGAAATGCCAATTGCCAGCCGATATTATGTGCCCAAAACACTTCTCCGCTTACGCTATGCCAGGGATCGCCCACTTTTGAAAATCCCCCCGGCATTCGCACTACGATTGGCGCCGCAAAACGGTTATTGGTGCGCCAGCGAATCGTGCCGCAATTGTTCAATTGCTCGGTAGCAGGATCGGCATATTTTCGAAACTGAATTTCTGCAACCGGCATAAGCCCAGCTAAAGCCATTCCAACGGCTCGCCCTATAATTCCTTCCTCAGAGAGACTTGTATCAAATACGCGCACCTCTCCATAAATTTCTTGCAGATGCATTGTGGCGGCATGTACGCCACCTTTGGGACCTACATCCTCACCAAAAATGAGTACTTTCGGATTGGTCTGAAGCTCTACTTCCAAGGTTCGACGAATTGCAGTAAGCATATTTATTCGAGTCGGCTCAGGATTAGGTTTATTGGTTGTCTTCAGAAAAGGATGACCTCCTGCTGTCAATCCACCTTGCACCTGAATCATTGGGTTGCCATTTGCATCTCTCTCCTGAAATACATGTTTCTCAACGGTGCCGGTCTCCGGATCTGCAAGATTTATTACATTTCGCAGTCCAGTTCTGACTTTTTTTTCGATGTCGTTTCTAATTTCCTGCCACTGTTCTGATGTAAAAGTACCGGGCACCAGGAAGTCGTAAAGATGCGACACCGGATCGCGTTTATTTTCATTTTCAATGATATCTTGACTTTTATATGCCTGAGTGTCCTGCCCCGAATGTCCACACAAACGTGGAACCGTCATTCTTAAAAGAACGGGAGACCGATTGTCTCGCACATAATTAACCGCTTCTTTTATTTTTTGTGCGGCGTCAACCGGATTGCTCCCATTACCCTCAAAAATTTTCAATCCAGTAAATGAGCTAAGATTCTTAGCAATATTACCGCCCGGTGTCTGTTTATCCCCCATTACGGAAATTGCATAACCATTATCTTCGATACAAAACAGAAGTGGCAATTTCAATGTAGTGGCAATGGTCAATGCGGACCAGAATCCGTTTGTGGCGACGGAGCCTTCACCACCTTGAACAACCGCGATAGCGTCTTTATAATCCGGTTCCTTTAACACATTATACCGATATTCAATGGCTTGTGCCCACCCCGCGGCTGGTGTGTATTGGGATCCAACATCGCCGGCGATGGGGAAGATAGTAGCCTTTCCCTGCGAAGGGAAATTGATAACCGCACCAATGTCCCTACCGTCACTATGACTACCCGTTTTTGCGAGAGATGCGGCGAAAACATCTTCGATTGATAATCCCAGAGCAAGCGATATGGGACGGGATCGGTAATAGGCTCCTAAACCATCGTGCTTGTGGGTGAGTAACGAGCCAAGTAAGACTTGAGTCAATTCATGACCGCGAGCAGAAAACTGGTAGGGAATTAATCGTTTAGGATAAAGCTCATTTTCTTCAATTTCATCAATGATTCGGGATGTTAAGACCAGGCGGGTCACTTCTGGCCAGTCAAAATCTGAAATCATTTCCCTTACTGTCATAAGACTTTCCTGAAATGTTTATTTGCAGATTTCTTAAACGGAAATCAAGAATGTCAGGTTATATATTTCGTTTAATGCTCGAAATAGTCACGGATAGCGAGAAAGAGCAAAAGCACTATATCCGTTATTTAGGTGAATATCTTCAGCAAGATAACCCAACAATTTGCCGAAGGATCAATTTACAAAATGCAATAAGTAAATTAAAGCTCAAAATTTGTGAAGAATTGCGATGAGTGTGGGGAAGATATTCAATTGTGAAATTAGAATATGTTTCTAAACATTACAATTTCGTTTATTGATGTTTGAATCGAAAGATTAATTTATCTGCGAAACCAATGACAATCAAAATAATAACTGCAAACAATATGATGAAGGATTTCCCGGAGAGCAGACTTCCAAAATCTTTAAACAAAACTCCTAAATTGGAGAGATTAGATTCGAATAAGGAGAGAAGCACCCTGTCCAGGTTTGAAAAATAAGCAGTAATTCCTAACGAGATAATAATAGCCGCAGCGATGAGAAATCCCTCAAAAAATTGCGTTCTTTTTTCCCTCTGGTTTTTTAGCTGCCAAACTACTTTATCTGAAAAATTTGCTGATAACATAAAGCCGGCTTCATCTGATAATCCGTCATAAAGCATTTTATAGGCACGGTATTGTATACGACAGACTCTACATTTTTGCAGGTGGTTTTTCACTTCGGTTTGATCGATGGAAGAATCTTTATCTAAACATTTCTGGAAGTCTTCATCAGTGAAGTGTTTCATTGAATCAATTCCTCAGGTTGATACGTTTTTAACAAAATATCTTTTAAATGTTTCCTTGCGCGAAACAAATAGCTTTTAATGGTACCCAATGGCAGTTCTAAAATCTCTGCGATTTCCTCATAGTTGAGATTTTCCAAATGATATAATGTCAATATTACCCGGTATTGAGCAGGCAATTGATTTATTTCCTTTAAAAGTAATCCTGAAATCTCCGCAGAAATGGCTGCCTCATCGGGAAGCATTGTTTCTCCCTGCACGGATGCGATGGATTTATATTTATCATTATTAGCTGCATTGCCCTGCTTGTTCTCGAATTCTAATAAGTCTTCATAAAGAGGGAGTTTCTTTTTTTTAAGACAATTGATACAGGTATTATGAGCAATTTTACTAATCCAAGTTGAAAGTTTTGATTGAAACTTGAAATCAGATAAATTCTGATATACCCTCGTAAAAACATCCTGACAAACCTCTTCACGGTCTGCTTCATTTAATATCATCCGAAACACAATATGTGTTACCAGGCGTTGGTACTTTTCCACCAGTATTTTGAAAGATTGTATATCACCACCGGTGATCTTGTTAACTAATTTGTGTTCCTCATCCATTTTTTCCCGGGACAACTATTCTGTTTGATCTGACAACCGGAATTTAGTTAGGTTGCAGATTTTTTCCAAAATAGTTGCAACAATTTAATTGATCTTTTGTCTATTTTAGTAGAAACAAATTAGAGGAGAGTTTTAGTAATGACAGAAATTCTTATTCCAATAGCATCGTTTATAACAATTGCCGTTTGCATTAAAATAATTTCGGACCATAAAATTAGACGGCGGCTTATTGAAAAAGGACTGGTTGAGGAAAAAATTAAATATTTATATCCCAATTCATTTCAACCACTCGCATCTGTAAAATGGGGATTGGTTCTGATTGGGATTGGTGCAGCATTCCTGATTGGAAGAGTGTTTAGTCGGGAAATTTCCGAAGAAATCACAATAGGATTAATGTTTCTCTTCGCCGGAATTGGATTTATCGTATATTATGTGATGGCAAAAAAACAGATGGAAGAATCCGGTCGGGAGTAGATAATTTTTCCTCTATCAATTTGTTGCTGGAAAAGGGAAGGAAATGATTTTCTTCCCTTCTTCTTTTAGATTTTTGTTCATTTTGATACCCTAATTCTTGGCTGCTTTCCTAATTTCTTGCCTGATTTGATGGTTCATTTACCCATCTTCCAAAAACAATCCTGGAATACACACCTATATCCTTATGTTGAGCGATGGATTCTCTTTGCATAACCTTTTCTTTAGGTTTATTTTTATTGGGTTGAGAATAAAGATTGTGGAGAGGAAAAATGATATGATGGATTTATTAAAAAAAGTTTTCGGCGGTGAAATTGATGAAACCTCAGAAGAAATACCTGGGATTCAAGTTCATGATGTCCGGATCGCCGCTTGCGCTCTTTTTTTGGAGATGGCAAATATTGACGGGGAATTCAGCAAAGATGAGAGGGAAAGGATCATCCTAATTCTAAAGACTGAATATAACCTATCTGATGAACATGCGGTGGAGCTAGTAAAATATGCCAAGGAGGAACTTCAGGATAGTCTCGATTTATGGTACTTTACCAACATGATTAATGAAAATTACACAAAGGAAGAGAAAATCACGGTGGTGGAGATGCTCTGGCAGATAATTTACACCGACTGTAAAATGGATAAACATGAGGATTATCTGGTCCACAAGCTCGCGAAAATGCTTCGATTGAGCCACAGCGAGTTGATCGATGCCAAGTTGAAAGTTTTGAAGAAAAGAAAATAGAGAGCTCACTTAAAGTGACCAAGATTCTTACATCTTAATCTACTTTTTGCCCACATATTCCGAGACGGAAAAATTTTGGAAATAAATTAAATGCACAAGGAATAGGGTATTATTATCTTGAATTAAATATTGGCACAAAATAGGATATAAAAAGATTAAGAAAAATTTTCAGGATAGCGATTATAAATTAAGAATGACGAAAGAACAGAGATTAAGGAGTCTAGTTATGAAATTTGTAAATAATAGATTATTTTTGGTGATGCTTTCATTCCTTTTAATGAATGGAATTATTTTGAATTGTTCCAATAATTCAACAGAACCGGAACAAAATGCCCCCGAGATTCCACCTCAGTCCACATTTTTGATGGATTTTAGCGCTTTCCCGGATAATGCTTCACCTTTGCCAAGATTAAATATTCCATTCGGGAATACACAGTCTCATGAAAATTGGGGTTGGTCTGTGTTTAATGTTCTGGTATGGAATACCGCTTTAACCGTAACTTTGGCAATTCCGGTTGCTGCCTTTGTTCACTCCTTTAATGATGAGCCGGAGTTTAGGGATGGCTCGTGGGTGTGGGCTTATACTTTCTCGGTGGGAGGAATCCAGCACTCTGCAGAGCTTCGTGCGACGACGGTAAGTGAGGGCGTAAATTGGGAAATGTTTATATCCAAACAGGGAGTATATCAAAACTTCTTATGGTTTAACGGTTTTTCAAACTTACCTCTGACTGAAGGAACCTGGACCTTGAATAAGAATCCAAATGAACCAGTGCCTTTTATGGGTATTGAATGGCACCGAAACGCGCAGCAGAATACCGCCGATATCAAATATACCAACATTGTCCAAGGTGGAGCAGAAAACGGAGGATATATTTTCTATGGCTCCACGGCCGGTGGCCCCTACGACCGTTTTTATGATATTTTTAACAAAGGTCTGGATAATCATACTGATATTGAATGGGATCACACAAGCAAAGAAGGCCGAGTAATGGATCAACATCATTTTCAGGATAGTGAGTGGCATTGCTGGAATAATCTGCTCGAGGATATTACCTGTCCGTAGATTTGAAGTGGTCTAAGAGAGCAAAATAATTTATTATCACCGCCATTCTGAAAATTAAAGAGTGGCGGTTTTTTCTTACCCATTTTCTAAAAATTCCCCGGATTTTTTCTTCCTTTACAAAATAAAATTTCATATCTTTTCTGCCTTCTTTCAAAAAATAGAATTATTTACGATGAGGTACACCATGAAAATTTATGATTTTGCTTTTCTATTTTTAATCATCTTGATTGTATTTACAACCGGATGTTCAAAGAACAATCCTGAAGATAAAAGTCAAACACAGTATACATTTAATGGCGAAAAACACTTGAAAAATCTCAAAATGCTTACCGATGAAGGAGAGAATGCTGAGGCATATCTTTCTTTCGATGAGCAACAATTAATATTTCAAACCACTTCCGGCGGATTAAAGTGCGACCAGATATTTACCATGGATATTGACGGCAGAGATAAACGAATGGTATCCACGGGAAAGGGAAGAACTACCTGTGCTTATTATTTGCCGGGCGATCTAGCAGTGGTTTATGCATCCACCCACGTCGCCGATGAAAATTGCCCCCCTGAGCCGGATCGCTCCAATGGATATGTATGGCAGCTGTACGATTCATACGATATCTTCCTGGCAAATATTGAGGGGAAGATTGAGAAACAATTAACCGCTTCACCAGGGTATGACGCTGAGGCGACCGTCTCTCCCAAAGGAGATAAAATTGTCTTTACCTCCACCAGAGATGGTGACCCGGAGATTTACACCATGAATTTGGATGGCAGCAATCAAATCCGTCTAACAAACCAGAAAGGTTATGATGGGGGTCCGTTTTTTTCATGGGATGGGACTAAAATCGTGTTTCGTGCCAGTCGACCTAAAACCGAGAAGGAATTGCAGGACTATTCCATCCTTGTGGAGAAGGATCTTTATCGTCCCACTAGATTAGAAATTTATGTCATGGACGCCGATGGTAAAAATATGAGGCAAATCACCAATTTTGGAAAAGCCAGCTTTTCGCCCTTTTTTCACCCCGATGGCAAACGAATTATTTTTTCATCCAATATTAACAGCGAAAGCGGGCGTAGTTTTGATTTATATCTTATAAATGTTGACGGAACCGAACTCGAACAAATCACCTTTAATGAGACTTTTGACGGCTTTCCTATGTTTACCCGCGATGGGAAAAAACTTGTGTTCGCTTCAAATCGATTTAATAAAAAAGAGGGCGATACCAACATCTTTATTGCCGATTGGGTGGATTGAAGATTTATTACCCCGAATGAACAGAAATACGGAAAAAAGTAAGAGCGGATTATAAAATATTATGAAGGTGATAACCCAGAATTTTTTATTGGCATGTTCTTAAGAGGTCAGAAATCTATAACATTTTCAAGGAATTATTAACCGAATACAATTAAATATAAAATTTATCTCTAGCTCTTTGTCAATTTGAAAAAGTTGCTTTACAACAATGACCTTACAGCACTCAATAATTCGGCCAATTTAAATGGTTTTGTGAATGTATATTCAGCCCCGACCCTCTTAGCTATTTTTAATGGATTCAGCGGATCAATTTGTCTTGCCCCTCCGGAAATAGCTATAATATGAATATTCGGTTGATTTCTTCTTAGCTCCACAATCAAAGCCATACCATCTTTTTTAGGCATTATAATATCAGTAACAATCACGTCAAAAGTATCATTTTTTAAGATCTTTATTGCATCAACACCGTCGGTGCAACCGGTAACCTCAAAATTTTCTTTTTGAAATAATTGAATAAGAACATTTCTGAACGGCTGGTCATCCTCCACAATTAAAATTTTTGCCATACATCTAATACCAATTTATTTAGTGCTTATCTAGTACCGTCCGAATCGCGTTACTCAGATCGGCTGTTAATATTGGCTTCATGATTAAATCGCGAATTCCCATTTGTCTAAGTTGAACTCGTGTCATAACTTCGCTATAGCCTGTGATGAGAATTATCGGAATATCAGGTCGGATATCCAAAATTTTTTTAGCCAAATCAATCCCAGTCATTTTTGGCATCATTTGATCGGTGAGAACCAGGTCAAACTGTTCAGGGTATTGCTTAAATAGTTCCAATGCTTCACTACTTCGTGTTTTGCCAGTTACTTTGTAACCGAGCTTTTCTAATATTTGTTTTCCGGTTTGAACCAAAGATTCTTCGTCATCAATGTAAAGAATATTTTCCGTTCCAATTAGTAATTCTTGGTTTTCCGTAGATGCATTTTCTTCTTTTGGCTCAAATTCCGGAAGATATATGTTAAAAGTAGTTCCCCTGCCTGGTTTGCTCTCAACCGTTATTTCGCCATAGTGATTTTTTACAATACCATGCACAACTGATAACCCTAAGCCTGTTCCAGCCCCGGCTTCTTTCGTAGTGAAGAATGGATCAAATATTCGTTTTATTGTTTCATCACTCATGCCCATTCCTGTATCACTGACTGTTAGCTTGAGATATTTACCCGGGTTTATGTTTATGTTCTCTGCGGATTGCTGTTCATTGATTTCAACAGGATTCAATTGCACTTTGAGGACTCCGCCTTTTTCCCGCATCGCATCATATGCGTTAGTACAAAGATTCATAATAATTTGATGAATCTGCGTTGGATCACCCAAAATATATCGTGGGTTTGTATCAATCTCTTGATAAATATCTATTGTTGCCGGTAATGATGCTCTCAATAATTTAAGCGCCTCTTTTAAGATCAAATTAATTTTTATGGACTGCGGTTTATGCTCAGTTTGACGGCTAAATGTTAAAATGTGCTGGATCAAATCTTTAGCACGCAAACTTGCCCTGTAAACCTGTTCCAAATTTCTTCTGATGATAGCGTTTTCATTACGATCTTCCTCGACAAGAGCAATTGTCAATTCGGTATATCCTAAAATTGCCCCTAATATATTGTTGAAATCATGGGCAATTCCACCCGCTAATGTTCCGATTGCTTCCATTTTTTGTGCTTGCAACAATTGGCGTTCAAGCTCCTTTTGTTTGGTAATATCTCTAATGATTCCACGGTAACCTGTGATTTTATCATTTTCATCCTTCACTGCACTTGCCGTAACAAGAACTATTAATTTCTCGCCGTTTTTCTTTTTCAGATTAATTTCATAATCCGTTACAAAACCATTTTCCTTCAAAGTGTCTTGAAACTTCATGCGGTCTCTGGGATTAGTGTAAATGCTATCTTTAATATTTACGGCCATTAATTCCTCTGCTGAATCATAACCAAACAAACTAACTCCGGCTGGATTAATATCAACAAATTCTCCCTCGACCGTGCTTATATAAATTGTATCTTTCGATTCCTCAAAAATAGTGCGGTATTTCTTCTCAGATTCATGAATGGCTTGTTCTGATTTTTGACGGTCTGTGATATCTCGGGCAACCGTGACACCGTAATCCCGATCAAGTTGAACTTTCGTTATGTTGACTTCAACGGGAAATATGGAGCCGTCTTTTCGTTTGTGCGTTCCCTCGACAACGATACTACCTGAGTTATCTATTTCCTGACCCCTTTTAATAAACAAATGTTTATTAATTGAAGGATCTATATCAAATATGGTCATGGATAAGAGTTCATCTCGGTTATAACCAAGATTTAAACGCGTTTTAACATTTACATCAAGTATATTCGCCGCCTTTGGATCTATGATCATTATGGAGTCGTTGGAATGGTCGATAAGTGTTCTGAATAGCCTGAGTCCCTCCTCTGCCTTTTTGCGCTCGGTAATATCTTCTATAGTGGTAATGGCATATTTAACTCTACCTTCTTCATCTTTTAATATCGAAACGTTTATATTTGCCCATATAAATTTTGTATTCTTTTTGATATATCTCTTCTCAGCTTTGAAAAACTCAATTTCTCCGTTGAATAATTGATCAAAAGCCATTTGATCCCTTAAAAAATCATTAGGGTGAGTAATATCCAAAAAGGTCATTGCTTTTAGTTCGGCTTCTGAATACCCTAAAATATGAGATAAGGTTTTATTGGCTTTTAAATATTTCTTATCCTGTCCAATTAATGCAATTCCCATGGGACTATGTTCAAAAGCGCTGCGAAATTTATCTTCACTTTCTCTTAATCTGTTTTCAGTTGCCTTCCGTTTTGATATGTCGGTTTTAATTCCAATAAAATGTGTTATTTCACCTTCTTTGTTCTTTACAGGAGTGATGGTTTGCTCTTCATTATAAAGTGCTCCATCTTTTTTTGAGTTGATCATTTCACCCTGCCAGACATTTCCGGACAATATAGTACCCCACAATCTTCTATAAAATTCTTTATCCTGTTTATCGGATTTGAGTATTCGTGGATTTTGACCAACTGCTTCATCATAACTATAACCGGACAACTCGCTGAAAGCGGCATTTACCCAAAGAATCGTTCCGTATTTGTCAGTAATAACAATGCCATTAGCAGCTGATTTAAGTGCGGTGTCTTGCAGTAGTAGTTTCTGCTCCGTTACTTTACGTTCCGTAATATCACGAACAATTCCTTGAATAACTTTTTTGCCATTAATTTCAAAAAGGCTTGAGGAAACCTCTGCTATAAAAATTTCTCCGTTTTTGCGCACAAATTTTGTCTCAAATATAGCAAAACCTTTTTTTGATACTTGTTTGAACGCTTTCTTGGATAAATCATATTCTGAAGGGGGATGGAGCATGCGGATTTTTTTATCTAGTATTTCGTTTTTTGTATATCCAAAAAGGTTAAGTGCTCGTTGGTTGACATCAAGAACATTACCCTTCAAATCATGAAGGATTATCCCATCATTCGATTGTTGGAAAAGTCTGCTATATTTTTTTTCACTTGCTTGTGATTCAATTTTTATCCGATTTCTTTCAATTGCATAACGGATAACTCTGGAGAGGTTATCTCTATTTATTATTTCTTTACTTAAATAGTCTTGGGCTCCCTGTTTTACTGTATTGATTGCCATCTGACTGTCGTGAACTTCGGTAAGAACAACAATTGGAATTCGAGGATTTTTATTGAATACTTTAATTAAAGTTTCGAGTCCATTGCTATCCGGGAGATCCAGGTTGAGCAAAACAATATCAAATTCATTTTGAGATATTTCTAGAATGCTTGATTTTAGGGAATCAGTCCACTCAATAGTATAGGATTGGTCGTATACCTCTTTCAATAACTTTTTGATAAAGTTGGCATCGCCAGGATTCTTTTCGATCAAAAGAATACTTATAGTTTCTTTTTTCATTCTCTATCAATTTACCGGAGGTGAAATAAATTTTTGATTGGTATTCGATGTATTAATTTCGTTTTGTACATAATTAAATCCGGTTGGCCTTTGTTTATTGAAATGTTGGTTTTCCCGGAGAATACACTTTTTCTCATTTCATAGTCTTCTTAGATCTAAAATGTTTCAATTAAGATATTATACTTCCACAGGTTCAAAGGACATTTAATAATTTTTAAACAATGCGATTGTTTATCTAAAGAAATATATCGACAATCCAAAATTAATATATAATTACATATTTTATGATATGGATGTACTAGAATGAGATATTGTTATGTAGTCATTTCTGTTACAAATTTGAGATATATAGGTTGGCAGATTTACTTTTGAAAGGGTTTTCTTATAAATACAGACTAAATTTGTTCCTCATTGTACCAAATTGTTTCGAAAAGCGTATTGAATTAACTCCGCATTTGAATTGAGGTCCATTTTTTTAAAAATTCGTTTCCGGTAGGTATGAATAGTCCTCTCACTTAATGACAATTCATATGCAATACCACTCACTGATTTTCCAGACGCGATAAGTTGCATAATTTGGAACTCTCTATCTGACAGAATTTCACATAGCGATTTATCTGAACCATAAATCACGTGATCTGCCAATTTTTCCGCCAACTCATCACTTATATATTTCCCGCCGCCGGCAATTTTATTAATGGCATATATCAGTTTTGTAGGAACACTGTCTTTTGTAACATACCCGAAGGCTCCTGCTTTTAAACTTCGGATGCCATATTGACTTTCCGGATACATACTCAATATGATAACATGGATTTTGGGAAATGCATATTTTAGATCTTTTAATAATTCCAGTCCGTTTTTATCAGGCATGGATATGTCCAATAGTAAAATATCCACAGCGAGATTTTTTATTAATTTATATACTTCAGCTGATGTACTTGCTTCTCCAACGACCTCCATGTTGGTTTCGTTTTCTACTAACCTTTTTATTCCTTCCCGAATTAAAGGATGATCATCTGCAATTATAATTCTAATCATCTTATTATTTCTCAAATCATTTTTTATAATATTGGGAAATTGAAAAATATCGTATTTATGTGACATTTTCGGAATTAATGACGGTTTCTTTAAGGTCACCCTACTGCCTTATCACTCAAATTCCCCACTCACTATAGAGGCCGGTTTCTGTTGCAGTTGAGATAAAGCAGTTGAATGAAAATTTTACTAATCTGCCTATATTCATCTCATTTTCGAAAAATAATCTTAATATCAGCAGATAGTAGCTGCAATTATTAAGGACAAGTTTAGCCTGGATCTTTTGATATAACTCCAAGTTGTTGACTCATTTATTGTATGAGTATTCCGCTAATATTTATTCCAGATCTTCTCTGAGACATTTTTTTATTTGAAATCTATTTTATGATTAAAAGGGGGAGATGCGAATATTCCAGAAGAGATAATTTTTTTAAATTTTATCCCTCAATATGATAAACCAGTAAGACTATTCTTTTATTCCAACAACCTCTAAAATAAACGCATAATCAAAAGCTTTCTCTTTTAGAGTGTCATATCTGCCGGATGCTCCGAAGTGTCCTTTACCAATCTCTGTTCTTAACAACAATTTGTTGGAATCGGTTTTCAGTGCTCGCAATTTTGCGGTCCATTTTGCAGGTTCCCAATACTGCACCCGGGCATCATTCAGGCCGGCGGTAATCAGCATATTGGGATAACTTTTCTCACGGACGTTGTCATAAGGAGAATAGGATTTCATATATTGATGTTGTTCTACATCATTGGGATTTCCCCATTCTTCGTATTCAATAACGGTAAGAGGAACGGTTGCATCCGACATAGTATTTAACACATCCACAAAGGGCACTTGGGCAACAACCGCTTTAAACAATTCCGGACGCATGTTGGTTACTGCACCTATTAACAAGCCGCCTGCGCTGCCTCCCTGGATGACTAATTTTTCAGGAGTGGTATAACCAACAGCGATTAAATGCTCAGCGCATCTGATAAAATCGGTAAACGTATTCTTCTTCTTCAACATTTTGCCTTCATCGTACCATTGCCTCCCCATTTCCCCACCACCGCGGACATGCGCAATTGCATAGATAAATCCCCGATCCAGCAGACACAGTCGTTCTCTCGAAAAATCAGGATCGCTGGTCAGACCGTATGCACCGTATCCATAAAGAAGAAACGGATTCTGTCCATCTAGTTTAATTCCCTTTTTATAGACCAGTGAGATAGGAATTTCTGTACCATCGTCAGTGGTGGCAAAAATTCTTTCTGAACGATACTCACTGGGATCGTAACCACCCCCCACCTCTTGTTGTTTAAGAAGTTTGCGTTCACGGGTGGTCATGTTGTAGTCGAAAGTTGAGCTTGGCGTGATCAAAGAGGAGTATTTAAAACGCACGGAATTTGTATCAAATTCTGGATTTTCACCAAGCCAGCAACTGTAGACTTCTTCGGCAAAATTCACATAATGTTCACTTCCATCATTCATATTACGAATCCGAATTTGATCAAGCCCGTTTTTCCTTTCCCAGATCACCATGTAAAATTGAAACATTGATATATCATTCAGCAATACCTTTGGGTCATGGGCGATGACCGTTTCCCAATTTTTTAAACCGGGATTTTTTACCGGAGCTTTTACAATCTGAAAATTTTTTGCCAGATAATTGGTAAGGATATAAAAATCAGTGCCCCAATTTTCCACATAATACTCGAAGTTTTTTTGGCGGGGTTGGATTACGGTAAGTTCTTCGTCAGGTGAGTTAGATTGTATATAGTGAACCTCGGTTGTGGTTTCGCTGGCGCTTTGAAGAAGGATATATTTCTGATTTTTGGTTTTTGATAAATCCAGATGAAAAGCCTCATCCTCTTCATAGTAAACCAATTCATCATCTTTTTGGTCGGTTCCCAATTTGTGACGGTACATTCTATGGGGTCTCATCGCTTCATCCAGAGTTGTATAAAAGACAGTTTTGTTATCATTTGCCCACTCCAGAGAATAGTAGTTATTTTGAAGTGAATCCTCTAAAATTTTTCCATGCTCCATATTTTTAAATCGAACCGTGAATATTTCCGAACCGTCATAATCAACGGAGTAGGCCAATATCTTCTGGTTGGGGCTGATTTTGAAGATACCGATTTTGCAATAGAAATGACCTTCGGCAAGCTTGTTTTGATCCAAAATGGTCTCTTCGGAACTATCCGTGTTCATTTTTTTTCGACAATATATTGGATATTGTAATCCTTCTTCATTGCGGTGATAATACCGGTAATCCCTAATTTTGTAAGGGACAGACACATCCGTTTCTTTGATACGTTTTTTCATTTCCTTGAATAACTTTTTCTGGAGGCCGCGTGTATGTCTCATCATTGCTTCGGTATATTGGTTCTCCGCCTCGAGGTAATTTAGCACTTCGGGATTATCCCTTTCACGCAACCAGTAATAATCATCTACACGAATTTCACCGTGAAGCGTATCTGTCCTGGGAATAATTTCTGCTACGGGCGGATTTAATTCTTCCTTCTCACAAGAAAATATTAAACCTATTAAAATTCCGATTAGTATTTTTAATAGAAATGAATATGAAAGGCATTTTTTATTCAATTTAAATACTCCCCACTAACAATAGATATTCTGTGGACCAAGCCATTTTCTGAAGACACCAAATGCTGGAGACTATTTTCTTACTGTCCTCGAGGCAAGGAGAATCAACAAATATTTTAAGTTGAAAAACAAAAGTTATAGATCCATTTCTGCAATTACTACATTCTCTTCCATATTCTGGTGTAATTTAAAACCGACTTTTTCACTCACTTTTCTCATACCGGAGTTTTCCGGCAACATTTCCGCAAATATTCGTTTCACACCTTCCTTTTTTCCAACATCTACCAGTCTATTCAAAAGTTCAGTCCCAATTCCATGTCCCTGATATTTGTCGCTGACGATAATGGCAAATTCAGCTTCTTTGGTATCGTATACGGCTGTTAACCTGCCAATAGCAATTATTTCCCTTTCCCTTGTTTTTGGATTTTTCACTTCTACAACCAGCGCCATTTCGCGATCATAATCGATAAAACAGTATCTGACCAAACGGGTATGTGCAACTCTTTGTGACAAATTGATTTGGTGCAGATATCTCAGGTACACGGTATTTTCCGACAAACTTTCGTGAAATTTGACCATTAATGGCTCATCTTCCGGACGGATGGGCCGCATGGTGGCTGACCGGCCATCTTTCAACTTGTACTCCGAAATATACAGGGTTGGATAGGGCCTAATGGCTAATCTAGGGAAGTCGACAGGAAGTACCTCGGGATCCTGCAGAATGACCCTCGCATCCAGGGCAACGATTCTATCTTCTGAAACCAGCAATGGATTTATGTCAATCTCTTTAATTACCGGATGGTCTACAACCAGTTGACCGAAGTGAACCATTAGTTTCTCCAATTCTTCGAGATCTACTGGCTTTCTGCCGCGTACACCCTTAAAAGCATTATAAATTTTTGTCTGCTCCATCATTCTTCTTGCCAGCGTTGAATTTAACGGGGGTAACGCCAGCGAGCGGTCTTTAAAGACTTCCACAAGTTGACCACCCGTGCCAAAAAGTATAACCGGTCCAAACTGGGGATCAATTGTGCTTCCCAGAATTATCTCATAACCATGCAGTTCTATCATTTTTTGGACGGTGACGCCATTAAAATGTTTTGCTCCAGCCTTTTCGCTTACAGTATTTTCGATTTTTTGAAAGGCCTCTTTTACCTCTTCTGCATTGGCGAGATTCAGTTGCACTCCACCTACATCGGTTTTATGGGTTAAGGTTTCTGAGTTTAATTTGAGGACAACCGGATACCCCATTTTATCAGAGATCTCGACCGCATCCTTCAAAGTCAATGCCAGGTGGGTTTCAACAATTGGGATGTCATAGGCGGACAATAACATCTTTGATTCCCACTCGGTTAGCAAGGTACGGCCTGATTGACGAACAGCGCTAATCATTTCATCTGCCCGGCTGCGGATTTGCAGTATTTCATCGAACTCCGGTGGAAGTGTGGGTGTCTCATAAATTCCCTGTAAATTATACGAATATTTCCACATGTAATTGAACATCTGTGCAGCCGTATCCGGGTAAGGGAATACCGGAATATTTGATTGATTTAAAATACGTCTGCCAGCTTCCACTTCGCTTTCGCCCATCCAGCTGGCCAGAATAGGCTTCTTGGTTGACTGTGCATAGGGGCGTAAAAATTCTGCTGTTCCGGTTGGATCCGTCATCGCTTGTGGAGTGAGAACGACCAGCAGACCATCGCTGTTGGGATCATTTGCAGCAATCTCCAGCGATTTGGCATATCGCTCCGGTTTGGCATCTCCCAGAATATCGATTGGATTATTGTGACTCCACGGTCCCGGGAGTAATTTGTCATAGGCCTCCATCGTCTCATCAGACAGTGTTGTTAGCTCCCCTCCGCCATTGATTAAAGCATCTGTGGCTAGAACGCCTGGACCACCGGCATTTGTCAGAATACTTAAGCGGCGCCCCTCAGGACGGGGTTGTTTGCCCAAAATATCCGCCATGTAAAACAAATCTGCGATTTTGTTTACACGCAGTACCCCACAACGCCTGAACGCCGCATTTAATACTTCATCAGAGCCGGCAAGCGCACCGGTGTGAGATGCTGCAGCTTTTGCAGCGGCTTCTGTTTGGCCGGCTTTTATCACAATAATCGGTTTGGTTAGCGCCACCTCTCTGGCGGCAGAGAGGAATGACTTCGCATTACCAATCGTCTCCATATATATGACAATGCTTTTTGTACGATGATCTTCACTGAGGTAGTAAATTAAATCGCCCCAATCAACATCCAGCATCGAACCAATCGAAATAAAGGCGCTGAAACCCACATTTTCGGAGAAACTCCAATCGAGAATAGCAGTACAAAGCGCACCGCTCTGACTAATAAATCCCACGCTTCCCGGTCTTGCCATGTCGGCAGCGAAGGTGGCGTTCAATCCGCTGTATGGACGCATAACGCCCAGACAGTTTGGGCCAATAATTCTAATCCGGCCTTTTCTGGCAATTTTTAATATCTCTTTCTCGAGCTGTTGTCCTTCCTCACCAATTTCTTTAAAACCTGCCGAAATAATTATTGCCCCTTTAACTCCAGCATTTACGCAATCCTGGATGCTGGAAGGCACGTGTCGTGCCTGAATAACAATAACTGCTAAATCTACCTCTTCCGGTACATCTTTGATGTTTGGATAGGTTTTTATTCCTAAAACATTGTTTCGTTTGGGATTGATTGGATATAAGGTTCCGCCAAACGGGTTACGCATGAGATTCCACATAATTGTCTTCCCAACACTTCCTTCTTTATCCGTGGCACCAATAACCGCTACTGATTTTGGCGAAAAAATGGGATCAAGTGATTTCATTACAAATATCCTTTATGTTGAATAATCAATTTAAAATGTCACGCAAACATTAAAATTAAGTTTAATTTTGAATAAATTAGGTTGAATTAACCGGGACTAATTTAATATTTAATTCACAAAGTTATAAGGGAAATAAAAATCTTGTGCCGTCGTGGTTTTTGGAAATGAAAATGAAGTTAGATTGTTCCCTTCGCTGAAGGTATTGTGTGTAAGGGGATATTTTTTATTTTTCCATGAACCTAAAATAACCGTGTGATATGCAAAATCTGAGGAGATATAGGCGCTTTGGATTAGGAATATTCGCACAAGAATCCAATGATTTTATACTTGAGAAAGCAGGTTCTAAAATTTAAATTGAATGGAACAGATTTTAATTACTTTAACAAAGTTCTACAAAAAGTTAACTCCCATAAAACGCAAATAATGAGAAAAATCCTTTTATTTTTGAGCGCAGGGATTCTCATCTTGTTTTTGTCGTACCTTTTATTTGTACGGAGTTCCGGCAATTCGGTCTATCCGGGATTTGTGGATTTGAAAGAAGCCATTCCATCCATCATTTTGGACGTGCGATATTATTCATCTCACAATTTTATTGGTGTGCGAATAAAAGGTTATGATGCCCCGAAATGCTATTTGACGAAAGAGGCGGCAGCAGCTCTTAAAAAAGTGCAGGATGAACTTTTCCGGAAATCACTATCTCTCAAAGTGTATGATGCTTATCGCCCTCAACGTGCTGTCGATCATTTTGTGGAATGAGCTAGAGACTTAAATGATACCACCATGAAAAGGGAATTTTATCCAAATGTTCAAAAGAAGGATCTTTTTAAGGAGGGGTACATAGCAGATAAATCCAGTCATACCCGTGGCAGTACACTTGATTTAACGATTGTTTCATTACCACTGAAAGAGCAAGAGGAATTCCACCCCGGACAAAAATTATGTGACTGTACTTTGCCCGCTGCCAAAAGGTTAAGAGATAATAGTCTGGATATGGGCACCGGGTATGATTGCTTTGATACCCTTTCATGGACGGAGAGTAAGGGTATTAATGCGGAACAGATGGAAAAAAGGATGCTCCTCAGGTCTGTTATGGAAAAACACGGCTTTAAAAATTATAAAAAGGAATGGTGGCATTTTACCCTCAGAGACGAACCCTATCCTGATACTTACTTCGATTTCCTTATCAAATAAAAACACCTCATTTCGGATTCTCTTCCTCTCCAAACCCGCCATTGATCATCCACAGCCTCTTTATTGAGAGATATATTTTAGAAAGCTTATTTTTATTTCTTTTGAACATCTATGCGCCTTATTTATTAAATTGCCGTTTTTGGATTTCTTAGAATAATTATGCATATCGGGCCAGAATAAATGTTCTCCGAATATAATATTCGAAATAGAGATTACCTCAAAGCATTAATGTCAAAGATAATCTACTTTCTGATTCTTTTTTCATTCTCTACATCTGTAAACCTCTTTGGTAAAAAAGAAGACAAAGTAAAACTTACAAATGGTAGCGTTATAATAGGAGAGATAAAAGAATTAAGACTTGGGAAATTGCAATATAGCACAGATGAAATGAGTACTGTTTATATCGAATGGAAAAAAATCGTTGCCTTAGAATCAAAAAATCATTTTCAGCTCGAAAGGCAGGATGGAATCAGATTTTTTGGTTCCCTCGGTACGGATACAACCACAGGCAAACTCCTGGTTATATTGGATTCAACTGCCGTTCCGCTAGATTTTATACAGGTGGTTCGAATAAATCGGATAAAAATTGGGTTTTGGCCCCGTCTCAATGCCTCGCTCAGTTTAGGTTTTAGCTATACCAAAGCAAGCGAGGTTGCACAACTCAATTTTTCTGGAAATGCTGATTACCGCACCAGAAAAAATTCGACCGATTTAAAATTCAGCTCTATTTTCACGGCTCAAAAATCAAAAGAAAATACTCAGCAAGGAGACGTAACCGTTACCCAAATGCGTTATTTAGTTAAAAAATGGTTTTTGGCTGGCAATGTTTCTTTACAAACCAACAGCGAATTGGGAATTGATTTGCGGCTATTGATTGGGGCCGGCCCGGGATTTGGACTCGTGAGGTCGAATAAAAGTGATTTGGCTGTACTTGCTGGTTTGGTCATAAACAGGGAATGGTCCGCTAACCGAAGCGATGTTAAATCCACTTTGGAAGGATATACGGCGGCCAAGTTTAAACTTTTCAGATATGAAAAACCCGAACTTGATTGGGATACTTCATTTATTCTGTATCCAAGTTTGACACCAATCGGTCGAATAAGAACCAGTTTTGATACAAAATTGAAATGGGAGATTATTCGGAAATTTTTTTGGAACCTAAGCTTTACTTTTAATTCCGATAGTGAACCCCCGCAGAATGCCGCGAAAACAGACTGGAGTATCGTGCTTTCATTTGGAGTGTCCAAGTAAGTTGCAGAAATAGAACCTAATTATAAAAATTGGGTTTTTAATTCAATTGAATTAAAAATGTATTCTTCATAATTTAGAATAACGAGTACTGTAATACATCGAAAGATTCATCTTATGTTTTTCTTTGTACACAATTGGAATTAATCATAAATGAGTATACTAACAATTGCCTGGTCGATGGCTTCCGCAATATGCCTGACATTTGCTGTGATAAACTTGTATGTTTGGATACGCGGGCGAAATGAAGTCTCAAACCTTTTGTTTTTTTTTACTGCCTTAGGCGCTTCCATTATAGCCATTTTGGAACTCTCACTTTTGCATACTAATAGTTTGAAGGAATTTTTGTTTTTGTCACGGATGATCAATTTCCCCATCGCACTCTTAGTAGTCTCATTAGTCTGGTTTATCGTTAAATATTTTGAAACCGCCAGAGTATGGCTTGCAAAAATTATTACCGCTCTTTGGAGCATTGCCGTACTGGTAAATATTTTCTTGCCCAATGGTTTGATTTATAGTGATGTTACTGAGCTAAAGCAAGTTAGTTTGCCCTGGAATGAAAAATTTACCATTGCCAGTATTGCGGTAGTCAATCCTCTGAAATACATCGCTGATCTTGCGTCCTTACTAATCATAATTTTTCTATTTGATGCTTCCCTGAGATTATGGCGTAGGGGTAATAAAGGGCGAGTTATATCCATTGGTGTAAGTACAATGATATTTATGGTTTTGGGTGGAATTATTACACCCCTGGTTGATGAGGGAATATTGAAAATGCCTTATATGATATCCTTCTTTTTTCTGGCAATCATATTTGCAACCGGTTTTCAACTCGGTAATGACGTTATCCGTGCCTCTGAATTATCTAAAGAAATAGAGAAAAATGAGCGCCGCTGGCGTTCCTTATTGGAGAATGTCCAATTACTGGTCGTAGGGCTCGATACGTCAGGAAACGTGAATTATGTGAATCCTTACTTACTTAAACTCACTGGTTTCGACAAGCAAGATGTGCTGGGAAAAAACTGGTTTGACTATTTTTTGCCGGAAGTGTCAAGATCAGAATTAAAGAAATTACTTTATGAAATCCAGGAGGGCGAGTTTTATTCACATTATCGAAATCCGGTAATTACTCGGAATAATGAAGAGCGCCTGATTGAATGGTCGAACGTAGAATTATATGACCGGGAAGGGAATATCACGGGAACCCTGAGCATTGGTGCGGATATTACCGAGCGTGAAAAAGCCTTTGAAGAAATTAAGCAATTAAAAGACCGCCTCCAGGAAGAAAACATTTATTTGCAGGAAGAAATCATTCTGGATCATAATTACGGGGATATTGTCGGGCGGAGCGATGCCCTGAAATATGCTCTCAGCCGTGTGACGCAAGTAGCTCCGACGGATACTACGGTTCTCCTGGAAGGTGAAACGGGCGTGGGCAAGGAACTATTTGCGCGAGCAGTGCACCAGAACAGCCCCCGAAGACAGAGACCACTTGTGAGAGTAAATTGTGCCGCGATACCGGTAAATCTGATTGAAAGTGAATTGTTTGGTTACATCAAGGGGGCGTTTACAGGGGCTGACAAAGACCGCAGAGGTCGATTCGAAGTGGCTAACAATGGCACGATCTTTCTCGATGAGATTAGCGAATTGCCTTTGGAAGTACAGTCCAAATTATTGAGAGTATTGGAGGAGGGCGAATTTGAGCGGTTGGGGAGCAACGAGACCATCCGGGTGAATGTGCGGATTATTGCCACAACTAATCGCAATTTAAGAGAAGAAGTACGAAAGGGAAACTTCCGCGAGGACCTTTACTATCGTCTGCATACATTCCCGATTTCGATACCTCCGTTGCGTAAACGCAGGGATGACATCCTGCCCCTGGTAGAGATGTTTGTGGATAAATTTTCTCGGAAAATAGGTAAACGTATTAAGAAAATCCCAAAAAATGCCAAGGAAACGCTACTCAATTACGATTGGCCTGGCAATGTTCGGGAACTGCGGAATGTAATTGAGCGTGCGGTCATTGCTACCACGGGAGAAAAACTCATTCTTCCGGAGATACTCAGGAGCTCCGTAACACATCATGAAAATAAGGAGGAACAGACTGAAGTGATTCCTTTGGAAGAAGCGGAACGCCGGAACATAATCAAAGCTCTTCAGGCGACTAGCGGGAAAATTAGCGGGGATGACGGTGCCGCAGCTCTCTTGAAAATTCACCCAAATACCCTCCGATTCAGGATGCAAAAATTGAATATTGATCGGCGATTTAATTAGTATTGCTATTTGAGTAATATTGTTTCTTACTCAACTAAGTACGCTGGATTCTTAACTCCTTATGTTTAATTAGTATGTTATCTGTGCAAAAAAGAACAGTAAAGGAACAGCCAATATTTAGAATCTTTATTTTTGGTTTTCTGTTAGCAGTCGTAATTCTACTTATCTGGGAGTTACCAATCTCGGAGCAGGGAAATCAGCAAATTGTCATCACCGATGCTGACCTTAATCAGGTGTATAGCTCATGGAAACGCACATGGCAACGGGAACCGACAATGGCCGAATTAAGGGGAGGACTGCAAGATTATATTCGGGAAGAAGTGCTATATCGGGAGGCCTTAAACAGAGGATTTGATAAAGATGATATGGTTATCAAAAGGGCACTGGTTCGAAAGATGCATTTCCTGGCGGAGGGTTTGGTATCTCAGGAGGCATTAACAGAAGAAGAAATACAAGCTTACTACGCCCTGCGTCGGGAAAAGTACCGCATACCCCCCGAACTGAGTTTTAGCCAAATCTATTTCAGTGTGGACAAGCGTGGCAGTCGAGAAGCAACGGATGCGGTTAGGAAATTGATTGATTCACTGAACAAAGCAGGAACTGAACCGAATCATGCAGAACTTTCTGGCATAGGGGACAGCTTCATGTTACCGTCTTACTTTTCAGGACAAACGCCCCAACAAATTGAAAATACCTTTGGTAAAAATTTTGCCCTGGAAATTATGAAGGTCGACAGCGGGCGGTGGGAGGGACCTATCGAGTCAGGATATGGCGTTCACTTGGTTTTTTTAATCAGCAAGACGGAGTCCTCGGTGCCGGACTGGACAGAAATCCGGAGTGTAATTGTCCTCGATATGCGGTTTGAGGAAAGAAATGCCGCTAGAGAACAATTCTATACCGAAATTTTGCGTCAATACCAATTAATTTATGAAGGAAAGGTGAAAGAAATTCTCGCCGGGGGACAAGAAGAGTGAGATTTTTTATCCCGACGGTGTTTCTGGCGATTTTAGCGGTTAACTCCTATTTGGTAGCTGATATTGTATTTCCTGCTAAATTGGAGCTAAAGGAGGTAGAACCAGATATTTTTCAAGTGACATTTACCCTTCCATTCATCAATAATAAAAAGTTAAAAGCACTGCCAGTATTACCTGAAACGTGCCAGGATTTGACTGAACACCAAATTGTGGTCGGTTCAGGGCAGTATACAGAAACCTGGCAAATTCGTTGTCAAGCCGATCAGTTGTATGGCAAACAGGTAGGTATCCAGGGATTAACAGGTACACAAATTGATATTATGCTATTCGTGGAAACGATAGGGGGTCGGAAATATAATCAAATGTTAAAACCGGCGCGGGCATTTTATGTTGTTCCCGGACCTCCCTCATTTCCACTGGTTTTTGCAGATGGCATTTATCGCGGAACTCGTGCGCTTTTGAGACATTTTGAAATTCTGTTACTGCTATTTTTACTCAATTTTGTACCACTAAAAAAACAGCAATTACTGTACGGTCTGCTGGCATTTGTTATTGCCCAATTACTCAGCCGATATTTGGTGCAACAACAATGGCTTATGGTCGCTTCAAATATCGTATCATTGGCGTTTCTATTGGTGGTTTTAATTACCTCCCTGGATATGATTAACGGAAAGTCAGTTGTAAGAGGTTGGTTTTCTCACCTATGGATCGCGTCCATCATCTGGGGTTTTCTGTATGGTGGCGGAATCAATCCGGCTTATTCTCAAAGTGGTTGGTCTTTTGTGGAAATTGAAATCTCATTCATTTGCTTGAACCTTGGCAGCGCTCTGGGAATCGTGCTTTCATTTTTGTTATTCCGGGAATTTAAATACATTCTTGATCAGATAGTGATCAAGAACTCTCAAAGGAATATTTACCTGTTTGTCGGAAACTTTGTGGGGATTCTCTCTGCAGCCTTAATTTTTTATAGATTGGCTGTATATGTTTTTGTTCCCTCTCTTTTTCCCTATGTCTCCCTGGAAAATATGGCACTCGCAATCCTATTAGGATTGTGGTTCAGAAGCGAGGACACTACTTCGCGCCCCGGGGTATTTGGCACAATTTGCCTCTCCTATGCCGTGGGATTGCTTCCCGGACTCCTGGGAATTTTTAACGGCTTTATATCGGTTTTTGTACTTGGGGGTTTACTGTTTTTTGCTGTCTCCATAATTTTTCCGACTTACATTTCGTTTAAATATAGTTATCCTATTGCAATGGTTACCACTTTTGCCCATGGGTGGCACGTCTCTTATTATATAAATCAAAACTTAACGTTACCTATCGCAAATTCGATGGGCGCATTTATTCTATTCTCATTTTTCTTCTTTCTTATTTTTTATTACCACCATCAAAAAACCATTCAAATCGATGGTAAGATTTTGAGAAGTATTGGAATACTCATAGCTTTACTGGTCATCCTATTGCAGATTGATCTATACTGGCAGTGGTTCGATGATACACTGGCCGTCGAGTGGGCGTTGGGATATCTAAGAATTCCGATTCTATCGTTATTATTATTGACATTGGCTTTGACCATTTGGCCCAGACGTAGACGAATAGACCAATATCTGAAGATCAGCATACGGAAACCGATCTTACACTGGGTATTGCTGGGATTTGCTTTTCTGGTCATACCTTTTGGTACCGTTCAGACCAAAAGTCCCTTCTATCTCGCGAAAGCCCCCACGGTTGATACCGCCCGACGTGTATTACAGCAAATATTAGAAGATATTTACCAGGCCTTTAATTTAACGGACGAAGATCTGCTCTACGATCGACTTTCGCAGAATGTCGGTGACAATTTGGTAGCTGATATTTATCTGGACAGCCGGCGGCGCCTCACTGCCGGTGTGAGGCAGGGGGCAAAGGTTACCGTACAGGAGGTCAGTATCTATTCAGTCAAAAAAATCGACGATAACATGGCAGGTATGGCCGAATTTGAGTATGAGTGTAAATGGGCGGTTACTGCCAGGGTTCAACATTTACAACATGTTCATCACCGGAAAAATATTTATGACGGTATCATTAAGATTAAAGCAAATGAAGATCGCTGGAAAATAGAAGACATTGCTCTAAGAAGTGAAGACCGGGTAATTATTCCAGGAGCCGCCGGATGATTCAAATCAGCAGCCTCGATTTTAGCTACGCCGAATCAGGCTTCCGATTAACGATACCGGAAGTAAATATCGGAAAAAACGAAAAGATTGTTATTGTCGGACCGAGCGGCACCGGAAAAACCACTCTTATGAACCTCATTGCCGGGATATTGGTGCCCCGAACCGGAAGCCTAACAATCGACGGGGTGGACATCACCCAATTTGAAATCGAAGATCGGCAAGATTTCCGGGCGGTAAAGATGGGACTGATCTTTCAGGAATTTGAGCTGCTGGATTACCTCTCGGTACTGGATAATATCCTGCTTCCCTATCGCGTAAATGCCATTTTGCAACTGGACCAAACAGTAGTTGATCAGGCCCTCCGTTTGGGTGAGAGCGTGGGTTTGGGCAAGAAACTTCATCGCCGCCCGGGAAATCTTTCACAGGGAGAACGCCAACGTGCAGCTGTATGCCGGGCGCTGCTCACACAGCCTGCCATTCTGCTGGGCGACGAGCCAACAGGTAATTTGGATCCTCGTAACCGGGACCAGGTGATGGATATCCTCTTCGACTATAGTCAGAAGGTTTCTGCACCTCTGATCATTATCACCCATGATCAGCAGTTGCTTAGCCGGTTTGACCGGAAGATTGATGTGACGGAGTTCGTAACTTGAGGTGTGATTTATCATGAACGCTGTGTTTTACATGGCCTGGCAGTACCTGCGGTATTATTGGATTAAGACGGTGGTACTGGTAAGCTCGATCAGTGTTATTTTGTTTTTACCGCTTGGTTTGCAGGTAATCGTACAGCAGGGTTCCGCCATGCTTACTGAACGGGCCGAGAGCACACCATTACTTATCGGTGCGAAAGGGAGTGCGGTTGATCTCACATTGAGTGCCATTTATTTCAAACAACCGGTACTCGACCCACTACCAAATCGAGAAGTTTTTTCTGTAAATCAAACCGGTCTGGCCCTGGCAATTCCCCTGCACATGCGATTTGTCGCTGGTGATTTTAGAATTGTTGGGACTTCCTTAGAATATCTACAGTTCAGGCAGGTGAGGCTAGGTCAGGGTCGCGATTTCGCCATTTTGGGAGAATGTGTGTTGGGCGCTACTGCATCAAAAAAGCTGGGCTTGGAACCAGGAGATCACATCCTTTCATCCCCTGCTGGCGCTTTTGATGTTGCCGGGAGTTATCCCTTAAAAATGAAGGTGGTCGGCATTCTTCAAGATGCAGGTACTTTGGATGATGAAGCAATCTTTGTTGATGTGAAAACCAGTTGGGTGATTGCCGGATTAGCACATGGGCATATGGATGTTACCCAGCCGGAAGCAGAGAGCGGTGTTATGAAGCGTGAGGAGAATAATGTGGTCGCTAACGCCTCGGTACTATCTTACACTGAGATCACTCCCGAAAATATTAATTCGTTTCATTTTCATGGAAATCCGGAGGATTTTCCGTTAGATGCAATCATTGTCGTTCCAAGGGATCGCAAATCCGGAATCGTCCTGCGCGGTCGCTATGAGGAAGGAGCCGATCCTTTGCAAATACTGGTACCCAGAGACATCATCAATGAGTTACTAGAGACAGTATTTTCGGTGAGAGATTATATTATGATGGGAAGTGTTGGGGTGGGGATAGCCACCCTGGCCACTGCATTTCTTGTTTTCATGTTATCAATTCGCATACGGCAACGAGAGATTCAAACCATCCGCAAAATCGGTGGCTCCAGCCGGCGCTTAAAAGCGATTCTGGCATGTGAAATTTTGCTGGTTATCGGGATAGGTACCATTATTGCCGTAGGATTAACCTTATTGGTGAGTCAGTTTGGTATGAGTTTGGCTGGAGTGATTTTTGGGTAGTATCGCGAGGTCCAAATATAATGGACAAAAAATCGAAAGGAGGAAGGGATGAAAAGTGTGGTCATGGTTGGTTTAACATTAAGCATCTTTCTATTTTCATGCTCAACACAGAAAGAACAAGAGCCCCCGCAACAAGGGAAAACTATGCCGGTTATCTATGTTTCCAATTATCCCTTAAAATACTTTAGTCAACGTATTGGCTCTCCAATTGTGGATATCAAATTTCCGACAACTGTTTCCCCAGATCCGGCTTACTGGCAACCGACAGCAGAAGATGTGACTGCCATGCAGAAGGCCGATCTGATTATTCTCAATGGCGCCACTTTTGAAAAATGGTTAAAGAATGTTACCCTTCCATCCTCAAAAGTTGTGGAAACCGCTAGTGGTTTCGAAGATCAGTTTATCCCCTTGCAGGAAATTGTAACTCACAGTCACGGGCTGGAAGGGGAGCACGAGCATGGTGGCACTGCCTTTACTACCTGGCTGGATATGAGCCTGGCTGTGCAGCATGCAAAGTCCGTCAAGGAAGCATTAATTGCTCGTTTTCCCGAGCATAAAGGATATTTTGAAGACCAGTTCATTCAATTGAAAAAAGATCTGCGGTCACTTGATGCAAAACTTGAAACGGTCATCAAAAATGACCTGACTAAACCGGTCTTTTTTTCGCATCCGGTATATCAATATCTGGAGAAACGGTATGCGATAAACGGCAAAAGTGTCCACTGGGAGGCAGAGGAAATGCCGGATACGAAAATGTGGGCAGATTTTGAATCCCTCAGAGAGCATCATCCGGCACAATGGATGATATGGGAAAGTGAACCAGCCACTGAAATTCTTGAAAAATTAGAGGCCATAGGTGTGAAATCGGTGGTTTTTAATCCTTGCGGAAATGAACCGGAAGATGGCGATTTTTTGTCGGTAATGGAAGCAAACGTTCAGCGATTGAAACAAATTTATCAATAGGTACATTATGGGTTCTAATGGGAATTTTTTGTCACCTTTCAGATATGTCATCCTCTGCCTCATCCTGAAGTATGGTGTTCTGAACTTATAGATTTACCCACGATATCCCCCAAAACTCACAATATATTGTGAATTCACAATATATTGTGAGTACTTGTTCGTTTTTACTGCCCAATTTCCCTCAGAGTTCATCTTTCTTATCTATTGTTAATAAGCAACTTAGAGCTAATCCGGCTCGATATATTTTCATCTGGCACAGATATTGATAGGTAAAATTTAGTTTCATGAATACGATGCCGCGGTGATATGCAACTCTAATTTGTAATTCCTTACGAAAGGGCAGACAATGATTGTCGTGAAAATTCGTGTGGCGGTACATCCGGATAAGAGAAAGGAATTTGAGCAGGCAGCGCAATGGCTTATTGATTCTCAACCGAAGGAAGAAGGAAACGTCTTGAAATCAATTCACCAGGATTTGTGCGATCGAAATGCCTTCTACTATCTGGAGGAGTGGAATTCCCGCAAAAGTTTTAAAGCGCATTTTCGATCCGATGAATTCCGGGCGCTTCTAGGAGGGATGAAAGTACTGGGGGAGATCACCGAAGCAAAAATTCTTAGCGGTGTTCGGGAAGAAGAATTGAAAATTGCGCCATAAATGATTATAGAATCAATATTATAGAATCAATGAGAAAGTCGGCGTGTGAAATTTGCTAGATTAATCGTGAAAATCGTTCGAACTAAAAATAAATAATCCAGAGGAGGATTTTGTCATGAGGAGAAATTCCATTTTTAAAAATGGTACTCTTTTTCTACTGTTGTTCGTTTTGATAATGGTCGCACTTCCAACTCTGGCCCAGGAACAAAGCCGGGAGTCAATGGCGGTGGATGCAACCGCTGCGCAGTGGAGCTACCAATTTGCCTGGGAGGGGTTCTTTGATTATAAGACTGACACCATTGATAACGGACAAGTTAGGGGGGGAAGGAAAGGCTTTCTACAGTTTCGCTGGGTGGCACCAATACCCAAATCTGAAAAAATGCCTATCACCTTATTGCCGCGCCTGACGCTGCGTCTGGTTCAGAATAGCGAGGAGAAGTTTGGGTTTGGCTCTTCAGACATATTTGTATTAGGTATTATGAATCAATGGGCTTCGGGCCGCTGGGGATTTGGTCCACAGATCAATTTTCCCGCTAAAGATGGTTTTGGCAATACAGAGTGGGGTTATGGATTGGCGGCAGCAGTGACCGAGCGTGCCCTGGATGACAAGTTATTCCTTGCCTTATTGCTGTAACAAACCTGGAGCAAATCGCCGGATGGGCTGACCAGAGCAAAACCTATTGGAATAAATCCAATAATCGTCTATCAGCTTGGGAATGGTTGGTATATCGGTAACGGGGATTTTGTGATGAATTATAACTGGCAGAATAAAACCTGGTTTATCCCTTTTGGTGTCCAGGTTGGCAAGGCTTTTATTGATCCAAAGACCACCTGGAATGCTTATATTGAATATTCCAATAGCGCTGTATATAAAGATTGGGTGACCCCAGTCGCTTCTCATGCACTTCGAGTAAATGTCCAGTTCCAGATACCGGTGGGCCTCTAACGTCATTGGTTTAGGAGGATAGAATGAAAATTTTTTCCAGAGCCTTATTCTTCATATGGGTTCTTTTAATAACCTATCCAATACATGCTCAATTTAATCTTGGTATTATCGGAGGTACCAATTCATCCAGTTTAAAGGGAGACGCCCCGCCCAGATCAAAATATAACAGCCGTAGTGGCATAGCCGCTGGAATTATTGCTGAATATAAAATAAAAAGTGATGTGATTTTTAGCCTGCAACCTATGGTCATGAAAAAAGGAGCCAATATAGCGGCCGATGTTCCCGGCCAGCAAGACAAGGTAGATAGTATTAAAGTCGATCTGGAATATATCACCCTGCCGATCATGTTTAAGATTATATCAGGTAACGGCAAAACATACGTTTCTGGAGGATTTGATATAGGATTTTTACAGAATGCAACCCTTAGAACCATATATCAAAATCAAGAGGAAGATATCAAGGATTCGATTCAGTTAATTGATATTGCCGCTAATTTTGGGTTTGGGGCCATGTTTCCAATCAACAGAGTTTTATTGTTTTTCGAAGCCCGCTATGCACAAGGCTTGATGGATATAAGTAATGTGGAAAAAACTGAGGGAAAATCGGTACCCCCGCAGTTTAAGACGACAGGATTTCAATTCTTTACCGGATTAATATTGCCAATTTGAAAGCGACTGGTTTTATACCCGTCAATTGGATAGGAGGCATCCAAAGTGATCATAGGAAAAATGAAGCTTATTCCCTGTCGAATCATTTTTCTACTTTTTATGGCATTATTATTAACTGGGGAAAAATTACAGGGGCAAATTCAGACCTTAGATTTTCAAAAATCTGCTGAGAATAAAATAAAAATACCCAGTTTGGCACATCATAGATTTGTGCCCAACCCATATGTTCGTGATCCTTTCATTAAAACCCATATCAGAAATACATTGGGAATTGGGCAGGCAATTGACCTCAACATCCCGCTTATTGAGATTGGTGGGGAAACAATTCTTGGCCTGCGTGGCAATCTCCTCTTTACAACCTTGAATTTTGAATATCAGCACGCGGTAAAGGACTGGCTGGCAGTTTGGGGAAATTTTTTAATTGTTGGGCGATTGGGAACCGGTATTCAATCGATTTTGGCGCAGGGAATTACCGCCGGAATTCAGTTTGAGTTAGGCTGGATGTTCAAATTTGTAAAGACGGAACGGGTAATGTTATCCGGCACCTTGAATTTATGGAATAGTAATGGAACCGTTGTAGATATTTTAGGTTTTGTCTCGGACATTGTAGATAGCACATCGAATGCCCAATTAGTGCGCAGCCGGCCTTTCCTAAGAGGGGGTGGAGGCTTACGATTTGCCTGGGATATAAGCGAGCTGGTCGGATTAACTCTTCTTAGCGAAACCGGATACGGGGAATCCATTGATAATCGAGACAAAAATAAAATGTTCTTTGAGCTTGGCGGCGCCATAGATTTTGATTTAATGGCGCGTACTTCTGTGCCAGTTGGTTTCGCTCTTGGGTATAGTGTAAGCAGTTTTCCCAGTGGATCAGATAATACCCTTGATTCCCCCGTTCAAGATGGATTCCTGCGTATTGCCTACACCGGAAGTAGCAATTTTATCATCAGTCTCGATATTATCGGGAGTAGAATTCCATTGCGCCAGGTTGATCAAACTTTGAATGTCAGTTCGGTACTAATCAATATCAGAAATTATTTTTAGAATCTTAATTGAAGGAGATCTTTATGCGTTACGCTTTTCTTATTCTATTTGCAGCATTTTTACCGTTTTGTTTTAGCAGTTCAGGATTCTCTCAAGACCCGGTGGGTTTAATTCCAACCCCGGAAGACGCAGATAATATTGCCAAAAAGCCCGGATATTCACCTTATGCCGCCCGCAATTTCCCCACCAATGTGTATTGGGGCGATGCTGACAAACGCAAAGTGGATGCCAGCGGTAAACTACCTCCGGTGGGTAATACAGTTGATTTGGAAAATGCCACCTGGATAAATACGATCGGCGATCCGGAGCTGATTACGGTTTGGAAAGATCCCGATTTTGGCCCCAATGTAAAGGCCTTTTATTATGCTCGAGTGATTGAGATTCCAACTCCTCGCTGGGTGGTTTACGACGCCAAACGCTTTGGCGTGAAGCTGGGCGATGAGGTGTGGAAGGCACTTCAGGAGCGCGCTTATACCAGTCCCATTTGGTATACACCGTCTAATTATTAATTACCTTGATACAATACCAGTGACGAAGTTATTTATAAACAAATCCTTAATAATAAAATATGGAGGAATATTATGAGTAGCAAAACTGTTTTGAGTATTTTCCTGGCAATGTTGCTGATCACTGGCCTGTATGCCCAGGAAGGCGGCGAAAACCTCGCGCAGTAGGCACGCAATCCAACTGCTGCCCTTACGATGATGCAGATTGTGGTGAACCACAACCCCAGCTTCTACAATCTTGAAGGTGCGGATCAGACCCGCATTATTGTGCAGCCGATCATCCCCTTCAAGACCGGGAAGCTGCAACATATTGCCCGAATAACTCTTTCCTACGTGGCTGCCGGCCCGGATTGGGGGATCCTGGCAGAGCAAGCTGAGGGTATTACCCCACCGCCAAACTACGTGCCCACGGCAGACAAAACCGGCCTCAGTGACCTGTCCTTGTTCGATCTCCTGATCTTCCCCGCGCCGTGGAAGGGAGGAAAGATCGCTGCGGGCATTTCGGCGATCCTGCCCACCGCCTCGGACCCGGCGCTGGGTACCGAAAAGTGGTCGATCGGTCCCGCGTTCGGCGGGCTGGTACAATCCGGAAAGCTCCTGGCGGGGGGAATTTTCCTGGCCAATTTCAGCGTGGCCGGCAAGAGTGACCGCGACGACGTCCAGGCAATGACGATCCAGCCCTTCGGCAGTTACGGAGTGGGCAACGGCTGGTCGGTGGAGCTGACCGAGATGATGTACAACTATGATTTCAACTCCAATAGGTGGACAGCGATTCCCCTGGGGGGGGCGGATCGGGAAACTGACGGCGTTCGGCAAGCTGCCGGTGCGCTTCTACGCCGACGCGGAATACAACTTCGCCGATAAAGGCGTGGCTCCCAAATGGACCTTCCGTTTCGCCATCGTGCCCTTGCTGTAGAGGGTTGGGATGTATCCATGATACAAACCAGGCAGGCCCGGAGACGGACCACAGGCAGATCGGGGGATTCCGTGTGGTCGTCTCATTATGCTGAAAATATTCAAACATAAAGGAGCAAACATAAAGGAGTTAGAAAAATGTTAAATACAATCAAACCAGGATTTATTGCGGCACGAACAGGATACACCCTGCTTCTTGCCGCGTGTATGGCGATATTTCCGGTATTGACGAGCTTCGCCCAAACCGTCGATGAAGATGTGGTCCTTCTCGCCAATGGGAATATCCTCACCATGAATCCCGAGCAGCCGGCTGCATCTGCGATGGCGGTCAAACAAAACAAGATCTTGGCGGCCGGAGACCTGAGCGCGGTGAAAGAGGCCGCCGGCAAGAGTTACGAGTATATCGATCTGGAAGGCAAGACTGTCGTTCCCGGCTTCATCGAGAGCCACGACCACATTGTCCTGTACGGAGCAGCGCTTCAATACCTGGATGTGTCGCCCTTTGTCACACCATCTTTGAAGGAAGCCCTGCACAAGATGAAGACCCAGGGCAAGCCTGATAAGGATGGATGGATCTACGCAATCGGGGCAGACCAGACGCTTTATGTGGAGAAGCGCGGCCCGACCCGCCAGGAGCTGGATGAGCTGTTCCCCGACCAACCGGCATTAATCGTTCACCTGAGCGGGCATGGGGCCTTTGCCAACAGCAAGGCCTTCGAAGCGGCGGGCGTTACCAAAGACACTCCGAATCCCAAAGGCGGTGAATTCGAAAAGGACAAAAACGGCGAATTGTCCGGCTATATCAAAGGTATACCCGCCTGGACAATGGTTGGAAAACTGCCGCCATCCACAAAAGAAACCGTACTCCAGTCGGCTAATCTGCATGCCAGTCGGGGATTTACAACGGCTACTGAATTGGCTATACTGGCACCCAGAATGGCCATATTTATGGAAGAGGTCACGCGAAGTGGTGACTTCCCGGTGCGGGTATATGCCGGAATGTTTATCACCATGCCCGGTTTGGACGAGGTCGCGCCGCAGATCGCGAACTATGAGACGGAGCTCTTCAAGGTTCGCTACATCAAGACCTGGACCGACGGTTCGACCCAGGGCGGCACCGGCTACTTCACCAAGCCTTACTACAAGCTGGATGCCGACACCAAGAAGGGCGCCCGCGGAACCCAGGAGCAGTTCAACGCCGAGGTCACCAAGATCCTGCAGCTCGGCTTTGCCCCGGCGATCCATGCGAACGGCGATGCCGCCATGGACCTGGCCCTCAACGCCCTTGAATATGGGCGAAAGGAAACGGGGAACACGACGATCAGACCGCACCTGATCCACTGCCAGTATGTACGTCAGGACCAGTTCGACCGGATCGCGGAGATGGGCAATATCGGAATGACCTTCTTCACACCGCACGTTCATTTCTGGGGTGACATGCACCGCGATTTCCTGCTGGGACCGGACCGGGCGTCCAAAATCGTGTCGATGAAGAGTGCCATCGAGCGGAGCATTCCCTATGCGATCCACAATGATCCGCCGGTCAGCCCGCCCAATGCGCTGCATTCCATGTGGGTGGCAGTCAACCGGCTAACTACTTCGGGAGAAGTGTTGGGACCGGAGCAGCGCATCACGCCGGAGCAGGCGCTGCTGGCCTATACCCGTCAAGCCGCCATTGTCCTGGGTGTTGAGGATGAGGTGGGCACCCTGGAGCCGGGCAAGTATGCCGATTTCGTGGTTCTGTCGCAAAATCCCCTAGAAGTTGACCCGAAAAAGATCAAGGATATCCAGGTTGAGGCAACGGTGATGAATGGACGCATTAGCTATTTTGCTCAGACAAAGGGATTCTATCACCATTAGCAGAGGAGGAAAGACCGGAGCTTGCCCATGGTGAGGTTGGCGCAGACACAGGATATTTCGACCCAATTGGGGGTGAGCCCGGGGTGAAAGATTTGGCATAAGTTGTCATTTTTTACTACTTGCTGTTTTAACCTCACCCCCTAAATCCCCCTCTCCCTGACAGGAGAGGGGGGTTTAAGTCGTTATTTCGTAAGTAGTTATATTTGAAAGAGCATCCTTTTTTTCTCCCCTCTCCTTGTAGGGCCGGAGGGTGAGGTTAAAAAAAGCAAGAACTTTTGTAACCAAAAGTCATCAGATTTTTCACCTCCGGGTGAGCCCTGTGATATCAAGGTAGAAGATCAATTTAATAGGAGATAGCATTATGAAAGTCAACAACACAATTTCCTTGATGGTTGTATTAATCATCGTTCTTTTCTGCAGCCTGGGATTAACCGCCTGGACCCAAGAGAAAGGCGAACCGGCCGTGATTTATACAGCGAAAAAGATCATTACCATGGATCAATTCACACCGGAAGCGACCGCGGTCGCTGTCGCCGACGGCAGGATTTTTGCCGTGGGAAGCCTCCAGGAGGTTCGCCAGCAGCTCGGAACCGCGATATACGTGCAGGATAACCGTTTCAGGGAGAAGGTCCTGATGCCAGGCTTCATCGACAACCACCTGCATCCGCTGCTGGTGGGCGGCTTTGTCCTGCAGATGAATTTCATCACCCCGTTCGACTGGAATCTTCCAAGTGGTCGAGTAAAGGGGGTACAGGGCAGGGATGCCTATCTGGCTCGGTTGAAAGAGATCGAGGCAGGGATGCAAGACCCGAAGGAAATCCTTTGGACGTGGGGCCACCATCCCCTGTTCCACGGGGATGTCTGGCGGGAGGATCTGGACAAGATATCATCAACACGTCCGATCGTTATCTGGGCCCGCTCCTTCCACGAAGTCGTTCTCAACACACCGGCGCTAAAAGAACTGGGTATCGAAGACCCGAATCATCCGCAGGTCGATTGGATGAAAGGGTGGTTTATGGAGGCCGGCTACAAAGAGCACTTTCTTTTTAATGTAGCGCCGTACCTGTTGCAGCCGGATAGACTCTTACCTGCCTTGAAACAGGCTGGCGAGGTTGTACATCTCGGCGGCATTACCACTGCTGCCGATATGGCTGCCGGTGCCTTGAATTTAGATATGGAATTCAACAGCGCGAAAACCGTTTTCGAGAACGACGAGACGCCATTTCGGGCATTTTACATACCTGTGGGCAGCGAAGTGATCGCCGGCCGTTACGGTGGATTCGAACACGCTGCTCATTTTTACGCGACCTTGCCGGACCGGAACACGCACCGCATCCGCTGGGTGAAGCAAATCAAGCTTTTCGGCGATGGCGCATTCTATTCCCAGCTTATGCAAATGCAGGATGGTTACCTCGACGGCCATAAGGGGGAATGGATTCAGCCTCCGGATGAGTTTGAACGAGCAGCCAGGGTCTTTTGGAACCGCGGCTGGCAGATCCATGCCCACATCAACGGCGACCTTGGCATGCAGATGGCGCTGGACGTTGTTGAAAAGCTGATGAAGGAAAATCCACGCCAAGATCACCGTTTCACCATGCAGCACGCTGGATACTTCACCCAGGAGCAGGCTAAACGTATGGGAGAACTTGGCGTGGTCGTCTCGGCGCAGCCGTACTACCTCTACACTCTTGGCGACAAATACTCGGAGGTGGGCCTGGGGCCGGATCGCGCCCACTACATGGGCCGTTTTAAATCCCTGCTTGATAACGGGGTAAAGCTCTCCTTCCATTCGGACTTCACCATGGCGCCGGCGGAACCGTTGAAGCTGGCCTGGGTCGCGGTAAACAGGTTCTCTGCAAGCGGTAAAGTGCTGGGTCCAGATGAGCGTATCTCTGTCGAACAGGCATTGCGCGCAGTCACACTTGATGCCGCCTATGCCATCCGCATGGAAGAGGAGATCGGTAGCATCTCACCGGGGAAAGTCGCCGACTTCACTGTGCTGGAACAGGATCCCTATGAAGTAGATCCGGTGAAACTGAAAGATATTCCAATCTGGGGAACGGTGTTTGAGGGGAAGCCGTTTCCCATTAAGAAATAGCTGTTAGACGAAGCGCTTTGGTAGACTGAAGCCATAATGACGCAAATAACACCATTTGCTGCGGGCGTGATAGCTCGCCCGCAACGCTACCGAAGGAGGCACTGTTCGCATGCTGCAAAATAAACTAAAACCGATCCTCACCCCGGTCAAAGTGAATTCCCGCTTAAAGATTGCGGGAAAAACACGCTTTTTTACGGTTTGAAATGCCGAGACTAATGCACAATCATTCAATCAAAATGGTATTATTGAGCACTATGTTTCTTGTAACCAGTGCCTGAAAACCGGATCTATCAAGTTCTGGCAGGTACTGGTTACAAGCCGCTGTTAAAATTGATATCGAGGAGGAAAAATGATTTCTAAAATCAATAAAATAACAAGGAAGCGGGATTCCCTTTTTCAGGTAGTCAGGCACATCCCAATGAAGAAAATGAATTTTCTGTACTTATTCAATTTGTTTATTGCAGCTAATATTATTTTATTCGGCGCTTGTTCAGTGGAAGAATCAAAGAAGGAGCAATTTGTAAGCTCTAAGGAATGGAGAGATTCGCATACTGCTGAACAAATTCTGCAGCTTCTAAAGGAAGGTAATGAGGCATTCGTTAGTGGCGAGCAGTTAGAGCGGGATCAGATTTATGCCAGGGTTAAAACATCAAAAGGGCAATACCCAGCGGCAATAATCCTGGGCTGCATCGATTCGCGCGCACCGAATGAAATCATTTTCAATTTGGGAATTGGAGATATTTTCAGTGCACGAGTTGCAGGGAATTTTGTCAACACAGATATTGTTGCGAGCATGGAATATGCGTGTAAAGTAGCGGGTTCAAAGGTCATTTTTGTGCTCGGTCATACAGAATGCGGCGCCATTAAAAGCGCTTGTGATAATGTTGAACTTGGTAACATTACATTTTTGTTAGAAAATATTAAGCCTGCTCTTGAATCTGCGAAGGATGTCCCAGGTGAGCATAATTCTAAAAACAAAAAATTTGTAGAGGCCGTTACAAAGCAAAACGTTTTGCTTACAATTGAAAGGATACAACAGTTAAGCCCCATTCTAAGGGAAATGATACACAATAAAGAAGTATTAATTGCAGGCGGTCTGTATGACGTTGCCAGCGGAAAGATTCTATTTTATTAAATAGTGCTACTTTCAGACTTTAATAGGTAATACTAATAAATATGGATTTGTCAGTCTTCCCATTTCTCTCGGTAATGTTTGCGGTAATCATGGGCATGGGCATTGTGCATTTGATGATAGCGATTGCCGCATTATTACAGAACGAATTAAATGTAAAGATCTACTGGGTACACGCTGCCTGGCTGTTCTTTCTATTGCTGCTTCATTTCCATGTCTGGTGGGGTTTCTGGGATTTCCGGCTGGTAAATTCCTGGAACTATTTTACCTATCTATTTATGCTTTTAGGACCGGTAGCGTTGTTTTTAGCAGTCAAGATTTTGATACCTGAAGCATCGCAACAAGAAAAGCTTGATATGCGTGAATTTTACTACCGGGTACACCGCCAGTTTTACACTACAATGGCGCTTGCGGTTCTATGGGGGATAATGATTTACCCGGTATTTTTCGGAAAACCTGATCCGGTTCTGGAATGGCTGCTGCTCTTTTTAGCGGTGATGATCGCACTGGCTTTCTTAAAAAATCCCAAACTACATGCTGTGCTAACCGTTGTCGCCTGGGCGCTTTTTTTGACCTGGGTGCTTTCCTACGGTTTTACCATGCAGGAAAGCGGATAGCAGAGAAAAAATTAAAAACGCTTCTGGGGAAGAGGCGCTACAATGGCTATTGTACTAAAACTTTTTTCCTCGTTGTTTATTCTTTTCTTAATGAATATCTTTCCTGCCTTAGAACTAATAACGGAAGAAATAGTAGAGTAAAACAAATTCAGCCTGTGGTTAGCCGTTAAGAATGCTTCCGAATGGAACAACTTAAACTTAATGATACAGTTTCAAATGGTGAGCGGATTTTCAGAATAATAAAAAACATTAGTGCACGCAGGGAGGGCGCTTAGCCGATGAGCATCCTCACAATCGCCTGGTCTATGGCGGGCGCGATGTGTATTACCTTCGCCCTGATCCATTTGTTTATCTGGTTCCGCCAACGGGGAGTGATCGCGCATCTTTTGTTCTCTATTGCCGCGTTGGGTGCCGCGGGCTGTGCCTTTGCGGAGTTTTGGGCGCTTACTGCCGGAACCATTGAAACCTATCATAGTACGGTCAGGTGGCAGCACATACCGGTCTTCATCCTTTTGGTATCATTGGTATGGTTTATTGTGGTCTATTTCGGAACGGCCCGGAAGTGGCTAGCCCAATTAATTACCGCCCTTTGGGTTTTAGTATTGGTCATAAATTTTCTATCACCACACAGCATTGTTTTTACTGATATTTCCTATCTTAAATATGTCGAGCTGCCCTGGGGTGAACAATTCTCCATTGCCATTGGTACCAATAGTCCCTGGAAAATTATTCCCGATATGGCTTCTTTGCTGATCATCCTTTTTTTAGCAGACGCTTCTATACAACTCTGGAAGCGCGGAGACCGGCGGCGGGCAATCACCATTGGGGGAAGCAGTGTATTTTTTATTTTGGCGGGAGGGATTCATTCACCGCTGGTAGATGCCGGAATCGTTCACACCCCCTATCTAATCTCCTTTGCATTTTTAGGTATCATTCTCGCTATGGGTTTTGAGCTTAGCAATGACGTGGTTCGCGCCGCTCTGTTACTAAAGGAAGTTAAGGCCAATGAACGCCGCTGGCGCTCCTTGTTGGAGAACGTCCAATTACTGGTTGTAGGGTTAGACATATTCGGAAAGGTGAATTACGTAAATCCCTATTTCCTGAAACTCACCGGCTTTGATAAAGAAGAAGTTCAGGGGAAGAACTGGTTTGAGTATTTTTTGCCGGAGTCAGCAGGCGGGGAATTGAAGAGATTGTTTTATGAAACCCTGGAAAGCGAATTTTATCCCCATTATCAGGATCCGGTTATAACCCGGAATGGAGAAGAGCGCCTGATTGACTGGTCAAACGTGAAATTATATGACCGGGAAGGGAACATTATTGGAACCCTGAGCATTGGCGCGGATATTACCGAACGGGAAGAAGCCTTTCAGGAGATTAAGCAGTTGAAAGATCGTCTCCAGGAAGAGAACATCTACTTGCAGGAAGAGATCATTTTAGATCATAATTACGGAGACATTATCGGCCGCAGTGATGCCCTGAAATATGCCCTCAGCCGGGTGACGCAGGTGGCGCCGGCGGATACAACGGTTCTCCTGCAAGGCGAAACCGGGGTGGGTAAAGAATTGTTTGCCCGGGCGCTGCACCAGGGAAGCCCACGCAGTCAAAGGCCACTGGTCAGGGTGAATTGCGCCGCAATACCGGTCAATCTTATCGAAAGCGAACTGTTCGGGCATGTGAAAGGGGCTTTTACCGGGGCGGATAAAGACCGCAAAGGGCGATTCGAACTGGCCAATAAAGGTACGATTTTACTGGATGAGATCAGCGAATTGCCGGTGGAAGTACAGTCCAAATTACTGAGGGTATTGGAAGAAGGCGAATTTGAGCGGTTGGGCAGCAACCAGATGATTCGGGTGGATGTGCGGATTATTGCCGCCACCAACCGGGATTTGAAAGAAGAGGTGCAAAAGGGAACCTTCCGCGAGGATCTATATTATCGTTTACACGCCTACCCGATCTCGATTCCCCCTCTGCGCAAACGCCGGGATGACATCCTGCCCCTGGTGGAAACGTTTGTGGATAAATTTTCCCGCAAAATGGGAAAAACAATTAAGAAGATTCCCAAAAATATCCAGGAAATGCTGCTCAGTTACGACTGGCCGGGCAATGTCCGCGAACTGCGCAATGTAATTGAAAGAACAGTCATTGCTACCCGGGGGGAGAAGCTAAATTTATCGGAGATGCCCCGGGGCTCCGAGCCTGTTGAAATTAACGAAGAACCAACCGAAATCATTCCGCTGGAAGAAGCGGAACGCCGTCATATTATAAAAGCGTTGGAAGCAACCAACGGCAAAATCAGCGGTGAAGACGGCGCCGCCGCCCTCCTGAAAATACATCCCAACACTCTCCGTTTCCGGATGCAGAAACTGGGGATTAAGAGGACGGTTTCATAGTGTTCATGTTTTCGTGTATTCAGGTTGAAAACTTGAACACCCGAACACGTGAACACCTCCCACCGCTTACAATATATTGTGAATTCACGAAATGTTGTGAGTGCCCACCGGTTTTTACCTCCCGAATTTCCTCAAAATAAAACTTCCTTATTTGCTGTTAATAAAAAGCTTACGACTCAATTGGCTCGGTACATTTCCATCTGGCACAGATATTGAGGTATAATGGTTGATTTTATGATTGCGATACCGCGATGATGTATGGCTGTACGCTACAAATTCATCCAAAAAGGTATAGTAATGATTGTGGTGAAAATTCGCGTGGAAGTACTTCCGGATAAGAAACAAGAATTCGAGCAAGCGGCACGATGGCTGATAGATTCTCAGCCGAAAGAAGAAGGAAACATTTTAAAATCAATCTACCAGGATTTGTGTGAGCCTAATACTTTTTATTACCTGGAAGAATGGGAATCCCGGAAAAATCTAAAAGCCCATTTCCAATCTGACAAATTCCGGGCATTGTTGGGAGGAATGAAAGTATTGGGAGAGATCGTCGAGGCAAAAATTATCAGCGGCGCGCGGGAGGAAGAGCTAGAAATTACAAAATGAAAATTGCAAAGTGAAAAGTATTTGGCATGAAGAATTTTAACACATAACCCAAATGGAGGCTTTTACGATGAGGCAAAATTCAGTTCTAAAAAATGGCGCAATATACTTGGTCGTATTGTTTATGCTGATGCTCGCTGCTATTCCGGTTAGTGGACAGGAGCAGGATGCCGAGACCAAGGCGCTGGACGCAACCGCCACGCAATGGTCTTTCCAGTTCGCCTACCAGTCCATGCCCGACTATCATCAGGACATGCTGGACAACGGTCAGATGCGTTCCCCCGGATCGGACAACTATTTGCAACTGCGCATCGTGGCGCCCATACCGCTGAAGGCGCTGACGATTTTGCCGCGCCTGACCCTGCGCCACTACGAGAATGCTCAAGGTGAATCCGGTTTCGGCAACACGGAATTGTTTGCCCTGATGGTTCCCAAAGCATTTGATTGGGGAACCGGGCGCACCGGCCTCGGGCCGCTGGTGACGCTGCCGGGAGACAAAAAAGTGGCCCGTGACGAATGGGGCTATGGCCTTGCCGGCGCCATTGTAAACTCCAGCGGCAAGTGGTTCTACGGTTTGCTGCTTACCCAGTCCTGGCGCGCCATCAATCCCACCGCCCTGCCGCCGGGCAGTTCGGATACCAATCCGCTGGGCATCACGCCCTTCCTGAACTACCGGTTCGGCGGCGGCTGGTACATGGGTAATGGCGATATGGTTGCCCTCTATGACTGGGATTCAAAGAAATTCTATCTACCTATTGCTCTACGTGTCGGAAACGTCATCATCAACAAGTCCGGCTCGACCTGGAACTTGTATGCGGAGTACCGAACCAGTCTGGTTTATAAGTCCTACCCGGGACCGGCAGTCAAACACTCGATCCGGGTCAACGTTTCCTACGCGATTCCGGTGAAGTTCTGAGGTGTTCAAGTTACGTCGCTCGCTGCAACAAATTTTCGAAGAAGCCAACGAAAACCAAAAAATGATAGAGATATTGGATTTTCTAAGGGTTTCAAAAAACCACCTCTATGGTGGTAGAAGTTGACTGAATTAAAATTTTAGCAGAAGTTAAAATTCAAGGAGATCGTGATGAAAAAAATTTTGATCTGTTTAGTTGCCTTATCATTTTTAACAAATGGCTGCCTGCAGAAGAACGACCATCAAGAGCAAAAAGCCATGTGGAGCGATCTGAGAGAATTGGAATTTCCCGAAAACTACCCCACCACAGAATCCACCGACCGCCTGTATGACGAAGTCCTCTTCCAACGCGCCTGCCAGGTCGTTATCTGGTCTCTGCCGGCCACTGCCCTG